>Ga0265780_10000052_pt1 | contig 216632 bp, 151 predicted proteins | sample P1T30metagenome_FD_192432 | JGI IMG/M metagenome (GOLD analysis project Ga0265780, IMG submission 192432) | Plant litter microbial communities from East Loma Ridge, Irvine, California - P1 T30 | ecosystem: Environmental > Terrestrial > Plant litter > Unclassified | place: USA: California...
GTACACACTATACATACGAGTTGGTCATACAGACCCGTCTAGTAGTACAGGGAAGAGCGAAGAGGCGCGCGATACAAGCTTCGTAAAAGAAAGGGGGTGCCCAAAGGAAGTACAAAAGTGTGTTGGAACACTCCCAAAACCAATCGAGACCAAACGCCATGCCCATTCAAAGTCCTGTGCTGTGCGGTTTGTGCTGTGGGGGCCATTTCCAACAACTGCTGGCTGTCCAGAAAAGCGGGAAAGCGGAAAAGCGGGGGAAACAAAGGTCGTGAGTTGACAAGAGAAGTGCGTGTATCAGGCGCGGACGTCAAAACTCGCGCGCGAAAGTCGTACAGGTGGAGGCGCGTGGTGCGCGTAGCTCGTACAATGGTGATGGTACCTGGTGGCAGGGTCAGTGTGATCGAGGGCGCAAGTCAGTGGGTGGGTGAGTGTTTACACTTTACTTGGCATCCTTGGCCTTCTGCTTGCCTTTGCCCTTGGAGGACCCAGTGGAACCGGCAGGGCTGAGGGCGGCGATCGGGTACGGGCTGGCCGAGGCTGGGAGCGGCGGGGTGGGAGTGACCTCGTACAGAGACTCGTAGAACTCGTTGGTCATCTCGGGGTTCTCGGCCATGATCTTCTTCTTGATGGCAGCCTTCATGGCGAGCTCGATCTTGATCTGATTGGTGGCGGCGTTGAGGACGTGAGCCTCGCTGCGGCCCCTGCCTGCACAGTTCGGAGTGATGGAGGCGAGGCGGTCGAAACCCTGGCGGATGGCCTGGCGACGCTTCTGCTCGGAGATGATGTGGTTCAGCTTCTTCTCGGCATCGGTGAGACGCGGCTTGTCGACGCCACCAGTCGGCGTGGAGCGAGAGGCGTTGTTGCCGGAAGTCATGGTCGAGTGCGGTGGGTGGTTGGTATTGTCGGAGGGTGCTATTGTCGTGCTTGCTGTTGTCGTGGTGTCGAGTCGGCTTGTTGCGACGGGGATGCGGGGCTTTTGACTGCGCGCCGGAGGCGAAAGCTTTGACGAACGGGATGGAAACCTTTACAGTTGTTAGCAGACTTCTTTTTTTGGTAAATGATGTGATTCTACGGACAGTTGAAGGCAGTGGTCAAGGAAAGGAAGTCAGTGAAGGCGAAATGAGAATTGCGAGACTTTATATCTACGCGGTGCGGTGAGCCAAACGAGGGGTATAACGCTCTTGGCGTTGCTTTTGAGCCAAATGAAGCTCGGGAGTGAAGTGAGGTTGCGAAGGGATTGGAGCTAAGTTGGACGTACTTGGAATGACGCCGTTGCGGACCTGCAGCGAGCGACTTAGAAAGGACTAGTCGTTGACGTGATGGCGGGGAAGTATTGGATTCTGTTTGCCGGCGATGTGTAGAGGTCGTCAGATAGGTATGTAGGTACACGGCGGTATGTGTGCACGTGGTAGCGTGAGAAGACGTTTTCCCGTCAAGGTCAATCAGCTCACGGTGGAAACAGCGAGGGAGCAGGCAAAATGTTGCGTTTACTGCGATGGATCATGGTATTGCTTGAGATCGGGCCACTGGTTGCATAACACGCATGTTGCCATTTGGTTCAGCGTAGCATGTCTTGTAGCGATGTTATTGGGCTGAGTAGTAGTGAGGTCAAGGTTGGACTGATAGCCGGCTGTGAAGGCTCGGGCACTAGCGGACGGTCCCGTAGACGCCGATCGCCTCACGCGTGCGCCTGTTGCAAGGATGGGCCGGTCTTAGTTGAATTGGTGAAACGCGGCTGCCCTTGCACCAATCACAAATGACGTGCCTCTCCAAGTTGGAGCAGAAGTGGCAGTCGGTCAAGTCAGTAGTCATCTGAAGTCAGTGGAACGGTGCCCGGCTCGCCTTGTTTCACTCGGCCATGGACGCTGCTGCGAGACAAGGCCAATAACACCGATACACACACCTCCAACACACATCACTCTTGCCTCTTCTTCACGCCTCACGCCTGCTAAAACACTGCACAGCGATACTGCATTGCCTTGAAACTGGCTGACCCCTGTCGGACATCGCTGTCCAGCTCCCCCACTTGTCATTCCCCGGCCCATCGCACTATGATCTGAGGGTCGGGTCTCATACACTTCGCGAGACCGCCCTCTCTACACTCCAACCACACGTAGCCCACGATGGCTTCCTCTGCTCGCTCCTCGTTAAATCACAAACGGGCAAATTCCCGCCCTGCACAGTCGAGCAGCCTCCGTCGTAACATCGTCCAGGCCAAGCCACCCATCACCGACAATGAAGCCTACACATACGCCCTCCGAGTTGCATTCCTGGCCTACTTACTGCAGCCCCGGCAGAAGCGTGTCCAGCATGTCGCCAACACCAGCAAGCCTATCCAGAGGAGTTCCACCAGCATCAACGACATGGTCAAGGACTTCAGCCTGATCCGCGATTCGAAGAGCACCAAGTTCCCACACGCATTCATGGGCGCCCTGGACAAGCGGATGACTAAGGTCCTGGTCGGTCAAGAGAAGATGCCCGAATATAACGATGCTTTGATCAAGAGGACGTTCGCGGCATTTCTGAATGAATTCAAGAACCCGACATTTCGCAAGTCCATGGAGAAAGATCGAAGGGTGGAGGATCTGCTGTTGATTTTCTTTTCGAAGGCGACTACCGAGCTGCAAAAGGGAAAGGGCCCGGACGATGACAACTGGAAAATCATGGTAGATCGCCATGTTGCACTCTTCGTGCGGCTCATCAGCAACATTCTCAAGACCAACGACTGGTCAAGGGAAAGACCAGAGCTAAGCAGCAGGCTTCACACGTTGGAAACAAAACTCCTCCAACACGACCAGGATTTGGCGGACTCGGGTCAACGTGCCGGAGGGCAAGGCGGACAAAGTGTCGAGGTCGAAGTTCCGAGGAGCTACGAAGTACGGGACATGCCCCTGGTCATTCGTGTGTGTCGCATATTTGCTATTCCGACTGCACAGGCGCAGAACGATATCACCGCACACAAGGACGAGTGGACGGAGAAGGCTGCTCTCAAAGATTTGAAAGAGTACCAGAACCATCTCATGCTTAGCACCAAAGCGACACTCACGCAAGAAGACTTTGGATCAGAAGAAGCCTTCGAGATCTGGAGGAAAGGCGAGATTAGCGATCTCAGTCAGATGATGCTGGCTATCATACAGTCAAATCCGGAACTTGCAAAGAGCAGCACGAGTGGTGCACTGCCAGCCTTTAAACCATCCGCAACCATGCAAGCAGAGACTGACTCTGCGGATGCCAGTCGATCGCAAAGTGTTGAGGGAAGTTCAAGCTACGTGATCGACCAACCTGTGGATCTCAGCAGCCTGAATCTGGGAGATAACTCGCCCAGGGATTCCAGGAGTGCATCGCTTGATGGCACAGTGGCTAGTTTCAACTACATCCCCACAGACCCGCGGACCTACTACCGTCATGTTCTGAAGGTAGCGCTTACACATGACATGGCAGACGAAGATCTTGAGCCATCCGCAGAAACAGAAGATGCTCCCGCAGCCAAGCTGCTGAGTCTCCAAAGCACGGAGCTCCTCAATGAGATCGGTCTCAGATGGCGCATACCTCACTCTACTCGACTCGTACTCTTCCTGGATGTGGTCAAGGAGAAATTCCTTGCTCAAGATACCAGTCTTGAAACTCTTGATGCCGCATTCTTGTTTGTGAAAGAGCCGCCGCTTGAAATCTCCAAAAAGGGAAAGCCTACGATTGCTATGCAGACTCAGATCAACATGCTCGACCGAAATAGATGGACTACTCACGATCAATCCGCTTGGCAGAAAGCTCTCTCGGCGCTCCACGATGCCCTTCTGCGCGAGCTGTTCACTCTCTTTGTGCACTGTTATGGAAACAAGCCACCAAGCATTGGCTCCGTTTTGTATGTGATCGACACACATCTGTATGAGGACCCACTGTTTTCGACAACACCAGAGGAGCTCGATGGCTTTACTTCGTCGCTGGTCGATGCGCTCCGTCAGAAGGCGAGGGACAAGTATGGCGAAATACTGTCTAAGAACGTACCGGAACAGGCCGAAGAGTGGGAGTTCGCTCACGTCATCAAACTCGGTTCGGCCGTTGTAGCTTTGTGCGAGAAGATCCAGAAGCGATATCGAAAGAACCCTGAAGTCATGGGTGCGAACCCCTTGTCGATCCTGGTTGAGGAGATACTCCCAAGCTTCGCAGATGATGCACGCGCCCTGGTCAGTCGTGTCATGGAAATGTCAAAAGAACGAGGCGAGGAAGTGCCCATCCAGGATGGATTTGACCTATACAAAGAGCTAGTGCAAATCCGACAATTGCACGCCCAGGCTTTGCCTGGACGCGAATTTGGGTTCCACATTGAGGGTCTCCTCCAGGACTTTGTGTGGCGATGGATCGCCGCAACCGATTCCAAGATGCTTGACTGGATTGAAGGAGCATTGGCGCAGGATGACTTCAAAGTCCGCACCCTACACGAGGGCAATGTAGCCACGGACGAGGAAAGACACAGCCAGAGCCCTATCGACGTTTTCCGGATCTTTAATCAAAGCATCGACCAGATCGTTAAGCTCGAGTGGGACGATGATCTGCAGTACGCCAAGTTTATGACTGCCACCGGAAAGAGTATCGGCGCAGGCGTAGCTCGTTACTGTGAGCTGATGGAGCGCAGGTTCATCTCAGAGATGGACAGACAAACACCAGAGCAGGAGGCGGCGGCGCAGCGGACGCAAAAAGAAAGATGGGTCGCAATGGCACGTGATGCTTGGAACCAGAGAGAGAAGGTTGAACCATTCCAGTTCTTGCCGGAGAGTCTTGTCAAGCTCAACAACATTGAATACGCCACCCTTCAGCTTGATAAGCTGGAGCACGAGATCAACGTCGATGCTTGTGCGGAAGTGATTCAACGTCGAGAGCCACCACCACCCAAGATTCGAGGCGGGACTAAATTTGTCTTCACCATCAAGATCATCGAAGCCGAGGATCTCAAGGCGGGAGACATGAACGGTCTGAGTGATCCGTACGTTGTCCTCGGCGATGAGTATCAGAAGCGCCTCGCGAAGACGAAGACTGTTTACGCAAACCTCAATCCCCGTTGGGACGAGAGTATTGATATTGTCACTACTGGACCTCTCAACGTGATCGCAACGGTCTGGGATTGGGACGCGCTGGGCGATCATGACTGTCTTGGGCGCACCAGCCTGAAGCTAGACCCATCACATTTCAACGACTACATGCCTCGTGAGTACTGGCTCGACCTAGACACGCAGGGTCGCCTGCTCGTGCGTGTCAGCATGGAGGGTGAGCGAGATGACATCCAGTTCTACTTCGGCAAGGCGTTCAGGACTCTCAAGCGTACTGAACGTGACATGACCCGCAGCATCACAGACAAGCTTAGTGCCTACATCCACCAGTGTTTGTCCCGCCGCACACTACGTGCGCTGACTGCGCAGAACATCAACGTACAAGTCACTGCCGGACTCAACTCGATGAAGGGCTATTGGTCGAAAGTGTCTGGTCGGCCCACGTCCATGGCACCTGTACCAACCGCGTCAACAGCACCGACACAGGCCGATGTTGACAACGCATTGAAGCCGCTTCTCACATACTTTGACGACAACTTTGCAATCATGAAGCAAACCCTCACAGACAGTGCGATGATTATGGTCATGACAAGACTGTGGAAGGAAGTGTTGGTCACACTGGAGAGCTTACTCGTCCCTCCATTGAGCGACAAAGTCAGCTCACAGCGATCGTTGAATTCACAGGAGATGGACATCGTGTACAAGTGGCTACAGGTAAGACAACAACATACATGTGTGGCACAGACACGTCTCATTCACTGACCTCCCCAGATCCTTTTCGACTTCTTCCACGCCGTCGATGAGGAAACGAGCGAAGTTCTCGGCGTTCCGCTCGACGTTCTTAAATCGCCCAAATACCACGACCTCCAGAACCTCAACTTCTTCTACTTCGAGACGACAGACAACCTCATCCGGACCTCCGAATCCATGGCGACCGCCACCGCCGCTCGCCAGCAAGAAGCCGCCGCCCGCCTCAACCGCTTCTCCGCACCGCCTACATTCGGCGCAATCGGTGGCGCTGCTAACAGCAGCATTTTCGCCGCGCTCCCAAGCACTAGACGTTCGAAGAGCATCATGATGAGCCGCAATTTGGGCACTATGAAGAGGGCTAAGGAAGAGAAGAGGAAAGAGATCCAAGCCGACCCGAACGACGACATGATTCTGCGTATCCTGAGAATGCGCCCCGAAGCGGAGCGGTACTTGCGCGACCGTAGCAGGCAGAAGGAAAGGTTGGCTGCTGCCGCAGCTGCTGAGTTGATTGTCCGGCAGAGTTTGCAGGCTGGCAAAGGTGGAATTGGAATGATTGGGAGGGGTGCGAGTATTGTCAGGTGATGAAACGCAGAGATTGGGCTTGTGCCTTGCTGGACGCCTCTTAGGCATTTAGCTTGTTGACAGGACGAGCTACGAGGGAGTCTTTCCCTTATCTCCTTATCTCCTTATTTTTCATTTACTCTTTCCGGGACTGGGATATACCATTGGCTGTTGAGCATTTTCATGATCGGAAGCAATTTGATGTTGGCGGTTCCTTTTAGCGATCATATACTTACTTTGAGGAATAATGTGGGCTTGGATTGGGTTGTGGAAGAGCATGGGTGTCAACTTTAGCATAGGGCTGGTATAAGCGTCAGTAGATAATGGGAATCGAAACATGCTTGTAATGTATGCGGATCGTTCACTACTGTCTATTAGCGATCAAGAGATCGACTTCAAATAATCTCGAGCAGATAAGTGAAACATTGTGACTACCGGCAAAACCCCGGCCAAAAATGATCCTCGGCCGCCGACCCTCTCTCTAAGAATTTATCTCGAACTCAAGCCAGCGCCCGCAAACAATCCACCTCTTCCCGACCGTCTGCACCTCACCACACAACAGCAGTCCGTCGCCCACCATGTCGTCCATGCGCAATGCCGTTCAACGGCGCAACCACAAAGAGCGCGCCCAACCGCTCGAACGCCAGAAATGGGGCCTTCTCGAAAAGCGCAAGGACTACACCAAGCGCGCCAAAGACCACAACGAAAAGAAGCGCAAGCTCGGCCTGCTCAAAGCCAAAGCCGCCGACCGTAACGAGGATGAATTCTACTTCGGAATGATGAACAGCTCGACCAAGAACGGCATCAAGATTGCTAAGAGGAGTGCGGACAATGCGGCGGGTGGAGGCAAGAGCTTGAGCATGGATGTGGTCAAGTTGATGAAGACGCAGGATGTGGCTTACTTGAGGACTGTGCTGCAGAGCACGAGGAAGGCAATCGAGAAGTTGGAGATGGAGGTTGTGGCTGCGGATCAGGGTGTCAAGCTTGACGTTGGCGGCCGCAAGAACCGCAAGACTGTCTTTCCAGATGAGGGCGATTCAGAGCCTGAGATGATGTCTGAGGGTGATGATGATGATGATGATATGGCCGATTTCAACGATCTGGAGGGCTTCGATGGGTTCGATGGGCTCGGCGATCTGCCCGCGCTAGGCGATGGTCCTGAGGGTTCAGACGACGACATGTCTGACGCTGCGCCTGAGACGAAGGCTGAAGTTAAGCCTTTGACGAAGGAGGAGAAGGCGGCGAGGCTGGCGGCGAAGCGCAAGCGACACTTTATCGAAACTAGACGCAACAAGCTCGAGGCGCTGAAGGATCGTGAAGAGGATCTTGCGACCGCCCTGCGGGAGTTGGAGGACCAGAGGGTTCAGATGAATGGCAAGGCTGGTGGCGTTAACAAGAACGGCACGAAGTTCAAGGTCCGCCAGCGTGTGAAGTGAGCTTGCACGCATTGCAATTCACCTAGGATGGTAGCATTGTGCAAGGCTCGGCTCCTACAACCTGGCGTTTCGAAACAGGCCAACCAACGTGATCTGAACACGAGCCTGCATGAACGATGTCTCTGCACCTCCCCAGAACGATGTTCTCTCCGGCTTTACCCAGACACCCACTCAGATTCGGAGACCTCAGACTCGCAATAGCGGTTCGCGAGAGCTACAGCATCAACGACGCACGACTCTGAGCCTGCAAAGCACAATCCCGAACCACCAGTACCCCAAAGACTGTATCAGGAACGACTCGACATCATATACCGTCGACTCAACCGCATAGCCGCCCCTAGAAAAGGGCCACTTGCATTCTCTGGAAGCCATAAAGCATCACCACGAGTCTCCACTGCGAGAAATCTCACTTGTCTAGCTGTAGCAAGGCTCTTCCTGTGCTCAGATATGGCAGGGGAATATCGCAAAGCCGCATATCACGAGCGATGGTAGAACAATCTTGACTCTTACGAGAGACATTCTTTGCTTTGTCCAGTCGGTCTAACAGGCAGCTCATTCACAGGAAAGGAAGGAGACAAAAAGAAGGACTCGAAGGACTAAAATACCAAAGTACCGAACCGTCTAGTGTATCAAATGGAAGATTACGATGTCGTAACAATTATTATGATCTCCAACAACACTCTCACTCGTCCATTTGACCCCTGAGAACCCGTAGCGTCCGTTTCTTCCCTTTTCAGAAGTCAATTACTTGATAGGAAATCTAAATCCAGTCGTCTTGAACAATGAGGAATAGCAACCTTGAAGATCCTGTGGTTTAATCTCTGAGACTTTGCCTTGAACTCGTAATACTTGACACAGCCACTGTCGACGCTACCGCCGAATCCCTCATTGCTACCTACCTATCCAAATCAGGATTACCCCTGTAAGCGCGCCTACGTGTATAGTACAGCCTCACCAGCTGGCTAAGCCTCTTCACGCCGTCAGGATTAGGTCAGTAAGACGGGCTTGAGATTGTTGCGGCGTATCTTCGCAATCAGTCAGTCAAATACTTGGCCCTTCCAAACAGTTGAAGCTAGCTTACTTTCACGTTTGTACGATTGCCCAACCCTCGAGCTGCTGAGATCACCTACCGCGTCCCCTACCACGACCTCGACCACGCCACTGTGCATCGCGAGGACGACGTTCTTCTTCACGTTCTCTGTCCAAACTCCCGGGGCTCAGCGGTACCACCGCCCGTCTGTTGTATCTCGGTCCGTCCATGATAGATTTCTTGATCGAGCACCGCACGCCACGCTCTTCACACATCCGAGTGAGCCGTCGACGCACTGGCTCGTTGAACTCGGCACCCTCAAGGTTCAAGCGCAGTCCGAACTCTGCGGCGTCATTCCCTCGCTGGGGAGCCGACAGCCACTCTACCAGTCCCGAGATGACCGGCATCAAGTGCTCGTCCTCCCAGCGGTATTCGGAGAAGGAATCTTGAACGTCGTCGGTCCAGACGATACGGCGGAGGGACGATGGTAGAGTCTTGTCCCAGTCCCAGACATGTCTTACGCAATCCAGTCCGAGCAGCTGTGCAAACGGTATGGTCAGGGTTTGCAGTCGCTTCAGGTCGGACAGCTCCTTTCTTTGGCGGAACGGGAGGTCCTCTCCTGGACAGTTCCAACGTGCCATCCAAAGATCGTTCATAAACTCGTGAGTGTGGTCCTGAACGAACCCTTGCGATACATGAAGCTCCTGCAAGCTATCGCCGACGTGATGCAGTGCACTGTAAAACTCCTCGAGACCTACAGCGTAGTGCCGGGTTTCGTTCTCGCGGAACGATGTGAGCCAATTCCAATCGGCGATGGCGTGATACTCAAAGTATCTTAGACTTGGTGTGGCCGCCAGCAATGAACTCACGTCGGACTCCCCATTTAAAAAGTGGTTCAAAGTGAGTCGCGTGATACAGGTCCCACCGGGACGCAGCTGGCGGACTACCTCTGGCCGTAGGCTTGCGACTATTGTAGCACTCTGCATGTCAGGCACCGCAAATGGCATGAGCAACGCGCTGTCCCAAGGTCTTACAGCAACGACGCTTTGGCGATTTCTCTGCATCAAATCCAGAGCCAGACTGCAAGATCTCAGCTTCTGCAATGATAAGTCTCGAGCCATCTCCTGCAAAGTACTGCGAAAGTCGGAGAATCGGAAATAATCAGAGCTGACGCTGAGGTTCTGGATATGAGGCGCAAGGCGAAATGCGTGCAGGTAGAGTTCCCATACAGATACATTGCTGGTGGGCGGGCGCGTGCTCGCCAAAGATGAAGCCGCCATTTTGTCGTAGAGCTTAAGCTCTCCCTCGGTGAAGTCGGTTAGATCAGCATAAATCGCTGGCGGAGTTAGACCCTTAAGTGGTGCTTCGATAGTTTGGTATTCCCAGGTGGCTTCGGTACTTCGGTCTTGCCAGGTGGCCATTTTCTTTCGCCAGTCGCGCAGAGGATCACCAGCTAGAGAGAGAGAGCGGACTGCCCGGGCGGCCGTCTCGCTTGTGAGCAGTGTACGGAAGAGTAAAGACGCAGTCGTGATAGATCGTTCGTTTCCATCGAGGTCGACAGTGACGTCCCGATATATTTTAGCATTCGCCTGCTCATTCAGGCTTCGCGAGAGGGTGGTGATCTTGAAGAGGTCCCGGTGATCCAAGTAATCAGCTATCATGTCCGTGACCAATAATGGCACGCTGCGCTTTGCGCACAGCGCCCACACTAGGCTGCGCAAGTCGTTCATGAGCGTAGACATTGTACGTGTACAGACTCGTTAGTTGAGTAAGTTGTCGGGTGGTATAGTCCTTAGCTGTAGAGGTGTCGAAATTGGCAGTACACTCCGTGGTCGGTTGTAAAGATCTTGGATGCTAGTGCTGTCCAAGGCAGAAGACGAGTGAAGTATTTGTAGCATTGACACCGAATGTCTACTTGAGGCGTGTATGCCTAAAGGGATATCTTCCGGCTAAGATACGTGCTGCTGCGGTGACCATATCCAGCTTCATGCACCAGGGTTAGGGTCGGGGTGACTTCTCCATTACTTGACGGACTGATATGCTCAAGACAGACACGTCGTGTTCTCTCCGTGAGCTCCAGTGAGGTTGACCTGAAGACGTCGCCAACACTGGACGAGCCTTTCCAGAAGACATGGGTGCCTCGGATACAATCGACCAGTACAGACCGAACCTCTAGCGCAAGCTGAGGAAAAGTGTATATCCAGCCACTGCCACTACCAAGCCCATAACTTACCTTACCTACTTCCTCCTCAGAATAAAAGCAAAGTAATCGAAGGAGCTCTCCCCACCTCCCAGAGTCTTCATGTCCAGATCCCATAGCTCCTCGTCACCCACCTGCAACAGCGGCTTGATGAAATGCGGCTGCCGGAAAGTGACGTACAGGAAGATGCCGTCAGGCTTGAGAGTGCGGTGGACCTACCGAGCAAACAGTCACAAAAAGGAAAGTAAGAATTTGGGCGATCCGGATCATAGAAAGAACGGGGGTGGGGACGAAAAAGAGCTGGTTGTGAAAGACGAAGGGGTAGACTTCAGTCGAAGAAGAAGGGGGAGGGGAAGAAGAGGGAAGAACGACACCCTTACCTCTCGCATATACCGGCTCGTATCGCTCAAGACCTGGTCCGGCGGCGACCACGGACTACCGTGAATCATGGCGTCGAGGGTGCCCTTGTCGAAAGCCACATCAACAGATGCCGAGGAAACCGTCTCTTCCAGGGCTCGGACGTCCGCCCAGCGCCATTCGATTCCCTTCTCTTGCGCATGTCGCGCTCGCATCAGCTCGAGAGCCGTGTTGGAGAAGTCGAGACAGAGTTGGTTGTTGTAGCCTCGGGCGGCGAGGTCGGCGGGAATAGTCTGATCGGTCGGTTGGTGTTAGCTTCATGAGCCGTAGATCTGTTTGTACATAGGATCTCAGATCATACGCTATCGCCAGTCCCCAGATGAACGATCAGAGGGTGTGTCTCTGGCGGTTTTGTCGCGAACAGGTTCTCTTTGAAGAAAGGCTCGAGGGCTTCGTAGCTTCGGAACCATTCGTGGGTGGGATCCTCTCCATTTGATTGCGAGTAGCGGCTATCCCAGTATTCTGGCGTGGCCAGAGCTTTGCCTTCTTCGTCGGGTCCCATAGTAGAGTTGCGTGTTCGGTTGCCTCTGTTGTGTGTCTAGTTAGGTAGGCAAAGCAAAGACGTTCATGAGAAACCTGGAGAGTTGAAGAAAGTGACATGCCGCGGGGTGAATTGGCAAATCCCGCGTCGGACAAGGACTTGCTTTGCACATGCCCAATAAATTCATGGATAGCACACTGCATGAAATGTTTGTGTATTTCATCGCCATCATACTCGTGTTTATATCGATACAGTCTATACATATAAGTAAGTAGATTAAAAAAATACCGGGTTCGTTCTTCCGTGCGTCCGCCTATCCGTCCAACCAGGTGCACAAGAAGTACTGCAGAAGATGGAGATGAGAAGGAGAAAACTGTACAATATGCAAATATCGAAATAATTTGAACAACGAAACAAACCATCGCGCGGGTATCATCTACTACAATTTCAGGCCCAGATTCAAGCCCCAACGCCGACGGATTTCCCTGTGCCACCAAATCCAGGCAGCATTAGCAAGGCTTTAGCAGCCTCTTGTCTCTTAACTTCCTCCATGGCCAGTCTCGCTTTACGAGCCTTTGCGCCGCGCGGTAAGCTTCTCCCTGCCGCGCCCTCGTTGACGAAGTCGATCCTGTGAATGACGAAGGACATGCCGTCGTGAGGTGTCGTTTTGTTCCACTCCCGCGAAAGTATGTGATGTTGGCTAGTGCTTGCGTACGAGTCCAGAGTGGGAAGGATGAGGATCGTGATGTGCGCATCGTAGTTTGAAGGCGGAATCACAGGTTTAGCCGGCTTCGAGGACAAACACAGCGGCGATTCCTCCTTGATTTTGGTGCTCTTCGGGGACACGGCTTTGGTCGAAATTTGGTCGAATTCGTCGGCACAGACTTCTTGTAAGTCGTCGTTCCAATCGCCAAAGTCTCCCTTTAGCCACCCCGAATGGACAGCTGCGGCAACGACATCGGAGTCGTCGCTGTAAACTTCGGTACCGAATAGTTGTCGACGCTTGCAAATCTCCTCGAGGCGGTTGGGCTCACCAGCTTCGATCTCCTCCTTAGAGCGGGTGAGGTACCAACGAGGTACTCGAATCATGTATGTGCTGTTCTCATGGCCATCGAGCTTCGGCATTGGTTTCATAGTGCTGACGAAGGATGTCCTTGGGTCCGAGGGAAGGCTCGAGGACGAGAATGATACGTCCGCTTCGTAGAGATGAGAGCCGAGATGTTTCCGCGGCCTATCAGCCACCTCTTCGATCAAGTGCCTGCTATTGACAGTTGTAGTAGGGTTCTTGAACACTGGCATGGGACGTGGTGGATGATGGTGGTGATGGGGTTGATGCGCGTGTGCTCCGTGATGATGATGATGGTGGTGCGTTGGGTGGGTGATCAAACTCGAATGCGATAGCGGATTTGACGGGAAGCGTATTGTGTTGAACGGGTTTGGCTGGGCTTCCGCATGTTCGTGTTGGTGGTGATGGTGATGGTGGTGAGCATGATGGTGGTGATGATGGGCAGTTTTCGACCGTTTGTTCCCACGCTGCGACAGACTGGGTGTCATACGGCCATCGTATATCTCTGCTTCCCCACGTTCAGTCTCCTCTCGCGGGCGCCGGGGTTTCTTTCCTCCCCGTCCAGATTTAGATGCGCCTCGAGCTTCGTCGTTTTCTGCAACACCCCGAGCAGCATCTACTCCGTCCATATTTCTAGAAGGAGTCAAGCGCGAAGGCGTAGTCGTTCCGTTCGCGTATTGCTGCGGTGTAGGAGTTGCACTTCCAACGCCACTTCCTAGGCCAGAGAACATCCGTCCAAATTCACTCTTTATGCCTGGGTTGTCTCCTCCCGGTCCAATGTGCTTGGGTTGCGCTCCTTGTACCGCCTGAGGCAGAGGGGAATTGCGACCTTTTCTGTTGAGCTCCGGGCTGATATTGAGGACAGCCCGATGGACCGATCCATCACTGCCTTTTCGATAAGGGTTGTGAGCCTCCATGCGCTGGTGCTCCTCGTAAGTGAGCGGTCTCTCGTGGAATCCGTTGCGGTAGCGATCTAGCTGCGCCATGTCGGATACTGGTGGTGATGATGGATGGTATTCCCGACGAAGATCCTGGTGTTGTCGATTCTCTATCGATTCTCTCGCTTGCTCCAGTATAGTCTGTGGTGGTGGATGGTACGCTGGCCGGAACATGCCTGGTTGCTCCTCGCGCGTAGGAGGTCCGTAGAACACTTGGTGGTGATAAGGCGCTTGCTGCTGCTCTCTAACGCTGTGGTGCAACATCGGGCTGCCGAACGTTGGTCGATTTAGAGGCTGTGATGTTGGACCCATGCCATTCTGGAAGGGCGAAGGATCCTGTCGCGGAGCCGGCATGTTGTCCTTCATGGTTTTGTAGGATCCATCACCAAATGCGCGGAAGACACCCAGTCTGCCCCCAGAGGACTCATCGCGCCGGCTTAAATCATCAAGAGAGCGAGTTGGACCCGGCTCCACGGGTTGGCTGCTAGGCCGACCAAGTATCCCATTCCCATTCATGTGCGGCGAGTGCTCTTGGGGTGCTCTGAATGCGCGGAAGCTGTGCGCTGACTCTCTTGGTGGTTGGGACGATCTGAACAGTTCCTCTCGCCTCGGATCGGGTGCAAAGCGCTCGTGTCCAAGTGCTGCAGAGGCTGGTCTAGGTTCTCCAAGCGGGCCCAGTCTGCCCGGGCTGAGGTCCCGTGAAGCACCACTGTACCCTTCTCGCATGCTTGATGACCTAGCTCTTCCTGGCGACGGCGGTTGCATCGGTGGTAGTGCCGCGGAAGATGGGAAGGGCCCAGAACTGTGCGGCGAAACGGCGGTTTTTCTGGGCTCGTCGGTGCCCCCGAGAATGGACGATATCGACATGCCTCCGGAGGGGCGATGCGGCGCTGACACGGATGATAGACTAGCGAGGTCGCGAATGCCCGAGAACGGCGACGACGTTGGAGGACCGCGCGGCGCAGACCCTAGGATAGATGACGTCGATGATGAGTTTCCAGGCTGAGGAGGCGACGGTGGAGGCATGTTGCGTGATGCAAACGAAGGCGGCGCGTGGGGAGGCTCGAGAGGGCCTGCATAGCGATGGTCAGCTCCGTTGGTGGCAGCATCGCGGCCACGCGGAAACGCACCAGGAGGGTACTGTTGCGGGCTGCCACCGGGGCCGCCCAAGGAATGTCGCCGCGATGGATCGTATGGCAGCGACATGGGTGCTAGACCATTTGCGTGAGATGGCGGAGGAGGGCCTGACGGATGGGGGAGTGATGGGTGTTGAGATGGCGATGGATGGGTCGCGAGACCGGTGTTTCCTGCGCGCGAGGCACGAGTTAGCTAGCGTAGCTTTACAGGCAGTAGTTGGTAACATAGCAAGCCTAAGCCGGTCTAGCGCCGGGCTGGGTTTGCGGGGAGAAGGCAGACAAGTGGGTCGAGTGCCGGCTGCGAAAGCCGCAATCGTTTCGAGGGAGCGCGCTGGCGCCGTTGGGGCGAGCCGATGGCGTCGTCTTGTCGAATTCTATCGATCGACGTGCACCTCTGACAAGCGTGTGACGGCGACACGAATTGTGTACCGAGATCGTGTAGCCATGCCGCTCACACAAGCTTGCTCTTGCTATCGCTCTGGCTCTCAGCAGCACATCCACAGCATCTGACCCTGTGTACGCACGGCCGTCGCATGACGCCTTGGCTGGTCAAGATACCCGAGTCTGGAGCGTGCTGCCGCTGCAGCTTGCAAGACACGAAAATCCGTTCGCATGCACTGCGCGTCGACAGGGCTCCCAACGGCACGAGGTGTCCACCGCCAGTCTTGTTCTTGTGTAACATGCTCTTTCACGTACCTTGTGCTGGTGGCCATCCATGAGGGCCTGGTCCTAGACTTCCTTTTCTTGCATGGGGCCCGGGTAGAAATGGATCGCGTGGTCGCGAGAAGGGATCTGCGAATGGTATCTGCGTCGGCGGTTGGGCGGTCGACATGTGAAAGGGCGGTGGGAAATTCGAGTTCGAAGACGCGTGATGGTGATTGTGAAATGGTCGTTCGCCTGGTGGGTAGGATGGCGGATGGCGATCCATGGCGTCGAGGGCACGACAGTCCGTGTCGTCTGATTGTGATATGTTTGGTCGGACGAAGAGTAGATTGTAGACGCGTGGGTTGGTTGTGTGCCTTAAAGCGGCGGGCGCATGGTGTTAGGTGAGGCTGCGACCTCAGCGAGGCGTGTTGGGCAGGCCACTTGGAGAGGATGTCGAGGTTATGTTTTGGGGTGGAAAATGGATGGTGGGCGACAGCGGAGTGACAATGGCAGTGCGGGATGGTTGCAGAGGTGTTTGAGATGGAACAGATGGACGACAGACTCGACGCAGGGAGAGACAGAGCTGCGAGCACAGTAGTGCGAGTCGGAGAGAGAGCAGAAACTGACCCACATGCAAAGCGCATCATGCGAGGCTTGCTGCTAACTCTCACTGCATGCCAAAGTCTGTTGAACATGGTCGGCTGTGAACCGAGTCGACATGTTTCCGCTGTTAATTTTGAAAGACGAAAACAAGCATCACACTATATCAGGGCTTCGCGAGCTTTGGTATGAGCAGGTCTAATATTTCACCGACATGTTCGTGCCTGTGAGATACTAGACAACAATCCTATTATGCCACCTACCTGACACATTCGAGATATCTCCACATGTATTCAACAAACTTTCGAATGCATGGAAAAGGACATTCAGGGACCGGCGACCGAGACCTGACTTCATTGATCGCTAGTGCGGTAGCCCTCGGCAGGTGGAGCGCGACCCGCGGCCCCTTCCGTGGTGCTCTCCCGCGCCCTCAGCTGCCTGTCGTGTGTCTCACTCCGAATCGAATCCCTGGGCAAGTCGTTCAAGCCATGTGATAGGTACATGTACTAGTATTCATGCTACATACATGTATATATCCGTATAAACGCATACCGCATAATTCACTCGCTTTTAGGGATTTTGCCTACAGTATCCCCTGCCAAGTTTGTTCACCTCCTCGAGACTCCTCCCATCCAACCTCATCTCCAAATGCGCTGAAGGATATGCTCCCAATGCCTGGCTCGCCCTCCTTCTCATGGCCCATGTTTCGCCAACGCTTACGAGCCTACTCTGACACTATCGACTGGAATGTCGCAATCGCCTTTTGGCTGTTCGGTATGTCGTCTTAGGCTTCCTCTCAAGACTGCTGTCACTCTTCCTCCAAATCCCTTCGAACACCTGGCATCAGCGTTCCGAACAAGACCACTCTCTGACGCGCTTTAGGCCTGATCAACAACATCCTCTATGTCGTTCTTCTGACAGCCGCCCTTGACCTGGTCGGCCCTGATATCCCCAAAGGCACTGTCCTTCTAGCCGATGTGATCCCTAGCATGGTAGTCAAGCTCACCGCTCCTTATTACATCCACCTCGTGCCTTACAACATTCGCATCTGGCTCCTCTCCGCCATCTCTGCATGTGGTATGCTATTGGTTGGCTACTCGTCCGCTGCACGAGATGCTGGTGGCATCACGATCAAGATGGCCGGTATCGTGCTGGCCAGTCTGAGTTCAGGCGGTGGCGAGTTAAGCTTTCTCGGCCTCACTCATTACTACGGCTCCGTCTCTCTGGCTGCTTGGGGCAGTGGCACCGGAGGGGCTGGCCTCATCGGTGCTGGTGCATATGCCTTACTCACAACGACTTTCGGACTCAGTGTTCGGGGCACCCTCCTGGCTAGCGCTCTGCTACCACTCATCATGATGTTCAGCTTCTTTGTGGTCTTACCACACGGCCCACTCAAGACTGCAAAGCAAAACAACGCCCAATATCAAGTCGTCCCCGGAGACGAAGAAGCCGAGTCGCCCGAGGCAACCGGTCTCCTCTCGCACCCCAACGAACGCTCCATCTCACCAGCCTACACCCACAACTCCCGCCTCCAAATCATCACTCATTCCCTCACCACCAAACTCAACCGCGCCCGCTCTCTCGTCATCCCTTACATGCTGCCTCTCTTCCTCGTCTACGTAGCCGAATACACCATCAACCAAGGCGTGACTCCAACCCTCCTCTTCCCACTCGAATCCACCCCATTCACTCACTTCCGCGCCTTTTACCCGACCTACGGCGCAATCTACCAGCTCGGCGTGTTCATCTCCCGCTCCTCGCTGCCCTTCATCCGCGTCCGCTCGCTCTACACGCCGTCCTTCCTACAAGTCCTCAACCTCATCGGTCTCACGGCACACGCGATGTACCCCTTCATCCCAACGGTCTGGTTCATCTTTGCAATCGTATTCTGGGAGGGCCTGCTCGGCGGGTTGGTGTACGTCAGCACTTTCGCCGCGATTAGAGAGGAGGTGCCTGAGGAGGATCGCGAGTTCAGTCTGGGAGCGACGACTGTGAGCGACTCCGCGGGGATTTGCTTGGCTGGTTTCGTTAGTATCGGCATGGAGAAGGCGCTTTGTGGGTGGCAGGTGCAGCATGGGAGGGATTGGTGTCGAAAGCTTTGAGCGATTGACTTGGATTGACCGCTTGATCGGTCTTGTTTCATTCTAGCCAGCTTTTCGAGCGAATATCTGGAAATTCAGTTCTCCAACCGTTCGTCGGGGTTTTCTCTTCATCAAGTTCCACGTATCACTCAATCTACGAGTCGAACACAGTCGACTTCAAACTCAAAGAGGATGTGCTACTAGACATGCAAAAAGTACACATGTAGGAGGACGATCCGAGCGAAGAGCTTCAGAGACTTCATCACTTGGAACTGATAGCACACACCGACCTCCACGGGAGCTCGTTGATCCCACAATGGCAGAAGGTCGCCACTTTACTCAATCACTCGATCTCATGCTACCCCAACCCTAACCCTTTTGCCAAGAACAGAACCGATTCTTTGCGCTTCTCACTTGTTGCCGATGGTAATCTCATGCAAGCACGGTCTTCCGAAGGTGATGATTGTTTCTGCTGTAGCCGTGTATCAGTCCTAATCGCCGCTGCGAACACAGCCCCCGATCAATCGTCAAGCTCAATGCTCCAACGAGCAAGGAAGCGAGAACGTCAAAATGCGAGGAGATCAAGTGCTCAAGACAATAGCAAGGGGAGATCGCAAGGCTCCGACAACCGATGACTGACCCATCTCATCCTTGGGTATGACATATACCTAAATGGATCCACTTGACGTTCGGATCCAAACATGTGTCATGTTTCTGTCGCTTATGATATCTCGGCTTGTAATGGTGTTTTATTATGAAGATGGTATCGTATCCGAACCGACAGCGGTCAGACGATCAAGAACAAGCGAGAGAAGACATGGTGGATTAGGCTGTAGATATTTGTTGTGAGCAGTCGTGGGCTTGCTTTTCCGTATATTAATGTACACCTCATGATACATCGCTTATGTAAGCATGCCCCGAAGCCGGCCAATCAAAACCAGGGCAATAAGCTCAATGGATTTCTGGAAAGTATGTTAAGCAAATCATCGCTTTTTGTGATATCTCTTTGCTCACGATGATACCAATGTGAGAACTAAAATTTCACAAAGTGAATTTGCTGGTAGCTGACGGGTGTGCAAGGTTTCTGGCAAATCAGGCAGTGTCGACGGCTCTAGTACATTGTGATGGTGGGATATTTACAAAATGGCAACTCTTGCTCGCGGCACTCCAAGCAGCAGCGCTCGTTCAACAAAAGAAACATTTACTCGTCCTCGCCGTAGAGGGCGCGGCCCTCCTTGGAGTTGACGAAGTGGTTCCTGTGGCGTGTGGTCAGCATTCGTTTTCCGGAATCGCATCTCTCCTTCTGTCTCCCATCATCCATCCTCCACCGCCACCGCTGAAGGTATTCCTCTTCTTTCCCTCTGCTGTTCTTCTCCTATCCGTATTCTTCGACAGGGGCGGGTGTGCACTCACTTCTCCTCAGCCCACTGCATGACCTCGTATCCGATGATGAGAGGGATGCTCCAGTAGAGGATCTGGTTACGGGTGCGGCGGAAGGTGTTGAAGACGGCGGCGTTGAAAGTACCGGCCAGAGGGTTCTGACGGTTCTGGGCGAGACCGTAGTGAACAATGCCCTTCTGGGGAAGGGAGCCTGAGGGGAGGGCGCAGGTCAGTTCGGCTGGTCGTGGTGGCGTCGGGTCGACCGCATGTCGTGATATCTAGGACTGTGATTATTGCTTACCGAGGGCACCCCAGGGTCCGATGTAGCTACGAGAGTGTTAGTTGAGCGTTCGTGCCTTCTTTCAATAGGCGTGCCTTCGCGCATTCGGGGAGTATGCGCGCGGGTCCAGGGCGCACTTACGAGCCGGGCTTTCCACCACCACCCATGAGGATCTGAGAGGGACGCATTTTGTGAGGTGTGTGTTGGTATGTGAGAGATCGGAGAGGAGATGACAGGCGAATGCGACAGACAGGACTGGTCGGTGGTATGGTGATGGCGTTCTTGCTCGATTGAAGTCCGGAGACGGGATCGTTCCGTGTCCTGCCGCTGGCCAGCGCGGAGGTGATAGTACCACCAGCTAAACGGCAGCATCATCGAAGGGCAACGACTCGAGCTGGATCTAAGAGAGCTCGCCAACAACACAAAAAATACCAACACGCACATCCACACCTCACAATGGCCGCAAACGCCCTCAACACCATCTACCGCTTCGCCATCCCACTCGCCGCCGGCGTCGGTCTCGCCCAGGCCTCGCTCTACGATGTCAAAGGCGGCAACCGCGCCATCATCTTCGACCGTCTGAGCGGTGTTCGCGAGGGCGTCGTCAACGAAGGCACTCACTTCCTCATTCCCTGGCTCCAAAAGGCGATCATCTACGATGTGCGCACCAAGCCCAGGAACATCTCCACGACCACCGGCAGCAAGGACTTGCAGATGGTTAGCTTGACTCTCAGAGTGCTGCACAGGCCCGAGGTGTCCAAGCTGTCCACCATCTACCAGGTATGTCGTAATGCAAGAAAGGATACTACGGTGGCAAACATACTGATATTATTGTAGAACCTCGGCCAAGACTACGACGAGCGCGTCCTCCCCTCCATCGGTAACGAAGTTCTCAAAGCCATCGTCGCCCAATTCGACGCCGCCGAGCTCATCACCCAGCGCGAGGCTGTCTCAAATCGCATCCGCACCGAGCTGCTGAAGCGCGCAAACGAGTTCAACATCTCGCTCGAGGACGTCTCGATCACACACATGACCTTCGGCCGCGAGTTCACAAAGGCCGTCGAGGAGAAGCAGATCGCACAGCAGGAGGCCGAGCGCGCACGATTCATCGTCGAGAAGGCCGAGCAGGAGAGGCAGGCCAGCGTCATCCGCGCCGAGGGTGAGAGCGAGGCCGCAGACGTCATCTCCAAGGCCGTCAGCAAGAGTGGCGACGGTCTGATCCAGATCAGAAGACTCGAGACGCAGAAGGAGGTCGCACAGGCGCTTGCCAACAACCAGAACGTCACTTACCTACCTGGTGGCTCCGGTGCCGAGGGCAATGGCGGAAAGGGCAGCTTCCTTCTCGGTCTGAGGTCGTAGATGGGATGTTCCTGGAAAAGGGATAAACAAGAGTTTTGCGTGTAAGTGTAATTCGAGGGCGTTGTGCCGGATTGGCGATATGGGATACGCATAGCATGGGTAACTTTCGGGGCTGTAAAAAAAAATCTACGCTTCTTCTAATCTCGACTCATCTCAGCCTTTGATGTGTAGTATCATGATGCTCCGCGTGAAATTTACCCTGTGGTCTTGTAGTCCATTTAAACTAAAGATGAAGAATGCTAGTATTCATGATGATGGTAGACTAAAACTGTAGACCAGAGCACTTCACGGATGAGACCAGAACGACGACATCGAGAAGATGACCAGTACGAATAATGATGGGATGCTTTGATTATGTTGGGTACATATCATATCACTCAGATGCAGCCAGCTAGGCTTAGATCGATGACGAAAAAAGCGAAACGAAAAGAACACCGGATACATTAAAGTGAGGATCCCTTTGCAGTAAGTCATCAACCTCCCTGCCTAGGCACAAAGTCACTTGTCATCGTGAACCATGCACCAAAGAAATCGTTGTTGTTGTCATCTGCGTCGGCGGTGCTCTGTCGGTTTCTGACCACAGTCGAGCCGCTGCGAGGCAATCGTTGTTGGAAAAGTCGTCGATATGGGGGACATGCGACCAAAACCGAAATGCAGGACTGAAGAGAAAACGCATGCGTGCCGTACCGAAATTTTCAGTGTCGCAGATCTGATATTTGTCTAGTTTTGATGCATAATGGGGCGTTATGGGAAACTGGTCATGGCAGTTGAAGCGAGGACTAGGTGTACATGTGATGAAATGGCAAGGAAGTCTCAGAACGAGCTGAAATCATGTTCGGAGACTCAGTAGCGTTCATTCAGACTCTTCATGCTCATGCGGTGCCCGGGACCTCCACTCGTACGCTGATGGTCGTACTCAGACCGTCTTCTCAGTCCGTCGTGGCTGGACGAGTGTCTGCTTTGTGAGCGGCCGTTGCGAGTCGATTCGGACTCGCTGGAGTCGCCACTCGGGCTGGCACCTTCGCGGTGGCTGTGGTCGCGAGCCGTGGCCTCACTGCTGCTGCGGTCGCAGATCTCTGTACTGTAGCTGTAGAGACTTGAAAGTGGAGCCGGGGCATGAATCTCGGGCAGGCGAGACGACGAAGCTCTCGCGTCACCGAACGAGGCTGAGATGGCAGGCAGTGAGTTGCTAGATGCGCTGTAACGTACATTCGAGTGGTGAGTCGGTGGAGGCATCGCGCCTGCAGCCATGCTAGGGAAGGGTTCGCCGAGAGTGGGAACGATGATGGGAGATGAGTCTGGGCTGTAGCTGCCCGGAGGTGCTTGAAACTGGTAACCGAGGATAGGGTCGGCCACAGATCCTGTTGTGGTCGTAGTAGTGCCGGTGATCTGGTGCTGGCTTGATGAAGTGTTTACGTAGCTGGGCCCATGCATCCCGGGCGCATTGTTGCGAGATGTATTTGATTCAGAGGACCATGGCAGTGCAGCGTGGCTGTGGACGCCGTTGATATGGGGCCTGAACTTCACTGTCGCTGGGTCGATCGGTCGAGGCTCCGGAAACGAGTGAGAGTGTGATTGCCGCTGTGGGTACGTGATAGAGTAAGGAGGAACAACAGGCGGCAGACGTCGCTCCAGAAGTGCGTGTGACGGTAGAGAGGAGTGGAGCGAGCCCATATTCAGTACAGACATTGGTTCCGCACTTACGCTCGGCGAGCGACCACTGCCTGCATAGCCAGACACAGGGGACTGTAGAGTGCCGAACGAGTACGAACCTTGTTCGTAAAAAGGAGACGAGACAGGCGCTGGGAGAGACGCGCTCGGGCCGTAAGAACGATAGACGTCTGACGAGCCATACGAGCTCGTAATAGAATCGTGACGAGGAGCTGAGCCGGACCCATAAGTGTACGTGTCGACCGGTGAGCTCTCGTATTGGGAATCGTAATCCGCTGGCCAGCTTGTGCGGGAGTGCAATACCGGCAAAGATGGACGGTGTTGTGCTGAGTACAACGGTGTGACATTGCCCATATCAGATTGGTCATCGACACTGTACGGTCGTGGACCGGTGCCGCTATTCTCGGAGAGCATAACTTCCAAGTCTTTCGAATGCATCTGTCGTAGCAGTCAGCGTTCTGCCAGGGCTTTGAACGCGTGTGCACATGGACTTACTCTGTGAAAGTTGCAATCGTCGTGTCTCGCCCCTGAGCTCCTACACGCCTGGCACCCAGTTCCATCACCCGGGTCGCCAGAGCACTTGATCTTGCGTCGTCGACATCGTGCACACTATAGACCGGAGATGTCAGTCATGGAAAGAATGATAGGGCTCGACAATCTGCACTCACCGCAACTGCAATGCGTCGTCTTGCCTGGCCGCCAGCGGTTAGGGGCTCGTCGGGTTCTTGTATGCCAGTGTGCGTTGGGATACGACCAGCATACTCTTGACGGAGCTCATGTCGAGATTCGTAGGGATATGGAGCAGCGCGATCGTAGTACGCTGCGTTCGCCATATTTCGATGAAGTGTGCGGTGACAAGCGTCGTAGTCGCTTCCGCCATGATACGGCTGCATCATCATCATACTGACATATCATGATAACATCTCTGCTCAGCAAAGAGGAAGTCTGGTAGTTTCAGTGTGTGTGAATCAGTGAGTCAGGAGAAGGAGGATTGTGGCGGAAGGTGATATGACTTGTGGACAGCAGTGCAACAGGATCTTTGACTGGTGCCGATCGATAATTGGCGACACTGCTTTATGCACGTTCCAGACAAGTGATAGGAGGCCGGGCTAGCAACACGAGCAAACAAATCCTTGAAGAAGAAAGTCAGCGTCATGAGCGGACGGCACCGTTTGCGTAGCAGTAGCACAAGTCAGGAGAGGCGTTGAGACCTGGCTCGAGCGATGCAATAGTGAGCAGTCGAGCCCGGTCAAAGCGACTGGTACCATTGGATCTGAGTGCTCAAGTTCAACCACTTACTCACTTGAAGCTCAAATTGCAGGCTCTGAGGCCCACCTTGGTAGCGCAGAAAACGGTTAATTGCTGCCGCAAGAACGGATAGCTGCCTCTGGGTTGAGCAATGTTAACGAAGTGGCGCACAACCACAATTTTGGACTTGTGATCCGGATGCCACTGGACTCATTTGTGTAGTTGCCTGAAGTCGGCGATTGCCGCGTATGCTTTTGTATGTAGCGTGACCCAACAAAATGATCGATATCGTTCCCTGCACACTGTGGATCCGGAGTGTCATGATGCATAGGAAGGGGGCAAGGTGTTCTAGGAAATGTTGAAGACGTGTCTCCTGCCGTAGGGGCATTTTATCAGCATCTGCATGTCCACAATACCATGGCGCGATGCGTTCCTGACCGCCCTGCACATGCATCGAATGCGTCAGCCTCGCATGAAAGTCAGCTACGCCGACTTCGCACGAAGGCAGACTGCAGGTTCCCGCATCGATTATCCATGCCGTGTGGATCTCGCCTTTCCAGTGCGCAAGTGGTACCGGGGTGGAGTGGCCCTGAAGGTGTCAAACGCAGTATGCATACCAAGACAGGTGACAGCCAGTGTTTGGCGGCCTGCGGCGTTCTTCACTGCCTAAAGCTATACCGATCTATTGCTCAAGACAATGGCGTAGACAATCGCGAATGCCAAACACTGGCAGGGGTCTGCTGACATTCAAGCCGGGTGTCCGCCTGCACAGACTTTTCCAGAACTCTTGCGCAATAGGAGAATGGGTACCTACTTACTTTCCTCAGTCAGTCACACCCGATGACCTGGGGTGACTGGCGCGCGCTCGAGCATGAGTAGCCGTTGTCTCCCACCCCGGCAGCGGGGGTGGAAGCTCGCCGGCGGTCGTACATGAGAATTCACGGAAGTCATGCGTTGGCTGTGTGAAAGCTCAGCGGCCTCATTTCGTGAAACTCTTCATGTATCTAGATTTGCAGCATACCCACTCATGCTGCATTGTGGCCCGCGAGTACATGCCCAGCTGCGAGGACTGATCCAGCCCATGCCTATGGGAACGTCAGAAGGTGGTAAACATGCATCGATGAAACCAGAACTCATGCAGGATCGGTTATGTGATGAATCGCTTTCCGCAGACTGCAGCCTACAGAGCCGAGTTGAAGCTGGGAGCTTCAATTTCGCAGGCATTGCGTTCAATGGTGCAACCTGGTCGTTGGCGGTGAATACCCAGATTTATTCGAGGGACAAACGCATATCCGCAACAGCTGGTCGGACCTGTAGAGTCGATCAGCCTGTTGCAAAGTTTTTGTCGTTGCCGCGCCAGGCGCCAATTTCCTTTGCGCCCATGGCTCTGGGATTCGGTCCAGCCATCAGCTGCAGGTCGCTGCCTCAAGTAGGTCATTGAGAGAGAGGCTGCCAGCAATCACTGTTATGTCAGCCGGCAGAGTGTTCCATGGACAGCCCACAACCAATGGCATGACCCGTCGTTTCCCATACGAGACACAACGGATCCGACGTGTCGGGTCAGGTAAAAAGATACCGGGCCAGCATACCAGCGCCTTGGCGATAGATATTTGCTGAGCGGTACAAAGGTCACATGAGTGAATGCGATGCTAGAGACGGGATCCACTGGCCGAGTCCGTGAATGAGTGAAGTCAGATGATGGCGTGAAGTGAGGTATGTAAGGCCTTGGAATATCACAGGCGCGAAGTCTACACTCCGCGCGTATTGGTCTGTGCCCGAGGCGCGCATCCGTCAGAACGAGGAAACGAGCTGCATACACATACAACTTTCTCGAATTGCTTTCTATTGTTGCCCAACGACAAGACATATTGCCGCACCGACTAAGGGCAGTAATCACCGCCAACATGTTCCAGGTGCCAGATTCGGACGATTTTCCCAGTACTCCGCCTCGCGACCCTCAATTCTTTGTCAATCCTCCAAAGAGCACAACACCGTCGCATGAACCGCCAACATACCTTACAAACATTTCCACTACGCCAGATGGACCTCCGCCGCGCTCTATCCTGGGAAGCTCAATAAATGCCAACAACACGTTTCCGCGCGGGAGAGGAACGCCGCTGAAGCGTTTCGCGCTCCCGCGAAGCAGCCCACCGCACGAGGAGGACGAGGATGCCGAAGGCGAGGACGACGATATGTTCGCGCAAAGCTTTGCTCCTCGAGCGGGTGGTGGAGGGATGGACAGTGCCATGTTCAATTCCATGATGAACAGCCCACGCGGTCATAAGAGAAGCAGGAATGGCAGAGTGCAGCCCAGACACAAGAGCGACATGCCTGCTATTGCGCGGAGCCTGGCAAAGCAGTCAGGACCGGCAACTCTTGACGACCCTGACGATCTTGTTGTTCAGAGTGAGCAACTTGTGGCTGCTCTGGACGGTAAAGCGCAAAAACAACCACTCGCCGAGTTGGACGGTGCGCTAGCGAATGGTTCTGCTCAGTTGACTGCATTTTGGAGCCAGTTTGCTACACCTTCTACCGAGGAAGGGTCCGTCGGCCCATCAGATCGCAGTCCGATTGCGCAAGCCAGCTATGTGGCGTCTTTCTTGCTGCAAATGCATCACCCTCACACCGCACGACCCGTCCAACCGACTCCCATCTCTCGCTTCAAGCGCGCTGGACTAGGCCAGCGAGCTCCCACATCAGCTGTTCCACTTCCAAGAGCTCTGCTGGACTGGCTGAACGTGCACCACAACCCTTACCCGGATGACTATGACACCATACACATGACACAACCTGCACCCTCGAGCAATGAGGCGTTCTGGGATGTTGTATACTCATCAGCATTGCGCGGAAAGTTTGACCGCCTGATCCGACTGTTGAAGGACGCACATTTCGAGCACGCTGCCACAGCCCTTGACGACGGATCAGATCATCGTGGATACCGCGGCAGACAACTCGAGAATACCCAGGCCGCTGTTGCGCACTGCGTTAGTATCTTGGAGTCGTGTCCGGCAGTCCAGTACGACGACTGGGATGTGAAGGGACCTGATTGGGCTCTGTTCAGGCAGCGTCTCCGTCAGTCCCTTCGCGAGCTTGAGGAAGATGCTGAGGGTGATGATGAAGGATCCGATGTTCATGGGCACAACGCATTTGAACAATCCACTGCGACCATGAGTTTCAGTACGGCGAGCAAACGCGCGGAAAGCAAAATTCCCTGGACGATCTACGAAAATCTGCGAGCACTCTACGGACAGCTGTTGGGCTCGACGGATGAAATTGTTCTTGTTTCCCAGGACTGGCTCGAAGCATGCGTGTATCTGACAGTGTGGTGGGACGGCGATGAGGAGACGGAAGCTACCGGTGGCCTCTCACGGAGTGGCTTGCGTAAGAGCACGGCAGCAGGTCAGCGAACGAGGGAGGTTGATGTTGCGCCACTCGCTGCCTACCGTGACCGACTTGCAGACATGCACGCCGATGTAACGACTGATCCTGAAGATTCTGTCTTCCAGGTAGACACAATGAATCCTCTTCTGGTCGCTCTGGCTTCTGCAATGGAGGACAATGTGGAAGGTGTTATTACCATTTTGCGAACGTGGAGCCTACCCATAGCAGCCTCAGTGGTTGAGGTTGGTGCGCTCGGAGGCTGGCTACCTCAGAGCAGACCCAGAAGCAGAGGACTAACAGAACAAGGATTCAGCAGTGAAGATCTCATGGTTCTGAGCCACGGACCGTCTTCTCGGAGACCCGACACCGACATCGAGCGCGACGATGTATTGCTGCATTATGCAGACCGCTTGGCTGAGAGGGAGTCGTTCCAAGTTGCCGGCGAATCCGGCGCAAAGGAAGGCTGGGAACTCGCTGTTTCTATTCTTGGTCGATTGGATAACGCCAGCGCGGCCCAGGGCAGAATCGGGGCCTTGCTCGGAGACATCGAGTTGAAGGACGAGATGCGAGTCGACAAGGTGCTCACCTTGTGCAACGATCTCGGACTCACAGAGCAAGCGCGAGCCATCTCCGAGGTATGTGAGACCAATGCAAATATGCGCGCAGAAAGCCTGGCTAATTCAATCACAGCGATATGCAGACAGCTTGATCGATTCGCCCCAGGCGTACGGACTGGCACTGACCTTCTACGCTCGCGCTCACTCGGCTGCGAAACTAAAGGACACACTGGCGCTGTTGACCTCGTTATCACTAATTCAATCTGCCGCAATCCCGTCCTTCCAAGATCTCGACTCGCAGCTTGCATCTCTCCTCAGCAAGGACCGTCCCGCGTTTGTGCGTCTTGCACGTTCGGATCCGAAAGCCGCAAGCCTACTGTCCTCTAACTTCAGCGGATACGCAACCCTTCGCAAATTTTACGATCTTCGGGACCAGGACGTCAACCCTGCTGGCACGGACGCCAGACAAAACTTGCGACCTCTCGAGCGGAAACGCGAAGCCGCCAAAGCACTCATGGCCATCATCGAAAGCGCCTCCGACTGCATTCGCGGTGGTCTTTTCGACCCCGAAGTTGAGTCCGCAATCCCAGCTGACGCCTTGCTCATATTGCTGGGCGAAACGTTGCCGCTTCTTAGCACTGGCCAGCGTATCTTCTCAAAAGCCGACATGTACACTCTGCTCCGCATCGTTGAAGACTTCTCGACCGCGCCAGCACGGATACGCGAGCGAGCGGAAGACCTTTTCCAGGCCAGTGGGAGCTCATACCGCGGTGGAGGTCTGGAGTCGCTGAAGAAGTCAAGAAGCGACTTGTCCGGCTCCAGCTATGACATGCTAGCCTCGTCCTACATGGCGCTTTCGAAAGACAAAGGCAAACCTGGTGCACAGATCACTCGTGGGTGGGATTGGAGGAAAGGCTTAGATGGGGCAGGTGGTCTGAGTGTTGGTTCCAAGGAAGTCTTAGCGGTTTTGCGCCTCGCTTTGTCGCAGGAGATCGCCAAAAGCATGAGCGGGGCATACTAAACGGAAATGAAGCGCTAAAGTGGCGGCTTGGTGAACTTGGGTTCTGGAGAGAGCGGTGTGGCCACATTTTTATGCCAGAAAAACTGTTACACTGATGCGAGTTTATGAGTTGATTGCTCTCTCTAGCTGACAGACAATATGTGGAAGGTCTGTTCTCTCAAGAAATGTCTGGATTTCAGGTCAGATCGTTTCCCTCAACAAAACATACCTTATATGCTGATGTCTAAACGACGACAGCCACTGGTCTCCTGCTTGGTATTCGAGACACTGAGAGTGGATAGGTTAATACAAGGTAAAAGTCAGATATGAAGCCCATGGAAGCGGTGGCCAACAGACAACGCACTCATACACGATCCGAGACAAGTAATTGTAAGCTTGCAAGGATCAGTCAGCCCTACCCGAAAGAAATGTTCCCTCGATCGCCATGCTCCTGGCAAGCTTCAACTTAACTTCAGGCTGTTTAGTATGAAGACAAACAAATGCCGATGGCAGCCCGATACTTACATGTACGGTTCCCAAGTTCCACGGTCCGGCGCGCAACAATTGTGCAGTCTGACGCCTGGAGGCCCGCACCGAACGAACACACTCTCCACTTGGTTGCATAGAGTTTGCACTGGTGAAGCAACGCTAGGGAATCTTTCGCTTGTGCTTGGCCAGAAGTGGACTCGACATTTAACGAAGATAGTCAAAGGATCCGCAGGAGCAGTAGACGCTGTTGCAAGCGTCAAGATCCCTCACGTGAGATTGTCCAAGCGTGCATGTGCAGTGTATATTGTTCTCGGAGGGCCATGTCACTGCCACCAGTCCGTCTAAAGGCAAAACGCTGTTGTCAACGGAAATAATAACAGTTTTGATGAGGTGATGTCTGTAGACTGACTTGGCAGGGTAACCAGACGGATGACCTCGGTGATCGACAGCATGGTCCACGACCTCTTACTTTGCGTCTAAACATCTTCCGTGATGAGTTGCCGCCTGTTCACTCCTCACCAGCACCACCACCACCACCACCGAGTGCTCGTCTAAACCGACCGTTTGTTCGCAACTACATGGAGGCGTCGTTCGTATCGTCAAAACCTTCCGGATGCTCACCCAGCTGCAGGGCCCTCGGGATCCCTGCGCTGTCTGCAATAGTACACGTTGATGCAGCCACCAACCGGGCTAGCCCCCCGCGTATCGCAACGCACTTCCATCAACTGCGGCTGCGCACGTATGCCTGCATACAGTACATGTCGGCATGGTGGCCACCTGGTAAGCGACCGAATACTCCACCCTCCCGCCTGTGGACGCCTCTGATACTACTGATGTTGCTCTGTGGCGCCCAGACGTGGTTGTTGTTACTAAGTGGGGCATCAGAAGGAATCCCGTCAAACTTTGCTTACGAAGATGGGCATGTCTCTTTGACATAGGGTGCCATGGCGCCATTCGCGTCTCCCACTACCGCCTCAGTACCGAGAGACAGGTTCCTAGCACCAACCATATGAGGCCGAGTCCCGGACTAGGCAGTTGACACAACGGAGATGTTTGACGCGCCGACGGGACCAAGCCTCACGCGTGACTTGGACGCCCAAGTTGTTGCGGCAGTAGAGATCGAGCCTTGTCATGCACCATGGTACAAGCCTCCAGAACACATCGTCGATAACATCGCGTATGCTGGACCCTCCTCAAGATTAACGGGTCTGCAATGCCCTCTTGCGGGTCAATACCCACACACACACGGAAGATCGTTTACCTCGGACCGGGTATGTAAGTGGTTCCTTTTCAGAGCGCTCAGACTCACAACTCAAGCCACCGTCTATGGGCTGTAGTCCAATGTCTAGAGCCTGAGCCGCATCATCGTCTTAAAGGATCGCAACTGCACATTCAGGACCCAGCTCTATAAATCGCATTCTCGAATCCGCTTGCAACAAACAGCATCTGAGCATCATGATTCACATCGTTCGAACCTCACTTCGTGGCAGGACACATTCCTTACCAAGACTCTACTCTACGACATCATACACCGACCACAGCACACTTGCCAACGACCCTGCACCCTACTGGAGGAACCTCGAGCCATGGAAGGATGTGAAGACGCACGAGTTCCTGACCTACGGTTGGCAGGTAGGTCAACAGACCTACGCGTATCGACGTATGGCTGACAAGACCAGAAAGCCAACACAATCGAACGACCGGAGAAGCTCTTGACATTTTTAGACCAGATTGTGCCTTCAGTCATTCCAGACAACCGGAGTTATAGCTCCAAGCCAATCACAACCCGAGAAGCATTTCTCGCTGATGTCGAAGATGGCATGAAAGCAGCTCCAATGTCCGTTCGTCTTACGCCTCACATTGTGAGCGTCGCAAATTGGGCTTCGCCCTTTGACGATCCTGTTATCCGACAATTTGTTCCGCTGAAATCCAAGCTTGTGCCGGATCACCCAAGATTGACGTTGGATTCCTTGCACGAAGAGGGAGATTCGCCAGTACCTGGTCTCGTTCACCGGTATCCAGACAAGGTTCTTTTTCTAGGTCAGCCTTGCCAGGAATACACATGCGCATGTTTCGCTTCTCTCGCTAATCATTTCGCAGCGACCTCAGTCTGCCCGGTGTACTGTCGTTTTTGCACAAGATCATACGCTGTCGGAGCTCCTACCGACACTGTCAAAAAGTCTTCAATCAAGCCGACACTTAGGAGGTGGAACAAGATGTTCGAATACATCGAAGCCACGCCTCAGATCAACGATGTTGTCGTTTCAGGGGGCGACTCATACTACCTCAACCCGGAACACTTGACCTTGATTGGAGAGCGCCTACTCAATATTCCCCATGTGCGACGTTTCCGGTTTGCGACCAAGGGACTGGCAGTGTGTCCCATGCGCATCACTGATACTAGCGACGGCTGGATCGACTCATTCATTGCGCTCAGTGACCGCGGAAAAGAGATGGGCAAGCAAGTTGCGATGCACACTCACTTCAATCACCCCAACGAGATCACGTTCGCGACCCGGCTGGCTGCAGCAAGTCTCTTCCGTCGCGGAGTCATGGTCCGGAACCAGAGTGTACTACTGCGAGGCGTCAACGACAACGTGGCAACCATGTCCAAGCTCATCCGCTCATTGGCGGATCTGAACATCCACCCTTACTATGTCTATCAATCTGATATGGTAAAGGGTGTTGAAGATATGCGAACGCCGCTGTCGACGATCTTGGATCTGGAAAAGCAAATCCGAGGGACGATCGCAGGATTTATGATGCCATCGTTCGTCGTGGATCTTCCAGGCGGAGGCGGAAAGAGGCTCGCGTCGAGCTACGAGTCCTACGACGAGAAGACAGGTGTCAGTACTTTCCGAGCGCCTGGCGTTTCCGTGGACAAGGAATTCACGTACCACGACCCGTTGCCACAGTGCAGGTAGCGGACGCATGAGCGCCACGAAGCCCTTTTTGTATCTCACATCGAGAGAAGGCTCTGCAACAATGCAAGAGGAACGATTGCTCCACTAGCCATTTCAGGCTATCTGCACAACAGATCAGCCTGAGCTTTCGCTTAGCACGCGATATGCAGTGAATCGTCACTCGATGCTTCACGAGTACAACGACGACGACGACGACGATGAATGAAATAATACCACCTGAAACAGCTCTTAATGATGACCTCGTAATGACAACGTCATTTTGTATCAGCTTATGATCATCAACTACGACGTCTCGGTACGTGCCGATTTCTGTGGAAACCGAGGCTGTCGGTGTAATCAGGCCAAGATCGATATTATTTTGTTGAAGACGCCCCAGTGCTCCGGGCTTCAAATACTTATTAAAGTCGACAGAACCATTTGCCGCCACTCGGGCCGAGGACATCGCTCGTTGGGGCAGCACACACATCAATCCTTCTAAGCCATCAATCGCGTAAGCAGTGGCGAATCGAGCGCTAACCGACAAATCTTCAAGTCAACAACACAGCCCCCACGCAATCTCCCTGCCTCGCATACGAGAATATGCGTGCCGCCTTGCACGAGTGGCGTAGCATACCCAACCAGCAAAGCCAAGGCAGCTAAAAGAGCTCACGCGCGGCCCAGAATTCGATACTGCACCACACAGCAAGTCGCATCACCCGGAATGCAATCCCGATCGCGTTCTCGCCGCCAGATCACCGCCAGATCACCGCCATGTCGTGCATGAGGTTACATCCAACCGTCCCAGGGTGTCGAGATCGGTTGCGAGACCTTTGTAAAACGAACGAGTGGGACAAGGATTTCTAGCACTTTCTACGCAACTCCGCAGAAGCGCATACCTCGGATGATGGCGCCCGGAAGCCCTAAGTCCATGTGAAGCGAAGGTCATCATTTGGGATCATGTGGTAATTTGGGGTCTTGTGGGGCGTTTTTATGGCTCGTTTACATGTAGTTCTACAACTTCCCCCTGATTGCTGGTTTCTGAACGTCGGAGCTCACGTGACCCCTTTTCCGATTGGTCGTACAATCCACGCGAGGCTTGTACCTAAGTATCAAAGCCTTTCCCCGTTCTGCGACAGTCTGACGTTACGCAAGTCTTTCAACTTGTTCCATTTCTCCCTTTGGACAAAAGAAATCAACGGAACCCTTCAGGCGCCGTTCATCTCTTCGCGCTCAAGATCACCAACTCCTCGAACTCCTTGGACCCCAACAGCTTGCCGAGGAAGACTTTTAACGGCACTGTCACGCCGGCGACGTTGGTCTGGCAGTTCGGCATGGCAGCGAACTGCGGCTTCTGGGCTTCGGTGAGGAGGTCGCGTTCGTAGATCTCGATGCTCAGCGCACCGCGACGGATCGGCGTGGATGCGCGCTGGAGGTTTGGGTCTGTGGAGAGTGTGTCAGCAATGGATCCCATAATCGGGCGAAGGATTCTGTAAGTACTTACGGTTCGAGAGGATGGTGTCGAGCTCCGAGGTCGTCATGACTGCGAGGCCATCGGCGACGATGGGGTTGGCGGCATTGTGGCGGTGCTGGTAGACCAGGACTTTGGTGGCGGGAGTAGTCATCTTGGCGAGTTTTTTCTCCTTTCCAAGTTTTTGTCTTTCGAGTTGGGTTTGTCGGGAGAAGCTGAAGGTAGGGCGTTGTGGGTGGTGTTTTGACAAAGGCGAGGGGTGTCGAGTGCCGGATGCGTCGCGACTTGCGTTCACAAAGGGAAAGTCGTTCACTGATTGTTCACAACAAAGGCTTTCCCGACTTACAGCGCGCTGGCTTCAGGTACAATGGAGAAGTCTGTGAATAGGGGGCTGGATCGCGAGCTTCAGTGAAGGGCTGCAAAGTTACTCGTTTCCTGAGTGTTCATTGCCTGTTCGAAACGAATTAATTCTAGGATTGCTAAAGCGACGACTTCAGAGAAAGTCTACACTATCTCCTTCGTCCTTCGTACCTGTCGCGACTGCGACGTCTCTCGGGGCTACGCCTCCGACCGTCGCGGTCACCGCCGCTGCGTCGTGACGGCTCATACCTGTCCCTGTCGCTCCTTTCTCGCTCATATTTGCCATGGCCCTGATCCCTCCGAGGCGGACTTCGGCTGCGAGGCTTCCCTCGAGACTCCTCGGGCTCGCCGCGTCTCCTGCGTTCCTCCTTGTCAAAGACATAGTCGTACTTGTCGCCCCGGTTGCGACCACCCTCTTCTCCACGGTACTGTTTCCTGCGTTCTAAGCTGTCAATGCCACCGAAACCTCCCCTGCCGCGAGCAGAGTTGCTCTTCGAATTTTGACGCCAGTCTGCAGAAAGCTTGGACACACTCTGCGAGAAATCAACGTGGATGCGGTGGTCGTCGATCAGCACGCCTTGCATCTTGAAGTAAGCACGCTCACAGTCTTCTTTCGTGGCAAACTCGATGAATGCGTATTGCAGACTGTCGCCCGATGTTTTGTCACGTATTACTTCACAAGACAAGATCTTGCCAAAGCGTGAGAAGATGAGCTCGAGATCCTCATCCTTGGTTACAGGATTCAGCTTGCAGACGAACAAGATTTGCTCTGGAGGTGTGATGTCGGCGGATGGCAAGTCGCCGATAAGCTCGAGTGTGAGCGCTTGCGCGCGGGCCTCGCGTTCTCGACGCACCCTCTCAAGCTTCTCTGGGTCCGTGTTTTCCTCAAGGACCTCATCGTACGCAATTCTCACAGTGGCTTTTTGTTCATCCGACGGGAGAGGGCTCGATGGCGGCTCAACGAATCCGGGAGGGTCGTCGTATGGGTCATCGAGTACAACAGTGTGCAAGATCCTGATGTCTTGCAATGGTCGGCCAGAATTGTCGATGAACGCGGTGTTGATTTTCTCCAAAGCATCAAAGCCTTCAACCACCTCGCCGAAGATGGCCGCCTTGCCATCGAGGTCCTCGATGTTCTCGCCAAGTGTAATGACAAATTGGCTGCCAGCGAGACGCTCGTCGGGATTGGTTTTGCTGACTGAAGTTGCCATGCTGACAGTGCCGCGCTCTGAATGTTTTCGCTTCTTCGAGATTTCAGGCTTGAAAGTCATTCGTTCGGGCTGTGTCGGGCGTTTCGTAGCACCGTTGGGCAGACTCCAGATTGATGCACCTCCATCGCTGCCTTTGGCTTCCGGGCCAATGGGGTCGCCGGTCTGGAATGAGAAATTGGGCTGCACATTGTAGACTGGTGAGAAGTTGTAATACTTCGCCTTGCAAAGCTTCAAGAAGCTGTTGAGTCCACGTTAGCAATAGTAAAGATGAAATGATCGTCCGCTGTCGACTTTCTGAAGGGGGCGTCGCGATTTGAAACCCGAGTGTCGACTGAGATCCCGCCAACCAGGTTGGGCTAGGGAATGACATGGGCCCTCGAATCTGTGAGCGCCTGATGACTTTGGCCGAATAGAGAATCACGAAACTTACTTCTCGCAACACTTTGGGGCCTCCTTCACCAACAGGTCAATGGTGATATCACCAGCCGACGTTTCCAACAGCACCGACATGTTGCAATCGATATACCTGCAATAGTAGGTTTGAATCGAGGGAAGTGAAGTCGGTGTCGATCTTTTTAGAGTGTAGGCGTGCGGTGTCAAGCACGAGGCCTAACGCCTTTCGCCTGAGGCAGCATGAGAACGATCATGATTGGTCGAGATCGTGACCGCGCTAGTCGCGGCAATTAATTGAGGCCGCCCGGATTCCCACCTCGGTTCGTCGTTTTAGTCATCAGATCATTTCAATTGATGTTCCAGACAATTGGTCTGGATACCTACTGTTTATAAAGACTCATACAAAACCGAGCGCGTAGCTGTGTTCAACGGAACAAGCACCAGAGATGTAGAGATGCTCATGGACACAAGGACTAAAAGTATTTTTGCGTCTATGTCATTGCGAACATTGGAGTTCAGGAACATTCACAACATGTGTATGTAAAGTACAATATGTTTGTAATTTTGAAACATACAACGTGCTATAAATTGGTTGTGTAGAAGAACGTTTTCGGTTCTAGATGACCTGCCGCCAAGAGACGCAATAACAAAGAAATTCGGCCTTCATCGATTTCTTAAAACCCTTTGTCTGTCTCCAGGAACAAAAGGCGTGCGGACTTGGTCCAAAATGCACAACGTCTTACAGCGCATCATGCGCCACTCGTCATAGTCTTGACTCGTTTTGTATCTATAGCCGACGTCAGTGAAACGACCAATGAATGCCACTCAGAGACGAATGTAGGATGGTGTAGTTGTTTCAGAGGTGAGAAGATTGTAAAGCTGGCGTGTAAGCATAGCCAACCAGACACGCGAACGAGCGGCTGGCATCTTATGGCCCCAGCTGCATTCATCATAGCAATGTGTTTAATGAAAATGAATAGAAGACTGACCTGTGACGTCGTAGTCGTTTCAAAAGCGCAAAGCTCGAGCTGTCCGCGATTAAGGCTGTCCTTCCAGAAGGATTCGTGCGCATGGCGTCGTCATAGCTCTTTGATGGCGACCTGGAAATGTATGTCTTCTCTCAGGCCTTCCATACCGATCGTGTGTGTGAAGCCTTTCTTGAGAATGCTGGTGGCGCCGGGGATAGGTTTGAAACCCAGACGCGGCCAAAAGTCTCCGGTCTCTTCCTCAGAGTAGTTTGATGCGAGTCGGTTGCCGCCTTTCTCTCGAACAGCAGAGATGATGTCTCCCAGGATGAGTCTGCCTAGACCCCGTTTTCGGTACTCAGGGTGTACGCAAAAACAGCAAATTTCCCATTCCAGTTTGGGAGCGTGGCACAAATTTCCAGATGTATGTTCAGGATTGGAACTGTCACCTGGCGACTCGACGCTTCTCACTTTATTCATCCAGTCGCTCCCTCTGAATGGCAAGAAGCCGCCACAGCCTGCTGGCTGTCCATCAACCAAAACCACAGTCAGGTAACCATGCGGTCCGAGTTCTCCAGCCAGACATTCGATCCCAATGACCGGATCCGGATTCAATCGCGTCCATGATGGCGGAAATGCCTGTATGTCCTCACGCTTGAAGGCTTTGACGATTGTGCGGTGGAGGGATTCTGCCCAGGGCTGAGTGGTTAGCGAGCCAGAGTGGAGAGTCTCGATGTGGCCTGTCATATTTCACGAATGCGCGAGGTGTCTTGGGGGAGCAGAGTACCAGCTCGTGTTGTCCGCATCCGTAAGATCGTGGCGCTGTGCATTTATTGCAGGCAGCAGCTGCTTTTGGAGGTTTCGACTCATTATGGCTCACTCGCTCACTAGCGGCATTCGCTTGTCAGGCGTGCTGGAAGCGACAGCGTCAAGACTGATTTTCTGTGCAGTAGCAATGTCAATGTCCGTGGTAAGACCCCGGCTGTCGCAAATATGAGGTGATGTCTTGCTGACATATACCATGCCATTCGTCGGACTTCCAACTCTTCTAGCGCAATTTCCGATTTGGGAGCATGGACATGAATATGACCGTTCCTCGGCCCAGACCGCAAAATGTCTCAGGACTTTTGCAGCGCTATGAGCAGCCTCGACCGGTGGCACAACGGTCATGGTACCAAAGCCCAAGAATCCGACCGAAATTTGGTGCAACAATGATATATCGCACGCATCTCGACCACCGCGAATCTCCGGAGGGGTTTATAAATATCAGCAGCGTGCTAAGACGCCACGCTCCAGGCTGAGCGAGGCCGCCGGTAAGCTATAGCTTTTAGCAAAGTCAATAGCGTGCTGTCGGATGTCGGGGTTCGTATGCAGAAGTTTCTACACGCATGGTGTGGTAAGATGAAAAGGTAGTACACGGGTCGGTCGGCCATGGTATACAAGTTCAGGAAGGAATTGATGGATGCGAGCAATTCCTCTTCGCATCAACATCCCTGTGCACCTCATGCCGATGAGCGAGAGTCGCATCCACCTCCACACATCGCCCTGCTCGCTTGTTGCGCCGTGCATTAAAGCTACTTGAGTACATACGTCACTTGCTGTGAGTGACGAGGCGCGCACGCACTCTCTTGCCGACTGACTCCGGCCGTGAGACCGTTTTGCGAAAGAGGGGACCGCGGACGATAGAGCCTGGTGAGATTAAAGGCAATCCGCTAGCCGCCTTGTTCCTGCAGAAGGTTCGCTCGAATGTTGGCGTGAGACATGTCACTTCATCCTCAATCCGGCACTGTTGAGCATTCTTTGCGATTGCGCCGGCTGCGCTGCGAGGAAGACAACACCATCGTGGAGTGAGACGAGACAAACATCCAAAGATCGACGGGGACTGTTCAAGTCGGCCTTCGTAGCGGTCTGACACGAGACTGCCCGCCTAGGACACGATGGCGACACTGTGGGAAAGAGTACGAGGTGGAAGCAAGAGTGGCTTCGACAAGGCATACAAGGTGGTCGACAAACTCGGGCCGCCCGTCAACAAGTTGAGCAACAAGCTGGGAAGCGAGGCTTTCTGGCCGACGACTCTGGATAAGGAGAGCGACAAGGCAGCGCGGATCCTGAAGTCCTTCTGCAAAGATGGCTTCTACGCAGAGGAAGAGCAAGGATCGGCCGACGGACCAACACAGAAGCAAAAGGTGCTCAAGAAAATCCCAACACAAGTGATCAAGAACGCGAAAGCGCTGGCGATCTTCACTACAATGCGCACCGGTCTCTGGATGTCTGGCGCCAGCGGTTCTGGAGTCCTCATCGCGAGGAAAGATGATGGATCCTGGTCACCACCATCCGGAATCATGCTTCACACGGCAGGCTTGGGCTTCATGGTCGGCATCGACATTTACGATTGCGTAGTTGTCATCAACTCGGAAAAGGCGCTGGAGGCTTTCTACAAGGTGCGCTGTACGCTTGGGAGCGAAGTCAGCGTGGCCGCTGGACCCATTGGCGCCGGCGGAGTTCTCGATACTGAGGTTCATAAGCGTCAGGCGCCCATATTCACATACATGAAGAGCAGAGGATTCTACGCGGGCGTGCAGATCGATGGAACGATAATCATCGAGCGGACAGACGAGAACGAACGCTTCTACGGCCAACGAATAGGCGCAAAGGAGATCTTGAATGGACAAGTCAAACACCCTCCTATGGAAGTCAAGCGACTACTTGAGACAATCAAAGCTGCCCAAGGCGACACGGATGTCGATGAGGCTTTCATGCCAGAGGGGCCGCCTCCTAGCGACTTCGAAATAGACGACGGCCACATGTTTGGCGTGCCGGACAACGAGGATCCGGATCCGTACGGCGTGCTTGCTCTCGAGAAAGCAGGAATGGCAGTGCGCGATGCGGGAACGCAGGAACGCGCATCGTGGGAACAGTTCAGCTTCAATCCTTCTCCCACAAGCCCCATACACGCAGTGTTCGCCGCCCGCACATCAGGCGAACGACCGCGATCATACTCTAGCCGACCGGGCAGCTGGCGCACAAGTACGCAGAGCTCGGTTCTTCTCAATGCACCCAAAGCGCCATCGAGTCTACGTACTAGCATCGAACAACCACGACCCTCTCCAACAATGGCCGACAGCAGTACCCAAACCGACTTCTCGGACCTGCCTATTTCCACACGTACCAGCGTCCGCACCAGTGTTAGTGACAGCAGACGGAGCAGTAGAGGTAGCGGATCAAATTCGCGCCGCTCTTCAAAAATGCAAGGCATCGCCGAGGACAAAGTACTCGATACCAGCCCTGAGCGCCGCGAGCCCGCCAGCGTGAGCAACGCTAACGGCTACACCACGCCACCGCGCACGCCTCCTGTCGACGAAACCCCCAGGCCCGCTGCACGTCAGCACAACACTGAAGCCGCTGGACTCGGTATTGACCCCAATGACGACGACGAGGATGACGACGAGGATGACGACAACGAAGAGGCTCAGATCGTCGAGCAGCCCGTCATGCACAGCATCCAGACCATCCAACCAGTCTCGCAACAAAACATCTCCAAGGCACGCCTGGTCACTGTCGCCAAGCGCGTCGCTCCCAAGCTGCCACCTAGGAACCCAAACCGAGGCGGCAAGGGCCCGATGGTCATTGATGCCAGCCCTAGTGGAAGCCCCAGGGAGCCGTCGCCGGCTACCAGTGACAGACTCAGCAGCAGGGCAAGCCACAGAAGCCTGTCTCCTCCTTCGTCGACTGCTCATGGAGGTCTTGCAAAGGGCATGGAGGAGATCAAACTGGACGACGAAGAAGATGAGATTGACCAGCGTAATCCGTGGGCAAAGGTGCAGCAGCAGCGGAAGAGTGAGGAGGCAGAAAGGGAAATCAAAAAGGGCCAGGAGAGTATGCCTGGTGGGTTTGAATAGAGAAGAGGTCGGATTGGACGTGGGAGTGCCAGTAGGAAGGCATGGCAATGGGGACCGGTATCTGGACAGAACGGGAGGTATTCTTTCTTTTTGTCTTACGAATGTATCACGAATGAGGAATTATTTAGCGAATTTAGGTAGGGGGCTTGCAGCTTTCGACCTGCTTGTATACACGGTAATCGACGTTGATTAGACTCTTCACAATCACGAGATGCTAGCCAAAAGTTCCTAGCATCTCACTGGATCCAGCCTCTGCACGTGGTAGTGTCAGCGAATTCCATACACCGAGATGATCTTCATGTCCAGTGAGATGCTAACGCGGAGAGAAACTACGTGTACGATGCTTCATTGTTTCAAGCCTTTGCAAGTGGGTATCATCTGCTTAGAGTATCATGGAATCAACAGTGCCATTGAGAGACGCCAACTCCAACAAAAACGCATTGAAGACGAAGCTTTCCCTTTCCCCTTCCTGTCGTATCTTGTCGTATCTCTAACAACATCCAAGCTACTGCGATTGAATTACAACTTCGACTGGCCCTCCTGAGGCACCTTCACAACGACCTTGCCCCAAGTATCCCTCGCGCCCAGAGCCTGGAGAGCCTCGCCCACCTTCTCCAGTCCAACGTACTCCTTGTCTTCGTAGTTGGTGCCGCGAATCTTCTTCGCCTCCATAAGCTCGAACAACCCATCCCAAACGACCTGCTGCGCCTCAGGCTCGTTGTACGCATACGCGCCCCAGTGCAAGCCAATAACAGCAATATTCTTGAGCAGCAGCTTGTTCATCGCGACCTTCTCAATCGTGCCGCCAACAAATCCAATGACAACCAAACGGCCGTTCCACGCAATGCACTTGGTGCTCTTGTCGATCAACCCTACAGGATCGTATACAATGTCCACACCTTTCTTGCCGGGAGTCAAGTTCTTGACCTGCATCGGCCAGTCCTCGTCCTTGTAGTTGATGCAGTGATCCGCACCAAATCTCTTCGCAACCTTGAGCTTGTGCTCAGTGCCGGCTGTCGCGACAACAGTAGCGCCGAACGCTTTCGCGATCTGGACGGCTGCCAACCCGACTCCGCCTGCGGCTGCGTGCACCAGCACCCAGTCACCGGCCTTGATGTTCGCGCGCGTGACCAACCCAGCATATGAGGTAGGCATCGTCACGAAGAGGCCCGCGGCTTCGAAGAAAGACCAGCCTCTGGGCACGGGCTTAAGCTGTTCTTCTTTGGCGCAGACCAGCTCGGCGTAGCCGCCTTGTGCAGCGCCGAAGACTTTGTCGCCGACTGCATACTTGCTGCTGCCGGACGATTTGGTGGGCACGGCAGTAATGACACCGCTGAACTCGGAGCCAGAAATCCAGGGCAGAGTTGGCTGGTGCTGGTATTTGCCGCGGATTTGGAGGAGGTCGAAGAAGTTTGTGGCCGTACTGTGGATGCGGACTGTGTATTGGTCTTGGGCTGGAGTTGGGTCGGGGAGGTCGGTTACTTTGAGATCTAGAGGGCCCTTTTGGGTGAATTAGATGGGTTGTTGGTATGAGGTGTTAGTGAGGAATCGAGACCTACCGAGACATATTCCTTGACTTGGATTCCGCGCATGGTGAGGGATGTAAAATGAGATAGATGTGTTCTGTAGTATATATAGAGATGACTGAGCTGTGAGTCTTAAGAGATTGGAGGAAGACTTCACTGGTAAGATATTTAATCGAATACACAAGAGTATTTACAACCAAGTCGCCATGTACTGTTGTGCAGTCGTCCTCCTCTCGGCTATCGAACGCAGTCGTGAGACAATGTGCCGAGGCAAGATGGACCCTTGATCGATAACGATATTGCTGCCTTAGGATCAGATGGATGCCTTGCGCGGACGTCAAATGAAGCTCAATCGAATGACGCAGGCAAGTGCTGCCGGTCACCTCATGCATGCAGGTCCTCTGTTGCTCTATCGCCTTCTGTACCCTTCTCTGTCCACATGCACACGCGCCTCCAACCATCAACACTACTGTCACAATCGCATACACCACACCACCAAAGCCAACCACTTACTGCAACACCTTGAACATCTTTAGCTGCTCTCCCGCTACTTTGTCCATCGACAAGGACACATTTCTTTAGATCGCCGCCTCCACCACATTCATACCCCACCGTCGGAAACCTGGCCAACATGGCCGACGAGAGCGCGCCCAGCGATCAGCAGATCACCTTCACTGTCAAGTCCTCTTCTGACCAGAAGCATGTCATCACCATCTCGCTGGCTACCACCGTCGGCGACCTCAAACAAAAGCTCGCGACCGCAGAATACGCCAACATTCCCGCAGAGAGGCAACGGCTGATCTACAGCGGCCGTGTGCTCAAGGATCCGGATACTCTCAGCTCATGCAAGATCAAGGAAGGTAATACTGTGCACTTGGTCAAGGGCGCTGAGAGCAACCAGCGACAGAACCCCGTCAACCAAGGCGGCGCGGCAGTACCGGCCGGAGCTGGTGGCAACATTCCTCAGACCTTCCAGACCGGCACTGCAGCAGGAGACCCTCTTTCGCAGTTGACTGGCGCACGCTATGCTGGATTCCACGGACTGCCCGGTGCCGACATGTTCGGTGCCGACGGTGGTATGGGAGCTCCACCCAACCCGGACCAGATGTTACGCATGCTTGACGATCCCAACTTCGCACAGCAAATGAACGAGGCTATGAACAACCCAGCCGTGATCGACATGCTCCGCAACAACCCTATGATTCGCAACAACCCCATGGCCCGCGCCGCGATCGAGAACCCGGAAATGAGGCGTATGATGATGAACCCTGATATGATCAGAATGCAAATGCAAATGCAGCGCTCGATGGGCGGTGGTGGTGAAGGTGGCTCTGGAGCCTTTCCCATGCCTGGCTCTACGGATACCACGCCAGCTGGAGAGAACAACAGCGCTTCCGAAGGCGGTCAGACAGGCAGTACAAACGCACCACCAAATCCTTTCGGCGGCGCAGGTGGTGCGAACCCGTTCGCCGCGCTATTCCCAGGCGCAGGTGCAGGCGCAGGCACAGGTGCGGGAACAACTCCCGGTCAGAACACTGGCTCAGCACAGCAACCTCCCCAGAATCCTTTCGCAAGCATCTTCGGCAGTGGGCCTCAAGGCGCACAGGGAGGACAGGGGGGACAAGGGAATGCTTTCGAGGCTGCCACCCGACAAATGATGCAAAATCCTGAGATGATGCAACAAATGATGCAGATGATGAGCGGCGGCGGTGGTGCTGGTGCTGGGGGAGCTGGTGAGGCTGGTTTCAACCCTTTTGCTGCCATGGGCGGAGGTATGGGTGGCTTCGGCGGTCAACAGCAGCAAGCGCCAGTCGACAACACTCCGCCAGAGGAGAGATATGCAGCCCAGTTGCAGCAACTCAACGACATGGGCTTTTACGAGTTCGAGCGCAACATCCAAGCGCTGAGGCGTAGTGGTGGAAGTGTTCAGGGTGCAATCGAGTATCTGCTTTCTGGATGAGCGTCCTCAGAATCACTGCATAGGAAATGCAAAGTTCTGAGGTAGTACGCCTCTGTACAGAACGACAGAAACAAAGTGGTCGACTCCGGCCGTGGTCACCAGTCACGTTTCGAAGGCCGTCGTTGCCTTCTTTCTACACATTGCAGCAGCACGTGGGCCAGTGGCCCACTCACGCCGTTCCACGGCGTACCGCCAACTAAGCACTCATGCTCTAAACCATCTCTCTGTCCAGTCGGCTCTACATTCACACTTGAGCGTTCAGTGGCTAGCGCTACCTTTGTACCTTTCTTTGCTGTAACCTACACCGCGATGATAACACGAATAATAAACGGCGAATTGAACTACCAGAAACCGGCCTCCCATTCGAAACATGTTTTTAAAAGTACAATAAGACGTCGTGTCTTTCCTTTCTCTTTGTGTTGTTTCTAGGTACCTTTCCTTTCACCCACTTCAAGTCTCAATGTTCTACATACGCCTACTTTACTGCTAATTTCCCTTAGTCAAAGAGGCGGTATACCTTTGTCCTCTCATGACTTCTTCTGCCGTCAACACCGCGCATTCAACATGCCGAGAATTCTACACTCGACTTCCATCGTTCGCACGTACATGTACACAAACATCTAGTCTGAGACCTCATCACGACTCTGACGAGACAACATACTAGCGCTGCAGGACAGTCATCTTCCGTTTCACTATTTTAACGAACTGACTCTGCACTTACGTGCATGCACATACTCTGGAACATACATCTTACCGACAAACAATAGTAAACGATGGTTCAATCCAATTACACCGTCTCTAGCGTCCAGCAACTGCTAGGGAACATGCCTCCAGTCCGCATTTCGGGCAGCAAATCGAAATTTACTACTGCAAAGAGTACTGCCGACAAGCACCTGAAAGTCATCGACACGACCGACAGAACACCCGCGCCAACTCGACCGCTGCCTCCAACTCCTCAACAAGAGTTGCGTATGCGCGCGTCGCGTTCCAGTGAGGTTCTTCCTTTCGCAAATCGGATGAAGCTTAGACCCGATGCTAATGTTCCCGTGTCAGTCGGAGAGAACGAAGTCTTAGATATACCGGCTGCTGTCGATACTACGACAACAATTCGGGATCAAGACGATCCTACGGACTTGATGCCTGTCCAACTACCCAGCTCTGTACTCGTACCTGTTCTCGAAGCACCGCGCAAAGGTAAGAAGCTGCCGACCCTCGACAAACGAATCAGTCGATACTACGAATACATCACGCCACCAATCTCTTTGGGCCTTGGCCGCACTGCCAGTCGTCGTGATAGGAAGGCTTCGCATACACCGACCAGTTCCGGAGGTTCGGATATCTACTTTTCGCCCATCGAGGCTAATAGGAGCCAAGTCTTCTTGTCTAGTCCGCAGCCTAGTCCTCCTATCTCGCCTTCGGAATACACCTTGAACGGTAATGTTATCAGGGATGGTCGGGTAGGTGAAGTGACCAGGAAGGTTGCCACTTTGGTGGTTGAAACCGATCCCATCAAGCAGCCAGAGGTGGCGAAGACCGCAGGAACTGGCAGGACTCTTGAGGACCGCAAAATGACTTTGACTTTGGCACACGTCGATCGAATCACTACTGCATTGGCCTTGGCGCCGCTGGTGCAAAACAGTGTGCGTGGTTCATACTTCGATGACGAGACCGCAGAAGTGTCCGACGACCATGCAGCATTGAACAGCTTGCCGACCGATCTGCCTACGCCACCGCCCTCGGAGAGATCTATCGCAGAGAACACCTCCACCCCACAAGATTTTGGTGGCGTCGCTCTCATCAACACCAGCGTTACAGGCGCTCCGGTCTCCCTCGCCTCGACCGACGCCTTCGACATCGGCAAATGCACTCACATTTCCCTCCCCTCCGGCTTAAGCGCCAGCAGTACCCTCCGGGTTGAACGCTCCAGCTTCGCCGGCGCAGAGAGTAAAATCATCTTGCGGTCACTGTTCATCACCCTCGACCGCAAAACTAGCGAGCAAGCAGCCCTCACCCTCGTCACCGAAACAGACGTCACGACCTCTTTCGCCCGCGCTGCCCTTACAGAGCTCGCGCACACCCAGTGTCTCATACTCGACGACCTTGAAATTGCCACGCCGATCGCCGGAGGCACGACATGGAGCCCCGACGAGTCGATTGACTGGTGCAGGGTGGGCGAGGGAGAGGAAACTGGCTTGATCATCACCTCGCCCGTCACAGACATCTTGGAAGAAAGCATGGTGCGTTTCTCGTCTCTCTCGGCCGAGGATTGCGCCATGCAGACTCTCACTCTCATGTCGGAGCTGGCGCGCTTGCAGAAAGCCCACGCAACATTCTTGGTTCTGCAGCCTACACGCTACGATTCTCAAGGTGGTGTGGCGGGCGTTAAGATCCCGTTTGTATCAGAGGCGCTGCGCAAGAGGTTTGTGATGATGGCGAAGACGTCGGCATCGGCTTTGGCACTGGGTGAGCCTGCTTCGCCTACTGCTTCTATCGTTTCATCTGCGTCTACGTCTACTCATGGTGGAGCAAGGGGGAGGCAGTTCAGGGAAGCGGTCATCGCGACTGTCGCTCCCAATTTTGTGCATGAAGAAGAGTTTGAGGAGTTCGTTGTGCTAGAAGGTGGCAGGATCAAAGTGCGGGCGTGGTGTGTGCCGCTTTCTGATGGCAGGAAGATCGACAAGTGGGTATGCTTTTTGGGCGGCGAGTATGATGTGCTGTATTAGGAGTGAGAAACTGCAATTGGTGTTTTGTGTTGCAAGAGAGTGATTGAATGTAAGTGGAATTGTTTCTTCCGTTCTTTCTCTCTTTGTTATCTTGTTTTCTAGATATCGTCGCTCTACATGGTTCTCGTTATCGGATCTGCTTTCGCTTTCTATATTTCGTTCCACTCAGTTGCCTTAGCCGAACGCCTCGCTCTTCTCCGAAATCTTAATCAATTCCATTCAACCCCTTCACTTCTCTCCTTCGTCCATGCTCTGGATCATGACCTTGATACCGCCCTGCTTCGCATCGGCAGCAACCTTGAAAGCCTCAATGGCATCCTCCAACTTGAAGCGGTGTGTGACAAGCTTCTTCAAGTCCACCACACCACCCTGAAGCAGCCTAATAGCCCTGGGCCAAGTGTTTGCGTACCTGTACTGGAACTGCAAGTCGACCTCGCGCGTGCTGAGGCGCATGAAGGGGATCTTGATCTCCGGCCTGCCAACGCCAATAACAAACACCTTGCCGCCGAACTTGGAAGCGTGGATGGCGCCCGAGATCGATGACTCAACTCCAGTGCACTCCATCGCCACCGCAGGCTCCACACCGTCCGCCAGCTTGACGACCTTCGCAGCAAACTGCTCAGGCGTATCCGAGAACTCGACCTTGAGAGTCCGCACGCTCGGGCAGAACTCTTTCGCAAACGCCAGCCTGCCCTCGTCGATGTCCGTGATCACAATCGGCTCCGCGCCCGCCGCTTTGACGCAAGCCAGAGTCACGAGTCCGATAGGGCCCGCGCCGCACACGAGCACGCTGTCACCGAGCGTGATGTTCGCGCGCTGCATGCCTGCGAGAGCCACGCTCAGCGGCTCTAGCAGCGCGCCGTCCTCGTAGCCCATGTCGCCGATCTTGTGGCACCAAACAGCAGGGTGGTTGACGTAGCGGCGCAGCAAACCCGGGACGGGAGGCGTGCTGCGGAACTCGACGTCGACGCAGCCGTTGTATTTGCCTGTGAGGCAGGGCTCGCACTCGCCGCAGATGATGTTGGGCTCGATGGCGACGCGGTCGCCGATGTTGTGGGTTGAGACGGAGGGGTGTTTGGCGACGACGACGCCGGCGGACTCGTGGCCTAGGACGTGCGTGTCTTCGACGATCATGGGGCCGATGGCGCCGTGTTTCCAGAAGTGGACGTCTGATCTGAATGGAGTGTTAGTGAGATCGGCCTTCATTTCTTTGGAAGGTCTCTGAGAGGATTTCTCGAGTCTTACCCGCAAATGCCGGTACTCTTCACAGCAACGGTAATCTCGCCTTCCTTGAGAGCCTCTCCATTCTCCACCTCTGCCTTGGTGGGACTCGTCTCAGCCACCCAAAGATCGTGAGCCGGGTTGGTGAAGACACCAATGTTCTCCATGGTGGGTTTGAGAGTGGTGGCAGTCTCGGTGGTCGACATGTTGACTTTTTGCTGCTGCTAGGGTGGAGTTTCGTACAAAAAACACAAGACGAGGGAAGAAACTACCTTGAAGAGGCAGAAAGAAGGAGACGATGTAAGTACAAGAGGGAGAAAGGGAGAAAGGAAGAAAGACTAAGACTCTCACCTACCTTACCACCCAGCCAACACATGGCCGAGCTGTTTTTCCTTGGGATGGATCCATCCAGCAGAATGTGGACCGACCCAGCGACCACATGATTGTGCCATGACACCCAGGTGTCCAGTCCACCTTTCCTGCTGGAGCTTTTGGAGATTCCGCGCCAGTCGGAAGAGCAGAAACCAGGGCGCAGGGCTAACAACAAGCTTCGCCCATGGTCATGTCTGCGAGTGGTGTGTCCCTGTCGCAAGCGCAGCGCATGTCCGGTCTGGTCTCTCTCTCTCCAAAAAGCAATTTATCCGCCTCGTCTCTGGACCAAGGACCGCGGGGCAAGCTTTGGTGGGGGCCCCGTCGATCGGGACGTGGAGAGTTGATGGTCATATTAGGCGGATGATGATATGCGAACGTCTATTCCTCGGTTACTTTCTTTCTCCTTCTTCAACTAGTGCTTCTCTCGGAACCGACTAATGCATGTAATGCATGTGACGAGGCTTGTGTGAGATATGTCTCTTCTCATAAACTCAATTCAATCTCATATGTTGCAGTTCGTCCGTTCTTTTGCGAATCATCGACTGAGCCATCGGCTTTTTGCTTCAAACGCCGAGGCTGATAGACTTTTTGGGCTAAGCCGAAGGACACGTTGAAATACCCGGCAGAAACGATACCAACCTTGGAATGTAAGCAATAATAGTGGTATCAACCGTTGATACAAGACAGAGCACACGGTAGCACGCAATGAAAGCGAGTGTGGGACGTTTGAAAGCTTCTGTAGCTTGGAACTTGGCAACTCAAGCATTGAGCGTACTTTTCTTAATAATTATACATCAATCCTCGTCACTGTCCCTATCCTCGGCGTCTTCATCTCCGTCGACCAACGGGACCACGCGAAATTCTACGAATGTATGACCTGATCCGCCGCCAACAGCCTCGACATCAATCAAGAACTGCAAGTTGAGCACCCCTTCTTCATCAATGCGAAGTGAGACCTTACTGGCCGTAGCCATGGCGCGTTGTGCCGCTTTCAGCAATGAGAATGTATAGCTCGCGCTTGTCTTCCGGTGACATGTATAGGTCTCCAGAACGGGTGTCTCGGACGGCGTTGATGTGGTAAAGTCGACTGTCGCTGAACCCAGGGAGCCAACTGCGTGGAGAGAGATGGTCGATTGCGCGGTAGATGAAGGAGTCGCAGTAATGGTGATGGTGGCTGGATTCAAGGACGACAGCTCGTTGACTGCGTCTAAGAGGCTGGACGATCGCATTATTGTCTTCAAAGCGATGGCGTCCCTTGCAAACGGGATTTCTTCGTTGCTGATGGGATCGTATGTTGTGAGGTCACAAGTTGTTGTGACACCTGTTTCGGTCATGTGGATGCTGAGTGGGTTGCCCTCGCCAGCATAAGATATTGTGCATATGCCAGCAGTGTGAGAAGTGAAGGCATCGATTCCAGTGTGGCGGCTTAGTCGATGAGCGGCGAAGGGATCCAAGTTGTCCGAACGTTTGACAGTGTTGGGATCGGACAGGGTGAAGATGTTGAGGGTTTCGAGAAGAGAAGCAAGAGAGATCTGAAAGTGTGGTGATTCCGGAGGATCGTCTTGAGAGGACGCTGGTTGGACTTGGTTGTAGGTATAGTTTGTGAAGAGTGACTTCTCTATGAAGACAAAGGATTCCATCACACTGCCATCTTCGGTCGTAATGCGCAAACCTTCTGGAGCAATGCGAATGTGTGCTTTGTCCGTGAATGAGATGCAGCGCAGGAGTTGGAGAAGTTGCCGCGCCGATGATGAAATGGCAGTAAAGAGGTGGAAGTCGGTCGCCATAATGGATCGGTGGAGCGTTGTCGGGAGGTTGGGTCGGTGTATGGGTTCGTGTCGTTCGCGGAGTGTAGTTGTTCAGTACTCAGACTTACACGTAGACGCCGACGGCGCAAATCATGTATACGGCGCCGAATCTGTCAAGTCATTAGTCCCTGAGCGTGGTAGTCGTGCGTGGTAGGAGCGCATACCCGAATGTAAGAGAAGCAGGGACGGCGAAGAGAGGCAGGTTTTTAAGGCTATTGTCTGGTATAGTATTAGTACAACGCAAGGCTAAAACCAGGAGAAATCAAGGCATACTCATGCCAAAGAGACCGGTCAAGACGAGAGCTGCGAACAGCAGGACGAAGCCAACGGTGAATTGCTGGTCCTTGGAGATGGTGGGTGCGAAGGGCTGGCTCGCCGAGGCGTCCCAGAGTTGTTGGAGAGGCGTGGAAGACATTTAGTGTACGTGAGATATGACTTATGTTGTTGTATGTCGAGCAGGACGTATTGCAGTATGGTCTTTCAGTAGTGGTAGCAGTTCACGAGCCATTGAGCTACAGGTGTCCGTAGCTCGCGCTCGGCTGCACGAGTCAGGCCAATCTCACGTGTCAACGGCTGGCTTCCGCACTCTCCGCAACAACTACCTTACCAGCAAGGCAAGGCATCATCGCAGTGGAAACACGACTCACGAACGAGTCGGGTGCCATGGACACATCGCATACACAACCATCACATAGCCAGTACTAACCAGTACTAGTCAGCATGGCACAAGGCTCACTCGCAGACGAGGGTAAGGACCGCCTATAACATCTCGGTGTACGGAATCGCGCAGGCCAGCGACCTCGACTCGCAATGCGCCCAGTTCATGTAATCCTGTCCGATCATGCAAATGCTAATAGGACGTTCGCTACAGCCCACAAGAGGAAGGCCGAATCCGAGTTGAACGGTGACGCGAATGGACACGAAGCGAAACGAATCAAGCCCTCCACATCACCAGAACCCTTAATACCCCCGCCAGCGAACGACGATGACGAGAAGAACGACACAAACGGCTCAACAGCACGCGAACCTGTCATACCATTCCCCGAAAAGCCTGCAGTCATCGAGGAGCGCAATGGCGACATTTCATTCTACGTGGTGAACAACGATGGCAAGAACCACTCCTCGATTATCCTCACTGGACTCAAATGCATTTTCCAGAAACAACTGCCTAAGATGCCGAAGGATTACATCGCGAGACTGGTCTACGACAGGACACACTTGAGTATTGCAATCGTCAAGCGCCCGCCCGCTGGAAGCTTTGCTGAGAGCTCAGGCTTGCCCGGAGAGGTAGTAGGAGGGATCACATACCGACCTTTCAAGGGTCGGCAATTTGCCGAGATCGTTTTCTGTGCTATCAGCAGCGATCAACAAGTCAAAGGATACGGTGCGCATTTGATGTGCCACCTGAAAGACTACGTCCGGGCCTCGAGCGACGTGATGCATTTCCTTACCTACGCCGACAACTATGCCATCGGATATTTTAAGAAACAAGGGTTTACGAAGGATATCACTCTCGACAAGCCCAAGTGGATGGGATACATCAAGGATTACGAAGGCGGCACTATCATGCAGTGCTCCATGCTGCCAAAGATCCGATACCTCGAAATGGGCCGGCTGCTGCTGAAGCAGAAAGCCGCCGTGCACGCCAAGATCAGCGTCAATAGTGCTAGCTACACCCTTCATTATCCTCCGCCCCAGTGGAAGAAGCTCAAGCCCGGCGAACCCATTCCGAAAATCGATCCTCTCTCCATCGAAGCAATCAAAGCCACCGGCTGGAGCGAAGACATGGACGCTCTCGCACGCCAACCACGCCGCAATCCAAATCACAGTCTTTTCATGAGTCTCCTCAACGCCCTGCAAACCTCATCCGCATCATGGCCCTTCCTCGCACCCGTCAGCGAGTCAGACGTCCAGGACTACTACACGGTCATCAAAGAGCCCATGGACCTGAGCACCATGGAGCGCAAGCTCGAAAAGGATCAGTACGAGATAGTCGAGGACTTCGTTAAGGATGTGCTCCTGATTGTGCGGAACTGCAAGCGGTACAATGCCGAGAACACACCTTATGCGAAGGCTGCCAACAAGTTGGAGAAGGAGATGTGGAAGCGGATCAAGGAGATTCCTGAGTGGAGCTATCTGGAGTCTGAGAGCTTCGAGACGACAAACAGGCAGGACGGGAAGTGAGTTTGTTGTGCGTGGATCATCTAGCATCCAAGGTGTGGAGTTCTTTCTAGTGATACCCCGAATTACCTCAATCGTCTCCTCCGCACAACTCTTCTGGCTTCCAAGCTATCAAGACTACCTTCTGGCCACGACTTGCAGGACCACGCATGCTCTGAACGCTGTAAACTCCATGGAATCGCCGGAACGCGGCATCAACACGCCCGGAAACGTCGTGTACACCACCGAATATATGTTGGCAAGGCTTGGATCGACGGCGTGCGCCGTCTGCATTCGCTCCCCGTCATAAGGCTCGCCGCTTTGCGGCCATATGAACACAGGTCTGAGGTCAGAATTGTCCAGGTCTGACTTGAGAACCGCCATCTTGGTGACGATTTCCGAGAGAGCGGTTTCGAAGTGTTGGAATTTTGGGCCCAAGAGTGGTTCGGTTTTGCCGTCGAATGGTATGGAACGCATCGCTCGAGTGAGTTGGACGAGCGCCGAGAAGAGTGGGCTGAGGGCGAGGTTGAGCTTTGTTTGCAGAAGTTCTGTTCGCAAGGCCATAGCTCTGGTGATGGGTCGCTACAATTTTGTGAGATCTCGGCGTCGGGCGTGAGGACGTTGTCGAAGAGGAAGGAGGATATCAGCGCCATAGTGTCATTGAAGACGCTCCGTTTGCCTTGCCTCAGCAAAAGGTCGCCATCTCGTCTCCATCCGTCGCCCCAGCATCTTGTGTAAAGCGCCTCGAGAAGCTTATTGGGTTCAAGTGTCACCGTCACTGGAGATTGACTGTGAGGCAGCTCGAAGTAGCCGAGCATCCACTGGACTTGGGTGATTTGAAGGTCTCTGATGCTGTGCATGTGCTGGATCACGTCTTTCGGGGATAAGCGGCTCGGCTTGTCAAGGGCGATGGTGTTTTGGTCGTTCGGCGCGTGTGTTGCGCGTGCCTCAACTAAATCGCGAGGCGGGAGATCAACTACTGGACTTCTCATTCTGACGGTCTTGAGTGATGAACCGTTTGACAGTGGGCTCTCCGCTATGCTGGCCTTGCGTTTCAATCTTCTTCGCGGTTTTGCATGATGAGCATCAGCAACAGGACCAGGCTCCGTGGAATGGATCTCTGGCTGCGGCCTAAAGTCAACGGTGATGTGGTCGCTGGAAGTCATAGATGAAGTGCTTCCACGGCCGGCATGATCGCGTCCGTGTTCTGATGGGTCTGGAGTAGCAGCATCTTGAGTCAGCGAGATGTTGCCTTCATCGTCAAACGCGTCGTAGGCAGCCTTGATCTCTCGCAATATTTCGGGTCGGAAACTTTTGCTTCCTTCAAGCCACAGACTATCCAAAGCGATGCTGTCGTCAGTCCTGAACGTTCGCCATGCCTTTCGGATGACTTCGCAAAGTGATTTGCCGCTGTACTCCTGCAGAATCCTTGTTTTTGCGAGATACCGGAGGCGGAACCGTCTGCAGAGGTCTTGAAGCGCTTCCGTTCGCATCGAGTAGGTTCTGTACTTGTGACCGGATTTGTTGCTCTCAGGACGCGAAGCATCTATGTCTTGCAGACTCAACCACAGCGCTCGGTAGCGGAAGAGCTTCGATTTCTCGAAAAAATCGAGTTTCTTTAACCCTTGGAAGTCTTTCGGGATCACCGGGCCATCCATGCGCGTTGAGCTCTCACTTTCAGGCCGCCACGAGACCAGCGTTTGAGAGATCTGGTTCCGCTTGCTCTCGAGAGGAACCTGGACAGGCTCATGTTACCATCTCCGCAGCTGCTTGGGCGGGAGGCCACGACTTCGAATGCGAAACAACTGAGTTACTCTGTCTTCTCCATTGACGGACTTCAGCTTGCAGTCACGAAGGATGTTAGCCGCTAGCTCGCGCATAGCGTGCAAGTCGTACTCGACAAAGGTGCCATTCCTCTTCCTCTTCTTAGAGTAGAAGATGTCAGAGTCCAGAATACCCTTGAGAGCCTTGTTCTGCGCAACAACTGAGATCACATCGCCTTCGGCCTCGTCAACCGCCTGCAGAATTCTTCGTATAGCACGTTGCCGATCTGAGATCTGAGCCTGCGCTACTTCTTCAGCGCCATGTTCCATTGAGAAACTTTGCCAGTGGTGTAGAGTGTGCTCCGAAGGGTTGAGTTCTTCGACTGCAAGAGAAAGATGCGACCTTACGACCTTGCCATATTCTGGCGGTGTGCTGTCCTAAGAGTGACGGTCCTATGGTACGTGGCGCACGCACCCTTCACCTAGATCAGGGGAGATACATATGCGCGCACCAATGCCATAGCTCCCCTGTAACAAACACACCCATGCTTTGTTTGTCACAGAGACGGCAGGAGGCTGGTGACTGGTATCCGAGCAACAAGGAGGCGTACTTTGGATCCAAGCACGTAGCACCTCAGTGTATGGACAGATACTCTACGATCCTTTAGTGTCCAATTACCTATATGGACAATATATCGCAAGACCGCTGGTCGCCCTTGTTACATTCTGGAGACCAAGACGGAAGATGTCCGCCCATTCTGCAGATATCCGGTTAGACGGGTACATGCGCTCGCTTCTATGCAATAGGCCTCCTTATTGCCAGAGACTCCAACACTTGTCAACTTGACAACCTTACTTAGGAACGACGACCTTGAACGCTTTGGCGGCTTTGCTTTGATTATCCCATATGCATGACTAGAGTACTCTGAGCAAATGATGTTTCATTGTCAAAGTTGCTGCGGCTCCTGCCATAGTGGTCTCATTACTGTCAAGACCTCTGCACGCATGCGCGGCGAACATGAGACATGCTGGTCGCGTTTGCGGTTTTCTCTTTGCGCTTTGCAATACTATTCTTGTTTCTAACAATCTATCGCGCGTGGCATATCAAGCCGCGTTTTCACCCAATCCTGACTATCTCTCCCATCTTGCGGCACAGTTGCAACCCACTTTTGAAACCCACCAATCGGAACAAGATTCCATAATCACTCGATACAATTTCGATCAACAAACGATAAAGGCTTTGGGCTCCCTCGACGACAGACGCTCTGTCAGAGGGGATGTGCAAAGCCTCATCACTGAGCATCTGCGGCTGATCAAAGCCAAAACGCTCGAATGATGCGAAGCAAGTCATTCGAACAACCTCTCTCGTCGCCCCAAGTGGGGTATCCTGCCTTGGGTAAGTTTTATACTGGAACCCCAACGTAGTCATTCAGAAGATGATATGCTAATTCTGACTTTTCGACTAGGAGGTTCAAATCGCCGTTCCCGCAATGTGGGATAATGAAGCCAGAGGCATCATGAGCACTTCTGCTATCAACGCTGGACTCCTATATTGCAACTTGCGCGAAGAACCGCAGTGTGTTGCGCAAAGAACAGTCTCAGAGGCAACTCGAAGTAAGATGGGCATTGATAAATAATCGACAGCTCTCCATTAACGTGTGATTCTAGAACAACCAACTAGTATTATTCATGGACGTGGGTACCGGAACCACGGTATGTGAAGAACGTGTCGCCACTCAACAGATTCGAGACTGACCTTCCCAGGACGTTGCAGTCGTCAGATTCCGTGATGCACCCTCCAACTCGACTCGGATGACGCTTGAGCGGGTCGGGCCCTCGAGAGGTGGGCCAAAATATCCGCAACTTACTTGTTCATTGCTGACCAAACTACACAGGAAACGCCTGTGGCTCTTTTGCCGTCAATGGCGGCTGCTGGACTTCCTTCTTGAACCATGATGCCGTCTTCCAGCAAGGTGACATACAGGGCTTCTGCGACACGCTGAACATCACTCGAGAGGATTGCCAGCAACAAGTGTTTCAACATGTTGAACGAATCAAAACCCTGTTCGATCCAGAAGATAGCTCCCCTTGGAACATCACCATCGAGGGCATCCCTACCTCGGACAAAATGAACACGGCTCCATTCCAGATCGAGTTTCAAAGTTATCTATGGTCTCTGGGTATTCCGTTCGATCGCTAACCCATGTCAGTGAGGAGGTTTTGGAATGGCACGATGACTGGATCCGGAAAAACGAGCAGCTTCTCGACGAAGCCATAGCCGCAGCTCCGAATGTAAGACAACCGATCTCCAATCGATTGGCAACAGCTTACGTTCTTCTTGCAGTGCCGTAAAGCCGTCTTCACTAGAAAGGGTTCAACCAGTAGCTGTTTCCGCTGGCGTCTGAAAAAGAGGCTGTTCCATCACAAAGTCACCACCTTAGACATGAAGGTTCAGCATCCGTGTTCTCATGGAGCACTGCTCCATTACACTTTTGAGGGGGCCACGCCTTCGATGGAGAATGTAACATTCTACACCTCACAGTGTGAAACTTTCTACCGCTGTCTTCACACCGACTTTGCCACGCCTCAGAAGAAGAGGAAAAGGGAGGACTACCCGCAACAGCGGAAACGAAAACGACCACTGGCCAACCAAAGACCACGGCCTGAACAATATCAATGGGGTAAGAAGTAGTTGGTGGTCAAGGATCGGCTGCTACCGCTGATGAAAATCGGCGCACGGGACGAGATCGAGGCCTCTCAATTTCTGATGTACTTCGACATCAACGCCAGTTTCGACCCCCGCATCCACTTCGAAGTCTACCGGACAACACGTCCAGATATCCACCGTGCTCATGGACCCTCGAAGGATAGCGATGGTAACGTCCTCCAAGGTCTGGTCCAGTACCCGGTCGCTTTCGTTGATCTGCCTGGCATGTCGAAGTCTTTCAATAAAGAGAAGGCTGGGAAAGATGAGAACGGGGAAGATCGGTATTTCTACGAAGTCCCCGGTTTGGTAGAAATGATACAAGACGCGGACACGCTAAAGGTTGTAGTCACGCTGCTCAAGGACTGGAAATGTCCTGAAGATGGTATGTTTCTTCCCTCATACTCACCAAGTCCCGTCACACCATCAACCTTGATGTCTTGATCCTCACTACCTTTTACAACCACTGACTCTTCCCTCAAATAGGTTCCGTCGCGCCCAATCGGACTTTCAACTTCACGGAAGACCAGGTCTTCCACAAGGACTCAGGTGATTTGGGATGCAAATTGTAGCGGTTTTGTGATGGGAAACATTGCCGAGCCCGACGTCGACGACACCCGGCCAAGACTACAGAAGAGGCTGATGGGAATCAGGTCTCGGTGCCAGGTGCAACGCACATCGCGGAGCCCTCGTTGACACCTTTGTCTGAGACCGATGGATGATGTTGGGCTGTATGATTCACTTTCTCGCCCCGTAGGGTGAGTGGTATCGGAGAATGCAAATTGATCGCACGGCTTTCCTTCCGATCGGAGCAATGTCCGTCGTTGCTGGTCTATCGAACCGTTTGTGTGGTAACGACATATTGTGCATACTCGGCATTTACAAGGTGATAATAATCATTCCGCCGTGGCTCTTTCGAATGTATCCGTCATAGAAGCATTCAACACACCTACATGAACCATATGAGCCCCTGAAATTACCAAAAGACGATTCAATATGTGCTTTTTGTTCTATCAAACAACTTCGCCAATCAGGCATCATAGCTTAGGGGAAGAAGGCTGCCTATTTCGAGCAAAACAATTGGTCAGGCACTGTTCCAAATCGCAGAAATCGACATCAAACGGTAGTCAAAGAAGCAAGACGGATATAATGGGGGAATATTAATCTTTTTTTGGGTTGTTCGGCTATCCCGCCTCTTCTCAACTAATATGTCGTAAATTCGTGACAAACCACCACATGTCCCCTTGCCTTCCTCCGCCTAGCAGTCTAAGCCAAAACAAAAACGCCCATGTTCATCAAAAAAGGCATTCTATTTCGACGACAAGACTTACTTGTAAAGGTGGATGACGTGAGGGTTGCAGTAGGCCTTGATGCCCTCAGTGCCCCACTCGCCACCGATACCGCTCTGCTTGTGACCACCGAAGATGGCCTGAGGAGTGGGCTTCTCGAAGGAGTTGACGAAGACGGAGCCGGCCTCGAGGCGCTTGGCGATCTTCTCGGCGTGGGCGACGTCCTTGCCCCAGACACAGGCACCGAGGCCGGTCTGAGTGTTGTTGGCGCGCTTGATGACCTCCTCCTCGTCGGACCAGGGCTGGGTGGGCACGATGGGGCCGAAGGGCTCCTCAGCGATGATACGGCTATCGTTGGGAGGGTTGTCAATGATGGTGGGCTTAATGAAGTAACCCTTGCCCTCGGCGGGGGTGTCCTCGCCGATGGCGAACTTGTAGCCGTTCTTCTTGGTGTCCTCGAAGAACTCCTTGACCTTCTCGTACTGCATCTTGTTCTGGACAGGGCCGAGCAGGGAGCCGGACTCAGAGTCGCCAACCTGGATGGTCTTGGTGAAGTTGACCATCTCCTCGAGGAACTCCTTGTAGATGCTCTCGTGGATGTAGATACGCTTGGTGGCGACGCAGACCTGGCCGGAGTTCTGGAAGGCACCCATGACAACCTGAGGGGCGGTCTTCTTGATATCGACGTCGGGGAGGATGATGGAGGCGTCGTTGCCGCCGAGCTCGAGGGTGCAGCGCTTGAGGGTGTTGGCGCAGGCGGCCATGATCTTCTTGCCGGTGGCGATGGAACCGGTGAAGGAGATCTTGGCGATACCGGGGTGAGCGGTCATCATGGGGCCGAGCTTATCGTCGCCACCAAGAGCCTGGACGACACCGGGCTCGAAGACGGACTGGGCGAGCTCAATGGCCTTGAGGGCGGTGTAGGGAGTGAAAGGGCTGGGCTTGACGATGATGGTGTTACCAGTCAGCAGGGCCGGGACGACCTTGCCCATGGAGAGGACAAGAGGGAAGTTCCTGGATCGCAAGTCAGTATGAGTGTTGCTTGAGAATATACAAAAGCACCTTCTTTCACTTACCAGGGGCAGATGGCACCAACGACACCGAGGGGAGTGTAACGGGTGGTGAGGATCTTCTCCTCGTCCTCAATGCGCTCCTCGGGAAGGTCGAGGGAGGTGAAGTGCTTGAAGAAGGCGGGGACCATGTTGACTTCCATGGAAGCGAATTGGCGCTATTATATGTCAGTATATGATTTGGGTTGTTGCAGGGAAACCAATGGGTGGTGTAACATACAGGCTTGCCAGTCTCCTTGCAGAGGAGGTTGGTCATCTCCTCGGCGTTCTCGACCCAGAGGTCGCAGAGCTTCATGAGCAGCTCCTTGCGCTTCTCGACGGGCACGAAGCGGAAGGTCTCGTAGGCCTTGGTGGCAGCCTCGACGGCGTCGTCGACATCCTGCTGGTTGGCAATGGGCACAGGCCAGAGCTCCTCGCCGGTGACGGGGTTGATGCCGTGGTGCTTGGCCTCGGCGTCGCGCGGCTTACCGGCGACGATGTTCTGGAAGGAATCCCACTTGATAGACATGGTGAGTGTGATGTTTGTGTAGGTGGGGGGTATATGGGATGGGTATTGCAGTAAGTGAAGGAGGAGGAGAAGCCTTCTGAGGCGGGCAGCGAGAGGATGTACGTTTAAATAAGCAGGGCCCAGACGTCGCTGCACGCTATGCTAGGCTTACGACGGGACCACTCCATGACTGCTACTACTACTCGTTTGTGGTGTGTCGATGGTGGTCTGTTTGGTGGCGGAAGCAACACAAAGCACCGTCGTGGATAGCGGGGCTATGAGCTGGGGTGGTGGGGCTCTACAACCGAGGCGAGACAAGACTGGAACGAACTTGACCCTGAAAAGGAGACTCGCCGGCCTCGTAGCCGGCTTGTCTGTATACTGTACTGTTACCGTTACACTTTATGCACGACACCTCTCTTGATGTGGTAATGCTGATGCCAATGCTATCATCATCTTCATGGCCGGCCTGAACATCCACAGCACAGTAATCATCGTCTTCACTGTCTCCCTTCCTGTCGCCTGCCGCGTTTCGAAACGCAATGCTCGGCCGGTGGGCGGCCTACCGTGGTTGAAGTGGGCGTCTTCAAGCCTGGATCCGCAACACGGTGCAGAAGGATCAAACTAATTGTCCTGCGCCCAATGGACAGGGGAGTATGCAGGGAAGGATGCAGGTATCGCCGAGTATTGTGCGAAGCTACTTTGCATCGCTCCAAGCACCAGACGAGCAGACTACGCCTTTCGGCCTGGTTCGTTGACCCTGGCACCAGATGGCGATAACCACGCGAGAGGGATGCGTGGGAGGCACGCGGACATGCTCGACAGGGAGTGCAGCACCGAGCTACATACGCACCTCCTCCTCGCTCCAAGTATTTGTGATAGGATTAGCCGCAGAGCGAGCCGTCGAACTTGCAGGGGTTAGTACGGGCTACAGGAACTCTGAGGATCACTTTAGGAACTCCATCGTGATGGACGTTGAACTTGAGGATCACATGGGAGAACATGCGTCGAATAGCAATCTCCTAACCGAGGAACCGAGATGCCGACGGGAACATTGCCAATAAAATAATGCATCACCAGCACGATGTCGAGCATAAATCGTATGGTCATGGGCTTGATTGTGCTTTTGCAAAGAGTCCACAATATTGACCAGCCAAGCAAAAAGCTCCGCCGAACAGCAGCAAGTCTGAATCAAAGCATGCCACATGGCACAGACATGAAAGTATGAAAGAGCTTCTGCGACACTGCAGTCGCTCGGCAGTGTATGCGATGCCGAGATCGTGTTAACATTGGATTTATAAGCTCGTCACGACGCATGATCCCGATTCTCCTATAGGCTCTCGCATGTCACTAAGTCAGCGTCGTCCTCGACATGCTCCTGCTTGAATAAGGTAAGTTGGACAGACAAGAGTTGGCCAGGGATTCACTACCAGGTAATCCACCCTTCAGACAGGTGACCCCGTGGTCTAGGGGTCTACAGTATACGAGTGTGGATGATACAGTGGTACAATTCTGGATCTTCAATTGTCGGTCAGAGCCGAGATACCTGGAGATGCACCTATTATTTGTAAAGAAACGGGAAACGCTCACAAAACATGGAGAAGGCTCGACCCGGCTGGCCGAACGCACGACGCTGTGAAGCTGCCGACATGACAAGCGTATCGGATCTGGAGTGTAACACTCAGAACACATACATACAGCAACAGCAACAACGGAATATTCGCCATCAGTCCATCACTATCTCCCTTTGATTCCTCGGACTCCAAAACGCACATGGCGCCTCAGCCGCCACACAACAAGTCCACAATGGGCCACAAGAGCCCTGCAAACCGTGCCGATCTCCACATGGATAACGGGCGACATGGACCACATAAGCATCCCTGACATCATCCTTGGTACATTAGGCCGGAAGCCCCTGCGAATCCTGTGCATGCGGCGCGCGTGCATGCAGCGCACACCTACATACAGTCGCAGCGAAAACAAGATTTCCTGCTGTGGGTTGGGATAGCACTCCTACTGCTGGAGGTTCTGCCATTTCCCACGAGAGAGAGAGCGACATATCCATCTCCAACGACCATCACTCTTCCACACGAAAGTTCGTGTAGGTACTTTAGCTTCATTCTGGTAGAAGCGGTGAGGTGTTGCGCCTACCGTTTCGCTATCTGCATACTTCTCACCCTTGTTATTATTACCGAAGGTGGTTTTCGTTCATCGCTTTTTCAGCGCTCCGTGTCTCCAGGCGTGTTCCTTTGCTTCAGTGATTTATCACGACACGAATTACGCCTTTACCGCCTCTCTCCAGGACGAGACGGCCAGGTCATCCGGTGACTTTACGAGCGAAATCCACGGGAAACGCCTGAAAGTTGTTGCGACTTGCGGTGTTTGGGAAGCTGAGAGAAAGAGCTACGAGGACTCAGAGACGAGGACATCAGGACAGGCCATTCGAGAAAAGAGAGAGGAACATCATCTGGAGAGGACACTACTATTCGCACACCAATAATCTTACACCACATCACACCGACATACATACACACAGTCTTCGCGACAATGCGTAACATACCCTACCGCATCTTGATCATGACGGTCAACATCTTCTTCCCACCACTGGCAGTCGCGATGCTGACAGGCATGGGTATGGACACGGCGCTGAACTGCTTGTTCTTCCTGCTAGCCGTCATTCCTAGCCATATCCACGGCTTCTATGTCAGCTGGGTATATTTCTCGCGGAGGAGGAGGGTAAGTCCCTTCTATCTCATGCCCTGAAATCCTGGCGCGGCACGACGCGATTTGTCACTGCGTACATGTAACTAAATGCTGACATGTTTCATTTGTTCTCACGCGTAGGTCAGAAAAGGTAAATATCCTGGTGGACCGAAGAGCATGATCACGTCGAAGAACGTGCTCAACGGAGGGCTCAGCGATGCGGAGGTCGCGAGATTATACCGGAACGACAAACGGGCAGTCAAGAACAGGAGTGGGAGCAGGAGCTTGAGTCGCGGACGTACAGACCAGGAGATGGTGCAGGGACGACACAGCAGTCGAGTGAGGAGCGGGTCCCAAGCCGATAGCCACGTCAGCAGGCAAAGAAGCAGACTCGGAAGAATGCGAAGTCATCGCAGTGGTGCGTCTCCGGGGAGAGATCGAGAGGGCGATTTTGAGCGTAAGAGGAGATGGGCTCAACGAGTTGCTCAGGACGGCTATGGGCCGGTAAGAGTGCCGGGGAGTAGTGTTGCTGGCTCTTCGACAGGGCCGTGGTGACGACTGTTGGCATGTATCACGATCAGGCAAGCAGCTCGCTTACTGGATGATACCAATTGTTGCTGCCTTTGGCCTGATACCTGATAAGCTCACCATCGATGATCGTTGGTCTCATCTAATCTTGGTACCGTATATCTCACCATCTTCGAGCTGTCCGACTGGGGCTGGGAAAGCGGGGTCGAGATTCCACTGTTCGGAACATCATCCGGCAAGATCTCCAGCATGTCGGCTTCACCACACACCACTTGCAGGCAAATGCACACACGAGGCATCGGTCCCGCACTCCGGTCAAGTCTGTGCAAGGCGTAATGCCAAACTCGACCTCTCCGGCGCTGAGCCACCGTCGAACCAGCAGTGGCGTGCGGAAGCGAGGCAGTGGACGGGTTTCCAACGCGTAAGTCGTCTTGTCTTGTTGTACCGTGTGAGGCAAAAACTCAGTAACACTAACCATTTCGTTGACAGTTGCGAGCGTTGCCGACGTCAAAAGATCAAGTGTTCAGGCAAAGAGCCCTGTGACGCTTGCCAGAAGAGACGACTCTTGTGCAACTTCGACGAGCAGAATCAAAAGATCCTCGTCACCCGAGAGTCAGTTGGAGCCGCCAGATGCACACGATCGATTAACATTCGCATTGCTTACTAGGCAATATCATACAGGCAACTGGCTCAACTCCAAAGGGGTGCCCGACAGCTATCCAACAGCGGCGACATTCGCACGCCTCCAGACGAGTCTCAATCCAACCTTGCACACACGAATGATGCCCGCCCATCTCTGACCGAGGTTGGGGATGTTCTTCCTTCATTCGAAAACAACAGTCCAACAGAAGATGAAGCCAATGCAGTGTCTGGCGATCAAGATGAGCTTCTTCCTGATGCAGGACCCTCGAGTGCAGACGACCCAGCCCGTCTGGGCATAGATCTAGTTGCCGAGACTGAACACGATAGTTGCAACAGGAGCACCACTGGTGATCAGCATTTTACGAACCCTCTTGTGAATGGGCCGCCCGCGTTCACAGTGGATGAGTTCGGCCAGCAGTGTATGTATCAATGATTCGGCATTTCGGTACTCATACGCTGACTTTCAATATATAGCATATCTCGGGACATCTTCCAATTGGTCTTTCGGAAGACGAGTGCTGGTGATGGTTCATGAGAACTTATTTGGTCTCGCTCCGCCTCCCGGACGTCTGCTGTTCGAAGGACAGGCTTATGAGATTGACTGGCAAGGTGGTAATACGGCCGAAGCAAGAGTAATACTGCCAACATCAGACTTTGCCTTGTTCCTTATCAACACAGTGAAGTTCAGATGCGGCCAGTTGTTTCATCTCTTCGACGAGGAAACATTCATGCAATCCTTCGCCAAATTCCACAGCAATGGCCACCCAAAAGAGCCAGTCGGCGCACTGTGGTATTCACATTACCTTCTCGTGTTGGCCTTGGGGAAGGCTCTGGTTGTGGTCTTCACTAACGGTACCAAACCGCCGGGTTCAGAGCTCTTCGTCGAAGGGATGCGAACCTTACCCGACATTGGCCTCATGGGTTCAGAACCGATACAAACCATGGAGATTCTCTGCTGTGCAGCCTTGTATCTCCAATGTCTTGACAAGCGTAAAGCGGCGTACAACCAGGTAAGCGCTTTCCAAAACTCAGTGTTAATTCCCTCGCCTATACTAATAGCCTTCAAGATTGGACGAGCATTACGCACAGCTCTAGTCGAAGGCATGCACACAGACATGCGCAATCGGAATCTGGCCGACCCAATGCGAGAGCGGTGTCGTGAGATTTGGTGGACCATCTACATCTTGGACTCACACATGTCTGCTCTTATGGGTGTACCGCAGTCGCTATCCGAACACGATGTCACTGCACAACTACCTGAGTTCGCCACTTCTTCCACAAAGTCTTTGGCTTTGGGCATACACATCAAGCTGGCCAGGGCGACGTCTTCGATTCTTCAGAGTAAGTTATACGGCACACAGTCCTATGATGTGAACGATACTGATGCAGTCGGCCAGCAATCTATGGTCGAGAGGGCCGAGAGCCCAGCAAATTCTTGCACAGCATCAAAGATGCACTCAGTAATCTGGCCAGTATTCACGATGATCGAGTAGCCAGCTTCCGGATCCACCTTGGCAACAGCAGTATATCGCGGCTCTCTGCGTACCTCCTTTTGTTCCAACATCAGGTGAGTTGGTCAGCAACCTATGGCCCTCAAGTTTCCCTCTGCTAACATTTGTAACCTCAGTGCATCATACTAGCGACACGACCCTTGCTCTTCCACTTCTGGCAGCGAAAACTCGCTTCTCCACGCCCGATACATATTCCATCTTCAGGCGGAGCGCGGTCCCTTGTCCGTATCTGCCTTGGAGCCGCACAACAAATCATGCGAACGCTAGAAGTCCTACAATCTCAATCTCTTCTTGGTAAGTGCCGACTACCCTCCTCACTCAACAACGTCAGCTAACAAGAAACCTAAAAGAGGGCTTAGTCCCCTTCGACCTTGAGTCGACGTGGTCAGCCGCCGTAGTCCTCTTAGTAGCCCACGCAGTCGATCCATCTCTCCTCCGCAATGTCGACGAACTCCGTAACATCGCCTACGCGATCCTCTCCGAAATGGTCGCCCGCGGCAACCGCGTTGCAAGCTTCTACAAAGAAGAGCTCGAACTCCTCGAGCACCACTTGCGCGAACTGGCATCTTCGGGCGCTTCAAATTCAGTGGGAGTCTACGATGCCGGTGCCGGGCCAGGCAGTAACAGTAATAGTGAATCTACTACTACGGGTACTGGAGGGGGGATCTATGACTCGACTGGGTTCTCTGCTGCTGCTGGTCGCAATGCTCCTCTTCAGGAGTGGTACTTTGACGACGGTATGATTGATGGAGAGCAGCTGATGAGGGCGGCGGATTCGCTGAATTTGGATGCTTTCCAGTGGTATGCTGATGATGGTGCTTTCGAGGGATTGGATGCTTCGTTGTTGTAGCTGTATATTCTCTGTAGTAATGCACAATATCTGATGACCATAGCATCCACTTACCTACCCACTGCACCAAGTATGAACCGCGGAGCGAACCGTCGCACCCTGTCTCGTGATAAGCGGTATTTGCGTACTGGTCTATCATCTCAAGATAAATTTGACCATATCAAAAGTAAATGTTTATCAGTGGATCATAATATGGGATTGGTGTAAGTATGAATTGAAAAAGCAAAGCAGACTACTTAAAAACACCAGGAACCCCAATCATCAGAACCAGTCATTCGAGTCATAAGTCAATCAATCAGTCAATCAGCCCAGTGGATCTTCAACCTCCAAGCCCCTTTAAATCAACCCCGAACATCAACAAGACTTCAACCCTTCAACCCAACAGCAACACCAACCCTCCTCCTCAACTCCGCCACATAAGCAGCATACCCATCCTTCATCCTCGCCGTCCCGCCCGAATTCTCAACTGCCCTGCGCAGCAAGTACTGCATGCACTCCTGCACCGAGCCCCAAGTCAGACATTTGTAAACCAAGGGAACAGCAGCCGATGTCGATCCTTTCTTCCCGTCACTCGCTCGCATTTCGTCGGCGCGCTGCAAAACGCTGCAGCCCAGCTCGTCGGCCATTCCTTGCAATTGGCCGAATTCGGGTTTGGTCTTTAATTTCCCGGCCGCGGAGAGGGTTTGCATTAGGTCTATGGCGGCGTTGACGGAGGTTGGGTTGTGACCTGCGAGGAAGAGGTGGATTTTCGGTGTGGAGTTGTGGATTGAAGAAGGGGATGATGAGAAGCCTAGTTCTGGGCTACCAGAGAGAAGGTCGTGGACAATGCTGTTGTACGAGTTGTCCGTGTCTTCTTTCGTGTCGTGGATCACTTCCCGTGGGTCCGAGTCGATGTAGGCGCCGCGGACGAGTTTGATGGCTAGTGTCCAACCTTCTTGCTGGGCGGCGGCGATCTGGGCTTTGAGTTTGGAGCGGGATTGTTTGAGGTAGGCTTGCAGGGTGTTGTAGATCAACGGCGTGTCTGTGTTTTTTGCGTTGTATTTCCGCATAAGTGGGATTGTCCAGCGGTCGATGCTGGCTTGTACCGATTGTTGCTCTGAGTCGACCCAGATGCGGACGCCTTGTGCTTTGGCTTTCTCGCAGATTCGGTCCATGGCCTCTATGAAGGCTGATGGGGGCTCTTCGTTGCGCATCATAGCTTGTGTTACTTGAGCTCCGGCGCCGGTGAATCTGGATGTGAGAGTTAGCATCTTCTTATCTTGCAGATCGCAGCCACGAGAGGACTCACTTCATGCCCAACCAGTCTCCCCTTCCAATCATATCGAGAGTTTCTAGGTTTCCATCTCGCCACCGAGCAACTTCAGCCGTCAATCTCTCAGCTCCACCTCGGGAGGAGTTGAGATCAGCGACTCCAGTCTCCTTGCCGTAGCAGAGTATGATCCCGGAGAAACCAATACGTTTGGCTTCTGCTTTGGTCCCGTCGATTTCTTTCTTATTGGTACCCGCGCAGAAGTGGTTGTAGATGAACGGCTTGACAATAGCTCTGATCAGCGGATTTGAGTCCGGGTTGAGGATTGCAGATCGTGAGTTTGCAATGGTTCGCATGATGGAAAGACCGGGCTTGAACAAGAGTGGTGAGGTAAACCATGCGCCGAGGACAAGGTTCCTCAAGAGGTTCGCTGTGGGTAGCCGCGAAAGAGACTGTTGGCTTGGCTGTACTTGGTCTTGACTTTCGAGACTTTTGCGGTGGATGGCAGTGGTTTCGGCTAGAGGCCTCTTCAACACACTGGAAGTGTGAAACGATGTGGTTTGTGCGAGTCTGGAGTATAGTAAAGGACGGCTATGTAGCCTTATGCTGGTGGTCGTGGTGGACTTGAGCATCGTTTCGGCTGATCAGACAGGACTCCTTGGTGTTGAAATCTTGGTAGATGAACAAGAGTCCCTCGATACGAATGTCTAGCGACTATGTCGATACAGCAGCTGAGATACCACTATCGACCGCCCTTCAGGCAGCAGAGCTTCTTGTAGACCATATCACAGAGCTTGCATTACAATCTCCCATTCCGACCGAACCGATCACATCGGATCTGTTAAAGCAACAACGCATGCTCGCGACCCCGGCCGGGACACGTCGAGGTTGACGATAGCTGGTACGAAGCCTCAAACTTTTGCTGTTTTGAGAAAAGCGGTACGATGCCGTGTAACGTGCGTCCCAAGAGGGAAGGTCGGACTAGGAGAGCTGCTGGTACTGGTCTGTCGGGTTATCGGTTTGATGGCCGGAGGTCGATAAGGGCGGGGTGCGTACGACGGTTAGCAGACATACCACGGAAGCACATCCGAGCTGGTCTCAATGGCCAGATGTGTAGGCTCCGGGTCAGTCTGACGGAATGTTATCGTCTTACTGACGAAGCTACATCAAAGGTTTTGCGTCAAGTATGAACCATGACTGGGGGAACGGGCATCTCGGTTCAGTGATGTCGGGAAGACGAAGACGAGGACCCGTGAAGTTCGAAGTCTGTCAATTCGGTGGCTGGTCTGGTCTAGGAATTTGTCTTGGCCAAATCGAAGGAAGCACCACCCAGTGCTCTTCCATGACACACTTCGACCGATTACCACCTAGTGTACTTGCCAGAGTGAGCCGTTCATGGAAACAGCGCCACGTCCTTCCACCTGTCAGCTCGGATGGCTTGATCTTCTGAGAATCGGCTAATACGCCTAGGTTTGACTTTTGAGACTGACTAACGATGTCTTGATAAGATTCATGAGACGTCAGATAGGTCTAATAACTTATCCGACTCTACGTTCCAGCTTTCTGTCAACCCCAGGGATATCTGACCCTCTGTACCTGGCCGTCCTGACTAGAAAGAGAACAAAATCTCATTGTGAAGATCGAACATCGGCAGGCAGACTGCAACATTGATGACATTGCGATACAGCTCGTGCTGGCACAAAGCAGCCCACAACATTCATCAGTCGATGTGCCAGCTTACTACCGCTGCTCTTCTATAAGCCATATGCGGGAAATAACGTCTCGTTGAACATACGATTGCAACATGTGCATTTGCCTAATCAGCAGATTGCCGATGCCCACCTCATCTGATGTCACACCGCTGCTTAAGAGCTTCAACTATACATACTGCAAGCGCATCAAACCTATCTAATTCAATGATCATGTACTGCCACGTCGCCGAAGTCCTAGAGGAAGGAAGGAAGGAAGGAAGAGGGAACAACAGCGGTATGTAATCAACGTAAGGGACTCGATCCTCACAATTAAAAGCTCATCTTGTCCAAACAACTTCAAACTCAAACACAACATCCCCCTCATACAACTCTCCTCATACAACTCAAGATGGCAGACTCCACCACCAACGAACCCTTTGAGCACTACTACGCCGAGTGGGTGCCCGACTACATGGACAAAATGCGCGTCCTCGGGGTCCTCGGAAGCACGAAAGAAGAGCAACACCGCTTCTTCACCAACAACACAGTCCAGGCCTACATGGCCACCCAAGTCCACGAACACTACCGCCTGGTTGATCTGGAGCAGCTCCGCACAGCACTGCCGGAGGACAGGGAGGATCCGCACGAAGGCCTGCCTCACCTGAGAAAGATGGTAGACGCTTTTTACGGCGATTACCTGAAGATTTTGGCCGATTCTTGACCGGGCTTTGACGCGGCCGACGAGGTTGGTTCCCTCTGCTTGCAGTCGACGGTTCATTGTGGGTTCTTCCTGTTGGTGCCCTGACAATTTGGATGGAGAAGGGCCATTTGCTGATAAAGATTGACGGGCAGGAGTTCCCCCAGGCTTGGAGATGTTGAGATGTTTTCAAAGGCAGCATGTGAGGGCGTGGAGATGCCTGAGAGGGGGCTTGCACGATGCTGTTGAATCCTTGGGACTTTGTTAAATGTACCTTTGATTTGTCGAAATCGTTATCACCGTTTATCATCTCAATCAACACACCAATTCCCATTTACACCTTACGTCCACCACTCAAAAGTTGCTAGGATAGAGCACATCGCCCATCTTGTTGTACTCCTCCTTCAGCGTCCTCGGCGCCGTAAACCTCTGCAACAAACTCGCACTGCCCGCCTTATCACAAGTCCCACTCGCCCGACTTCCACCAAAGCTCTGCTGACCAATGACTGCCGCCGTAATCTTGCAGTTGATGTAGAAATTGCCCGCAGCGTACCTCAGCTTGTTCTCAGCTTGTCGGATAGCTTTCTGGTCGTTGGAAAAGATGTTACCCGTCAAAGCGAAACCGCCACCTTGACGGTCGACCTGGTCTAGTACTTGTGTGAACTCGGCGTCAGGGTAGATGTAGGCAGCGAGGACGGGACCGAAGAACTCGGTGTCGAAGATGGGGTGAGCCGGATCTCTTGTAGAATAGAGGGTTGGGTTGATGTAGTAGCCGACTGAACCGTCGTAAGTTCCACCGACGACAGTCTCAAGGCGAGAGTCGGCGTTGGCTTCATCGATGGCTTTTGTGACGCGCGTGAAAGCCTTCTGATCGATCACCGGACCCGTGAAAGCGGAGAAATCTTCGGGAGCGCCGACTTTGACGCGCTTTAGTTCTTTCTTGATCTCAGAAAAGAAGAGCTCTGCTTGGCTTTCGGGGAGGTAGATGCGGGAGCAGGCGGAACACTTTTGCCCGGCGTACTCGTAGGCGGCGCGGATGGTGTGGCGCGCTGCTTCAGGGACGTCTGCAGATGGGTGCACGAGATGGAAGTTCTTGCCGGATGTCTCGCCGATCATGCGTGGGAGGTCGCGGTACTTCTTCTCGCCGACGCCTTGGGCGGCTTTGGCATAGAGTTGGTGGAAGACGTCTGAGGAGCCGATGAAGCTTAGGGCGGAGAATTCGCGGTGGTCGTAGACGGCTTTGGTGATTGTGGGAGCGTCGCCGTTTACCAGTTGAATCACACCTTCTGGAAGACCAGCTTCGAGCAGGATGTTGTGGACGATCTGGCTGGCGTATGCAGTCATGGGAGCCGGTTTCCAGACCACGACGTTACCCATTAATGCTGGAGCTGAAATGAGGTTGCCGCCAATGGCTGTGAAGTTGAAAGGCGAGACCGCGTATACGAAACCCTCGAGTGGTCTCCAGTCTGTCCGCCCGTGATGACCATGCGAGTTGACAGTCGGTTGCTTGTCGTAGATCTCTTGAGCAAATGAGACATTGTATCGGAAGAAGTCCGCCAACTCAGCAGCGGCATCGATCTCGGCTTGCCACGCATTCTTTCCCTGACCTAGCATGGTAGCAGCTAAAAGCTCGAAGCGATACTTCCCAGTCACCAGTTCTGCAGCGCGGAGGAAGATTGATGCTCGATCGGTGAAAGGCATGTCCTGCCATTCTTGTTTGGCAGCCAGTGCCGTCTCGATGCAACGTTTGACATCGGCTTCCGAAGCAGATCCATATTCCGAGAATGCCTTTGCATGCTCAGCTGGCATGTGAGTGGGCGTGAGAGACTGCGATGAGTCGACCTTTGCATTACGGCCTCCAACTGCCGGCACTTGCTTGGGAAGTTCAGAGCGGAGTGTTGCAAGTGCCTTTGCCAGATGCTCGCGTTCTGGCGAGTTTGGCTCAAAATGCAGCTATGAGCAAGTCAGTGATTTGCGATGTCATTGAGAGAAGCTTTGGAGATATGCATACGTTCGGCTCATTGAACGCCTTCGGTACTCTATAAGTACCCGATGTCAAGCTCCGAACACCGTATGTTGATGAAGCGATGTGCAGCTTGCTGTGTGTACGACCAACATTTTTGCGAAGAACTGCACCAAGGCTTGCTGTGCTTGTGAGTCTCATGGTTGATTTGTCTGTCGATTCAGAGTAAGGAGCAGTGTTGCATAGACAGTTAAGGTATAAAAGTGGTGGACCCCGCGGTGGGTGGTCGGATGGCATCCGATGCGGGCATGTTATCCAGCGTTTGATGCGTCGGATGGCATCCGGTGCATATATCTGCTGACTTGCATGCGGGGACGATAACACGACGGCTCTGGTACCGAACATGATGTATGCAACGAGTTGCCGTGTTTCCCGTTGCTGGCAGATCTATAGATATCGTCAGATTGTCCTCTGCAGATGCGATGAACACCTATCATCATCAGCGCCTTCAGCGATACGCGATAACCATATTCTCCGTAATCTGAAAGCCAAAGATTGGATCGAATATCATGGTTACCAAGACTTCTCCAGTGATTGTTGTTGGTGGTGGAGCATGGGGCTTATCGACGGCCTTGCACATGATCGAATCCGGTTACACCAACATCACTGTGTACGAGAGAGCGGCACAAATACCATCGCCATACTCAGCAGCGTGGGATCTCAACAAGATTGTCCGCGCCGAGTACGAAGACCCTTTTTATACAAAGCTCGCATTGGTGAGACAAGCCATCTCCATAGAGTTTTGAAGATGGCAATGTTAGCTGACCTCACAACCACAGGAAGCAATTCAAGGTTGGAAGACGCCCTTATTCGGCCCTTACTTCCACCAGACCGGCTACGTCGTCGCCACAACCGGTCGGGCGCCAGCCAAAGCGGTCGAACATCTAGAGAAAGCACTTTTGTCAGTTCAGGCGGACCCGACCTTTGCACCAGGGATCAAGCGACTCTCTGGTGCTGCGGACTTCAAAGACTACACATGGCAGTATTCCGGTCCTCTGAGCGGCTTCAAGGGCTACTTCAACCGCCTCGCCGGATACGCACACTCCGCAGACACGCTCAAAGGTCTTTGGGAGCACTGTGCCAGTCGAGGTGTACGTTTCATCCTGGGCGAGGAAGCTGGAAAGGTTGAGAAGCTGGTGTACCAAGGTCGGAAGTGTACCGGCGTCGCTACCGCTGATGGCAAAACACACCAAGCAGACCTGGTGATTTGTGCACTGGGAGCCCACGGTGCGAGTCTGCTGCCTGACCTGGGCAAGTTCGTCGTTGGCCGGTGTTGGTCTGTGGCGCACGTGCAGCTGAGTGAAGAGGAGTGCAACTTCCTGCGAGGCATTCCAACGACGAACGTGAGAGATCTGGGCTTCTTTTTCGAGCCTGACCCCAAGACACGTCTGTTCAAGCTGTGTCCACTCGGTGCTGGGTACACGAACACAGGATCTGATGGCGTGTCATTACCACCGACCGACCGCCTTCCGCCTCCACAAGACTACATCCCTGCTGAAGATGAGAAAAAGCTGAGGCAGCTACTTCGGGAGACGTTCCCATGGATGGCTGATAGGCCATTCGTCGACCAGAAGCTTTGTTGGTTCGCTGATACCGCAGACTCCGAGTATTGCATTGACTACGTGCCCGGGACGGACAAGTCTGTTGTCGTGCTTTCAGGCGATTCTGGACATGGCTTCAAGATGATGCCTGTGTTCGGCAAGTGGGTCACCGGGTTGCTGGAGCGTGGAGAGCAGAGCCTGTCTCGGTGGCAGTGGAAGAGTCCCGTAGATGCTGATACGGACTGGGGCGATGCGGTGAGTTGGCGAATTGGCAAGGGAGCGGAATTGAAGGAATTGCTGCAGGCGAAGGAGAAAATGGTTCGTGCGCGTTTGTGATGGTGGATGAGCTACCGCTACCATCGTTGTAAATCATCGATATGGCTTGTTCAACCGTGGATAAACATATACTCGTAATGGCATCATCAGCCCACCGTGGGCGTGTGTGAAGTATTTACCGCATCATGGAGCGTGGGAGCTCCACTTGTCTCTTGAAATCGATCGAAAATCGCGTAATCGAAGAGATGCGCAATTCTGGTCACGGGTCTGGCATTTCGGGCTTTTGCTGCGTAGTTTTCAGTATGGCCATGTGAATTCGACACTTTGTCAGCCAACACAGACGCATCCGATAAAGAACCAAGCTATTTAATGATTACCCTGGTAAGATCGAAACATCAGGCCAAAGGATCACATACCTTGTCAGGATATGCAGGCTGGACAAGAGTCTCGACACTTGTGGACACCCGCGTAGCCAAGTCTCGAAGCTGACCCCCGGACGGATAGCTGTGAGCCGTTCGTAACGATTGATATGCAGGCATGCAGTGGTGGAGGGTAGACACGGCGATCTTCGGCCTTACTTTCAATCGAGCCAATGAAATGAATAGACGGGCAGACTTTCGGGCGTTGACAAAGGCTGTGTGACGGAAGGTTTTGGGCGAACAATCGAGTCATGAAGGCAAGGCTAGATCTGTTTCGCGATTCACCTTTTGACAGCGGAATGATTGCGCGACTGTTGAGTGCCGGGTGTGCGTGTGCAAGTGTTTGATCTCTGTGTTCGTGGTGCGTGAGCCCTTTCTTTGTGGCCATGAAGATTGGAACGTGACAAGCCATGGCAAAAGAAGGATGACAATACTTAGTCAACGTTTCTAGACTCGCGCACAATAGAATGTTCCATGTTCTTGTTGGTGCGACTGCACGAGGGCGTCATATGGCTTGGGCTGGCGTGGGGGCGTTGACGGTAGTTCTGAGCAGTGGGCGCATTCGAGGTTTCCGCATGTTCTCGAAGCAATCGGCCATGCACAACTTGTCACCAAATCACCAGGGATCGGGGCTACTGGCCACACTACTACGCCATCGTCGGCAGGGCCTGGCAGTGCAACACCATGTCCTGTCATCTGTTGGACAGCCACGAGCGCCTTGTACAACCCCAACGGTGCAAGGTAGAGAACACCACAATAATGCCTCCCGGTCCTCTTCAACGCCACCCCTGATTCTCTTCAATCTCGACTGTCTCGGAGTGGCGATCTCTTGAGTTGAGAGTCCACCGTGTTTTGGCTGGCTTCTGCCTGTCTCGTCGAGCTCGCGCCAATCATTACTCTTTCCGACAAGCTTCCGGCCCACATCTCCTCAACCTTGCACGCCGTCCTTCCGTCGTCGTCCTAAGCCTTGCCCTGCGAGCCTTGCCTTTGTGTTGGAGTCGCGAGAGTCTAAGGCCGGTCTTTGCCTTTCCCCTCTTATATTACCCAGTAAACCCACGCTCCTGCGTCGGCCCGTTGTCAATCGCGATTATCACTCTCGACTATCATTTTGACTATCGCCATTCAAGTCCCACCTTCACATTCATGTTATAGCACAACACCTCGACCCACTGCTCACTTCTCCACCACGAGAGCACCACTCTCTCAACACCCGCCACCATGTTCGACGAAAACTTCACCTTCGACTCATTCTCGCGCTCGCCATCCTGCGCCGACAGCGAACCCTCACCCACAACTCGCGAGCCCTCACGATCAGTCTCGCCCTGCTCTCCCATGTCCGCCTTCCCACCACCACAAGGCTACTCGGTCACCGACTTGGCAGCCGACCTCGACCGCCAGCGAATCCGCCCCGATGCCCGAATCAGCTACAACTGCGACTCATATGCAAACACCACCGACGACGACTCCGCCTGGGCCCTACCTCCCCTGTCCGACGACGACTCGACCTACAGCGGCAGCATCAGCACAATCAAGTCTTGCAGCATCACCAGCAGCAGCCGCTCGCGCACAACGCCCGCACGCTCATACTCGCCCATCAGCCGCTCACAACGTCAGAGCAACACGCGCATGCTGTGCGCTTCGCAGCACCACGCAAAAGACATCGCCGAACTGGTTTCGCGGATGGTCTCTTCCTCAGACCAATGCGCCGTGATCGCGCCTCCAGATTCTCTACCTCGGAACATGGCTTCGGATGAAGAAGTAGACGACGAAGGCTACACGTCAGCCGGCGCGACTTCAGACTCGGCTCCATCATCCCGTCGTGGTACAATCGCAAAGCGAGATTTCGAGTGTCGTCGTGCGTATGACTCTCGCACTCGCAGCCGCACCCGTGGCTCAGCGGCGATTGCAAAGGACATTCGCTTCCGTCGACACAGAGGCGAGAAGAACTCGGTTGCATGAGCACGGCTGTGTGCTGTCGAAAGCCGATCTTTCATTCTTTCATTTTGGATTTTACGGGTTAAAGCGAAGGCGCTGGTGGAGTTAACTGATCGCCACACGTACCATGCGTGCTGTTGCTGATGTTTATATTGGGATCTCACTCTCTTTTGTTTCTGTTCGCATTGTCGATAGCTTCAACCATATCGTCTGCTCCATCGTCACGACGACGGGCAGGTCGAATGTACATATGTGCTGATGAAGAAAATAAAGATGACCGTCCGGGACTACGCGCAGAGTTCCCGCAACATACGAAACAAGAAAATCTTGCCTACATCGTCTCATTGCTCTTCTTTCATATCGGACGCTGTGGTCTGCACACCCTGTTAACCGAGTTGAGGTACAGCGTCGAACAGATACCTGTACCAACCCTCATCCGATTTCCCAACAACTATCCCAGTTCGTGACGAGAACAAGACCAGACGAAATGGCAAGGTCAGCTTCCCCATCTTCGTGCTTGGTCCATCGATCGATTGGTGTTCTCACCGAAAAGTCAAGACAGGGTTCCACCAGTCGAGCGGATGACCAAAAGAAGAACCCCCAGCAACATATGTTGTGGAAACACCGGCTTCTGGTCAAAAGAGCAAGCCCAATCAGGCAAAAGAGAAATTCGATGGTCAATACGAGGGTCGAACTCGCGACCTTGGCGTTATTAGCACCACGCTCTAACCAACTGAGCTAATCGACCGATTTTCATGTACATAAATAGCTGTACTCCGTTTATGATCGCGGCGGTGATGGCAGATTCCCATCCCAATGGACGGCCATCTCGGTCCAGACACAAAGGCAACTGGCATCGATGTGGTCTATAGGAACTGGCTATCGTCTGAGATCTGTAGCTCGGCATGAAAGTGCTGCTTTGGTCGGTCGGTGGCTGTATCGAACAAGTCCTCTATAGTCTAGATGATGTTGTCGTTGTTGTCGTTGTTGATGATGTTACATAAAATCTGGTGTGCTGTTCCAGTCCCAGTAGTAAAGTACCGTAGTTTGTACAAATGTCGCAAGACTCGATCCAAGAAAGCCCGCCGCCGAGAGCACGCTCCGCTTTCTTTCATCCGCGCGTCTCTGGCCAGCCTCCAAGAAGTCTGTCCAACCCTTCACGCCTGCTCGCCTCCTCTTCCTCCTCCTCAGGCCTCCTACCCTCCTCCCAAATCTCCTTCAAACTCTTCCTCGCTTCCCGTGTCCTCATTTTCAGCACCATCCGCTCGGGCTTGTTTGGCTTCCTCCACTCCCAGCAACTCAATCCTAGCGCAGGCACTCTGCTTGCCAGATCCTGCTGGATAGAGCTCTTGCCGTCGATCGCGAAGCGGCCATGGTATTGAGTGCGGTCGATGGCGTCGCGGAAATTCACGCGGGCGCGGTTGGTTTGTAGTTGGAAGATGCGGGATTTGGAAACTGAGAGGTCGTCGAGGGGGAGTTCGTCGTCGGGTTGGAGGAATGGGAGGGCGGGTTGCGGGCGGGGCGCTGAGGGGAGGGAGTTGGTTGACAGAGAGCGGGTTTGCGAGGAGGACATGCCGAAGGGGGCGGAGAGGGGGCCTTTGATGGACGATGTGCTTGTTGTTTGGGTGGTTGATGTTGTGGTGTGTTGCTGTTGTTGAGGCTCTTCTTGTTCTTGTTCATAGCTGTTCTGTATGTTCTCGGGTCGATCTTCGAGGTCTGATTCTGCTTCTGCAGGTCCTAGGCGGAATCGAATAGGGCTTCGCTTGAGGCATTGCTCGGCGGCCTGCTCGTCGCGGAATATGACTAGACTGGCGCTCGGGTGTGAAAGGGTGTCGTATTTGAGGCTTTTGTAATATTCGACTTCGCCGAACTGTGAGACCAGACGGAGGATTTCGCGCGACTCGCTGATGTTTGAGGGTCGGGGTGTTATGCGAAGGTGGACGGCACGATTGAGGGTCGGTCGTGCGAGGGAGGCCATTTGATCGTAGGTATGTTCTTGGATGTGCCGACTGTTCAATGGTCCAGATCAATCTATTGTGCCTGAATGGTGTCGCGAAAGTCCAAGTCTGTAGGGCAAGCGAGTGAGCCTGTGTCGATGAGGGTTAGGGTTGGGGTTACTGTGAGTCAACACAATACACTTCCAGCTGACAGACACGAATTATCAAGGTAAACTTTGGTGTTGAGATGAACATGGATCTCACTTCTCGTCTCGATGTCCATATCATGCTCGGGTGCTCGCTTTCAAGACCGACGAGCCAGCGAATCAACCGTCTCGCTCCCTCGGCCGAATGAGCTTGAACAAGCACGAAGCTTGGTCGAAACAAGCAATAGTCGCGACGAAGGATTCCAGGCGATTGTGGCTTTCGCATTCTCGCATCTGCATCACACAACACGGAACACACGTATATAAAGGAATGCATCTTTTGTGGTTCGCCATGCAGTTGCCAGCAGTAAGATACATGGCTCTTCCACAGTGCTACTCGAAACATCCCACATCTCCACCCTCAACATGTCAAGTCCCAAAGTCCTCATATCAGGATCAGGCATAGCCGGCAGTTCCTTCGCCCACTTCCTCCTGAGAGCATACCCCAAAGCCAACATAACCATCGTCGAACGTGCCCCCTCACTTCGCTTGACTGGTGCCAGTGTTGGTACGTCTCTCAATGAACTTGCCTTGTTTCCTCCAATGAAACCATCTAACCAAGAGACACCCAGACATCCGATCGAATGCGGTCGACATCATCAAGTGGGCCGGCCTCGAGCCCGCCATCCGCGCCGCCGGCACCAACGAGAAAGGCATGCAATTCGTCCAAAGCGACGGCAGCCCCATCGCGACGCTGCACGCCACAGGGCGGACAGACATGCAATCCATGACATCCGAATACGAGATCTTCCGGGGCGAGCTGGCAAACATCTTCACCTCGCCCATCCTAGACCGTGTGAAGATTCTTTACGACGAGCAAGTGCAAAGCTACGAGCAGGACGACGATCAAGTCACCGTGACCTTCCTGAAGAGCCAAAAGGTCGAATCGTTCGACTTGCTAGTGGGAGCAGACGGCTACTACTCGAAGATCCGCGGCGCGATGCTGGGCGCCAAACCCGCAGAGCAGGTCTTTGGCGAGGGCGTGCACGTCGCCTACTTCACCATCAAGCGCGACCTGCTCGCCGGCTCTCTGCTGGCAAAAGGCCACAACGCAACGGGGGGCCGCTGTCTCGTTCTACGCCCAGATCCTAGTCCGGCCGGACGTACCAGGGGCATGTTCATCAATGCTAATTGGGCTTCCAACAAAGCTGCCAAAGAGCGACTGGACAAGGCCTTGCGCGCCGGCGAAAAGGCGTACAAGGACCTCATGGAAGAGATGTTCGCGGACGCCGGCTGGCTGGCGCCGGAGATGCTAAAGGGAATGCACGAGAGTGATGACTTTTACTGTTCGATTTTCGCGCAGACGCGCTCGCCCAAGTTGCAAGACGGACGCGTCGTTTTACTAGGAGACGCTGGCCATGCAATCCCTGGTCAGGGGACGTCGCTGGCCATCACTGGTGCTCTGATAATGGCCGGGGAGTTGTTGCGGAATCCAGGGGATGTCGCTACTGCGGCAAAGCAGTACGAGGATCTCATGTTGCCGTTTGTGCAGAAGCAGCAGGCTGGCGATGTCCAGTTTGCGATGCAGTTGGCGAATCCAGAAACCTGGTGGGGGATTGCTATTCGTAATGTGGTCTTGAGAGTTGTCATCGGGACCGGGCTGGTGGATTTGGTGATGCGTGTGAGTGCTTGGTTGGGCTTTTCGGAGGCGAAGGTTGATATGCCTGATTATCTCTGGCCGGTGATTGAGAAGGAGTGAGACAAGCGTGAGGATTCACTCCACTTGCTTCAGCCGCCGTTTGCTCATTAAGCATGTTTTCAACTTGATTCTCTCATCTCTTGCTGCTCGTCAATGAGTAATGTGGTGGTGTAAGCTCCAACTTTCCATTCATGCCCAATAAGAGACAAAGTTCACCAAAAAAGAGCCGGCTTTGCCTTCTAATTGGCGATCAACAGCTCACCCTTCTTAGGCGATTGGGAGTGCAAAATTGCTGAAGGAGTGTTTGATTCCACAATTTGCCTTGCCATCCGTCGAGATAATCATACTCTCGTAGCATACACTAAACCAAGGACCTCTGATTGTGAGCTCTTGATCGAAGGAACTCCCACAAAGCAATGGAAATCCGTGCTTGGGTATAAGCAGACCTGACCAACCAACGCCGACGCTAAACCAACAGAAACGCAACCATCCGCAGTCGTCCACCGATGACCCGCCTTGTCTAGTCCTCTTTCATCACATCATCCTCCCCGTCAGCCGGGCCTTCTCCAAAAATATCCTCCATCTTTCCCTCTCCCTCGTCGTCGCCTTCCTCCTCCACACCACCCATATCCTCATCATCCTCTTCCCTCGCAGCCGGCAAAGCAGCACTCGTAGTCCCGTTGACCTTAGGCTCCTCATCCTCCACCTCTGAATCCCACTCCTCTTGTAAACTCCACCCAACACCAGTAAGACAGTACTTCTCCTCCGGCAGCTGCACGCCATACCCCCTCTCGACCTTCGGCAGCGCAACGCGATTTCGCTCCCCAGCCTGCTCCAGCATGAACTCTTTCGGAAGCGCAGTCTCGAAAGCATACCCCTGCCGACTCTGGATCGCCTGTCGCAGAGCCGTCACAGTGATATTGCTGCCGTCATCGCCGGCCGCCGCTTTGCGCTTTTCCGTCGCTTGCGCGGTGTAGCCTTCGGCGGAAAGGCGCAGGGAATCCGAGAGGACTGAGGATGTGTAGCGGTAGGCGAAGTCGAGGAGCTGCAGGGGAACGCGCTCTTGGTAGGATTGCACGCCGAGGTTTTGGAGGACTGTGTGAATTAGGCGCGCGTCGCGAGGGCGCTTGCTAAGACCGTCGTCTTGGAGGGATGTGAGGGGTGCGTCGGGGTCGGGTTTGGCGGCTTGTTGGGCTGCGTCTGAGGGCTTGGTTGCTGTGGCTGGGTCGGAAGCAGGTGGTGTTGAGGGGTGCCCGTTTTGGAGCTGGGGAGATGCCATGGTGTGTGTTGGTGTGTGAGTGTAGTATGAATTGGAGGTGTCGCGGAAAGGGATGTGCAATGCGGCGCAAGTATTTCAATTGTCCCAAAGTGTGGTTGATGAGATGGGTTTTCGGCGGAGGTCTGTTAGGGAAGTGGAAGTGGAGAGCAGATGGCGCGTGCAAGCAATGATGAAGTGAATTCAAAGCCTCCACAAAGTTGAAGTCGAAAGTCGAAGATCTGCCTGTGACTTGCACTTCGTCCGCCTCACCTCGAACTTGCCTACCATTCTGCGAGAAGTCACATTTCAAGACACGGTTGTCGTGTCCGGCAGTACAAATATCCAATTCCGCTGATCACGACGAGAATGGATCACACAGCATGGACACCATCGACCTTAACACGCTCGAGGCTCGCGGTGCTTCCTTTGTACCTCGGCATCGGCACAGATCATCATCGACGACCTCACACGTGAAGCCATCACCCAGTACTAGAAGTAGACATCACTCCCAACTCTCAGGCATCTCAGCTTTTGGCATCTCAGCATACGGATTCATCCTGATCGCGACCGCACTCGCACTCGCCGCCTTGTTAGCCGTGTTCATCTACGCTGTGACCTGCTTCTACTCCTTCTTTGCCGCCTGAGAGTCCAACGAGAGGCAGTACCCACCAAACTAAAAGCAAGGCCACCACCACCATGCACATCAAAGACAGGACCATCATCCTCTCCGGTGGCGCCTCAGGCCTGGGCCTCGCCACCGCCCGCGACCTCCACAGCCGCGGCGGCTACATCGCAATCCTCGACATGAATGCCGAAAATGGCACCAAAGTCGCCTCAGAACTAGGTCCCAGAGCCAAATTCTTCGAAACAGACGTCTCCTCAACCACCTCGATCGAGAAGGCCGTGGCTGGAGCAGCGGCTTGGATTAAAGAAACCGGAAAACCCCTAGGAGTAATCATCCCCGCCGCCGGCGTAGGAATGCCCGGAAAACTCATCGACAGAAACAACACCCCCATCCCGATGGCCTCTCTAGACTTCGTAATAAACATCAACCTCCGCGGCACCCTCGACCTGATCCGCCTCTCGCTTCCCCTGCTGGCAACCAACACCCCAACGACCCCCGATGGCGAGCGCGGCGTCATCGTAATGGTCTCCTCCAGCGCCGCCTACGACGGCCAACCGGGCCAAGTCGCCTACGCGGCGTCCAAAGGCGCCGTGAGATCTCTGACCTTGCCTTTGGCACGCGATCTGGCGAGCTTGGGGATCCGAGCAGTGACGGTCGCTCCGAGTTATTTCGAGAGTAACATGACGGCGCAGATGAGCGACAAGGTGCGCAAGAGTTTGGAGCGCGTGCTCGAGTTCCCGAAGCGGCCGGGCAAGGGCGAGGATTTCGCGGCGATGGTGAGGCATTGCGTGGAGAATGTTATGCTGAACGGGGAGTGTATTCGGTTGGATGGGGCGACGAGGATGCCAAGTAAGCTTTGATTTTGATGATGGCGGTAAAAAGGCGGGGAGTTGAGTCCTGCTCTTTTCTTCTTTTACGTTTGTGTTCTTGATTGGGGGCTTCGAGTTGGAACTTTCTCTACATGTTTGTACGAATTGCTTGAAGAACGCCGTGTCTTCCGCCTCGATTCCTTTGCATTTTGCAAGCAGATTACAACCAGGCTGGTACTGGCGGCTTTGGTACGGGTGGACCTGTAGGGCACGTTGGTCTGCTTGGAATATGTGGTGGTGTCGGCGGCTTTCGCATGTCAAAAAGCATCAACGACGTGTGAAAATGGAGAGCCCGTAAAGATTGGCACAGATACCCAGCAGCATGCAGTCGCCCTAACACACCTGAGTCCACAGAAGAGAAGGAAGTCACGCACACGAAGGCAACAAATGGAATCAAGTCATGTCGTAAAATGTGGTTTTTCAATTCTTTGATCCTTCAAAAAAAGAGTTTACTCTATACATAATCCCATCGTCGTGTCGAGAATCAGAAAGGAGCGACTGCAAGGAAACAACAAGCATCAGGGAGACTCGAAGACTCATCCTGTGCGGATAATAAAAAAAAAGACGAAAAACCCAAGCGCCCCAACTTTGAGGAAACGAAAGCATTGCTGCTTCGGCGCCCACACTGCTGTTACAGGCGCGACGAAAGCAAGAAACATCGCAAGCCCGTTTCCCTCAAAAGTCTGTCCCATCAAAAGTCTGCTGCGAAATCCAGATTTCGAACGCGCAAGATCGTTGGTGCCCGTCACATGATGCCTTGAAATTTTGGTATCGAGAGAAAAATCGTGGAAAGAAGCTCTCCCGTGGTAGACACAGGGAGAGCAAGCAGTCCAAGCCTCTCTACCAGGAGAAGGCCTCCTCGAAGATGTCGATCTCCGTGTTCGTGCACCTGTCGCGAACAGACTTGCGGACGTCGTCGGCCAGACCGCCAGTGCCACAGACACTGATGGCCATGGCACCGACTTGCCTCTCCTGTTCCTTCTGGATCAAGGCACCGCAGTCGGGCTTGCCAGGGAACATCTGCACGCTAGAACTGGGAGAGTGAATCTCCTTGGTGCTGCGAGGACGAGTGACGAAGAGCAGAATGCGGAGGATGTCGCGACGCTTCTCCATACCGAGAATCTGTGTCATCCACGGGCGGATCCATTCAAGATGCTCGGGGGACTGGATGATCCAGACCAGAGTGACCTTGCGAGTGGCGTGGGTACCGTTGGCGTATCCGGCGACGAGATCACGGACGTGAGGAACCTGGTGAGTGATACCAACACCGGCGGCGAAAAGCATGACGGTGCCGTATGATGCAAAGCTCTGCTCGCCGTAGGGACCCTCGACGAAGGCCCTGGAAGTGAATTTGCCACCAGGAGACATCTCCGCCTTCTTGAACAGTGTGTCGGTGAAACCAGTACGGCGACGAATGATGAGAGACATGTTCGTGCGGCGGCTACCAAAGGCGTCCTGGCGGGTGACAGGGAGGGCTTTCTCAGTGTTCCACTCGTCCTCTTCTTCGCTCCAGGCAAGGGAGAAAGGGTGGCTGGTGGGTCCACCGATGGAGGGCATGTACATGTAGACGTGCTGACCGGGAGTGAACTTCCAGGGCTTGGCAACGCGAAGAGTGACTCTGACGGCGTCGCCGGGAAGAGCCTCGACTTCGGCGTGGGTGCCACCGTTGCCAACATTGCGGCGAAGGATGCTGATGATACGGATGCTACGCTCGATGATCCAGATGACAACGGCAGCCATGACGAAGCCCTGCTCGCGCATACCCTCGCAGTGCATCCAGACACCGACAACGGCGGCAACGGCGAGCAGGATGTGAATACCAAGGAAGGTCTCGTAGAAAGCGTGACGAACGACAGAAGGTGACAGCAGCATGAGCAGGACGAAAGCGCTAGTGGCGACCATACCCGTTTGAATCAGCGCACTGCCCTGGAGACCACCCAAGATGGCCTTCGAGCCAATGGTCCAGCCCTTTTCGTAAGTCTTGCCACCCATCCAGAATCCGGTGTGAAGGACGGCCTCGATGACGACCATGCGACCAAGCCAGCGGTGAATGAGGTTGTAGGTGTCGAAGCTGATGCCGAGCAGGAAGATGAGAGGGTTGTTGCGACCAGCAAGGAGGAACAAGGGGATCATGTTCATGGCGGAGAGAACACCGGTCCTGTTACGGGCATCGTCGTACCACAATTCCGGGTTGCTCCATTCAATAGTCCAGACACAGAAGGCGATTTGCATTCCGAGATAACCAAGGAGGAACATGGTCTGAAGACGGCCGGGGAGGGTGCCCATGTTGGCAGCGGCAGACAACTTGAACTCGCGGTTGTGTCTCTTCTTCCAGAGGGGCGCGGTGATGATGTCGCGCTTGACCTTTGCATAGTTGTCACTGGGGATGCTGAAGTACTTTTGCTTGCTATCGCTGGAGGTGCCGTGGTTGAGGTTGGAAAGTCTGCGCACATGGCGGAGGAGCACGAGTCCCCACCTGTACGCCATCATGGCGGCGAAGATGGCGACCCAGGTCCAGGCTGTGTATCTCATGACCTTCATGTTGGCCTCCTTTGCGACGGGGTCGTTTGCGATTTGGGCGGGAGTTCTGACTGGTGCTGCAGCCATGGCGTAGGGCAGCGCTGCTGCAAGCAGCGTCCATGTGGTTGTTGAAGGCATTGCGAGCGAGTGTGGTGTTGGGAATGTGGTGGGAGCAAAGTTGCCAGACCAGTAGATGGACTAGGATTGCGCGTTGTCGTGACCTGCACGGCAAGGGCGATCGAGATGGACGTTTGGCGCGTTGCCTGGGAAAGAGTGTTGCGCGATAGTGTCTCAGTATCGCAGGGAGTTCAATTCAACGAGGGTTGAGTGTTGAGCCGCGCAGCAGCAAGAGTGATGGTGCGAGTGATTGACGTTGTTGTTGTTGCTGGTGGTGGTGAATGAATGTGGTTCGTCGTGGTGACGGAGTGTGGTTGTTTGTCGTTGGAGTTGGGAGTAGTGTTAAGAGATGGGTGACGACTTGGGACGGATGGGTCGGCGAGGAGAGGCTGCAAAGAGACAGGCACAACGGCGCGGGAGTCGAACTACCTTAGTTAGGTGGACTAGGTACCGTGTACGAGGCGTCGTCGATGGGCTGAGATTGCGGTGGAGTCCGAGTGCGGTCTGGCTCCAATGCGCCAAGACGCGCGTGGCCTTGCGTCTTTGCTTCCGCCTTGTCGGGTGTTGAGTGTTGACTATTATCCCCTGGCATGTTACTTGCTGTATCGATATAGACATGCATACTATACGGCCCGTCACATGAGACTGCTATCAGGTATGCACATGAACTGATGACAGCCATTCCTATTATTCTCCAAATCATCTCCTGGCCACACTATGCTCCCACACCTTCTCACTCTCGTACAACACCACCCAGCCATCGCCCTCCAACCGCTTTGCAGCAAAGACGCAGCTCGTAATTTGCAGTGGAGATTGGCCGCTAACGCAGGAACCGCCGTGAGGCGCGGTTAAGACGCAGGTCAACCGTGCCCGCCCGCCTCTCGTCATTCGTCGCCGCCCCCGATCATGAAACGGCCAGGGCAAAGCCAGAACGCGCTTCGTCTCCGGCCCGACGGAGGCCTGGGCGCCTCCTGGGGTATGCTTGTCATGTTCCAATCCGGGCCAAATCGCCAATCAACCAAAACACCAGCATCATCATGGCATCGTAGTAGCATCGCAGCGAGCATTGATGAATGGCATCATCGTCATTTGAGCTTTTCTCCCCGATCTTCTGGGTGACCGGACAACACAGGACACGAGCATCATCTTCATCACAACCTCAATCTTTGCAACAGGACAAACCCCGCCGCATCTCTCCGGAAACCTAGCAAAGTTACCGATAATTCCCACGTTTCAGCCATCTCGCGATCCAGAGAAGAGCAGAAAAACACCCTGGTCACCCAATCAATTCAATCTCTACCTCAGACCTTACAACCTCGGAGCGCAGAGCTCTAGCTGTCCAGCTTGAGCAGCACAGCCTTAGCTACGAATCAAGGTGCATCGTCACATATGACGCCTCTCAACCAGAAACACCTCCGACTCTCCGAACCGAGCAGAGAAGGAACAATAAAGCTTCTCGCCTGGCGTCCTCGCTTGCTGACACGTTCAAACAAACACACCTTCTGGCGCTGACTGCTACCAACCCTTCCAGAAACCAGAGTTCCTCGTCCACGACTCGATTTGACCCTTGGATTCCTTATCAGAAACAGTCTGGCGCGATCATGTCTCACAGCTGCAATAGTACAAAAAGGACTTGCGTGGCTTGCGTACCCCGTTATCGCGTGCGCGGAAACGGGACCCTACATGTGCAAGTAGGCTTTTAGTTCTGCGACATCACACAGGAGAGAAACAAAGCTTAAGCGCTGGTTACTGTACTCAGATGCCTGGTCACACCATCATTACCATCACCACTACTACTGGCAATCATAATCGAATCTATCGAGATCTTAGGTGGTTGGGAGCGTTACACATTTACCACCCACTCTCGAACTCTGCGCAGGTCATAATATTGCGGGCGCGATAGGGTTTGTCTACTAATTACTGTATTTGTTGCTGCTACTGCTGCCGCACTGCGCGCCGTTGGAAGGAACCGTTGAAAGCGCTCTCACAGACTCCCACGCTTTCGCTAGCCCTCCTCGCGTCACACACACATGCACGCAACAGCCCCTACATATGACATACATGTACCGTACCGGTTCAACACAAGACCCCGAATGCACATGCACATGCACTCCGCGCCCGCGACGATGGCCTCTTCCGGAGCTCAGAGGAAGGAAAGCACCGCGCACGTTTTGGACGTGTTCCTTTCCGCTCACACGGCAAACATCAATAAACCGTAGCCCTGCATGTCAGTATGCATACATCGGCATCAAGCATACTGCAGTCTAGACTCGTCCCAACTCGGGCGCAGATAAGCAGTATCCAGACTAGCAGTATCGACGGCGCTGGCGTACACCCCGAGCACTTTCATGCTCACGCTGACGCTGGCGTGCGCCTCGTCGTCTTGGTTCCAGATCGACAGGCCGATGGTGTTGTCGCCGGAGTAGTTCAGAATGCCTGGCGGGACAGGGAATTCGACTTGGTTTCCGAGGTAGGGGAGGAATTTGCCTGTGAGTGTAGTAGTGTCAGTGAGATTGTTATGCTTAGAACGCCACATATCGTGACAATTCTCGGTCGACGACGAATGTCCTCAAGTAAGGGCTGGACCTTTCCCTGTTTCGTTGTAGGGCAGGCTTATCTTTCACTTACCAAACATGTATCCGTTCACGTACAGCTGTGCTCTCAGCGCGCTCCTCTCCTCTCCAGGCGCCAGCTCAAACGCCAGACTCACGTCGTAGCCCCTGGGGACGTCCAACGGGAAGACAGATCTGTAGAATTTGGCGCCGGCCTCCTCGAAGCCCTCGCGCGGGCTGCCAGCTTGCCAGTCGCCGTCGTCGAAACCAGGCAGATGCCATCCGAGCCTCTCAGCCGTCAGACCGCCCTCGTTGTAAGCGCCGCGGATGGGGTCGATATTGCTCTGCCCGCCGGCCTTGCCAGCAACTTTCCAGGAGCTGAAAGTAGTTTCACTTCCACTGCCGCCGACGAGAGTGGCGTTGAGGATTCCGCGCGGGTTGAGAGCGCCTGTCGTCTGGTCGTGGCCCATGTTGTCCTGGATGACGAAGAGGACATTTTCCCCTTCCTTCAGCTCCGCGCCGTCGAAGGCCAGCGTGCGGTTGGTGTCCGATAGCGAGACATTTCCAAAGATCGAGCCTAGGAAGGCACCATTCAAATAGGCGCTCCAGCCGTGCGAGGTGCCGCCTATGACGTTCAGAAAGACTCCTGTGGGAGCACTTGCGAGGTCGGCGACACTAAAGTGGCCGCGCCAGAGGATGTTTTGCGCGTGGAAACCGTATTCGTCGGCGTACAGGACGGGGAAAGTAGCAGGTTGCCTTGGGTTAAGGGTTGTGTTCTTGTTGGCCGAGACCCATGCGGGGCCGGAGTCGTCGTATGAGAGAGTGCGCTCGGGGAGAGCGTCGAACACTTTCCACTCCATCGAAGGCAGGAGTGCGGTCATGTCTTTAATGGTCAAGTTGGCTGCTGGCAGCGTGCCGACGAGACTGCCGTACTTGGTCTTCTTGACTTTGATCTCTTTGCCGTTGAATGTGAGCTTGCTGCATCGGGCCGGGTTGAAGACTTCAAGCTCTGTCTCGCTGCTCCAGTCGCCGGTGAGTGCAAGGGTTTTTCCATCACGGGAGGCCGAGCGAACAAGGTACGGTCCAGACACAAAGACAGTCTGATCCGACGGCGAGTGCGGGTCACTAGACATCTCAGGCTGCCAGGTCTTGTACGCCGCGCTTCTGTCCATCAGTACCACTTGCAAGCCATTATCGAACGTGAGCACAGTGCTGCCCTCGTTCTGCAAGAAGCTGATGATAAGCCCACCCTTCGCCTTGTGGAATTCCACGTCCTCACACCCGGAACACTTCGCAACCTTGCCTTTCTTCACGCCCCGCAGGAAGAACTCCCCTGTCTCTCCAGTCGGCACCCACAATGCGATCATAGGTTTCTTGTTCTCCTGTACACTCACCGCCAACACCTCAGCGGTCGAGTAGATGATTTTCTGAGGTCCAGCGTTGAAGTCTGTTACCAAGACCTTTGCCTGTCGCCCATCGATGGCGATGTGAGGGGCATATTGCGGCACAGTCAAGTCGCCGACAGAAGTCTTCACACGCAGCTTGAAAGTCTCCAAGCTGGTAAGAGTAGTGTTGGTGTGCTTGACGACATAGAATCGTGCGTGATTGTCGACATTGTACAGTTCCTGGGCAAACACGGCCGGTGAGCCAGTGTAATTCGTCGTGCCGTTGCCACCCTTCTCGATCCGCGTCAGGTCTTTGGCCGCCCGCAGGAAGAAACCGTAAAGTTTGGTTTCGGAGTACTTGTCGCCGATCGTCCTGGGTTCGGAGATGGGAGCGCTGTAGTCGTAGCTGGTGCCGACCGTAGGCATCGGGAGGCCGCCCCTGTTTCGCGTATCAGTTGATGTGTTTCTGTTCGTGGTGTCTATAGTGGCTTACCACGTCGTTCCACCGAAGACCATGTACACGTTGACGCCGGTTACCTTGTTTCGAGTATCAGTTGATGTGTTCTGTTTGTGGTCTCTGTATGTGCTTACTTTATTGGAGAGATTATTGCGGTAGAAGACATTGACCCAATTTGGTCCAGTATTGTTGACGCAGCCACCGGCTGGCCCATTCCAAGGGTTGTAACTGCCCCCCTGGAACTCGGCCAGAATGCTGGGCTGGGTCGGCGAAGTTTCTTGGAAGTGAGTGTAGTAATCGAAAGTAGTAAACTCGGGCGGGAAGCCATTGACGGACGTGCACTCGGCAGGGTTACAGGACCAGCATGAAGGATAGTTGTCGACGCTGTAGATGTCGACGTTGCCTCCGGCGCCAACGGTGTCGTAGTCTTGGGACCACGATTTGGAGTTTAAGTTGGGGTTGTTGTGAAGGGTTGGAATGTCGATGGAAGAGGTGCGCACGGAGGCTTCCAGCAGCTCCATGTAGTCAATGGCAGTAGCGTTGGGAGTTTTGGCAGTTCTGTTAATCCATTGATTGCCATATTCGTTTTCGAGCTGGTAGAGAATCACGTTGCCGCCATTGGTGACGGTGTGAGGGAGGACGACTTCAGACATCTTCTGCATGTACGGCTCCCAAGCTGCCGTGTACCTACTGTCGTTGTTGCGAAGCGTGCCATACTCGCCGGTAGTGAGCCAGCCAGGAAAGCCGCCTGCATTGGCCTCTGCGTTGACGTATGGACCTGGACGGAAGATCACGTAGAGGCCCAATTCTTTGGCGATCTCGAAGATTCGTTCAAAGTCGTGGGCGCCCGTCTCAAAGTCTAGGACACCATCTGCTGGAGAATGCCAGCCCCAGTTTCCGTAGATGCTGAAAGTGTTGAAGCCGCCGGCCTGTCGAAGGTCTTAGCGCTGTGTCTCTTGATTGAAGTCGAAATGTGTTCGATCGTACCTTTACTTTCTCCAAAACATCACGCCACAACTCTGGCACCGGAAGACGCCAGTAATGGATCTCACCAGACCACATGTACAAGCGCTCACCATTGACTATCAAACTGTAATGATCCCATTCAACCGCTTCGTTGAGTCCATTGTCGTGAATCGGCCATTGTTGTGCAAGCGTGGTGGTCACGGCCGAGGCCAGCACGAAGCTAGAGATCCGCATCGCTACGAAGTGACCGAATAGACCCGTCAGCAGAGATGTGCGTCGATGGGACAACCTGGAGAGCAGCTGTAGTATCGCAGGCCATGCCGATACTTAATGAAAACACATCTCGCCTAAACAATGTATTAGCCGCAGCGAGACGCCGTGGCAATGACAGAGGTCAAGCCTGCCACTGTGGATATATTAGGGCCATCACGTCGACAAGTTCCAATGGAATCTCTGCGTAGTCGACCAGGCGGCCACATGCCGAGTGGAGGTCGTTTCTCCGCACATCTGCAAAGTGGAGTTGGTTGCGGGGAAGACAAGGGAACAGGGTTCTCATGCCGAAGTGATGTTAGCGTGTTCAGACGGAAGAATAGATAGGTGCAAAGAACTTCTTCCGCCCTTTTGACATGATCACTGGCGTCGCTTAGTCTGTGCGCGAAGTGGAGGATTGCTCCCGGTGCCGTATGGCAGCTTTCTAGGCATCTGACAGGTGCAAATCTCTTAGGTCCAATAGGATTCAATCGAGATCGACCTCATCTTTACAATAGATGGCAGCCCTACAATGACTGGCGGGATGTGGAGAGTGTTGCTCGATGTCCATGTCATAACCAGAGTAGGAACTGGTTCCTTGGATACAGATTCCGCCTTCGCCTTTGCCGACATATCTCGTGAGAACGCCTCACAACAAGCCTCGCTTAAGAGAAATACAGCAGGTATTGGCGATATCTCAACGTCCGTTCACGATCCTGTCGAGAGGGAAGCAGTCGAGCCATTCGTTCTTGCAAGACATGGCAGGAAGTCTGCTCAGACGGACTTTGCCTTGCCAATGCGACTGGTTTCGAAATAATATGCCACCCACGTGACGACCACCTGAGCGATAAAAATCTCCCTTTGCGTCATTCCCTTCATCTCGAATTCCGGGTCAAACCAATGCGTTCCCGGATAGAAGATCGCGCTGATGCCGGCCACACAGTACAGACTTCCAACCACGGCGGCCGTCAAGATGCTGTGTTTCGCTTCAGCAGGAGACAGCTGTGAAAAAGCAGGCCTGAAAGCGAAGTAGGTGCTCGTGAGCGCGAGTAGAATCCCCAAGGTCATGGTTTGTCCATTATGGAACTTAGCATGGGGAGGCCAATTCACATTGTAAATATGCGTGGGGCCCCAATCCGCGAGGAAGGCCCCAACGCTGTAGATGAAGTTGCTAACCAAGAAGAGACCTCGGCCGAGAGTCAAAGAGGAGGCCATTGCGTGGTGCTGCCTGTCGTAGCAAGTATGGGAGGTCAACGAAAAGCCGAGTATGCGTGGTCGTGTGTAGCCGAGACTAGCGCTGAATCCTTCGTTTGCAGGTTTCCAGATGATGTTGTAGTGATATAGCGGAGAAGACGCGTCTTTTGATGTGTTTGGATGATGATGTGTTTGATGCCTTGTCTTGCTTACTCCTGGGCAAATCGGCTTCGTCGTCATCATTTCATTGGAGTCGGTGAGCCGGTCAGCCGATGACAGCAGGCAACAGCACGAGCTTCTGTGTTCTGGGGAAGCTGCCTCGACCTTGACCTTACATCAACCTTCACACACATCTCTGTCGTTGTACTTCTGCCCAAGGAACTGCGTATTCTGTTCTTGCCTCGCTGTGCCACCAAATATCCGAACAAACGTGACCTCCTGAATCTTGACTGGGCAACGATACGCTTCCGCATATCTCACCGACTGCATACTGGCAGCTGACCGATCGGCCACCCCGCTATCGTCTCGTTGTTTGACACATACCGGGCACGCCATACGACGAGGAAGATTCAATCAGGGCGACATAAGGGCGAGCTTGTCTTGTGCTCCCGTGACAGTAAAATCTAGAGCTATTACACATACACAAAGCGCGAACGGGTCCTCCTAAGTGACCACATCAGGAGCCCACACGTACAGACTCAACCCTCGACACGCGGCTACCATCAAGCAGGCGCAACCCCAACTACTACCACGCTTGAGCCTCGCGACCCGGCAGGTCTCATCACTGTCCACGATGGGCCTCGCCTACAACGTCTACCTGAATGCCAAGCGCATCTATGGCTGCAAGAACTGCAAAACCCATCTTGCGGACCATGACGAGATCATTAGCCGTGTAAGTCGTGATGCTCTTGCACTATGCATAGAGCACCAGAGCTAATGCTTTCCATTGTAGAACTTCCGCGGCCAGCATGGCAAAGCCTTCCTCTTCAACAGCGTAGTAAACACCCAAGCTTCGGAGCCCAGCGACCGCAACATGACCACCGGCCGACACATCGTGAGAGATATTGCATGCCGCCAGTGTAAAGAGGTGGTCGGGTGGAAATACGACAAGGCATTTGAGAGCACTGAGAAATACAAGGAGGGCAAGTTCATCCTGGAGCAGGAACTGCTGTGCATGGTGACCTGAACAGGGCGCACACGGCTGGAAAGACGGTAAACACTTTCACAATCGACGTGATATGATTTATGACTGGGAAAGGCGTTGCAACGGGCGTTTATTTGGCGTTTGGAGGAGGACTCCTAGTGTTTAGCAGCATCAAGTGCTGACGCAAGGTTTGCTATGCACTAGGCAGCTGTGGATCTGGACAGGAGTGGTAATTGCACAACTTTGGTATGAGTATATTCACGGTCCAAAGGTACCACCACCCTAGATGCACGAGCGGATGGAAATCCCGAGTGCCGTATCCTTAACTAAAGCTTTCACGCCATCTATTGGAATCTGAAGAGCATCAAGATGATCTGTGTTAGTTCGCGATTCAGGGGGTAATCGTAATCGAAGATCTACAAAGCGCGTGTGCGCTTACTGAACACGGCTAACAGACCGTCTATTGGCACTCGTAGCAACGGTTCCCAATAGTCTGGTGCGGAGTGATGGCGCCACTCATTGACGTTCGATCCTTTGCACCGACATGGAATACAAGCACTCATCAATAACTGGTATTCAACCACACTGTGAACGATCTGACTGGCACGGCAGGTTGCACTGCCGGAGATGCATGAAGAGTTTGCTGCTCTACCCACTGGTCGCGAACCTGAACGATTGAGTTTCTTGCCACAGGGACTGTGGGCCCTGTTTGATAGAGTGTCAAGTCTAGCTCTTAGGGTTTGTCAGATTTGACGCCTCCGCATCAGTGTCTGTACTCTAGAATCTCGTGATGGTCAGCCTTTCTCTTCCATTTCTTCAGGTGGGTGACTTGCCTATTCCATATCTCCTCTCAAATTGTAAAGCACTTCACGATAATATCATCCTTACATTACAGGACAAAACTTTATTGCTGACACGGCGATATGCAGCGCGGGTCTCAGAGGTTCAAGGCAATATAACATACCCACGACACCGTGTTGAGCTGTCACATTTTGCAAGCACAAGGAGCTATTTAATGTAGTAAATTTGACACTATGCGCCAGCCGCCCGCTTGAGCCAATGCGATTTCTCGGTAACAAGCTTTTCCTCACGGGCCTCTTCACGGATGAGCCACGAAGATCCTCCGACTGTGAGATCTCTCGAACCTGCGGCCTCACGTCACTCAATCGAGCCCCATCGTTGCTCAACCTGCGCGCATTGGCTGAAGACCCGGTTTGGCTTCACGGATCCGCCCCGGAACGTTGATTTAATCGACACCACTGGACGCTCGTACCTGGCAGATTGTGTGACCGACTCGCTGGGTTGGGAGCGTGCGCACTTCGCTTCTGCGTCTTCCGTTGATGGCGCTGCTGCTGCTGATCCCTCCCCGTCTGTCGCTGGTCTCACGGCGGACGTACGCAAACTCGAAGTCTCCATGACTCTCTGGATGAAACCGTGCTGCCCAAGTCGGGCCCAGCAAGAGTGATCGGTAGAACTCTAGCGCTCGAGCATGTGGAGAGATCTCGCCCTTCTGGAGGTAGATATGTCAGACCCTGCACCTAGCCTTCCCTTTACGCTCGTTTTCTTCCCTCGACTCCAGAGCAGCGGTGGTATCCGTTTCACCTCAGCATTGTTCCCATTCTCATTCATCTTCTAGCGTCACACAAAGGAGCACTGGTACCTCCTTCACCACCAACACGGCCATGTCTAGTTCAATCTCCTCCGAGGAACGTCCCAAGTTCTCGCCCGAGCAGTCTCTCGACCAGGGCGTGACGACTATTAGTACGGTCTTTGGACCCTACGGCGTTCGCCATGCGCATTACATGGGCCTGAGCGGCTCTGCCCTTCGAACCGCGATCGGTATCACTGCTGGACTGTCATTCCTTGCGTTTGGTTATGGACAGGGTGAGCGAACATTACGCCAACCCATCTTGAAAGGAAGCAACACTAATTCAACACTTTAGGTGATATTGGCGGTATCATGCTCCTCCGCGACTTCCGCGACGAGTTCCCGACCATCGCTGCAATGGATCATCCCACACTGCACACTGTAACACTCACTGGAACTGTAATCGGGTGCTGGAACCTTGGATGCTTGGTGGGTGCTGTGCTCACCTTCTTCTTATGCAACGTCTTGGGCCGTCGCGGGTGCATCATGGCCGGATTGTCGATCGAAATCGTCGGAAAAATTGTCCAGTGCACCTCCTTCACGCTTGGGCAATACATTGCAGGACGTATCATCGCTGGTGTCGGAAACGGGTAGGCTGGTCCAATCCCAATCTACACGTCGTACAATGCTAACCATTACAGCTTCATCGCATCTACTATTCCTGCGTGGCAAGCCGAATGTCTCAAGAAGCGTCGCGGTACTCTCCTTCTTGTCAGCTTCGGTGCTTGCATTACCCTTGGCATCACCCTCTCTTATTGGCTCACATTTGCGTTCTCCTGGATCCAAACCAGCTCAGTCTCTTGGCGTTTCCCGATCGCCTTCTCTACCCTGCTCATCGCCCCGGCTCTAATTCTCGTCATGTTCATGCCCGAGTCTCCGCGTTACTTGCTTCTTTGCGGTAAGGAAGACGAGGCTCTCAAAGTTCTGTCCGCATTGGAGGAGCTCCCTACAGATCACGAGGATGTCCGCCGTGAGATTCTGCTCATCAAGAATACAGTCATCAGAATGGCAGGCGGCAGTTCGTTCTCTACCTTGTTCACCATGGGCAAAGAACGCAACTTGCACCGTTTCCTTCTTGCAGGTAAGTTTGGTCTCACCCTTGACCGCCCTCAGCTCTGCTTGCTAACACCTTGAAGTCATGTTACAACTCTTCCAACAATTCACCGGCATCAACCTTTTCATCCAATTCCTTGGCAGCATGTTCGGACAGCAACTCGGATATCCTGATCGGACTGCACTCCTCCTTGCAGGCTGCTGTTCCACTTGGTTCTTCACGACATCCCTCATCTCCGTTGTTGGCATTGATCGCTACTTCAGCCGTCGCATCATGACCATGGTCGGCGCTGCTGGGATGTGCGCTTCCATGATGGTTTTGTGCGGCATGTCCTACCTCAGCACTCAGACATCGCACCACGTCATGTCCGCGTTCCTGTTCGTCTATGTCTTTTTCTTTGCATTCTCATGGCAAGGATTGTCATACTTGTGGGCTATTGAGCTTTTGCCTCTCAGCATCCGCGGTCCGGCGAACGCGATCTCGACTGCCGTGAACTGGCTCGCCAACTTCTGCGTTGTGATCACATGCCCACCGATGTTCACCAACATCAAATACCAGACCTATGCCGTCTACGCTGTGATCAACTTCGCCATCATCCCATCGATCTACTTCTTCTACCCGGAAACTGGTTCCCGCACCCTGGAAGAAATCGATCTGCTCTTTGAGACTGCGACCTCGAGAGGCAACCCCTGGCTCTCTGTCGTTCAGGTGGCAAGGGAAGAGCCCAGGTGGTTTGATGCCGAGGGCGAAAAGACGGAGTCGTATTCGAGCAATGGAAACTCTACGGAGCCCTTCTCCGAGAACGAGAAGCCCACCAGGCTTGCAGGGCCTCTGCGCAGTGGCAACAGTGATGATAACTAAATTGCTGGCTCTTGCGGGATCTAGGCTGGCTCTGGCGAAGAACGCAGCATCAAGATATGTTCACAGCTCGTCTACCAGAAATATTCGGCATTTCTATTCAAGAACACAGCTACACGCATTTCCGGCTCTCCACCATCTCATTGGTTTTTTTACTTGGACGTGCTCTCGCTTGTACATACTATTGTATCCATTTTATGAATTACGATCACTTCATCTCGCATCGAGATCAACTCTTGAGTTGTACCACCATTTCGTCCAATTATCTGCAGCCTTGCTGAGCAACGTCAGCCGAAGGATCAGCTTATGCGCAGTAAGCTTTTCCAGCCTCACAGCGGGCAACGCAAGCACATGCGAGAGGCTTGGGTGGTCCTGCACCCAGTAATCTCACACACCTGGGATGCATTGTTCCAAAAGGTGGGAGGATGTCCATGCAGTCAGACTTTGTGAGAGTCACGCCACGCTGCATTGCGCGCTTTATCCTGTAGTGACCTGGAAAGGTGAGTCTGGCCATTATCTTCCGTTTTCTTCTCTCACTCTATCTATCTTCTACATCTCTGTCCTTCTTTTCCAGAGCTGCACTAACGTACTGCAGCTATCATTGGACCTCGCCAGATACACAGCAAGAGTGATGACCGTACACCCACACCACTAAGACAATGCCACCCCGACAACACTATTTACAGCACGCATTACTCGCCTTATGGACATATCTACATCTCGCCGCCGGTCTTGACGGACCAGATCCGGAGGCCCACGGCACATATTTCACGTCACCAAACACAAAGACCGCCACGCAGACCTATGTTTTCGCCCTAAACGTCGTGCCCGAGACTGGCGATGTCTTCTTCCACATGTCGGCGTACGCATCGATACAGTCGAACACAACAGCCTTCAGCTGGATGGGCGTGGGGTTCGGCTCAGGGATGAAGGACGCTTTCATGCTCATCGCGTATCCAAGCAGCAACGGCACAGGTCTCACAATCAGTCCACGGATTGGGCGTGGAAACTCGGAGCCTGAGCTCCTGAAAGATGTAGTGGTGGAGAAGATCTTCTCGGACGACTACGCTCCGGCGGCGAACAGGGTACAGCACGGCATCATGATTGCCCATGGGGTATGCCGGAACTGCACAAAGTGGGCGACTGGTGCTTTGGACTTGGAAAACACGAGCCAGCCTTTCATCTACGCTCTAGGAGCAGATCCAGGGAAAGGAACAGCTTTGCAGTCTGACAACCTGGATGCTGGACTACGGCGGCATTCCTTCTATGGCCGCTTCTTTGGCGACATGACTTATGCGATCTCAACACCTGAACATGGCCGCGTACCGCCGCCAAACGACCCCGGAGCAGCTCCTTCGGGGGTGTCGGATACCAACTTCGCGTATGCTTTCAGTACCAAAGCGTTCGATACGCACGATGATGTCGAGTGGGTGCCTGTGCTGCACGGCGTCATTATGAGTCTCGCTTTCATCCTGTTGTTCCCTACTGGCGCTCTACTCATGCGACTGCTACGGAAGATGGGTGTACTGTTCCATGCCGGTGTACAATTCGTCGGCTTTGTTCTTGTGGTCATCGGCTTCGGAACAGGAGTGCACATAGGTAGACAGTACAACCGCACTCGTCGGCTCGGAACAGGACACCAAGCATTGGGATTGCTGGTATTTGCAGCACTGTTCGTTCAGGTCGGTTTGGGTGTGGTGCAGCATGGAATCTATCGGCGGACCAAACGAGAGACGATGTTGGGCGTTGTCCATCGCTTTCTTGGACCGGCCATCATCATCCTGGGCCTTGTCAATGGAGGCCTCGGACTTGATCTAGCGGGTGAGTTTCATGTGACGCGAAAAATAAGAGGTGTGGTGTTGAGATGCATGCTGACTTGCAAACAGGAAACTCACATTACACCATACCATACGGTGTTGTCGTTGCTGTGGTCGGAGTGGTATTCCTTGCGTTTATGGGTCTTCAGATGACCCACCGACGACATAAGAAGTATCGACCAGAGCAAGAATGGCCGGGTAGGAAGATGACCGACGACGATGACCAAAGAGCATTTCTGACCATGGACACGCCAGTCTCTGCTTATACGCCCGTTTCCTACGAGATGGCGACGTGGACGAAGAAGGGAAACGACGTTGAGTGATGTCGAAGCGTATCATTCAATGAAGCGACCACAGTAGATGTGAAGAAGTTCTCAGAACGTCATCATTATCCATATAACACCATGCCAATTGAGATTTCTCGTCCTATCGTCTATTCTCTTCCACTCTATAGCCACAAGTATACCCCCAGACCGCAAGAACTGTCGCCGTCCCGTTCTGATTGGTTCGTCGATCTTGGAGACATCCTCCGGAGCTCCCATTGGTCGCATTTACAGATTAGATCCTCATCAGACAAGCGACGACCATCGGCGTGCGCGTGTTTTAATATTATTATTCGTTCACGTAATTGTGACTCTCTCTCAATACCACCCACACACATTCGGCTCCACTTGACGGTGTATTGAAACATATCTCAAGCTCCCACAGAAAATGGACACAGTCGAGCGAGGTGTGCTCCACGACACAACGAAACCCACAGACGAAGAGGCGGGATTAAGCGCCACCAAAGAGCGGTATGGCTCGCATAGCGACGACGACACACGCGAAGTATTACGAGATGGTGAGATTCAAATCGATACAGTCCAACGCGTTCCGCAAACGCTCAAGTGATGACAAGCTAACGATAGACCACAGATTCCGCACCACCGCCACCGTTCAAAGGACTATCCTTCCTCGACCGTTTCCTAGTCGTCTGGATTATCCTCGCAATGGCAATCGGCATCATCCTCGCAAATCTAGTGCCAGAAACCGGTCCTGCGCTACAGCGAGGCACGTTCGTCGGCGTCAGCGCGCCCATCGCAGTCGGCCTGCTGGTCATGATGTACCCAATCCTGTGCAAAGTGCGGTTCGAGACACTGCACCTGTTGTTCAAAAAGCGTGAGCTATGGAAACAGATTGCCATCAGCTTCGTGCTGAACTGGATCATCATGCCGCTGTTCATGACTGCGCTAGCCTGGGCGTTCCTGCCGGATAGGGAAGGCCTGCGCGACGGCCTCATCTTCGTCGGAGTCGCACGCTGCATTGCCATGGTTCTCATCTGGACAGACCTAGCAGGCGGAGACGGTGACTACTGCGCAGTGCTCGTGGCATTCAACAGCATTCTGCAAATCGTGCTCTTCGCGCCTCTGGCGGTGTTTTACGTCCAAGTCGTCTCACGCAAGAAAAGCAACGAGATCGACGGGGATATCTACGAGGACGCGGCGACTTCTGTCGCAGTCTTCCTCGGAATCCCACTCGCAGCTGCGGTCATCACGAGACTGGGTCTGAGAAGCTTGATCGGGGAGTACAGATACCAGCACTACTTCATCCGATACATCGCGCCCTTCTCGCTCATCGGCCTGCTGTACACCATCATCGTGCTCTTCGGCTCGCAAGGCCTGCACGTCGTCGAGCAGATCACCTCCGTACTGAGAGTTTGTGCACCTCTCGTGGTGTACTTCTTGGTCGTCTTCACCAGCACGGCGTATGTGATGTGGCGCATGGGCTTTGCGTACAAGATTAGCTGTGTGCAGTCGTTCACGGCGGCGAGTAATAACTTTGAGCTGGCCATTGCAGTCGTTGTGGCGGTGTACGGCGCCGGTAGCCAGCAGGCGTTGGCAGCGACGGTGGGCCCACTGATTGAAGTGCCGGTTCTGGTGGCATTGGTTTATGTTATCAAGTGGTGCAAGAAGCGATGGGCGTGGGAATAGTCAACTTGACCAGATAACCGCAGTAGATGCAGTGTAAACATGTGCCAATCCTCTCCTCAGAGCCTGTCCAACTGATCTTGCATGTCAGACCACATACTCCACATCTTGGTTGGAGACTCCCCAGCAGTGAAGTCGTCCTCTTGTTCTCTCCATCCGTTGGTTGGCGCAACCGTAGGCTGGCTTTCTTGTGGAACAGGCTCGGGCTCTGGTGCCAATAGTATGTTGGCGGAGCCGAAAGTGATTCCGCGGTTTCCAGGCGTGCTAAGACTGTTCAAGAGAGCCCGGAGAGCTGTGTCGTGTATTGAGACATTCTTAGGAGGCAACGGGCTCAGCGTAGTGACGAAGAACGGGCACTGCAGTGTCACCTCGGAAGTGGTGGGCGTTTGCGCTGCTGCATGATGAGCGGCCACTCTTAACAACGGAATCGTGGTTCTCGCAATGGCGTGGACATAGCCAACGCTGTGGAGGAAGCGATCCATGAGGGCGGCTGGCTCGATGTCCAAGATGTGCGCAGACTCTTCCTCGGCCTCTCCAAGATCGCACAGTACTCCATGCAACTCTTTCCTATCCGAGTCGCTGCCGTGGACTGCTCCGTTGTTCCCACTTCCAAGGACAGTGCCGAGGACGGCTCTCAGTTGCTCTTCGTTCAAACCTCCTTGGACAAACTCCACTCTCACGCCCAGCTCCCGTTTCAGACTCCCTGCCAGCCCGTACATATCGACCTTGAATTGCTTGAGCGCTTGCTCATCTTTCTGCTCGCCCACGATCACGAGTTCCGCAATCGTGCGGCCTTTGGACAAAGCGACCTGTACATTGCTCTTGAGTTGCTTGCTGGGACTGCCGTTGATGATCACAAACAGGATGCCGTTCCTTGTGATTGCAGATGGTGCGGGTGGTGCAAGCGCAGCAGTCCGCGTGGGGACTCGAACCGGCGGCGGTTGTGTATTTGTAGTTTGTGTGGAGATGGTCGACACAGACGTGCTGGGACGGTAGGAGGATACTGAAGAGTCGCGGGTGTAGATCGAAGAAATGGGAGGTTTACGGCCGTTCATGTTGGACATTTCTTGATTTTTTCCTACTCCCAACTCGTAAGGTTTGGGAAGAATTAATGGATGAATGGATGAACGAAGACAGCTTGCGTGCGAAATGCAAGGGCGAAAAAGGACTTGGGCGAAATGAAAGCGAACAGAACGCAAGCAATGGAGGCGAATGTAAGAAGATGTGAAGGAGGAGGATAGTGAGAGAAAACAAGGAAGACTACGAGGCAAGGTTAGCACGAGACACTTGGGTAATGGCGGCGACGACCATCGACCATCGAGACTCGCCTGTGGAGCAGCGCGCGTTCGTTTGCATTGCATTGCGGGGGAGGAACGCCGTGCAAGCCGTGTTATTTCCTCCTCCTACATAAATCTAGCCGCACGGCCGTATTCACTCAACTCCGTCTTTACTCCTGTAAGAGAATATATTGATAATGGAATGTGGATCGAGCTTGCATCGCATTGTCAAATTTTGTGTGTCATCACTTGTCGTTGGTATTTCTTGAGACGGCTCATTCAGACATCCAAGTCCAGCTGCTCGCGCATTTCAATCTAGTCTTGAGCAACACAGTACGCCGTCCTGCCCGTGTTTCTCAGAATGCTACTCGTTTTCCGTGCCCCATTATTCCCTTTGATCAACGCCCAAACCCACCACATGTGAAATGCCATCCCATGTCCTTTCTTCTGTGCTCAACGGAGCATTTCCGGGAGGTTGTGAACCCGGTCTGATGGAGAGTTCACCACTCAAACTCGCCATTGCCCTTGTGGAACAGCCATTCCTTCCCGTTGGCGTTAAGTACACCATCCTTCAACGTGCACTTCCACTTGTTCTTCACCCTCTGCACCTTGTCGTAGGTACAAAGAATGGTGTCGCCGTTGTCGTCGTCGTCGTCGTTAATTTGGTTGGTGTCGTCATCAGGATCGTCGAGATCTGAGTTGATGGCATCTTCATCTTCTTCGTCATCTGCGGCATCGCCATCGAACTGAGCGATCGCAGGCATTGTCGATGCGCCAGATGTGTTCGACGATGCAGCAGCCCTTTTGGCCTTCAACGCAGCGGCTTTACGGCTGCGCGCCTGCAGGCGACCTTGCTGATCGTCCAGGGGAAGCATGAGACCACTCTGTAGCTCGTCTGATAGCGCAGCTATGCGCTCACGCATCATGTGGTTGGCACGCTCCGTCTGGTTTGTCGCGATAGCACGTCGCTCCGCCAACATTGCCTTCCATTCCTCAAGTGCATCGTCGGCACCATCCGTCTGGCTGTAGTTTGGAGCTTGCTGTTGTTGATACTGGCCCTGAGAGCCGTTCTGGCCGTTGGTAGTCTCAACCTTGATCTGAGGATTTTGCTGTTGTTGATTGAGCTGTTGCTGCTGACGCTGCTGCATCGCTTGATGCTGTTGCTGTTGGTATTGGTTCTGCATCTGCTGAGTGTTGTTTGGAGGAAGCTGTATGTTTTGAGGTTGGGGTTTGGCATTCTGTCCACCAGGCAGGGCGAGTCCGCCACGCTGGAAGCCGGCGGTTGCTCCTGGTCCGAACTGTTGCTCGACGAGCTGTTGTGCACGCACCGCGCCACCACCCTGACCACCGTTGACTTGCGAGTAGCTACTCATGGGTGGCAGACCCTGGTACTGTGGCTGCTGTTGCTGTTGCTGTTGATCCATACCGGGCTCGGTCTTTACACGGCCAGCTCCGTTGGAGGGAGCAGGGACGTTGTTCTGATAGTTGGGGTAGGAGGCCGGCATTCCATTTGCACCAACCGGTGGTAGTCCAGCATTATGGATAGGTTGCTGATGCTGTTGCTGCTGCTGCTGCTGCTGTTGTTGTTGCTGCTGTTGTTGTTGTTGCTGCTGCTGCTGCTGTTGAATCTGCTGTGGCTGCGGCTGCACAGGTGGGAGAGGCTTGGGGTCCCATGGCATCTGAGCGACTCCACGTCCTGACAGCTTGTGTTGCCATTCCTACAGACGATCATGTTAGCAGGTTACTCCATGCTTGCAATGCTCGAGTCATGTGTGTAGCAAGCAATTGGGAGAGGACAAGACCACGTGATGTCGCAGACCAGCTGCAAGCGGTTAAGCGCAGCCGAATTGGTGGGGCTGTGCCGCAGACAGAGTGCTTTTAAGCGTTGGTGCAAAAGGAGCGGGCAGCCCGGCGGTCTGATCTTCGAGCCCCCGCTTTGTCTCTGCCTGCCATGGCTGCGGCGATTGCTCAGCGGCTGCTGCGAGCCAGCGGTCTGCGAGATGTGATCTGACCATGGTCAAGGGAGGAGTCTCTCTGTTGCATTTGTTCGGAGCCACATCTCAGTCGGTTCTCCCTTCGTCTTGCGCACAACAGTGCGCACATGTCGCCTGACAGGAGCAAAAGGAATAATGGACTGTCGTCGCTTACCTGTTGCAGCTCGTTCAGTGTTGCCTGTCCGACACCGCTCTCCTCGAAGTCGTTCTTAGACGCATCCACTACCTCCTGGATGATCTTCTCGTAGACGTCGCCCTATTCAGTCCGCATTAGCTACCGCAACATCACTTGCCCTACCCGGCCTTTGAGGTGGAAGACGACATACCACCAGCGCGTTCGTCATGGCTGCGACTGTGGGTAATAGAGATGAGAAAGGTCGGCAAAGGCGCTCTGGGCAATTGAAAGAGATCGATGCGTGACCGTGGCAGTATCCAATATCTCGCTCTCGCTATTGATGGATGATGGTATCTGGCTGGTTGAACCTTGAAGGGCGGAGCGGCGAGTCTGCCCTGCGCGCAAGGGAGGGTATGTTATCCGCACTACGTGGGTATCTCCTTGCTTCTTGACTCCGTCCGTACTATTTGCGTCTCTTCTGGACCTTCGTCGCTTGCGTGTCTGAGTGTTGGTGGTTGGCCGTGGTATTGTACTGGCGCACTCTCGGCGATGTTTGACCCCGGACTGGCTTGCTTCTGTCATGGGCCTTCTTGGCAGTCACGTGATATCACGCGTCGACCAACTGCATCTACAGTAATCCATTGGAATGTCTTCACTTCGAAACACATATGAGTACTTAAGAGATAAGCTGATTGCTGCATGTGTGAAATGCCATACATTATCTATCAATTACTAAGCCAGTCCATTACCTAGATACCACTACTTTCATGGTCAAACTTCCCTGAAGTCAACCCAACCCTTCTTTTCATCTTGTCGTAGCATGTGATCATCACCTGAAGGCGGAGGTACATATTCAGGTCTTGGTGCATCCACAGGGGATAGATCGTTTGCGATCGCATCCTCGTAACTCGGTGGCGCTTCCGCGTAATCTGGTGGTGGCTGTTGGGCAGGTTGTCCTGGTCTCGCTGGGAGTCCGGGCGCTGCATTTTGCCCAAGACCAGGTGCGCTGGGTCCTGCCACAGAGGACTGGCGGCCTTCTGTCTTAAGCTTCTCATCCATCGCCGCGGTTTCTGTGGTGTTCACTGGGCGCTTGCCGTTGGCGCGCGCTTCAGCCATTCGCTCCAAGACCTCGGCCGGTGGTGCAATTCCTGAGTATACTTCGACGTCAAGTCGCAGTGGCAGTACGACACTTTGTGGCTTTGAAGACAGTCAGTATAAGTCTTGACATTAACCACCAAATCTAAATCTGAACGCTCACAATTTGCGTCATTTTTGATTTGCTTACCTTGCTTCCATGCGTCGATCCACTGCAGCTCAATCCTATCCGCACGTCAAGGCAATAGCTTCTTGCAATGTTGCAGGTCTCGAATGAAGGCGCAACTGTGTTTGGTAGTATCTGTCCGCGCCAAAGGCTGTCGTCAATTGCAATCTCGCTGCCTTCAGAATCTGTTTTCGAGCCAATTAACATGCCCATGTTACTTTTGCTCATGATGATCCAGCTGTTCTGTTCAGTCCTGAAAACGTCGTGCGCACGAATCTTGGTGTTGGCATTCAATGAAACCTGCAGTGACTGCATGTATATCGGGTCGCTGCTGGCGTTCAACCGTTTGACAAGTATCGAAAGGGGGATGTCTTGGTTGCATGTGAGTACTGCAGGCTCGGGTAATCGAGCGTCGACGCTGATAGACGGAGCATCAGCACTGCGCGGTACAGGCTCGCCAGACTTTTTTCCGAAGAAGCTCTTCATTTTGTCTTTCATGGGAGCTTCTGGGAATGGTGCGAAGGCATGTCTCTGTCGAGCGTAGACCTGGGAGCCAGTCGGTGGTGGCCTGGGAGGCTCGATCGGGAAGAAGTTGTATGGTGCGTAGGCTCGCGGGTTCTCCTTGAAGAACGATTGCCTTGCCACGGTCGCTTTGACGAAGTATCGAATCTCGGCCTCACCTGGGAAGCCACTGAGAGTGGGAGGAAGCGTTTTGTGCACGTGTCGTGTCGCAATCTTGGGTGCTTCTAAGCCAATAGTGGCGAGTGGTGATGTTGCAATCAAACTCTTCTGGCTGTGGCAGGCATTGTTGAACGGCAGCTACCCTTTGAAATCAGTTGGGTGTTTTATGACTGCTGGATATCTCGCGGGACAAACTTTAAATTTCCAGGGATACTCATGTGTACCAGCCGGCAAGGTGTATGCACTTTTTCCAGACACCATCCGGGCCCTACCTTCAAGTACATCGGCGGGTGGGAAGACCATCTGCACTTTGTACAGGATCTACAAGAGTCAGTGGACGAAGATACGTACCTCAAAATGTAAAGCATAATTACCTACCTTGTGGTATTCCAGCTGCGGCTTTGGTCGTTCGCCATCCGGGCCGCCAGAGCTCATCAGACGCGTGCGACTCTCACCTTCCAACTTGACAACAATCGTGCTGATGTCGACACTCTTTGTGCATCGCACGACAACTCTGCCGCTTATCTCATCGAGGTTTGTGAAGGATATATTTCCGGGCTGGTCGAGGACGATGGATGCTTGCATCGACATGCCGGTAGACCATGGCGGTGCGATGGGCGAGTTTGTGCTATATTGGTGCATGTGAAGGATTCTCTAGTGGTTTGTTCTTAGGTGTTTTCAGTGGTGGATGTTGCGGATGGCGGCGCTTCGGCAAGGAAGGAAGTTGGCAGTGGGGCGAAACATGGAAGAAGTCGCGTGGGACTCTCCTTCAACTTGGGCATCACTGTGACAATGCCGTTGTAACGCTTTGGGAGTTGGAGTCAGAGTCAGAGAAGGAATTTGGCATAAACAAACGTTTGCATTAGGTACAGTACCTAGGCAGCGGGCTAAACTATCGTCTCAAGTGCGAAGTGCAAGCTGCGCCACAATTGTTGTGTGCAATATTAATCGTCAAGCCAGGCAACCAAATTCACACACGAGAGCCAACATGTACCAAATACTTCCTCCTTCCATATACGCCATATTCTTAAGAGATGAATTATCTCATAGCCACTGGCTTGTTTACGATATGCTGGGGCTGCTGATATCATTGTCTTCGTTTGTTTCGATTCATTGAGATGCTGAAGTTTGTTCTACACAGCAAAATTGGCTGCATCTCACTGGTTTCAAGACGATTTTATCTCACGAAGGTCCTTGACACCACCGTATCTGGGCACCGGAACGTGTCAACCACCAAACCATGAGCTGAGAACATCCGACTCGATGTCTCATTGGCTTCATAAACCATTGCGAGTATCGTCAGTTGATCTGCGAATTCAGTGCTACCCCAACCCTAACCCTCACCATCATCATCGCAACGACCGGAAGGAACCGCACGCGCGGAGAAGGTGGAGGTGGAGCTGTCACGGCCTCACTTCTCTCCGATCACATGCCAACCGACGCGGCTCTCTCGGCTTCTTGGACACGCACATGTCAGTCGGCGCTGCCTCTTTTGCTTCCAACTTCAGGCCTGTCCATGGCATCAGTCGACGAGTTTGCCAGCACCAGATCAATGATACACTGTCGCGTTCCGCCGTAGCCAGGTAGCTACCTCCATGGCCGTCTTGTCAACTCTGCGTGGAGTGCCCACGGCTCGCCTCTCCGAGGCCTTTCGTCACTACTACGCCCGTCTGATATCTCGTCTGGACCAGCTGCCTCGCAAAGGGCACTTGAGCTCACGCACAGCGCGTCTCCTCGCCACCATCGCGTTCTCCTTGGCCATCGTGACGAGCGGATATGGCGGCTACAAGACATACAGGAGGAGGAAAGCCGAGAGCGAGACCGGCAAGCGTCTCGTCCGGCGGAATAGTGGCCTAAGAGGAAAGGATGGTAGCCGGACGATATTTGTGCCTTACAAGGACTCGACAAGCAGAGTGACCATCTTTCCGACCAGACTGACAACCTTTGATGCGCATAGGAGGCTTTTCCTGAGTTCCACTGGCCAGGCAGGAGAAAAGTATGATCCCGCGACGGGACCGCCGCCCACGAATATCAAGCCCGGACTCAACATCGCCTTCCTGCACCAGTTCCTCAGCCTGATGAGCATAATGGTACCCAGGTGGAGATCAAAGGAATCCGGGCTTCTCGCAACGCATGCAGTGTTTCTCCTCGCCAGAACGTACTTGTCGTTGGTGGTAGCGAGACTGGATGGCGAGATTGTCCGGGATCTCGTGGCTGGCAAAGGCAAAGCATTCTTGCTCGGCATCTGCAAGTGGCTTGCCATCGGTTCAGTAAGTTCCTACACCAACAGCATGATCAAATTCTTGCAGTCCAAGATCAGCATCGCATTCCGCACACGACTGACGAGATACATCCACGACCTGTATCTCAGTCCGGACCTGGCGTATTACAAGTTGCACAATCTGGATGGCGGGATCGGTCAGGGTGCAGACCAGTTCATCACCCAGGATTTGACACTGTTCTGCGACAGTGCAGCTTCTCTGTATTCGTCTCTTGGAAAACCCTTGGTCGACATCTTCACGTTCAACTTTCAGCTTTATCACTCGTTGGGGCCTTTCGCACTCACTGGTCTGCTGGCTACTTACTTTGGAACAGCAACGCTGCTACGGAAGCTCAGTCCGCCTTTCGGGAAACTCAAGGCGATGGAAGGCCGAAAGGAAGGTGACTTCCGGGCCTTGCATGCCCGCCTCATCGCCAATGCGGAAGAGGTCGCCTTTTACAACGGAGGCGCTACCGAGCACGTCTTACTCGACAAAAGCTTCAAAGAATTGAAAGTATGGGTTGAGAATATCTACAAGATCAGAGTTGGCTACAACATTCTCGAGGACTTCATGCTGAAATACAGCTGGAGCGCTTTCGGATACATCATCACCTCACTACCCGTTTTCCTCCCCAAAATGGGAGAAATCGGAACAACGCCAAGAGGCAATCCCTCATCCGACCTTGCACGTGACGTGGAGTTGCGCAGTCAGAGTGACGGCCGGATGAAACAGTTCATTACCAACAAGCGCCTCATGCTCAATCTGGCCGACGCGGGAAGTCGGATGATGTACAGCATCAAGGATTTGTCAGAACTCACCGGCTACACGAGCAGAGTTTACACCCTGATCAGCACGCTGCACCGTGTACACGCCAAGGCATATGCTGCGCCCAGATACCAGCATGCAGAGCTCTACAGTCTCGCGAGCATTGAAGGGACGTTACACCGAGGGTTTGATGGTGTTCGCCTCGAGGATGTGCCCGTCGTAGCACCAGGACTATATCCCTCGGGCGGCGAGGAGCTCATCGAGAACCTTTCCTTCATAGTGGGTCCAGGTGACCACCTTCTCATCACTGGACCAAACGGTGCCGGCAAGTCTGCTGTGACGAGGATCGCCGCAGGACTATGGCCCACGTACCGTGGCCTCACATCTCGGCCTCGACAAAACGGGCAAGACGGGATCATGTTCTTGCCTCAGCGGCCTTATCTGAGCCCCGGAACTCTGCGGGACCAGGTCATCTATCCACATACTGAAATGGACATGCGTGAAGCTGGGCGACGAGAGCACGAACTCCAGGGCATACTGGAGGAGGCAAAACTCGGCTACCTGACGGACAGGGAGGGAGGGTGGGACACGCGCAAGGAGTGGAAAGACGTGCTGAGCGGTGGCGAGAAGCAGCGCATGGGCATTGCCCGACTGCTCTATCACGAACCTCGCTTCGCCTTCATCGACGAAGGCACCAGCGCGGTGAGCTCAGACGTGGAGGGCCTGCTCTACGAGCGAGCTAAAGGCAAAGGAATCAGTAAGTCTCATGGCGTATCCACACGGCAGCGCTCGGCGCCCAGCTAACAACCCCTTCCAGCTCTTGTCACGATATCGACCCGCGCCTCGCTGAAGCGGTACCATTCGTACACGCTCACGCTTGGCTTGGGTGAAGACGCCAATGAATATGAGTTCTTGCGGGTGGGGACTGCGAGCGAGAAGGACAGCGTTGAGAAAGAACTTCAAGAGCTGCGCGAACGCTTGGCGCAGGTCGATGCATGGAAGCTGAGACGGCAGGAAATTGAGGATGAGCTCGGGGAAGTGTGGGTGAGCGATCCAGGCGTCGTGGAATGCTAAGAAGCATACTAGCAGGAACGCAGCTCCGGGCCCCTCCCTAGTATGCTCACGTTTCGTACGACAAAAGATCAAAAGTACTCAATTCTGACGACAAAGTCCAATGCGAAAACAAGAAGACCGTCCTCCGCGGAAAGCCTACATGATGTCCACACTCACTTGAACTCCCTCTCAAGGGACAGATCAACTAGGACAGGCTACTGCCGACAGTGCCCAAACCTGTCCCAGATTGTTTGTCCCTCTATAGACGGGCGTGATTACCCATAGGCGCTTACTATCCCTCAGCTGGGAGGTGTCACTGTAAACGAATACGACAACAACTACATATGAATAGGGAGCAGCCTGAAGCATACAGCACAGTACTTCTGCTAGCGGCGTTGGCGTATGTTAGCATTTCGAGATCCGGGTGAAAGCGGATACTAACAGTGGGTTTATGCACAGACATGCTGCCTCGATCAACATTGCGGGGAGCGAATCGTAGCTGGTACAGTTTACAATGGCCACATGGCTTTTGACAACGGACTGACGCAGATCAACGTTGTTTTCACCACAGTGATGGCGACCCAGACGAGCCAGACTCCAACAGCACTGTGTGAAAACACGGGCCGAGACAAGCATGAGCCCAGTCTGCCTTTCACCTTTAAGCCCAACAAGGCCAGCGCCCAGTGAGACGCCAAATACGCCACGCAAAGTCGGGATTGGCACATGCCACTTGGAAGACAAGCCGCCCGCCTTGTCTGGACGTCGGCCTCGTTACGAACCCCCCGGCTTCCGAGAGCAGCACACGTGCCATGTACGTCAAACGAATCAAACGACAATCACATCGCATCGATATTGCCTCTATTGTTACAAGTGCCGGCCGCCTCAGCATCGCCCAGACGCTTCCAACAGCCACAGTGGACCTTCGACGAGCTGCAACACCCGTCCACCCCCGAGATGATTCAATGCTTTCATCAATGGATCTCGTAGGATGCTTGCCCGCTGCCCGCAAAGTCACGAGCCGCCACAGCCAAGCACACGAGCCGCTCGTATGGTTGCGGTAAGACAGGCACGGTAGCATCACATGTGTGCTGGGCGAGGACGGACCGGGTAAAACATGTGCTAATCGCGTGTTATGTCGGTCGGTTTAAGCGACGCTAAGGTGTCTACGATGCGCTTGCTTGCCGCTGACTAGCCTTAGGCCCTTGGTGAAGTGCGGCAAAGCATCTTTGACCTCACCCGCTGCGGTGTCAGAGCCCTGCAGTCACCCTGCAAGAAGAAGAATGCGGCGTGAACCGACACGGCTTCTTCCTGTCGGGCAAGATCCGGGCGCTGCAGCGGCTGAATCGCGAGCTGCTCTAACCCAAAGTCGCCCGTACACCGTCCATCAACCGGTGTATTCCTGGGGCTCCGCACTACACTAGGATCTCCGTTGACCAGAACATTGCACCCCACAAACCTACTCTTGGGTGCAGTACTCCAGCTGGAGAAGCCCGCAGCATCCCCAGATGACCCCAAGGTTTTTCCCACGCGCTCGAGCCCGAAGAGCACCCAGGCCGCAGCTGGTCCAACCAGACAGCGAGCCGAATAGACTTGGAAGGATCCATATTGTATTGGCGCACAAGGTAGGTGACACGATATAAACCCTTCGTCCCTCGCCCACCCCTCACGTCTCTGCCCATCATCAGCGATCTTCACATCTCCTCGACAGCCTCGAGAAGACTGTGAGCCGCATTTGACTGTCCTTCGTTCCTCGATCAACCACTTTGCCCCTCCATCCATCTCTCACCAACAGGGAAGACCCGAAACACCTCTCCTTCTCACAACAACCCCCGCCTTTTCATCACAATGGCCGGCGGTGCAGCTCTCAACATCTTCCGCATGGGTAACAGTGGTCTGCCCAAAGCAGTCCTCAACCGTCACCTATGGCTCGCTGTCCTCACATTCGGTCTCATGGGCGCCGCTCGCGGTGTCGATGAGGGTCTCATCACTGGCATCTTCAACACCGACGTTTTCAAGAGAAGTCTCGGTCTCGACAATCTCGGAACTGATGAACTTGCCGATGTCAAGGGCAACGTCTCCTCCATGGTTCAACTCGGTTCTATCCCTGGCGCTCTCCTTGCCTTCCTCGCTTGTGACAGATACGGCAGAGTCTGGGCGACGCGCCAGTTGTGTGTTGTGTGGCTGATTGGTAAGTGATATCGTCGACTGTCATTTTCATATCAATGCTTACACCTTCTAGGTATTGCTATCTTCATGGGAAACTCCGGTCACATGTCGCTGGTCTACTTCGGTCGTTTCCTTGCAGGTATCGGCATTGGAGAGACTGTCGTTGTTGGACCCGTCTACTTGAGCGAGATCGCACCTGCTCCCATCCGTGGTCTTTGCACATGCGCGTTCACAGGATCTGTCTACCTTGGTATTCTCATTGCCTACTTCGCAAACTACGGCACCAACATCAACCCAGACATCGCCGACTCTCCCGCTCGCTGGCTACTGCCCACATCTGTCCACCTCATGTTCGGCGTCGTTATCCTCATTGCCTCGCTCTGGGCCATCGAATCTCCTAGATTTCTTGTCAAGGTTGGCAAGCCTGAACAAGCACTCGCCAATCTTTGCAAGCTTCGCGGCATGGAGCCCACCGACCCATACGTTGCCGAGGAATTCGCTGGCATTGAGCGTTCCTTCCAGGAAGAGCAGGAGGCGACCGCCGGCATGGGCTGGAAGGGAATGGTTCGCGAGATCTTCTGCATCAAGCGCAACTCATACCGTCTGTTCCTCACCAACCTCGCACAGCTCCTCGCTTGCTGGTCTGGCGGATCTTCCATCACTGTTTACGCCCACGATTTGTTCCAGATCGTTGGCATCACTGGCCAAAATGCTTCTCTCCTTGGCACAGCTATCTTTGGTGTCGTCAAGTTCGTTGCTGCCGTCGCCTGCGCCTTGTTCCTCGTTGATACTCTTGGTCGCAAGCGCTCCCTGATCATCGGTATCGTCCTCCAGACCTTCGCCATGCTGTACGTCGCCGTCTTCCTCAACATCGTTCCCATCGCCAAGATCGAAGGCTACGAGCCTACTGCATCCGAGTCCAGAGCTAGCACTGGCGCCATCGCCATGATCTACGTTTCCGGCGTAGGATGGGCTCTTGGCTGGAACTCCGGCCAGTACCTCCTGTCGTCCGAGCTGTTCCCTCTCCGCATCCGTGCCGTCTGCTCGTCCATCACCATGGCCATGCACTTCATCGGCCAGTACACTACCAACAAGGCGCTCCCCGTTATGCTCCTCTACGGCGAGGGCCTCACCCCTTCCGGCACCTTCTACTTCTTCGCCGCCATCTCCATCGTCGGCGCTGTCTGGGTCTGGCTCTGCATCCCCGAAGCCGCCGGCCGCAGTCTCGAAAGTGTCGACAAGCTCTTCGACCTGCCCTGGTACAAGATCGGTCTTCACGGCAAGAAGGTCGCCGAGGAGTTCGACCGCGAAATGGAGGCCAGGTTCGCCGAGGACAAGCTCGAGAAGGAGCCCCGTGTCGTGTACAAAGAGTCTGCATAGACGTAGTCTCTTTTCTCTCACAAGAGAGATCTTCCTCATTCCTTTCTCTTATTCACGACACGAACTTGATGTACATATGCATACATGATGATGATGAAACACATTACTTAGCAACACTATCACGTCTTTCAAAAGAAACATCAAGTCCATCTCAGCTCGACTCTCCCACCTCTTCCCAAAGTTACAGTATCTGAGAAGTGTCACAAAATAGACTCTCCCTCCACGAACAACCAGCCACATCATGTCATGTCCGTTCTGGAAGTGCAGTCAAGATATACATTCCCATGCCCTAACGATCCCTCGGGAGCTATCTATACCTGCCACCCACGCATCCCGTCTGCAGGCACGGGCGGTAGGGCTCCCTGGTCGACGGTATCGGACTCTCCTTTCTCCGCCGAGGGATTATCCAGATCTACTATTTTTAGGGCTATCCTTACTGTTCCTCTCGGCAGTGAGGCCTGCAAGTCAACAAGGTCCGCGGGTAAGGCTTATGCGGATCGAGTCCCGGATTGAGTCGAGTCCTGTGAAGGAGCCGGAAGTGCCGGTGATTTAGTGGGCTGGTCATCATCTGGGTCAAGCAGGTCGGGCAATGGAGGGACTGACCGCATGATTTTTTGTTCTCCATTAAAGTGAGCAGCGTGTTTACGTATTCAGCTGATGGCATGTTCGGATGGGGCTGGCAGCGAACTGGAATAAGTAGTGTCTGTCTGATACAGTACGGTGCAGTCAAAGTGCAGTTGCTTCGCTGTTCAAGCATCACGCCGTTGTCACTGTCAAAGACTAATACCGCAAAAAGCTTCTTACTATTGTACACGCTTTGTCTGACAAAGTAGGCACCGCACCATACAAACAGTCCATCCCATCATGCTCCAAAATTTCCAATGCAAAAGAGCGGCGCCCAAGGCACATGTGCCGGTCCAGTACCTCCTCTTAAAAACATCCCAACACCAACACTCACTTCCGCCCAGCACCAAGTCCGGCGACGTTCCTCAGACCGCCGAAAGCCAGAACATCGCCCAACCTGGGCCTGCCAGAGAACAACATGACCAAACGATCAACGCCACAGCCCCAGCCGCCTGTAGGAGGCAGACCCCATTCGAGAGCAGTAAGGTAACTCTCGTCAACGGATTTGCGGCCATCGCCTTCACCGTCTTCGGCCTGGAAAAGCAGCTGTTGCTCAAACTTGGCGCGCTGCGCGAATGGCGAGTTCTCTTCTTCGTACATGTTGGCGAGTTCGCGGCCGGCGACAAAGAGCTCTGCGCGCGCCGCAATGCGCTGCGATGTTTGCGGGCAAGTGAAGTGCTTGCTGAGGGGTGAGAGGCAGGCTGGGTGGTTGGTTATGAAGGTTGGAGAAGTGCAGAGGGGTTCGAGGTACGCGGCGGCAAGGGCGTCAAGGAGGCGGGGGAGGGTAGGTTTTGATGGGAGGTCGAGGTCGAGTTCGGCGAACAGGTTGATGACGTCGGGTTGCGCAGTGGAGGAAGAGAGGTCTGGGAGGCTGCGGTTCATGGCTTTCTCGAGGTCGGGAATGAATTCGAGAACTTGGAAGGGAGATGAGAGGGCTAGGTCTGGGAGCTCAAGAGCCGAGAGCTGGGCTTGAGCGGCCGAGACTTCGCTCTGGATGTGGCGGAAGAGGGCTTCGGTCCATTGCATCAAGTTGTCCAGAGAGGCTTTGGCTGCGTAGAATTCGCAGATGGTAAATTCTGGGTTGTGCGTTGCGTCGACTCCTTCATTGCGGAAGACAGGTCCGAGTTCGTACACACGATCCATGCCACCGACCATGAGACGCTTCAACCAGAGCTCAGGCGCAATGCGAAGGTTGAGAGTCTCGCCCTGCAGCTCAGTCGCTTCCGTCTCGAAGGGTCTTGCCACAGCTCCGCCCGCGCCAGACTGCAATATGGGTGTGTTGACTTTGATGAAGTCCTTGTCGTTGAAAAAGCTGTGCATTGCACGCTCGACAATATGTCTGACGCGTAAAGTCTGTACGGTAGCAGGATTCACCAGCATGTCTACATGGCGTTGGCGGGCACGTGTCTCTGGGTCCTCCAAGACCTCAGGAATCTGGTGTAGCGAAGGTGACATGAGGACCGGTAGTTCAGTGGCGAGGAGCGACAACTGGCCACGACCAGTCCGATGAGGGTGGCCAGTGAAAGAGATCCAATCGCCCTTTCGTGCGACTTTGATGAACGACTTAAATTCTGCCAGGCTACCACCCGAAGCCTCGACACGTTTCAGCTGGACGACCATCTGTAGGGTGTGGTCTCCATCCTTGACATCGAGGAACACCAACTTGGATCCGGCAGTTCTGACAGTCTGCACTTTGCCTACCTTACCTATCAGCGACGAGCGCCTGTCTACGTTGGAAGCAACATCATACCAGTGATTGTTCGGAATTCATCACGCGTCTCATCACCGGCGAGCTGTTCATACTGTTGCTCGAACTGGGCTACGGGTATCCTCTCCGCCAGGGTGCTGGTTGCCAATCGAGGGTACCAGTCGTCACGCGGCTTGTAGGTGTCCAACTGGGCAAGTCTTTTCTCATAGTCATGTGTAACATCTTTCGAAGCTTTATCTTGGTATGCTATGGTAGAACGCGTGAAAGTACGCGTGGAAACGGCGCGATGGGACCGCTTGAAGCTGTGGAACAAATAGGGTCGCATGCAGCGTACAATGCGGTGTGACATGGTGTGTATTGCCTGGTGTTTACGTTAGCAAGCTATCTTTGAACGGGCGTGAGCCAGAAGATGTGTAGTGATGTGGAAGTCAGAGTTTTGGTCTTGTGCGATCATCCCCCAGCCGAAGCCGGAGTCATTCGCAACGGTTCTCTTGTTAGATTACTGTCATCATGTGAAGGAGGGAGGGAGATGAGGAAAGGAAGGTTGTCTGCAACGTACCCTGGTGTATCAGGCCCCAGCACGCGTGTCGGATGCTTGGGGTTTGTGGCAGGAAAGGAAGAAGGAAAGAAGTTGTCGCGTTTGATATTGTAATTTCACCTCCGCGGCGAGAAGTTGGTGATGCGTCTGCGGGATGCCTGAGGCTTGCAACGACCTCACTAGATGCTAAAGAATGTTGACACATGCCTACCTTACATGTGACCCTACCATATCCTGCTATTCGCATGTCAAACTTATCCTTATGCCGATGAGATACCAATGAAATCCGGAGAACGATTTTTGGTATCTTACTGATCAGTTTAAATCTCTCAACATTGTAGCATCAGCAGCTTCAGTACACCATATAGAAGTGAGATACTGATCGTTCAACAAACCTTGGCACGCAAGACAGACCCTAAGAGAACTCGGTGGACAGCGGTGGCACAGCCCGGAGGCGGTGCCATTAGGGTTTCTGCCCGGATCCGCCGTAAAGGTTACGGCCAGACGTGAAGAGGAGCAAGGGTCAAGGGAGGGATAAACAAGTCTCTCTTTACGGTGGAAGGATGAGTGATGGACAAGACTGAAGAGAACACGAAGGATTACTCGTGCTGTCACACCTGTGTATTCTCGTCAAGACGACTGTCGAGGGACGCCGAGACTCGGCAGACTGGGCAGCTGAGGATGATGCAGGTTGGTGGTTTCAGATGCCAGACACGAAGAGCAGTCTCGACTCTTGCCCAGACGGCCGCGAGTTAGTACCCAGTCGAGTCTCCGCTGACCCCGACGCGCTCCTACGACCAAGGACCAAGCACAAAGGGACCCTCGAGGGCCACGCTACCCGCTCACGCCGTCGCTGCCCAGGACTAGCAGAAGCGCAGCAGCACAGCACATCGCAGCACCAGCCCCAAACAGCATCACTGCACTCTTCTCACATCTTTCAACAGCATTCGACTCGTTCTCACCTCACCTCACCCCGTGTCGTTCGCTGCACTCACTATTCATCCATCTGCCTGCCTGGCTGCCTGACTGCCGCTCTCGGTTCAACCGCCCGTATTCCGTCTCTCTCACCCCACACCCACGCGACACTCAGCCTTGCGCCGGCCTGCACCCGCTCGTCCAGTCGTCGTCGCACCATCACATCACATTCCCATCCTCGCACCCTCCCACTCTCCCGCCTGACCAACCTCCCAACCTCCCTCTCTTCCACCTCTCGCCGTGTCGCCCTAGGGCGAATTCTAGACAACCGCCAAAATATCCGCCCAAAAACACCAAAAGCGCACTTCGCTCCTCGGAGCTGGTGTCGAGCGCTATAAACCTCTCCACAGCAACTCCTTCAGTGTCGAGGATCGACAAGCTCTTTACAACCCTGGAGGCTACCACGATCGCGAAGGCCAGCCGACTGGAAATGGTAACGCGCGCAGCTGCGGGAGGAGCATGATGTGGCTACCAAACTCGCCCTGGACCTGGACTTTTGCTCTCATAGCTGTCCTCCAAGCAATCATCGCCCTGGCTATCGAGGGCTATGTCTTCGCCCAGTTCGAAGTCAACCTATTGCCAAACTCCAAAGGAACAAGCGCTTCACACTCCATCCCTACCTACCTAGCCCTCTTCATCTTCGGCTTCTTGTACCAGCTGGTCCTGGTCTACGATGCGCTGCGCGCAAAGAATACCATTCAAGTCATCGGACTTTGCCTCTACAACGCTGGCATGCTCATTTACTCCGGCGTACAAATAGCTCAGGTCAAGGAAGCTGTTGATACCCTCATATACCCGCCAGGCGGCGGTGAACCACAAATCACTCCAGACATCTGGGAGAAGCTATACTGGTTCCTTCTGGCCTGTCCTTGTGTCATCGCACTCGGTACCATTCTCCTCAGTGGCGTGGCTTGGAAACTATACCATGAGTTCGCTTGGACGATCTACAAGAACATTTCTGCGGATTTGAGGCTCAAGCGGCGATATTTGACTTTCCAAGTAAGTTACGACTTTCCAATTGACACACGAGCAGATCACCCCACTAACCTTCTCCCAGATTTACATCGCTCTCCTCAAGTTCGATTTCTTCTTCTTCCTCGCTTTCACCGTCCAATTCCTTGTCATCGTCGGCTCAAACTTCACTGACTTCGAGTTCTACCTCACAATCGTTGCAGTACCGGTCACCGTCTGCTTCCTGTTCTTCGCCGCATTCGTCACCCGACGAGAGTCCTACATCGGACAAGGCATCATGGTCGTGGTCTACTTCGCCGCCATGGCCTACTTCATCTTCAAACTCGTGCGCATGTACGACACCAACGACATGGACAAAGTCACGGAATACCTACCCGCACGGAAGGCTCTGACCGTATTTGCTGTCATCACGATCCTCCTCCTGGTCGCCTCAATCATCACCGCATGCGTCTGCACCAGAAATTTCAACAAGGGCCTCAAACCGCACATCCAGAAGCGCAAGCTGGAAAGCCCGGAAGACCCCTCGAAAACCACACCCTATGGCGCCGGCAACGAATTCCGACCTCCATCGTCACACGCCCTCGGCCCCATACCGAATCGCATGACGATCGACTGAGCCTTTGCTTGAGACGAACAAAAATCTATTTCGGACTGAGGGCTATTTCTGGCCCTCGATGGAGTTTTCGGGGTCTTTTCGACAGGAATGATAGAGATACCAATTTTGCTTTTGCGCTGCCTTGCCTGTACACTGTGACGACCCCTAAGTATATCTTTCGAATGACAAAGTGTACTGTTTTCTTTTCTCGTTCATCTAATTATTCTATTGCTCGGCGTGTTGTTTCTTGTTACATGCGGCGATCACCGTCAATTTTTGTCACTACTAGAGCCTTCGTTGCTAATAATGTGAGGTAGTCATGCATCCACGGGACTCGTACTAACCATGTAGTAGCTTATCAGTTGGCTCAGTTGGGTAGAAGTGGAGTGAAGTGATGGAGGAAAGGGAAGGGAAGGGAAGGGAAGGGAAGTGATAGGAAGTGAAGTGAAGTGGAGTGGAGTCACATGCAAGCGCGAGGTCTCGTTTGTTTGTCTGCAGTTTCCACAACTTGCGCGACACTTAAGACTCAACAACTCCATTACCCATCTACACCTACTTTACCGGCGCGAACGATATCATAGCCGCTCTCGACAACCGACTCATCCAATCGCGCAGTGAGTTGGTGATTATCAGTCACTAAACCAGACACTCGAACAGTAGAGTAAGTTTTAGACCAGCAGCTGCTTTGCACCTGCCTCTTGCACGATCGACATCATTTTTTATCGATTCACCAGCCGATCATCACAATGTCTACACAAGAGTGCTCAGAGAACCTCACGACCGGATCCGCTTCACACGACGAGACAAGCGTTGGCATCCTAGCCGGCGACGCCAAACCCGTCAACCTGATTAGCAAAACTACAAACAAATCACTCACCCACATTTTGCCCCTCGAGTCCGCCGATCAGACCCGGTCCAATATGGCAAGCAATCGCATCCCAGCCAGCGAAAACGAGCCAGCCTGCGGGAACACTACAAACACAAACGGCTCGCCCAGCCACGCTCCCACATTCGAGTTCGCCGATCAGTCCAAGTCCAGACTCATGATAATACCACGCGAGCTCAGAGACATGATCTACGGCCACGTCTTCGACTACCACACCGGTGCTCGAAAGACGGCAACCAAGTTCAAAGGCGTAGAAGCCGACCTCGACCGCAGATCCTCCTAACTTCCCCTCAGAATCCAACTCTGGGAGACTGCGCCGCCATCCAAAGAAGCTATCTTACCCTGCCGCGGGCTCTATTTGAAGATGCGAAAGTTGCAGATTGCGGCGTACCGAGCCTACTGGACTAACAACCAATTCACCTTCCCACCTTGACATCACCACGGTTAGCAGATGGCCTGGCGGTCCCGGTCACTCTCTGTATTGGAAAGCTAGGTGGTGTATCGTCCAACAGCGCCCTCCTCCGCCGCAAGACTCTCCAGCATTCGGTGGGTTTCTGTTATCGCAAGATCTGCAGCACGTCCATCACTTCTCCGCTTCATTGGGGAACAGTATCTGTTTCGACATTGTCTTCGAGCAGGGGAAGTGGCATGCAAGAGCTTCGTCTCCGCCTGGAGTTCATTTGTGGTGGGTTCATAAGCATTTGAAGCATGATTTCAGAAGAACTTTACGAGGTTGGGTAGCTCACGCATGGGATGGTGTTTTGGATCCCAGTACATACGACGGTCTGGCGTACTCGTCACCATCGCATGCGCTCACTATGTGTGGTGGCAGGGAAACAGATGAACTAAGGGTTCTGAGACTGTGGCGATGAGAGATACACGATCGATCCGGTTCTTCTCGTACACGTAGAATAAGATTACAGAAAGCATGTAAAACCTGACGCCATGGCTCAATCAAACATCATTCGTTGAATAACATGATAGTCTGCCTCCATCGCTCTCTACAACACCTCAGCGATACTCTGCCTCTCGATCTGACTCTTCTGCTTGTCGTTCCTCGAGACTCTCCAGTAGTTGTCCGCAAAATCGCCACACTGCATAGCGCGCAAGAAGTCTTCGTCGTGGGTGATGACTATGAGCTGGAAGTTCTTCTGCTGGCGGCGCACGCGGATGATCTCGGAGAGACTCATGGCCAGAGCGCGGATGTTGTCTGAATCAAGGTTGGTAGTCGGCTCATCCAGCGCGATCAAGCCGCAGTTGACGCCGAAGCACTCGGCCAGAGCGAGGCGGATAATGATGGAGGCCAGGACACGTTGTCCGGCAGAGCAGCGGCCGCGCATGTCCATCTCGGCGTCTGACTTGATCATGCACACGCGATAGTTGTAGCTCTTGTTGGCTTTGGCGTTCTCGTTCTCGGATTTGATAAGAATGGTGTCGATGTCGGTGCCCTGGTAGGTCTTGCGCCAGAGCTCGTCGACGATGCGATTGATCTCTTCCATCTTCAGCGTGTGGTACTTCATGATGGCGTTGTCGAGCGCGCGGATATAGCGACCCAGATCCTCGATGCAGGCCTTGGTCGTCTCGACTTGAATGTGCGCGAGTTTGTATTGCTTCGCTGCATCCTTGTACTCGATCTCGTAGTCGTCCAAGAGTTGCTGTAATTGATTGTCTTTCGACTTCATTTGACCAACGATGGTCGCCTGCGCTGAAGCAAGCTTCTGGCGCTCTGTGTGGTAATGCGCGCCTTCGCGCTCATTGCGGGCTTTGTCGGCCTCTGCGTTCGTCCGCTCGAGCTCTTGAATCCGAGCGCGGACGGTTTTGAGGGCGCGGAGATCACGGCGGTAGCGCTGGTTGTCCGAGATCTGTCGCTTGGTGTCATCGACATTACGCAGAGCATCTTCATTACGCTTGACCTCGCGAGCGATGGTGTTTTGTTCTCTCTCGAGGCGGGCGACCTCAAGTTTGAGATTTTCAATCTCACGCTGCGCACGCTTCAGCTGGTTCTCGCCGCCACGCTCGATGTAGGAGTGGATCTCCTGACTTGCCATCTTCAATTGGTTGAGACTGTTGTTGAGCTTGCTGATATCGGCTTGCAGCTCACGGTCCTTGTCTGCGCCACGGCTTGAAATATCGTCGTACTTCGCCTGGGCTTGCGAGAGTTGAGGACCAAGGCCATGGATGTCCTGGTCAATGTGGCGGATGGCCTCACGTTGTCCACTGCTGGCGCCCTTGAGCTCCTCGATTTGACCTTCGAGCGACAGTTTCTCCTTGAGCTGGTAATCAGCTGTGCTCAGCTTGCTCCTGATGTCGCGAACCTCCAGCTCTAGCGAGTTGATCAGAGTTTTTGTGCGGTCTTTCTCGCTCGTGATCTTCGCCAAATGAGTCTTGGCACTTCTCGCTTCTTCGTTGACTTGCTTGATATCGTCTTGTACAGCTTCAAGGCCGCGCGAACCCCCAGTAATCTTCTGCTTCGCAAGGAGTTCTGCGATCTGCCCTTCGAAGCTGCTGATCTCATTGCTGTATTTGGCAATGTTTTGAACCGTGCGAGACATGGCTTCGATGTCACGCTTTGCAGCTCGGCGTTCATCAACTTCTCCATCCTGCTGCTCCAATTGCGCGTTCAGCTTCTCCCTCTTGTCCGTGAGCTTGGTCTCCTCTCCCTCAGCCATGGGAATTTCTTTGTTTGTGAGCTTCTCCCACGTGTCGAACTCTGGCCCAACAGCCCTCGCGGCCTTCAGTTGCTCCTCCAGCTCCTCGAGTTGTTTGGAATCGACTTCTTCGACATGGCTCAGCTGTTTCTCCACAGCAGAACGCATGTTGTCTCTCTCCTTGTCAGTCTTGAAGCCACGCTTGCAGGTATTGCAAGCCTTGTGGTCCTTGGCAACGACGAGACACTCCTGGAAGTAACGGCGAATAAGCTTCGCGGAGTCAGCATCTGACTTGGAGATGCTGTAGCTGCGCTCAATCTCGCTCAATTCGTCGTTGTAGTCTTGAGGCTCACAATCGACAGCAGCCACGATAGCCTTGACTGCAGACTGGACGTTGGCACGTTTGCTCTTGAGGTCCGAGCGAAGACTGTTGAGTTTGAAGTCCAGCTGTTCCAGCTCCCGACCAGTACCGTCGCGTTGTTTCTCTGCTTCAGTAACGCGCGTGTGCTTCTCCTCAAGGGCGCGTTGGAAAGCAGTCTCAATTGTAGAAGGCTCCCAACCGGGGCCGACGATTGAGGCGATTCTGTCACCATGTGCTCCTGACATTGTGTTGAGGCTCTGTTGGCGATCCTTGAGCTCCTTCTGCACGAAGTCTAGTCGCGCCGAATCTCCTGCTTGACGTGTGCCTTGAACTAGCTCAGCGTCAAGACTCTCTTTCCGGTCATCGAGATTGCGAAGTTGCGAATCAGCCTTGCCGATCTGATCATCCCAATTTGAGTTCTCAAAAGTAGCTTTTGAAGAGCCAAGACGGTTCTCGGTATCTTTGAGACTGGACTCCATGGCGGCCTTGCCGCCTTCGTCAATGTTGATCTGGTTGAGCTGATTTTGCAGGCCACCGATCTTGCGGTCGTTGGTGGCAATCGATTGCCTTGCGCTCTCTTTGCGTGAACTCAGGGCAGACTTCTGCTCGTTGAGCATCGTGATGGCTTTCTGAGCTTTCTGCAGCTCTTCCGAAGTCTCGCGGCGAGCACGCTCGAAGGCGGTGTTCTGGTCGCGCGCCATCTTGGCAATGCGGTCCATGAACGCCCTTGCCTGTTCGTCATTGATTTCGAGATCAAATCCGCGGATGGTGTGGCTGCGCGCAGTCTCCTTGATCAAAGTTTCGCGATTCTCCAGCTGGCGTTCGTAGCTCTGATGTTGTGCCTCGTAAGAGCCAGACTCACGCTCCTTTGACACGACTTGGTTGCGCATGCTGTCAATCTCTTGGGTGAGTGCTCCATATCGCTCTTTGCTGTTCTGCACCTCTTTGTGATAAGTGTTGACGCGTCCCTCGTAGTCTCCGACCATCTTTATAAGCTCATCATCAGATTCAGACATCTCCTTCAAGTTGAGCCTCAATGACTGGACACTTTCTTCTTTCGTTCGCTCTTCGATGCGTTTCCCGGTCAGCTCGCCAACGATCTGGGCAGCCTGTTCAACTCGACCCCAAGCCTCCTCAGCCTTGTCAGCCATCTCTCGAATTTGTCGGCCCAGTTCTTCGCTCTGCTCGCGGTCGCGCTCGATGTCGTCGGTCAACGCCATACTTCTCTTTTCGGACTTTTCGGCCTTATCCTTGTCGAGTTTGCTGTGCTCGTAGTCCTTCTTGAAGCCAATGAGCTTCTCGTTTTGGCCTTTGCGCATGATCTTGATGTTGTCGATGGCCAAGGAATACTTCTGGGCCTCGAAAATCTTGTCGAATCTCTCCTTCAAGTCTTTTGGCGCAGCAAGTGGCCACAGTGATTCGTCCTGATGACAGAAGATGACGCTGTCCAGGATTGCCCTGCTGGTTCCGAGATACTTGGGCATGACATCGTTGATTTCGGCCACACGCGAGCTCATGGACCTCTTTTCGCCGTTGCGGAACATGTTGATACTACTGTCAAGAGCTTTCACACTGCGTGTAGTCTTCTTCACCGTGAGCTGGAGACTTCTGGTACAGACCATCTTGTGGCCTTCTGTGCTCCTGAAGCTGAGGCGAACCTGCGCCATGACTTCCTTGTCTTGGGCAAGGTTGGGATCGTGGATAAAGGCTCCACCAGTTTTGCTATTAGGCGGAGTTTCGCCTGTTGTGGCATACTTGAGACACTCGATGATGGTCGTCTTGCCAGATCCGTTGGTGCCGACAATGAGAGTGAGTGGCGGCGTGAAGTGCATCGTCTCGGCGCGCGCATTGTCGAACGAGCGAATGCCCAGGATGGACAGCTTATCGATGCACGACATGACGGGCTGACGGATTGACGGGCAAGCGATCTTTTATCCGAAGTGATGTCGGACGTCTCTCTCTATGGACGATCACAGATAGATGTCAAGTCGAGTTGCAGTGGCGGATGGGATGAGATGATGTGGTGAACACGCCCACGGCCGTTGAATTGACGTCCAGAGGAGCTGTTTGTGACACTCAAAACATGTTTGTTAATGTCAGACGGCCATTTGATGGAGGCGAAGACGGATATCTAAGTCCGAGCAGTCGCCCGGGCAGTCAGGCAAACGCGCGGTCCAGGCAGCAGACGCGCTCTCACGTGTGACCATTTAGAGCCGACCCAGAATTCGGCACGGCCCGCGGCTCGTGGAAGACTTTCCAGCGTGTCGGGCGGCATCAAAGTGAAACGACGTGCGGCAGAAATCGCCTGCCGTCCTTGCCTACCTTAACTCAGTGTTAAGACCTGCGGAGGGTCAATCGATCGTCATAGGCCCGGTGCGACTTCATCTTCTCCTCCATACCAATTAGCCTGACCAAAACTATATCCACCTCTACCCTCATACTCTATCCTCCACACCTGACCTTTCGATCCACCCATACACGCTGTCGCACCGTGACTTTTGGCCTGCGGAGCGCATCTGCGCAAGTTCAAGTGTCGGATCTCGAGATCGCGCACGGCATCGTCGATGCGCGCAGGGGTCGCTGTTTGGTGGCCTGACCGCAGTGGGAAAGCCGAGACGCGATCACGATTGTAGCCATGTCTCTATACCAGCAAGGCGGCGCGAACCAGCTGCCCGGGTCCGCCCCGAACCTGTCGCTTCTGGACCAGACTGACCTTTTGGGCAACCCTCTGGATCTGGACATGTCCTTACCTATGGACCTGGATATGGATCTCATGGGCGCTGGCGCAGACCACGTGCCTTTTAACTCGGCCGGGGTGCCCGTAAATAACGCCATAAGCTCGCAACCTCTGGATCCTGAACTGCTTGGGACGACAGTGACGGAGATCAACAACGGATATGGCGAAAGCGGCGCCGACATCTTCCAGTCAAACCAGCAACAGGCGCGACAAGAAGATGAGAAGCCCATGGTCGGACCGGGCGCAGGGCCCTTACCCACGACCCACGGCATGCAGAACACGACACAGAGCACCTTGACAGAGTTCACAAAGAGGAGGAATTGGTCGGGTCGCATCATTGAAGAGCTGAGAGACTTCTTGCACATCCTCACGCCGGACGGTCGGATATTATACGTCTCGCCCTCATGTCGCAGCATCACGGGGTACGATCCACAGCAGATAATTGGCAAATTCATTGGCGAGTTCGTACATCCAGACGACACCGGCATCTTCATGCGCGAGTTCAACGAGAGCATTGCCAGCGGGAATGCCCTGCGCTTTTTCTACCGCTTCAAGAAAGAGGAGGGCAACTACATCATATTCGAGTGCCACGGCCACCCTCACATCAGCGCATCAGGTGACGAATCATTATCTGGAAACGCCGGCAAGACACCTGCACAGATCCAGAACACCAAGGCCTCCGGAGTATGCAGAGGCTTCTTCATGATGGCGAGGCCGTATCCTACAAAGAACGCCGCACTACTGGACTCTTTCCTAGAGCACAAGATCGAAAACGAGCGTCTCTTGAAGCGCATCAGCGAATTGAAGCGCGAGGAACTCGAAGAAACCGCCGAGCAAGATCGGATGTACGCCGAACAAATCTCAGCAAGCGGAGCCACGCCATCAGATCACGCCAGCAAGGCGCAAAAAGTACACGGCCAATCGACACCTGACGACGCCCGTAAAGAGTCCACGCCAAACTACCAGGGCATGCCGCCTCCAGCCAAACCAACCATCTCGAACACAGCCCTCACCCGCCAAAACCTCAGTGAAGCCCTCAGCGGGCAGAAGACGGAAGGCATCGCCGACAAAATGTCCCGCTACGAGTCCTCCTCCACACATCTCGAATCCATCGAGCTGCTCACCGGTCTACGATACCGTGACGGCGAGCGAAGCCACGGCATTTCCACAGGAGACACATCGCCCGCGCTCATCAGGGGCGACGCGGGGATTGCCATCCTTCTGGACCGGGATCGGGAGCGCGACGGCAGCAAGAAGGACAAGAAGAAGCTCAAAGTCGCCGACGAGTACGTGTGCGCCGACTGCGGCACGCTGGATTCGCCCGAGTGGCGCAAAGGGCCGAAAGGACCCAAGACCCTATGCAATGCGTGCGGCTTGCGATGGGCGAAGAAGGAGAAGAAACGGACCGGCATTGACGATGGAAAAGATCAAAGTCCTATGCACGGAGCTTCTCCTCATGGAACCCATGGAGGCCTGGGAATTCCTCCCGGGTTGCACAAAGACCGTAGCTCGGGCGGGAGTGATTGATTGACGGCAGTTCTGATGGGAGGTGACGACGGAGCATGGTGTTCATTTTTTTCCCTTTTCCTTCTACCCGTTGGAGGTTCCATGTGTTTTACTGAGATAGGGTTCGGCTCTGAGGGCGGCGCCAGGCGTCCTCTCAGAGCTATGTGCATATTGTGAAGGGGAGACAAGCCGGGTGGATTAATCAATTTTCTGGCAGCTGGGTCAATATTTGGAGGCTGATACCCTGACTGGCTGGCGCGGACGGGCCAATCGTCGGAATAGAAGAACCTTGAGAGGATTTATTGAGGGGATTACACTCCACATTCTCTAGAGTATCTACCAACAAAAAAATCAATTATGAAAGTTATGCGTATTGCACTGCATAGTCTCGCGTCTTACGAGCCGCACATTCCTGTATTCATCGTACAATTCCGACCACCGTAACGCCTTGATCTAGTTCCAACAACGACGGCCAGCACACCAGGCCGCCAAAATGTTACCGTTACTCAGTACCTGTCGCCGCTCCTGAAGAAACTTTTCTTGAACCCTTCCGCAACCTCATTTCCACCGCCACCGCCCATCGTAGAGCCCCTCATGCTCGCACCCAATCTGCTCCCTGCCACGCCCGCGTCGACCTGTGCCGCCTCGACGCGCTTACTGAGATCGGCAGCACCCGAGTCGATGACCTGCAATTGTGCAAGATGCGAGTTGAGCACGCGGACGATCTGACTGAGAGGGTCCTCGCCAGCATCCTTGGCGGCTTTGCCGCTGGACGCCGAAGAAGAGGAAAGCTTGGTGGAGGCGTCATTGATACCCTCGATCATGGCGGTCAAACTCTGGTTCATCTCCATCAAACGGTCTGAGCATGCCTCTGCGGCCTTGTAAGTGGTTTCACGCTCGCGGTCAACTCCACCGACGTCACCAAGCCCAGCTTGCTCGAGAAGGCCGTCGACCTCTGCTTCGTATTTGTCGAGGCGGGATCCAAGCTCGCGCTGGCCTTGTTCGACAGTTGACAGCTGGCGCTCGACTTCTGCGACATCACGCTCCGCTTGGAAGCAGCGAGAGTAGAGCTTGGAGATGGAAGTGCTGTTGCTGGTGAGTTCACGGTCCCAGGCACCGACCTGGTCCGCAAGTTTGGCAAACCGAGACTGGTGAGTTGCGAGCGAGGTGGACCAGGATGTGAGAATCTCGTCGAGAGACTTCCCTACGAGACGAGATGTGGGCTCAGCGGCTTGTGCAGGCTGCTGGGCAGCGGGCTTCTCAGTTGCAGGCTTATCCGCGGCAGGCTTGCCGAAAAGGGATGCTCCGCCTGAGTTAGCAGGCGCAGCTTGTGAGGTTGATTCGGCAGGCTTGGCAGAGCTGGTTGCACCACCTCCGAACATGCTGGCTCCTGTGGCGGCGCCCGAAGTGGCGGTGGTCGTGGCGGGCTGGGCAGAAGACGAGGCTGAAGCAGTAGCGCCAGCACCTCCGAAGAGGTTTGAGGTGCTGCCAGGCGCGGAACTAGGGGGATTCGTCTCGGGCTTTTTGCCAAAGGCACCGCCAAACAGACTGGGTTTGGCAGCCTCTGCTGGTTTCTCAGTGGTTGGCTGAGCGTCCTTTCCAGCCTCAGCCTTTTTCTCACCAAAGAGGGGTGTAGCGGACGCGCCACCAGCGCCTCCACCTAAGTTACCAAACCCACTGAATTGTGTGCCTGATTTGGGCTGCGCATCTCCTGCGCCTGTGGCTGGTGTTTTGTTCTCGTCAGCTTTGGGCGGTTGGCCGCCGAGGCCGCCAAAAAGATTCGCAGCTGGCTTGGCGCCTGCTGCACCTCCTCCAAACATGTTTCCCGTGGGAGGGTTTCCAGCGGGTGTGAAGCTCGTCGATGGCGCAGTCTTGTTGGCCTGAGGGGTACTAGTGCCGTCGGAAGATTTAGACGCATCTTTAGACCCCAGGCCAGCGAACAGGTTTCCACCTGCAGCAGCGCCAGCGGCGGGCGCCGCAGTGCTGGTAGCGGATCCGAACAGATTGGGAGTGGACGGCTTGCTCTCTTGCCCGGCCGCCGGGGCTTGGGCACCGCCAAACAAGTTACTACCGCTGCTGGAAGGGGCGGCCTGCGGCTTGTTTTGGCCGAACAGGTTGCTGCCAAACGTGCTACCTCCTGCAGGAGGGTTTGTGTTGGGTGTAGTGCTTTGCTGTGTGTTTGCAGGGGTGCCGTTCGCGCCGCCAAACAGAGATGCGCCAGCGGCTGGCGCTTGCTTAGGCTCTTCCTTCTTCTGTCCGAAGCTGAATCCACCGCCGAGGGGTGTGCTGGTTCCGCTCTGTGCGGGCGCGGCGCCTCCGAAAAGACTTCCTCCTGTCTTTTGCTCGCCGCCGACCGCAGGAGCAGCGCTGCCGAACATTCCACCAGGCGTCTGCTGTGGGGTTGTTGTGCCACCTCCAAAGACATTCTTCTGTTCACCACCATTTGTCGCGGCGGGCTTCGCGCCGAAAAGACCACCAGGTGTTGAAGTTCCACTGCCAAACGTGTTGTTCTGTTGACTTCCACCGGCCGCGGCGGTCCCAAACAGGCTACCACCAGCAGGCGGCGCAGGTGTGGTGCTACCTGCACCCCCGAACAGACTATTACCACCGCCGTTGCCCGTTGGTGTGCTTGCGCCGCCAAAGAGCGGCTTAGTCTGTTGTTGATTGTTGTTAGAGCCTGCGGTGCCGAACAGGTTGGCTCCAGAGGCGCCGCCCGAGCTGGGTGTGTTTGATCCGAAGCTGAAGCCCGACATGTTGGAGATGTCGAGTGGTGCGATTGGCTGGATGTGGAATGCGATAGGATGCGAAGCGAAGCGGGTTCGAGACGCGCTGGTGCGTTGGAAGAGCGGCGATGAGAGGTGTCGTATGCGTTTTGTTTGAATTGAGGGTTTGGGGAGTGTTCAGTTGAGCATGACCAATTCCGTGCGGACAGAGGAATGGACTGACGTGGTGTGGTGTTGGTGTGGTGTGTGTTTGCGTGAAGTCGGGCAGTTGATGTTTAAAGCTTTCGCGAAACGCGCCGCTCGTTCAAGCTCTCAAACAGGGTTAGGGTTACAGCTCAGGTTAGTAGTCACAGTGAAGACCGACAACCTATTACATCTGACATCTTCCAAATTGTACCGATTCCTGCTTCTTGGTAGATATCTCTCTTGTACCTATAGATCTTAGGTGTAATACTTCAGGATACCGAGTCAATTCCAATGCCGATTATCCCCTGGAAGGCAAGACTGCGGCAGCACTGTAACTTGGACTTGTCTCAGCCACCAAGGCCTGAGAGAGCGCGGGGGATCTAGGCCAGTCCACTACTGCTGCTGCGCCTTCCTTTGTACCTTAGCCATATAATACATATCGAACGCCCCATTGCTTGTGCACAACCTCCTCGCCGACTACACATCGCATCATTTCAATCAACAGTAACAACAACATGGCCGAACTCCAACCCCCCAAGCAACACTCCGAAGACCCTGGCGCGCATGAGCTCGAAGGTATCCTTTCCCACTACATGTACCTTGCCACATATTCCTCAACAAACACCCACTTACACTGTCAAGAATCCTCAGACGACCACTTCTCCTCCGCGTCAGAAGGAGATGAGAACCGCCCGCATAGCTCCAGCTCCAACCCTATCATGCGCGTCGAGCGTGTAGATGACCAGCCTGCGCATGGCGAAGTCCCCGGCACCGATGCCTACAACAAGCGTCTTCTGGACGCTGTTCCCGATGAGATGGAAGTCGTCCCAGACGGACAGCGCTCGCGCTCCAACACAACTCGCTCAAGATCCAACACAACTCGCAGCCGCGCCGCTAGCAACTTGAGCACCGGGAGTGGCAGTCACAGCCCTATTCCTCGTACCGTGGTGGAAAGGGTTGACGACCGACCTGCACACGGCGAGGTCGAAGGTACAGCCGCGAGAGAGCTACGGTTGGCAGACGCCGAGCCAGACGAGATCAAGGTGCTGCCGCAGAGCGAGGGTAGGTGAGTTGGTTGGTACGGTCAAACACAGGCGAGTGCTGATATCATACCTGTAGAGAAGAAAGCGACTCTGAACGCGGCCCCGTAAGCGAAGAGGAGCAACAGACGTGGTTCCGCAACATGTGGGAGGGCAAAGAAGAGCAGCAAGAGCAGGCGGCTCAATCTCCAGAGCCTGAACCACAAACGATAGCGGCGACAGAAGACAACGAGTTCAACGATGATGATGAGTTTGGCGATGAGTTTGACGACTTTGCAGAGGGACAGGAGGCAGACGATGATTTTGGAGATTTTGACGAAGCCGATGAAACGCCCATGGCGGCTGAGCCGCAAACGCCGCCACAGACACAACAGCCTGGGTTGTTAGATGGCCTTGTAAGTAGCTTGCAATTCAATTCCTACTGTCAAAAGCCATCTGCATCGTGCTGACATGTTTCCCAGCCGTCATTAAACTTCACTACACCAACAGATATCGACTCTTCGATCCAACCCTATCTTGACTTGATATTCCCCGACACTAAGCCAACACCAACGCAGTCAGCACCCTCGGATATCACAGGCACCGCGTTTCTTTCGGACCGGTCTCTCTCGCTCTGGCAACAGCTTCTCCAACCACCGCCCATGGCGCCACCAAACTGGACACGAAGCCGGATACGTCGATTGTTCCTGGTCTCGCTCGGCGTGCCTGTAGATCTTGACGAGATCCTGCCTCCTTCCAAACAAAAACGTCTCATCCTGCCCAACATCAACCTTTCATCAACCGCATCCCCTCGTCTCAGCACGGCTATCGACCGTCTCAAACAGGGATCAGCAAACAACAGTACCACGTCAGTCGACTCGAAAGGAGCCGCCAAGCAAAAGCAGAAACGTCATACTATGTTGAAGGGGCCTCCGCCACCACCAGACTTTGACCTGAATGCTGCAGCGTTGCTGTGCTCAACGACTTATGAAGCATTAGGTAACATGCTCGATGCGGAATTGCGGGAGCACTTGGCCACGCTGGATGACCTGAATCAACGTGCAAGTGGCGTACTCGAGTACTGGCTGATGCGACGTGATGAGGGCGTGAAGGAGAAGGAAGCGCTTGAGGGGGTGATCGAAAATTTGGTCGGTTTCGTCAAAGGTCGCCGAGGAGGGTGAGATGGTATATCTGGCGGCAACGCGCTCTTTTATTGCAGCATTGTCAGGGAAGGACGATTACACCGAGTCATAACACGTGCCCAAGCTCGACTTCAATTGACAGCTGATCTCACACCCTGAATTCAACTATCTGCTCTTCATTTGCAAGCGTAAGTGAGCTTTTACATCTCAGCCAAGCTTTCACATGCGAAACGGCTCTAGAGTCACATGCCATTAGCACTGTATTCTCAACAGTCATCGGTCGACAATTGCCTCCGCACATTCTGCCACCTACTTCCTGCAGTCGCGGTCACATTTTTTTCGCCCGCTCGTACATGCCGCGTTTAACCGTACTACCTACAACTGAACAACAACTCATCGGCCATCATGGCTACCACCAGCGTCCGATTGGATCGCGCAAAGAGGCCGAAGTAAGTTATTTTCCGAGGCATTGTGCAATCAGTCGATACAATTGCTAATAACAGTGATGCCTCACAGGCTCGGCGGAGACATCATCACTGTCCTGGTTGGGCCCGAAGCCACTGCCACTAGATTTTTCGTCCACGCCAATCTGGTCTCGCAGCACTCCGAATTCTTCCAAGCATGCCTGAAGAAAGGTTGAAAGAAGCCGAGGAGCGCATTGTCCGCCTTCAGACCTGCCTTGGAAATCAGCTACTGCCTTCGAAGACTTTCACTCTTTCCTGTACACTGGGAAAGTCTACACTGCCATGGAAGGTGAGGAGAAATTTCCTGGTGGTGACAAGGAGTGGCGTCGCCTCATGAAAGCTTGGACCCTTGGCGATGTGTTGCTATCTGTGTCATTTAAGGATGCAGTCTTGGATGCTATTCTTCACAAAATGTTTGTCAAGGATGCATATCCGACAAGGATGTTCTCTCAAGCATACCTCAACAGCTCCAATGGCGCTGCAATCAGGAGGCTTATGGTCGATATTGCGGTCTACCGTTGGGATGAGGATGACATGTCACAGTTCGTTTCCGAAGACCGACGAGCCGGCGTATTTCCGTTCTTCCAGAGCGTATCCGTCGCCCTGCTGAAGTGGAAGCGGCAGCCCGAGGCTGAGAAGAAAGCTGAAGATCCAACCAAGCTGCTAGGGACATGCTTGTATCACGAGCACGGCGACAAGCCTTGTTACAAGACCATGTTCTAGAGGTCCACTGACTGACTCCCTCAATCCTCCAAGGTACACCACATCAATCCCGAGGAGTCAACGTACACGCGAGCTAATCATACGAGGACAGGAGCTGCACTCTAGGAAATAGAGCAACTTCAAACGCCCAGCTGGTCGCACAAGCTACCAAGTTGGATCAAGCTCGCTACCCGGTTCTATTTTGATTTTCTCCGGATCACGCGGTGGAAGGTCACGGTTGAGCCACAGGCAACAGGAGCGAGTGGCCGTTTGGAACGAAGAGAAAGCGGGAGCACTTTGATGAGCAGGTGCACGGGTTGCATCAGATAGACACAGAATGACTTGATGTAACATTTCGAATCGCAAGTCCACAAGACTTCACAGCGTGACTGTGTTCCCAAGTGAAAGTGATAAAAAAAAACAAGAAAACTCTTACTACTAGAGCATTTGTATTGCAGTATATGAGCCTGGACTCAACTCGGTCCTGGAGATAACAAGTCTACCTTCTTTAAATATCAGGGGAATACAATCAATTAGCACATCACTCTCAGCGACAGCGTGGAATCGAAACCATTCGAGGTCCTAAGATATTACATTTTGTACGTAGTGCTACATGGTCCACCTTACGAGCAGTTTACTTCCATCGAGGACTGACTACCTTCTTGTGTAGCAAGGTCTTTCGACAACGAGAGAGGCTTAAGATGCAACCATTGTTTGGTACCTTGGCTTCGAGAAGGATTTGGTGTCGTTCACTATGAATCACTACATGTAGCTAGCCGCGACACTTCGAAGCGAAGTCGTTATCACAATGGGTCACCATACACAAAGGACCCGACTAACAATCGAATAACAGGTTTGGTTATCGTACACATCGCTATACCGTTATATAATAAGTCGAAACGCAAAGACAAGACAGCGCCACCCCAAAATACCAGGGAAAGGTAATAAACCGCAAGGAACACCCTCCATCCAAGCGTCATCTACCCATCCCGTCTGCTGCTTTTTTCGTTTCTTCCAGGAGTAATGTAAAACTAAACGCAATCGTCTGTCCGTTCGAAATCCTCCCGTTGAAACGTTCGCCTCCCCAGCAAAGGGCAAAACATTTCCAACTCCATCCACCAAGGTGCCCGTCTAGCCTGAATATTCATGAAGAGAAAATGAGTCTTCCTTCTTTCCTTTCCCCCCTTCCGTTCCGTTGGCCGCATTTGCAGATTTTGCAAGATGCATCATGTAAAGCAAGCACACGCAAACGCCTTCGCTGCGCAGTAAAAGATTAATTGCAGCAAACCACAACCAAACGCCAGATCATTGACAGTCTTCCTCGGATCACGACGGCTTAGGCTTCTTCGGCATGCGAGGACTGGGCTTGACTTTGTGCCCTCCGTCTGCACCACCATCTTCGCCTTCCATCTTGACCGTGCTCCGCCTGCGCTTGTTGTTCACTTGAGGGCTGGTGTTTGCGGATGCGGCGCTGCTGTTTGTGCCTTGCTGGCTGTGTTGAGGCATCATTGGAGGCGCTGCCATATGTGTCTGTGCTGGAGATGGCGTGCCCATTCCCCCGGGCATTTGGCCAGGCAAGAGACCACCCTGGTGGTGAGGGCTACCGTGAATGCCGTTCGGCTGCATTGGAAGGTTCATGTTGGGCACCGATGGTGAACCCTGGAAGCCCGGCTGTCCAGGCATGCCCATGTTGCCCATGCGCGGAGTGCCCTGCGCACCTGGCGCCATGCCATTAGGAGTGGCGCCTTGACCCTGTGGGAGGTTGATCTGAGGATTCGAGGCACCAGTCTTTTCGTAAAGGGTGACAAGCTGGTCGAGCGCTTGGTTCGGTCGAAGGTGCTTTTCTTGGGCGAAGATCATGAGTTCCTCCATTAAACCCATGGTTTCTGAGATCTGGTGCTTGTCGTCAGCACGCGTGGCTTACAATTCGCCGGAAATAGGGATAGCGTCTACCTCGAGGAACTGCAGCATGCGCATGGTCATTCCGCTCTGCCCTTTGGGGGCTTTCGGCAGCTGATCTGTCATGCTCTCCTGCTGTTGTTGCAACTTCTGCTGCGCCTTGGGAAGTTTGTTCTTCGTCATCTTCGGACTTTGTTTGTTCGACAGGGTCGGGCTGAAGTTAGTCAGAACTTTTTCCACCTCTATCCTCGACAGATGCTCTTCGCACTTGGTCATCTGGAACTCCATGCCTTCGATCAGGCTTGAACCGAGACCGTACAGAACAGTCAACGGACCGCTCATCTCCACACGTGCACCGTTTGGATACGATACTGTGAGCGTGGCATTCTGGCAGCTGAGACGGCAGCGACCGTCAGCCAACATGATCTCGGTTCCGTGTTCGGTGTGTAGTCGCAGTCGATCAGCACCAGTATCGAAGTACATCCAGAAGAAGCGTGGCAGGTTTGCTTTCGGAATTTCCACCTTCTTTCCTAACTCGTGCGGTGCCCAAATCAAATGGCCTTCGGGCAGAAAGTGGCGATCGATGAAATCTGACCAGTTGCCCAAGTTCCGGCCATCTCGCTCACCTTCTTGGGAACAGAAACTGCTGAGCTTGTCGGAGAAGAGCAGAAGTCTCAGTATGTACTGTCCGGTGGACTGCTGGCTGTGCTGAGCTGCTAGCATGCGTTGCTGTTGGATCTGCGAGTTTCGCTGCATCATCTGCATTTGTTGCTGTCGCTGAGCCATCAATTGTTGCTGTTGCTGAGATGGTTGCTGCTGTAGCTGTTGAACCTGCTGCGGTGCTTGTGGAGGCTGAGCAGGCTGTGTCTGTGGGGGTACGTTCTGCTGCTGATTCGCCTGTTGGGGTGTTGACTGCGGCGTTGGCTGTGAGCCTTGTTGCGATTGCTGCTGCTGGAGCTGAGGTGCTTGCGGTGCCTGGCTTTGCTGCGGTGTCGACTGGGGATGCGGCGGTTGCCCAGCTTGACTTTGCTCGTTCGGATTCTGCATCCTGGAAGCAGGCCTCATCTGCCCGGGAGGACCGGGTTGTGCTTGCGGGCCGGGTTGGCCTTGGTTGCTCTGCTGCGAATTTGCATGCTGCATCGCCAGGTGATGCTGCTGTGCCTGTTGCTGCGCATGCGCCTGCTGTTGGGCTTGTTGTTGTTGCTGCTGCTGTTGCTGGGCTTGTTGCTGGGCTTGAGCTTGCTGCTGCTGCTGTTGTTGTTGCTGCTGCATGAGTGCCTGGTGTTGTTGCTGGTTTTGCTGCACTTGCGCTTGCTGCTGCTGCCTTGCTTGCATTTGCTGCTGGAGATGAGCCGGCAGTTGCACAGGATTAATCTGCTGCTGGTTGTTTTGGAAGGCCTGCTGATTCTGGTTCTGCTGAGCCGCCAATATCTGCTGCAATTGCTGCGGGTTCATCTGCTGCATCTGCTGGGGAGGAATGCCCATGGCTTGTGCCTGTGCTATCATCCGCTGGCGCATCATGTGTTGCTGTTGCGCCATCTGAGCCATCATCTGTGGATTGGCGTTTTGTTGAAGCTGCTGCTGCTGTTGCTGATGCTGCATGATTTGTTGCTGTTGCTGCTGAGTCATATGGCTGAGAGATTGCATGCCACCTTGCGCGCCGGGCATGTTCTGGCCTCCCATGCCGTGACCGGGCATGCCCATCGAGGCGCCCGGGTGTTGACCTCCCATACCTCCTCCAGCACCAGGCTGCATGCCTCCCACAGCACCCGGTTGCATTCCCATCATTGCGCCGGGCTGGGTAACGTGAGGTGGGCCAGACACGCCATGCATCTGCATCGGCTGGCCCATGTGCTGGTTCGGCGTGGGAGCCATACCAGGGTGACCGTGGGGAAGACCCGGGTGCATATTGTTTCCAGGCGGGTATGCCGCCATCATTTTGCTGTCGCGTCGTATGTGGGCAGGCTAGTACTGGGGGTGTTCTGTCGAAGTGTGCTTGATGGCTGGGACCAGCTGGGCGAGGTTGGTGAGTAATTATTCGGTGATGGCGCGGATGTATCGATGCGGTGTGGACGATGCATAAGGTGATATGCGCGACGTCGTGAGCTAAACCGACATTGCTAGACACGTGCAGTCGGTGAAGTTGGCGAATGGGTATGCGACGGCGACGACGAGATGAGCGAATGGCTCGAACACGACGCGCTCGCTGCAGGACACAAGTCGGCGCGAGGAACAGGAGAGAGCACTGTAGTATAGGATATGTGTTGTATGCGCAGCGGGATGGTTCGCTGGACTGGACTGGACTGGAGACGCGCAGCCCGGAGTCGGTGCAGTAGCGGAGGTGAGGCCTGACGACGGCTCAAACGTGAGAGTCGCGGGACAGAGGTCGCGCGGGCGATACGAACGCGCGCGCACACACACACACAAGAATAGACGACGGTGAGAGTCGTGGGGAGGAGGAGACCGAGCGCAGGAGAATGGAGGGGGGGGATGTACAGTAGAGTGGGTGATGGGGAGGTGTGAGGTGGTGCGGTGCTGAGCCCTGATCCTCCGCCGGGACATGTACACCTAACCTAAGGCTCACCTATTACGGCTTAGCGCTAGAGCTTGGGCCTCCCGACCGCAGTTCCTTCGATATAAAGACTTTCTTCTGCAAATCATGGCTTACGACTTTCTTCACACACCATTCTTCTCATTCTTCCACCACCCGCGCACCTCGCACTCCGCGCAACATTGTATCCGATAGCATGCGCCGGTCTGCGAGGTGCGCACCATCCCATCAGGTATGTTTACAGCACTCTAACACCCCGCCCTACACATCCGAAAGATGACAATCATATAAACGTCTTCTTTTCCCAACTGAATCGACCATGAAGAAGCTTGTCTTTTCGTCTGCCTCTCGCAGGGCGGATGTATACTTGCCAGTAACTTTTGTCTGACACCTACACAAACATCAATGCTTCGAAATCTGCAAAGATGAATATTTCGCTAATTGCGCTGAAGTTTTAGATTTTTCGCTCCAACCCATCGGCGCAATGCTAGCCTCGACCACACCTTTCCTCCATCTTACTCGCAATCACGATTCGAGTCCTTCTTGTCCGATCTGGTTCGCGGTGGGTGGGTGGATACATGGATGGGCAAAAATCAGCCTCCCTTTGCACACCGCACCGGGAGGCACCACATACAATTGTAAGCGCGCCCAATTCCTACACCCTGCCTCTCCCAACGAGGCATCATCCTGCTGGATGATGAAAACCTTTTCCACATTCGCAGTTTCCACGCGAGCCGTCGCCAAGAACCTAATTTAGACGGCCGATGAGCGTAATATCTTCCTTGGATGTCTGACACACCAGCAACAAACACCTTGCCACCATCAAAACACTGCTATGATGGGACACGTTTGCTGACTTCATATCCAGACTAGACAATTCCATCACCGACATGATTACTGTGATACCCGTTCAATAAATCCTTATAATAGTCCTTCAGATCAAACATTCAAAACAATCACTACCTGTTCTCTTTCCGATCCAGCCTCCAACGTGCAAGGCATGCGCTATGTCTACAATGTACCATGTTGTCAACCTTTGCATATCATGATCCTATACATCTATTCTAGCAGTGGTGGTCCCCACTCTTCAACAACCAAACTCGAAGTGCAAGTCCCATCTATAACAAACTCGCTGTGATTGCAAATGATATCTACAAGACCTAGTAACACCCATGAAAACGCAAACTCTCTCCACTCCGCTCGACCCTGCCACCGGAACCTACAACTACAACCTAGATCAGGCTCTCCTGCTCGCCATTCTGCTGCTCGCCATCATCGTCGGTGTCCCGAGTACCCTTGTTCGCCTTGCCCTTGCGTTGGTAGAACTCGTCGAGCACCTTCTTGGGGATTCTGTTGAGAAGCTCCTTGGGGTAGATCCTGAGCAGGTCCCAGGCCTGGTCGAGGCCATCGAAGATGGTGCGCTTCTCGTATGCGCCCTGGTTGATGTACGTCTTCTCGAACTTCTCGAGGAACTCGAGCGAAAGCTTGTCCTCGTTGGACAGCGCCTCCTCACCGACGACGGCCTTCATGGATGCGGCGTCGCGACCGATGGCGTACTTGGCGTACAGCTGGTTGGACACGTCGCCGTGGTCCTTGCGAGTGTGGCCCTCGCCAATAGCGGACTTCATCAGACGCGAGAGCGAGGGAAGGACGTTAATTGGCGGGTAGATACCCTTGTTGTGAAGCTGACGGTCAATGAAGATTTGACCCTCGGTAATGTAACCAGTCAAATCAGGAATGGGGTGAGTGATGTCTGTAGGAAAGTCAGTGGTGCGCCAATTATTTCGAGTGCATTCAGGGCAACTCACCATCGTTAGGCATGGTCAGAATGGGCACCTGTGTGATGGAGCCATTGCGGCCCTCAACACGACCAGCACGCTCGTACATGGTGGCAAGATCAGTGTACATGTAACCGGGGTAACCACGGCGACCAGGCACCTCTTCGCGGGCAGCGGAGACCTCACGAAGGGCATCACAGTAGGATGACAAGTCAGTGAGAATGACAAGAACGTGCTTCTCCAACTGGTAGGCGTAGTACTCTGCGGTGGTCAGGGCAAGACGGGGAGTAATGATACGCTCGATGCTGGAGGTATTGTTAGCCGGTCGTACATCAAATCCGATGCAAGCCAACTCACGTAGGGTCGTTGGCCAAGTTGGTGAACATGGTGACACGCTCCATGGAACCGTTCTCCTCGAAGTCCTTGGTGAAGAAACGGGCAGTCTCCAAGTTGACACCCATGGCACCGAAGACGATGGAGAAGTTGTCGTCGTGCATGTCCTGCGAGCCCTTGCCCTTGTGCTGGACGAGACCTGCCTGGCGACAGATCTGCGCGGCGATCTCGTTGTGAGGAAGACCAGATGCTGAGAAAATAGGGACCTTCTGGCCACGGGCGATCGAGTTCATGGTGTCAATGGCGCTGATACCAGTGGAGATCATCTCCTCGGGGTAGACACGAGAGTATGGGTTGATGGGCGAACCGTTGATGTCGAGGTAGTCCTCGGCCAGGACCTTGGGGCCCTTGTCGATGGCGCGGCCGGAGCCGTCGAAGACACGACCAAGCATGTCCTCGCTGACTCCAAGCTTCAGGTTGTGGCCAGTGAACTCCACTTTGGTCTATTCCCTTGTCAGATGATGTTCTTACTATTCCCAGACTTGCTGTGTGGCCTTACCTTCTTGACATCGACACCAGAAGTGCCCTCGAACACCTGCACGACCGCGCGGTTTCCTATTATCGTATCAACAACTGTCCAAGCATCTTGTATCCGTGCAGCGCATACCTCTAGCCTCCAAAACCTGGCCGCTCCTCTCAGAGCCATCGGGCAGCGTGAGCGACACGATCTCGTTGAAACGGGGGAATTTGACCTGTTTCCTGGTTGTTAGCTCGCCATCCTCCTGAGCGCATCGCGGTATGGACCAATCGTACATTCTCCAGGATAACCAGCGGTCCGTTGACACCGCCGATGGTGTTATATCTCAAACGAGGCTTCACGCTCATCATGCGCGGGTCGACCTCTTCTCCGGCCATCGTGGCTGTATAGCTACCGCCTTCGTCTTTTTGGTGGTCGGTCTGGGTTGCGGCTGCGTGGGCGTAGTGCTGCTATACTATCGCCGGGTGGGTGAGTCGGGTTGTCAGAGGCCTGGTAGTAGAGGCGCTCGGTGAATGTGAGGACGTTATGCGGTCAAGCTCGCCGAGAGATGGACTGGTGGACTGGACTGAACACAGGTAGCTCGACCGTGCTGTGCACCTAGTCTAACGACGTCAAGCAGCCGCAGCCGCAGCCGCACCTGCCAAGTTGAGCGGCAAGACTTCACCTTTCTGCCCGCAACTGTCATCACCTCTGGTCTTCTTGATGTACTGACGTCCAACATTATTGGCATTGGCAGTGCGTACGTTGGATCGACATGAGCTCACGTACAGATTACAAGCCTCGGAAATGTCTTACGCGTTGCTCCATCCTGCAAAGGTACCGACAATATTTCTTGACACCTGCAGAAGCCGCAGCTTCTGTCAGCATTGAATGGGTACACCTTGCTGTACCTGCTGTTCCCGGATCACAACGCACACCTTTTATGCGAAATCTCTTTGCTTCCAGCATGATTATCGGATGATATTCGCACGACACGCCTCAAGACTGGAGCGATCAATGGCAATATGGGGTAAACACTCATCAATTTCATCATCATTGCTAATATAATATCTCGTGCTATGTACGTAAACCACTACTACAACAGCCTAAGAGATGTGTATGTCGGCTTGTTCGGGTCTATTCGGCGCCCTCAAACGGCGTCTCATACGGCCTCTCGGCTCTCGGCGTGAACCTCGCCAGATGACGCCTCTGACCGTCCTGCCAGTCGAGTATAGCGGTATGCGCCGTGACTCGATTATCCCACACGATTACCGTGTTCTTCTCCCACTTCAGACGCGCTTGAAAGTCCGCACCAAGAGCGATGTGCTGGTACAGGAAGTTGAGCAGATAGTCCGACTCCTCCTTTTTGAACCCTACAATCCGGCGAGTGAATTGCGGATTGACATACAATGCCTTCTCTCCCGTGGCAGGGTGCGTTCTCACGATGGGATGGACGGTCGTGATGGGCTCGCGGCGGACTATGGAGCCACGTGCGAGAGCTGCGTTGGCTTGTTCGTGTCCTGAGTGCACAGCCTTCAGACCGTGGAGGCGTTTGCGGAACTCGGGCGATAGACGCTGGTATGCTACCGCAAGGTTGGCAAACAACGTGTCACCACCTGCCACGGGACCATCGAGCGATAAGAGGAAGGTAGTGCCCGGCGGTTGCTGCTCAAATGTGACGTCGGAGTGCCACGTAATTGAGTTAGTTCGTTCTTCGAAGAATGTCGCCGCAGTGGTATCCTTGGCGCTACGATGGACGATGTGGACGCCAGGGAACCCCTTTGGCGCACCCGATGCTTGGTGGATATGGGAAGGCCCGTAGTATTCGGCAAAGTCGAGGGCCTCTTGAATGGGCAGGCTGGCCAAGTCTTGGTCACGGAAGGCCACGACCTTCTTCTCTGCCACGAACCGAGCGAGCTCATCCTTTCCAGCTTTGTCGAGTTTGGATAACTGAACACCTCTCACTTCGGACCCGATGTTGGCGGTGACATCGTTGACTGTGGCGCCCGCCAGCAGGCTTGAGAAGCTTTTGTCGGCATCTTTGCCGTGCTCGACGGGGATAAAGGGCTCGTATGGTGGGTACTTCACGTCGTCCCAGTAAGGCAAGTACTTCACGTGAGTGGCAGGCGCGTAGCCATCAGCACCGTTGATCTCGGCGTCGTAGTTTGTCGACTTTGTACTCTGTGCGAATGCCTCCTTCGAGCCGCCACTCTGTAACTTGTCTTTCTCGTAGATGTCGGTGGCTCGGTTGTCGTCCGCTGCTGGACTGGTTGAAGCCTCGATGAGTCCTGGGGCCATGATGTTGGAATTCTCCTGACACACGACTGGTCAAGGGTGTTGTTTGCAGAATGTAGATCGAACTCGATCAAACGAAAGTCTCAGCTGGTACTACTATGTACTGTATGTGCTCTCATGCATCATATATAAACTCTCCATCCGGCAAACCGGCAATAGAACCTTATCGATCTGCAAAGACGGCAACGGTGACAGGCTCTCCGCATCTTACCATTACCCATTGCTTACCCTCCCAGACGACGTCCACCACTCATCCAACTAGTTGCAATTACGAAAGTACCTCTCCAGGTACGTAGATCACGACATAACTACAAGCCAAGCAACCAAGGTGGCGATCTGAGCGGGGCAGCACGTTCTCTCCACCTACGCTCAAACATACAACCGAATGGATCGATTGCGAAAAGCGCCTGCACAAGGCTTCTTTTGTTATCTTTAGATCGCTCTATCAAAGACTGGGGTTATGAGGCGGAGGTCGAGCTGTCACGCCATCTGGCGTGATTGGCATCCTTAGCACGACATCTCTCGGCGTCCTGATGCCAGCGGTGTTCAAGAATTACTACATGGAGTCCAACCATTGTTGGTGACGTAATCGTCTTATTAGATGAGTTGCCTACATTCGCGAGGGCCCACGACCTATTGCAGTGTGGATGTTCGTTGCCAGTGATACTGTTCCGATTGGTGATTCACAAGTCTTGATCCAGACACACAAGCATCGACAGGATAGCCCCCATATTCCGCTATGGACAGGATAGTGCAACATCATGGGCATATACTCACTGTGCAATTCCTCCAAATGACTTATGAATAGTATTCAACTGCAATGGTAGTTCAATGCGTTTAGTGATCAAGGGCATGTCATCTCCAGGGTTGGGGTTGGGGTTAGCACTTCAGACCGCATAATTAACTTATACCTTCGTCTTGATGGATGGCTGTAAGATCAGGTATCGGGCTCTGGAAAGTCTTTGCATCACTATCAGTCGGAGGTCACTGAGCTGTAACCGGCATTTAGATCAATGCAGCATACACGTAGCTATCTAACGCTACCTCGCCCCAAGCTCCGCTGAAGGAGAGCCTGAAAGTATGAGGTGCTGATCGCGTGCTACTTGCTCATATCACCCCACTATGTAGACAACATGCTGAACGATGCAGCTTTACAAGCTCGGCAATGTCGGAGATTTGGTCGGCGTATAAGATAGCTGTAGAGGGCTCTCAGTGGTGCTTGGTGCGGGACCCTCATCACTTCATTGTCTCGCTACGTCCTTGTTCATCAGCTTCGTCAGAATCGAACAATCATAGCTTTGACTTCACAGAGACATTCCGACCGAAATCCGACTACACAGCTCGAGAAGCATGACAGACCGAACATATCCAGAGCCGCTGGCACTCTCTGGTGCACTGGATCACTTTAAACATGAAGAGACAACACCGATTATTGGCCGTGAATTCCTAGATGTTAATATAGTCGACGATCTCCTCAACGCCGAGAATGCCGATGAGAGGCTTCGAGACCTTGCCATCACAAGTAAGCATTCGCGTTGTGGCATCATAATCAGCAACAACATCCGACTAACATGATATCCAGTCTCTCAACGCGGCGTTGTCTTCTTCCGTGCTCAGGACAACCTGACTGATGCCCTCCAGAAGGCTTTCGTCCACAAACTAGGTCTCCTGAGCGGCAAACCGACAGATTCGACACTTCACGTACATCCAGTACTCAACAATACAAACGAATTTGGTGTCGGGGATGCCGAGATCTCGACTATCAGCTCCCTCGCACGCAAGAAGATGTTCAAGAACGAGGAACGGAGTGACAAACGCCGATACGACAGCGCGCAGTGGCACTCGGACATCCAGTTTGAGCCAAAGCCAGCAGACTACACCTCTCTCCGCTTGACGCAGCTACCGAGCTCCGGAGGCGACACGCTGTGGGCTTCGGGATATGAGCTGTACGATCGATTCTCGAAGCCGTATCAAACATTCTTGGAAGGTCTTACGGCGACTTTCATCGGTGATGGGTTTTTGAAGGCCGCAGCGGCCGATCCGGAACACGTGTTTGTTCATGAAGGGCCCCGAGGCGCCCCAGAGAATTTTGGCACGCACCTCTCAACCGTTCACCCTGTCGTACGCACCAATCCGGTGACGGGCTGGAAAAGTCTGTATGCGATCGGTCCATTCCCCAAGTACATCAACGAGCTTGACTCGCAAGAGTCAGATGAGCTTCTTGCACTGTTCAAAAGGCGGATTCTCGACTCCCATGACATAACCGTCCGGTTCAAGTGGAGGAACGAGAACGACATCGGTAAGTCTGCCTGTATGGTGTGATTTTGCTTGGAGCCAAGTGGCTAACAAAGAATTCCATAGCGATCTGGGACAATAGAAGCGCTTTCCACACCGCGACATTCGATTACGAGGGACTTGGAGAGAGGTTCGGCCATCGGGCTGTTGGCATTGGCGAGGCACCATATCTGGACCCAAACAGCAAGTCGCGATCAGAAGTTTTATCCGCGACGCCATCCTTGGGAGACTCTGGGAAGAGCAAGGGGGTTGAGCGAGGGGAGACGGTGTCTGCTTGAAGTGGCCAGGCTGTATCAATGGACTGGAGTGAGTATCGATGATGAGGGCGATCTGATCTGCAGCAATCCATATCGCAGAGTTCATGCTGAAGTCTGTTAACACTATGTGCTGTACAGTCTCCATCCAGTGATGTCAGCAGCTTTGATATGTCGAAATTATCCAGAGACCAGAGAGATGCTGATTTGTCATTCCGTTCCATTGTTGTGAATTCGAATAGAGTATGGATATCGCGATCGTCTTGCGATTGGGGAAAGCAGGCTGCTGAGCGAAAACGGCGCAGGTAGTTGTGGCTCAGGCTTGCAACTCATCGGCATACGCCTCATCAGTAGTGGAAGAGCTTGATGTCTTCTAATTGACCATGCGAAAGAATGTTAGATCAAGTACACTCGCTGATGGGAGGTAGCTTGGTTGTTGTGATAGATTCTGACAGTCGACGTCTGAAGGCGGCGGTGACCGCGCGATCAAGTACCACCAATGTGATTCTCCATTTGCGAAGAGATACAATGGATACAGAGGATCTCGAACGATTGTTGATCTGATGATGTTGTATATGTGTGAAGAGATACTGTGAGGTCCTCAAGGCAATCAGAAGGGAAGCATTGGAGACGGAAGCTAGAGCCCGCGAAACACCGACCGACCAAAAAGTTGACCCTTGGGTCTCGTAATCACCACCTTCACACCACAGCAACAACAGCAACGATGAGCTCCACACCCGGTATCAAGCCTATACCGGCTTCGAAGCCTGCGCCTTTTATCCTGCCGCCAGCAAAACCGATTGAGATCCTCCACGATCAGTACTCCTTCCTGGCGTCGAACCTCCACGCGGTCATCTTGCTGTCTGGGCTCTACCTCAGCTTCAATCGTCTCGTGGAAGACCCAATTACTACACTCTCCAGGCTCTCGCCGCTTGTGGTCATCCTACAGCTGGCATACTGTTTCCTATGTCTCCCATCGACCGGCCAAGCCCCTCCGCCGCCAAAGCAGAAGTGGAAGAAGCAGTCGAAGCCGTCGCAGGACTTTGGAGCTAGAGCAGTGGTATGTGTTGAAGGACGCTGTAACAATACACGGCCACTGACTATTGTTCTCTAGCCTGCATTCCTCTCTCTCATTCTGACCATCACCCTCACGGTCCCAGCCCTCTTCATCGTCGTTATCTTCTTTGGCGCACCCCTCACCACACACCAGGCACACACAATCCTTCTTTCGCTACACCTGGGTCTCCTTACGACACCGCAGCTCTTTTACGTACATGGCCTAGATTTCGGAGCTTGGATGCAAGCTGCGAGTCTACAATTGCCATTGGACGAAGTGTACGGTATGACATTGGGTGCTGTGGTCGGCGCGTGGGTGGGCGCAGTGCCCATTCCGCTCGACTGGGATCGCGAATGGCAGAAGTGGCCCGTCACTATCATTGCTGGCCTGTACATTGGTGCCGTGGTTGGCAAGGTTCTGGGCGCGTACGTGGTGAAGGGTGTCCGAGTCAAGATCGCCTGATAGGCGCCCAGGCAAAGTCACCAATACCGAGACCATGACTTCACCTGGAGTCTGTGAGCATCATGAGACACAGCGGTGCTCGCGCGAGAAGTATGGGACACTACGCCTGCTGCCGCCAGAACTGCATTACGCTGGTGCTTCCCGAATAGGATTTTGGAAGGATGCGCCGATCCCAGACTGGAAGGAACATGCGAAAAGGCACAAGTTCGCGTCAGCCATATTGATACGGCCACCCGTGGACGTCACATATCGCCAAATGCATCGCCTGAAGACCACAAAGTGAAGGCAGAATTCACTAGCGCTACCAACCCGCATGGATCTACAAATACAATACTATCGATTGGCGAAAAGATATTGCCAATATAGCTTCCTCGATGAACAACATGTACTGTACAAAGCTACCAAGATTCTGAACTGCAGCTGCAGAGAATACATGTCAGAGTGACCGCATGACCTATGCGAATTACCTGTTACACACATCGTGAGTCTGTCAAGCTCCGCTGGGAAAGAACAGGCTATTGCGCGAGCGACACGTGGACCAGTCCGCGCAAGGGCCTCATCTAAAATGATTGCGATCGCTGCTGGTCGAAGTGGGCGCTCTATCCTACCCAATCCCATACCGACCACTCAGAAATCGAGAGAGAGTCTTCTGACCTATGTCCACCATCCTGTAACGATGACAGTGCGGCTCTTCATGGTCGAAACATACTAGTCGACTTACCGAGCATGACAAACCATGGTACAGATGGTGTAGTAGCAGCGGCGGTTCATCGTGACTTTGGTATGGGCCGTATGGCCTATCGAACGTTATACATCCCTTAGAATTCTGTACAGCGGGCCGCCTTTGGCTGTTTCATATTTCGATCGATGTCGTGAGTCGCGGAGGTTCCACGCCAGAAGCGATGGAAATCTTTAATGAGGATAAACTGTAGCCTGTTCGCATGAATACCGCGTGGCTTGCACTTGTCATGTTCGCTTGTCCCGGCTCTCTCGGGCGGCAGTAGTAGGTACGGAGTATTTGAGGGAAGATGGCACATGGGCATCACCTACTTGGCGAAGCCACGGATCTCCAGGGCTAGGTACAGTGCCCTCAGTGTGGTTTAGAAACGTCAGTTGTAAAATGTCAATGATCGAGCGCAGGGTTGATGATGCCAACAGCACAATGGAAGAAGGGCAACGACCAGTCGGCAATCATCCTCTGGAGGCCTTGGAGTCGTCGATTGGTGGTTGTCGGGCGGCCAAGAAGGGCACGACGATGGTACGAAGCCGCTCCGAGCTCTCATGACTTGAACTGGCTAAGCGCCAGAGTACCTAGTGATGTGCAGGAGAAAAATGGATGGATGGTCGACTGTTCGACTCTAGTACTTATCGCTTGCACCCGTGCGCTTGCAGTAGCCCGGTCGGCCCTCCATCTATGCGTGAGTAAGTTTGAGGACTGAAGGGCGAAGAGGTTGTGTGCACCAGTCCCCATACATTCTCTTCCTGAGCATACTCGGGGGAGGCTGGATTGATTGCCCGCATGTGATTGTGAAGTCTTCACTTCACCTCGCGGCCATCACGCCGCGCTTGCCACCTTTCATCTCGACATTCGGCCAATACAGCTGGGAGAATGGGTATGCTAAGAGGCAATCATTACCAACACTGCACATGTCATCCATACACACCTTCACTCACTCATCATCCATTCAGCATGCTCGCGGCCAGGCCGACTCTATCGCAACGCACGTGCTTATGCGCGCCAGGGGATGCACGCTTTGGCCAACCTCATCTCTTAACGGCCTATGCCCACAAACTCATCATCAATCCCCTTGGGCACGCACACGCCTTCTGTTATTCCCTGCAAGCGCCTGCCAGAGCTGCGAGACCCTCACGTCCATATCGAACTAATTCAACTACTGCCGTGGCGTCGACTCTTCGCCTTGTCTAAACGCTTGGCCTCACCTGAATCCTCCGAATGCCTGTTGCTGCTGCTGCTGAACTCTCCAGTCCCCGATCCCCCAAATATTGACTCCAGGCCTTCTACCTCCTAGCAACCCTACCTACGCTGCACGCACGTTCCGTATTGCTGTCCCACTTTGAGTCTTCACTCCTGCGTTTTGTCTCTCTCTGCCACCTTTAGCGTTTCTTCACACCTGCACATGTCTTGCGCGTCTAGTCATAATACCAATCGCCTATAGAGCTCAACAGCGGAACACGCCTCGTGGCGGAAAAACAATCCAACCACCTCCTGAGCCACTGAGACGGATCGCACGCGACTTGCTTGCGCCTAGGCCTTTGCTGAACATACTGGCGACACACTGGGCTTCTTCACATTGCGCTCTCTGGGACCAACTACTTCACAGCAAACCGCAAACATGGCTCTCGCCGCCACGTTGGCCAAAGGCGGTATGAGGCCGGCGAGCTTCCTGCCGTCCATCACATGCTCAGACTGCGGAAACCAAATCGAGATTGCCGCCATGGGCGAACACATTTGCGAAAAGTCGCCAACTTCAGCCAAATCGGCGACACAGTCTGAAAACCCATACACCCTGGGCGGCCTGGGCATGTCCGAGTCTGCTCCTTCAAGTCCACCACACAACCCCAATTACACGACACAGCCAGCGTTGCCGGTGACAAGGGTAAGAGCGCCGACAGTGGGCGCGTCGGATGCTCCCATATCGAAGCCGATGAGGCCTCCGCCTCCCAGGATCAACCCAGACGCTGCCAACATGCCTTTCCTCGCACCGAATTCGTCAATGGCACGGTCACCGATCTCGCCAGCTTTGAGCACTAGGTCAGCAGGTAGCACAGGCCGGAAACCACAGCCTCTCAGAAGCGCTACCAGCCCAATGCCTCGTCGCTTCGATGTACGCCCGCCCAGTCCTGAATTGACCGGAGGCTACGATTGTGCCTTTCCCCCATTCTATCCCGGACAACCAACCAGCAGACCTTCAACGAGCAATGGTCACATGGCACCAGGAGAGAGGGCGGCATCACGAGGAGGACTGAGAGCGGAGAGGCCAACGACGGCTCTGGGAGGTTCGAGCAACGGGTCGCGGAAAGGGAGCAACGGACAGATACTCCCGCCTTTGACAACGACCATGTCGAACGACAGGCGACCCAGCGAGACGTATAGTGCTCGCCCTGGAGATGATCCCTTCGCCAGGCCGCCGACTGCCAGCTCGTTCCGTTCGCAACCCGAAGGCCAAAAACGAGACCCGCCTCAAAGGCCTGCCAGACCGCAACAAGAGGTACTTTCCCCGACCTTCATGGACAGCTTCAGCCAGGAGCCCATTCCTCACATCTCGTCAACATCAAATCCACCCGTGTCGTTGCGAAGTGCAGACCGAAGCAATACCCTCCCCCTTCTTCCGAATGGCCACGCAGAGGATAGCCCTCATCCTGGATTATACCGCGCGTCCACCGAGCCGATGTCACAACGAAAGAACTCAATCGCTGGCTCAGCCGCCGGCTCAGTCGTGTCTACTGATTCTTACGCGCATTCCAACTTCGGCAACGGAAGCAGAATGGATCGCAGGCTGCATGATGCACCGCCTGTCCCGAAAGCAGTGCAAGAGCACCGCCAGGAATCATCACACGTGCCCTCGCAATCGTCCTCTTCCAATGGCTCGAAGCACTCTTATGCCGACAGCAGTGTTGGAGGACCCAGTCCAAGCACAAGTGCTGCTAGTAGCTTCGATACATTCTCTCCACTGCGAGCAGCGGCCTCTCCATACGGAGATGAGGAGCAAATGCGGGTAGCCGGACTGACCTTCAAACCAACGGAGAAGCTCAGTCTACAAACCGAGAGGAAATCGCCACCGAGGAACTTCGCTCGCCCAAGACAAGAAGCTGCCAGCCCTGGCACACCACCCAGGATTCCCGCTGCTCTTCGCACACCGGAAGAATCGCCCGTTGATCCCGAATACCGTGCCCGTGTTTCGCATAATCAGCCCTGGAACACCGACTTCGAAATCGCGCAACCAGCTCCCCTCAAGGCCAGCGCCAGCCCTCGCAAAACCGTATCGCCACCTCCGACAAGACCAGCACCTCCTCCAAAGCCAGCCAGCGACTTTGACCCATACCGCGCCGCATCGCCTTCGCCCATCGGCGGTCCTCCCCAGATCAGAGTGCCACCACCTCCCTTCCCACCAGCGAACTCGCAAGTCCAGCCCCAAACACCAAGCATCCGCCGTCCGAACACGCCAGGAACCAGGCCAATCTGCCGCGGATGCAATAAGAGCATCGAAGGAAAATCTGTGAAGGCAGCGGACGGCCGTTTGACTGGCCGCTGGCACAAGCAGTGCTTTACCTGCCGCACATGCACTCAGCCATTCGCCACGGCCGACTTTTACGTCATTGACAACCAGCCTTATTGCGAGCACCACTACCATGAGGCGAACGGGTCGCTGTGTGCGGGTTGCCACCGCGGAATTGAGGGCCAATACCTCGAAACCACCAGTACGGCGGAAAGCAGAGGAGGTCCCCCTATCGTGAAGAAATTCCACCCTCGATGCTTCACGTGTGTAGACTGTAAGCTGGTGCTTGCAGATGATTACTTCGAAATCAAGGGGCGAGTGTATTGCGAGCGACACGCTCTGGCAGCCATGCGCTCCCAGCCACGAATGGGTGGTCCGCGGGCAGGACCTGGAGGCTATCGCGGTCCTGGGCCTGCGTCCGGACCAGGTGGACTGAACGCGCCCGTTGACAGACGTGGTCTCATGGCAGAACGACGCACGACCAGGCTGATGGTGATGTGATGCTGGTGCACACTGCTAAACATCGATTATCGACATCTCCCGCCAAAATTCTCTTCTCCTTCCCTCCATATACTGGAGGCCTGACTATTTTTCCGGCACCACAACCGACGATACCTTTTAATCCGCGATACTACGTGGACCAGCCGCCTTACTACACTTCACAACTACGCTGTGCATTGTGCACCATACTTCTTGCAAGATACCCAGGAGCAGTACCTTCAAATTTCCCATTTTACCCTCAACCTTTTTATTTTAATTTCCTATTGTCTACTATTTGCATATGGATGGAGTCGTCGCCAGAAAAACTCTGGCAGACTGTGCTGCTCAAGGAAGGCAGGCACCTAGCATTTCAGTTTTTCTCTTAATGTATATACGAGCGAGGCCTTCACTTCTTGGATAACGCATTAGACGCTTAGCTTGAGAGAGATCCGGAAGGAGAGTCAAGGAGAGTGAGATAGAGAGGAGAGCAGATGGTATCTATCTGAAGAAAGGATGAGATCGGAGGAGAGCAGAGCAGAGGAGGGTGACAGAGTACCCAACCCAACCATACCTACCTACAATATAGAACGATTGCTTTCTCCCAATATCTGCATTCTTGACTCTCCAAGTTCCAAGCCGTCGATGTCACACACAAGAAACCCCCTTCACGCCTTTAATCAATGTTGTCTCGGTCGAAGGATCTCCAGCCCAGCCACCCTAGCGACACCCCCACTCCCCATTCTCGGTTACTTGCATGAAGAAAGGAACATGATGCAAGCCAGTGGCTTTCTGTGTCAACTGACAACGACTTGTACTACGAGTACGTGGGTACCTACTTGAGTGCGTAAACTCGCGATGTTGCTCCGGTAGACGTAGCTATTCGATAGAAGTCTTCCACTACACGCGAGCTCTCGAGTGTTCGCGCTTGCGCAACACGATGCAGGGTGAACTAAATCATCCTAAGTAAGGTACAGTTTGTCGGGTCTGTGGCGGTGTTGGATGATCTGACCAAAGTACAGCCTCCAAAGAAGGTGGGTACACATGTATGTCGGTACTTGGATACATTATACGGCGGTCAGAGGAAACGATCGTCCATCACACAGCATCGTCAGCGAGCAGCAGTGGGCGTGATAACGACTTGTCAGATTACACGAACGGCGGAGTCGGGAAAGGATGTTGGTGCTACACGACTGAGAATAACAAACCGGACGGACCCTTGCATTCACATTCGGTGCTCGGTGCTCGCCGCCGCTGCCGTCGGGTGATGGCATCGAATGTACCGGTAAAGACTCGCTCTGTGCAATGTCAATTTCGGGAGGTGTTGCTGTTGTTGTTCAGTACTGTAGTTGTAACTACTGTATGCGTTGGTGACAGAGAGAATCTGGGATCTCAGATGCGAAGGTTTCCGATGATGTAGTTGGCAGGGAAGGCGCAACAACACCCGAAAGCCACACACGAAGATCCAAATGCGAGGATGGAGTCTAGTCTAACAACATCACCCACCCGTTACATGTTAACGACATCAAGTCCTGAACTCTCGGTGTCCTAGCTTGAATCATGTGATTGACCTGACTCTTCACAGGTCGTGAGTTGGTGCAAGCTGGCGAGCTGGAGGGGTTCCTTTGGTTCTGTTCTATTGCGGAGAAGAATCCCCAGGAGCGAACAAGGGAAGGAGAAGGAGAGCGGCATTTGTCCCGCCCTCGACGGCGTGTTTGAGATGTCAACCGTCCTTATGATATATGGGTTTGCACAGATGTTTTCTCGCTCTGCTCATGTTACTCATGTAGAGACAAGTGCTAGTGGTGCCGAAGCAGCGGGGCGGGATCAACAATAATAATGCGTGCCCTGCAGATGAGAAACTTCTTCTCTTTTGCTTTGTCTTAGCGCTGCTGGGATTGCCTTGTTTGGCAGGCGAGGGGAGGGCTCAAAGGATTGAGGCGGGATGAAGGGAGCTAGAGGTTTGGAACGGGTGATGGGATCGAAGGTTTATTATTGTTTGGAAGACTGCTGTACTTACTGTTGTAGTTAAGATACGATACATGTTTCTTTATATATACTCTAGGAGGAAGCACACTAACTTTCTTGTCGAGCCATCATCGTCACCAGATCGAGGTTGATGGAGTACCTTATGTAGGCTGATGATTATACTTGGAATCTTCAGCAAAACCCAGTACCGAGAGATTTACTCACAGATCACTTACAGACTTGTTATCATTACATACAGTACATCATTGGTTTAATGCAGGGTGAGCAAAGCAGCACAGCAGCACTCAGCACCAGCCCCATGTCTCCTCTCTGGTTCATGATTGATTAAAGCCCTCGCTTGCCGGAGACCTTACTACTGTACCTGCACCATTAGTCCATTAATATCTTTGCCGCACCCATTCGCGCCCCGGCACATCTCGCGTCTGCATATTCGTCACAATAATACTAGTATCCGCCTGCATCTGTACTGTAATTCGTCGTAGCATGCCTCTTCACACTCGTCTTCACAACCAACTTACCTCTTACACAGCTCCATACAAGTCTCCATACTACAATCCTTACTATCTATCTTCTTCTTCTTCTTCTCTTCTCCCGCCACCAGTTTTACAGTACAGTACCTCGGCAAGGCAAGACGAGAAGATTCGGAAAGGTCCCGAGCAGCCAAGAGAGTGTGGTGAAGTGTGACGGACAGAAACAGCAGAAGGAGACAAGGAGACTTCCACTTGCAGTCCAAGTTCCTTCTGGCCCGAGGAGGAGCGTGGCGCCGCTGTAGTCTATACACCGCCTCCAACCAGCCCAGGCCAAAGAGCTGTAGTGCACCACCCCCCCAAGCGCAGATTGCATCCCGCCTGGCCCTTCCGTCCTCGCCCTTCCACCGTTCGTTCATCTGTCTGCCGCCATCGTCGCAGAGGCCACTGATCGCGACTCGCACCCTCTCTCCTCTCGAGCCTCCAGTCCGTTCGCTTGCCGCGCGCGCGCCATCCACCCATCGAACACCTCTAACTACGCTTGACCTACCCTGGCCCTCCCAGTCGAGCCAGTCTCTGCCTTGCTTGCTTGCCCGAGCTCCCTGCCCTGTTCCCTCCGCGCCGGTCCTTCTGCAAGCACACCCGTCCAACCAAGCCCTCTCCTACACCATTGCGCTGCCTTACCAATCAATTACCTCTCCTTGCCCCAATACCGCTCCAAACCAGCAACCTCACCTCGTCGACACCCTCTCGTCGACGCGCCGACCTCCCACCCGGCCTTCCTTGACGTCTCCCGCGGACGCCCGCTTCACCCTAACTGCGCACCTCCACGCCGCCGTCGAGCTCCTGAAACTGCGGCGTTTGCACGAGCTGCCCGCCAGACCCCAGCCACTGCTACATATTTTCATACCACACCGACTGCTGGTACATACGCATATCGCTTTCGAGGTGAGTCCCCGTCCCGAACGTGTCTAGCCGCCTGTTCCGCCGCACACGACTGCAGCGACCTGCGGAAGCCAAGCGCGCGATTCGCCATGCTGCCCGACATTCACATGTGGTCGGCGTCGTCGATAGTCTGACACGCGACCGTGTACGCTGCTGTCATTGGCGTGGTCAATGGCATCTGCAAGACATGTGCATTGGCGGCTGAGACAAACTTCTTGATAGATCTCCTGACTGACAATGAATTTCTCAGTGATCTACGTCTTCATCTTTCCCACGCCTCCGTACATCACTTTGTAATTTCATACATATCCCTTCATCCTCTCGCGCCAAAGGACGCGACATAACACCGCAGTCATGGGTTGCGGACAAAGCTCAGAATCCAAGGAGGGGAAGCAGCGCAATGAGGAGATTGAGAACCAGCTGAAGCGCGACAAAATGAACCTGCGAAACGAGATCAAAATGCTGCTGCTTGGTGCTGGTGAATCCGGAAAGTCGACCATTCTCAAACAGATGAAGCTCATTCACGAGGGCGGATACTCGCGGGACGAGCGCGAGAGCTTCAGAGAGGTGAGGACCTGCTACCACACCGCAGCAATGAGACTAGTCGCTAACATATCCGCGACAGATTATCTTCTCCAACACAGTACAGTCAATGCGCGTGATCCTCGAGGCGATGGAGAGCCTAGAACTGCCTCTTGACGACCAAAGAGCAGAATACCATGTGCAGACCATCTTCATGCAACCGGCACAAATCGAGGGTGATGTACTTCCCCCAGAGGTCGGCAACGCCATCAAGACTTTGTGGGCGGATGCAGGTGTCCAGGCTGCGTTCCAGAGAAGTCGCGAGTACCAGCTCAACGACAGCGCCAAGTACTACTTCGACTCCATCGACACCATCTCATCACCTACCTACGTTCCCTCGGATGCGGACGTCCTGCGATCCCGTGTGAAGACAACCGGCATCACAGAAACAACATTCATCATTGGCGACCTTACTTACCGCATGTTCGACGTGGGTGGCCAGCGTTCTGAGCGCAAGAAGTGGATACACTGCTTCGAGAATGTTACCACCATCCTGTTCCTGGTCGCCATTTCGGAGTACGACCAACTGTTGTTCGAGGACGAGACTGTCAACCGCATGCAAGAAGCCCTCACACTGTTCGACTCGATTTGCAACAGCAGATGGTTCACCAAGACCAGCATCATTCTCTTCCTCAATAAGATCGATCGCTTCAAGGAGAAGCTGCCGGTGTCGCCCATGAAGAACTACTTCCCCGACTACGAGGGTGGCCAGGACTACGGCGCGGCATGTGACTACATCCTCAACCGATTCGTCTCGTAAGTGAAATCGCATCCATTTGACTCGCAAGAGAAATATTGCTAACACTCAGTGATCAGCCTCAACCAACATCCCACGAAGCAAATCTACACACACTTCACATGCGCCACCGACACGATGCAAATCAGGTTCGTCATGGCTGCCGTGAACGACATCATCATCCAGGAGAACTTGCGCATGTGCGGCCTCATATAAGTACGCACGAGAGCAGCATCCATGGCTCAATCGCAGTATATACACGACCACGCGCGCGCTCCGCCAGTACACAAAGCCCGCACTACTTCCAGATCCGCAGTTGAAAAGCGGCTGGAAGTGCCTTGTAATATTTTCTCACATTTGGCTTGTGAAAAGGGAAGGTGTGAAAATGGGCTGCGTGTGAGGAGAACGCTCGAACAACAGAACGAGCTGGGCTCTTACTTTCATGGGCGCGGCATTCTCGCTCGCGTGGAGAAAAGAAAAAGAGGTCTTTGACAAGACCTTGAGATGGCGGCAACACAAACGGGTATACCAATTTTATTATAGTTCTCTTTTTTCTTTACTTTCTCCTTCTTGTCATCATTCTCTTTTGTTCAATTCACCATTCGATCTCTCTTACAAGGGGACTTGTCAGCTTTGAGCGCGCTCAGCGTGCTGCAATTGCTACGTGAATAACACACTATTGGGAGGATGTCGGAAGCACGGCAGTCGGATATGCATCATTTTAATCTTTTTTTCTGCCATGTTTTTGCTTTTCCATCTGCAGTCTTTTACCCGCAACCCCGATCTCGATGTGCCATGTATCCGATCAGCACTCTGTTGCCAGCCACGACTGGACGTACTGTGTGTATAGTGGTGTCAGCGACTTTCGCATCTTGAATCGTCTCTACGCCAATGAGATGCGGACATTTCTGGAGGAAAACTCCAAGTATTTCACTGGACGAGACTGTCGTCAGCGGTAATATCAGCAGCTTAGGCACGTCATGCATGCTAGTACCAGTGAGATAAATGTTGATTTGAAAAACTTGACGGGGGACATCACACAAAGGGCAACTCGCAGAAGACCAAGACGCGATGGAGGAGGAGGAGGAAGGGCAGGCCGCGGTTTATACATTTATGCAACCACTATACATCCCTGCATGCTTACCACATTTATAGCAGCAGTCTCGGCTCCATCACAAGGCCGAAAGAAGCTTGCGATCTCAAAAGTTTGGCAATTTTGTTTCGTTGGCACGTTGGTTGGTGAACTAGGCGAGACGGCTCCATACGATCTCCGGACTTCGGCGTGTCATCGTTCAAGGATGTGAAGCGCTTGCTGTCACGAATGGGCAAAAGTTTGCATGGGGTGCGCTGCGTGAAGGATCAGGGTGGTGGGTTGTGGGTTTTATGCATGGGCCATGTTCGCGGTCGCGGCGATGGTGTCACCGAGATACGGCGGCAGTGTGTGGTGGTGAATGGTAGGTTATTCTTATGCACGTTGGGGAGTGCGAGGCCGTACGGACTTTTGCCTTCGTCTTATCAAGCAAGCAGTGTGCCTCTTAACGACTAAGCCTTACTGTACAGTACCTACAGTACTGAACCGTGTTTGTATTTACATTTACTGTACGTACTGGATCCGGGGCATTATTTGATGCTGACCGACTGCTGCTGACTGCCGAACCAACGTCATCCGAGAGCCAGCTCCAGTCCCGTCTCGATCATGAGCACCGGAAGCACTGGCTTTTGATATCGCCTGGGCACTTCGACTTCTGCTGCTGCTGCCATCGCACTGTGACCGACGCAGCGTACTCCCCTCCCTGTGAGAAACTCGACCGCGACCATGGACCAGGTACACGGCGTCGATGTTTCCTGGCTACACACCCCCAACAAGGGTAAGCCGCCGGCTCCACCGCCAACACCCACCGGCTCTCGACCATGCGTCGCACCGTTGGACAGTCGCAAGCATACTGACAACTCTGCAGAGAACCAGCTGCGCAGACATCCGTCTGCAACTCCCTCCCTCCCGAAGGATACCAAGTCGCCGGCCGAAACTAACGGCAACCCGCCCAGCCAGTCTCACCACCAACCCTCACCAGATACAACCAAGAACACAGCACCATCACACGTGACACCGCCTTCCCTGTCGCAGCCCAAACAGAATACCGATCCAGCCGTCCCGACCACTCCCTCACCCCAGACTGCTGCGAGTAAAGCGCAACCGAACAAGCGACCGACCCTACTCAGCCGTGCCAGCACCGATAAGAGCGGAAGCGAGGAACCTCGGGCTTCACGGCGGCCGTCATGGATGAGCAACATCAGCTCTCGCTTTTCTTCGTCACAAACGACACCTCAGCGACCGACAGCAGCACCGCAGCAGGCACCGCCTAAATCACCTCCAGCAACGAATGGCAGCTCTACTGCCGGCGCACAGAATGCGCCAGAAGAAGCAGAGAGCGTTGAGCCCTACGTGCCATCGAAGCCCAAAGATTCGTCAGGCTCCTTCTTTTCCTCCCTCACCAGGAAGCTATCCTCGGCCTCGCAAAACTCGGGCGTTCCTAGGGTACAAGGCAATGGCGGTGTGTGTCCGCGCAGAGTCCTGAACGTGGATCCCAATCGCGAAAGATGTCTCGTGCCAGAACTGGACCAGAGCAAGCTGCGGAGAGTATCGTTCTGTGTTGATGTAGAGATCGCTAGCGGACCAAGGTACACAGAAGATCCCGAGAACGACGAGTCACAACTTAAGCGCAAAAAGAAAGACGTGAAGCTTAAGGAGCGAGCGGAAGGCGAGGCGCTGAAGCACCCGGAATCCATCACCGAGGAGAAAGATGAGCAAGGCGAGCCAGTCTTGGAGGCAAAATCAAAAGCAATTCCTGTGCCTGTACCTGGGCAAGAGAAGGGAAATGGCAATGACGCGACTGTATCACAGGAAGATCTGGCTGGGAGCCCGATGGTTGGGAGCTTGGAAGATGGTCCGCAGGGCATGACCCGGAAAAAGGAGAAGAAAAAACGATCGGAGATGGAACGAAAGGAACGAAAAGAAAAGAAACTCCGACGGGCACAAGAAAACGGGTCAATACCTGTGGAAATTACAGCGATTGACGATGACGACGACGACAGCGAGAAAGGTTCCCTCGTTGGCTCTCTTCCAAATGCCACCACACCTGCGCGTTCGAGCCCAGTGCCTCCACCGCCTGCAAAGCAGGACAGACCAACTACTGATCCCGTGCGTATCTACAGGAGATGCTGCCAGCTGCGGGAAACGCCCATTCTAAAGCGCATTACGGAGCAGCTCATGTCGACCAAATGCGCCGTGGTCAACGAACCTGGGGTTGTTGGCTGTCTCGACCTGACTGGCTCACGGCTGCAGCTTGCTGACGTCGTCACCCTTGGAGACTGGTTGGCTGTCGTCCCTGTCAAGCGATTGATTTTGGAAGATGCAGACCTCAACGATGAAGGCGTGCGCGTCATTCTCTCAGGACTGCTGGCCGCCAAAAGGCCGGAACCTACTAGGCGTAAGAACACCGGTCCAAAGCACCGAGAGCTCCCTGGTCCGTTGCGATCTCGTCAAGAACGCTCGGGTGTTGTAGAGAAGATATCCTTGAAGAACAACCCTCGCGTCACACGCCTCGGTTGGAAGCACGTCAGCCTGTTCCTCTACATGTGCAGGTCGATCAAGGCCGTCGACCTTTCGATGAATCAGTTTCCAGACACCATGCCAGCGAGTGTGCAGATGAGCGCCAAGAAGAGTCCAGAGAAACCTATACCCACCATTGGGCAGGACCTGAACGCCGCGGAGACACTCTACAAGTGTCTGAGCGAACGCCTTGGAGGCTCACATCTCGAAGAATTGAGTGTTTCGGAATGCGGATTGGACACCGATCACGTACGCAAGATTGTAGACGGCGCTATGATGTGTGGAATTTCACGGCTCGGTCTGGCAGGCAATCATCTTACGGACGAAGGTCTTGGACATGTCATCCACTACTTGCGCTCAGGCATCTGTCACGGGTTGGATCTAGGTGGCAATGATCTTCGCGGCAAACTGGGCCCGATCGCTGACACCTTCAACGAAAAACCCGACTGTCCCTGCTGGGGCCTCAGTCTCGCAGACTGCAATCTTGACACGCAAAGTGTCAAACCGCTTCTTCCAGCACTGGTCAAGCTTTCAAACTTCCGATTCATCGATCTCAGCCACAATCGCGACCTGTGCTCGGAAGACAACGGAACGATTTCTCTGCTCAGAAGATACATACCTCAGATGAAGGATCTTAAGCGCATTCACATGAGCGATGTCGGCATGTCAACAAAGCAGGCTATCGCGTTGGCAGAGGTCTTGCCTGAAGGACCAAGACTGGCGCATCTGAGTATTCTGGAGAACCCACAACTGAAGGCTCTGGCGAATGCGACAGATGAGGCTAGTCAAGAGGAGGCGTGCGCGCTCTATGCAAGTCTGATGACCGCAGTCAGAGTCAGCAAAACGTTGATCTGTATTGACATTGATGTAAGTACCTGTCGAAGTTTTTTACCCGGTATCGTTTACTAACAGACCACAGGTGCCAAGCCCAGAAAGCAACGAGATCGTCAAGGCCCTCGCGAAACAAGTTGTCGCCTATTCCTTGCGCAACATGGAGAACTTCGCTATCGCCGAGGCAACAGGCGACATGGGCGCGACTGCGAACGCAGCCGCTACACTGACTGCTCCACATGGTGGCGAAGGTAACGTAAAGGGTGTGGTAGTACCTGACGTGCTCATGCATTTGGTTGGCCATGCAGACGGGAACAGTCAAAACGCTGATGAAGACGAACCTGCTCCTGACGATGATTACATTGTTGGTGGTACGGGAGTGGTCAAGGCACTGCAGTATGTGCTCGGCGAGAAAGCAAACGACATGATCAAGACCAGCAGACCTTCTACGCCCATTTCTGGCTCTCGCACGCCCATGGGCGATCGATCCAACAACATGGACCAGGAGGGCCACGCCAAGGCAAAGCAGATGAGCAAAGACCTGCTGCAGAGTGCCCGCAAGATTCGCACACGTTTGCAACCTGCCCTCATCAAGGAAGCCACTGCAGGCGACGAGATGGCGTACCGCCGCCTCCTCTTCCTCGACCAAACCCTGCAAAGTATGATCCAGCGTTTCGAGGAAGAATACCCGGACTCACGCGTCGCTCCCAACGGCACCATGCCCGAACCCACCGCTTCCATGACGTCTTCCCTCGAATCATACTTCCCATCTTCCTTCACGACAGGCGAGCGCGCAGAACTCGTCAACCACGCCGCCGACGCTGACGAAGGTGACGACGACGCCGTCAAGCCCTCTATGTCCCGCCACAACAGCGACGCCTCCCTCGCATCTCGCGCCCTCACTCTCGAGGAGGGCCGCCTTCACCGCCTTGGCCATCACCTTCGCCGCGAAATTGTTGAATCGTCTCCCATCACCAGCACCAGCGCAATCGCTCCAGATGATGACGGACCCTCGCGCCCCACAGCCGGCCAGCAGCGTCTCGAGATCCTCAAGGAACGTCTCGAGTCAACGCCCGGCAACGAGCTGGGCCCACTTGTCGAAAAGATCGGCTGGAAGGCTGTGCTGGACAAGGTCGGCGCGAATTTGGATGATCTGAGATCCCTGCAGGAACAGGACCCGGAGGCTTGGGAGCAATTTAGGGATTCGCAGTTGAAGGCTAGGATGAACGTCGGAGCGGAGGGGCGGTGATGTTTGATTCTACCGTTTTCGGTCTTTCTTGAAAGGCCGTTACTGTTATACGATGTTACGTTGATGTGAAAAAAAAATGTGAATGGAGCGAAATTTTTGTACATATGTAAGATGGGAGTTTGGGTTGGGTTGGGGGTTGATGGAAAGGAATGCATCGATGGCGAGGGATTGGAATTGGCGGTGTTCCCTCCTTTACTGTCTCTATTGATCATATTAGGAGAAGAGGTGTGCCATTTTTGATCAATGCTTGACGTTTACGTGAGATGGACAAGTGAATGAACTGATGGGTGATTCGAAATGATATCATTGACCATTTTGCCATTATTCTTCTGTTCGTGAGGTTCTGTCACGAAGTGACAATTCACTGACCAAGTCACATGTCACGTGACACAGTGGCTGACCAGCACGTACGGCCTACCGTACCGTCTGATTCTTCTGTTTTCGGTTCCTCACAACCTAACCTCTTTGATAACACCCGCGTACTTCCACCTATCTTCTACAATCACGTGACCCTTTGACATTTGAACACCTCAACCGAGCATACCAACACAGGTACTTACCAGCAGCCGCCTCACGACGAGCGCGCTCCGTCATTGACACGATCGAGCGCTTCGTTGCGTTGCGAAGGCTTCACTAACAAGACCGCGCACAACTGTCGCGCCAAATCACACCCTTCACTCTGGATGAAGGGAAGACCTCGTGCCTGCAAGATTGCTATACCAGCCTTCATTACAAGAGTGACCTCTTTCACTGACATCGTCGCCGCCAAGGCGCCGCAATCTCGCAAGCACACAAGGCTCAAGTACATGCCAAATTTCTTTCGTCTCTCCTACTGTCAGACAACAACTTTCTCCTTCACCGTTACCTCATGGCCGATGAGCCTTCCAACAGCACGCCTGCCGCCCTCGCGGAAGCACGCCAACAGCGCAAAGATGCTCTCCAACAAATCCGCTCCGACCGTCATAATCCTCGACCTCTCCAGCAGTCGCACAACGACTCCCTCCTCATATCCGATCCTTCCGGCTTCAGATGTCGCGACCGAGCGACCACATAAGATCAAGAGGTTCAGTCAATTTCGCTGCCTTGCTTTCGGTGCTATTCAGTTGGTCAAAGACGAACGCAATACCCTACTGTCTTTTACCAATCACATCAAACCCTCGTTCGATATCACACAACGACGAGATGGAAGAATCCACACAAACATTGCAGCAAGGAACATTCGCAGACCATAGCTATCGAGTCTTTCATCACTAGCTACCCTCACAAAACCCGGACAGAAGAGGCTGTGTCTTCCAACCAGTCCTCCTCTGATCAGATCCCGGCCCGCGACAAAACCTGCTGAGATGTGTTTCTACATCTCTTGCTTCGTGTTTTGGTTCTGGTGCTCGACGTGCTCGACTCGCACGTCTGTCTTTCCCTTCTCGTCGTCTATTGAGAAGTTGTCGGTGGGGTCGACACGGTATGGCAGTGGCTTGCCGCGGATGCGGGCCCAGACGGCTTTACAGCATGAGTCCGCGAAGAGATTGTCCATTTCTTCGAGGGTGAGGCCTGAATAATGTCAGTGAATCGGTTCCTTGGATCGGCATGCTTTCGTATGGGGAACTGAGAACTCACCCTTTGTCTCAGGGACGCAGAAGAACGACCAGATACCCATGCAAATGAGAATGGCACCGAAGAAGAAGTAGGCGCCGTACCCCAGGTCCGAGATCATGTACGGAGTGGACCTAGCAATGATGAACGAACCGAGCCAGGTGTCGGCGGTGGTCAACGACACGCAGAGCATGCGGATATCGAGCGGGAAGATCTCAGAGGCGACTGCGGAGAAGTCAGACACGGAATTGAAGTGAGGAGAGCCGAGCTCGTAAAAGAATGGTAGTACCAGTCCATGAGATACCCTGCCACGTGGCACAAATGATGAAAGCGTTGACGTATACTGCTACCATTGCCACGTAGCCGGCGGCACTACGGGAGGAATTTCCGGCAGCGGCGGCGGCGACTGGGTCATTCTTCATCACGTACCCGCCAATGTAGAGCATGCTAAGGTTGCGATTAGTGTCTGTAAGATAGAGCGCATAGTTTGGATGTCCGGCAGATCTTACGGAATGCAACCGAGAGCAGCGCCCCATAGTAGACCTCTCCTGCGGCCGACCTTTTCAACAACGTAGAAGGTGAATGTGCACATTCCAAGGGTCTTCGCGATTCCGTAGAAGCCCGTGGAGAAGAGCTTGGTCGATGTGCCTGTGATGCCGAGAGTTTCGAAGATTCGGGGAGCGTAATATGTGATGATGTTCACGCCGGTGAAGGACTGCAAGAACATGAGAGCAAGACCGATACCCATACGGTTGCGAGTACCCCTCTGGAAGAGCTTCATGAACTGCTCCTTCTTCGTTCTGTTCAGGGTACTCCTCTCCTCGACCTGTTGGCGGATGTCGCCAAGCTCACGCATGATGTATTCGTGGTCACTAGGGAGGCCGCGAAGGTTGCATAGGACTTTCTCCGCCGCCTCAAAGTTGTCCTGACGTGCGAGCCATCGAGGAGACTCTGGGCAGAAGAAGAACATCCCGAGGCCGAGCAGCAAACCCGGAGCGAGTTGGAGTGCGAGCGGGATAACATATTGTGCCACACTGTTCGAAGAAATGTGCTGGTCCGTTCCATAGTTGATCCAGAAGCCCAGCATACCACCGCCTTGCGAGGCGATTTCGAAGATTCCGACAAGTCGACCTCTGATGGAAGGCGGGGCAGTTTCGGAGATGTAAACGGGCACTGTCAAAGACGAGGCTCCGATACCCAGACCAGCTACGAGCCTGCCCGCGTAGATCATGTCGAGGTTGCCGTTCGCGGCGGTCATCAATGTGCCACCGAGCAGGAAGACAAGCGCGGAAATTATGATCGTGAGCCTTCGACCAAATTTCTCTGCGAATGGGAAGGTGCAAAGTGCACCGAAGAAACATCCGGCCTGCGAGTGTCAGTCTCTGGGTTGCATGTCTTCATTCCATGATTGGAGGCTTACCTGGAACGTCGAGACGATGTTGCCCTGAATGGTGTCTCTGGTAGTAGACTCGACTTGATCCAACGCGAAATCGCGTCTGAAAGAGTCCAATGCCATTGTTCCACCGATTACAGCCGTGTCATAGCCCATGGCAAGGGCGGACATCGAGGCCACTAGGGCCACGGTGTGGATGCGAGCATTTCGAACCTCCGGTGGATCTGGATGCTCAAGATCAGTAAGGATTCATCTTTGAAACAAAGCCTCGTTCCAGTTGATGGAAGGATCGACAGGCCCTTAGCAGAGGTCAACTCCACCGGATCGGATGATTTACTGCGAGAAGGTCAGTCAATTTGATCACTACGAGATGTTGAGCTTCAGGCCATACCCTAACGTGCCACTAGCATGCGTGTTGAACTTCTTGGTGAAGGAAGACCAGCCCATAAGTAGGTGTTCCTAAGGGAAGACTTGGATCGGTGAGGTAGATTGGGTTGTTTTGGTTTGAGTTGTAGCGTTGGTGTGCGATAGCTTGACTTGAGCGATGCGATACGGAAAAAAATGTGAACGTATCGAGAGCGTGAGGCTGCTAATATAGCCTTTCGCTTCGAAACGACCCCAGAGTCGCATGTACCCTTCTTCCTGACCCTTCACACAATGATTTTGCGGATGGTTTCCCCGCTCTATCACAGTACCCCATGGGGTGTGTAGAAGCGGCCATGTGAACCAATGAAGTGAAGCGAGTGATCTGGGCCGCTTTGGCTTGGATAATGCATCCACTCGCCGAGACGCTTGATACACTGGGCGAGGATTCTCCGGGAGCATTCAATGTCGGGGCTGCAGCATATCCTTGCCGGGGCACATGACCTCCTGCAAGTCCTGCAAGAAGATGGACAAGCTAACCTCTTGGGTAGTACGGCTGTCGATGCGAAAGGTGGTGCAAGTGCGAGTTGAACTCGGAAGGAATGAGCTCTTCATTTCTGGATAGTAGATCAGTGTCAGCGATGTTACATAGATCGGCATGAATGACGAGATTTTGGGTGTGTGAGTGACAGGAGGTGGACAGCAGTGGTGGTGTCTTCGGCCAAGTTCCGCCTCGCTTGCTCGCGTGAGTGCCATGCATTCTGTGCATGCACGCCGTAGTAGGCAATATATCAAGCATGACTCGAGCGCCTTGTCTTTGGAGACGAGACATGAGGTCCGTCGGTTACGCCGAGGCAGTGGAAGAAGGCCCACATGGACACCGACGACTATGTCGAGGAAATAGTGGACCGCGGAGAAGATGCGGAGAGTGTCTGGGGTTGTGGATATTCACATGTGGTCTGGTCTGTTGTTCCGGACACGTTGAGTAAGCGGCCTTGGATGGTGTTGCCGAAGGAGCTTGGTTCGATTCAGCTTAATGTTCGCCATGCTTGGCTTGGAACGTCACCTTTGTCAGCAGGCTCCATCTTCCAGCCACTCTCCACCAACCGGCTTTTCTCCTGCAACCTCCCACATCACTCCATCGCAAAGCCAATCTGCGCCCCCAGTTTCGCCCTGTAAGGACGTCTCCATCGTAAGCAACGTCTTTTCGGCGAGCGGCAGCTGTTGATGCGGTGGCGATCTGGCTTCCAAGCTCGCGGCTAGCCCCTCTCGGCGCCCAGCGACTATGCGCTCTCAACCAAGCCATTTCATGGACAATAGAGACTCCATGTGAGGGCCTGCCTGCGAAGTCCGTCGTATCTATACGATTGAACGGCTCCGAATGCTCCACTTCGACCTCAACATTCGCTATCAACGCTGTATCTCCGCATCTCGAACTCATATTGTGGGGAGCTCTGCCATGTCGCTGGCACGAATCACGCAGCCTTGTATTGTGGCAGTGCTCTTGGTATCTTCCTGGGCGTCGAGCTGCCCGCTCTGATCGCCGACGCCCTTCTCGGTCGTGTCTTTAAGAGGCGCTGCGATGTACCCGGTTCCGGAAAAGTGCAACTATCCAACGCTCTTTGTACCTCCGTATCTTCACGTCAACAACCTTTTAGACTCCCTTCTACGTCGATGGTTATTATCTCTACCCTTTCTCATGGCAACGACACTGCCTTGTCGACTGGACCTCCAGTAGAGGATGAGCCAGAACCCCCTATATGTGGCTATAACAGCGAAAAACCCAAAGATGAATCGGTGACTTACATCGAAGAGCGTACCGGCGACGAGATCACCGAGTACGCTCACACCGTTGATGCCGCATCAATTGCGCGCCACTTGAACGTCGATCCCGAGTAAGTCGTCTCTTTGCTCTACATCAACATCACCAGTATTGACCAGCTTTAGGAATGGTCTAGGGGGAGACGAGGCGGCCACGCGCCTTGCAGCAAACGGCCCCAATCGCCTCAAAGATGGCAAGAAAGTCTCTGTCTTTGAGATCCTCCTCAGGCAGGTGTCCAATTCGTTGACGTTCGTCCTCGCCATCGTTATGGTGTTGTCCTTCTCCCTTGGAGACTGGATCGAAGGCGCTGTCGTTGCAGCCGTCGTTCTTGTAAACGTCGTTGTCGGGTACAATACGATAGTCATCCTTCGAGATCTCCAATCCCAGGCTAACATGGAACAGATTTGTGCAAGATTTCAAGGCCGAGCAAAGTGTCCTGTCCTTGCAAGTTCTGTCGAGCCCAGAGTGCAACGTCATTCGCGGATCGATCATCCAATCTGTCCGAGCGGAAACACTCGTTGTTGGTGATGTCGTTCAGCTGTCCACGGGCGACATCGTGCCTGCTGATCTTCGGCTCTTCGAATCTCTCAATCTCTCCACTGATGAGGCTCTTCTTACCGGCGAGTCGCTGCCTAGCTCCAAGCACGCAGAGGTAGTACTTCCTCTCAGCAAGGCAGACATTGCCATTGGTGATCGCGTCAACATGGTATATTCAGCTTCCATCGTTGCACGTGGCCGTGGCTTAGGCCTTGTCACCGCCACTGGAATGAGAACGGAGGTCGGAAAGATTGCTGCACTGTTGAACGCCAAAAAGCAAAGCACCAGTTCGACACCGTTCATCATCCGATTTGCCAAACGCTTCTGGTATGGTGTGAAATCCGCACTTGGTTTGATTGGCAGTCCTCTTCAAGTGTCTCTCAGCAAGTTCGCCCTGCTCCTCTTCGCATTGGCAATTCTTTTGGCGATCATCGTCTTTTCGACAGCTGGATGGGATGTCTCCGACGAGGTCCTCATCTACGGCCTATGCGTGGCCATTGCTGTCATCCCCGAGTCGTTAATCGCTGTTCTCACCCTTACCATCGCTGTCGGAACACAAACTATGGCTAAGAGCAACATCATCGTGCGAAGACTCTCCTCCCTGGAAGCGATCGGTGGCGCTACGAATATCTGCTCGGACAAAACTGGTACTCTGACGCTTGGCAAGATGATCCTAAAGAGGGCTATCATCGCTGGTGGAGGAAACATTCGGGTCCACGATACATCTGACCCGTTCAACCCACACAGCGGTACTGTAGAGACAACTCTGTCCACAGAACAAGGCAAACGAAGTGCTGAGTTTGCTACATTCCTTGAGATCGCCTCATTGTGCAACCTTGCCGAAGTTTCGTCTGCAGGCGTAACCAACGAGTCGTCTTCGACTCTTCCCACTCAAAGTGCATGGTCTGCATTGGGAGAACCGACCGAAATTGCGCTGCAGGTGTTCGCAACCAGATTCCAACATGGAAAACCCCAAGCCCTTTCTCGGACCCAGCGTAAACTCATCACCGAATTTCCATTCGACTCCACCATCAAGCGCATGGCTGTTGCCTACACCGGCGCCCCAAACACTACAGACATCTTCGTAAAGGGTGCCACTGAGGCTCTTCTGCCTCTGCTTTCATGCTCTGATCAAACCAGACATGACATCTTGGCGGAAGCAGAAGCCATGGCTCTGAAGGGCCTCAGGGTCCTGTGTCTGGCCTCCAAGTCTGTCGACTCTTCCATCGATCTCACTGAACGTTCGAATGCCGAGTGCGACTTGAGGTATGCCGGTCTGGTTGGCATTTACGACCCGCCGCGTGCCGAGACTGCAGAGGCAGTACGTACTTGCCAGTCTGCTGGCATTAAGGTCCACATGCTCACGGGTGACCATATCGGCACGGCCGCAGCCATTGCTGCCGAGGTAGGCATCACAAAGAGCGTGAAAGCCGGGCGTGGCGAAGTGATGGCTGGTGGAGACTTCGACAAAATGACGGAGGCGCAAATTGATGCACTTCCAGAGCTACCCCTGGTCCTCGCCCGTTGTTCTCCAACCACCAAAGTTCGCATGGTTCAGGCTTTGCACCGCCGCAAGGCCTTTGCAATCATGACGGGTGACGGTATCAATGACTCTCCGGCGTTGAAGCTTGCCGACATTGGTATCGCCATGGGTATCAACGGCAGTGACGTCGCAAAGCAGGCCGCTGATATGGTGCTTGCGGACGACAACTTCGCATCCATCGTCCGTGCCATCAAGGAAGGCAGACGTCTGTTTGACAACATCCAGAAATTCTTGCTTCACCTGTTGTCTTCCAATATCGCCCAGGTCGTACTTCTAATGGTTGGTTTGGCGTTCAAGGATGCTGATGGCAATTCGATTTTCCCCATGTCGCCGCTGGAAATCCTCTGGGTTAACCTGGTTACATCCGCCCCGATCGCTCTTGGTCTTGGACTCGAGCCTGCAGTCCCCGATATCATGAATCGCCCACCACACCCATTGAGTGTCGGCGTCTTCACTTGGGAGCTCATCGCCGATAAGATGGTCTATGGTTGCTCAATTGGTGCACTGTGCCTGGCAGCTTTCACGATCGTCGTTTACGGAGTCGGCGGTGGTGAGATGGGTCAACACTGCAACGAAGAGTTCAACGCTTCTTGCGATGTTGTCTTCCGCGCTCGTTCCACTACATTCGGTGTTCTGACCTTTGCTCTGCTTATCCTTGCTTGGGAAGTTATCGATTTCCGGACTTCACTCTTCAGCATTCGCCTGCCAGGCCGCGATTACACCAAGACTTCGAGCCGCTTCTTCTCGGTCGGCCCAACGCTTTACCACAACACATTCCTGTTCTGGTCTTGTATCGCTGGTTTCTTGATCATCTTCCCATTGATCTACATACCCGGATTCAACTTGTCGGTGTTCGATCATTTGCCCATCTCGTGGGAGTGGGCTATCGTCGTCTCATGCATTATCGTTCAGATCTTGATCGCTGAGTCCTGGAAATGGGCCAAGCGTGGCAAGCTCGGTGAGAAACTCGCCGTGAAGCAGTCAGACGTACGCGAACCAAGCCCGGTGCAATTGGCCGTTCCGGTCTGAGTCATCGATGGCACCTCGTTGTACGACCGGCAGTTGCGATGGTCATCGTTGCACTCAAGTTTCCCGGATCCGATGCGCGTTCAACACAACATAAGGGTCCATGACCATTCTTCGAAGCCTTGGGACAGGTATCCCGCCGCTTCAACACGCGTGGACTTCGAAGCCGTACACATATTCAGCACGCGCTACTTTTTCTTTTTAGTTTGCTCCATAACGCCCGATCGGTCTTGAAGACCGAGGTATGCAGGACATGCAGATATACGCTCATTTATTCACAAAACAATGGACCTGCGTCACGCTCGATTGCGAAATTTCCTTCTGTGTCTGTACCTCGAGCGTAGAAACTTAGTAAGCCGCTGGGTGATCATTTCAGGTGATTTGCGTCGAACGCGATATCCAAGCGCCCTAACAACATCAGTTCTTTACTCCCGCCACATCAATAATAATCTTCCCCGTCGCCCTACCAGACTTCAGACGTTTGAAAGCCTTCGCCACATCTTCCATTGGAAAGACCTCGTCAGTGACAGGCTTGACCACTCCTTCCGCTATCCAATCCGCGATCCGCTCGAGAGTCTCCGGCGTGATGTCAGCAGCAGCAAACACCAATTTACGGCGACCACCGCCCAAGAAACCTGGCCAGAGTAACGCACCAAGTGCGAATTGTAAAAATGCACGACTGGGTCCGGCGGCGACTTCGACAAATTTGGCATCCGAAGAGGTGTAAGTATGGGCTTGGAAGTAGAGAGCCGGGTCGCTAAAGACGTTGTCGACAACAAGATCGAAAGCATGGCCGGTCGCAGCGACGTTGCGCAGCTGATCTAGCAGTGGGAGGGCGTTGTAGTCTAGCACATCGTCTGCTCCGAGCGAGCGGCACAGCTCGACATTTCGAGCTGAGCAAGATACTGTAACGTGCGCTTCTGCAGCTTTGGCGATCTGGATGGCATAGGTCCCAACGCCGCCACTTCCACCGTTGATGAAGACGCGAGAGCCTTTGGAGATGTATGGAACGAGCGATGCGAAAGCAGTTGTTGCAGCGACTGGAATACCAGCGGCCACGGGCGGCGAGATGCCAGAAGGCACCCGGCAGATCGCATTTGCTGGGGCGGCAACATATTCCGCCAAAGCACCGCCTCCAAGGGGATTGGAGGTGGCAGCACCGAAGACCAATTGTCCGGGCACGAGCGGCGAACCGTCGGCTGGGGTGATGATGTGACCTGCCACGTCAAAGCAAGGTGTGGCTGGTTTCTTAAAAGCGAAGCGGCCGATGAAAGGTGCTTCCGGGGCCTTGAAATCGACTGGGTTCAATGCGACTGCGACAACTCTGATCAGATGTTGAGTTGGGCTGGGCTTTGGCAATGGTTCCGATGAGTGTAGCTTAAGATGCTCCTCTAGACCGCCGACGGTGGAGTCGTATCTCCAGATGCGCATGGTCGATGGAATTGTGCTGATAGCCATTTTAGTGGTAGGAAACGATGTAAGTCGTAATGGCAACGAAACCAATGGTCACTGTTTCTCAGGTCAGCGGGAAGGCGTCTCGAAAGTGACATGCAGCGCAGCCATATATATACACACTGTCACCGGCACTGTCCTGAAGTGACTGACAGATGCTATCTCCAGATTCCAGTTGAGTTTGATCGACCAAGCCAGACCTTCGCCTGATTGGCTGACCAACCTTTATGCGAATGCGATTGCTCTGGCTTCCGGATACAGCTATCCGACAATCCGAGAATGCGAGCGACTTGATTTTCAAACAAACTGTTGACAAAGGATTGTGCAAGGCTTACAAACCACACCAAGCGATAGTCATATTTGGGCGTCTACTTCGAAATGGCGATTCCCCGGAACTCTTTTGTGACGTTGGCGATGGCTTCCTCCACAGGTAACCTTTCCATGCTGCTTGCACCAAAGAAACCATGCAATCCCGAGCATCTCTCCAGAACAAACCGAGCATCCTCAGGCTTCGCGATAGGTCCACCGTGGCACAGCACGATGATATCCGGATTCACTCCGCGTGCGGCTTCCTGGATGGCTTTGATGTCTTTCACACACTGCTCCAGGCTCTTGCCGGTTTGTGCACCAATGCTACCGCTGCTGGTGAGACCCACTGGGAAACCATAGATTAGGAACATTCACTTGCAACATGACACTACCAGTCTTTTCACTTACTATGCGCAACGACCACATCCGCTCCAGCTTCCGCCATCAGCTTAGCTTCCTCCGGATTGAAGACGTACGGTGTCGTCACAAGGTCCATTTGGTGAGCAAGTCGAACCATCTCGACTTCAGTGTCATACCCCATGCCGGTCTCTTCGAGATTTTGACGGAAGTTCCCGTCGATGAGGCCAACAGTAGGGAAGTTCTGAACGCCAGCAAACCCCAGGTCCTTCAACTGGCGTAGGAAGCGTCCCATGTCGCGGCCTGGATCTGATGCACAGACGCCGGCTATCACTGGCGTCTTTTTGACGACGGGGAGGACCTCAGAGGCCATTTCGACCACGACATCGTTGGCATTGGAGAAGGGCATCAAGCCAGCGAGAGATCCACGTCCAGCCATGCGGAAGCGGCCACTATAATAATCTTGTTAGTACACAGTAAGTTTTGGTAATCATGAACTTTGACCAGGTACCTGTTGTAGATGATGATCAGCGAAATGCCACCAGCTTCCGCTGACTTTGCTGTGAGTCCGATGCCTGAGCAACTGGTGATTAGTATACATAGCGGCAAAGTCCGTGTCACTTGGTCCTGGTCTACCTACCTGCGCCTGCACCCACAATAGCGGTGCCAGAATCGATCTGTTTCCGGAAAGCAGCTAGGATCTCCTTGCGATCTGTTGGAGGAGCCATCTCGATGGAAGAGAAATGCGCAGTTCTTTTGTCAAGTTTCTTGCGGTATGTCAGAATAAGATTACGTTCGAGTGTAGATTCGAAGAAGGATTAGAGACGCTTGCTTTCGTGTTCGGTCTTGACGCAATCGCCTGCAGGTGTGGAGCCCGTCGATCACCATTGTTCCCCACCTCGAACAACGCACTCCACGGTGTCTTCCACTACACTAAGAACACCAATAGCTAAATTGTACCCATTTCCATGGTGACTAGGCAACTGCCAGTATACTACCAAAGACACAGCGTCAACGAGTCTGTCTTGCCCAGAGAAGGATGCCTCACATCGTAATCCTCGGTACTTGCGACACCAAGCTCCGGGAGCTCCAATATTTACGGTCACAAATCCTGCGGGACAATGCCGACGTTCGAGTTACTCTGATTGATGCTGGGAGGTCGCCGACAAAAGATGACTCTATCACCGTCACTCAGGATGAACTCACATCGACCTATGCGCCATCGGAGAAACAAGAAGCGGCAAATCTTCCCCGAGGTGACATGATCAAATACATGATCGCCTGTTCCACAAATTGCGTGAGAGAGCTGTACCAAGTCGGCCTCAAAGATCCAAGCAAAGCCATCCATGGAATCGTATCGGCAGGAGGAACTGGCGGCACCTCTCTTGTATCCGCCGTCATAAGAGAGGTGTTCCCAATCGGCTTCCCCAAGCTCATGGTCAGCACAACCGCATCTGGCGACACCGGTCCAGTGGTTGGCGAGACAGACATCACCATGATGTATTCCGTTGTGGACATCTCCGGCACCAACACACTGCTCAAGCGCATACTATCCAACGCTGCGGGCGCCATCACCGGCATGGCTCGAGCCTACGAGCGATCGCTCTCTGAAACACACGATGAAGACGAGAAGCCGCGCAAACGACTCGGCCTGACAATGTTCGGTGTCACTACTCCTTGTGTAGATAAAGTCCGCACACACCTCGAAGCCAACTACCCAATAGAGTGCTTCGTCTTCCATTGCACAGGGCACGGCGGCAAAGCCATGGAGAGATTGGTGCAAGAAGGCAAGCTCGATGCAGTTCTCGACCTCACCACCACCGAAATCTGCGACGAACTGATGGGTGGCAACATGAGCGCTGGCCCGCATCGGCTCGAAGCATCACTCAGAGCCGGGATTCCAACGATCATCTCGGTAGGAGCGACGGACATGGTGAACTTTGGTCCGAGAGCTACGGTTCCGGAAAAATTTGAGTCGAGGCAACTCTTTGAGCATAATCCTGTGGTGACACTTATGCGGACGTCACCGGAAGAGTGCAGAAGAATTGGCGGATTCATCGTGGACAAAGTGAAGGAGCATGCCCAAGAACCGAGCAAGGTTCAAGTTGTACTGCCGAAGGGCGGCGTGAGCATTATTGCTACATCCGGAGCTCCATTCTATGATGCTAAAGCTGATGAGGCCCTGTTCGAAGCCATCGAGGGCGGCTTGGATAATACTGGTGTTCTGGTGTCGATTGATGAGAGAGCAATCAACGACGAGGGTTTTGCAGTCGATGTTGCACAACGCATGGCAGAGCTGATGGGTCTCTGATAACACACTGTATTGGTGAGGGATGCCCGTATGGGTGAATTTGTGCAGGTGTGCAGCTAAGGTCGAGTCTTCTTATTGGGCCCGATCGACTAAAGTTGCCCAGACGACATGTATTCACATGCGAACTCAAAAGCTACACGATATCATGCCATGTCAGCGCCCAGAGAACTCTTGGTATTGTCCCTAATTACCAAGAAATTACGTGACTTCGATTGGCAAGCGTCGTATGGTGCCCTAAGTCCGGGGTGTTTGTTGTCCCGAAGTCCTGAATTGTCAGCTTTTAGTAAGCCAACCAACAACTTAGACGTAACATACCTTCCAGTTCGCTTATGGCTTGAACCCGATTCTCCGTCGCTCTGGACCAGGTACACGCCGGAGCTGTGAGGGGTAGCATAGAAGCGAGAACGCATAATCATGTTGACAAGATTATAGCCATTCAGGTATAAAGGCCACTGCCCGAAGCCATCATCTTGCAGGCACTCACATTCACAACACACCACAACTCCTCAAAGCCAACGAAAAGACTTCAAGATCACCGTAAAGACAACTCAGGACTGCATCAATCATGTCTTCCAAACGCCTTCTTACCATCTTCGGTGCCACTGGCAAACAGGGTGGCAGTGTCATCGACATTGTCCTAGCCCGTCCCGAACTCAGCAACAAATACGCACTCCGCGGTATCACGCGAGACCCATCTAGCAGCAAATCTCAGCAGCTCGCGTCTTCAGGCGTCGAAGTCGTCAAAGGCGATCTGGACGACGTCGAGTCTCTGAAGTCCGCCCTCGCAGGCTCTTACGGCGTCTTTGGCGTCACAGACTTCTGGGCCATCATGTCCAAAAGTCAGGAAATGCAACAAGGCAGAAACATCCTTGCAGCCTGCAAAGCGACCGGCGTCAAGCACCTGGTCTGGAGTTCTCTGCCGCACGTCGCCAAGCTGAGCGAGGGCAAGTACAAGAACGTAGAGCACTTTGACGGCAAAGCAGAGATCGAGCTGGTCATCGAAGAGGGCAAGGGCAGCATGATTGCAAGCTACTTCATGCCGGCCATGTTCCTCGACGAGCTCAAAAACTTGATCAAGGACCACGGCGAAGGGCCCACGCTAGCTCTGCCGTACCCGGACGAGAACGTTCCCTGGCCTCTTATCGCACCGCGCAAAGACACCGGCAAATATGTCTTGGGACTCTTCGAGGCTGGAGACAAGGCCAACGGAGTCGAGGTTCAGGGTGTCAGCGTCTGGACGACTCCGAAGAAGCTGGTGGCGAAGCTTGGCGAGCATGCTGGCAAAGAAGTCCACTTCAAGTCGCTTCCTGGTGACGTTTTTGCATCTTTCTTGCCGGAAGCCATTCGACTTGATCTGGGTGAGATGTTTGAGTGGATTGGAGAGCGTAACTACTATGGGCTCGGCAGTGAGAAGAAGCAGGCAAAGAGCGAGGAATTCTTGGTCAAGGACCCGGAGTTGGTCAGCTTGAGTGAGTTTTTCAAGTCGAACGGGCCGTGGACTTTCTAGTTAGAACAATTTTGTCATCTTTCTGAGCATGTACCCGGTATCTGCGATGGTTGTTGTGTGGATCTGCTTCTCACAATTCAACGTGTTCCACACTGCAGTCAACGATTCCAAATTTGTGCCTCACCTGGTCGAGAAGGTCACTCAAACCCGAATGCAGTCCGTATAAGCACCCTGAACGAATGTTCTTCTGCTTAGCTGTCCTCGCTGCCTCGTCGGCTTTGTGTTGCCCTCCTTTGACGGGTGGCGCGTGGCTCGTTGCACATCAGCCAAGCAGGTGTGAATTTCGTGTCGGACGTGTCGGATCTCACACTCGTCAACGGCGTTCTCTTTTCCGCATCTCTCAGCATCTCTTCACACCCCTCTAGATCCATTATGACCATCGGACTGAAGTTGTTTCTGAGTATCATGGCAAAGCTCGTCTACCGCATCAAAATGTTGGAACGACGACCTTCAGAGCGCTCAAACAACTTTCAAGGCCGCTCCTTGCATTTTCTGGAAGCCGTCAATCATCTGAGCAATATCAACGCATGTTTGTTCCCTGGTATCATCACGTGAGCAAGTCTGCTCATCAACTCTCCTTAGCTCAGCTGGAAGAGCGCAAGACTGTAACTGCATTCGATCCCCTAGCGGGATCGAACCGGATCAACCGGAATCTTGAGGCCCGCGGTTCGATCCCGCGAGGGGAGACATCTGTTTTGCACTATACAGCTATGCTGTATGTCCATTTTTGATCGTTGTGGCTAAAATCCAAGTTTAACGGACATAGAGAAAATTTTGAAATTTTGAAATTCCGGATTTGTGTGGGAACGATTTCGTTCCATGGCTTCAATGTTTGATGGTGTGGTAGATTGTTATAGCGCGTCGTATCACTACCATCTCGTCTGAGTCGTTATGCATGTTCTCTGCTTACGACCCCAAAACTGCTATCCAGAATCAAGGGCTTCGCGAAGTGTTCACGTGGCACGAGCTATCCTCGTCGAACCTGATCGAGGTACTACCACACAGTGCTAACACGTCCGTGGTTGGCTTACATGTGACCTGTCAGCACAATAGTTGGTCGAATCGAGTCCCGGCTCGGACAGATGTCACTTTACTATTCATTCTATGAGGTGGTCGATAATCATCAGGATCTAGATTGTCGTCTTCTGCTATTGACGTTTACAATCGATTGTCACAACATATCGTCCATTCATCGACACCAGACTGACAAGGGCAACAGGCGGAGTCAAGCTGCGTATCTGTGAGGAAACACCAGTCACGTGACGGGAACCACAGGCTCCCCGCGCGAGATCCGCATGCGGAACGCATGCAGATCCCACAGGATCCCTAGGCTTGGCACATAGTGCCTTAGGAGGCTCTCTTCTGCTCCTGCTCCTACTTAGACTCCTTAGGCAATCGTTGATAATCTACCTAAGAGATACTGTTCAGAACCCCTACCTACTACATCCTCACAGTATCGATGCTTCAACCGGTCTTTCTTGATGAACGTAAGTGAGGTCAAGTTGGGCAAAGAAGAAGGCATTCTATTTTATTAATTAATTAAGAAGTACTTGATGATCGTCACTTCCCACTGCCTGCCTGCGTTGCTAGCGGCGTCCTGTGTATACCCAAAACGCCTTCGCTTGCTAGCTATGTAAGATCCACCCAAAAAGACGGAGGAAAGCAAACGTGAAAAGGGTATCCCGTCTTAAAGCAGAAAAGGAAAGACAAGAAACCGAATGCATCGCTTCCAGCAACTCGAAAAATGCCATGGCCGTTTTCATCGTAATGCTCGTTGCGTATTTCGAGCCACCAAATGAGAGGAATAGGAAACAAAAAAAAAGTAAGGAAAGTCGTTAAAGGACGCCTGGATCGTAGTCGAGCTCCCAGGCCCACAAGCGGCCTATAGCTGCCAATATCCTGTGAAAGCGGCCTCTCGGTCTCGGGTCCTCGTCATCTCCAGTGTAAACCCAAGGCGGAGGATCGACACGGCGAGGTGGTTCGAAGGACGCCTCCAGAGGGCGGATCAGGAGTGTTCTACATTCTTTCGCGACCCCTTCGTAATGCACCTAGCGAACGGGGAGAGTCGGGGTGCTCAATCCATCGTGAAGAATGGGTCCTCTGGCAGTGTTACTGTGTTCGTGGTCCGAGTAGTCGGGCGGAGGCAAATCAAGAGTGCTAGTCCGTTCGAGCTCTGCCTGACGGAGAGCAGGTGGCCAGAATGCGCTTGGCTGCTGTTGAGGCGGCGCAGAAGGGTTTGCGAGGCTTCGCGGGGCGAAGAAGGAAGTGATGTCGTCCTCGATGTCGGTGTTGAGTTGTGCAGAAGCGACGGACTCGCGGCGACGGGCGTTATCCAAGTTGTCAATCGGAGGCGCAGCAGAAATCTGCATGGGAACCCGCAGGTCAATGGAGCCGCCGAGGCCAGCAGTTTGCAGAGAAAGAGACAGTGCGAGAGTGTATGTGCGGCTGATCAGGCACGAGTGGAATGTCGGGACGAACGAGTGCTTGGTGTTGGGCAGGGTGATGGGCAAAGGCAGTCTAGCCGTCCAGAACTTCGAGCCAGGTGTGTAGGTGGTGCTCGGTCCTGGGATCCAACGCTTCTCCTCGACGGACACGGTGCTATCGCGGCGGACGGGAGATGGGTTGCGTTTCTCGGGATCCTCGAGTCGCCACTCGAAGTTACCCATTGAGTGGGAGATCAGATCGATCGAATGGCCATGCACACTCCTAGAGGCATCGAACTCGCTGTCAGACTTTGTAGGAAAGTCGTGGCGTGCGCTGGTGGCGTAGTATGTGCGAGTCTTCAGCTTGCTGTGCAGCTTGTCGAGACGAGGAGGTGACTTGACACCTTTCGCGGGCTCGAAGCGAAGCATTACAGTCGCCATGGTGCTGACTGTGGTGTATCCGAGCTCGCTGTTCGCGGGTGGGAGACGGGCGCTCTCGGGTTGAGCAGCCTCCATGACTAGAGTGCCAAGGTTGCCACCCAGGAAGAGACCTTTCTTGAGCTTCTTCTCCTTCCTGATGCAGTACTCGGTCTTGATGTCGTCTTGGACCATACCCTTGACATCGAGCGGAGGTGCCTCCTCAACTGCGGGCACAACGCGCACTCTGCGCGCCTTGGCCGCAACATGAGTGCTCTTGGAATCCTCTCCAGCCAGTTTGGTGATGCGAGCGAAAATGCCGTATCGCACGCTCGCCATCTCGGGAGCCATGTCATCCAGAGTTCCGTCTTTGCTTGAGAGTTCCTTGTCTCCCAGTGAGGGTGGTAGTTGAAGATGTGCTCGCTTGACGGTGTCGTTGGTTACCTTGTGCTTGCAGATCCTTTCCAGCAATTCTCTCGGCACCTTGAAGTTGAACGGATACTCGTAGGTCTCGCCTGCCTTGAGCAACCGCTCGCCACGTTCGTCCGGATAGAGACTATCGAGTCGCGGCTGGTTGAGGCGTAGGAAGTTGTGGTAAGCTTCAGAGCGGCCACTGATCGCCGCAGCGGTGGTGTAACGCTCGACGAAAGTCCTGGAGGTGCCAATAAAGTCGATCTCAACCTCATCGAACTCGGTATCGACGACAGGTTTGATGAAAACGCTGCCGTCGATGCTGTCCATGGTAGAGTAGATTCGCCTCTTACTGTTGAGGTGAATGGTGATCTCGGGCTTTGTGCTTTGAACGATGCCGCGGAGTTTCGCTGGCATGCCCGGCATGTTGGGCCTGTGAGCGCCGTTGCTAGGTTGTGGAGGAGAAGACATAATGATGGATGCGCCGCGGCGGCTGGACAATAGTTATGAAGGGTGTGTGTGAGTGTGTGTGTCTCGTGAGGTCGCGCGCCAGACTCGGCAGCGCCCCGTGTAGATCACAAGAGCTATGGGGGTTGCGGTCCAATGGGTGTTTTGGCTGGCAAGAAGCTGCTCCCCGCGCGTGGTGGTGATTGGTAAGTGGCAAGTGGCAGGTACGTAGACGAGGTACGTAGATGTGCTAGCTTGGTAGATGGGAGGATTGAGGGAGATGATGATGATGATGATGATGATGATATGAGCGGATGGATGGGTGGGTGGATGGAGGGATGTGTTGATTGATGGGTGGTAGGTATGCCTCGAAAGGAGCTGATTGAGAGGAAATGTTCTACCTGTTGCGGGATCCGACGATTATATAGTAGCGGGAAAACAGAAGGATTCCAACGCCCTTTCATGACCGATGACTGATGGAATTATTAGCAAGAAGATGGCAAAACAAAGGCCATGGGCCATGGCAGGGTCGTCAACATCGGAACATCGGAGTCACTATGACATGGAACCAGCCAATAACGCCGCAAGAGGCGTCAACGAGGGCCCCAACTCCGTCTTCCCCCAGACTACCAGAAACATCTCGTACTATTCTCGCCATCCCAACACCGCAACATGCACCTCCACATCCCAAACCATGCATGATCTGCCATAGGGCGCTGCAGCACGACACGGAAGGGCGTACGCTTACCAATGTCCTGCTCTTCCCGTCGCGCCCTTCTGCTTGACGGCCTACTTTGCGCGTGTTTTGTGTATGACTTTTGATGACTGTGTCGCATGTGATGCCCGCACGCCCTACATACCTGCACAACCCACGGTCAACTGTCCGACCGCCTCTCGCGCACGCACGACATGATGGAATGCTGCCAGGCCTGAATTGGCAAGCAAACGCGCGTTGGCAAGGCGTGTAGAGCAAGCGCTCACGAACGCTGTGTCATTGCGACCGCATAGGTCAAGCAGAGCCGGCTCCAAGCAAGCCCGGTGGATCTCGTGAATGCGCCAGTCTTGCCTGGTTCAGTCTGGCGCTCACACAAATGCGCAGAGAATTCTTCAATCCCGTCTTCCCCAGAACGGCCTTATGCGCTTCTGACGCCTTCGCCGTCGGCATGCCGATTCAGGTTGGCGGACCAGGCGAGAGAGTGTGTAGCATCGTGAGCTTGCGAGCCTGCCCTTCACCTAGTCTACTAAGCACCATCCTTACCGAGTGAGAGATCGTGAAAGTGTGAAGCAATCGTCCAGGGCACCCTTGTAGTGCCATGCGACATCCACTTTCATCCGCTATATCGCTGATCCCAGACCGAAATCACCGTCATTGTTGTGTCGTCTCATCCATACAGTAGTATCGCAATCAGCAGTCGCAAGAAACCACCATAGTTTTTTCTCTGCAAACGGCCTTCGCGTCTCTGCAAAGTCCCTTTGTGACCATACCGCCCAACCACCAAACGCCGTTGGCCCACCAAGGGACCGAGGCGACATCGGCAAAATATTTCCCCAGGCGAAAAGACTCGTCTGGACGCGCCTAGTTCGGACGCCCCAACACCGATGCCGATTTGTGATTCGAGCGCCAGAACCGTTGCACCATCACGGTTCTCTCTGTTATGATTCTTCTTGATGTTACCTATTCTTCCGTCCATCTTCCGTGAGACCATGGAACGGGGGAAATTCGCCTCCCCTCTAACTTGAACGCGTAAACTTTACCCTGTTGTGTTCGTCGTGCGCATGGCGTGATGATCAAGAATCCCGAGATCCTGCAGGCGAACGCCGTACCTACCTATGGAACGATTTCTAATTCCGTGATCATCTCACGCAACAGACTTTCCCCAACATCCACACCACATCCGACGTGTAACACTCACCGACACGAAGATGATGCTACAGTTACGCGTCTATATACGAGGTACAGTACATGTAGAAGCAAAACGTGTCACGAATTCGCAAAAAAAGAACACACGTCCACGCCGATCTTGCGGTATAGTCGTTGTCGTCGTCCCTCTTTCGTTCCCGCCTCATGCCCTCGTACTGTAGATCCCTGGCTCCGCTATAAGATACCAGCAACTACAGTAGCGCAAGATGAAAAGGAAACCCGGGAGAGTGTGTGAGATCCACCGAGCTTGGCGCTACCTTGTTAGCAGGCCCTAAGGCAAGCGCCCGATTCATGCCTTATTATCTACCTTAACTGCACTTCATGCCTTACCTGCTGTACATGCAAGCCGAAGTGTTGAAGACATGGAGTTGAGCAAAGGCCCCAGCGGCAAGCCTCACTTTGTCAAGCCGTCCAATCGTCCATCGATGGATGGGGATCACATCAAGCTTCTACGATATGAGTACACGAGCACATGTGAGAATCCCTGAGCGTGACATCAAAAGAGCAATCGAACCACTCGCAGTGATCCGTTCCATATTTTCTTTTCGATAACAACCATTCCAGCCCATTCGTACTTTCTTACTTTCTTACTATACAACAAGCGCGCACGCAAGAAGCATCAACAAGAAGACCAAGCGAACCAACAAATGCAGTATTGAACGAACATGAGTTCCAACAACATAAAATCGAAACCAAGACTCAAATCCCACATCACTACTACTACTGCTTAGCAGCCTCCTCCTTGAAAAGCCTAGCCAACTCCTTGGCATCCTCCTCCTTGCCGCACTGCACAAACCACTGACTCGGCTTCTTCGGCTCCTTCTCGTTGAGGTGGTCGACGAAACAGGCAGTCACCTTCTTGCCCTGCTGGACGTACATGTTGGCCGAGTTGAGCACGCTGAAGTTCATGCCGGCCTTGCCCAGGGGCGCGACCTTTTGTAGCACGCGCGTCTTGCCGGTGCTCTTGTTGCGCAGCAGCCAGACCGGGCCAAGCGCCTTGTAAACCCACTCGGGCTTCTCGGCGTTGGGCTTTGTCTCGTGCTTGTAGGACTTGGCCTTTTCGATGTGGTAGAGAACGTCGGACTCTTCCTTCTCGGCAGGCTGCAGGGCTGCGGCATCTTCTACTTGTGGCTCGTTGGCGGCTTCTTCGTCGCCTTCGGCGGCGTCTCCGTTGTTGTTCTCGCTGGTGGTGGGTTGGGCAGGTTCAGCCGGTTTCGGGGTCGATGCGAACGTTGAGCTGCTCTCAGTCGTTTTGCCGAATGAGAACAGGTTAGAACCGTTGGTCTGGGTCGGCTTGGTCTGGGAGAACAGCGAGCTGCCACTTGAAGGTTGCGGAGTCTGGCTGCCTGTCTTGGCAAAGAGACTTGAGCCGCCCATGTTGCTCCCAAACATGCCACTGCCCTTGGGAGGTGCAGTAAGCGGAGCGACAGGTGTGCTAGCGTCGGCACCGAACTTGATCGGGGTGCCTTGCTTCCAGGTGTTGTCCTCCTTCGGAGCTTCTGGGGCTGCGCTTTCGGGCTTCTTTTGCTCACTCGAGGTTGTGCTCGGTGCGAAGCCCTTCATCGAGAAGCCGCCTCCAGACTTGGCTGCTTCCTCGATCGCTTTTCTCTTTGCAGCCTGCTTCTCTTCATATTTCTTCTTCCACTCTACTGGATCATCTTCATCGCTGTCATAGTCCTCGTCCATGGCTTTTTTGAGAGCAGAGTCTTGCTCCTTGCTGGCGTTCTGACCAAAGGACGATAGGAAGCTGGAGCCGCCCGCGGGTGGTGCGGCGAAGGTGGGCATGAATCCGCCAGCGGCTTTAGGCTTTTCCTTTTCGGCATCGACCGCGGCTTTCGGAGCGAACAGCGAGTTGGAGCCGGTGCTGCCATTTGCGACAGGAGCTGCTTTGGCTGGCGTGAAGAGAGATGAGGTAGACGGCTTGAATCCACCAAATGTGGAAGTCGGGGTTGCCTCCACGGCGGGCTTTGGAGCAAACAGTGATTTCGCAGCGGCACCAGACTCGGCAGGCTTGTCGAGCGCTGCTTCGAAGAGCTTCGCAGTGTTGCTGGCGTTTGCGGGAAGTTTGGGGTACTCTACAGTCTCCTTGGACTTCCTGCGCTTGTCGGTGTGAGGAACCGTGTCGTCGTGGTCCTCAATGCTGCGCTTTGCAGCATGTTCTTGCTGGAAGGCGGAACGCTTCGGTTCAGTGGCCGGTACGCGCCCAAACAAGCCATTGGTAGCGTTAGGCTTGGGTGTCTGCGCGTCGGCAGGGCGAGGAGCAAACAGACTCTTAGTGAGATCAACGCCGTTCGTCTCACCTGACCTGCGCTCAAACACATTTGCAGGGGGTGCAGCCTTAGGTGTCTGACTCACAGGAGGCTCCGGCTCGCTGCCACTCTTGTTGTTCTTGCGCCTAATGGCATCGGCCTTCTTAATGTAATACTTTAGGATTTGAGTGAAATCAGTATCTGGGTCAGCCTTGGCAAGGCGCTGTTGAAGACCCTCGTTCAGCTGACGCAGTGGGCTTGCATTTGTAGAATCAAACGTATTCGCAGCGGTTACTGCTGAAGCAGCTTGCGATGGCGCAAAAGATTGGGGTGGCCTTGGGGTCGTCGAGGGCGTTTGCTGCGTTGCTGCAGGTGCGAACAGAGAGGATGCAGAAGGTTTGGGTGTGTTTGAGCTGAATAGAGAGTTTGTGGATGCTGGAGCAGCCTTGATGGTCGCAGGCGCTTCGGATTGAGTCTCAGCGGCAGGCTTGGGCGTGCTTGAGCCGAACATGGAGTTCGCGAACGATGGAGTCGGTTTAGCAGTTGCCGGTGTTTCGGGCTCAGTCTGAGTGGCTGGCTTAGGCGTGAACAGAGAGTTGGTAGCCGGCGTGTTTGACGTGCTTGCGCCGAAGAGCGAAGTGGTAGAGAACGCTGGTGCGGGCGTAGCACTCTCCGGTGCCTTGTCAGCGGCTGGGGTGGGCGTGGCAGGTACAGCAAAGGCACTGCTTGCGCCTGTGAAGAGGTTCTTCGCCGGAGCCGTTGCAGGAGGCGCAACAGAGAAGCCCGCGAATGGGTTCGAGGCCTTGGGAGCTGGAGTCGCACTCACAGCCTGATCTGCAGCCTTGTTCGGGAAGCTCATGCGACTGAAGAGGTCGCCACCAGACGCCTTGGGAGTTGCAGAGTTGTCGGTAGGCTGCTCGGTGTTCGATGAAGCGGTCTCCGCCGGCTTTGAAGTGCGGCTGAAGAGATCGCCGCCAACACTCGCAGCAGGCTTTGAAGCGCCAAAGAGGTTTGAGGTACTGCTGAAGGTAGAAGGTGCCTGCTGGGCCTGCGTGGGCTTTTCAGGGCTCAGCATTGCGTCGTCGTCGCCGTCGTCCGTTGTCATCTGTGACTGTGAGAATGAGAAGGTGGGTTTTGAGGTTTGCTCTTTCTGCCAGCCGCTCAACACACTCGTGCCAGGCGCATCGCCATTGGTAGGAGCGGCCGGCGAGGCGCTCTTGAACGACGACCATCCGTCTGCCTTTGGTGCCTCGGTGGGTTTGCTGAACAGCGACGAGCCACCTTGGAAGGGCGATGGGCTCTTTTGCTCCGTGCTAGGCTGAGGTGCAAACAAGCTGGAAGTCTGGGCGGGTTGCTGGGCAGGTTGCGAAGCGCCAAACCCTCCAAAGCTTCCTGTAGTCGAGCCGTTTGTGGCAGGCTGACTGTTTGATGGTTGTGCGCCAAACGTGAACGAATTCGATGGTGTGGACGTGCCGTTCTGCTGGGGTTGCGCATTGAAGCCGGCAAATGGGTTTGTGGGAGCTGGACTGCTGGACTGACTTTGGGCGCCAAATCCACCGAATGCAGTCGAGGTAGGCTTGTTGGTCTGCGTTTGTTGGCCGAACCCACCGAATGCATTTGAAGGTGCACTGCCAGTATCGCCGTTCTGGGTCTGCTGACCAAACGCAAATGAGGGTGTACTTTGTGTGCCACCGTTGGGAGCTGCATTTTGCTGTCCAAATCCACCGAACTGATTGCTGCTCTGTTGGCCGAAACCGTTAGAGCTGGACTGTTGCTGTGGCTGGCTTTGCCCAAAAGTGAAAGCGGCTGCAGGCGCAGGCGATGAGGTTGACTCGATTCTATCCATGCCATTCCCCTCGCTCGATTGCTGGCCAAAAGTGAAGCTTCCATTACCGCCAAACGCTTGGCTAGGCTGCTGCTGGGGTTGCTGCGCGCCAAAGCTGAAGCTGCTCGGTGTTGTCGTGAATGTGTTTGGGGGAGTGAAAGTTGTGCTCGGTCCTGTCAAGGGCGATGCAGAACGCGCTTTGCCTCCGCGCTTGATGCTTGCGATTCTATTCCTTGCGTTAGTATTGTGATTTGAATGACTTATTTGAGCTCTGGGTGTCGAAGGGTATGTCGGTTCCGGATCCACGTAGCCATTCAGGGCGGCAATCCGTGCGCGGGCTTCTTCGCCCTCTCGAGTTTGGATTTTTTTGGTCGGCTGCACGTCGTCATAGTACAGGTGGGCTGCTTCGTCGTCCCTCATGATTGCGATTTTGCAGAACGTGTCGGCTGTCGAAGTGGTACGTCTGGTGTTTGGTTTCGCGAATTTCGAAAAGGTTGCAGTGAGGTCAAGTGAGGCTATTGACTACCGGCACAATCGTGCGGAAGATCCCGTGTTTCGTTGAGCCATGCGCGGCCGGCCCAGCCTCTTCTTTCTTATCGTCGATGTTATTGTTCACCGCGGCAAATGGCACTCCCGCTGCAGAAGAGCCTCAGGGAGCACACAACAACATGACCATACCATTGCTGCAAGCTCGGGACCGGGCCATGAACGTGAGTTTGGAGCTCACGTGAAGGAATTTGGACATCGACTGGACAATCGCAACAAATGCAAACTATCATTGCGTGGGTCCGTCCATCGTCCTCTGAGATGCGATTGTCCGACGCGGTAGCAATCCAATCCTGTCGACGATCTGGTTGACTGCCGTATCCACACAATCGACGCAGCCTGAGCGGATGGCCTTGCTCGCTCGCTCAGATGTTACTGTTGGCAGCTCAGCGCCACTGTCAATGACAAGAGTGGGGTCGCCGCTGCCTGAGACGAATCATCGCCGCAGTGACTTCCAAGCATCTTGTAGCGCAATTCGGTCGAGCGGTTTGTGGTGAACTGGGGTATCAGGGCTTGTGTTTTGGCGCCCTCGACATCAATCATTGTCACCATCTCAACCGTGCTCGTGTTCGAGTGTGCCAGCCTGAAGCCTCTTTCCAACTTCGATAGGCCGTCGATAGTCCGGCCTATGGAGGCTCATGTAGCATTTGCGCATCCAGAAATGTCCAGCTCCAGTAACAGTCGCCAATCGGTTCCACCCAGAGCTCATCGAAAAACAAAAACAAGAAACGGGGTTATACTCACTTCCTCTTCGCCATCTGGGCGGCCGTCGCGGCCTTTGGCTTCTCGTCCATGGCTGCAGCGCCAGTGTCCCCGTAGCTTCCGTATCGGTCTTCGCCGCCTTGACCCTCTGCGCCTCTCTTGCTCATACTTCTCTCCTAGAAGATGTCTCCTCCACGGGCCTCTCCAGGATCGATATTGGGACGTAACGCGCGCTCGGTGGTGTACGAAATCGGTTGCCTTTGATATGGACAAGCGAATAAGGCAGGCTCGAGTTGTTGATGGATGCAGATCGGGTTGCAATGCGCTGGCCGGTCGCGTGATGAGAATAAAGAAAACAAAAGGCCGTAAGAAGTGTCGGTGGGTGAAGAAAGGATGACACAGCCTCGCGACGTCGCTAACGGGGTGCAGAGGTGCAGTGAAGAGACGGTGCTCGATGGAGAGTGACGGCTTTGCGACTTTCTTCTCAGAAGGCTGGCAAAGCTGGCTGGCGTCGTGAGTGAAGTTGCTCTAAAGTCCGGGGGACGGGCCTTTCAAAAACGGACTTCTCAAAACATGGAAGCTGCGGCTGGACTGCTCCTCCTGCACACTGCTCTCTCTGAGGCAGCTTTGACGTATGAGAACGCCCGGCCCGTGCGGAAGACAAGTCACGTGCTCGAAGTACTGTACGGGCAGGTACACTCACATTACACACATGTAGTATATTTGAACACTCTAACGCTAGGTACTACGCACTATACTGACATGTTTACAGTCTTGAGATGGTCGGATAGTAGCATGTCCAATCGATACTGATGGAAAACAGCTAGTAGCGTTTTTTAGGGTTGGGGTTGGGGTTTGGCTACGAGTAAGTATCCTCATCCTTGTTGATCACCAGTCAGTATTTCCGCAAGAGAGTTGGGTGTTGCAATAGCTATATGGTTCCTATCGAAATGGTCCGTCCGGAAGTGTGGTATGTACTCGTGGTGGATGCTTCAAGGTTCGCGAAAACATTTTCCAGATTCTTTGGTCGTCGACAAGGGAGGACATAGAGTTTTAGAACCAACACGATCCTGCTCATCGCCGAGAAAATCTGCTGCAGTTGACACTTCTGTATTCCATGAGAAAGCGCAACCACAAGAGTCCAAGACGGTCCACATCAGTAGTACCAAGGAGATGCAACATGCGATTCAAACCCTCCACTAGAAAGACGCCATGCCCAGCCCTCTCACAAATCTCACTTCGTCCGCGTTACGCTCCAACGCCCTTCGCATCCTTAGATCATACTGCCTCTCGGCATCATCCTTTGCGCGCTCTTCTGCGGTCTTGACCTGCTCTTCTACTGCGTCATGCCAACTGTCATCAGGCTGAAGTGGGTTCTGACCGCCAAAAGAGAGACATCCAAGCCGCCCATCTCCAGACCACAGCAAAAGTGATTCGGTGGGAACATCAGGACGGCTGGATGGATTATGTCCACTATGTGCCCGAAGTGGGAGAATTTTCTGCGCAATGTCGCCTTGGCCTGGCATCTCCGATCCCGTAGAAGCGAAGATGCCGCCAGCCGTAGAATCGTCTTTCGCCATATCGGAGTTGATGTTGTATTGACGTACTAATGTGGTACCGTCCCTCTCCATCCAGCGCAAGTTACCGTCGCCGTCAGAAAATACAATACGGCCACCGTGGGGCGCGACAGATAGAAGCTTGGACGCCGAGGCAGTCTGGCGATTTTGGTAGCTTTGTCGTCCAGATGGGTCGTGCAGTTCCAGAGAGCCTTTGCCTTTGTACTCTGCTGCAGCCAAAAGCGTTGTGCCAGATGTATTTCGTGCCGACTTGAGAGCGCTGATGGGGGTGTCTAGATTGCGCATCGAGCGAGGTATAAAAGGATGTGGCAGGGACGTGAGGGACGCTATCCTGGCACCAGAATGTATCGTACCGAGAAGACGAGGGAATCGGCGGATGTCGTAGTGCAACAGGCTAGTGAAGCGTCCAGCAACCCATATCGATGAGTCAGACTCTTGATTGAGTATGGATAGAGGTCCAGGTTGAGATAGTGTGGCGTGTGAATCAACTGAGCCTCCTATGAGTTCGGCAGATGCGCTGGAATTAGATAACTGCGTTTGTTCTCGCGGGTCATGCAAATGGACTGTAAAGTGAGTGCCAACAGTAAGAGGCATGTCTGACTGGCAACTCGACAATGCTGTGATGGGGAATGGGTACTTCTTCGTCGAGGACACTTGAAGAGTCTCAAGGTCGACTTCTTGGAGAGTGTTCTGTACAGCAAAATAGCCTCTCTTGAGAAGGCTGTTGATTGAGACACATTCGACTGCCCCTGTTTCTGTCATAATGGTGTGACTCCTGTCAGGGGTAGCACGGCCTGTGAGCAAACCAGACACACTCTGGCCGACAAGCCGAGCACTCCCACCGTTGTCCATGGTAGACCGAGCCGTCACGTCCCATATGCAGATAGTGCCGTCATCAAGAGGAGAGATCATGTGTTGACTTCCAGATCCGCCGTCAGACAGAAGGCCGACCCCTGTTGCTTCTCTCATCTCTCGCCTGTCTTTGCCACTCTCGTTGGGCAGATCGATCCAATTTATGTTCACGTCAGCATGCCTCTGGATATATTCCTCGTAGTATTCCATCCTTTCACCAGGAAAGCCAGGCTCCCAATTCGCCAAAGCTCGACACCTCTGCCGTCGATTCACGTGGTGAGCATTGTCAGCGTTCAGCGAAGAGCCCGGAGTGGAATCAGCCCCATGTAAGCTCGATATTGCGTCTCTCAACATGTCCAGATGATAATCACGTCGATCAGCCAGTTGCTGGCGTCTTCGCAAAGCCTCGGCTCGAGAGTGCTCGAAGCATTGTGTCTTCCACAGCTCTGAGTCTCTGGCAAGGCTCAGGAAACGAGAAGATAGAATTTGGCAACGAGCGATATCCGAGACGTCCAGGACTAAAGCACGTCAGTGGACGTTCTTTGCGCTCCACGGTCGGAGGAAGGAGTTACATGATAGTATAGAGAGTATCACTTCGTCTGGCAAACAGAGCAGTGACATGCTTCAGCAAACAGAGCAGTGGCGAAGTAACGAGTATGCTAGCGATAGCGAATGTGGATAAGCCAAGCGAAACGAAATAATGCGGACAATGATACTAAGCCTGCCACTTGGTTGCAAGATCAAAGCGCATCAAATGGGTGCATGTTGAATCGTTGATGTTGAGGTATCTCTGGTTGGAGAGAGCAAGGAGCCTTCCGGCGGACGGTCTCCGGACTCCAGCCTGCACAGCTCACGCCCATGACGCCAGGCCAGGCCCCCAAACAATGAACATCTGGCAACATCCATCATTATCCACGCCATGCCGCACGCAAGTTGTTGAACGAGCCCGCTCGTATATTGACAGGACAACAATGCTCCCCGTCGATCCCGCTACTCAGACAGCCGAATACAATCGCCCAAGATGAAGCAATCCGGCTGGCGCGTCCTGCCACTGCTGATCGGTAAGCCGTTACCTGCCTGTGTTTGTGCATCTCGGCCGTCGCTAATCAATCGCTATAGTCGTCCTCTGCGTCTTGGTTGCCCACGGTCTCGCCCTCGACGCGCCACACCACTTCGAGCCTCAACAGCCACTGCAAGATGGCCAGCGACACCCCGATTCCGCTCGCTGGGAGGATGCCGCAAGGGCCAACGGCGGTAACGAGCAAGATAAACGCGATGACAAGAGGCACTTTGGCGTAGACGAGGCGACAGAGATACTCCGCAAGATCAAGCGGCCGTCAATCTCGAAGCTGGCAAAGTATACGCAAAAGCCCAAGGGCGTTTTCGGAACAACAGCGTACTATGCCAAAGAGGCATTCGTTCTCCTGTTCATGAACGCTCCAAAAGAGGATAACCTCATTTCGACCAAGTCGCAGACGGAGTCTGTCCAATTACCGCAACCATTGTCCAAGGCCGTACGACTGCTGGAGGACGCAGCCGCAGAGAACAACACCGATGCTATCCACATGCTGGCGGAGCTGAACTTCTATGGAAACTACACGCATCCGGTCAACTACGAGCGAGCATTTGAGTGGTACAAGCAACTGGCAGAGCTTGACGGGAACAGCACGGCTCAATACATGCTCGGCTTCATGTACGCGACCGGCCTGAACCCGAAGGTCCCGGCGGATCAGGCGAAGAGTCTACTTTACCACACCTTCGCAGCCGAGCAGGGCAACACCCGTTCCCAGATGACCCTGGCATATCGCCACCATGCTGGCATATCCACGCCACGCAACTGCGACGAGGCTGTACACTGGTATCAGCGCGTGGCAGACAAGGCTATCATATACTACCGCTCTGGCCCTCCTGGTGGCCACAGCCTCATCCGCGATTCTTTTCACTTGGCCGACGAAGCCGGTGGTGTGTATGGTGAAGGTGCAAGTGTGAGCTCTGCGGGAGCTCTGGCAAAGCACGGCGGGCCCACCAGCGACGCATACGCGGATCCAGAGGACGTGATGGAGTACCTCCACTTCCAAGCCTCGAAGGGCGATTACACCGCCAGCTTTGGTCTTGCCAGGGTTCATTACGATGGCGGCAGAGGGATGCCGAGAGATCTGAGGCTCGCAAAGACTTACTTCATGGCCGTCGCAAGACACTATTGGGACTCCAATGGTCATATCAAAAATGATGTGACAGCTGGCATGGAAAAACTTGCATCGAAGTCCGCTGGCTATCTTGGCCGCATGTTTTTGCGAGGCGAAGGAACGGAGCAGAGCTTTAGCAAAGCCAAGATCTGGTTCACTCGTGGTCTAGCGAATGGCGACGCGCTATGCCAGTACTCTATGGGATTGATGTATCGTGATGGTCTCGGCGTGGAGAAGAACATCAAGAAGGCCAGCGAGTACTTTGGAGCGGCGGCAGATCAGGATCTCGCCGTTGCGCAGACCAACCTCGGCATCTTGTTCCTTGACCAAGGAGATATCGGGACAGCGACACACTACTTCGATTTCGCTGCTCGCAACGGTCACATCGAGGCTTTCTTCTATCTCGCCGAGATGAACCACCAGGGCCTCGGGAGAGACCGGAGCTGTGGCACGGCAGCAGTCCAGTACAAGATTGTCGCTGAAAAGGCTGAAGCGATCTGGGGCTCGATAGACGAAGCCAACGAGGCCTACGAGGAAGGTGACAACCAGAAGGCACTTATTCATTACCTCATGGCCGCAGAACAAGGCTCAGAGAACGCACAGGCGAACGTTGCTTGGCTTCTGGATCATTCGCGTCCCCGCTGGAGTCCCATCGACTGGCTCATCTCTCTCAAGCACAACACCGAAACCACAGTTGGTGATGCTGCCCTGGCTCTAGTCCATTGGACTCGCAGCGCCAGGCAACACAATATCGACTCTCTTGTCAAAGCAGGCGATTACTACCTCTATGGCCTGGGAGCCGTGGCCTCTCCGGAGAATGCGGCTGCTTGTTACCAGGCTGCTGGCGAGAGCCTGCAATCTGCCCAGGCCTTCTGGAATCTGGGCTGGATGCACGAGAATGGTGTCGGAATAGACCAGGATTTCCACCTAGCCAAGCGCTTCTACGATCACGCATTGGAGATCAATGACGAAGCATACCTACCAGTCATGCTATCTCTGTGGAAGCTTCGCTGGCGTAGTTGGTGGAACACTGTCACGCGAGGTGGCATCAAGGGCATCAACGACGAACCTGGTAAGACCAAGAGGTTTTCCTTGTCCGAGTGGCTGGAGGACTTCCTTAAAGCCGACGCAGAGATGAACGCGCAGTACGAAGCAGATGACTGGGAAACACAGTATGAGGACCCTATGCCCGGTGGTGATGACACGTACTACGACGACGCAGACATCGACGACGATGTCTTTGTGACGCTGATGCTTGGAGGGCTCCTCGCAGCTCTGGGCTGGCTGATCTGGCACAGGCAGCAACTACAACGTGCTGCTGAGGCCAGGAGACAGCAAGGACTGCAACAAGGCGAGCAGCAGGCGCCAGTGCCCGAACAACAACCTGACCGGGGCGTCTTTCCACAGCCCGGTCAGCTAGGATTCAACGACTGGGTTGCCGGTGGAGTTGGGCATTGATTTTGGGCATTTTCAATTCGCGACACAGCGAGTATGTAATTAGCATGAGTTCAGCATTGTACAGTCTTTCATTCGATTGCGCGTCGCATACTGCTGCAGTTATGTGTACCATTCCCGCCGTATCCCTTTTGATTTGTGCACTGTGATGTAGTTCGGCAGTATTTGATATGTGTAATCGTGGTTTTCATAATATATGCTCGATAGAGTTGTACATATCGCATTTCTTCCGAGAGTTGTTGCTCACTCTACTGATACGCTTTCCCTCCAACGCTCTCGTCGAATGCCATCAAATCCTTGAGTCCGCAAACCTCAAAGAGCTTCCCGGGTCCCATTGCAGGATCCTCTGGGCTCTTGCCTTTGGTCTTGAGAGCAGCGTAGGCCTTTTCTAGCGCAGGCACCACCGCCTCCAAACCCATGGTAGGCCAGATCGCAATCCTGAAGCCCATCTTGTTCGCCTCCTCGCTGGTGACGATGGGCGTCCTGCCGCCGCCGACCTCATTCAGCAGAACAGGAATCTTGGGCAGGTCAGCAATTGCCTTCTCAGCTTCCTCCTTTGATTGCAAAGCTTCGAAGAAAAGCCCATCAACGCCAATTTCCGCCGCCATCCTCAATCTCGCAACCGCCTCATCGTACCCGCCATTTCCTTCGGGGTCCGAGCCGGCTCTGGCGTCCGTTCGTGCAATGATCACAATCCCGCTGCCGCTCTCATCTCTGGCTTTGCACGCCGCGCGGAGGCGATTGGCGTAGACTTCTCGTGAGACCAGGAGCTTGCCGCTAAGGTGGCCGCACCGCTTTTCTTGAACTTGATCCTCGATGTGCAAGCCTGCGACTCCGGCGCGGGCATAAGCTTTCACGGTTTGGGCCACGTTGATGGGACCTCCGTAGCCGGTGTCTGCGTCGGCGATTACTGGTACGGAAGGGTCGATTGAGGCGATCATGGCGGCGTTTTGGTGCATGTCGGTGAAAGTCGTTAGGCCGAGATCAGCCATGCCGAGACGTGACATTGCGGTGCCGGCGCCAGTCTGTTGAAGTTTTAGTGAACTGTGAGTTTGTGGGAGTGTCTGGATTTGAGATTGGCCAGTCGCCACAATGTTGACGCACCATGTAAAGACATTCGAAACCCTGGGCGAGTGCGAGGCGTGCCGAAATACCATCGTATACACCAGGAGCGACGACTGTGTGATTACTGTCCGACAGCAGCTGGCGAAGACGACCGGCTGCTGAGAAGGGTTGTTGTGTTTGGCTCATTGTGATAGTTTGTTGGTTCTGTGGGCGTGGTAGATCTTGTAGATGAATTCCCGTCTTCCAGAGTCTTTCAATGTTGCGTTGTGAGATCGATTGCGGTGTCAGTAGGCAATGTCAATTGAGAGCCGAAATCGAAGTCGAAAAAAGGAATATCGATACTTAAACATTTTACATGGAGCATTAGTAACCACGATATTCATTCTGACGCTGCTGGAGTCTGAGCTCTACGCCGATAGCGGCCGATCTTCTTAGCTTGACCCTGTCATTAGTCGTCTTATCCGAGTTGTTTCCGGAGAGTGAGGTGACGAGTAAGTTGCACGCAGACAACCTAAAATTCACTTCATCTTGTCCAAAGACGCCTGTTCACAAGCCCGGGCTGGAAGACGGAGTTGAAGTCGACGCCTGCAGCAAAGTTAATCAATCACGCAGAGAGCACAGGCCAAGGCGGCCTCTTGTCACAAGGAAATGTTACTGTTCTCTCCCCGGATTCATACATTCTTCAGCCGAGGCTTGCGACCCGGTCACTGAGGTCATGGTCGTGATCACATGCTGACTTCGACCTCTTGATGTTTGGCACATGAAAAACGAAGTAACCTTACCGCTACTACTAAGACCGCTCTCTCCTTTGCTTCCATTGCTCTCTTCTCATCTCCCCAGATCTCTATCCACTTCACCGCCAACCACTAACACCAAAGCCTCACATCGACCCATTCCATAAACATGTCGCTTAAAGAAGGTGTGTATTCGACAAAAGCTTCACAGAATTCCCACCACTAATTTGTCCGTCTCGAAGATTCCTGGCCCTCGTCCCAAGCCTTCGACTCGATCGCATCCGCCCTCTCCGATGAGAAAGAACGCAAAGATGCCATCAAGAAGGGAGGCGCAATCTTCGCCTTCACCCTCAAGAACTCAGCAGGCGAACAGAAGGACTGGTACATTGACCTGAAAGAGACCGGCACTGTCGGCAAAGGTCTCGCGCCCGAAGGCAAGAAGCCATCAGGTATGTTGTCGATCTCCAGCCACGTGTCGAATTAAGCGGCTGCTGACCGGTGCTCTTCTGCTACCAGTCAACCTCATACTTTCTGATGCTCAGTTTTCTGATCTCATCTCGGGCAAAGCAAATGCACAGAAGTTGTACATGAGTGGGAAGCTGAAGGTCAAGGGCGATGTTATGAAGGCGACTAAGATGGAGCCTATCCTGAAGAAAGCCCAGAACAAGGCTAAGCTATAGGTTGGACGCATATAGCACGAACACAAATGACGGCCATATTCACACTTCTTGCGTGGCGTTTACTACTGATTGGCATCGTGTATAGATTTTCAAGGTTCCAGTCCAACACTCGTCTCGTCATCACACTGACGCATTTCAAAGCAAAAGAGTATTCTGTCCCCCATCGAGGACTTGTATATTAATAGAGTGTACTCCAATTCGGCATGCTCCCAGAGGTGAGTAGGACACAGAACACTGTACAACCCTCAGCTGCAGAGCCTGGTGTCATTCTCCAATTCCGATATTACTAAGAAACAAAAGGTGGTATCATCTTCTACAAAAACGCCGTATCTCTCCCAATTACACCTCCCGCCATAGCTCTTTTCACTTGTACTGTGGTTGTCCGCCTTGCGCATACTGTGGTTGTTGTGGCGGCCCTGAGTTCCACCCCTGAGGTCCTCCTTGCATAGGAATCGGCTGGCCTCCACCTCCTTCCATCATATTTTGGACGTCGGGTCTGTGTTTGATGTCCTGATAGAATTTGCAGATGTGGCAGCCAACGTCCTTGTCGGGCTTAAGGCTGAAAGGGATGACGGGAATGAAACAGAACGTGAACCACTCCCATCGTTTGTAAACGCGTGCGCTGTGGTTACCGCAGTTCTGGCATTGTGCTGTGATGTTCTCGTAGCCTTTAAGGAGAGAGGAGAATGCTTTTCACAACAGTTAGCAAGGGCGCTTTTTGAGTAAACGTGACTAAGGAGGACAAACTGTGAGTGCCACAAGTGAAGATGAAAGCCATGTTGCCTACTGTCGCGACAATGCGACGTGGTCGTGATGTTCTGTGTTGTCGCGTTTCACTGAGGCAGACTGCAAGTCAACTGCTGGGCTCAGTGTATGAACAGTCGTGATGTGCGAAAGAAAAGGATGCGCCGGGGTTGAAAGAGCGAGTGTCGCAAATGTTGATTGATTCAGGTGACCATAAGGGAGCCCTTGGCGCGCAACTCGATGGCGTGGCTGTGGCTCGGCCAACCGTGGCGGATGACGTACCATTTTACCTCTAGGTGGTAGCCAACCTAACTCCAAAGGCACACACAGAGTGAAGCACGATGGAACATGTAATGCACTACTGCTACACCTCTACATATATAGTGACAAATACACGCTATGCAAGGATACCATAAACCAGACTCGGCTTCGCCAAGCTATCGTTGCATGGGACTTCACCGGAGAGCTAGCATAGGTAAGAGCCGGCATGATTGACACGGCGAATGGGGCGACGTACACCACGGGAGTGTCTAAATCAAACTGAACCGACGGTCCATGTTGCATACAGTCGCATTCATAAGTGGGGGAAAGCTTGGTTCAAACACCACCACAACTGGAAACAGCCTCGCCCTGGTCATGGCTGCGTATACGGTCGATGGTAAAGCCACTGTCCATGAGTTGCGGAGACTTACCACTAGAAGAGTCAGGATAAAGGTCAGGATCCTGTCCATGCATGGCCCAGAGCCATTGCTCGCTGCGATCCCTGAAGCGTAGAGAGGCCGATTGCAGTCGATGGTGTCGCTCAATCTTGAGTACATGCATAGTGTCTGGATTCGATCTTTCGATTGACAGCGATGGATATCTAAACGACCGTCATTGAGACCAAACCCGGTAAAGCAAGTGCAGAACAAATGTCTACTGCGTCTTGAAGAGCAGGATTGCGCAGTGGCCCAAGTAGAAGTAGATAAAGTGCTTAGTCTCTGTGGTTTCGTCAGCGCTGCTCTAGTGAATTCATGCCTGGTGTTCCTCTTACCATGGGTGACGAAGCTGCCGAAGTTCCTGCCAACAATGCAATGCCATGTTGCACCCTTCCTCTCGTCGAACTGAGCCTTATTAGTGTCAATCGCAAATGGGGTGCTGTGTTTCGACGAACCGTGCGTTTGATGTGGTGAGCGATCTCCTTTGGAAAGTGTCAGAAAACGTGAACGCCGGACATGATCATGCAGCCTCTGATTTGACGAACCTTCTCGACAGTGAACTTCTCCATTGCTTCTTGGGCTGCAATCATGTTAGTCCGACTTCAAGATTTACGGACATCACAAGGGATGCACGGACCGACTTCGATGGCTTCTTGCTGCATGTCTTCACTCTGAACGCATCGTCAGTACAGTGGTCTTGCCCATAATTGTCATGAGGCAGGCTCACCATGTCCACCGACTTGACCTGCGCTGTAATTCCATTAGTATATGCTCAAAGGAGGACCGCTGGAAATCCGACTTACCCTCAAGCTTCTCCTTAACATCCTCGTTCTTGAATTCAGGGCCCTCGTTCGACATTTTGGCGTTAACACTGATATAGGTGATGTCTTGGTGGTTATGTTCGTAGTCGACAAGTATGTTGCTAGTGGCGTGCGCGTGATGTGTTTGTCTCCCTCGCGGTGAGTCCAGCGCGCCCCCAAACATTGACAGCAGGAAAGTCGCGTCCGGCGGGCGTCCGAGCTTTCGGCGCTAAAGCAGAAACCTTCTCTATTTCTTCACAGCCCATTTCGCTCTTCCCAGATTAATTCTTGCCATACACTTCTCCTCATAATTCGCACGAGATGGCGTCCTCTCGCATATTCATCAAGGGCCTACCGCCCTCTATCACGGAAGCCGACTTCAAGAAGCACTTTTCTTCTGGAGGTCGTGAGGTGACCGACGCTAGGCTGTTCGCCAACCGTCGCATCGGCTATGTTGGGTACAAGACACCCGAAGACGCGCAATCGGCTGTCAAGTACTTCAATAAGACCTTTGTACGCATGAGTCGCATCGGAGTCGAAGTCGCTAGACCCATTGGCGAGTCCAACCCCGGCCGACCAGGCGGAAGAGCACCAACCGCACCCAAGGAAATCAACGAGATCCCTGCCACAGCTTCCAATGCTCCCAACAATGCGAGCTCCGAGCCTTCAGCAGAGGACGATCCCAAGCTCAAGGAGTATCTCGAAGTCATGAAGCCCAAGTCAAAGAAGAGAACTTGGGAGAACGACGACGCCTTGCTGAACGGCAAAGAAGACACCACCCCCGCTGATCATCACATGGCTGTCGATGCTGGCAATGCAAGTGATGACGAATACGAAGAGGTTCCGCGCAAAACCAAACGGGCTAAAGTCGACTCAACCAATGAACAAACACCAGTCGAAGCGACGCCTGCAGAGGTCGCAGAACCATCGACGGATCATGCGGAGGAGGCTGCACAAGAGGACAACTCTGCTGGGATAGCCCCCGTGTCCGACGCCGATTGGGCTCGCTCAAGGACTAGCCGCCTGCTCGGCCTTCTTGACGATGAGGAGGAGGAGGAGGAAGCGGGTCGACCCAAAGCTCGCGCAGCCTCCGTATCGTCGAGCGACATGGAAGATGCTCCAAGCAAGACCGGACCTACACGAGCAACTGTCACCGCCACAGAGGCTGTGCCAGATCCCTCAACAGTTGACCCGACACAACCCGAAACTGAAGCTGAACCAACTGGTGTTCGTGCGAGCATGCGTTTGTTTGTCCGCAATCTACCGTACGGTGTGCAAGAAGACGATTTGCAGTCCGAATTTGCACCGTACGGAAATCTCGAAGAGGTACGAATCATTCCCCATTCCACCCCTTTCCTTTTCAAGATGAGCACCTGATAGGGACAACCGATGCAATTGCAATTGAGGTGAACCCAGGAAGAGTATTTTAGTAGATGTCTCTTTGACTGAACGAAATGACCTACCACTATTTTATGTGACATGAACACGCATGGACATATCGCTGACTTGTCACTGTATAGGTTCACGTCTCTCTCGACCGCAAGACCGGGACTGGTAAAGGCTTTGCCTACATCCAGTTCAGCGATGCTGACTCGGCCGAGAAAGCTCTGACTGAGAAGGACGGCCAATACTTCCAAGGCCGCATTCTCCATGTCATCCCGGCTACTGCTAAACGCGAAGACAAGATGAACGACTTTGAGCTCTCAAAGCTGCCTCTGAAGACTCAGCAGCAGATCAAGAAGAAGCGTGAAGCTGCCTCGACCACATTCAATTGGAACGCTCTCTACATGAACGCAGACACCGTTGTCTCGAGTGTTGCTGCACGCCTGGGCCTATCAAAGTCTGAAGTCCTCGACCCCACGAGTAGCGATGCCGCTGTCAAGCAAGCACATGCTGAGACGCACATTATCCAAGAGACGAAATCCTACTTCCGGTCACAGGGTGTCGATCTCGACGCGTTCAAGCGAAGCCAACGCGGCGACACTGCGATTTTAGTGAAGAACATCCCCTACGACTGCTCCAAGGATGAGCTGAAACGCCTGTTCGAGGAGCACGGCGAGTTGAAGCGTTTCATTATGCCGCCCAGCGGTACTCTCGCTATCATCGAGTTCCCAAACCCTGTGCAAGCAAAGGCAGCATTTGGCGTCCTGGCTTACCGAAAGGTGAAGGGATCCGTGCTGTTCCTCGAAAAGGCACCCAAGGATCTCTTCACGCTGAAGCCAACCACCAACACCGATGCAGAAGTTGCCAACGGCATTTCCAAATTGTCAACTGCAGACTTGAAGAATGCAGATGCTGACATGACTGTCGCTGAGACCTCTGGCACTGCTACACTGTTCGTCCGCAACTTGAACTTCGAGACCAGTTCGCAGCAACTCACAGAGACCTTCGCGCCTCTGGATGGCTTCTTGAGTGCCCGAGTTAAAACGAGAACGGATCCCAAAAAGCCGGGTCAAGTGCTCAGCATGGGTTTTGGTTTCTTAGAATTCCACACTTCCGCGCAAGCTCAGGCAGCACTGCAAGCCATGGATGGCTACTCTTTGCAAGGCCACAAGCTGCAGATTCGCGCAAGTCACAAGGGTACGGATGCGGCAGAACAGCGCAGGAAAGAAGACAAGGCGAAGCGCGAGTCCAGCAAGAAGACCAAGGTCGTTGTCAAGAACCTGCCTTTCGAGGCCACGAAGAAAGACGTGCGCTCGTTGCTTGGTGCATATGGAGAACTGCGCTCCGTGCGCGTGCCCAAGAAAATGGATCGCGGCGCTCGTGGATTTGCCTTCGCAGACTTCACAACCCCCAAGGAAGCGCAGAACGCGATTGACGCTCTTCGAGACACCCACTTGCTCGGTCGCAGACTTGTTTTGGACTTCGCCGAGGAAGAAGCTGAGGATGCTGAGGCCGAAATTGAGAAGATGCAGAAGAAAGTTGGCTCTCAGGTCAACAAGGTCGCTCTCCAGAAACTCACGAGTGGCGGCAGGAAGAAGTTTACCACCGAGAACGATGCGGAGGAATAAAAGGATCGTGCCCATCTTGCTCTGGGCAAACCAGAGAAGCAAGGCTTGCATGTCACGTGTTGGGCAAGCACTCTCCTTGCTTCATCGTATGCGACCACATCTGCGACCTAAGCCTAACGATACCCCACACAAGCTCATCAGTCTTGATCAGCTCACATCACGTCGATATTGATAAGGTAGTTCGACGTTCGTTGGCCTTCTTGAAGAACGCCATTGTTGTCGGCGCCCGCAACAGGGCAACATTCCACTGACTTACAGCGCATTCCTCTGACATGGACTATTGCCCAGTGGGAAATTAACACACTGCCAAGTCGAGAGCCCTACCCCTGTGGAAGGAATGCTTTGGGGTCTCATCCCTCTGTCGACGTCACTCTCTTTCCCTTGCCTGTTGTTTGATGAGCTTACGGCAGGGCTTTAGGCTACACCCCTGGGTAGCAGTACTGCGCAAGCAATCGGCCTCGCATTCAACCCTCCATGTGTAGGCTTCACTCCCGTAATTGCACGCGCACGCTGGGAGCATCGTGGAACACAAGGCTAAGTCAGCACACCTTTCTTTGAACCCTTCGTCCAGGGCTGGTATCTATATACAAGATGATGTTTCTTGTTGCCTGACGACAACATTCTAGTCATCCACACCTGACACTCTCTTATTTCCAGTCGCTCATTTACAGACCAAATCTATTCACGTTCCTTACTGTCAGCATACCATTATCAGTAGCCTCAGCATACCTCGGGTGTACTGACGAATCACGGAATTCCATCAAGCATTATTCTCTAGCATTCCTGCTTACGTACCCTCTCAATATGTTGCAACCTTGTGTCCCATCCAACGCATCACCACGTGTGGCTGTGACTGAATTAACTACACGAGTTCTCCAGGAGCACTCTGGCAATCGACAACACAGCGACCTGAAGTTCACCCAGAGCTACAAAGTATTATTGTCGGAGAACACACATCCTCGCCACATCACACGGCCGACCCACCAATCGTACCGTCCATCCCACGCGCCATTCCGAAGCGGCTTTGCACGTCCTAGCTATGCACGCTCACACCATCCTACCACAGCTGAAAAGGACGACAGAGCCCGAAGGTTGCTGAGACGATTGAATGCGTCGGAACAATACGCCAAATACCGTGCCAAAGGCAGCAAAGATGACAAGAACGAAGAAAAGAAATGGCCAGATCACCTTGAGCAAGCTTTCTTCAGAGGTAAATCCCTGGGCTCGCTTCTTCAGGCAAGGCAACTTACTGACGCCGCACTATAGCCCTTGTGGAATATCCACCAATGGGTCGAAAGAAACTCTTGTTCAAAGACAAGCAACGGGGACGCAACGAGCTCATCACCGACTGGATCGAAATGGCTACCGGTCTCAAACGTGACCGCAAACAAGTTTCAAGCCACATCCAAGTCTTGAAGCCTTTTGTTCAGGATGATCCTGTCATTATGGCTCATCTGTCCTTCGCTGGAAATGGGGAACACGTCGCGCCACAGAAATTCATGCCAGCTTATTACTCCCAGCAACTTCACGGCAGAGGCCCGTCTAGCTATCCGGTGCAGGCGCCACCTCAGAGTATCCGGCATTCAGGTGGCCGGCAGATCCATTCCCTGCCTACACTCGAAAACATTGGAGGAGAACAGGGAAGGCTACGCGATACGCCCGATGTTTTCGAGCCTGTTGACTTCGAGATGTTCGTGCAACGTAAGTTGAGCGCTGCCGAATCCTCTCACGACGAGGTGGAGCGGCTACACACCTACACAAAGCAAATCTCGCAACCTTGGGAAGCTGATGAGTTCTTCTCCGACTGGAACGATATTACTCGTAGTCATCCGAATCTCCCAGCGTTACACTCTCATCGTCCCATCGACTGCAATGTCATCGCCGCCCAAGCGTCGTTGGCATTGCACTCAGGCCCGTGGAAAGACAAGGATGGCTTGCCGGTCGGCAGTGGTGGAATAGAGCTAGGTATCTCCTTCCACTGTCGGACAGGAGAGCTGCCGCGCCCGTTCGAAGTGATCTGCCAGAACCACTTCTACGAGAGAGGCAAGCTGAGTGAAAACTCCACCCATGCCCACGCAATCCTGGACAGCACGAGCAATAACGACATTCAAGTGATGTTCGGCAGCAACTTCTGGGTGAAGGCGCTGTCTGCTAAACACAAGGAAGCGTGCGAAAGCGGGCCAGAAGGCGGATCAGCCTTCGTTTCCAGCATCAACGCAACTCAAGACATCTTCATTAAAACAGCAACCGGGACGGAGAGAGTAATGTTGATTCACTGGTCTTTCCGTCAATCCACCGGTGGACTAGGCCGGACAAGCTGGAAGAGGATTGTCATGCCGCCATCTACGACATCCGCGCAGTATGCGTCGCCATCGAAGGCCATACCCGCAGATACTCCATTCAATTTCAATGACGACCCAATACCGAACCTCACATCTTTGGGCGTACCGCCGACCTTACAGTCTCCCTTCGAATACAACAGCGGCACTGGCCCAGAGCCAACCTCGGCAATCTGGCCAGCACCCATAAGCGATGCGAGCGGCTTATCCTTAATCCACGCCAGCAGCACAGACGTCGATATGACTAACGCCTTCGACTTCACCGGCGGCCACATGGACATCACGTACGACCCCGACCTGAACCTCGACAGCTTCGACACCTCGGCCTTCAATTTCGACGCCACGACAGACGACTTTGCGGCGGACCCGGTACTGCAAGACTACTCGCAGTCGTGGATGGGCGGAGGCTACACGGACAGTTTCGACAGCGCACAGCAAAGCTTCGCGGAGGACAGCTTCCAGGCTTCGGCAGCGATTGAGAGTCAGGGCAGCAGGGTGTTTCCTACTTATGGTGTCTTTGATCCGCAGATGTACGGCGTCGAGCACGAGTCGCAGGCGTTTGGTGGTGCTGGGCAGGACGCCGTCAAAGACGAGGCTGTGATGGCAGCCGTGACGGAGTTTGCTACGCAGGCTTCATGTGATATCGGCATTGAGAGCCAGGAAGCGGCGCAGTAGACGTCGCAGTAATGTGTACGATAATAACGAGCTCACCTAGTCAATGATTGAGGCGTCAAAAGGCTAGAAAGCCTTGATAATTGCCATGCAACTTTCATTCGATACTGAATTGGCATCTATCTGCTGTCATTGCCACGCCAACTTCAATTTACATGTTGCCTGGCTGTTGCCTTCCCTTGTCCTTTCTATTCGAAGGGGGCATCGTAGCTACTTTCCTCCGTGGAACCACACTGCCCTGTGACATGTTGTACATTTACCACTTCTTATGGTTCCGTCGATACCCACTTCAATCTACCTCCTTCTCAGGCGCTCCTCCGACACATAACTTACAGTATGCTTATATAGGGTTAGGGTTGGTGTAAGCGGGGATATAGGAGAGGATTCAGTAGGTTCCGGACGTGCAATAACTACGCCGTTCACAAAGGCTTCGTCGGAGTCGGAGTCGGAGTAGTCGGGTTCAGAGGCTGGACTCAGCGGCCGTTGAGGTGGGAGCATTGAGAATGGGTGCCGTAGTGGTGATCTCGCCATTCTTTCTAGCCATCTGAGTACCATTCACGTTGTGTTCGGACGACTGTTCCTCCCTGCTCGCTTTCCTTCTGCTGTTCGCTTTTCTGCCGTGCTCGCTCTTCCATATTAGTGACGGCGTCGAAGCTACCCGCGCGTGAGTCTTCGGTGAGGTCCATTTGGAGTTGATAGGTTCTGAAGAGTAGCGCGCCCTGCTCGTCCTTGGGTTCCAAAACACAGTGCGTCGGGGACGTTGCCGTTGGCGATCCTTGAGTGACCATCCATGAGTGACCACGCGGCTAGTTTTGATCCGCGATCCTTGAACTGGTGATTCTCAGCCTTGCGGTTGGCGGCGTGGATGGAGCGAGCGCTGGTCAAATGTCAGTGGTACGTCTGCCCCAACACACACTCTTTTATGGGAAAGCTTGTCCTGTCCGAATACGAAGCGACAGCAGAGGAAGATATATAGAGAACCACAAAGCTCATGTCATTTCATTAAAACTCATATTTATGCAGGGCGATCAGCCTTGGACGTTGCGTTGAGCATCTGGAAAGCCTATCGACTTCAGATCTTTACCTCGCTCGGGATGTTGATCTCGAGAATCTCCACACCCTTCTGGAGGTCGCTCTTGCTCGGCATCTTGCCCCTCCTCATCAGCTCCGCGCTCTGCGTCATGTACGGGTCGCGCATCATGCTGGCCACGGCTACGACCTCTTCGCCCTTGGTGTAATAGGCCGTCCAGCTTTGCTTGCCCTCGCTCACGTCTGTTTCGCCGTGTACGATGAGGTCGTCCCAGCCGTTCGGTGTGTTACCGCAGTAGCGGACCTGTGAACCGGGCGCAGACCAGAAGACAGGGATGAAAGACTTGGACTCCTTTCCATTTGAGTTGATGGTGAGAGCAACGCTGCGGCCGGCGTTTTGGGCGACATCCCAATGCTCGATGCGCACAGGCTTGCCGTTGCCGGAAGGACCGTGGTATGGGAAGGTGGCAATGTCGCCAATGGCGAAGGCGTCCTCGACTCCCGGGATCTGGAACTTTTCGTTGACACTGATGGAACCATCGTCTTCAAGTTTGACGGCGGAGTTGTCTTGAAGGTAATCGGTGGAAGGGCGGATACCGACGCCCTCGATGACAAGGTCGGCTTCGAGAGAAGTGCCGTCCTTCAGCTGAACTGCGCCGATCTTCGATTTGTCAGAGCTACTCGGCGTGCCCTTCTCGACCGAAGCCGACAGCTTGAATTTGGCGCCGTTCTTCTCGAGCAGTTTGCGGAAAATGTTGCCAATCTTCTTTCCCATGACAGCCTGCATAGGCTCCTCTTCCATGCCGACGATAGTGACGTCGTGCTTCATGCCAGCAAGAGCGTTGCCAACTTCCATTCCGATGAAGCTGCTTCCAATGACAACGATCTTCTTGCCGCCGTTCTCGCCGGCCGCCTTCATGATGTCTTGAGCATTCGGGAGTGAGCGGATGACGAACACGTTGCCGAGATCGCCCTTCAGGCCATCCATAGGCAAGAACTTTGGAACACCGCCGGAGGCGAGGATGAGCTTGGAGTAGCTGTATGACTTGCCATCATCGGATGTGACCTTCTTGCTCTTGAAATCGACAGACTTGACGGACTGGCCGGTCACGAACTCGACGTCGCCCTCCTTGAAGAAGTCAGAGCTACGCCACTCGATCTTGGAGAGATCAGTGATCAAGGCCTTGGAAAGTTTGGTGCGGTCGATGGGCAGATGGGGCTCTGACGAGATGACTGTGATTTTGCCCGAGTAGCCGCCTGCACGCAGGCCCTCAATGGCACCGAGACCGCCGCTGCCACCACCAACAACAACAACACCGCTATCCTGTGACTTTGCAGAGCACTTGATGTTCAACTTTCTCCTGCCAGCCTTGATGGTGGCTTCCTCTCCCGTGATGTATACGCCGCCGTTCTTCTGCACGACCTTGAACTTTGCCAGTGGGTCCAGGGCTGGAGCGTCTTCGACGTCGCCAGTAGAGATCTTGAAGCAGGCACCGTGCCACGGGCAGGTAATGCGGCCATCGCCAGTGACGACACCTTTGACCTAGAAGACGCAGGAAGCAGATCAGCTCGCGTTCTCCCTCGCAGAATAAGAGAGTGGAAGAGAAACTTACCATGGGAGCTCCGTAGTGTGTGCAGTTGGGTGACATGGCATGGAGGCCATCCTGGGCCTTGACCAGCAGGACTTTGCCGCCCTCGATGCCCTCTACCTCATATCTGGAGCCGTGTCAATTGCTGTCGAAAGATGGACTGAAGCACATGAAAACGTACTCAGCTTTCTGACCGTTCTTGAGGTCGACGCTGGTCAAGCCCTTGAGCTTGTACTCGGACGCCATGCTTCGTGCAGTGCGGGAGAAGCTGGCTTGTTGGATGTGTAGTGGGGTTGTTTGTAGCTTAGCAATGGGTCGTCGAAAGAGGATTGGTGCGTGACGGAGTGTGAGGAACATGTGTTGGTGTAGAGTGGAGTGGGGTGAGGTGAGAGGAGGAAGAGAAGCTGTCAATCTACCTTGGAGGGGCGGATACAAACGAGACTGGAGTCTGCGTCTGCGTTTGTACAACTTACGTAGGTGCTGTATAAACACATGGATCAACGCATCACCATGCCAAACCGACGTCAGCATACTCCGCTTCACCATCATTGGCCGCTGAGCTTCGCCATCTCCACAATTTATTCGCGACTCCCACTTCTGCAACATACACGTACTGTATTCCCATCAATTGTCTGCTGACTTTTCACATCAGACGTGTCAACTCATATGTAGACGAACATTCGCAAGCCTGCTCTCCGAGGAAGAACATTGGACCTGACCGCGGTGGATGTGATACGTCCCTGTGGGAAGCGAGAACACACGAGCCTTTACACGTCCTGCTTTGACGCGACAGCATGGCATGGAAGCATACCAGCCCGTCATTTTCACAGAGCCATGCATACGCCTGCGGGACTGAAGATATCCAACGACACCTAGCCAATCTCGCAATGCTTTCCGCAATATCGACATTATTGGCATGGCACCGGCCAAGGAGCCGGACTCAGGACGCCGGGAGGTCACAAGCAGCCTAGCACCATCAGTAGTAGCAATATGCTACAGCACTGTAAACCACGTGCTACCGTCTGAGGTCCGGCGAGCAGGTCGTTGGAAGTCCTGAGGTTGCTTACCCCCAGAGAACGGCCTTTATGAAATTGAACTCATTTTGGGCTGGAAACAGTTGCGACTTGTGTCACATCGACATTGTCGCCCCACAGGCGCAGAGACATGCTTCATACCGCCGGATACCTTGGCGAATGACTTCTCCACTGGCGGCGACCTGCCGAAGTTGCGCTCTCCGACTTTCAATCTCGGCCCGCGTCGCTATTATGAAACGGCAACGCTATATCAGCTCACATCCTCAACTGCTCAGTCTGCACTTCGACATGGCCTTCAAAGTGCTAATCTGACAACTACAACGGTGAGATCTTTGACCGCTGAAGCATTGCATACTGTTGCGCTTGTTCTAGGGGAGTGTCTTGCCTCGCAGACATCAGCAACATAAGTAAAAGCCATCACTGCGTAAGTATCATGTCCTCTCTCATTCACACACACTCCACTCACCGCACTATCATTCCTTGCTTTCATCAAGTCACGAGGTCGACACAATGCACCTCATCACACTCGTTCCGTTGCTCGTGGCCGGCGCAGCCGCGAGGCCTGCTCCACTGCTACCTACTACCATGGGTGCTAATATTCCTTACCCGACCTTGCTGTCCAAGACCATGTCACCCGGCAACATGATGGACAAGATCATGTCACCCGGCAACGTGATTCCCTCGCGGCCACTTCACCCCAGGAAGGCTGAAACTACCAGCGAACCTTCTTTCCGGAGCGTTACCGAGGAAGAAGATGCCGCCAAAGCCAAGGAGGACAAGAAAGCCAAAGAAGACAAGAAGGCTGCAGAGGACGAGAAAGCTGCAGATGTCGAGAACGCGGAGGACGGTGCTTTCGACGTCGATGCATTCATTGCGACTCTCGGTACCCCCGAAAACCCCGACCCCAAGGCCATACAAGACGAGGCACTCGCCGGTATTGACCAGGATGTCGAGAAGCGTCAAGCCGAAGAAGAAACTCTCGACGCCTTCCTCATGACTTTCGATGGCGAGGGCGAGTACGACGAAGAAGCATCGGATGAGGCGCTCGAACGTTACTACCAGGAGCTCGACTCCAAGTCAAGCGAATCTGATAAAGCTGCCAACGCCACACTCGAGGAGCCCAAGGCTGCCAATGCTAAATCCGACAAGTCTGGTGACTCTGCCAAAAACGAAACCTCCAGTGACGCCAACAGCCAGTTGACCAAGGTCGTCGAATTTAAGAAGCTGGTCGACGAAGAGGTGAATGCTGACGCCCCAAAGAATGAGACTTCGACTAAGGATCCCGCTGCTAAGGATAAGACCGGCGATACCCCTGTGGAACGCCGCCAGCTCCCAGATGTCGAGAAAAGCCTTCCAGACCTATCAAAGACCACACCCGATCTTTCGCAAATGACTCCCGATCTTTGGTCAAATGCTCCGGACCTTTCGAGCGGCGCTCCAGACCTTTCTGGAGAGGCACCGGATCTTTGGAACAACGCGCCCACCCTTGCAAAAGATGACTCTCGAAAAGCGAGACCTGATTTGTCTCAAGTCAGAGTAGAGGGCCCTGATTTCAAGACAGGTGGCCTGCACTTCAAGCGTCAGTTCTACGACTGGAACGAGAAAACCATTGCTCAAGCAGAGGCAAAGGCCAAGTTCCATGACGAGATGCAGAGCGAAATGAACCACGGGACTCCGACGGCAGAGAGGAGTGGCAAAGCCGCTTTCAAGGCACCCGCTCCCGTCTCATCTAAACCCGCTTCTGCTGGTCTTGACGCCATCAACGAACAGATGGTTACGCTCCTCAACAACCTTCCCACAAAGCGCCAAGAATCTGAGGAGGAGAAGGTCGAGACTCCTGCCGTTGACGCGAAGAACGTCACTTCCGCTGCCTCTAACAAGACGACTTCTGCCGCCTCTGGCTTCCACGGCATCAATGACAAGCTGGACATGCTCAACAAACTTCCTATCGGTGGCCTGCCCATCAAGCGTCAAGCACCTGAAGCACCGACCGTCCCGGTGGCGAAGCCATCCGGCAGCAACTTCCTCGACAAGTACCTCGTCTCTCTCAAGAACCAGCACGAGAAGCCCGCTGCCGCCGCCGCACCCTCGGTGCCGTCTCAGGAAGAAATCGCCACTGTTGCTGCTGATGCTAGCTGGGCTGCTCTTGCTGATGCTCAACCTGAGATCGAGGAGACGTCCCCTCTTGTGGCTGAGGCCGCTGCCAGCTCTGCAGAGGTCAAGCCTAAGACCGAGGAGTCATCTCCCCTTCCCGGAATGGCAGACGAGAAGCCCGAGTCTATGGTTGCTCCTGAATTGGCAACCATGTCTGAGGAGAAGCCTGAGATCGAGGAGTCCTCTCCAATTGATAGCCTTGCGGACGAGAAGCTCGAGAAGGCTCCTACCCCTGAGGCTGCTGTCAGCTCCCTGGAGACTTTGCCTGAGTCCGAGGAGTCCTCACCGCTTGATCTTGCTGGACTTGTGAGCGAGCAACCGAAGGCATCGCCCGCGACTGAGGAAATTCCGGCTATTGAGGAGTCATCTCCTCTTGCTAGCCTTGTAGAGGAGAAGCCTGAGAAAGTTGCTGCTCCCACAGCCGCTTCGGAGCCTAAGCCCGAGATTGAGGAGTCAAGCCCACTTTCTGAGCTCGCGGGCGAGAAGTCTGAGGACCTTCCTGCTCCCAAGGCCGTTTCAGAGCTCAAGCCTGAGACTAAGGAGTCATCCCCGCTTGCTGACCTCGCGGCCGAGAACCCTGAGGAACTTTCTGCTTCTAAGACTACTTCAGAGCTCAAGCCTGAGATCGAGGAGTCTTCCCCTGTCGCTAGCCTTGTGGAGGAGAAGCCCGAGGACCTCGCTGTTCCCACAACTGCCTCGGAGCTCAAGCCTGAGGCGAACGAGTCAGCACCACTTGCTGACCTTACCGACAACAAGCCTGAGGCATCATCCGCCCTCTCGGCTGCCGAACTTCCTGCTTCGGACCCCAAGAGCGACCTGGCTAGCCCGCTTGCCGGTCTGATGGGATAAGAAGGCTTGTTCTAATTGCATGCGAGACCAAACCCTCGGACCTGATTCCCATGCAAAGCAGGACATCGCCCGCGTTTACGACTCATACCCTTTCGTTTTTTCCTATGTTGTCAAAAGGTGCTCTCACCGTACACAAACGATCCATATATAGACTAATCTTGTACATAATTTGGATAGACCTCACATATGTTGAGTGAATAACACAATCACTTGACCTTCATCGAAAATAATCCACACACTTCTCCTCATCATTTCGAAATTATGTGGCGTAAATGGCGTTGATCGTCAGGCTCCCTTTGAGAGTGCTTGGAGTTTTGACCGACATTGGCGCGTACATCTCAGAACGCCGAGATGCTACAATGACGAAGCGATAAGACACGATCCACGATAAACTCCCTTTCGAGCGCAACACCACGTTCCATACCAGTCCGCAAATATTGCGACTTGCGAGCCTAATGGCACAGTCGCGCCCTCGTCCTATTCTTGGCCGATCCAACCTCAAGCACACCCTCCGAGTATCAGAGTTGCACCGCGACCCCGGTACCTGCATCAGACGCACCCCCGTCGCACGCATCCACTGGACGACAGCGCTCCAACCCAACGCCCAATGACGGGGCGCAGCTCGCGAACACCTCTCTTACCACTTCCCGCTCATGACTTGCAGAACGGCATGTTTGAGAGCGAGGGAGGATTGGATTGGTTGTTTGGCTTGCGGAGTGTGTGAGAAAGGTTCGGCACACGGCTGCGTTTCGCGTTGTCGGCTGACAACCCTTTTGTTCTGTTCTTCTGGGTCTTCCTGGGAGAGTGCGACCGCTTTGCCTTGCGTTGTGCACTACCATGCCGTGTTACGGTGCGGTGTGGTGTGCCAGGGGATTGTTGCTTTGTTTCCTGACGCAGTGATTCGCGAGGGATGATAGGCGGGCAGGTGCAGGAGGGGAGTCTTGCGATAGTGGTGGGTGCATTTCTGTACATGTGCGTGAGGTGGTATCGCATTCTGCGCGGTAGGTTCTTGGGTTTGTTTGTGTCGTTCATGAAGAAGACTAGTCTCCCTCACCTCTTGCATTCAATTTCATTCTTCTGGACTTTCTCTCTCTGGACACTATCTTCTTTTCAAGAGTCAAGACAGCACAGAACGCAAGGGAATAGCAATAGTAACAATGCGCAGCCCTCTACCAGACTCGAGCAACCTGGAAGCTGGGATCCTCGAAGATCCCCTCCCTTCACGGCTCTCGCGCGTTCACGACAACGTACGCGACCTCCTCCGGCAGTCTGTCTTTGGGGCTCTCCACATCTCTCCCACGGCATCACCAACGAACGGGTCGCCTGCAGTTTGCGTTCTCCCAAGTCCAGTCACAAAATCCGAGCCTCGACGTAGGCTACAACCAGAAAGCCCAGCGGGTACCACACCAGTGTCTCTTCACGGAGATGTGCCAGGTGTGCTGTTTCCCGCATGGCGCCGTGGACCTCGCAGTCCTCCAGTCCATGTTGCCACAGCCGAACATCCAGACCTGAGCCCAAATGCCGTGTCTGTTTTCATGAACCTACAGCAAACCGAAGCACAACGAACTAAGCCAAGACAACAACGCAAGGCCTGGACGAGACCCAAAAGTCGCAAATCCAGCAAGCGCAACAGCAACACACAGTGGGCCGTGTGTATCATCCTGGGATTCTCGATGTTCGGCCTTCTGGGTGCATGTAAGGCATACATTGGCATATCGTGCGACTCAAACACGGCTGACAGATCATCAGATATCGTTCTCGCAACGACGTCCACGCACGTCGCTCCGATCCTCCATGTCCTCTTCATCCTCGCCATACTACTTACCAGCATTGTCTTCGCCCACACCTTAGTCCGATTAAGCTGCCTCCGTGAGCGCAACAAGCAACGGATAGTCCGCATCGAACCAGCTCCCCGGCGCAGACGCCACCGCAACCACTCACACGAGGAGGCAGTATCTGCAGCAAGTACGAACATTGCTGGCCACTACATCCCCCAAACGCCTATACCTGTGCAAGGCTCCAACCTCGACGAACTCAACCACAACGCTGGCCCAGAGATGTACGAAATTGGCGACAAAGGCGCCCAGATACTAAATCCGCCTCCGGCATATGGTAGCATGACAAGTAGTGTCCGCGCCGATCCAGACTTGCTATATTGGCACATGGTGCCTTCAGCGGTTGAGGGAGGCATGCCTTCGCCTACTTATGATCAAGTGATAAGGGAGTCTGGAGCCGTAGGTCAGGCTGTAGGCGAAGAGAGACAATTCGCTCGCGAAAGGTGGTGAGACGTTGAATATTGTATCGTACCAAAGATCTTTCGAACTTTGACCTTTTGGCACAGCGACGCAAATTTTTCACTGCGAGATCCTGCTTTGACTTTCCCATTCCAAAATTTCATTCTTCAATTCGGTAATCACTTAACCACGCGAATATTCTTAGGTAGCTAATAGCAATCCAGTGCCATGCAGCTCTGCGGAGTAGCCTGAAACTTTAAACGGAGTAAGCAACTAAATCACCCAATCAACGACATGAAGACGACAATCACCGCTTCTCATGCGTGTACTCGAGGTACCAAAAGGAGAATGACTGAGAGGTGGTCACCGCACAGATCAACATCGCGAGCATATAACACCGCGGAAATTTCCTTTCACCACAGCCGAACATCCTAGCCATCGATATTCCATCATCAAAATATGTACGTGCGCATCATCGCCATATCCTTCGATCCTCGCAGGGTGACTCATTTGGGATTCCTCACCTTTACAAGTGTCTCAAGCATAAATGCTGGCCGCTGATGACATGGAAAAGCCAGTGCCAGGCGGCCGACTGAGAGGCTGCTGCTTGTGCGGAAAGGCGAGAAGGTCTGAGGTCGTTGCATGCTGCATGGGTTCGTGTCGAGGACGGAGTGGAAGGCGAGGAGGTACGGCGATGTGGGTGTGGATGAACGATGAGATCGAGGCGGGTTCGTTGACGGCCGAACGAGAGGCTGCTGGTTGAGCGGAAAAGGCGAGGAGGTCTGAGGCCGATGCCCGTGGCATGGGTGCGTGTCGAGAACGGAGAATAAGACGAAAGGGCAAGGAGATGTGGGTGGAGTTGGAAGATGGGACAAGTCGGGTCTGGGTGAAGAGGACGAGAGAGAAAGAAACCAGGTTTGAAGTATGGATCGCAGGAAGATATATGCTAATTTGGTTGTCTACATAGCAACCAAGGAAGGCCTCGTCGTTCCGGCCAACGGACGTTCGAAGCAGTCTCGATGGCATTGAGCGGAAGTCACTACACAAAGCAAGCAGGCTTTACAAGGGTAAGAGAGATACACACGTGCAGCAGCAGCGCCTGCAAACGTACGGAAAGAGGCTGACACACATCGAGTAGAGGAGATTCGTACAAGCCTCGCCCCAGGAAAGCCATCCGATACCTTGTGAGGGCATCGAAGTATGGTACCGTGATCGCCAACAAGAATCGTCCGCGACACAGGTCCATATAGCACTTTATTGCCAGCACAAAACGTGGGCATGTGAATGGTAAGGCTGGAAAGTCCAGATGCTTTCGTAAGTCATCACAGAGCAAGCTCTTCAGGTCTTCAATCACCACCAGCCAGCTCGGTAACCACACTCTTCGCCTTCCATGTTGAGTTGGTTGAAGCGAGGGGAGTTGTGATTCTCCCAACACCCAAAGGAAGGTCGACGGAAAGGACTTGGAGATATCGAACTACTTGTAGTACAGCTGATCAATATGTAGCACATTGCAGCAGGCTTGACCTTCCGTCTTATTTGAACACATTGATATTCATCCAATTTGTCGCAATATAACGGTGAATGCGTACGTAGCCAATTTAAGTCCAACAGTTATGGATACTCCGTTTTTGTCAAACAAACCATCGGTTGGCACGACTGCGATTTGTTGATGTTCAAACCACCGAGTCAGGCACGCATTCAGAAACTTGTGACCTCGTAAAGTACCACGATCGTGGACGGAGTCAAGTCTTGCGTCCTGTTCAACAACCAATGGTTGAATGCTCTTGACATCCTTGTTCGTGTAATCCGGAAAGACGTTGTTCACCTAATGGAGATGAGATCCGGGTCACGTGATCATCTCAAAGTCGGGCAATCAGCTCGCCAAGAGGTGACTCGTGCGACGACTTCCTTGTCTTCCTCTAAGGATTAGGAGTAACGTCCGGTTCAAAGGAGCGTCCTAGCGTGTCACATCTTCATATCAATTCTCAAAGACTACTAGGATGTTGCATTGCATTCCTCAAGATACGAAGTCCGACTGACCACTTAAAACGTAGTTCTGTAGGAAGCGAAAGCGTTACGCTGAGCAAAGCGTGAAATACTGCCGATTGGTCTCGCGACATCATGCTAAGGGCCTCCTTCGCTCACGATATGGCTCATCAGACTGTTGGAACTAGAAAACATCCCTGGTTACTTGAACGTCTCATCGGCCTCGCGAAACACTCAGAGAGGTCAGTGAGGTACTCGGCAAAAAATAGCCGCGAAATTAGGGCTGACTAGTCCCTGTGGCGAAACGACCAATCCAATCCATCCATGCAAGGGGATGTATAAGTTATAACGAAACTATATTCCTCTCTTGCCTCTTCAGGCACTTCACTTCTACCACAACATCACCTAAAAACACAACACCCAACATGCTTTCCACAATCAAGACTTCCCTGTGCAGCGTTCTCCTGCTGGCTACCTATGCCACAGCTGCAACCCAATCGGCTATCAACCTCGAAGTCAAGTACTGCTCCAAGGAAAACACCGGAGCCAGCAACAGCCAAGGTACATTCCTCCCGAAACACTTTTGTCTTGACAAATCAGTCATTCTAACGAGTTCCCAGGTTCCAACATCTATCAGTCTCTGGGTGCTTGCAACGACAAGTGCCAGGGCAAATTCACCTACGCTGTCCTGCAGTACCAGGACTGCTGGTGCTCGAACGAGGAGCCGGTTGAGGAGCTCAGCGTTGAGAACTGCAACCAAGGATGTCCTGGGTACCCCGACCAGAAGTGTGGCAACAAGGGTGCAGACTTGTATGCATACGTACCTCTCGATGGCGCTCCCATCTCTGGTAGCGAGACAACATCTACGGTTAGCATATTCGAACCTTGGACGAGCACACCTGTATGGGATGTCGTACTAACTTTGATACCAGACCTCTTCTACCTCCAACTCTACCATGCCCGCCATGACTTCCGCAGCAGGCACGAACAGCAGCTCTTCAGCTGCTGGCACCAGTGGCCACTCGACCGACTCAAAGGGCAACAGCACCTCGGACGCAGACGAGGCGTCTTACACAGGTGCATCCAGCAGCCTCGCTGTTCCTCTTGCTATGAGTGCTCTCTTGGGCGTTGCTATGAGCTGTGCCCTCTGATTCTCTGCCAACCTGTGAATACGTTCATCGCTCCCTTTTTCTTTTTTCTTTTTTTCTTTTTCTTTGATCAGGACCTATCATTGTGAGTACATATATTAGATAGAATGCAAGCAATGGTCTTATTCATCCAAACAAGTCGACCACAGCATGTCATTAGGCCGCGATTTGGTCAATTTCACTTCATTGTAAGTGAGATGGCCGGCTGCTGACTTGAGTGCAGTTGGCATGTGAAACGTCAAATTGCTCGTGAGCTAAGGCACCAGCCTCTCATGCACGTAATGTCAGCCTTACTCTCTCACCAACCGTCTTACTCGAGACCATCACGCCATACAAACACTCTCCGCAGCCAAAATGACTTCGCTCACACATCGAGTATGAACAGCTGGTTAGGATCAACGGAGCCTGGTGGTAGCTCAGTGAAGCGGGCTGCATTTGGAGAAGGATTTTGGATTACCAACGGTGAGATGGATGCGGAAGTCTGTGTTACATGACTTCATTGCACTAGAGAATGCTGGGGGTTGGAGGCTGGTGCGATTCAAGATACCATAAGTACTGTGGTATAGCGAGAAGGTCAAAGCAACATGGTGCAAGTGAGCAATCCTGGATAGCTGGCTCTATCGTTATAATATATTCTTCTTTATAAACAATATGCCACGGTCAAACAGTACATACGACCATAGGTCAGTGAGAACTGGGCATCCCGTCCGCTCTGCCATACATAAGCACTGAACCGGGCGACTAGTACTAGAGTGGGTGACCATCTTGGAATCCCGCCTGT
>Ga0265780_10000053_pt1 | contig 216003 bp, 172 predicted proteins | sample P1T30metagenome_FD_192432 | JGI IMG/M metagenome (GOLD analysis project Ga0265780, IMG submission 192432) | Plant litter microbial communities from East Loma Ridge, Irvine, California - P1 T30 | ecosystem: Environmental > Terrestrial > Plant litter > Unclassified | place: USA: California...
TGAAACGTGCACTGGAAAACCAGGCTGAAAAATATAATAATCAGTTCGGATTATTACCGGGCTTTAAAGCGGGGGTGCATTGTGGCAGGGTTACTGCCGGGGAGATCGGGTCGCTGAAAAAAGAAATTATTTTCACCGGGGACGTCCTTAATACTGCTGCAAGAATTCAGGGACTCTGTAATAATTACCATGCCGATCTGCTGGTATCAGATGAGCTGGCACAAATACTTCAGCTTTCGGCCAACTACGCGATAAAATCGGTTGGAGATACCCATCTTAAAGGTCGCAGTAAGCCAATGAAATTATTTGCTATTTCAATAGCGCACCTTGTTAGACATTGGGCCAAGGTCGCTTGGTTCAAGGTGTCCGCCGTCTCAATTGAAACTACGGCAACGGATTGAACGCCGTAATTTTTAATTTCCTTATTTATTGAGCTGCTGTATAGATGTTTTAACTGGCTGGAACCCAAACATAGCTGTTACCTTCAGTAAGGATATGGCCAATTCCCGGATAGGAAGGTGGTCCATCCTGGCATTTTTTGTTGTACAAATGCGCCTTTTCTTAATCATAAAGTCTATCGATACCCTATTAAATTTCAATTTATGTTTAGCTATTATTTACCACTATTAGTAATAGCATCATAGCAGGCATCTAATACCAACGAGCGGATATTTACTTTTGCAGGTCCATATGTTTTTCCATCATCGGGGTAAACGCGGTTGGTTAGGCATATGTAAACCAAGTTATATTTAGGATCTACCCAAACATATGTACCCGTATAACCGCTATGCCCAAAAGCCAGTTCAGACCGTTTATCGGTAGGTAAGGTCTTGTTAGTTCTGTCAAAGCCCAGCCCCCTCCATGATGTTTTTGACTGGCGGGATGTAAATAACTTCACGGTTGCGCTGTCAAAATACTGATGGCCTCCATAAGAGCCTTTGTTCAATAACATTTGGTAATAGATGGCCAAATCATTAGCGTCAGCAAAAAGTCCGGCATGCCCTTCTACCCCACCCGCCATAGCTGCACCCGGATCGTTCACGTATCCTTGCACCAGCATATTTCTAAACCAGTTATCATTTTCGGTCGTTGGCACAATACGGTCTTTGTTAAAACGATTGCGTGGTAAATAACCGCTTGCCTGCATGCCTAACGGACGGTAAAGGCTGTCCAGCACATAATCATTAAGCTTTTGATGACTTATAGTTTCAAATACTTCCTTCATCATGTACATGCTTAAATCACTATAAACGAATTTACCACGGGTATTGCCGCTTGATGACAAAGTTACAGGCCACATGACCTCGTTAAAGTAGTTGGCGCGAAGGTAGTAGTGATCAGCTACTTTGGTAGGATATGCCGCAGATGAATCTGTGCTTATATCTTGTGGCGTTAATTTTTCATAGAATTTTATGTATGGCGTAAAGCCTGCTTCATGCAGTAATGCCTCACGCACGCTCACTTCCTTTTTGTCTGGTATATTTCTGAGCATGGCCACATATTTACTTATTGGCGAATCCAAGTTCAGTTTACGCTGTTCGTATAGATGCATGATAGACGGAGTAGTGGCGGTTACTTTGGTTATTGATGCCATGTCAAATATATCGGTAAGCTTAGTGTTTCTAATTCCTGAATAGGTATGCTTTCCGTAGGCTTTGTTAAAAATCACTTCGCCGTCCTTTGCTACCAATATAACTGCTGCTGGTGCCGAATGACTGGCAATGCCTGCGGCAACTATGGAATCTATCTTATTTAGCTTATCTGTATTGATTTTTACGGCCTCTGGAAGTGAATAACCTAATCTAATTTTTTGTGTACTAAATCCGCTACCGCTGATAAATTTATTGCTGAAATTTCCTACAAGGCGGTTTGATGTGGCAACACCTCCAAATAATAGCTGAGCTGCTTTAGAGGCACCTTCGAGAGTATCGTCTTTATACCATATAATCGGCGACTTGATCCGATCAAAATACTTCAAGTTTTTTCCGGAGCCGGTTAACACCACAACAACCTTAGTATATCCTTCTAAATCTTTGATAAAGTTCAGGAGAGAATTGTTAAAAGCCGATTGCTCAGAAAGAGTCACTATAATCATGTTATACAACTTGAGCTTATCATGCAGTGCGTAATAACCGGCGTCGTATTTCAAAGTGTCAGCAGTTAAGCCAATTACATTACAGTATTTGTTAGCTAAACTGTCGAACATGAACTGCTGTTTGTAGTTAATATGCAGGCTGGCAACTTTCAAATTCATCAACTCCTTAACAGGTATGGTACTTGCCCCGTTATTAAATAATACAATTCTTTTCTGTGCTTGATTAAGTTTACCGAGTTGCGTTATATTTAAAGCATGGTTTTGCGCCTGTACTGTGCTTACTAACACCCATAAAAAAATCAATATCCACTCTTCATTTGTGTAGAAATAAAAAGGAGAAAAGGGTTTTCCTTTTCTCCTTTATGAGCAAAAACTATATAGCCGGATCCGCCGGTGTATTCGGGTTATTTAAGCGTTCCTGATCTGGATATGGGTAAAAAATGCGGTTACGCTCCGTTAAATCGGTTGGTGGCGCAGGGCGGTTAAATCTGCGGGTATCTTCCCACTTTAAGCCACTCAGGTATAGTTCGGCGCAACGCTGTTTGTAAACTTCAAGTAATAAAGCATCAGTTGTTGTAACACCACTATAAGCTGGCAAGCCCGCATTAACACCAAAAGGATCTCCAGAAATTTGCGTACGCACAGCATTGATTTGTGCCAGGGCATCTGTTACCGATCCGTTTAAGCGTAATATAGCTTCAGCCTTAATCAGTTTAATTTCATCGGTAAGGTAAACTGGTATTGATGTGGTTGGCGATGCTGCAAAACCAGTTAAACCAACGGTAACCTCACCGCCAATGGTAGTTTTAATGCCATTAAAATAAAAATTGTAGCGCTGATCGTCGGTGTAATATATACTGGCAGGCAAACCAAAATTATCACGAGGCACATAAGACTTGGTTATGTTAAAAAGCGTATTTAGTGGGTTAGGGCTTTGAGTTGTGTACGTAAATCTTGATGTTCTTGTTAGATTAACCAAATTAGCGTTATCTAAAGCTTTTTGATAATTACCTGCCATCAAGTTTATACGGGCTTCCATTGCATAAAGTGTATTTACCAAATCAAAATCGGTTCCTGAAACAGAGCTAACAAAACTAGCATTAGGTACATTAGCCGTTACAGTAGCAACACCCAAATCTAATAACCTGATAGCTTCTGTAAAAGCTTGTGCACGAGACACAAATTTTACAGGGGCGGTAGTACTGGTGTTAATGTTAACTTGCGGAAATGCCATAGCCAGTTCTGACAAAGCCATTGCCTTAAAAAGATAAGCTTGGCCCATGATGCCACTTAAAAGTGTTGGCTCTACAGTAGAAATTTGAGGTGCGTTACCAATAACATCCTCACACATGGTCATCACCCGTTGCATAGATGACCAGTAATTTAATACTCCGGCATTAGCCGTAGGTAAAGCAGTGCCACCGGCCTCCAGTTCCAATACAGTAGTAAATGAAGCAAAACCCTTCATTTCGCGTGTTGTTGTGCTTGGCGCAAGGATAATGCTACTTAATCCCGATGTTGAATAGAATTGCCTTAAACCAATGCTTAATGCTATAATACCTGTCCTTGAAGTTAAAACCTGACTATCGGCTGGCTCGTTTGGGTTTACTTGATCAAGCTTACATGATGATGCCAACGCTAGCACCATAGCTGTTAAAAATTTATATTTGATTTTCATAGTATTCGTTTAATTGGGTTAAAAGCTATAGTTAAATCCTAAAGCAATAGTTCGCGGTATTGGTACCTCCACAAAGTCGAATCCACGTACAGCGCCACTTTGGCCTGCTGCGTTAGTTTCAGGATCCCAGCCGCTGTATTTATCAATTGATATCAGGTTACGACCAGAAAGCGTAACTCTTAAAGGTTTGTTTTTCAAGAACTTAAAATGCAGATTGTAAGAGGCTGATATTTCGCGAAGTTTCAAGTATGAACCATCTTCTATCCAATTTTCCATTATGCTAAACAGCGCAGCAGAAGTACCTTTTGGTACTTCACCTCTTAACTCAGCCTCGTAACCCGCTAAGCCACCGTATATATCACGGTCACCCACACGTTTTGTAAAGTTAAATACCTCGCCACCATAAGAAGCGTCCCACTGCATCCGGAAAGAAAGGTTTTTACCTATAGAAAATTCGTTGGTGAATGATCCGGTCCATTGTGGATTAGGATCACCAATAACACGGTTAACTATGGTTCCGCTGGGCTGACCTGCCGCATTACGACCTGTTTGCTCACGCTGTGGTAAACCCGCAGGCGTTAACAGTAAGGAACCATCGGGATTACGGGCAAATGCTGTTGCGTAAAACGCACCCAATGGAAAACCTTCAACTGCTGCAACCTGACCAAAACCGCCAGGGAAGGTCAATAACCCACCTGGTATGTCGAATACTTTATTTTTATTTTTTGAGAAAATTACCGAGGTGTTCCATTTAAACTTTTCATGCTGAATAGGAATGCCTCTTACTAACAATTCAAAGCCTTTATTGGTCATATTTCCAATATTTTGAAATTGTGAAAGATATCCGGTTGTTGGCCTCAAATTTACAAGCAGCAATAAATCATTAACAGATTTGTTATAAAATGATAACTCAAAACCTAAGCGATCATTCAGCATACTTGCATCAAGTCCGATCTCTTTTTCAACCTGACGCTCGGGCTTAACTATGGCATTACCTAATTGCGATGGACCAGACACACCGGGCAGGCCTGCTAATAAAGCTGCATTATAATTGGTGAAACGACCATAAGCAGGTATAGCAGTTAAATTACCTGATTGACCATACGAAGCCCTTAATTTAAAAGTTGATATTACAGAGCCGATTGATGATTTTTTCCAAAACTCTTCTTCAGAAAGCAAATAAGTACCACTTACTTTAGGATAGTATTGCCAACGGTCTTCCGGGCCGAAAGAAGATGACACATCATTACGTAAGGCTCCGGTTACAAACAATTTATTTTTAAAGCCAATGGTTTCCTGTGCGTAAAAACCAAGAATGTTTAAAGTTGTGCGGTTGTCGGTTACAATTAAATTTGTACCGCTTGAAGCAACAACGCTTCCCGGGCTTAATTGTGTACCTGTTACACCGGCTGTGCTAACACGTTCTGTTTGGGCAGTAGCGCCAGCCGCGGTTGTAAATTCAAAATCGTCAACTTTACCTTTATAACTTACGTTAAGGTCGTTATTCATTAACAAAGCAATTCTATCGGCTCGGCGCGCAAAACCTGTACTGAATGATGGTGTAGTGTTACCAATGGGAATGTAGCCGGTTGCTAATTGGGTAGAATTATCATATCCTAAAGTATAGTTAATAGACAGGTTTTTTACCGGCGTCATATTCACCTGTATATCACCAATTAGTCTGCTGGTTTTTTGATTAAAATCAAACCGGTTGATGGCTTCTAATGGATTAGTGCGTAATAAACCCGCAGGTGCCAGTGATGGGTAAATGCCGGTAGCTGAGTTGGCATCCGGCTGAACAAAGTTATTACCAAAAACAAAGCCGGTTAAAGCGCCATATGCTTCGTTAACACCGCCATTAGGTATTTCTTTGCTGCCACTTAAGCTATAGTTTAAGCCCAGTGATACTTTGATCCAGTTGTTAAACCTTTGGTCGAGCCTTAAACGAGCCGTACCCCTTTGAAAATTTGTTTTATCAATGATACCTTGATTGCCTAAATAACTACCGCTCATGTAGTATTGGGTGTTATCGGTACCTCCAGAAACTGAAACATTGCTTTCATTACCGTAAGCATTCCTGAATATACGGTCTTGCAAATCGTAGCGTTCAACCGGAACTTGCGCTAAATCAGCATTGCCAGCTGGCGTAGTGGTGTTGGTAAACCGAAATGGATATTTGTTGTACTCCAATTTTTTACGAATAGAGTTTGACCGGAACTGGGTAGATACACTAACTACCGGAGCGCCCGATTTACCTCTTTTAGTAAAAATTTGCACCACACCGTTACTTGCCCTTGAACCGTAAATGGCAGCACCTGCAGCACCTTTAATAATTTCAATACGGTCAATATCTGCTGGGTTGATATCCACCAGCCTATTTTGAGAGTAACCGCCCAAATCAACTAGTTCGCTGGAACTGTTATTTACTATCACCCCGTCTATTATATACAAAGGATCACTCGAACCTGAAATAGTACTGTTTCCTCTTAAGCGCACGCTGATACCACCTGCCGGGTTTCCTGAATTTTGCGAAATTTGCGCACCAGCGACTTTACCAGCCAAAGCTTGGTCTATAGAGGTAGCGGTGCTGTTTTCCAAATCTCTTGACGACACGGTAGATATGGCATTTCCCAACTGCTTTTTGCTGGTAGCGGCACCTGTACCCGTCACCACAACTTCATTCAGGCTTAATGCGTCTTCCGCTAAATCAATATCCAAAGCAACAGGCGTTTGATTGAGTGTAACCTGTTTATTTACTGGCCGGTAACCGGTATAGGTTATAGCAACAGTGTAATTACCATCGGCAACATTTGCGTTTAAAGTATAGGCACCGTTTACATCGGTGGCAGTACCGATAGTGGTACCACTCAACCGGATGACGGCACCAATGATGGGCTCTTTGTTCCGTGCGTCTTTTATCACGCCTTTAATGGTTTGCCTGTTTTGCGCAAAAACTGCTTGCCCCAAACAGAGCATAACCAGTAGAGCCAGCAGGGCTCTCGCTGTTTTTAAACATGGTAAAAGTTGTTTCATATCGCGATTAATTAATTATACATACGTTTTAATTGGGAAAGCTCACTTTTCCCATAGATATTTGAGGAATACCAGCCGTGCCCTTCAAATTTTCTGCATTTCCCGCAACAGCTTCGTTGGCTAATAAGGCAAATAGTACCGCTTCTTTCGCATCAGGATATATACCTAAATGCGTTGTAGATTTAATTTTTCTGTTAAAGTGTTTCTCCAAATGAGAAATCAGTAACGGGTTATGCATGCCTCCACCACTTACATAAATTTCGAAATTTTCAGTTGCGTTAGTGGCATCTTCAATGGCGTTAATAATTGCTCTGGCCGAAAAGTATGCAAGCGTTGCTAATATATCGTTTTTCGACAATGATTCTCGATCACAGCTTTTAACTGCATGATCCAAGTAGGCAAGATTAAACATTTCGGGGCCCGTAGTTTTGGGAAACGGAGCGTTAAAAAATGAATTGTTCAGCAGTTCGTTAAGTAACACCTCATTTATGCTTCCCTTAAGAGCCAGCGCCGAATCTTTGTCGTAGTATAAACCAGGATAATTGGCTTGTGTGTATTGATCCATTAGTGTATTACCAGGCCCAACATCTGTTGAAAAAAACTGGTCGGGTTTTCCAGCCGGCAAGTAGGTGAAATTAGCTATGCCACCTATATTAAGCATAACACGATTTTCAACTGGATCTGAGAAAATTAGATAATCTCCATAAACAGCAAGAGGGGCACCTTCCCCTCCTGCTGCAATATGTTTTTGACGGAAATCACTTAAAGTGATGATACGGGTTTTTACTGAAATGTGATCGGCATCTCCTATTTGCAAAGTAGCGTTACTGTAAATATCGTGGGGGTGATGGTGTTTAGGTGCATGAAAAATGGTTTGTCCGTGGCTGGCTATCAGGTCAACATCTTCATTATTCACCCCCCATTCTACCAGGCAATCTTTTATGAGGTCAGCGTAATAACTACCTATAAAAGCGTTGAGTAAGGTGATCTTTTCCAAATCTGCATTTCTTTTTGCAAAAATGGATTTGATTTCCTCCTTAAAATCAGGCTTGTAATCCTTGGTAGTAAAGTGGTTTACTTTAACGGCAGTACTTGCTCCACTCCCGGTAAATTCACATAGGGCAATATCTAAGCCATCAAAAGAAGTCCCTGACATCAAGCCAATTATTTTACGTGTAGGCTTGTTTGCAATTTGATATAGCTTGTAAATATCGGCGTTCATAACTTCAAATTAAACACTTATGTGATCAATAAAACGCATAAACACGCATTGAAGAGTTTAGCATTAGTTGATAACACAGGTAATTTAATATGATATTGACAATAACACAAATTTTACATGCATTATTTTATAAAAAGCAGCATAAAAACGCATGGAAGGGTAATTAATTACCAGTATCATCAATGAAGTTATACAGCATGAGTGCAACGCATAATTCAGATGAAAGAATTATAAAGGAAATCCAAGAGAATTAAATCTTAATAAAGCCTATCATTAACGCTGATTAAATTGCATTAACAATAGGCCCTCATTTGATAGGGCAAACCTAAAATAGGTTATAAAGCCGTTGGTTTTTGATCTTTATTTTGATTCTTTAATTGCTTTAACTTTTTTGTTCAACACGTCTTCTAAAGCTTTAATTAGCTCTTCGCCACGCAGGTTTTTTGCAATAATTACACCTTTTGAATCGAGCAAAAATTTAGCTGGTATGGCTTTAACTCCATACAATTTTGCAGGGGCGCTGTTCCAGTAAGCCAGGTCCGATTCCTGTGTCCAACTCAACCCATCATCTTTTATAGCCTTTTCCCAAACAACTTTGTTCTTATCCAGCAATACACCAAATACATCAAAACCTTTATCTTTAAACTGAATATAGGTTTTTACCACATTTGGATTTTCGCGGCGGCATGGGCCGCACCACATGGCCTTTCCCTCAGTCTTTCTGGATAAGTAATTAAAGAACGTTCATTAACAGCAGAAATATATAAATACCTTTAATAAAATCTACCAATTTTATAGAATTTATTCATTTCGTATTTTTAGCTATAATGATCAACGCCTCGCTTAAAATTCAGCATAATCAGCTCATCCAAATGGGGATATAATAATTACCTAAGAGATTATTTAAGCGTTAGGTTACCAAAATAATTATTTCACAATAAGTGATATTGCTTTGCCAGTATAGGTTATGCTTTTGTTGATGTAGTTACTGGCTTCTACATTTGATCCTCTTCCGTCCTGCACCAGCACAACGTTAAAAGTACGTTTATGGAGCATACCCGAAAAATCTCCTTTGGTATCTGAAATGATTAATTGGTGCTTATGGTCGTTCCAACTTATTTTAAAGGTAGCATACTTGCCTTTCTCGTAATTGTAGTTGTCGTTCTCATCCTCATAAAATTCGAATTGCCCATTTGCGCCTTTGTAAATACGTAATTCAATTTCAGCAGATGGCTTTTCAGTAGCATATTGCACTAGCGGCCCCATAGGCACAATTGAGCCTGCCCTAACATATAAAGGAATCTTATTAAGTGGCGCATCAGCATCTAATTGCTGACCTCCCTTATGTTTTTTACCAGTCCAGAAGTCATACCAGTCGGTTGCATTGGGCAGGTAAAGCTTGCGTGTATGCTTACCAGTTGCAGCATTGCGACCCGTGTACAATTGCTCGGTAACAGGGTTAACTAAAAAAGCTGGCCCAAACATATACTGATCGGGTATGCTATAAACCTTTTCATCATTGCGAAAATCGAATGTAAGTGCCCGCATTATGGTATAATTATTTTTAGTTACTTGCCCTGCAAGCGAGTATATGTAAGGTAAAAGTCGGTACCGAAGCTTATCGTAATTTAGCAGCGTGGCTTTGGTTTCGGCACTCCAGTTATCGGAAAACAACGCGCGTTCCCCTTTACCATGTATACGCAATATTGGACTAAACACACCGAATTGAAACCAGCGGGTAAACAATTCCTGATTTTCTGGTAACGACCAGTTTGCGGCCTTCCAGCCTAAATGATAACCACCTATATCGGATGTCCAATATGGTATGCCCGAAGCACATGCATTTATACCTTGCGGTACCTGACTTTTAAAAGCATCGAAAGTACAAGCGATATCTGACGACCATAATGTGGTAGCGTTTCTTTGCTGACCTGCAAATGCCTGCCTAACCAAGAAAAATGCCCGCTTATCGCGAATATCCTTTCTCCAACCTTTATACAGCCCCTTGGTATGCTCTAACGAATATGTGTTAAAATAGTCTATGCCTTTGCCTGCATAAAAGCTGTCTTTACGGCGTTCATCGAGTAAGGCGCCGTTATCGGGCTCGCACTGGTCAACCCACCAGGCATCCCAGCCATAACGTTTTACCAGGCTATCTCGGGCTTGTTGCCAATACAGGTCTCTTGCTTTGGGGTTGTGCGCATCGTAGTAAGTATCGAAAGTGTGAGTAACCACATTGTCCCAGGTAATATTGGTTAGACCGCCTGTTTTCTTCAGGGCATCGTAGTTAGGGGTACCTTTCCCAAAAACCGGCCAAATGGAAATCATAGCGTGCAAATTGGCTTTATGCAACTCATCTATCATACCTTTAGGATCGGGATAGCGCTCAGCCTTCATTACATGCGAGCCTATGGGCAAGGGATCCCAGTAATACCAATCTTGCACTATAACATCAACCGGAATTTTATTATTTCTGTATTTATCTTTCACCTTCATTATTTCGGCTTGACTCATATACCGGTCTTGCGATTGAAATAACCCGAACGACCACTTTGGAAACATAGGAGCTTTGCCCGTTGTTATACGATAAGAATTGATTATTTGATCAAAACTTGGCCCATAAAAGAAATAATAATTTACTTGCTTACCACTTTCTGATACATATTTAAACTTGGTACTCTCTTCTTCGCCCCCATAAAATTGCGATGCCGAATAATTATCCCAAAGTAAACCATAACCTTTAGTGGACAATAATACTGGTATGGCACCTGTTAAATATTTAATGGCCATATCCTGGTTTCGGCCTTTGTAATTAATAGAAAAACTATCTAAAGGGTGGCATCCCATGCCATACAACGCTTCGTTATTAGGTTAAACAAATTGCGTTGAGCAATTATAAGTATAAATACCTGCTACTACCTGTGGGGTCATTAACTTATTTTCGCTTTTATCTTCACGGGTTATTAATTTACCGTCTAAATTAAAATAAGCAATTGCATTGCTGCTTCGCTCTACTTTAATTAAAATTTTGCCTGTATTTATTACGATGAACTGATCACCCTCGTTAACTTTAAAATTTACAGGTTCTTTAAACTGGTTATCAACAACCAACGAGTTAAAAGGTGGCAAATCTTTTTTTACACTATATCTTACCTGAATAATATCAGCACGACATATTCTTATCTTCATTACCCCTTTATCTAAAACGAAAGTAACTCCGTCAGCCTCTTTTTTGTATTTACGCACCGATGCAAAAGCACTAAATCCACAAGTGAACAAACACAGTATCAAGATCAATGAATTGATCCTGTATTTTTTAATTTCCTTACAGTAGATGGTCAACATCATGTGATTATCGAGCTTATGAAAATGAAACCGTGATTTTAATTTATTAAATTTCATTTAACAATTTGTATCGAAGCAACTTGCCTTATATCTCTTGAAGATGATCCTGCACTTATTTTGTAATTACCTGGTTCGACAATCCAACTTTTGTTTTTCACATTAAAATAAGCTAAATCGTTTACCGGAATATTTAAAACCGCATTTGCTGTTTGCCCAGCTTTTACCATTATCTTCTTGAATGCTTTTAATTCCTTTTCGGGTCTTTTTACTGCAGATTGGGCCTTGCTTATATAAAACTGTACGGTTTCCATACCATCGTACTGTCCCGTATTTTTGATATTTATGTATACTACAATATTTTGATTAGGCTGGTAAGTTTTCTTCTCAGCTTTTAAACCAGAATAATCAAATTTTGTGTATGACAATCCATAACCAAAGCAGTACAATGGGGTGATTTTTTTAGTATCGAACCAGCGGTAGCCTACCAAGATACCTTCTTTGTAAGGTGCGGTTTCATTGTTACCCGGGTAGGTGTTTAATGCAAATGCCGGTGAATCGTTTAGTGACGCAGGAAAAGTAAACGGCATTTTGCCTGATGGGTTTACCTTTCCAATCAACACATCGGCCAATGCATTACCACCTTCGGAGCCATTAAACCATGACCATACAATGGTATGGTTGTTCTTTTGAATTTGATATAAATCATAAGGAGCACCAGCTGTTACTACAATAATAGTGTTTGAATTAGCCTTAGTTACGGCATCAACTAATGCTTGCTCGGCAAACGGCAGTGTCAAATCTTTTCTATCGTTTCCTTCACTTTCATATTCGCGGTTTGAACCAATACATACAACAGCAACATCGGTAGTTTTAGCCAGTGATACGGCCTCATCTATTAAAGCCTGGTCGGGCTTATCATAGCCTGCGTTTTGTTCAAAAGTTTTGCTGGCTGACCAGTTAGCTTTATAACCTTGTGCAAACTTGATATCTGTTGTTTTACCCAACCTAGATTTTAAACCAGCTAGCGCTGTAATTTCATACTTGGCTTTTACACCGGCACCAAACCCACCTAATGCAAAGGTACGGGTTGCATTATCGCCTATAACAGCAATACTTTTGATGCTTTTAGTTTTTAAAGGCAATAAAAACTTTTCATTTTTTAATAGTACAATTGATTCGGAAGCTATGTTGTAGGCTGATTGGTTATGAGCTGGCGTACTTATTTTACCTGCCGGATGATTAACACTCATGGAGGTATGATACATTACCCACAATATGCGCTTTACCTTTTCATCAATAGTTTTTTGGGATACCTTGCCTGCCTTTACCGCTGCTAACAAAGGCTTGGCAAAATACCACTGATCATACGGACCACTCGAACCCATTTCAATATCAAGACCAGCATTGGCTGCAGCTACGGTGTTATGCGTTCCTGCCCAATCGGATATAACGGCACCCTTAAAGCCCCACTCCTTTTTTAATATTTGATTAAGCATATAATCGTTTTCGGAACACCATTTACCGTTAACCTTATTATAAGCCGACATAATAGTGTAAGCACCACCTTGTTGTATAGACGCTTTAAAAGCAGGTAAGTAAATTTCGCGCAACGTACGCTCATCAACTATAGCATTTACGGTATTGCGGTTTACTTCCTGGTTGTTTACCGCGTAATGCTTAACGCATGCAGCTACGTTTTGGCTTTGAATTCCTTTTACTGCCTGTACTGCCAACTGTGCGTTTAAAAATGGATCTTCAGAATAATATTCATAGGTTCGCCCGTTGAGCGGGACTCTGCATATATTGAATGCAGGCGCCAGCATTACTGTTTTTTTACGAGCGTTAGCCTCTTCACCCAGTACAACGCCGTATTGACGTGCCATTGCCGGATTCCAGGTTGCAGCTATGGCCGAGCCGTTGGGTAAAAATGTGGCGGAGTCAGTTGTCCAGTTGGCCGATTTCCAGTCGAAGCGTAAAACCTCTTCACGAACACCCAGCGGACCATCGTCACAGGTTAGCTCGGGTATGCCTAAGCGCTTAACACCGCCCGATGAAAACAAAGCGTTGCCATGCAGCATTTCTATCTTTTCTTCGAGCGTCATTTTTTTAATGACACCTGCAATTTTTCGATTAATGGCCAATTCTGTTCGGGATTGAGCTTGGCTATTGCTTAAAAAAAGCAGTAAAACGGCACAAGCCGCTAAGCATTTTTTCGTTTTTAAATAAATCATTGTTAGGCTAAAATTGGAGTGATTGTAAAAGTACCGAACCTAACGACCCTCAAATGAAGAGCGCCGTAATAGGCCGATACTGATTACTATTTCACTTAACTAAAGCACTAAGTTAAGTTGTGTTGCAAGCCAAAATGTTATTTATATGTTTCGTATTGGTGTTGCAAATGTTAAAGAATGACTTTTTATAAGCGGTTTGATTGCTGCTTTGTATTTTAAAATATCGCTGCTTCAATTGTCTACAGGTTGTTTGTCGAGTTTCTCTTTTTGCATAGTGGCCCTGTATTCCGTTGGCAACATATAGAATTGAAGCTTAAAAGATTTAGCATAATATTTTGGATTATTGAAGCCAACCTCGTAAGCCACTTCGGCTATGTTTAAATGCGTTGTTTTCAATAAATGTGCGCTACGTTTAAGGCGGATGTACTTAATAAATTCAACAGGTGTTTTTTCGGTTGTAAGCAGTACTTTACGGTAAAGGGTAACCCGGCTCATAGCCATATCCGAACTGAGTTCTTCCACAGAAAAATCGGGATCGGCAATTCGTTTTTCGATAAACCGAAGAAGATCTTTAATAAATTTCTCATCGTGTACTTCGTTTGTATTGGCTACCGTATCTACGTCTACCTGCTTCTGATAAGTCTTTTTCAATGTTACTTGCTGTTTAAGCAAGTTTTTTATTTTGTATAGCAGTATCTCAAAATTAAAGGGTTTGGTTAAGTAATCGCTCGCGCCGGTTTCCAGCCCCTTTATCTCATCTTCTTTACTGGTTAATGCCGTCAATAATATTACCGGGATATGAGCGGTGCGGCTGTCTTGCTTAATTTTTTGGCAAAGGGCTGTACCTGTCATTTCTGGCATTGTTACATCAGTCACGACTAGGTTAGGGTGCAATGCAAGCGCTTTTTGCCACCCGTCTTTGCCATTTACCGCTTCCAGAATATTGTAATGTTCTTTTAAGTTATCTTTTAGATAAAACCTGAGATCATCATTGTCTTCTACCAGTAGCACAGTCAGTTTTTTTGCATTAGCTTTTATGGATTTCTCACTTATTTGGGTAGATAAACTTTCATCTTGCTTTAAGTCTGCTGAGTTGTTGATTAAAATATTGACATCTTTGTCATGCAATGTATGCTCAGAACTAACCGGCAAAACCACAGTGAAACAGCTTCCGCCGTCAACACTGCTTTCTGCCTTAATGGTACCATTATGCAGGTTCACAAATTCACGCGTAATGGCCAACCCTATACCACTACCCTGATTGACAATGGAACCCGGCGTTTCATTTTGAAAGAACCGGTCGAATATTTTTTCGAGTTTTTCTGTGGGAATTCCTATTCCACTATCTATAACTTTAATTTCTAAAAACTGTGTGTCGGCAGCTACGGTCTCTTTAAAACTTAGCTTTACCTCTACTCTTCCTCCTTCGGGGGTAAATTTAAAGGCGTTCGACAGCAGGTTGAACAAAATGCGTTCTATCTTATCCTGATCGAACGAGGTAATAAGCAATTTGATCTGCGTGTTTACATTTAACGCAATATTTTTATCTTCGGCGATATCCGAAAATGAGTAGGCAGCTTCTTCAATAAACTTAATGATGTTTTCTTGGCAAGGATTTAACTTTAATTCGTGCACCTCCATTTTTCTAAAATCAAGCAATTGATTTACCAAATTGAGCAGGCGTTTGGCATTTCTTTCAATGATGAGCAATTGCTTTTTGATATTAGTTTCTGAGGATTCATTAATCAGTTTTTCAACAGGTGCCATTATTAACGATAAAGGCGTTCTAAACTCATGGCTTACGTTAGTAAAGAATTTAATTTTCATGAGATCAAGTTCGTGCATACGTTGAGATTCCTGTCTTTCCTGTTGTACGGCAAAGTTGGCTTTCAACTTTTTAATTCCCCTGTATCTTATGTACAATAGCGCACCAAATACTATCAATCCATACAATATAAATGCAAAGGTTGTTCGCCAAATTGGCGGCAAAACGGTAACGTGAAGTGTTAACTGATCTTTCGTCCAAACACCATCTTCGCCTGCAACTTTCAACCGGAATGTATAAGATCCCGGATCGAGGTTTGTATAGCTGGCTTTCCTGATCTGATTATTTGCAATAATCCAGTTTTTGTCGAATCCGTCGAGCATGTAAGCGTGCTTAATTTTTGCCGGATTAAAAAAGCTAATAGCTGCAAACTCTATGGAGAAAACGTTTTGGTTGTGTTTTAAAGTGATGGACTTGGTTTCGGTGATGGAGTTATGCAAAATAGCTTTTCCATTTACCTTTTCGCCTGTTGTTATACTTTTGTTAAACACCTGAAAATCGGTTAATACCAATACTGGTTTTTCATGTGCCGATTTTATTTTTTGGGGATCAAACAAGTTAAATCCGTTGGCCCCACCGAATATCACTTCACCACTATGAGTTGTAATACCAGCATCTTCGTTAAATTCTTTACCCTGCAAACCATCCGTTTGGTCATAATTTTTAAACTCGTAGGCATAGTGTTTTCCATTGTGTTTTAAAATCATATTGGAAATACCGTTAGGCGTGCTCATCCATAAATTATGAGCCTTGTCTTCCACTACGGTAAGCACAGAATTATCAGGTAGTCCATCCGTTTTACGAAAATTTTCAAAAACACCTTTTTTTGAATTAAATAGGCTTAAACCTTCGTTGGTAGCTATCCATATCATTTTCCGGCTATCCATCATCAGGTTAGAAATATTATCGTTACTCAAACTATTTTTATCGCCTTCCTTATGTTTATAATATTTAAAACGGTTCGTACGATCATTTAAAATAGCCAACCCTGAATAAGTTCCAACCAATATATTGCCTTCATCATCTTCTAACAGGCCAGATACATATTGATGCGGCACGGAATTGGGTTTGCCCGGCAGGTACCTGTGAAATCGCTTTGTTGCCCTGTCAAAACGGTTCAATCCGCCAGCAAGCGTACCGACCCATAACCTATTCTTGGAGTCCTCCATAATTTCCCACACACTATTGTCGGAAATGCTGTTTGTGTCTGTCAACGAATGCTTATAATGCGTAAACGTTTTGCCGTCAAAGCAATCTAAGCCTCCAAAATAGGTTCCTATCCACAACTTCTGTTCGTGGTCGAGACTCAAACTAGCAATTACATTATTGCTTAAACTTTTCGGTTCGTTATCATCATGCAGGTATGTGGTAAACTTACCGGTAGCCCGGTTGAAGTAAATTAGTCCGCCGCCATTGCTGCCGATCCAAATGTTGCCTTTTTTGTCCTCAATAAATTCATTTATATCGTCGTAATTCAAACCGCTACTGCTAAACGCACTACGACCGTACAACGGAAACTTAATGATATCTTTATGATAATAATTGACTCCTTTTTTGAAGGTGCCTAACCAAATAATATTGGCATTATCTCTGTAAAGGGATGTGATGCAATCCTGGCTTAAACTTCTGTTATCATCGGGGCGGTTGGTTATAATTTTAGCCTTAAATGTCTTTTTGTCAATCAAATTCACACCGCCGTGGTCGGTTGCCAACCACACCAAACCTTTATCATCCTGTATTACGTTGAAAATTATATTAGAACTTAACACAGGGCTTCCGACGTTTTTACCTAATTGCTTAAACGCGTTGTTTTCAGGACTTACATAAAATACTCCGTTTGAACGTAAGGGAGCGTATACCCACAAATCGTCGTCATTGTCAATTGATAATTGATAGTCAATTGATTCATGAGGATAAGATTTATTGATATCAGTGACACGCTTCATCACTTTGTTATTGAGAGAGTTGACTTGCTCCAAAATACCATCAGCATATATTATCCATGCATTACCCTTGGAATCAACAGAAAGATCGAGAGCCGATACTACATTTAAATTAGACGAACTTCCTTTTTTATGAAAAAGGTGTGTAAGTTTATTTGCAGAGGGTACGTATTTATAAACGCCATTATAAGCATGTAAAAACCAGAAGTTACCAGTGCTGTCTTTTTTTATACTTACAATTAGCGAATCGGGGATGGAATACTTTAGTAGGTTCTTCTTAATATTATGCTCAAAGCAATCAGTTAACGGATCGTATACATTAAAGCCATTACGTGTTTTTACCCATAATTTATTTTGAGGGCCCGTAGTTATGCTTATAATATAATCATCGCTTATTGAAGATAGATTATTAATGTCATGCTTAAATACTTTAAAACGATAACCATCATAACGGTTTAGTCCGGATTTGGTGCCAAACCACATAAACCCTTTAGTATCTTTATAAATACAAGTAATACGGTTATGAGACAGTCCATTATCGACATTCAGGCGCAAAAACTGGTACTGATCGCCTTGGGCCATCGTTTTCAAAGCTACCAGCAAAACAGCCCATATTAACAAGAGCGCAGATTTCTTCATAGGTATATTAGCCTACAAGAACGGCCATAAGATAATTGTTATTCAGAACATCAATCTTATGGCTGCTTTAAAGGCGTAAACAGGTTGGTAATAGATTATTATAATTGTTATTGTAAAAATACTATTATTAACTAAAAAACAACAACCCGTACGTAACCTGTAAGAAATTTATTGCAGCTTTAATTTCTGAATAATAAAATTGCTTACGTTTTTACCTTGCTCAGCACCAGCATTTACACTATTTACATAATGTATTCCACCATAATAACGACTAATCGAGGCTTCGTCAGCAGCCTGAACAAATGAACTGAAATGTCGTTGCATACCAATGTAATGTAAATCGCTGGTATCTTGAAAAGCAAAGTTATCACCAAAAAGGTGAGTTAACATTACGGCTGCAGAACGAGTGATAGTGCTATGACCACTTGGATATTCGGGGAAAGGTGGCGTTTGCAGCATGGGCAACCATTGCGCATCTATCTCATCGTTAATTACAGTAACCGGGCGAATGTAAGCCGATTTAAACTTCTCCTGCCAGCAGCAAATAAATGCATCGAACATGGCTACTGAAGTCAAAGCGTATGCTTGCGCTATTTTTACTGCATTGGCATGCGATTGCTTGCAAGCAATCGCTGTAATGCCTATCCAATGGCCACCGGGCGTAATTTTTTTGTTGGCAAACATCATGTGCCCGGTATGCTGCATGACGAACGGATTATCGTCCCAATAGCGAGCTATCTCTGTCTGTTCTTTAGTCAGTTTTTTGCTTTGCTCATACAGTTGTACATTTTGCTTAAAGTATTCACTGCCTTTGCTTTTGCTATAAGCAGGCGGTGGCGGTGGTGCAAATTGTCCTGAAGAATCTAAGGCGAAAGTTTTCATGGTTCCCCAACAGTACTCTACCGCATCTAAATAATCGGGCGGTGTGGGATGCCATTTACCGGGGGCGCTGCTTCCTAAAAACTTAGGTTTGGCGCGTGTTTGCGGGTAGTTATCCATAGCGGCACGCTTTAAGATCACCTTGCCTACACTATCGCCAAAGGCAACAGAACGCGCGTAGGTACTATCGTCAAGTATATTTTTAAACCGGGCATACAAATTATCTTCATAACCTTTTAATGAGTCAACCGAAAAAGTAACCTTACGGGTTACCGTAAATAGAGCTTTGGTAGCGGCGAGTGTAAAATTGTATTGTTTACCTTTTTCGGGCTGAGGCATGGGTGCAAACCCTTTAAGTTTGGCTACAACAGAGGCATACTTTTTATCCTGAAAACGCATGGCTTCATAAGATGCCAATGACGCGTAAGCATAAATACGACTGGCCACAGGCGGCGAAAACACGTCGTAAATAATAAGCTGGGTTAACTTATCTTCATTTTGGTGTAGAATTTCAGCATCATTTATAGCAACCTTATTGTTTTGCTTACAGGCTGTAAACACCGAGCAAGCAAGTAAAAACAAACTAATTTTTTTCAATAGCATATAATCTTAGGTTAGGTAATTATATCAAATTTTAACAGATTACATTTCCATACCCTGCATAGAATGCGATTTGCTTTTACTAAAATCAAACCGGTTCAACTTAAAAGTGGTGAACGCATTATTCCCTTCTTTAATTTTGATGTAGTTATCCGGTGCAATATTTTTAAACGACTGAACCTTACCGGTAACCGGCCAATAAATTTGCAGTTCGTTTATCTGTGTAGCCTTGCCAATACCTATATGTTGCTGCAAAGGGTTACTGCCAAAACTGCCCCCCGAATTAACCTGACGGTATACCGTGCATTGCTGGCCGTTTTCGGTAAATGTGACTTTGATTTGGGCACCTATGGCAGCCCTGTTACTTAAATTACCTTCGAGCAAAATATCGATCCAATTATTTTTAACAGAGGCGGAGTTCATGAACAAAGCATTTTGATAGGCGTCGCCAATGTAGGCACCGCCCAGACTTACATGAATATCCTGGTAACCATCATTGTCCAAATCGGCAAATGATACGCCATGCCCTTTTTGTAAGCTTCCTACCCGTGCGGGTGTGGTAACATCAGTAAAGCCTTCTCCCCTATTGTTCCGGTATAATTTATTGGGAATAAGTGATGAAAACTGCGGATTACCTGTACCTAAGTAGAAATCAGGATAGCCATCATTATCAATATCGCCAAAATTCGCACCCATGGCAAAAGCAATTTTAGCAAGGCCTGCCTTTACCGATGTATTTTCAAATTTACCATTGCCCATGTTATGGTATAAAACCACTTTGCCATTGTTGCCTAAGTAGTGATCAGCTGCTTCGGCACCCGCAATTGAAGCAATGGGTGTATCGTTGCCGTAACCACAGGCCAGCAAATCCAAATTACCATCGTTATCATAATCCCAAAACCAGGTAGTAAAGGTGGCCTGACCTAACTTGGGCAAACCTGCCTGGGTGGTTACATCTGCAAACTTTACTTTACCCTTGGTACTCTTGTTTTTGAAGAGCACATTCTCGCCGTTCATAGTAGATATATACAAATCGGGCCATCCATCATTATTATAATCGCCGGAGGTAACACCCTTCACAAATAATTTGATCTGGCAGCCTGCTCCGGCCGCTTGCTCGGTGAAGGTTCCGTTCTTATTACTGATGTAGAGTTCACTGGCATTTTCATCGCCGGGAGCGCTTTCATTGCCTATAAATACATCCAGCCAGCCATCATTGTTAAAATCTGCCCAGGTGGCGGTTTGCGTAGCGTGATACGATAACAGGCCGCTTTGTTCGGTAACATCTGTGAAGGTGCCGTTGCCATTATTTTTAAGTAATGAGTTGGGTTCTTTGCCAAACTTACCTTTCCAGCCACCCCGAACTAAAAAAATGTCTTTAAAGCCATCGTTATTATAATCGGTTTGCATCATGTTTAATCCGCCTGTGAACATGCTTAAACCCGATGATTTGCCTAAATCGGTAAAACTGCCGTTTCTATTGTTATGGAAGTAATGCATAGGCTGGGCCAACGAGGCACTGCTGGTTATAATATCGTTGTATCCATCATTATCAAAATCGTCCACTATGCTACCTCCGCTTATTTTGTTAACGGCCAACCCTAAATCCATAGCTACGTCTTTAAAAGGCATCATGTCATAGGTGCCTGCAGTACCCATATTTAGTAGTAAATCGGAGGGTACTTGCTTAGGGTATCCGTTAGTGGTCATGTAAGCAATGTTTAGCAGCCACTTCGATTCATAATCGCTTGGATCGGTTCTCAGCAGTTTTTGGTAAAGCGCGATCGCTTTTTCCGATCCGTTCTTATCGGCATGTACGCCCCCACCGGCAATAGGAAATATACAAGATTCGGCACTGTGGTTATGAATACAGTTTACACGTTCCCCTAAACGCAGGTAGGCCAGAGCTAATGCTTTCATTGCATTTTGCCGCAGCAGGTAATCGGGAATAAAAGTTTTATTGAGTATACTGTCCATCAAGTTCACTGCCTTTTGATCTTCACCCAATTGCAGCAGCACGGTAGATTTATTGATGTTAATGGTTACCTGATCAGCTCCCGGTCTATTAGCTTTTATAAGCGAATCCAGATGTTTTAACACTGCGGCCGGAGCATATGCATTGGCCGCGGTATTGGCAAACGAAGCCTGCTCTTTTAGCCTTGCCACCATTTGCTCGTTAGAACTTAATTTAGGCTTACATCCGGCAAATAGCATACACAAAAAGCAGCCAATAATCAGTGTCTGTTTATATTTCATGTTGCTAATTAATATTTGCCTCACGTAACTTGCCATTATTACCGGTCACTGTAATACTGGCTACATTGATGTTAATATTGATAAACCTGGCCGACTGCGACAAGAACGAGGAACCATAATAGAATTCTTGCTTAGTAGATAACCCATTTTTGTACTTCACCGTAGCACTGGCATCTGATGCCTGCGGTTTAAAGCTTTTTACTGCGCCTTTTAAGGTGAATAATTTCAGCGCATCTTTATTTTGACTGGCTGCCAGCATGTATTTGCCATTGCTGCCTTGCAGCTTAACCAATGCTTTGCCATTACCGGGTATATAAATGCCGCTTTGTAAAATAGACAGGGGTTTAAAGCCTCCCTTACCATCGCCTTTTAGCATCAGGCCGTTAAGGGCATCGTAACGGCCAACGGCTACATCAGTGCCGTAATCATTACCGTTCATCACCACATCCAGGTTGCCATCGCCGTCGTAATCGTCAACCGTCATTCCGTTCAGTACCGATATTTGCGCTTGTTTGGGCAATGGTATAATGGTAAACCTGCCATTACCCTCGTTACGTAAATAAACCGACTGCAAAATATTGGCTTTCAAGCGTATAGCGTCCTGCTTTTGTTCGGGCGTAAGCAACTCATCCATAGTGGCCAAAGCGTATGATTTGTAATTGGTGAACCGCTTGCGCAGGCTAATGAGCTGCTTAACCGCGTCTTCCCGCACATTAGCGGGATATTCTTTCATGGTGCCATCTGGCGAAGGGAGGTATAGTGACGGAAAAGCATCCAACCGGCCGCGCTTGTCCATATCTTTTGCTATAATGCCTAACGGGTATTGGCTGCTGGCCTTAAACAGCGTATTTAATCCGGCATTACCCACTATATAATCCATACGACCGGTATGCCTGAAATCACCTGCCACAATGGTATTCCACCAACCTACCTGTTTGCTAATACCAGTAGATGATGTGGCATTCAAGAATTTGCCTTTATTGTTCTTTAAAAAAGTAATCGGCATCCATTCGCCGGCCAGGATAAGGTCGGGCCATTTATCGTTATCATAATCGGTAAACAAAGCATCACAAACCAAACCTATATTTTTTAAGGCCGGGGCAACCTGTGCCGTAACATCGGTAAATTTCGCTTGTCCGTTTTGGCTGTCATTCCTCAACAACATACTCGAAACCGGCTTTGGATATGCCCATGGCTCTACCCTGCCCGATACAAACAGATCCAGCTTTCCATCTTTATTATAGTCCACCGCACGCACACATAATTTGCTGGTATAGTTAGCCGGCAAGGCGTTTAAAGCCGCGCTAAAGCCACCCTTACCATTGTTAATGAACAGCCTATCTGCGTAGGATGTGCTGCCCGCTTCCTGCTCATAGCCCCCACTTGCTATATACACATCCGGTTTACCATCGGCATTAGCATCAAATACCAGTATTCCAGCATCTTTGCAATTTTTAGTTAGCTGCTTATCTCTCGATAGTAATCCTTTTTGTACAAACTTACCATTGGTTTGCTGTAACAGCATTTGTGCGGGTGCCTTGCTATTACCTCCAATAACAATATCATCCAAACCGTTGCCATCCACATCGCTGACAGCAAGGGCAGGACTGTATTCCGAAAATTTGTGCGGCAGCAGCTTTTGGATATTGAAATCTACAAAATCTTCTTCCCGGTGCTTATAGGTAATACCGGCCGAACGGGTAATTTCTGTAAATAGCGAAGATGATGCCTTAACCGGTGGTTGCATAGTGTAACCTTGGCTGGCATCTGCCATATTTACCTTAAGCAATTGATCGGCTTTTACTCCTGTTAACACCTGCTTTCTATTGTTGGGCCATCTAATTACAACCGAATCCAGCCTAGTGACTTTACCTAAGCCAAAATGCGCTATGTTTTGTATAGAAGAGAGGTAGCCACGATAAGGGTTATTTTCATACACCTGATGCTGGCCTTTGTAATAAACATCGGCCCAAGCACCAATCCCATTTATATTTTTAGCGTAGCCCTTGAATTTTATTTGTAAGTAGTGCGACTCGTTATTCAGTAAAGCGCGGGCAGTACTTTTATAGATCAAGGCTTCATCATTAATGTTATTCACCACCACATCTAAAGCCCCGTCGTTATCTAGATCCGCATAGGCTGCCCCGTTAGAAAACGAAGGCAAATCCATCCCCCACTGTTGAGAGACATTAGCAAAAGTTAGATCACCGTTATTTTTAAAACCGTAGTTATGGATCTTGACTGATGGTATTTGTTCGATAACTTTCTTTTTAGATGCCGTTGAATACGGGTTTTCGCGGAAGGTGATAAAGTCATGGTCGGTAACATCTTTAGGGTAACCGTTGGTTACTATAATATCACGGTACCCGTCGTTATCAAAATCAGTTACCAATGGTGCCCAACTCCAGTCAGTTTGTGCTACACCGCTCATAAACCCAATTTCACTAAAAGCAGGACTGCCTACCGAGTCGTTTTGACCTACCCGGGGTCCTTGGTTAATTTGCAGAGTATTACGCACATATTGGTATTGGTAGCCGTAATGATCCATCAACTGAAAGGTTTGATAACTGTTAGGCATCAGCATCATCTTTTTGCGATAATTATCTTCCGGACTCATGTCCAGCTCAAACACATCCGCTAAACCATCATTATTAATATCCTGGACATCATTGCCCATGGCATTGAAAGAAGTATGCTTAAAGTATTCTTTAGCACGGTCGGTAAAAGTGCCGTTGTGATTATTAATATACAGAATATTGGATGAAAGGAAATCGTTGCTTACATAAATATCCTTCCAGCCGTCACGGTTAATATCTACAATGTTTGCCGCATGCCCATAACCTTCCACAAGTATTCCGGCCTTAAACGACACATTCTGATAAACCGAATGCTTTAACTGAGGATTCCAAACATTTTTATATAAGCGACCAGTGCTGGAGCTGCTGCCATTTTTAACTATTGGCCTAAAATTGTTGGCATAGTAGGAAGCATCGGGCTCGTTTACTGTGATATAAACATCTAACTGACCATCGTTATCATAATCAAAAAAGCTGGCCATAGTAGAGTGTGCCCTAATATCCAATCCATATTCCTTAGCTTGCTCTTTAAATTGAGGAATTCCGTTATTCATGCCTGTGTTTATATACAACAGGTTTTGCCTTTTGAGTGAATCTTTCACCAACGAATTGCATACATACAAATCGAGCAAACCATCGTTGTTAATGTCTATAATGGCTACACCCCTTCCCCATCGCCCTTTACCATCAACCCCAGCTTGTGCGGTAATATCCTCAAATTTGAAGTTGCCTTTATTTATGTAGAGCTTATTGGTCACCATATTGCCCGTAAAGTAAATATCTTGCAGGCCATCGTTGTTAAAATCGCCAATACCTACACCTCCGCCATTGTACACGTAAGCATTATCAAGCGGGTTAATAGAATCGTTTTCGGTGATTAAATTATTAAAGTGAATGCCGGACTGAGAGGCGGGTATTTGCTCAAATAAAGTTGGCTCATGTTGCTTACAAGCCACAAAAAATACAGATACGACAAATAAAACGTAGTAATTTTTTTGCATGAAATAGCCTGGTTTAGGAATTGGTTTTGCAAATAAATATAAACACATATATCTGTAAAAACAATAGGTAAAGCACTGTATTTAGCAGCACCTTACCCATTAGAAAATTAAGTATATATAGTTGTCCCGGCTTGCTTATTGCAATTTTGGATTGTTATCAATTTCAGACTGTGGTATAGGCAAGAACTCCTTAGCCGCAGTGTACCAAGAAAGAGGCTCTGCTGTAAAGTAACCTTTCTTCCTCCAGCGTAAAATATCAATGTTACGAATCTCCTCGCCAGCCAGTTCAACAGTTTTTTCATGTAATAAGGCTTTAACCACATCGGCCTTGGTGCCAACCGGGAACTGGGCAGTTGGATACGCTGGCATAGAAACGCTCGGCCTTGCCCTTACCTGGTTTAAATAACCTACAGCCGCGCCGTTGTTTCCTAATTCGAGTTCGCACTCTGCCAACATCAACAGTACTTCCGCATAGCGAATGATACGCTGGTTGTTACCACCCGGATGAAAACCTGCCGCTTCTTTAGTTTCCTTATAAATAAGCGTGAATTTACGCCAGCCTGCTTTTACGGTTTGTCCACGCAGTTTGGATGCATCTCCTCCCTGGTCACCATCGGTCAATACCGAATTGCCTTTGTTGTAAGTATCGCCAGACTGGTAAATACTGTAGCCATAACGCGGATCAGATTTTGCAGCTCCGCTTAATACGTGCTCATATTCGTTCAAAACCCGGTCAGATGGGATTAAGTTACGCCAGGCCACCGGGTTATACTCCTGGTTACGAATGGTGGTTTGTTCAGCATTGGTACCATCACCTGTGCCGCTACCCCAATTAAAGTTATTATTCCCCTTATCAACAAAAATAATTTCGAGTATAGACTCCCTGTTGAATTCGGTTTCCTCTTCAAAATTGTCCAGGTACCTGTCTGTAAGTGCATAACCATCGGCACCACTGGTAGGAATGTTTAATAATGCGGCTTTTGCACCAGCATAATCACCCGTTTGCATTAAGGTTCTTCCCAGCATGGCATAAGCAGCAGATTTTGTAGCACGCCCTAAATCAGTACCCGATTTTCCGGGTAAAGCTAAAGCGGCCTCCTGCAAATCTTTAACCGCTTGTGCGTATACAGCAGCTGCGGGCGCTTTAGCCTGATAATCGGCCGGTGTTTTTACCGTACTGGTATAAATGGGTACACTACCCCATTGGCTGGCCAGTTCATAGTAGGCCCAACCCCGCAAAAATTTAGCTTCGGCTACACACTTATTTACTATAGCAGCGTTATCGGTTGCTCGTGAAGCGTAATCTAAAACTGAATTAGAGCGGTGGATAACCACATACAATGAATTCCAAACGGAGTTCATTACCGGGTTAGCCGGATCTACCACACCTAATAAAATTTGCCTGCGGGGCGCTTCTAATTGTGAACCACCACTGGCCACGTCATCGCTACGCAAATCGTGTAAAAAGAACCACTCACGAGCTACCAGGTTAAACCCGTGCCAAGCCGAATAAATTGCATTAGTGGCTGCTAAAATCTCATTTGAGTTACCATAGTAATTTTCGGTAGTTAAATTATTCTGATCTACTGTATCCAGCTTTTTACTGCAGGATGCAATTATTCCTGTTGTGGCAATCCCGGCTGCCAGTATCCCCACGTATATATGTTTACTTTTCATTATAGTTTTGTTTATAACTTCTATATCAGTTAAAATCCTGCCTGAATTCCAAATTGGAACGAACGTGCCGAAGGGTATTGACCAAAATCAACGCCATTGGTTAACGTTCCGTTTTTAGAACCAATTTCCGGGTCGTACCCTTTATAGCCGGTAAAGGTGAGCAGGTTCGTTGTCGAAACAAATAATCTTAGTCGTTTGATAGTTGAGTTAGTTAATGAGGTTAAAGTAGTAGTTGGTAAAGTATATCCCACAATTACATTTTTTAATCTCAGGTAAGAGCCATCCTCAATCCAACGAGACGAGAGTCTGCCATTACGGTTAGGGTCACCACTAACGGCCCTTGGCATCTCTGTGTTGGTATTACTTGGAGTCCAAGCATTTAGTACGTTTACTCCTGCATTAAACAACCTTGGCATACCTTCTAAAATAATACGTTCGGCATTTAATATCTTGTTGCCCTGTACACCTTGGAAAAATATAGCGGCGTCAAAGTTTTTGTAAGAAGCTGAATAGTTTAAAGAGTAAGTGAAATTTGGTAAAAAGCTACCAAGTTTGGTACGGTCAAAGTTATCGATCACACCATCGGGGGTTCCGTTAGGGCCGCTAAGATCTTTAAACTTAATGTCGCCAGGGGCAGCGTTACTTTGAGAAGGACTCGATGCTACCTGTGCTGCATTTTGAAAAATACCATCCGCAACCCATCCGTAAAAATACTGTATGCTTTCACCAATTTTAGTATTGGTAAAGGCATCCCCGCCACCAAAATCGGCATCGTTGCCCGATGGTATGGACGCGCTTGATGTATATAAGTTAAGTACCTTGTTACGGATAGCACTTACCAGACCGGTAACATCATATTTAAAATCACCGGAGGTTTTGTGGTAGCCTAATTGTAACTCAACGCCTGTATTGCGCATAGCACCAGCATTAGCCAACGAACCTACACCCACAAAGCCAAAACTGGTTGGTGTTGGTACAGTGATGATTAAGTTATCAGTTTGACGTTTAAAGAATTCGGCCGTGATTGTGAACTTATTATTCAGGAAGCCTAAATCAGCACCTATGTTTAACTGCTTTGTTTTTTCCCAGACCAAGTTAGGGTTTGTAATACCGTTGGTAAAAGATGAATTTGGACTGCCCGGAAGGTTATTACCGATAGGATACACCGCAGAGTTCACCTGAACAGGAGACAGGTAAGGATAATTACCTATAGAACTTGAATTGATGCCTGTTAAACCATAACTGGCTCGCAATTTCAATTCGGAGATTGCTTTATTGTCTTTCAAAAAATCTTCCTGATCAATTTTCCATCCTATGGAAGCCGCAGGGAAGTTGGCATATTTATTATTTGGTGCCCATATAGAAAAACCATCCCGGCGTATAGACGCTTGCAATAAGTATTTGCCTGCGTAATCGTAATTAACACGACCCACATATGATACCAGGAAGTTAGTTTGAACGCCATTGAACGCACTGATATTGGTAGCACCACCCAGTGTTTTAATTAAGTTAGTAGCCTGGTTGCCTGATTCGGTCTGGTCATTATAATTCAAATCTTGGGTTTCGAAAACTGCCGTAGCTGCAACATGGTGCTTATCAATAGTTTTATCGTAAGTTAGTTGCTGCGTAAATAATTTAATAAGAGACGATTGCCTGCGGTAACCTACAGCGGCACTTGTTGAAACGCCTGTACCACCATCAAAAAATATTGGCGTATAATTATAGGTTGAATTGTTCAGGTAATTTACTCCGAATGTAGACCTGAACTTCAACGACGATAGTATATTAACGTCAAGATAAGCAGAGCCTAATAAATTAAAAGAATTGATCCGGTTGTTGCCTATGAGCGCGGTTTCTATGGGGTTTATTGGATCGGAACCATCAAAGCTGCTTATTGGGCCCTGAAAGCCGCCCACCTTTGTTGGATCATAAACCGGTATGTATGGCGGCATCCTAACCAAGTTTGTAATGGCCGTACGGTTTGAAGCCAGCGTAGGATCATAACGCTGATGGCTAACCGAGGTATAAAGATTTTGACCAAAAGTAAACACCTTACTTATAATATGGTCGGAGTTTATGCGGTAGTTTAAACGTTCAAAGTTTAATGCTTGTGCAATTCCGTTCTGTTTAAAATAACCGCCAGAGGTATGAAATCTTGAAACGTCGTTACCACCACTTAAACCGATATTACTTCCGGTTAACAGGGCATTTTTTACAAAATATTCATCTTGCCAGTCGGTATTAGTTTGTGCGTAAGTTTGGCTGGCTCCTGCATATATTGGTGCGTTAAAATTTGCCGGTTTAAAGCGGTCAATACTGGCAGCAACACCCAGGTTGGCGGCGTACTGCAAATATTGCTGGGTGTTTAAAAGGTCTAATTTTTTTATCGGGCTTTGTATACCCGCATAAGAATCGAACGTGACGTTTAATTTGCCGTTACGTGATCCTTTTTTAGTGGTGACAATAATAACACCATTTGTAGCCCTTGAACCGTATATAGCCGCTGTACTGGCATCCTTTAAAACATCTACCCGTTCAATATCCTTAGCATCGTATTGCTGTAAACCAGTTGTCAGTGGAAAACCATCCACCACATACAATGGGTCGGAAGCAAAACTTACAGAACTAATACCACGAATGGTAACCAGCGGTGCATTACCCGGTGATCCATTATTGGTAACGTTTAAACCGGCAACACGGCCTTGCAAGGCCTGGTCTATACCTGCCACAGGCAATGCGGTCACTGTTGCTGCATTTACGGAAGATATGGCTCCGGTTACGGTAGCCCTGCGTTGTGAGCCATAACCAACTACTACAACTTCACTTAATGAGCCAGTTGCTGCCTGCTTTAGTTGTACAGTAACATCCGTACGGCCACTAAGCGGCACTTCTTGCGATGCATAGCCCACGTAGCTAATAACTAAAATACTGTTAGCGGAAGGCGCGTTAATTTTGAACCGGCCTTCAGCGTCTGTTGTTTGGCCTATTCCAGTACCTTTTACTTTTACGGTTACGCCGATTAAAGCTTTTCCGGCTTCGTCTGTTACAACTCCGGTAACAGGCACCGCCAGTTTCTGATCAATAATACTGTTAGGTTTTGCAGGTGGAGAACCTGCTGCTTCAACAGTTGAAAATGAAATTAGCCCTATAAGCACGAGGTATAATTTCATTTTTTTAACAAGTAAATAATGCTGCATAAGATTTTTTTTAGGTAATACTCCCTTAGAATTGATTAATTGAAAATTGCTTTATACTTTACACAATCGATTGTATAAGGTATAATCAATGAGGAATGATTCTCATGTTTTTAATTTGTAAGAAATAGTACAATTGGTTTATTAACTGGTAATCGAATTCGGCATGTAAAAATACCATCGATTTACTGAAGTCTAAATTATGCCTATAAGGAGTAATCCGTGTGTTACAAATGTTACTAATTGGGGATTCAAATGTTAAATTAAATGTGTGGCAGAAACATTTGAATCACAATTATGAGAGGTGTTGTATTGCAAAAAATTGCGTTTGAAGCAACGCTGGGAAGGTTTATTGCTTTATAGGATCTTATGACACCATTTTGAATGGATAAAACTGCAGAGCTTTGTTAACAGTTGTTGATTACCATATGATAACCGATTAGCGTTGAAAATGGAGTTATTTTATACCTACTAATTGCACTTATGTGTTATTGCTTATAACAGTTAGCAGGTCATTGTACACCACCTATTCAAACGATAATATTGATTATTTAAAGCACAAGAAGAAAAAATAAAATTCACTTCTTGTGCTTTAAAAGAATGATAGTTTAAGCATAGTACTTAAGACAATTAAAGGTGCAATACTTACATTATGCAGCCAAGAATTGTTAATTGACTTCAGATATCCATTGATTTGCTAAACCCCAGTTTTTGTTAGGTGCTGCTGATGCCGTGAATACCAGTTCCCCACCTGCCATCAATTCTTGATGGGTAAGATAATTACGGTTGATAGTTTTGCCGTTCAATGTAACGTTTTGAATGTATTTATGGTGGTCACCATAATTGTTTACGCTGATGTGAAGTGCTTTTTTGCCGGGCCAATTAAACGTAATGGACCTAAATAGCGGAACATTGAGATAATAAACCGGCCAACCCGGGCATGCAGGCGCAAAGCCGCAAGCCGTTAATACATACCATGCAGACATAGCACCAGCATCGTCGTCCATGGTTCTGATGTATGTCTTAGGTTCGTTTTTGTACACTACATCTACAAAAGGATCAATGCCACGGCTGTTTTCGTTAAAATAGTATTGTACTACTGTGTCCACAGCAAAACGATGCATTAACTCCTGCGATTTCCAGGGTTGGGCGGTAACATTATACATTAGCGGAACTTGCAGATCGGGCTCGTTGCATGGTGATACAAATCACTATCGAAAAAATGATCAAGCTGTTTTAGGTATAATGGCATTCCCCTGGTCAAGCTTATCAAACCTTTTACATTAAACGCAGTAAACCAACGATATTGCCATATAGTCCTTTGGTAAAGACCGCATGCCTCCACCTTATCAACGTCGGGCCTGGTAAGGTCTTTAAAATCTTTGTTCCAGTAGGTTTTGTAATTTAAAGCCTTCATCCTGTACCTCTCACTCAGCTCATTCTTATTTAAAATTGCCAATATTTGGGCCATTGCCCAGGTACCATAGCTTGATTGCAAGGCCTTGTCTGGCTTAGAAAAATCAAGACGATATACATCGTTCATTAGTGAGTTGGCAATTTTATTGAAATTAACAGGAAAGCCCTAGCGATATGCGTCTAATAGCACTACAATGACATGCTCTGTGCGTATAATATTGGTAGGCTCTGTTTGTCTGGCAAAGTCTTTTTTACCCGAAACGAATAGGTTTGATATAGATTTTATCATTCCTTTATTTTTCGGGTAGTGTAATGGCCAACAGTGGCAACTGTGTGCGGGAATTGTCCCATATCGCCCAACCATTATACAGCGTAGCTTTCGACTTTTGTTCCCGTTTGTGCCCCTAAAAGCACTGTCTTCTTCTGAAATTACATATGGAGATTGAAGTGTAAGATATAAAAATGAGTAAAACATTTATCTACGAGCTTAACTCCCTTCTACTTTGATCCTACTTAGTAATGTATTCCAACCTTCGTTTGATTTTAATTTTTGTTGCTCAAACGATCCCTCAAAAAGTTGCGATTTGGCGTATTGAGTGTTTACAGAAGAAAAGGCAATTTTAATTTCTGCGCTCCTATCTACATGCGGTAATGCAACCGACAAAGTATGTGCCCCAGTTTCTTCCAACTTCACAGTACTTGTAAATTGTAAGTAATAATAAACCCTGTAAGTACCTACATTACAAGTTGTTTTTAATTCCCCCAACCGCTGATACTATTGTTTGTGATAACATGATTTTCGTTTACAAATTATCATCCAGCGTATGGCTTAGGTCAATTACGAAGCCTTTTTTTCCTTCCGGAAATGTGTAGCGGTGCATTCCTGATTTGTTATAGACAGAAAATTCGGCACTGATATGGTATGTAAAGGTAGCTTGGTAATATCCGGGGGCAGCAAACTGCTTATCTTTAATTAGCTCTGCTTGGGTATCATTTCCAACAAAAGGTTTAATTAAAATATTACCACCACTCCCCTGGCAGCCTATACCTTCAAACCGGTTGTGGGTGAAACCCAAAAAACGTTTAGCCTCGTATTCGTATCCTGCATGAAGCTTGGGATAAGTTTGCGGCCCAATGCTCATCATACTGAAAGGATACGACACTGCAGGCGACAATTGCCCATGATCGCCTGATGTTCCCAAAAACACATTTACTTCGCTGGTTACATGGCCGCTTGGTGAAGAACTTTGTGCATTAGCAATCATAGGAAGCAACAGCAATAAGAAAAGTAGCTTTTGTAACATAGCCTAATTTTTAAAATGATAAAGTGTTGCCTATTTGATGTCGTGCTTGTTTAAAATATCGGTTATTAGCGGTTGAATATACTTAATAATGCGGTCGTAACCCAAATCGTTAGGGTGTGTGCCATCTATAGTGCCTTCATGATCTGTACCTATCATATTTTCGGAAGTGATGAAGTACAGGTTTTTAGTCCCTTTTTTAAGTAAAAATAATACCTCTGCTTGTACATTAATATTTTGTTGCTTAACCTGTTCGCCAAGTACTTTATCAAAGTAACCGGTTTCACGAACCAAACTTTGCATAACAATTATGGGTGCATCGGGGTGTTTGTTCCTGATGGTATTTACCAAATTTGCAGTACGTTCGGTTATTTGCTTGGGGTTACTGTTGGGTACGCAATCTAAAATATACGCATCTGCCTCAATTGAAGCAACCATGTTGGCAACTTCAGGTTCCATTTTAGCACTGCCACTTAAACCCAAATTAATAAAGTTTATACCCGTTAACCTCGATAAGCGTGCTGGATAAGCCATACCCGGCCTGCTGGCACCAGTACCTTGTACAATGCTGGATCCATAAACAAGTACGCGTTTGCGAAACGCAGCTGGGGCAGGTGTTATTCCAGCCGATTTTTCTATCCCTATTTCAACATTCTTCACATTATCGTATAAAGGTAAATACAGCAGGCAATCTTTCTCCGAGTTGTCCATTCTATTTATAATGATCTCTTCGTTGCAAACACCGGTTACGCGGCCAATACCGGCAAACTGCCAGGTGCCGTTCTTTTTGATGTAAAGGTCAACCCCTTTATTTGCAGTAGGCACCATGTTTGGTAAGGCCCTGCTTTTAGTGACACACCATTTAGCACCAATTACCGTACTGTTAGTTTTAAACTGTATGGCAAGTCCAGCAGAATTAGCCAGCAGTTGCGTCACTCTTGCCGGCAAGCCTCTATAAATATTAGTATCTATACGGTCGTAAACGTTTTTTGTGGGCATGCTTTTACCAATTATGGTCAAACTCTCTGCCTTAATATAATTAAGTTGTGGCTTTTCCTTTTCTTGCGCAATTAATATGCTATAGCAAAATAGATTTAGTAGCACACACCCTATAATTTTAAAAATGGTACTTTTCATTGATGTATTAAATTAATACGTTTTTCAGGATCAGATACATAGGATAATGATCTGAAAGATAGTCGGTAAAATCATCTTTTATAATAGTCGCTTTTAAGCAAGACGTTTTTAGCGTTTTATTAACCCAGATGTAATCAATTCTCGTGTAATTTTTATGTGTTCGCACTTTGGTAGGCGCACTTATTTCATACTTACTGTTCAATAATTTCCATGAATCTGTAAATCCATGATCTATCACACTTTTTATTGCGCTGTAATCTATGTCTCCGCTCTCGTTAAGGACATGAGTTTCCGGGTGATTGCGTTCACTCGACCTCACCAAGCTCATTTTTGAATCATTGTTGTAGTCATCAGCATCCTGGGGAGACATGTTATTAAAATCACCCATGATCATAACTTTTTCACTGGCAGGAACGGAATCCACCGACAACAACAGCCTGCGGACATCGATCTGCCTCTGCTGGTAAGATTTAGGATCGAGGTGAGCAACAAACACATGATAATCTTTTATTTTCCCATATAAAAAGCCGTGCGTCATTCCCGTGGTTACCTTTTTGATGTTTTGAATAGGGAAACGCGAAATCAAGGCTATCGGAAAGCCATTTTCTTTGTGAATAACCGAGTAAGAATAACCCATTTCATCAGCCAGCTTTTTCAAGCTAACTGGTGTGTATTTGTTCATTTCCTGCAAGGCAATTATGTCGGGCGATAAGGTTTTAATCCAATCCTTAAAGCCAGCAACTTTGGCCGAATCTGCTCCTTTAAATCCCTCCCATACGTTATAGGTTAATACTTTAAAAGTATTTTGGGTGTATACGGGGTTAGATTGCTGAGCCTTAATGTTATAATTTAGCAATAACATTAAGGCTATGGCAAGGTATTTTACTTTAATTTTTATTGTTGCCACCATACTTTGGTTTTTAGGTTATCGCCACCAATGCGGGCCGAAGCCTCTTCATAATTTGCTTTGTTGGTAGCTTTAACTATAAGCGGATATTCAAACCTGCGCGGCAAAATGCCGTCGTTTTCCACGGCCGGGCCCACCGGCATAACTGGTAACCCCGTACGACGGTAATCATACCATGACTCAAAACCTGAAAAGAACATGGCAATATATTTTTGGCTCATCAACCTCGTCATGTTATTATTGGGTGCATTAAAGCTAACCGTTGACCGGGCCAGATAAGTGGTTCCTGCAGTACCATCCCAGGTACAGTTCCACTGTCTCCACGATGCTTCTATCCCCTTGTTGTAATACGTTTGCGCGCTACCGGTTATCCAGCCTTTAAGTGCCGCTTCGGCTAAATCAAAACTTACTTCACTCCATGTTAATATAGGGAAAGGGTAATCGTCTGCTTTTAAAGTTGTAGCGTAGGTTGATGTACCTAAACCGCCGTTGGCTGCAAATTCACCAGCTTGTTGTTGAGTGTAGCCACTTGGAATACCTACATAAGCACCAGGAGTGTTTTTAGTGGCGTATCTAAACCGGCGACCGTCCACCGTGGTATTCATCATATCAACTAAGGTTTTGCCTAATCTCCTATTACCGCTAAACTCTGTAGCCGAAAGCTCAAAAACAGGTTGATATTAGGCTTAACACCCGTGTAACGCATCATGGCTTCATCGTCGTTACTGGCAATGAGCGGATATTTGGTAGGATTATTTACCATTTCGGCAATTTGCGTGGGCACATTCATTTCTGCCTTATTAGATACATGCATCAATAAACGCAACTTTAAAGAGTTACTGAATTTTTTCCATTTTACTACATCGTTATTGTAAATTAAATCAGTGGCTTTAAATTCTTTAGTTTCAGCAAAAAGGTCATTAGCTGTCCGTAAATCAGCCAGCAGGCTTATGTAAATGGATTGCTGAGTGTCAAACTTAGGATAATATAATCCTTCAGTTCCTTTAAATGCATCAGTATAAGGAATATCACCAAACATATCTGTAAGATTGCTTATCATCCAGGCTTTCATTACCAAGGCCGCAGCCATATTATTTACATCCTTAACATCCTCCGCAAGTTTGTACATGCTATTCATATCATTAGCACAACGGTATAAGGTTGTCCAAATGGCATCAAACTCATTTTCCTTAAATGCATAGCGCGAGAAATCATTTAGCGCACCTGTTTCTACCGAATATTGCATGAGCTCATTATTTATGCGGTGCGCTCGCCTGGTGATGAGCCACATCGCATCAAACTGTGCCGGTGCCAATAAGGTGCCTGGTGCAACGGCCGTAAGGCGGTTAGGGTCGGCATTGGTTTTTTCGAAGTTTTTCGTACAGGAAAATAGTCCAAAAAATGTTAAAAAGGATAAGGTTAGGCTTGTATGCTTTAATATCTGTTTCATAATTATAATATTTAAAATGATGCTTTTAACATGGCTCCAAAGCTCCTGGTAGAAGGAAACTGCCCCGTTTCAAAACCAGGTTCAATTCGGTTTCTATTTATGGTCGCTATTTCGGGATCGTATAGAGGAAACTTGGTAAATAACAACAAATCGCGACCATAAATGCTAAAGGAGGCACCACGTAAAAATTTGATTTTTTTGATGAATTTATCGGTGAACTGATATTCCAGTGTAGCCTCTCTAAGCTTTATATACGATACATCAAGAGTGTTAGCTTCCATGTTGTCGCGCAAATACATAGCATTATAATAACCTGCGGCATCGGCTACAACATCGTTTTTCCGGTAAGTTCCATCTGCGTTCCGTTGTACTCCTTCACCCACTATACCAGTTTCCCTACCTGGTAAAGTACTTTTTAACTTACCATTACCTGCTAAAACAGAGTTAGAGAACGAGTAAACTTGTCCACCTTTTTGACCATCGAACAGGAAACTCAGGCTCCAGTTTTTGTAGCTGACTTGATTTTGAATTCCACCTTTCCAATCAGCAATGGCTGAACCAATATATTTAATGTTTTCTGTATCTATAATTGGGTAACCGCTGGCATCATAAACAATTTGCCCATCGGGTGTACGTAAATAACCTGAACCGTAGATGTCTCCTATTGCACCGCCTACACGCGCTTCAATAAAGCCCCGTGGTCCTGTGGCCATTATAATGGACTCAACACCATCGGCCAGTGCTTTAATTTGACTCTTGTTTTTAGACCAGGTAAGCGTGGTTCTCCATTTAAGTTTACTGCCCGGGCTTAATATATTACCGGTTACTGCCGTTTCCCATCCACTGTTTTTAATTAGGCCTGCATTAAACACGCGATATTGATAACCTGTTGACGGATCATTAGGTACTTCAAGAATCTGGTTTTTACTATCCGAATTGTAATAGGTAATATCGAAGCTTAAACGGTTCTTAAAAAACCTGACATCGGCACCAAATTCCCTGTTGGTTATAATTTCAGGTTTTAGGTTATCACCACCAGGTAACGTAGTTGGATTTCTGTAACTGCCACCAAAATCAGTGTTGGAATAGTATAAGGATGTCCTGTACGGATCGGTATCGTTACCAACCTGCGCAACCGAAGCTCTCAACTTTAAAAATGATAAAGGCTTAACTGCCGAAAGATCAAACATTTCGGTAAGTACAGCACTTCCTGATACCGAATAATAAAAATAGGAGTTATTGACTTTAGGTAGCGCGCTCGACCAATCGTTTCGGCCGGTAAGATCCAAAAACAAACTACTTTTATAATTAAACTGCATCAGTCCATAAACGCTGTTTACCACTTTTTTAAGACGTTGAGATACCAATAAAGGCCTGTCGGTAGAATTAGCCAAGGTGTACAAAGCTGGATAGCTTAACTGTTCTGCAGTAATGTTAGTGTTCTGTGATTCTTGTATGGTTGAACTTCCGCCGGCAGATAATGAAATACCTATATTTTTAAAAAGTTTCTCATCGTACTTGTACAGAAAATCGTAATTCTGCTCTTTAACATTTACGTTTTGTTCTTGGTAACGGCCGGTTGCAAAACGTTCGCTGCTGTATGGCCTGCGTGTTGTACGGAATGATGTGCTTTGATCTATACCACCACGCAACTGCAACTTCATTTTTTTGTTAAAAGCGTAGGAGGCAGTGATGTTACCAAATATCCGGTCGTTGTTTAAAGTGTTTAAGTTTTCATACAGCATAAAATAAGGATTGTCTATTGCCGAATTCAGCTTATTACTTTGTGCAACGCCTTCCTGACCGGGTAACCAGTAATTTTGCTGCCAGTTAAAGGGAATATTAGGCGCCCCATACATTATTGCATACATGTATGTGTTGGAATTATAACCGGACAGCGGCAGGTTATCACTGCTTTTGTGATAGTAGTTAACCCTTGTAGTAAGCTGAAACTTATTGAGCACACTGTTGCTTGAAAATGTCACGCGGTTAAATGCATAACCCGTATTTGGAAGTATGTATTCGTTCCGCTGATCGTTGTACGAAAGCCTGATAGAATTTTTGCTATCCCCGCCCGATAAAGAAAGTGTATTATTATATGTTACGCCTGTTTTAAAAGCATCCTTAGTATAATTTTTATCGGCTAACCAAGGTGTGCGCTGCTTACCTTGTAATTGCGTTGCCGGATCGTATTGAAAATATTGCTGACCTTCAAATTTCGGTCCCCAGCTTCTGGATGTATGAGTGTTGGCTCCATCGGCACTGGCTCCAAACGAATAATACTTTGCAGTACCAGCACCCAAGCCATAATCGAATTGAAAATCGGGATAGTGCAGCACCTGATCTAAGGTTACACTGCTGTTGAACGCCGCCGTAAACCTACCTTTAGTATCAGTATTGGATTTGGTAGTGATTAATATTGCGCCCGACGCTGCCCTGGAACCGTAAAGTGCAGCTGCAGATGGACCTCTTAAAATTACAACTTCCTTAATATCATCGGGGTTTATTTCGCTCAATCCGTTGCCGTAATCAACTGGTGTTTCTGTATTGCCGGTGGCGCCATAGCTAATACCGTTATTACCTATAATGCCACTGTTCACCGGTACGCCATCAATCACCAATAGGGGTTCACCCTTATCCAAATCAAGCGAATTTTGTCCACGCAAGGTTATACGTACCGTACCACCCGGACCTGCGCCAGCCTTGGTGATGTTTAAGCCGGGGACCTTTCCAGATAAAGCATTAATCCAGTTGCCCGGAGATGTTTTTGATATCTCTTGCCCATCCACTTTGGTAATGGCATAGCCCAGGCTTTTCTCTTCCCTTTTTATTCCTAATGCCGTAACTACCACATTCTCGAGGTTTTGAGTTTGTGGGATTAATTTTACAACTAAATTAACCGTATTGGCTTTGATACCTTTTAGTGTTTCAGGCTGATATCCTATGTGATTTACAGTTAATGTGTAAGTACCAGGTGATACTTCAATAGCAAAAGCACCTTCAGAATTTGCTAATACAGTCTTTTTGAGTTCAACTACGCTAACAGTAGCACCAGGCATTGGGTAGCCGGTTTCGTCAGTTACCTTACCACGTATATAAGATTGCTGCGTTTCATTTTCACCATTAGTATAGATCACTATCTTCTTACCTTCAACAAGGTAAGAAAGACCCGTGTTTTGAAGCAATTTATTTAATGCGGTGGTTGCAGCTACATTTTTAATTTGTATGGATTTGCTCTTGATACCACTTATTACATTTTCGTTATATATAAGTTGAAATCCTGTTTTTTCTTTTAATTGTAGTAGTGTGGTTTTAAGATCCTGCTGGTTCTGAATGTTAATGCTGACTTTTATTTCGGCCAGTGATTGCGCCTTTACGTTAGCCGCAATTACAAGCTGAACGCTTATGGCCATTGTAAGCATGGCGTAGCAGGATCGTTTCACAAATTTAATTAGTAACGGTGGTATCATCTGTTTGGGTTTTCTTAGTATATCTCCCCAAGGCACCAATGGTAGCAGATGATTTTTAATTATTTATTTAGGTGTAAAATAAAGCTGGTCATTTTTTAAATTATAGTTCAAATTATTGGCACGTGATAATAAGTGAGCTACATCTTCAATACGGTCAGTGCTTTCAAACTCAGCTGTCAACCGCTCATTTTGCAGTGCTTTGCTTTCAATATTTATGGTGATGTTAAATCGGTCTTCCAATATCTTAGCAATGTTTGCAAATGATTCATTATTAAAAATAAGCTTACCATGCTGCCAGCCTAACACATTTTTAGCATCTACATTTGTTTTAAGCACAGCTCCGCTTCGACGATTAATACTCACCAATTGGTTTGGCGTTAGATAGGTTGTTTTTTGCGCGTCACTTAGACCCGCTACCACGCCAACTTTTCCAGTTACAACGGCTACCTGTATATTATCCAGCTTTTGATAATTGCGTATATTAAATGATGTGCCCAGCACATGCGTTGTAACGCTGCCTGAATGAACTAAAAAGGGTTTAGTTTTATTATGCTGAACATTAAAATACGCTTCCCCATCTAACAAAAACACTTCCCTAACCAAATGCTTAAAGTTTTTAGGATATCTTATTTTACTTTTAGCATTTAACTGAATAGTTGTGCCATCAGAGAGCGTAATTTTAAGCTGTTGATTTACGGGTGCTTCCTGCTCAACGTAACTTACCGAAGTTACGCTATCATAAAGTGCATCTTTGTAAAAAAATGCAGTAAATAAAATTATAACTGCGGCTGCAGCAGAAATTAACGGTTTTATCCAGTGATTGATTTTTCGAACCGGGTTATCAATTTCCGCATTAATTTTATTTTCAATTTCTTTGTGGGTAGCAGATTGTTCTTCCTCGGTCCACTCCCAATCTGTACGGGAACTTTGCTGATCAAACCACTGTTCTACACGCAGTTTTTCTTCGGCAGTACATGTACCTTGTTGATATCTTTCTAAAAGTACTTCTATATCTTTAGCGTTCATGGTATACAGTGGTTATCCTTTAAATCAGGACAAGGTAGTATGCGATCTGAAAATAAAGTGAAGAAACTTTTATTTATGCCAGTTTGAAAAACTTCAGAGCGTTACTGATTTGCTTCTTTACCGTTTTGTCGGATATTTGAAGTCGTTCAGCTATCTCTTTATAACTCAATTGTTCATTTCGGCTTAAAATGTAAACCTCTTTCATTTTTTCGGGTAGCCTTTCTACTTTTTTGTTGATGATGGTATTTAGCTCTTTTGCATCCAGCAGTTCATTTAAGGAATCTTGTCGACCAGTAAAATGTGCAACTAACGATGCTTCGCACCCGCTGTTTTTGAAATTACGCTGAACGTAAGTGATTCCCTTAAAACGGGCCGCGGTAAATAAGTATCCCGATAGAGATTGTGTGTTTTTGAGACTCTGCCTACGCTGCCAAAGCGAAACAAATATTTCCTGTATTATATCCTTCGCAGCTTCTTTATCCCTGATAGCTTTTGCTGCATAAATGTAAAGCTTATCCCAGTATCTTGAATAAATTTCTTCGAAGGCCCTCCTATCGTCCTGACAGAGCATATCAAACAGCTTTTCATCGTCGCAATTTTGAAGGAATTCAGCAGACATCATTTGTCTGCAAACCTATCCACTGTATGTTAATTTGAAGTTACAGTGTTATTATCATATTCAGTTGCGCATCAACATTATCATGCTGTGCACAACTGCCTGATTGCTCAATTGAGTTTATAGTTCTTCAAACTATCCGTCCGGAATGGTGGTGCAGGAAGCCCCTCTTTATTATAAAAATTAACCTGCGGTGGGTTACTTTCAAATGCATACCGCACATGTACTGGTTTGGCTACTTCGCTACTGTAAACCACTACCTTGCTACCTACGATTTGTGCTGCTGCATTATGAAACAAATTATCGGCTCCTGCCACAGCAAAAGCATTTAACATTGTTCCGCCATCTTTGGCTATGAGGCCACTTCCTTTATGTTTAAAAGTCAGCGTAATTTTGTCGCCCTCAATTTTCATTGAATCAAAGGTAGGGCCCGAAGCTACTACCCTACTATTGTTGTAAACATCCCTAAAAGCCAAGGCAGCCAATCGTTTTCCAACATCTTGCTTGTTAGTTGGGTGCGGATCGTTAGGGTTACCAATATCGTTTGTAATAACTATACCAACATTTTTTCGTGACTGCGAAACTTTAAACTGAGCTTCCTGTGTAATGGCCCAGCCCGATAGTGGCGATACAGCCCGCACCTTTTGTTTATAGTTAGCAAGTTGCACCAACAAAAATGGAAGTTTATCGTTGGTCCAGGAGGTCCGCCAAGAGTTTATCATAGTAGTAAGCATACTTTCATAACTGAAGCAGAGCGGCAGATCAGAATTGGCTTCGCCCTGGTACCACAGCACACCTTTTACCGGGCACTTAAAAAATGGGGCTATCATAGCGTTATAAACTAGGGTTGGGTAGCCGTTTCGTATATTGATAAAACCTTTAGGCATAGAATTGCCCGAAGAATCAACTAATTTTTTGTTGTTGGAGGTTATGCTATCTATAAATTGACGACTTAATAAATCGATCTTCTTTTTAGCAGCAGGGAAAGGTTGCAGATCGGCAGCACTCATAAACGCATCTATAGGCGTTCCGCCCCATGATGAATGGATAATACCAATGGGAACTTTGTTTTTCTTGTAAACTTCTTTGGCAAAAAACCAAGCCACTGCTGAAAACCTACCTATAGTTTTTGCATTGGCTATAGTCCATGAACTTTTGCCCACATCTTTTTGCGGGGAGAGGGCACTATTTAACGGCACTCCAAAATGTCTTATAAGAGGATAATCGGCATCGTGGACTTCAGCATCATAATCTTTAGCCTGATCTACGCGAAAACTCATGTTGCTTTGTCCGCTGCAAAACCACACGTCGCCAAAATAAACGTCCCTGATTAGAATTGCCTGCTCTTTAGTTTTTACTGAGATTATATATGGCCCACCAGCATTGAATATTTGTCCCTCCACATGCCATATACTATCAGCACCAGTAATGCATTTATATGTTTTATTGCCTAACAAAATTGTAACGTCTTGTTGTGGTTTTGCCCAACCCCATAATTTGACCTTTACGTCACGCTGCAAAACCATATTATCAGCAAAGTAATTAGGAAGCTTTAATTGTGCATGTACCTGAAAGCTGACGAGTAATAATATAATTACTTTAAGTAATTTCATTAGTTGATGTAAAGTAAGTGATGGCTAAAGTTATTCTTCCAAAAAATCAAGGTCCCTGTCGTGAGTTTCCTGCAATGTAATTATAGATAGAAAGCCAATAATAAAACAAACAATTCCAACCAATGCGCCTGCTTCAAGTACACTGAACGATAACTTTAAAGAAGCGAAGGCAGTGGTCATAAGCACTACTGTGCCACGCACCATGTTAGGGATAGTAGTAGCCGCCGTAGCTCTTAAATTCGTTCCAAACTGTTCGGCCCCTATGGTCACAAACATGGCCCAGTAGCCAATGCCCAATCCCATGACCAATGTAGTAATATAAAAGCTTTGTGTTGTTTGAATATTGCCGAACAAGTAGTACAAACAAGCTAATAGCGTAAGTGACATTAAACACAAAACCGCTTTTTTGCGCGATTTAAGTACATGGCTGAGAAAACCACTGGCTACATCACCAATTGAAAGACCGATGTAGCACCACATGATAGATAAGCCTGGCTTTATAACTTCGGGCAAATTAAGTGCCTTGCCAAATTCATTGCTAAAGGTGGCTAAAATGCCAATTACATACCAGGTGGGCAATCCCATTCCAATACATTTTAAGTAACGGAACAGCCTATTTGTATTGGTAAACAGCGAAAAAAAGTTTCCCCGCTTAATATTGTGATCCGATTTAACATTTTCAAATACCCCGGATTCAAAAACACCGAGGCGTAAGAGCAACAAACTTACGCCCATGCCTCCGCCAATAAAATATGCCATCCGCCATGCAAAATACTCAACTGTAAAATAAGCAACAACAGCACCTAATAAGCCTATGCCTGCAACCAAAGAAGTTCCAATGGCACGAAGCCTTTTGGGTAAAATTTCGGAAACCAAAGTTATACCTGCCCCCAACTCACCGGCAAGTCCTACTCCTGCCACAAAGCGTAACATTTTATAAACTATAGGGTCTTGCACAAATCCGCAGCAAATATTAGCAATAGAATAAGTAAGTATTGACCCAAAGAGCACCGAAAGCCGGCCTTTTTTGTCACCTAAGATTCCCCACAAAATACCCCCGCAAAGTAAACCGGTCATTTGCCAGTTTAAGATGCTGGCTCCGGCTGAAGAGATCTCGGTTTCGGAAAGGCCTAATGATGCCAGGCTGGGCAGGCGTACAATTCCAAATAATAATAAATCGTAAATATCAACGAAGTATCCTAATGCGGCCACAATAACCGGAATACTAAATAGGTGTTGTAGATCTGTTTTTTCTGATTGTTGCACTGGTATTAATTAATGTTGTAGGTTTTATTAAAACTTATTGTGAGTAAAGCAATTTACTTAAGGAACTTGAATTATCGCAATATCCAATACATATCCAAATTAAGCACTGGATATTGCCAAGTATTACTACGCTGTAATTTACCCGGTTAAACCTATTGAGAATTATTATTTTGAGATAATAGAAATATCATCTAACCTAAATACAACAAATTTTCCTGTTTGCCTAAATCTTACCGATAAATTTGATGTTTGCGGAATCGGTGCTGTTTCTCTATAGTTCCAAACCAGCCCTGTTCCTTCGCCGGTAGGCAAAAGCGGGAATTTGGTACTTGTCCATACCTTACCACCATCAACGCTGTATTCCACTGCAAGTTCAGATCCGTTAGAGCTGTTTGGTCCTTTTAATATGGCAAAACCAATTACAGGTTGTTTAACTGCGCTTGTATTTATCCCGCTTATGGTAACATTAGTTTCGGCTACATTTGCAATACGCACATTGGAACCACCTGAAGCATTTGTATATTTACCGGCCGAAGAAGCCTGAGATTGTACCTCTGCATTACCGCTGAACGTAAGCTTTCCTGCATTAGAGAAACCTTTGTACTCTTCAATTTTAGTATTAGCAGCTACGGTACTAAAATTTTCCTGGAAAGCCTGTGCTTTAGCCTGACTTATACCGGCTGTTAAGAGCATAATTAATAATGTTCTTTTCATATTAAGTGTTTTGGTTAGTTTTTTAAGTTTGTATTTAATGTAACTGGGATGGTGCTTCCCCATAATTTGTTGGGTGTAGTGCTCATTACAAATTCGAGCGTACCGCCGTTAAGCAATTCTTGATGGGTGAACCACGGTTTGTTTAACACTTGACCGTTTAATTTGGCCGACTCAATATATTTTGCATCGTCGGAATTACCATTTGCCTTGATTGTGAAAACCTTTCCATTGGTCAGCTTTATAGAAATATCATTAAAAACAGGACTACCGATAGTATAAACAGGAGAACCAGGAGTTACAGGGTAAAATCCCATCATAGAGAAAACTACAAATGCACTCATTCCACCCCCATCTTCATCGCCAGGTATGCCAAACTCATTATCCTTAAACCAGGTGCTCAGCAAACTTCGGATGCGCTTTTGTGTTTTCCAGGGTCTTCCCAAATAGTTGTACAAATAAGGTATGTGAAAGCTTGGTTCGTTACCCATTACAAACTGACCAACGGAACCTGTAGCATCTGGAAATGTTGCCTGTAACACATATTTGCTTCTACCTAAATTTTCTCTAAACAGCTGATCTAATTTTTCTTCAGCCGGCTTTATGCCGCCCATTAAGTTAAATAAGCCATACAGATCGTGCTTAACATCCCAATTGTAGGTATAGGCATTGTTTTCTGTAAAGTATTGCCTGCCACCTAGTCCGCCCGAAAATTTAGGATCGAACGGTTCAATCCATTTACCATCGGCATCTTTGGGCCATACAAATCCTTTATCTGTTCTAAAAACATTTTTATAATTCGAGGAGGTTTTGAGAAACAATTCACTATCCTTTTTATAACCCAAAGTACCTGCCAGCTTAGCAAGACACCAATCGTCATAACTTTGTTGTAGGGTTACTGCTACCGCTTGCCTTTTTTCAAAGCCATCTACTTCTGGTACTGTTTCTTTTTCATCAGGCTTTAACGATGGGAAATATCCGTGTTTACTATAGAATATGTCTAATTCGGTCATTGGTCCATTCTTCCAGGGCAACAGTGTACCTTGTAAAGAATTCTTTTTTACGCCCTCGTAACCAGTTTTAATGTCAAAGTTTCTGATGCCTTTATACCAGGCATCTGCCATCCATGCGGCAGCATGATTACCAGTCATACAAGGATTATCGCCAAAAACTAAAGCAAAAGATGGCATCCAGCCCGACTGCTGATACATTTGAACATACGACTGCAGTTTATCGGCTTCCTTATCTGGGTTCAAGATCATTTGTAACGGCTCTTGGGCCAGGTACATGTCCCAAATCCAGTTATCTACATAGAACGGACGATTATCAGTATGTATCTTATGATCGTAAGCGCTGTAATATTTACCATACTCGCTAATGTTTATCATTCGTTCGTAAGTACGATAGAGGGCCGTATAAAAGCTTCGTTTTTGCGCTTCACTGCCACCGCTCACCTTGATTTGCGACAGTGTGTTTTCCCAAATACGTTCGGCGTTTTGCTTAACTTCTTCAAACGACCAATTTGAAATTTCCTTTTCAAGATTTGCTTTTGCCTGTGCAATGCTGATAAACGAAATGCCATATTTTAAATCAATAATAGCACTGGCCGAATTTAATAAAACGCTTTTACCACTGTTAGCTCCGGTTTGGCTTTGCGTAGCATCCGAATTGAACTCGGCATATACATAAGCTTTCATACCCTTAAACTCTTCAGTACCGGTAAACACTCTTTTGCCCTGCATACTTAAAGAACCTTGATTAATGATACCAAGCTTTAAATTTACAGGCAGCTGAGATAATGATGTAAAACGGAAATAACCACAGTGTTCGGCTGGTGAAAACTCAACCTTTACTTGTGGCTCCTCTAACAAAGCGGAGTAATAATGCGGTGCTGTTTTCTCCTGATCGTACGTTGTTTTGTCAGCAGCCGACAGCTGGCTAGCTTCTGCATAAGGCATTATGGAAAAAATATTTCCAATACGATGCGAATACATGCTCAACGGAAAATAACTAATCTGATCGTCTAGCTGATCCTTACGAACAGGATACATTCTTACCATACTATTTGGTAAATGCATGGTTGGGCGAGTTGGTTCCAGCAAATGCGCTACACCGCCTATAGTTGGATCTACATACTTCAAATTATCTTTGACAGGTTGTGCTGTAATGGTTCCATATAAACAACATATAGTACATGTGATGACTAAGCGTTTAGTAATGAAATAATTTTCTCTCATATTCAATTTTATTATCTCGCCGAAAATGTCAATCCTGGCCAGTTGTCGGTACGAAAAGGCAATGCCGGTAATCCCGAGCCATTAGTAAGATTACTTACCGGGTTATTTGCCCAGGCATAGCGTACAGCAACAGGTTTTAGAACTTCCGGAGCATAAACAACTATGCGGTTACCTCTCACTTGGGCTTTTGCCCAGTAAAACTTCTTGTCTTCTCCGGCTATTGCAAAACCCTTCATAGGTTCACTATCTGTAGTTTTTAATCCTCCGTTAGTACAACTAAATGTCAGCGTCATTTTGTTACCCTCAACATCCATCTTCCTGAAAACGGGGCCACTGTACGCTACATTTTGCTTATACACTTTAGCCAGTGCTACCAACGCAAGCCTGCGTCCTACTTCTTGTTTATTTTTAGGATGAAGATCTTTAGCTTCACCTATATCTACAGCCGTGGCCATGCCAGTGTTAGGTAACGAAAGCGCCATAGCTTGGGCCTCTCTAAGTTCGGCCCAGTTACCTTCGGTTGGCTGCGGTTCTACAGGGAAGTAACCTGCAATTTGCATGTAAATAAAGGGCATCCCCGGCTTATTAAACCTCTCGCGCCAGTCTTTAATCAATAAAGGAAATAATTCACGGTATTGATAAGCACGCCTGTTATTGCTTTCGCCCTGATACCATAGTATCCCTTTAAAGCTTACCTGCAAAAACGGGTTGACCATTGCGTTAAATAATAAAGTGGGTTTATTAGGATCCGTTAACTTTGTATCAGCGGGTATTGAAGCTATTTTTTTAACAGTGTCTGCAAATGCGGGTAACTTTCCAATTGATTCGCGGCTTGTCCAGGATTCAACAATGGTACCTCCCCATGTTGCATCAATTAAACCAATTGCAACCGGATAAGTCTTATATATATTCCTTGCGAAGAAGTATGCGGTAGCTGAAAAATCGGCAACTGTTGAGGGCGAGCATTCTTGCCAACCCATGGTGTTGGATTTAAACTCACTTAACGGACGGCTACTAATTGCCTTTTTAACTTTTAGCAGCCTTATTTGAGGGTAGTTGGCATTTGCAATTTCATTTTGATAATCGTTTATTTTACCCCATCCGCCTAATGGCATTTCCATATTTGACTGCCCCGAGCAAAACCAAACTTCTCCAATCATTACATTCTTTAATGTAAGATCCTCTCCGTCACTCAGCAAAATGGTATAAGGACCACCGGCTGATGGTGTTTTGAATTTTAATTTCCAATTACCCTCGGCATCTATAGAACCTTGATATTTTTTATTGTCCCATGAAGTAGTAACGTTGATAATTTTGCCGGCGTTCCCTTTTCCCCAAAGCGTATTCATCTCTTTTTGCTGAAGCACCATATTATCGGTGATTACATCTGGCAATACAATGAACGCGTTTGCTTTTATGCCGCCTATTAAGCACAGCATTGTTAAAAGGCCTCCCTTAAGTATTCTTTTCATTTTAACAACCTATAAATGGTCAGCTGACATATTGAATATTAACTTACCGCCAGCCATTATTTGCTGATGAGTTATGTAACCTGAAGTTAAAGGCACATTGTTTAATGTTATGCTTTTTACAAAACGATTTTTTGTCGATAAGTTCTTGGCTTCTATTGTAAGTATTTTGCTACCAACCTTTAAGCTAGCATTGACATACGCCGGGGTTCCAAAGATGTATTTACCATCAGCCGGATTAACCGGGTAAAAACCTAAGGAACTGAAAATATACCAGGCACTCATTTGGCCGCAATCATCATTTCCAATTAACCCATCGTAAGTATTTTTGTATTGCCCTGCCAATATCTCCGGGATGATCTGCTGGGTTTTCCAAGGCTCGCCAGCCATAGCGTACAGGTAAGCGATATGATGACTGGGTTCATTACCGTGTGCATACTGCCCAATTAATCCTGTAACGTCTACCAAAGCACCATCACCAAACACTTTCGAATCCATGGTGAACAAAGAGTCGAGCTTGGCTACGAATTTCGCTTTTCCGCCCATCAGGTTTATTAAACCGGGTATATCCTGAAGAACGTGGAAAGAATATTGCCACGCGTTACCTTCGGTATAATCGCCGCCAGAAGTGCTGGCATGTGATACCTTTAACGGATCAAATGGTGTTACCCACTTTCCATCTGAGTTTTTTCCACGCATAAGGTTTACCGACTTATCAAAAAGATTTTTATAGAAATTCGAACGTTTGATGAAAAACGCATAATCTTCTTTCTTACCCATTTTTTGGGCCATTTGAGCAGCGCACCAGTCATCGAAACCAGCTTCCAGTGTGCGCGATACCGATTCAACTTTAGTTAGATCAGATGGGTAAAAGCCGTACTTATCGTACTGTTTCCAGTCGTGTTTGTAATTACCATTTGAAGTAATCGTGGTTTTTATAGCTTGGTAAGCTTTCTTCGCGTCTATCCCTTTAGTTCCTTTTAAGTAAGCATCCACAATAACAGGGATAGAATGGTTGCCTATCATACAGAAATTCTCTTTGCCCATTAAAGTCCACACTGGCAAAGTACCTGCTGCCTCAAAATGCGCTAACATGGAGTTTACAACCTCGCCATTACGTTCGGGATAAAGAATAGAGTAAAGCGGGTGTGCGGCACGAAAAGTATCCCATAAAGAAAGCGTAGAATAATAGGAACCGGCACTTTGATAAACTTTATCATCGGCACCACGGTACTTTCCATCAGCATCTGCTATATTGTTGGGTTGTATGAGTAAATGGTAAAGGCTGGTGTAAAAGTTTTCTTTTTGAGCTCTGCTACCTGTAATTTGCGCGGTGGATAAATATTTGTCCCACTGTGCTACCGCCTCATTTTTTACGGTTTCAAAGGATTTTGCCTGTGCCTCCTTCATGTTAAGTTTAGCACCATCAATACTCACTGTCGATATTGCAACCTTAGCACCTACCACATCTCCTTTTTTCAAGTCAAAATCGAGTACTAGGCGGCGTTTTTTATCACCATCAATAAAGCGTGGATTTTGAAAAGCACGGTCGAACACTATGGTGAAGTAAGTACGCTTGGTTACCCACTTTTTAGTTTGAATGTAGCCGCTGATTATGGTGTTGCTCTCCACGTTCAAGCTTCCTTCGAGCACGTGCATCGCCATTTCTTTCGGAGAATTGACCAATCCGGTTTGAGCATCTATTAATATGGAAGACTTACCACCTCTGTTAAAAGTATACTGATGCACTCCGACTTTAGATGTTGCGGTAAGTTCTGCCTTGATATCATCTTGCTTCAAGGTGACGCCATAATAGCCCGGACTCGCCTTTTCCGTTTGCTTTGAAAAAGCTGCCTTATAATCTGTTCTATTCCCCTGAAACGGAAAGAACAATACATCACCTAAATCGCTTACGCCTGTACCGCTTAAATGGGTATGCGCAAAACCCCATATAACCGTGTCGGCATACTGATAACCCGATGTGTAATCCCATTTAAAGTTCCCTGTTTCCGGGCTTAGCTGCACCATACCAAAAGGTACTGTAGCACCGGGGTAGGCATGTCCAAAACCACCTGTACCTATAAAAGGATTGACATATTTTGAGTTTCCACCCTGGGCTGATACATCTTGTCGTAATCCCGATAGGAATACAACGACTATCAGTATAAATTTTCTATAACGTATATTCATGGTATAATTTATAACTGTTTAAGATCTGTAAGTTGATCGTAAATTTGTTTTAACACTTCTCCCTTCGTGTTGGAGCCTTTTTTGATAAACACTTTAGCACCGGCCCTTTTTTGCCAATCGTTAATGGTTATATCATCAGCTTTTTCTTTCAACCTGGCCTTGTAATTGGGCAAGTAACCTTTTAAGCCAAGTTTTTGAACCATCTTAAACGCGGCATCGTTTACAGAAACATCTTCGTAGTAAATCAAAGTTGTCTGTTGATTCAACAAAATGTTTTGAATGTCTTTTATGGCAACTTGTTTAGCCATAGTTTTCTTATCTATCATTAAAGAGGCGGTTACCCCGGCGGCTTGGCCCATAGCCATCCAGCAAGGCTCCATGCGTAAAGTAGAAAAACCAATGTGTGTACCAGATACTGGTACAGGGCAAAGCAAGTTGATGACTTTTTTGGGAATCATCACCTCTAATGGTATGGTATATGGTTTAGTTTTATAACTAAGAAACCCTTCCAAAACTGGTTTGCCTTCTTCACGTTTGTAGCTGGCGTGCGAATCTAACGAATAGTGCCCTGATGATATACTGCTGGTAAAAACTGGCGGGCGCTCGGCACCGTTTACCGGCAACGCATCATTTGCGGTAAATAAATGTAAACCTACAATGCGCCTGCCTTCTCTTACGTAAACCTGTCTTGGAAAATTCTGATTATCCTGATACTCATCCTTTGCCAAACCCCACTCTTTTACCATATTACGAAAAGTTAACGGAAGTGCCTCATCATTTGCAGCAAAATAGAACAGACCTAAAATGTAAGACCGTAAACGTTCGGCAAAAGCATCGCGCCAAGCCCAGTTAGCCTTTGGCCAGCGCCAGTTTTCTTCGGGCAAGTCTGTAGAGATCAACGCGGCATGCTGGTTATTGGCATCAACCTTACTATTAGGTATGTTAACACTGTTTACAATAACATCAATGCCGGTTTTCAGTGTGCCAATTGCCTGCTGACGACCTTGAAGCACATCCTGAACCAAGGAGAGATATTCATTTCTATTATATGTTGCGGGCCTTGTAAAAGGCACTTTTTTATCGGCTACTTTGGTCAAGTTTACCCGATAGTTATAAGCTTGTATAGTGGTATCTCCTTTGTGGGTGGTTAACGAATCAATCTCCGGTCCTTCCCAAAACTTATAAACCTTACCTGCACCAATTTCATTGTACTCTCTTCCATCTTCGCGACCTACCCTGAATGGAGCTCCTGCCGCAGCAGCCAAATCGCCCTCATAAGTAGCATCTATAAATACTTTGGCGCTGTATTTTTCAATTTTATGATTGTCGCGGTTTGTTACCGAAACCGATTTTATGGTCTGTTTTTCGAGCTTCACATTTTTTGCAAGGGCATCAAATTGTCTGCGTTTCAACACCTTAATATTTGGTTGTTCAGCAAGCATTTGCAAGAATACTTTTTCGGCTACTGAAGGTTCAAAATGATAGCCGTCGCGGCAATCTATAACTTGCTGTGAATTTGCACCATAATGTGAAGTATAATATGACTTTATACGACCAACAAAGTCAGTAAACAAACCGGTGGTTGCACCCCTTGTATCAATATCTGTAGCACCTAAACCGTTAGCAGGTAAACCCCCAATATGATTAGTACGTTCCAGTATCAGCACACTCTTACCCAGCTTTGCAGCTGCAATTGCCGTAGTAAGTCCTCCCGGATTTGCGCCAAGCACTATCACATCAAAATTGGTTTGCGCACCACAGGTAAGCACAATAAGCGTAAAGCAAAATGTTAATATACTTCTCATTATTTAACAATTACATTACTTACAAAAGCATTCTTTTTCACCTGATCAGCAGTAAAGCTTTTGCCATCAATACTGATATTCTTAAAGCTTACACCGTTAACCATGTGGGTGTCATCATAGCCCAGCAATTCAACATTGGTTTGCGGCACATTTGCAACGGTGATATTTTTAAATGATACACCATCTATATGTCCACGATTAGGATCGGTAGTCCAAACATCTTTGTTGATCCATAAAGAAATAAATTTTCTTGATTCTTCGATACGGATATTCTTAAAACGAATGTTGCTTACTTTACCAGCGTCGCAATGGTAAACCCTTAAAGACCATTCGCGCCCAAGGTCGTGAATCACATCACAATCGGTAAATGTAACATTATGAATATCCTCATTAATTTCGGCACCTAAACTTAAGGCATGTGCTACTTCATTCCATAACACGCATTTTTTTACGGTGATATTGCGGGTGTCACCTTTGCCTTTAAGGGATTTGATAACTACCAGATCATCAAGCGTACGAATGAAACAATTCTCCACCAATACTTCGCGGCTGTTGCAAATATCTAACCCATCAGAATTGGCACGGTAGCCAAGAAGTTTAATATTATCGATATAAATACGATCTGAAGCTCTTACCGGAAGCGTCCACAAACTGGCATCACGTAAAATAATACCCTCTATAGAGATATCCTGCCCCTGAACCATAATCATGCTGCGTGAATGTGTAGGGCACGCTGAAGCATCGATAATTCCTCTGCCTCTTACTTTGATGTTCTTGCCCAATAAAGTTATTGATGGCGGGTATGGTTTATTTTTTAACCCACTGGTGGGTACATTTGATGCTTCTTCGTTGCTACTAATTACCGCTCTTAAAACTGCACCGCCTGCAAGGTATAGTGTTTGATTATCCTTTACTACAAGGCGGCTTATTTCGTGTACACCCGGACCATAGTAAATTACATCAGGATCGTTTGAAGCCGGTTTATCCTTTTCTATAGGGTTGGCAAATACATGTAACGACTTTATAATTTCACCATTAATTTCTATGGTTAGGTTTTGCCCTGGTTTAACAGGAAACTTAACTACGCCATTAACAATTTGAGGTTGAATATTGTAGGAAGAAGGCAAGATCTTTACTATTTTGATCTCTGCTGGATAAGTCACAGTTACCTCGGCTTTTCCCTTAATATCAAAATAAGCAAAGGCAGCTTCTTCAAAGTAAAGTGCCGAGTTCTTTTTATCGTCCATAGCTTTCATGCGTAGTTTCCGGTCAGACGATGCTACCTTGGCTATATATACCGGTACATCTTGTCCGCTTACGGAAACCTTGTAGGCTTTGCTTAAGACCTCGCTGGCCGGGGCAGGATATACAACTACATTAGGGTTGGGTGCTAAGGAATAAGCGTTAAGCCCTCCGGCAAAAAGTGACAAAAACAGTAGTAATTTATATTTCATAGTGTTGTACATGTATATATCTATCTTTTATTAAATCTTAAGCCGTCGGCCACAACTACGCCGCCATCGCCCTGGTTGGATATGATTACCTTGGCGTTATCATTTTTTGAAAACCTGAAGATTCCTAATGAATGCCACTGCGAACCATTTGGGTCTTTTTTTGTCATGTCAACTTGTAAAGTGTGCTCTTCCTCTTCACACTTGATCAGTACTTTTGCTTTCTTACTCCGGTTTTTATCGGCCGAGTACATGAGCTGCACTTCGTAAAGTCCATCCTCGGTAAATTTAGGCTGGTAAGTAGCCGATGCTGTTTCCACCGGCGACTGCAGTGCAAACTGATAGTTATATAGCAAGAAAGGTGCTGTACTTATAGAATGTAGCCAATCGCCTTTCATCTCTGCATCGGTGTCATCCATTACATACCCATCGTAGGTATTCTTTTCTATGAAAAAACCAGGTTTTGAAGCATACTTCAAGATCTGGCCTTGTGCAGAAAGCTTAGTCCTAAGCTTAACTACATCTATCTGCTGCACCGCTTTCTGGCTTTCAACAGTCATTGCAGCTGCCAAACCTGCCGCGTGGCCAGTCATCATAAACACCGGCTCCATCCTCAGCGACCCATAAATGGTATGTGATGCCGACATGCAAACGGTCACCAATAAATTTTCACAGTCGGTTTGTTTTGGAATAAGCGAGCCATAAGAAATTTCGTAGGGCTTAAAAGGAGCATGCTCCATTTCCCCTTCTTGTGTTTGCCAGCCGCCTGGGGTAATGATTTGCTGAACGGTGTGGCAGTCCATAAAATAAGACCCAATGCCAATACCATCCTTTTTTTCTACACTTGCCCAGGCATCCTGTTGTTTCATAACATAGCTGCCAAGCATTCTTCTGCCTTCGCGAATGTAGAGCAGGTATGGCCAGTTACCATTATCGGCGAACTCATCTTTAGGAAACCCGTAACGCTGGGTGTCTTTTCGCAGTTCAATAGGTAAGCTTGAATCATTAGCCAAAAAATATAAAAAGCCTTGTTCATACTCCTTGTGATAATTGTCCAGATACTCCCGTTCTTTGTAAGTACCGTCTGGGTAATTCCATGAGGCATTTACCAAGTCAAGGTGGTTGATATCAGCTTTCTCATTGGGCATAGGGTAGATAGTAACTACCTGAGCAAATTTGGTTAGCTTTTGTTTATTAATCCGGTTTAACAAGTCGCGGTAGCGCTCTGGCTTGTAATTAACAGGCTTAAAAAAAGGCAGCTTATTCCCGACTTTTGTGGTAAGGCATAACCGATAAGTGTATGCCTGCACCTTTTTATCTCCTATTCCTCTTTCTTGTGTTTCGGCCAAAATGTAATCTAATGGAAAAACGGTGCTTAAATCTTTAATTTCTTGTAGCCTCGCTTTTGAATGACGGGCCGGCCATTTGTATTCTTGCACACCCGCCGACGATTCACCATATTCAGCTTTGCTTTCGCGCCCAATCGTGTAAGGAACCTTACTCCAGGCCATTAAATCACCCTCGTAAGTGGCATCAATAAATACCTTAGCCTTAAAAGTACCGCCGTTCTCCAATACCAGGTTATCTATTCGGTTTCCTGCTTTTTTAACGCCTGTTTTTTCCTGCAGGAGCGATTTGTAAAAGACCTTTACTCCCGCTTCACTAATCATTTCCAAGAACACCTTTTCGGCAACCGAGCTTTCCATTTCTGTACAAAAACGCTTGGTACCATAATGGGCACCAACCCGTTTTAAAAACTCCATGGTATACCCGCCAACGGTTTCGGCGTTACCGATATCAATATGACCGAGGCCGCTGCTTGTTAAGCCACCCAAGTGATTGTTTGGTTCCAGTATGGCTACTTTAAGTCCCTCTTTGGCAGCCGCGTATGCGGCAATAACTCCTGAAGATGTTCCGCCGTAAACTATCAGGTCAAACTCTTTTACCGGCGCTTTGCCAGTAAAAGAGGTAGTTGTTATTAACACTGCAGCGAATAATAATTTATAAAACTTCATTATTTGATTACTGCGCTACTTTAAATGATACTACATAGAAACCTTTTGTATTATTGGCCGGGTCAACGGTTATAGATTCTATCCGTATGATCCCTGTTTTTACACCACTTGTTGAAGTAGCAGCCGTTTGGAAAAATGCAACTTCGCCAGCAACGTAGTTTGCAAAGTCGGCTGTAACCTGGGCACTGTTAACGTATGTTTGTACAGCGGTAGACTTCAAATCAGTTGATGTTACGTTATCAAAATTGAACGCGTATGCACCCGGAGTAAGCTTTTTAATCTTGGTATTATTCCGTGCAGTACCGGTCCAGTTTTCCATTAACGGAATGCTGTTAGGTAAATCTCCAGACCATGCCTCACCCGGCCTGTTCGTGCTGGCCTGGTATAGGCGTACTGCGCCGCCAAAGAAATAGAAATACATATCTATGTTCGGCCTGTTGGTATAAAATTGTGATAAGTTGTAGGTTTTTTTATCTTTCACTGAATAGAAGCAATAAATACCGGGGAAAGCAGGGTCAGCAACCTTAGAGTAAAACTGCGAACCTATACGAGCCATGCTGTTGTAGTCCAGATCAATCAACGCTTGTATATCTATGGTAGTAGACCGGCCTAACTGATCGAAAGCGATGACCCTGTAAGCAGTTGTGTTTGCATTAAATGGAGGCAACGCAGCCGAAAAAGCAATATTCTTTTCGGTGGAATACAATTTTGAAACAGAGGTTAACTCTATCAATGTATTTTTGTCTAAACGATAAACCCGTATCGCATTTATGCCAATTGCAGAAGTAGCTGTAAATGTCAATGTTCTTGAAGTTCCGCTTGCTGCAATTATAGGATCGAGTGTGGTAGTACCAGATGGTGTTAACATCGGGGCCGGTATGGATATATACTTAATAGGCAATGTTTCAATTTTAACCTTTCCGTAAGCATCTGTTGCCGACACCTGCAATGCATTATCGCCAGCCTTATAAATAATTTCCTGATCAAAAGCATATGTTAAATCGGATACAAACAATGGGTTCAATGGCACAGGTGTAATGCCTGCAGCACCAAATAAGCTAACTTCTACCTTGGTTAGCTTTGAAGCACCTGTAACCGTAAACATAGTTCTTGGAATGTTGATAGTTCCTGTGTTTTCATCGATCATAATTTCCGGCTGTGAGAATGTGATTACAGGTGCAGCCAGGTATTTAGTAACAGTTATAGGGATAGTTTTTTCAACAATCCGGTTGGCCAAATCGGTAGCAATAATTTTAAACGATTGAAAAGTTTCGTCCCAAATAGGTAGTTCTTTTACAGAGTATTGTTTATTATCATAAAACTCATTTACGGTTTTGTAATCTGTTTCTTTACCATTCTTTACAATTTTCATCTGCACCGATTTCAAACCGGCTTCGGCAAATACCACGCAAACTAACGGAACGTTATCTGCCTTGTTTAAATCCGGTTCTATTACATCCAGAATTGCCTTTATTTCGGGCGCTTTTGTATTGGAAAGATCTGTTTCTTCCTTTTTTTTACAGCCTGATAACAGAATAAAAAAGGCTGATATTAATATGAGGAGTTGCTTTAATTTCATGATTTTATAGTTAACAGGTTAAAAAGCAGATGCATAATTAGCATCGCGTCTGTAATACGCCACATTAGGGAATACATGGATTACTCCGTTTAGCGGCATTAGGTTCGAAGTAACCGAACTGCTGGTAACACTTGAGTAATTGCTGTTAAGCAAGTTTAAAACGATGTTACCATTAGCAATGGGCGAACCGATAGAACCTGCCGATGACTTATTAACTTTAATGGTCAATAAACCATCTTCGCCGGCAAGAAGCGTTTTTACATAAATAGGCTCAACCGGAAGCTTTTTATCGTACGCATGATATTCCCCTTCTATGATATGGTACCGCAACATTTTTTTAACCTTTTCTACATCAATATTTTGTACAGTTAAAACGCCGTATTTAGCTATGAAAGCCGCCATGCCGGTATTGTTAATAAATAAATAGGTGTACTTAACATCCATCTGTTCGTAAAAACTACTCATTCCGGCGTAGTTAACAGCCTCGGTCATTAAAGAAAATGCATCAGGTCGACTTTGCATAAAAGCCCAGGCGGTCATTTTCACGTGCGGGTCAACAGTTTCCCCCTTAAAATCGTAGTCTTTTTGCAAAGGGAGTTTTTTGCAACTGCAAAAAACAGTAAACAGCGTTATGGTAAACAGCAGTACCCTTCTATATTTTAAAAAATTCATTTCCATTTGGGTAATATTAATAAGCCGAATTTTGAGTCAGATTAGGGTTTTGATTAATGAGGCTTTGGTTAATGGGGAACAGTGTTTGGTTAACGTTGCTCATTCCGTTGATAGGCTGCATTACGCGTACAGCTCTTTTAGTACGCACTAAATCAAACCATCTTTTGCCCTCACCTACCAATTCAACCTGGCGTTCTTCCAATACATAATCAATCACCTGATCGCGCGAAGAAAAACTGCTTAACGGCCTTGTAGTTGCAGCAACCCCCGCTCTTGTGCGGGTGGTGGTGCGAATAATATTTAAAGCATCCTGCCATTTATCCAAATGCGCCTTGGCCTCTGCCTGCATAAGCAGTACATCGGTAATGCGATATACCGGGTAGGCCATTTGGCAGTTATTAAAGTTTTGGAACGAAAGGTTAGTACCATTAGCGATATATTTATGGACCTGATAAGTTGGACTGCCTGCACCAGAAGGTGTCAAATAATTATCGAATCGAATATCACTTGGTGTAGCGTTTTTTGCAGCTGTATAAATGGCCTGTAATTTAGGCGAAAGCACTACGGTGGAACCCTGCCCGCTACCACTACCCAACAATAGCCAAGTAAGGCTGTAATTGTTTAAACCTGCCTCTGCTACGTTTTGGTGAATTACAAATATCAGTTCGTTGGTACCAGGCCCGTACTCATCCTTAGTAGGCTCATTATCCGAGATCTTATTGTTCAGGTCTTCAACCAACGTCTTTTTCATGATAGACATATCAGGCTGAAACTTGGTGAAGTTGGCAATTGAATTGATCTTATCTATTGTTTTATCGGCACTGTCATAATCTTCGAGCCACATGTAAACATCAGCCTCCATGGCATATACGGCAGTACGCGATATACGTTTCCGTTCTACATTAGCCGGGTTTATTAGTTGTTCAGCAAGTTTTAAATCTGGCAGAATGAGGTTGGTTAAAACGTCTTTCATTGCAGTTCTTTTTTTAAACTCGCCTTTTTCTATATTATCTATTGGCTCTGTAAAAACGGGAACATCACCCCAAATACGAACGGCGTAAAAGTAACAGAGTGCACGCATGGCATAGGCTTGCGCCAGATAATCGTTCTTCAAAACAGGATCGGTGATTTCGGAAGATGGGATGTTTTTGATTGCAAAATTTGCGTTGCTGATTACCCTGTACAGGTTGGCCCAGTTTGCGCTTGCCATATCCGTAGTTAGCTGATTTAAAATAAGCCTGCCATTTTCACTTGCGGTTTCGTTGTACAGTACAAAATTATCCGAGCGCATTTCGCCCCATGCAAAGTAGTTTGCATTAAGTGCAGTGCGAAAAGATGAATAAATTTCAGCGATGCCTGCATTTACATCGCGCTGGTTTCTCCACATCTTTTGCTCTGGTATTTCGCTGATGGGATCTACCTCTAAAAATTTCTTACACGATGTAGAACTTAATAGCGCAATCAGGAGCAGAATACCGGCAAACCGGCTTGTATTTATTGTATATAATATTTTTTTCATTTGTTTAAAAATTTAAGTTAATACCTAAACCAAACTCACGTTTGCGGGGGTACCTGTTGGTGTCCATACCAATGGCCAGTGCACTATAAGCAGAAAATTCAGGATCGTAACCAGAGTAACGGGTGAAAGTGAAAGCATTGTTCACATAACCGTAGATGCTGGTTCCTCGCAGTTTGGCTTTTGATATCCATTTTACAGGTAGCGAGTAACTTAACCTGATGTTCCTGATCTTCACATAAGATGCATCTTCCAGGTAAAAAGAATTTACCGAACGGGCATTTTGAAACCTGTCGGTAAACGGGCGAGGATAAGCTACTTGGTCACCTTGCTGTACCCAAAAATTATTCAAAAAATCGGTAGGTGGCACGGTAGAAAATGCCTGCATACTGCCTTGTACCAGATTATATTTAGCAGCATTATAAATTTGTCCGCCTATTGAAAAATAAGTTGCTACAAATAGGCTTAGGCTTTTGTAACGATAGTTTGCGTTGAAGCCACCGGTGAAATCGGGTTGTGCATTTCCTATCACCTTACGGTCTTTGTCGGATATCACACCTCTGCCGTTAGGGTCATCGGGGCTATCGTACCAGTTTACATCACCACCTCTTAAAGGGGTGCCATCGGGCAGTTTCTTTTGGTTTACCGCTCCTTGGTATGGTACTTTGTTAAGCTCGTAGCGCTCTAATTGATATTTTCCGTTTGCGCCTCTAATTGGCTGGCCGTTTGCATCTCTTTGAAATACCGGTGTGAGCTGCTCCCAGTTATTAGAGAATGCGTTAGACTGATCGTAAGCGAAAACACCTAAAGATTCATAACCATAAAAATCACCTAAAGGTTGTCCTTGCGAAATCCACCAGGTATCGTTGTAGATGTAAGGAATACCACTCGCAATTTCCTTTACCCGGTTTTTATTAACCGACACATTAACTGATAGGTTTAAGTTGTGATTTTTGGTTCTCATTACATCACCTGCAAGAGAAACCTCAAGTCCTTTGTTGGTAATGGAACCAATGTTTTTGCGCACGGTATTAAAGCCCCACTCCTTTGGTATTTCGTAAGCCGCTAATAGGTTTGAAGTTACTTTGTTATAGTAATCTATAACAAGTTGAAACCTGTTGCGATCGAAACTTAGGTCGAGGCCAATGTTTGATTGGGCTGTTTGCTCCCAACCTAAATCATCTACAGCAATACGGGAAGCCGAAACACCCGAAACACCATCATATATGCCACCTATTCGATAAGAAAGCAGAGACTCATAATCGCCAATACTTTCGTTACCAGTAATACCGTAGCTAATACGAAGTTTTGCATCGTCAATTTTGAGTTTCTTGGTCCATTGCATAAAGCTTTCGTCAGATAAACGCCAAGCTGCCGATGCTGATGGAAAATAACCAACTTTTTTATTTTTAGCAAACCGCGACGATCCATCGGCACGAACATTTGCTGTTAATAAATATTTCGATTTGTAGTTGTAAGTAAATCGGCCGAATATAGATGCCAGCGTGTGAGCCGAAGCTGTTGTACCTGTTTGCGTAAGGTCAAAGTTAGCTGCAAAAGCGTTTTGAGTATATATGGCGTCTGTAGCAGAATTCCTTCCACTGTAAGTATCAGTTTCTAAACGCCAGCTTTGTGCACTTGCACCTAATAAACCAGTGAAGTTGTGTACTTTGTTGATAGTACCTGTATAGTTCAAATAGTTCTCGTTCAACCAATTCCAGTTCATGGTACTTGTGTGCGAACCAAAGTTTGTAAGGTAAGACTCGCTTAGAAAGGTTGGCCGCATGTAGTTATAGCGGTAAAGGCTAAAAACACCGTTGACGTTTGTGGTAAACTTCAGGTTCTTGTTAATTTTATATTCGGCCAACTGGTAAAAAGACCCATTATATATATCGGTGAAGTTGGTTTGTGAGTTTAATGCAAGCGGTGTTGTACCCCATAAAACGCCGATGATGGTACCATCTGGATAATATAAAGACAAATTAGGCTTACGGCCCAAAAGAGTGTTTAAGAAACCACCCTCATCAATTCCCATTTTTTTGCCGTAACTAAAATTGATACGGGTACCCAGCAATAACTTGTCGCTGGCAATATAGTCGGCATTCAGACGTGATGTAATACGATCATAAGAAGTGTTGGTAATAATACCCTTTTCACCAAGGTATCCGCCGCCTATAAAGTACTTTAGTTTTTCCGAACCACCGCCTATACTCAAATCGAGCTGATTTTTGTGGGCTGGGTTAAATGCAATGTCCTGGTAATCGTTGTTTGCATTAAGCAAGAAGTTTAATGAGTCGGCCATTTGCGAAGCCATTACATTTTTCACCAGTGTAGGAACAAGCGCACTGCCTTCACCGTTTATGTAATTCATATAACTTTTTTGCAAATTACGATACTGCGACGTGTTCATTTGAGGCACGGTATGCGTTAACTCGTTTATAGAGTGCAGATAACGTGCTTCTATAACCGGTGCTTTTTGTGAACCTTTTTTTGTGGTTATAATAATTACACCATTAGCAGACCTTGACCCATAAATTGCAGCAGAGGCAGCATCTTTCAACACTTCCATCGATGCAATATCATAAGGATTAATAGCATCTACGTTGGTAGTAGGCACACCATCTACAACCCAAAGCGGGCCAATGCCCCCATCGTTCATAGTCGATGTTCCACGGATAACCACAGAAGCGCTTTCACCAGGCTGGCCAGAACCGCTAACCACTTGTACACCTGCAGCCTGTCCCTGTAAAGCCTCATAAACGTTAGTTGGATTACGCTTCTCAATATCCTGTGCAGCGATAGAAACAATGGAACCTGTAACATCCCGCTTTCTGGTAGTTCCGTAACCCACCACTACAACATCCTGTAATTCTTTGGTAGCACTTACAAGCGCTATGTTTAGCTGGGTTTGAGTGCCCACCACTCTATCCACATTTTGATAGCCTACAAAAGAAAATGTAAGGACATCATTAGGCCCCGATATCCCGATTTTGTATGTTCCGTTTTCACCGGTGATAACTGATAACGAAGTTGACTTATTTTTAATGGTGACACCCGGAACGGTTTCTCCTTCTGCCGTCACTGTTCCCATTATATAACTTTTAACGGGCAATACAGCTGGCTTGGGCGTTTGCGCCATCAAATTAAAATGTAGGAGTGTTATGAAGGTAATTAGCACTAATGCAAACTTCCCTCTTACTCCCTTTAAAAGGAATAGTAAAAGTTTAATCATAATTTATTGGTTAGTATAATTGGTTTACAAAAGCATAAAGAAATACGCTGTTTGCAAGGGCAATTCTACACAAGCTACGCAACTTAGCAGGTGTAAAAACCTCTCAACGTTTATTAAAATCCTATCATACTGCATTTCAGGGCATACAATGCCTAAACTTTGTTGTTAAATGGCATTGTAAACCAACAGTATAAACGCAGTTGAATTAAAATTTCATTTTAAATGGATTTGCGGTGTATCTTGTGGCCTTAACACCTAAAACACGCGAATCTGATTCGCAAACCAATTATAGTTCTAAGTAGAATGAAAGCACTGTTAACTTTACTGTTAGTATTATTTGCGGGTTTATGCTTTTCGCAAAGCTTCCAAAATCTTTCTGTAAAGGATGGGTTAAGCAACAGTACTACGTTTGCCATAATTCAGGATCAAAAAGGATTAATGTGGTTTTCTACCAAAGAAGGTGTGGACCGTTATGACGGTTCGGGCTATAAGCACTACAATTTATATCCAGCTGAAAAAATTACCAGGTATGGGCTCAGAAGAAACAAGTTTCATATAGATGAGCAGAAACAAATTTGGGTGAATAACTTTTCCGACGTTTTTTTGTACCAAACCGAAAAAGATCGTTTTCAGTTTATTTATTCAGTTGCAACGGGTAACACCATTCGCGATATTTTTATCAACGCGAAAAAAACAAGTCTTTTCCTAGCTACCGATCAGGGATTAATAAAATACAATTACTCCACAAAAAAGGCTGTTGTTTATCATGATATAAGCTCGTCATTGGTTAGCCTCTTTCCGTTTGATAAAAACGTACTAGTATTGGCTTTTAGAAACAATATAGGCTTCTTTAATTACAGCACCGAAAAACTTGTATTTACAAATCATTCAACTGCAATAAACAGACAAATAAAACAGCTTACGCTTTCTACTATTTGTGTAGACCAGGATAAAAACATTTTTTTAGGATCGACAGGACAAGTATCGAGCTTTAAAAGAGGTGATAATAAATTAAATACCTCACCTGCCTTAAACGCACTCATCAGCAATACTGAAGTGACTAAAATATTGCCAGATAACCAGCACGCCATATATTTGGGTACGGAAGGTAAAGGGCTTTATAAGGTTAACAACAACCTGCAAATTCTTCAATCTTACTACACTGACCAAAACAACCTTGCCTCTTTGCCCGAAAATGAGGCTATGGACATTTACATAGACCATGATAACAGGATTTGGATTGCAGGTCACGAAATTTCCTACCTGAATCCAAGCAGGCAAAAATTTCAATCATTCACTCATCAGTTAAATAGCACCAATAGCCTAATCCATAATTCCATTAGATCTATTACCGAAGACGGAAAAGGCAATATTTGGGTAGGAACCAACTATGGCATTAGTATATTAAAAAACGATAGAAGAAACTGGCTTTACCTGAATACACAAAATGCACAAAGCAAATCAATAAGCAATAAAATTACAGCACTAGCCAAAGGTAACAATGAAACAGTGATTGCAGGGACCTACCAGAACGGTGTATTCAGCATAGACGGTCGCCATGCTGTTCGTCATATTAGCAAAGATAATTCTGTTTCATATAAAAATAACGTTAACAGCCTTTACTTAGATGGCGATAATTTATGGTTTGGCGGTGCAGGTGTGTATTTAAAAAGGCAGAACTTAAAGACTGGTGAAGTGAAAACTTTTCCAATCTCCAATGTACTTTCCATTACCAAAAACAAAAAGGGCGATATTATAACAGGGGGGCATAATGGCTTAAACATAATCAACGCAATAGACAGTGTAAAAACCTACAATGCCAGTGAATATAAAATTGGTTCTGTATTTTGTGTTCGTGCTGATAGTGACAACCGGGTTTGGCTTGCATCGGAAGGTCAGGGATTAATAAGATTTGACATTGCAAACGGAAGCTTAAAAAAGTATTTGTTGAGCAACGGACTACCTTCCAACCTAATTTATGGCATACTTGAAGACGAACTTGGAAATTTATGGCTTAGCACAACCAAAGGGCTTTCTTGCTTCAACAAGCAAAAAGAGTCGTTCAGAAACTACGGACTTGCAGATGGTTTAAGTATAAAAGAGTTTGCATACGGAGCTTACGCTAAAACAGCTAAAGGAGAACTTTTATTTGGAGGCAATCATGGATTGGTCTTGTTTAATCCATTAGAGGTGATAAATGATAACTTTAACACAAAGCTCTTTTTTACAGATTTCAGGATTTTTAATAAATCGGCTAATATTGACGACGCAAATACACCACTCAAAAAATCGATAGATGAGACCAACGATATTAAATTATATTATAATCAAAACGCGCTTACCTTCGATTTTGTATCAGTAAATTATAACAACACCGCTAATTTGTACCGATGGAAACTCGACGGGCTGGATAAAGAATGGTCACCGGCAACACCAGAACACTCTGCTAATTATACCAACCTAAAACCAGGCGCCTACACCTTCAAAGTACAATGGACAAATACGGGATCAGCAACCCAGTTTGCTAAAAATGTAAGGGCGTTTAAAATACTTATATCACCCCCTTTTTGGGCAACTATTTGGGCATACCTTTTTTACGTCATTGTGGTACTAAGCCTTGTCCTACTTGCCTTAAAATTCTATCATGTACAGCTGAGTGAATTACATGCAAAAGATAAAATCAAGTTTTTTATCAACATAGCCCATGATATACGTACACCCCTATCGTTAATAAAATCTCCCTTATCAGTCGCCCTTAAAAAAAACGACTTTTCAACAGAAACACACGATGTACTAAAAACTGCCAGTCATAATGCATCCAGGCTAACAGCATTAGTAGACCAGTTGCTCGATTTCGAAAAAGCTGATTTCAAGCACACTAAACTTCAACTTTCATCTATACATGCCGAAGAAACGTTGGACAAACTTTGTAATGACTTTATACCCCTGCTGGAGCAAAGAGGTATTATTTTAACACGCAATCATCAAAACAAGGAATCCCTTTTAAGAGTAGACAAGGATAAGTTTGACAAGATTATTTTCCATATCCTGTCAAATGCGGTGAAATATACCCCTAAAGGCGGAAACATTCACCTTGGTACCTCACTTCAAAACAAAAATTTTCACATCAAAATACAAGATACCGGTGTGGGTATACCTAAAGATGAACAGGTGTACATTTTTAAACGTTATTTCAGGGCTAAAAACGTTGTTAACTCAAACGAAGTCGGCTTTGGAATTGGCTTGATGGTTACTCGCGAACTTGTAAAACTTCACTCGGGTAAAATATGGTTCAATAGCGATGGCAATAATGGCACAACGTTTCATATCACACTACCCGTAATGGAAGACCATTCTATTAACCACGTTGAAACACCTGTAGTCGAAATCGATTTCGTAGAAGCTGATAACAATTTACAGGTAAGTGGTATAGCAGATGCTATGCTGCCTAAAATTTTGATTACGGAAGACAACGATGAATTGCGCAATTTAATGACTAAAAACCTCGCCAGCTTTTACCAGATATATGAAGCTAACAATGGCCGTTCAGGCCTGGAAACTGCGGTAAAGATAGCACCAGATGTCATCATTTCGGATGTGATGATGCCAGACATGGATGGTAACGAATTTTGCTATGAAATTAAGAATAACATAAAAACCAGTCATATCCCCTTTATATTGTTAACGGCGCTCACTACTAACCAGCATAAAGTGGAAAGCTATAAAACAGGAGCTGATACTTACCTGGAAAAGCCTTTCGACCTTGACCTACTGCGCAGTTGCATAAACAACCTTATTGAAAACCGTAAAAAGCTTAAGGAGCGTTTTGCCACCAATGAACTGGTTGTAAGCGATGGGATGACCGAGATTGATAAAAAGTTTGTTGAACAAATTGCAACTATAACCGAAACAAACCTCGCTAACCCAAACTTTACCATTGAAGACCTGGAGAAGGAAATAGGCATGAGCCACGCTAGTTTGTACCGAAAATTTAAGGGACTAATGGGTAAAACACCTTTAGAATTTATACAACATTATCGTTTAAAAAAATCAATGGACCTGCTAACGAGCGGTGAACATAACGTTAATGAAGTTGCCTACCTGGTTGGTTTTTCTGACCCAAAATATTTCAGTACAGTGTTTAAAAAACATTTCGGTAAAAATGCCAGCGAATTTCTGCGCGATAAAAACAAGTTTGCCGTTTAAATAGCTTTTTTAACAATAAGCAGTTTAACACCATGTGCAGGCAGCTCAGTTTCAAACGAGCTATTATATGTTCCAATATTTTTTTGTCGCCATGCATCGCGCAACACCTGTTTACCGCTTACTCCTATTGCGCTCCAATCGGCTTTTACAGTTATAGGGAATATACCACGATTAAACAAACCGACAGCTTTAGAACCATCTTCTAGATCTTTAACCCAAATTTCTTGTTTGCCGTTTACGTAAACTCTGCGGGCCTGTTTTCCTAAAGGATCTTGGTTTATACCTATTACCTCATCGTTAGTAAGTAAGTTCTTAGTAAAAGCATCCATATGGGTCATGTCGCAGCCAATTAATAAAGGCGATGCTAACAGCGACCATAACGATACATGCGTGTATTGCTCATCGGCACTTAAACGGGTTTGGCGCAGTTTTGGCCCCCAGCCTACCATCCCAATTACCAGCATGTCGGCATCATTCCAATGTCCCGGACCAGCGTAAATCTCTTTACCAGCCTGTGCGAACCCTATACCTGCCATACTGGTCCAGGTATCGTGTACATCTCTCGATATCCGCCAGCTGTTACCGCCCACGGTGCGCCCCCAGTTGCCCACATTACCCATACCGTACTGGCATAAGCTATAAACAATATCACGGTTAGCTTTTCGCAAACCTTCACCTAATAATTGATATGGCTTCTGTAATTCAGCCAAATTAGAGGTGTCTTTTGAAGTGTCATAAAACTTATAATAAGAACACCAGTCATACTTAATATAATCAAATCCCCAATTAGCCCATTGTTTAGCATCCTTTTCTTCAAACCCGTACGATGCTGCGTAACCGCCGCAGGTAGTTTCACCAGGAGAGGAATAAATTCCTGCTTTTAAACCCAGCTTATGAAGGTAATCGGTTAGCTGGTTCATATCTGGAAACTTTTTATTGCTCTTGATCATACCATTAGCATCTCTAACCTCGCCAGATAATAATGGATCAGTAGAACCTGGTTTAATTTCCCAGCAATCATCTATATTGATGTATCCCCAGCCGTGGTCCACCAACCCGGAGCTTATCATAGCATCGGCAGCGGCTTTCACTTTTTTTGCATCAACTGCCTCAGCAAAGCAGTTCCAACTATTCCAGCCCATAGCCGGAGTCAAAGAAATTTCATCGCCACCTATTATTTTAAGTTCGCGTTGCGCTTTCCCCATCCCATTTCGCGCTGTAATTAAAACCTTTGTTTCACCCTTTGTTTTTAAGGCCCCTGAAATTATACCTGTGTTTTTATCCAAGGTAAGTCCTGCCGGTAAATTAACAGCTGAAAAACTCATGGGCTTTTTGCCGCTGGCCGCAATCCTATATAAAAATGGATGCCCAGGCCTTGCTCCATATACCTTTGCACCATTTATACGAGGTGCTAGAGGTATTGCCGGGGTGAGTATGTAAGGTTTAAACTCAGCTCTTGGTAACACCACAGGTGGAGTATTTCGGTACTTAATATATGCGTTAACCCAATCGGCATGCGCGGTGTGAATACCGTCTCCATCGTTTTCTACAATAAGGTATAATTTTTTGACACCGCTCAGGTTTACTTTAAATGGTATGGGGTCACTTCCCTTATGTATAATGCTTGTTTTGAACAATTCTTTCCTATCGCCCATAATAACGAACCGGATGCCACCTTTTGGTACATTATCGTCCATGCCCACCAAACCTTCAAATTTATCGGCAGCACCCTTCAGGTTTACAACAATTAAACCTTCTGGTGCAGCAATACCTTTACTGAAAGACTTTTCATTAATTTTAAAAGGCGTTGCTGGGTTTCCGGGCGGGGTAAATAAGTCATTCACTTTAGTAAAATCCATTTGATGCAGCCATACTGAATCAACTCGTGCTGCTGCCTGGCAAGTTACTAATGTGGTTAAGGACAGCGCCATTATAAAACAAGCGGAAAAAATAATTCTATTGAACATGCTATTATTTGAATTACGACTGACTAAATAATTGGCTATTTAGAGATTACTTCAAATTTATAGCAGCGGCAAAATGCACCAGGAGTTTTTTATATCAGGTTTTACTAAATTTCTATCAAAGTTGAAAAGAATACCTGATACAGTCTATAACTATAGTACTTATCAACCTTAAAACATCAAACCATTGAATTTAAGACAACGGGTACCACCATTGTTGATATTGATAAAGATGAAGTTGCCCGGTTTGGAATCGGTTTGTATTAAGTGCCGAAATTATAAGCGATACTAGAGGCAGTTTGAGATACATAGTGACTAAGAAGCGTGCTTGACTTTTTAGTTCAACATGGCGCTTAAAAGTGCTTTATAACGTTACACATAACATAAGATATTCAAGGCACGTTCAATTTAACTTTGAGTTACCTCCAGCACATTTTTCACCGTTTGTAAAAGATGTTGGATATCGAAAGGTTTAGATACAATAGCATCGGCTCCATAATTGCCTAACGAATCCAATACCATTGGATAGGCAGATAATATAATTACTGGAATATGTGCTGTTGAAGAATTCGTTTTGATTTGATGGCAATACTCTCCACCATTAATTCCATTCAAAATGTAATCGGTTATAATAACATCCGGATTAACATCCTGAACAGTTGTGATTATATTTTCGGTAGCGGTTAAAGTGGTTACCTGATAATCTTCTTCGGTGAAAAGATCATTTAGAACATCAAGTATATCTTGATTGTCATCAATTATTAAAAAGTGTTTTCTCATTAGGCAATAACAGGTATAATGATAGTTAATATCGTTTTAAGTGTTTTTGTTTGCGATTCGGCATACAGTTACTCAATAGTTAATCCTTATCAACTAATAAAAACATTCATTTTGTTTTTTAGTTAAACAGTTGCTCTTTAACGGGAGCCAAGATTTTAGATGTTGCAGAATAGAAACGGAATAACTTCGTACTTTAACGGTGGTGGAGAAATGGGTGCCCTTACCAAGTCGTTTGACTGGTCTAAAACAGCTTTAGGTATTCCTGAAAGTTGGTCGCAAAGTTTATTGACAACTGTTTCCATTATACTAAATTCTAAATCGCCCATGTTTTTATGGTGGGGAGAAGACCTGATACAATTCTACAACGATGCATATCGACCAAGCTTAGGAAACGAAGGAAAGCATCCTTTGGCGTTAGGACAGGCGGGTAAAGAATGTTGGCCCGAAATATGGCCTGTGGTTGAGCCCATGATTGCGCAGGTGATGAATGGTGGCGAATCTATATGGAATGACGACCAGCTTATCCCAATTTATCGTAATAATAAACTGGAAGATGTTTACTGGTCACTTGGCTACAGTCGCGTAACTGATGACACCGGAAAGGTTGCAGGTGTATTAGTTGTATGCAACGAAACTACTGATAAGGTTGCTTTTAATGAGCTGAGACAAGCCAAGGTTTCACTGCAAAAGGCTGAAGAGAGTTTGCGTATGGCTACAGAATCGGCCGAGTTGGGTACCTGGTCTTTAAGTGCCGATACCAGTGAGTGGATTGCCTCTAACCAGTTAAAAAAAATATTTGGGTTAGCTGCCGATGAAGATGTAAGCTACAAAGAACTACTCGAGGCTGTTCGTGCAGATTATAAAAACTATGTAATTGATGCTGTAACAGCCTCTTTAAAACGTGGAGAGCGGTTCCGCATTGAGTATCCAATTATAGAACGCCGCGAGGGTAAGGAACGCTGGATAAGGTCTGTAGGGAAGATGATGCAGGATGAATTTGGTAACAACAGCTACCTTACAGGCGCTTTAAGTGATATTACAGAACAGAGGAACGACGAGCAGCGCAAAAACGATTTTATTGGCATGGTAAGTCATGAGTTGAAAACCCCACTAACTTCCTTGAGTGCTTTTGTTCAGATGTTGTATGCTAAGGCTAAAAAAAGCGAGGATACTTTCACAGCAGGTGCACTGCACCAGGCTAATAAACAAGTGAAGAAAATGACAGCCATGATCAATGGCTTTTTAAACATATCACAATTAGAATCGGGAAAGATTAACCTGAACGTTACAAATTTTGATATAGAAGAATTAATTAAAGAAGTGGAGGACGAAATAAGCCTTGCTTTTCAAACCCACTCTATCAAATTTCATAAGTGTAAACCAATTTACGTAAATGCCGACCGGGATAAAATTGGACAAGTGATTACTAATCTGCTGAGTAATGCAGTAAAGTACTCCCCCAAAGGTGAAAGCATTGATGTAGAGTGTAGCGAACTAGATGGGATGATAGAGCTTAGAGTGAAAGATAATGGCATAGGAATATCACAGCAAGACTGCAGAAAGCTATTTCAACGTTATTTCAGAGCGTCTACCGTTAACCATACCATTTCGGGCTTTGGCATTGGGTTATACATTTGTTCAGAGATTATTAATAGGCACAAAGGAAAAATAGGTGTTGAAAGTGAGGAAGAAAAAGGAAGTACATTTTGGTTTAGTTTGCCAACAGAATAGAATTGTCAACATTTATTGTACTTCCTTTCCCTAATGGTTTTTACACAATGTTTCTACCCAAGATTATAGATATTTTTTATTTACTGGATAATTGCCAATAGCCGAACCTCTAAATTGCTAACTGCACTTTTCTACAAGAAAATCGTAGAGTTGTTGTTTAAGCAAATCTGTATTGTACTCTGTGGTATCTCCGTTATTTGTTAGCTCTATCTCGTTTTCATTAACGGTAACTGTGAAAACCGTACCTTCAACAATTTCGGGAAAATAAACATTGATTACGTCATACACATGAGCAAAATCAATGGAAAGGCTCGAATCTAACTTGCTATTAACTTCGTTTGCAAAATCATTTTTTAAAGTGTGGTAAAGTGCTTCTGCACTTACAGGTTGCACATTTTTAATAGTTGTCATTTTTTTAATTTATAAAGAAGGGTGAATGGATGAGCTCAGCACTAAACAGAGCCAAGTCAAATAGTAATACCTATTTCGAACCTTAAATTGAACGGAATTGTACACGTATAACAACCGTAACCAGATTTGTTTGAGTAAAGGACTTTTACACTTAACCAAAGAGGGCTTTAAACGCTCTGTTATATACCTAAAACTAATAGATACCCGTTTCAATAGCTTCCCACTGTATCAATCGCACACCGTGAAATCAACTATTTTCCTAATCTTTTCATCCAGTTCGTTAACGGCCTCTTCCATTAACTGTAGTTCTTTAATCCTGCTCACATGCCCGTCCATCTCCAACAAGTCCATCAATCCTAAAATAGAAGCAACCGGCCTGCGTAACTCATGCGATTGTATATAAGCAATTTCTTTAAGCGACTTATTTTGAGCCAATACGGTTTGCCCTTGCGCTACTTTAATAGTGGTATCGGTGGAGTTAACAGATACACCTATTATTTTTCCGTCTTCGTCAAACGCGGGTTCAAACTTAATAATACGCCATACATCCCTATCGGCATGCATGGTTTTCCGTTCGGCAAACACCGCTGTGCCGCTTAATGCCTTACAATAATCATGGTAAAAACCGTCCACATGTTCGGGGTGTAGGTATTTACTCATCTGTTCACCACGCCTAAGGGCCTTTCTATAAGTTACACATACATAGCTTTCCCATGCCTTGTTGAAGGCTAATACTTCAAAGCTCTTTCCTAAAAGTAAATGGCAGTCTATTGAACTGTCGAAGTACGACCGTAGTTCTATACCCGAGCGTATAACCTCCGCATTTTGCTGTTTCAGCAGTTGCAGGCTATTGTCAAAATCCAATAACTGCATGGCCTGCTTAGCCAATCCTTTTAACAATTGCTGCTGTAACAGTGTAAGCTCCCGCGGAGTTTGGTCGAGCACGCACAAGCTCCCCAATTGGTAACCATCATTTGTAGTTAATTGCGAACCAGCGTAAAACCTTATTCCCGGGTCATCGGTTACAAACGGATTATCCTTAAACCGATCATCAAGCAAAGCATCAGGGATCATCATTACATCATCCTGCTCTATTAAATAAGTACAAAAGGTATTCGAACGCTCTACCCTATCCACCTTAATGCCGCCACGTTTAAACAGTACATGTTGTGTGTCTTCATCAAGTAATGTAATCATGGCCGTAGGGGTTCCGCATAGGGCAGCGGCAAGTTCAACAATCTCTTGCAGCTCTTTTTCTTTGCTAATGGTCATGTTTAGTAAGCGCTCAACTTCCTGTTGCCGCTTCAGTTCTTTCGAAAACATAAACATTAGTGTTGCATATTAGGTAAGGCACCAGCCCAGGCTGCCAGCTTGGCCATTAATTCTTCCGGTTTTACCGGTTTGCCTAAATAATCATCCATGCCGGCTTCAATACATTCTTCACGGTCGCCTTTTAAAGTATTGGCTGTAAGTGCAATAATTACAGGTTGGGTGGCAGCCGTTTTCCTAATAGTTTCTGATGCTTCTAATCCATCCATGTTTGGCATTTGCATATCCATTAAAACCAAATCATAATTACCGGTGCAAACCATGTCAACAGTCTCTTGCCCATCATTAGCCAGTTCTGCATGGTAGCCCATCTTTCCCAACATGTGTAATATTACTTTTTGATTGATCAAATTATCTTCGGCTACTAAAATATTTAATGGATAGAGAGCGCTAAAATTGTCGGGTATTTTGCTGCTGACGGTGGTAACGCTGTCGGCTTTGTTTTGCCCCGATTGTAAACTATATAAAACGTATTTGCTCAATATGTGCTGTTTAATTGGCTTAGTTAAAATGTAACTAAATAAACCCTGATTATCTGCATTCCGCCCATCACCAATTGAACTTAATAAGATTACCGGAATGTGAGGGTGAAACTGCTTTATTTGCCGGGTTAGCTGCGTACCGTCCATACCGGGCATTTGAGCGTCGGTAATAATTAGGTTAAAATTCGAATCACTTTTTAATAAGGTCAGTGCATCTATTCCCGATGACACGGTTACCGGTATAAGCTCCCAATTTTTTAATTGAATTTCTAAAATGGCCCTATTTGTTTCATTGTCGTCAACCACTAAAACTTTTTTACCTTTTTGGGCAGACATATCAAAAACAGTATAAGGCGTAAGTTCCTTTTCCCCCTTACGGGTATTAATGTTAAACGAAAATATAGAACCCGAACCGGCCGCACTGTTCACCGTAATCTCTCCACCCATAAGCTTTACCAGTTTCTCTGAAATTACAAGACCTAAACCAGTACCGCCATATTTGCGCGTAGTGGACGAATCAACCTGACTAAAAGCTTTAAATAAACGCTCGCGTTTTTCTGCCGGGATGCCAATGCCGGTATCGTGCACCGCAAAACCTATGGTCAAACCACCGTCGTTATTGGCATCTATCTTCTTAATTTTTATAATTACTTCACCTTGTGCGGTAAATTTAATTGCATTGCCAACAAGGTTGGTTAACACTTGCTGCAAACGTATTTTATCGCCTACTATTTGTTCCGGCACTCCGTCCTCCATGTAGTAAGCCATTTCAATACCAGTATCGGCCACCTTAGTGCCAAATATATCTAACACTTCTTCCACACTTGCGCGCAGGTTGAATTCTTCCTCCTCCAAGTCCATGCTGCCCGCCTCTATTTTGGAAAAGTCTAAAATATTGTTTATAACGGTTAGTAAACTATCGCCACAGTTGGTTATGGTATCCGTATACATCCTTTGCTGATCGGTCAGTGCGGTTTCTCCCAATAAAGACGACATACCAATAACACCATTCATAGGTGTGCGAATTTCATGGCTCATGGTGGCCAAAAAAACACTTTTAGCCTGGTTGGCTTTTTCAGCTTCCAGGCGCGATATATCCAGCTTTTTGTTCGACGCCAGCAATTCCTCATTGAGCAATTGTAACCGGTCCTCGTTCTCTTTTCTTTCTTTGCTCAAGGCTACTTCCTGTTCCAACTCTTTCATGGCAATGGTTTGTCCAATCTGTTTCTCGTTTGACCGACATAGCTGGTATGCCCATAATCCGCTTACAAAAAATATAATTGCGGTAAGGGTAATGTGAAACACAAATGTTACAAGGTCAAAATAGTCGAGCTGTGTAAAGTAAACGCTGCTTAAACCCGAATTTTGAAGATAGCTAAACAGGGCATGATGTACGGCAACCACCACCAGCATAGGCAATTGCAACTTCCAATTTTGGTAAGTTATTAATATGGCACTGCCTATGAACGCAAAAAAATGCATCTCAAAAAGGCCATGCATCTGGTAAATGAACTGAGCCATAAAAACACCTAACACAGCACTAAGTACATACTGATAAAGTGTGGACTCAGGTAAAATTACCTTTACAGAATAATATGCGATTATTGATAAACTGCTAACAATAATGGCTAATAACCAGGTATCGTAAAAACCAGCCAATACAATTCCAATTACAAAGTAACCAGCCAAAAAATAATTCATGAGCTCGTCTGACCGTTTCTTAAGTTCAGCCCGGTGCGTATCGCTGTAAACAGCGTAATCGATTGTTGAAGTTTGGGTAAGCATTGGTATTATTTGCGGCATTGAGGTAGGCTGCAACCGTAAGCGGTTAAAGCCAAAGGGTTTTTAATAGAGATTGTTTTATTATTAAGCATTTCATCAAGTGCAATTCGGGCGTATTCGGTTTTTGCATTGGTGCAATACCTGCTTGTATTGTAATTACCCCGGTAATAAAGTGTACCATCCGAACTAATAATGGCCGCCTGGGGAGTAGAATATACGCCGCAATTAATGGCTAAAGCTGGATCAACAACAACCGGGAGCGTCAAATCAAACTTCTGCTTAACTTGAGTTGGCGTATAATACTTATTGTTCATGAGTACAACCACAAAATCCACCTGGTTGCCATACTGTTTAGCCAGTGCCTTAAAGTGTTTGATATTGAACTTGGAGCAAGGACAATCGGGATTGAAGAAATGAAGTAGTACAGGCTTGCCATTTGATTGCTCAATTCCAGGTCCCAGCTTTATAGGTTGACCCGTTTTTACTTTGACGTAATTAGCCGGTACTGGAGTTGGCAGGCTGTAAACATAGTCGTTATACCAAAATAGGCATGATATGACCACGAGGATAACCCCAAGCCATCCAAAAATTAGTGCTTTTTTCACCGTAATTATGATGTCTGTTAATGATTATGACAGCAATTAGTAACCGGTTATAAGGGGGTTTACGACCGAAGTATTAGAAGGCTTATCAATTGTATTTAATATCTCAACAATATCAAAAACTAAACCTAACAATGCCAATTGATGTTTAAACACCAATTAGTGACAAATTAATTGCAATTTTTAATTTATTGGAAAATTAAATAATCATCACAAATTAATTTTCTGGTTATCAATGATCAAGATTATCGAAAACAATGCAGTCTGAAGGAAATAGAAATTTATTGGTGCGAATTTACTCCACAATATTGATCAGTTTTGACCATTTTTATACCCAATTTCTCAGGATGCATATGGATGTATAATAACCTCACTCTTCAAATTATACCTCTAAAAAGAAAATAGAGCAGAAGGTTACGAGCCCCCTATTTTGATTGTTTGGATAGCTGTAAGTTGCTGACTGTTACACAAAACCAACATTTTTGTGGGAGCTATTGCTACCCATTTTACCACATGTAATTTTCAATGGGCTTCTCATTTTTAATTATAACGAACATCACAAAACTTGATGAAAAAGTACAAAAAAAACCCGGTCATTTTACTGACCGGGCTTTTCTATAGTGATGTAAGAGATTGCTTACTTAACTGCATCAACCACAGCTTTGAAAGCTTCCGGGTGATTCATAGCTAAGTCGGCTAATACTTTACGGTTTAAACCAATTTCGCTGGCGTTTAATTTACCAATGAATTGAGAGTAAGAAATACCGTACTGACGGGTACCAGCGTTAATACGTTGGATCCACAAAGCGCGGAACTCTCTTTTTTTAGTTTTACGGTCACGGTACGCATACTGTAAACCCTTTTCAACTGTGTTTTTAGCAATGGTATAAACCTTGCTTCTCGAACCATAATAACCTTTTGCAAGGTTCATGATTTTTTTCCGGCGTCTTCTCGACGCGACTGCGTTAACTGAACGTGGCATTTTTTTGCTTTTTTGGTAGTGAGTGTTCCATTAAAGGAAACTTTACGAACTCTAATACCTGGTTAAAAAATTAATGAATTACTTTCCGATACAAAGCATACGTTTAACGTTACCCATGTCGGCGTCAGACACCATACTGGTGTGGCCTAAGGCACGCTTACGTTTTGTTGACATCTTGGTTAAGATGTGGCTTTTGTATGCGTTTTTTCTTGCAATTTTACCGGTTCCAGTAAGCTTAAAACGCTTTTTTGCACTGGAATTGGTTTTCATTTTTGGCATAACACTTATTTATTTTAGTTCCTACGCTTCCACAGCGTATTATCTTTACCCGGCCAAACCGGCTTTATTATTACTTTTTAGCAGCTTTGGGGCCCATTATTAAAAACATGCGCTTACCTTCTAATTTAGGCAGTTGCTCAACTTTGCCTACTTCTTCCAGCGCCTGGGCAAACTTTAACAATAAAATTTCACCTTGTTCTTTATAAACAATTGCACGACCTTTAAAGTGAACGTAAGCCCTAACTTTTTCGCCCGACTCTAAGAAACTCATAGCATGCTTCAACTTAAAGTTAAAATCATGGTCATCAGTATTAGGTCCGAAACGGATCTCCTTAATTACCGTTTGCTTAGCATTACTTTTAATTTCTTTCAGCTTCTTTTTTTGCTCATAAATAAACTTATTATAGTCAATTACACGGCAAACCGGAGGGACGGCATTTGGAGAAATCTCAACCAGGTCCAACTCTTGTTCCTGGGCAAAAGCCAAAGCTTCGCGGATAGGGAAAATCCCTTGTTCCACATTATCGCCTACTAAGCGAACTTCAGGAGCCTTAATGAAGTTATTAATATTGTGCTCTGCTTCCTTTTTCTTGAAAGGAGGCCGCGGACCTCTAAAATTAGGTTTGTTTAAAGCCAAGTTATATTGTTATTTCTTTTATTAATTGTTGTCTAAAATCTTCTATTGTTATACTTCCTAAATCGCCTTCACCATGTTTACGAACAGAAACGGTGCCTTCGGCTGCCTCTTTTTCGCCTACAATAAGCATATAAGGAATCTTTTTAACTTCAGCGTCACGGATTTTTCTTCCGATCTTCTCATCTCTGAAATCAATTAGACCGCGAATATCGGTATTATTTAACATTTGTGAAAGTTTTTTTGCATATTCCTCATACTTTTCAGATATAGGAAGTATTACATACTGCTCGGGCGATAACCATAACGGGAAGTTACCGGCACAATGTTCAATTAAAACAGCCACAAACCTTTCCAATGAACCAAACGGTGCACGGTGTATCATTACCGGGCGATGTTTAAGGTTGTCGCTACCAGTATATTCCAGTTCGAAACGCTCGGGTAAGTTATAATCAACCTGTATGGTACCCAGTTGCCATTTACGGCCAAGGGCATCTTTCACCATAAAGTCTAATTTAGGTCCGTAAAACGCAGCCTCTCCTAATTCAACTACGGTACGCAAACCTTTTTCGGCTGCAGCTTCAATGATCGCACTTTCGGCTAAGGCCCAATTTTCATCAGTACCAATGTATTTGGTTTTATTCTCCGGATCGCGTAATGATACTTGTGCGGTAAAATCTTCAAAGCCTAAAGCACCGAAAACGTATAACACCAGGTCAATCACCTTCATAAATTCTTCCTTCACCTGGTCGGGGCGGCAAAACAAGTGAGCATCATCCTGAGTAAAGCCACGCACCCGGGTTAATCCATGCAGCTCGCCGCTTTGCTCATAACGGTAAACTGTACCAAATTCGGCAAAACGCACAGGCAATTCTTTGTACGAACGCGGCTTAATTTTATAAATTTCGCAGTGGTGTGGGCAGTTCATCGGCTTTAAAAAGAACTCCTCCCCTTCCTGCGGTGTTTTTATAGGCTGAAAGCTATCCTTACCATATTTTTCGTAATGGCCCGATGTTACATACAAGTTTTTATGACCTATATGCGGAGTAATTACCTGCTCATAACCAGCAGAAACTTGTGCACGCTGTAAAAAGTTAACTAAACGCTCGCGTAAGGCGGTACCTTTAGGTAACCATAATGGCAATCCTGCTCCCACTTTTTCTGAAAACGCAAATAATTCCAGTTCTTTACCCAGTTTACGGTGATCGCGTTTTTTGGCTTCTTCTAAAACATGCAGGTACTCGGTAAGTTCGCTGGCTTTAGGGAAGGTCACCGCATATATACGGGTAAGCTGCTTACGCGTTTCATCGCCGCGCCAGTAAGCACCGGCAACGTTCATTAATTTAATAGCTTTTATAAAGCCGGTATTAGGTATGTGTGGACCTCGGCAAAGATCTGTAAAGTTACCCTGACGATACAAGGTTATAGAACCATCGGCCAGGTCTTTGATCAGGTCGAGCTTGTACTCATCATCTTTTTCGGTAAAGTAGCTAATGGCTTCATCCTTACTCACCGGCTCACGTATAAACTCGGCTTTGGTTTTAGCCAGCTCCAGCATTTTATCTTCGATTTTCTTGAAATCGTCTTGCGAAAATGTGCGGTCGCCGAAATCTACATCGTAATAAAAACCGGTTTCAATAGCCGGACCAATACCAAATTTGGTGCCCGGGTACAGTGCTTCTAAGGCCTCGGCCATTAAGTGGGCTGATGAATGCCAGAAAGTGGATTTGCCTTGCACATCATTCCAGGTTAATAGTTTAACCTTGGCATCTTGCTCAATTGGGCGACTGGCATCCCATACGGTGCCATCAACCTCGGCGGCTAAAACGTTACGGGCCAAGCCCTCTGAAATAGATTGTGCAATTTGCATGGAAGTGATTCCTTTATCGTAAGCACGAACGGAACCATCGGGAAGTGTAATGTTAATCATCTACAACTATGATTTAGTGTTCTTAAAATTATAAAATAGCAATCACCTACAACAGTGATTATTGATTGGATGCAAAAATAGGATAATTTATGAATACTCAAGGAAGCATAGGTATCCTGCTCAGTTACATATCTCAGCCTTTAAAATAGACGTTCTGAACAAAATGACAGTTATTATAATATCTGCAACGGTATGCTGCAATTGTGTTAAAGCACTTATAGGATTTATAAAGGTCATTTCAGACAATGAGTTTAATAAGCTGTTCAAAGAAATAACTCCTAATGCTGAAAAGCAGAGCATAACCCATTTCATCCAGCTATATTCCATAGATAACAATAAGGTAATGATAGCACCAACTATCAAACCTATTATGCCCCAACGTAATACCGATTCTGAATAATTACCGCCTATGATAGTTGGCATTAAACCAAGCACTGTTGTGCCTGCTGATATCCAGGCAGATATAACATAGTTCCGGTGAATTGAATTAGGCATTAAAACATGGTATTTTAACTAAAGTATTAATTACACATTCCCCCACCCATTAGCCAGTACATCGGCGATGTGCATGGTTTTAATAGACAGGCTATTTTTGTCAATGTAGTTTTGCAGGTGCATCAGGCATGAAGCATCTGTGGAAATAATATAATCGGCACCGGCAGCCAGAGCATTATCTACCTTTTGCTGGGCCATAGCGCTCGATATGGCATCAAACTTAACGGCGAATGTTCCGCCGAAACCACAGCATGTTTCGTTATCCTTCAGGTCCACCATTTCTAAACCGTAAACTTTGGATAGTAGCTGGCGGGGTTCATTCTTGATCTTGCATTCGCGTAAACCGGCACAGCTGTCGTGGTAAACGGCACGACCTTCCAGTTCGGCACCAAAGTAATCAAACTGCAGGATGTTGATCAGGAAATCGGATAGTTCGTAAATATTGCCTTGTACAGCACGGCATTTGTTGTGCGAGGTAGTGTTGGTGAACAGATCGTTATAATAGTTGCGCACCATACCTGTGCACGAGGCCGATGGAGATACAATAATGTCCTCTTCGCTAAAATCGTTCAGGAACTTGCTTCCTACAGCCTTGGCATCATCCCAAAAGCCGGCGTTAAAAGCTGGCTGACCACAGCAGGTTTGTGCCGGGTTGAAATTCACCTCACAACCTGCTTTTTGTAAAACCTTAACCGTACTAAAAGCAGTATCGGGGAATAGCTGGTCAACAAAGCATGGTACAAATAATTCAACTTTCATGGTGGTAATAACAGTTACGCCGCGCTAACCGGTTCCAGTGCCTGTTGTTTCTGCGTTTTTAACAGCATGAACAACAGCAGTAAACCTGCAATAAAAAATATGGTTAGCACCAATGCCGAGTTACGCATACTGTTTGTAAGCGACTCTACAAAGCCAAAAGTAAACAATCCTATAACAATAGCCAGCTTTTCGGTGACATCGTAAAAACTGAAGTAAGACGCCGTATCGGGGATATTTTGAGGTAAAAATTTGGAATATGTTGAACGTGAGAGCGATTGAATACCTCCCATTACCAAACCAACCACTACTGCCAACAAATAAAATTGTGTGGAAGTTTGCGTTAAGTAAGCGGCTATACACACGCCTATCCAAATACTAACCACGCCTATTAACACTTTAATATTTCCATATATTGATGACAGCTTAGACATTAACGCTGCACCTGCAATAGCAACCAATTGAATAATAAGTATAATAACAATTAAACTTTCTGTCGGCATTTTTAATTCCTTGGCAGCGAAACCAGCGGCTACCAGCATAACGGTTTGTACACCCATAGAATAAAAAAAGAATGCCGAAAGGTATTTCTTTAAAACAGGATTGGCCTTTATATTGCCCCAAACCCTGGCTAATTCTTTAAAACCACCACTTATTACATTGCTATGCTGTGTGCTGTTGTTTGGCTCGCCTTTGGGTAATTTGAAAAAGGGGATTTGAGCAAAGCCTATCCACCAAATGCCTACCAATAAAAACGACAGGCGTGGCGCAAAACTTTTATCAATAATACCAAACCATTCGGGCCGCATAATAAATGCAAAACATATGATCTGCAGTAATACACTGCCTACATAGCCATAAGTAAAACCTTTAGCGCTTACCGCATCCTGCTTATCCAATGTGGCAAGTTGTGGCAGGTAAGAGTTGTAGAAAACGGCACCGCTGCAATAACCAATGGCGGCCAGCGCAAAACAAAACATGCCCAGTTCTAAGGTATCCAGTTTAAAAAAGTATAATCCGCAGCATGCCAAACCACCCATCCAGGTGAAGATTTGCATGTAGCTTTTTTTGTTGCCCTTATAATCGGCTATGGAGGTAAGGATGGGCAGCATCAATACCACTATAAAATATGCTACCGCCAATACGTAATTGGAGAGTGCCGTATTTACAAACTCGTGCCCCAAAAACATTACCTTATCGCCATGCGCATCGGTTGTGGTTATAGCTGTGTAATAAGCCGGAAAAATTGTAGACGTGATAACAAGGTTATAAGCCGAATTTGCCCAATCGAACATTGCCCAGGCTCGTATGGTTTTAGGATTGTTTTTGCTTTCCATTCACGGGCTAAGTTAAATATATGCGGGCATAAAAAAAGCCTTGTTTTTTACAAGACTGGTGAGGCATTAAGCGTTTACTAAAGCTTTGAAAGTGATATTCCAAACACATCTCTCAAAGCCTTTCTGGCGGCATGGTAACCACACATGCCGTGTACACCTCCCCCCGGCGGCGTTGAAGAAGAGCAGATATATAGGCCTTTCGTTGATGTTTTGTATGGCGACCAGCGCAAAGCCGGCCTTGTAAATAGCTGGGTAACATCCAACTTGCCGCCACCTATGTCGCCGCCAATATAATTTGGATTATGTTCGTGCATTTGCACGGTGTTAAAGGTATGCTTAGCCAAAATCCGCTCTTTAAAGCCAGGTGCAAAACGCTCGACTTGGTTTTCTATAATCGCTGTCATATCTATGGTAGAACCATTAGGTACATGGCAATAAGCCCATGCTGTATGCTTACCCTCGGGTGCTCGGCTATTATCAAAAAGGCTTTGTTGTGCCAGCAATACGTAGGGCTTTTCAGCATGCTGCCATTTTGATGAAACTTGCTCTGCTGCTACTATTTCTTCCATTGTTCCACCTAAATGTATAGTGCCTGCCTCGCGGCACCCATCGGCGGTAAACGGAATGGGAGCATCAAGCGCCCAGTCTACTTTAAATACACCGTCACCGTAACGGTATCTTTCTAACTGCCATTTATAAATGGATGAAAACTGATGCCCTCCTATTTTTAATAGCTGCTGAGGAGTAACATCGAATAAAACCGCATGCGATGTAGGCAAACTGGCTAACGACCGCACATGCGTATCGGTTTGAATATGCCCACCCAACGATTTAAAATAACTAGCCAATGCATCGGCGATAAATTGTGAACCGCCTTTAGGTATGGGCCAACCACCTATATGTCCGTTAGCCAGCAAAACCAAAGCAACAGCCGACGTAGTCAAATTGCTGAGCGGCTGTATGGCGTGTGCTGCCATCCCTGCAAAAAGACCTTTGGCCTCGGGCGTATTGAAGTTTCGAGCCAAAATGGTGGCTGGTAGTAGTGCCGATAAGCCAAAGCGGGCAAACCTTAACGGGTTTTCAGGAAAGCCTAAAGGACCAAGTACATCGGGCGCTAGCGCATGCCAATCTTTTACAAGTGGACCTATTAATTTTAAGTAGGCCTGCTCATCAGCACCTAACAAAGAGGCAGTTTCGGCCAACGACCGTTTGAGTACGGCGGCCGTCCCATTATCAAAAGGGTGAGCTGCATCAATTTCGGGCAAAATATATTTTAAACCGTGTTGCTCTAAAGGTAAGGTTTTAAAAAAAGGTGATCCTAAGGCTAACGGATGAACTGCCGAACAAATATCGTGCTTGTAGCCTGGCAGTGTAAGTTCGGCAGTACGCAGTCCACCACCAATAGTGTTTTTAGCTTCCAGTAACAACACCCTAAGGCCTTGTTGCTGCAATACAATGGCCGCGGCCAATCCATTAGGCCCCGAACCAACAACTACCGCATCGTAATCACGCTTTTCCAAACTCTTCATCAGCACCTTTACAATAAATGGTAATGCCTAAAAGTAACTAAAACATTGTACCCTGAGTAGTTAACAGCTTAAACCATTTGCATGTTTTTCATAGAATTATGTAAATCTTTCACTTAAATATAGAAAAAATTTAACAGGAGGCGTGAGGACGGATTCGAACCGTCGTTCAAGGTTTTGCAGACCCCCCACCTAACCACTCGGCCACTCCGCCTTAAACAATTAAGCCGTTTTTTTGCCAGCTAAATAATTATTTGCCAGATATACGGCGTTGGTAATTTCATCAATTTTAATGTTTGCAATAATATCTTCATTGCTCAGCGCGTAAACAACTTGCAAATTATGATCAAGCACAAATACTGAAGGCAATGGTACATTTTTTTCCAGGCCCGAATAACGGCTCCAGGCGGGGCTATTATCGGCGTAGATCTTAAATAATTTAGCTAACTGATAATCAGTGTCTTTATGCACGGGTAGTTGCAGGTTACTCAGCCACAAATTTTGCTGAAGTCTACTGTCGTCACCATCAGCGTCAATAATTTACAAATTGCCATCATGGTATTTCACTTCATTCCGGATAGCATGAAGTTGCTTAAGATGCGATAGACTTGTTTCGCCCCACTGGCTCGAGTAAAAATACACTACCTGTATTTTACTTGCGTTTGATGCATGAAAACTATTTTGAAATACAATTGGATTACCAATGTTATTCTGCTGATGGTTGAATTGGATTGCCAAGTTGGTTAAACTATCTCCTGCTTTAGCAGGACTTAACTTTAGATACGGCTCGTCATTGTATTCTATTTCTGTATGAAGTACAAGAGTTTCAAATACGGGGCAATTATATTTACTGCACGACATGATGTTTTAAATTAAGGATTGTTAAAATACGTGGACTAACATGTTAAGGACATATTACGCACAACAATAGCTTAACCCGTAAGTACCAGGATAGTAAAAAATAAAGAGGTTAATGAGATTTACACTTGATGAATAGAACACAGCGTAGGAGAATTAAATTAAACTTATATGAGTAACTAAGCGAATGCTTATAATTATTTTTAGCAACAACACATACAACAGTTTGAGTTACTGTTGTAATTTAAAGGTGAGTTTAATGCAACTGATATCATATAGTTCAATTTCGTTGGCGGGCACTTATTAATGATACGCGACCGCACAAATATATAAAAGTCTATTAAATTAGTAGAATTTATTTTTTACTTCACGAGGAGCATCTATCATTAGAAATTGGGACGTCTCTGTAATAATAATTGAAGGAGTTGCCTAATTTTGAATGTACAAACAACAATACTATATGAATAAAATATATGTTGTGATTTTTATGATACTAATGGTAGTTAGTGCAACCGCACAAGACGCACGATCACTAATTGAAGAAGGAAATCAATTAAACAGCAGTAAGGATTATGCCGGAGCCATTGTTAAATACAAATTGGCTTTAAATGTTGACCCTGGCAACACAAGTGCTAAATATCAAATGGCTTTTGTTTTAAACACGCTTGGTAAAAAGTTGGAGGCAGTGCCTTACCTGCAAGATGTGTTAAAAAGCTCTCCCTCTCCTACCGTTGCTGTAAGCGCCTACGCACTACTTGCCAGCATATTTGATAGCACAGGCTCACCGCTAAAAGCTATTGAAAGTTACAAAGAAGCCATTAAAATAGATTCGGCTTATTATGCTTTGCAATACGGACTTGGGCTAGCCTACTTTAGAGCAAATAAATATGCTAATGCAGAGATTACAGCAATTGAGGCTTACTTGCTCGACACCTCGAAAGCCGAAGCTATGCGTTTGTATGGATTGGTTACTTTTCATCAGGATAAAAGAGCTCCTGCCCTGCTTGCTCTTTGTACATTTTTATACATGGACCCGCAAGGGAACCGCAGCAACGAAGCCAATGAAAATATAGATCATATATTACAGGGAGGAACTTTAAAAGTACCATTGGGAACCACTGTTTCTAAAGTAAACAGTATTGACAAATTGCTTAACCAAGCTTTAAACAAAGCTGCCAACAGCAGTGCTCAAAAAGGTCACTCATCCCAACAACTTTTGTTTAATGAGCAATTGAAATCAGTATTTTTGGCACTTGCAGCGGTTCCGCAAGAAAAATCACATCCATTTAACTTTCAAACACAGTTAATAAGATTATTTCAAGAGCTCGGTAGTTCCGTACACATGACCACGTTTGCTTACTACATTAGGCAACAATCCAATAAAGGAGCGAGCGCTTGGTTAGCCAAGCACCCACCAGAGGTCAATGCGATGAAAAACTGGATGAATACCACCAAATACCGTCTTTCGAGACGTTAAATGCTTAGGAAATAATTACCCGGAGATTAATCGATGATTCCATACCCCACATTTGCGAGCCTTTCGCCCATAGAAACATAATCTTCATTATTTTCGGGTGCCCAGGTATTTAAGCAGTCTACATACCGGTTAAACATACAAAACGCTGACGCAATAATCACAGTATCGTGTATTTCCATATCACTTGCACCCTTTTCTCTAGCTAACGAGATATCGCTTTGCAAAACATCTTTTGTACCCTTCTGAACCTTATGTGCAATAGTTAAAAGCGATTTCAGCTTTTCAGAAACGTCGGTATTAACAAAACCATTTTTTATCTCATCAAATATCTCCATGCCTGCCCCCAAATTCGCCTTAGCAGCTGCAGCATGAGAAGTGTGGCAAAAATGGCAGTTGTTCCAATAAGATACCGAAGATGCAATGATTTCACGTTCGCCCCTCGTAAGCGTGGAAGGGCTCCTGAGCAAAAGCTCGGCAAGGTTGTTCAAAACATTTCCAGTGTCTTTCCTGAAATCAAATAAGCCAATTATTCCTGGTAAATTTTCATTTAATAGTTTGATATAGGCCATCGGTTTTTTATCAATATTATGAAATATATTTTTTATATCAACCTATATAATATTTATATAATTAAAATAAATAAGCTAAAGCATACTTCTAAAATGTAATCTTAAAGACTTTAATGATTAAACAAGAAAAAATTGATTTTTAAGGAAGATTTCGATGAGCAAAAATTCTTAAATCGCAGAGCGGTTGTAATAAAAAAAGCCTTCTCTACATTGCTGTAAAGAAGGCTTGTGCGGAAGAAGGGACTCGAACCCCCACGCCGTGAAGCGCCAGATCCTAAGTCTGGTGCGGCTACCAATTACGCCACTTCCGCAGTTAGGATTTTGAGAGGGCAAATATAGTGTTTAATGCTGCATTTTAAAACTAATTTACCTTTTTTTATGAATGATTTTCAAGTAGTTATTTTGCAAATTTCAACTCATTGAATATTAGCTTTTTAACTAATAGAAATTTAGAAAGCATTTTTATCGCCTTTAACAGTTCCCCAAAAAGTAAGGAATATAATTTTCAAATCTAGCAGAAACGACCAATTTTCCAGATACCAAACGTCGGCTTGTACGCGCTGCAGCATATCTTCGGTAGTTTTGGTTTCACCACGCAGGCCGTTAACTTGTGCCCAACCGGTGATACCCGGTTTCAAAAAATGGCGCACCATAAAGGTATCTATAAGGTGAGAGTATTCTTCAGTGTGTTTCAGCATGTGCGGTCGCGGACCAACCACGGTCATATTTCCTTTGAGAACGTTAAAGAACTGTGGTAGCTCATCTAAATTAGTTTTACGTAGAAAGGCACCAATCTTGGTAATACGGGCATCGCCGCGGGTAGCCTGTTTTTTATCCGAGTCTTTGTTAACCTGCATACTACGAAACTTGTAGCAGTTGAAGGCTTCATTATCTCTCCCCGATCGCATCTGTACGAAAAAGATTGGCCCGTTCGAACTCATCTTAATTAAGATAGCCAGTATTGGAAACAGCCAGCTAAAAACAAAGAAAATGATAAACAAGGAAAACGTAATATCGAAAAGACGCTTGAAAAATCTGTTCAGCATGTTTTCCAACGGCTCCGGCCTTATCGATATAACAGGTATATGTCCAAAGTTTTGAACAAAAGTTGGCTTGTGCGTATAGTAAAACTCCGGCACCAGCTTGAACCTGATAAGGTTTTTGTCAGCATCGAGCATGAGCTTCTCTATTTTATCTGACTCGCTGTTTGGAAGTGCGCAAAAAATCTCATTGATATTGTTGTCCTTAACATATTGTATGCACTGGTCGGTACCGCCCAGGTAAAGGCTCTTATCTATATTATTTATGTTGTCGTCAAAAATACCTTCAATCTTGTAACCGCGTTCAGGATTATAGGTTACAAAGCTATACAGATCGCTACCAATACGCCCGCCTCCTACTATAACTGCCTTTCTAAAATCAGTTAGCAAGGCTCGGTCTCCCCTTTTAATAGCCAAGAATATGAGTTTCCATACACCTAATAAAAAGCCGAACATGGCCAGCGAATAAAAAAGGTATTGCCTGGTGATGGAATATGCCTTTGTGCCTATTATAATTAATACAGTAAAGCATATCAAGCTTACAAACAACATGTAGGTTTTAAATACGCCACGGTAGGTTTTTATAGAGTCTTTACTTAATACGTGCTCGTACAAACGGGTAATGTTTGCTGAAAGCAGCCATATCAAATTAAAAACTAATACAATTGGAAGGTAGTTTTTATTGTTAATCCATATAATATATGACTTATCCACTATCAGATAAGCCAATATCATACTCATATTTAAAATAATATAATCAACAGAAAGATTTATTGCTTTAATGAAAGTAGCGTATCTGTGACCCATGTTGTATGATAACCTTGTATAAGCCGCTAGGAGTTCTTAACGGTTTGCTAAATTAATAGATATATTTGAATATTAGTATTAAAAATTCAAGACACGATAATAGCTGTTATAAAAAAGGCAATTTCGAAAATCTAAATTTGTGCTATAATACGCTTAAAAACAATTCGTTAGACAATTGCAAAAAAATCTACCTGATCGCGACATTGAATATAGCAGGATTTTCAAACATGTATAGCACGGTTTTGTTTGAGATTGAGCAATGCATTTTATATCAAATATATTTGTACTCAAATTACTTATGGAAAAACTTATACCAGCACCTGCAAAAAACCTTTTTTATACCGTATTATTATTTTTAACATTTATTAGCATACATGTTGACGCTCAAGTGCAATACCAGCCATACAGCTATCAGTTTTATCAAAAACTGAATGACACTGTTTATTCAACCAAGTCGAACTTCCATAGCTCCGTTAAACCTTATTTAATTGATGCAGCTACCTTAGCGGGCAAGTATAACACATTAATGAGTTACGGTACTGATTCCGTAGGAAGCCATAGTTGGGTGCACCGTAAACTGTTTGATGAGCACTTAATTGATATAAAAAACAGCGAGTATTCTTTTTATGCTGATTATTTACCAGACTTAGTTTTAGGACGCGATTTTTCAAACTCACGTACCACTTGGATAAACACACGTGGTTACCAAGTAGGTGCAACTATTGGTAAAAAGTTTTCGTTCTATTCGAGTGGATATGAAAACCAGGCGATTTTTGCTAACTATTTAGACACTTACATTAATCAAACCGGTATAGTAACAGGGCAGGCTTACGACCGTGGTTTCGGCAATAAACGCACAAAAGACTGGTCTTACGTTACAGCATTAATGTCATACACTCCTAATAAGTACTTAAATATAGCAGCAGGGCACGATAAAAACTTTATAGGTGATGGCTACAGGTCAATGTTGTTGTCTGACAACAGCTCACCTTATTCCTTTTTAAAGTTAACTGGTAATTTAGGCAACGTTACATATATGGCCATGTGGAGCTACATGCAAGACCCTCGAGCACCAAAGCTCAGTTATGAAGTAGGCAATCGTAAAAAGTGGGGTGTTTTCCACTATTTAGATTGGAACGTAACCAAACGCTTGTCTTTGGGTTTCTTTGACTCTGTTATATGGGCTGATGCCGACGATCAAGGAAATAAACGTGGCTTCGACTTTACTTATGGCAATCCAATTATATTTTTACGCCCTTTAGAGGCTGATAATGGTTCGCCAGACAACGCCATGATTGGATTTAACGGTAAGTATAAAGTAACAGATCAGGTAACTTTTTACGGTCAGTTTGCATTAGATGAATTTGAAGCAAGCAACTTTTTCTCAGGCAAAGGAAGTTCGCGCAACAAATTCGGATGGCAAATTGGTTTAAAGGGCACTGATTTTTTAAACGTAAAACGATTGAATTATCTAATTGAATATGATGGAGCCAAACCATATACATATGCGCAGGCACCATCTATTATAAATTATGCTAACAACTCAGAACCTTTAGCTCATCCTTGGGGTGCCAACTTTAAAGAAATTGTGGGACTCATAAATTACAGTTACAAACGCTTCGATTTTTCAGGCCAATTAAATTATGGTCATTATGGTTTAGATGCTAATGGGTTAAATTGGGGAAAAGATGTCTTTCAGAATTACCTTACAGGTGCACGTTATGATGGTCCACCAGAAGGGTTCGGTACGCGTAACTCCATCAATACACTTGGTAACTATATAGCACAAGGTTTAACTACTAATATGTATTATGCAGAAGGAAAAGCTGCCTATTTATTAAATGCGAAATATAATTTACGTATTGAAATCGGAGGCTTATATCGAAAGGAAACTAATAGTTTATTCTCTGATAAATCCGCTATGTTCACAATAGGTTTACGCAGTTCATTTAGAAACTTATACCAGGACATTGCAAGTGATAAAGCGCATTAATTATAATATTGGATAATGGTAAAAAGAACGCTTTTTAGTTGCCTCGTATTTTGCTTTTTTTGCTTACAATGTACAGCGCAAAGCACAAAGATAAAGCGTCGTTCCGATAGTTTTTTTGGTGTCCACTTTGATTTTCATGCACGGCGCGAGGATAGCGGTATTGGTGCCACACTTACACCGCAAATGATTGATACCTTTTTAACACAGGTAAAGCCCGATTATATACAAGTAGATACCAAAGGACATCCTGGTATTGCAAGTTATCCCACAACTATTGGCGCTCGCGCTACAAAATATATTAATGATCCGCTTAAACTTTTTAGAGAGGCTACAACTGCAAAAAAAACGGCACTTTACGCCCACTTTTCGGGCGTAATGGATGAAGAAGCTGTACGCACTCACCCCAATTGGGCACGTATAAATTATGATGGAAAACCTGATAGATCTTCTACATCGATTTTTGGGAATTATTGTGACCAATATTTTATACCGCAACTTAAAGAATTAGTAAGCAAATACCGGCTGGATGGTGTTTGGGTAGACGGTGAGTGCTGGGCTGTACAAGCCGATTTTTCAAACACTGCCAAAAGCACTTACATCAATTTAACCGGGAAGCCAGCATTATTAAATTCGGACTATATGGATTTTACCCGTAGAGCGTTCCATCAATATTTAAATCATTACACATATGTTATACATCGTTTTAAACCTAAATTTCAAATAGCCAGTAACTGGGCATTCAGTAGTTATATGCCCGGACGAGTTGATGCAGGAGTTGACTTCCTATCTGGTGATATAATGAATGATGACTTGCGAAATGTAGAATTTGAGGCGCGGGTTATGGCTAACATGGGTAAGCCTTGGGATTTGATGACATGGGGCTTTATGGGCGACAAAAACGGCAATGGTCATTACTGGAAATCAGCAAAAATGCTTGAGCAAAAAGCAGCAGCTATTATAGCACAGGGTGGAGGCTACAGTGTATACATTAACCAAAACCGCGATGCTTCTATTCAACCAACTATCACACCTACCCTTAAAACCTTAGCCCAATTTTGCCGCGCCCGTAAGCCATACTGTTTTAAATCAACCGCAGTTCCGCAAATTGCACTGTTGTTTTCAGGTGCCGGGCATAACTACGATCTAGGTACTTCCACTGCCTTCAACCAAAATAATGGTGGCAATGATAACATAAAGGGAACCCTGTCAATGCTGCTGAATTCACAGTATGCAGTACAGGTACTACAAGAATTTCAACTGATAGGCAATTTAAAAAAGTACCCGCTTTTGGTGATCACTGAATGGAACTATTTGGAACCTGCATTTATTAAACAAGTTGAAGAACATGTTTATAGCGGGGGTAAAGTGTTAATTATTGGTGGTGTTACCTGCGGTTTATTCAGCAAAATTTTACCTCAACAAACGGTAGCAGACAAAAATAATGCTGCTGCATTGCCTGTTAAAATAAATACTTATGGCAAAGGCACTATTATTGGAGTTGATGCAAACATTTCGTTAAACTATTACAATTCATCTAACGACAAAGTTAGACAAACGGTTGAGGGCCTGGTTAAACAACTCTTTAAAAATCCGGTGGTATCAGTAAAAGGTTCTTATAAAGTTCATGTTTCGGTAAGTAAATTAAATAACAAAACCCTAATACACCTTATAAATGCTGGAGATCGCTTTGATGTTCAAAAAGATAATTCTCTCCTTTTTCAGTTGCCGGCAACAAATAGTTTAAAAGTTACTTACAAAATTCCTAAAAAACCAGCGCAAATATTAAAGCAACCACAAAACACCACTATAAATTTCAAATACATCAATAACAAAGTTACATTTAATCATCCAGCCATTGATATTTATTCAATAGTTGAAATTAAACCGCTTTAGAAAAATATTTTTTCTAAAGCGGTTTATCTTGTAACTCATTTGGGTTCTAAACACTTACATTTATCCATTATAAGTTTATTTTTTAGCTATGGTTAATGTCAAATTCTGAAGTTTTAAATAATATCAAAAGTAAGCCAATCTTTAGATATGATATTAATGCATTACGAGCTCTTGCCGTAATCGCGGTAACACTGTTTCATTATAAGCTTCCATATTTGCAGGGAGGTTTCTTAGGGGTAGATGTCTTTTTTGTATTATCAGGCTACGTGATGACACGCATTATTCTTAATGACATTAAGGACAATAAATTCTCTTATGTAAATTTCGTTATTAACCGGGCCAAAAGAATTTTACCTGCATTGCTGTTTGTAGTAGCTGTAATCACTGTTTTAGGTTTTTTTATATATTTCCCTGATTACTATCAACTTACTGAACAAAACGCTTTAGCCAGCCTCCTTTTCTTATCAAACGTACTTTACTGGAAAACTTCCAATTATTTTAGTCCGGCAGCAAACAGTAACATATTCTTGCATACCTGGTCGTTGTCTGTGGAGTGGCAATTTTATTTAATTTATCCAACTTTTTTAAGAGTTACAAGCAAGTTCATTAAAAACAAGTTGCATTTCCTGGTATTTTTTATTACGGCCACACTTATCCTTTTTTTATGCACGATAAAGATTACCCAGCTGTACTCAACGGCTTCATTTTACCTTTTGCCCACCCGTTGCTGGGAAATGTTGTTTGGTGGAATAGCGTTTTTAACTGAAGATATTTTTAAAGAGGCTAAACTCCGAAAGGCTTTATCCATTATTGGAAGTGTAACCATATTCATAAGCGTTGTTACTTTTAACAGTGAAATGAGTTGGCCGGGAGCAATTACAATTATTCCGGTGTTCGCTACCTATCTAGTGCTAATAAGTAACTGTAACGACCTTTATATTTACAATAACAAATGGGTTCAATTCACAGGAAAGATTTCGTATTCATTGTATTTATGGCACTGGCCTCTGTTTGTTATTTTACGATATTATGGTATAGAATTAAATGTAGTATCCACTGGCTTACTCATTATAGCATCTTTTGTAATGGCGCACATATCAAACAAATACGTCGAATATGCTTCTGTCAAAAGTAAAAGGTTCACTTTTATTTCCATACCGGCTTTCGCGATATGCATGCTTGCAACAAGCTTCGTTAATTTAAATAACGCGCTTTTTAAATCTCATTCTATTGACATGTCAAACTATTTGATTTTGCATGGAAATGAAATAAAGCAACAGTTTAACGAACAGTGTTTCATCGATAGTAAGTATTACAAGGCCAACAAATTCGACAAGCAAAATTGTTTAAAAATTGTGCCTGGAAAACTCAACATTATGCTTATTGGCGATAGTCATGCAGCGCAACTTTCACAAGCATTTAATAAAAGGTTTAATGCTTTAAACATCAATTTAATTCAGGTCACATCTACACAGTGTTTGCCATTTGTAGGAAAGAATGGAGCCAAAACCTGTAGTGAAATAATGGATTACACCTACAACGATTTTATAATTAAAAATTCGAAAAAAATTGATGGTGTTATGATTTGTGCCAACTGGATTGAAATGACGAATAGTGATTCAACCCAAATGGTAAGCAATCTGGCAAATACAGTAGCTTACCTTAAAAAGTATAAATTAAAAACAATTATTATCGGTCAAAATATTACTTACACACAGCCGTACCCAACAATAGCCGCTCGGGAAAATGAATATGGAGTTTTATTGAGTAAAAAATACATTAATGATAATTCGTTACTTATAAACAAACGGCTAAGTAAAAAATTTAATAAAATTTATATAAATATAATTGATGTCAATTATTTAAGTGTGTCTGCCGAAAGTAAGCTGTTTATGTTTGATGAAAATCACCTGACTATATATGGTGCAAATATAGCTATGTCACAGATTATAGCAAACCCTATTACCAGACGGCTACTTAACTTAACTCCAGCTATGTAAAGCCTTGCCTGTTATTAGAAGTTTCTTAAATTATTAACATGCTTATAAAATTCAAACGTTTCTTTAGCACATTTATCCCAGCTGTATTTTTTTGATTGCTGAAAGCCTTTCTCTATTAACTCGTCTCTTAATGAGCTATTGTTTAACTGCAAAACAGCATCTTTAAACTCTTTGATGTTCAACTCTTCTTTTAATATAGCACTGCTACCGGCAATTTCAGGTATCGATGATTTGTTAAGCGCTAAAACCGGACAACCTGCCCGCATTGCTTCGATAACTGGTATGCCGAAGCCTTCGTAACTTGAGGGATATACAAGGCAATGAGCATGATTGTATAATATGTTTAAATTGAAGTTATTAATATGATTGGTTACAATAATGCGTTTTAAAGTTTCATTATCTATATCCTTGGCTTCACTTTTATTAAATACGTTTCCTACAACTACCAATTCAAAATCTTTTAGCTCTTTGATCAATTTGATAACAAAGTCGAAATTTTTATAGCCTGTTCGGCCCCCCACGTATAATAAATATTTTTTGTTCCGTATTTTCAAAGAATTAAAAAGGGATACATAATCGTTATCAAAGGCTTTCAAAGGGTAATAATCATCACTCACACCATTATAAATTACTTCAACTTGCTTTGATTTTAACGGCCCCATCAATTTATAAAGATCGTTACTGGTGTTTTGCGATACGCAAATAATACCATCGGATCTTTTTATGGTGCTGTATTTTAAAAAATTATGCATTAACCGCCTGTGTAAAGGAGAATAGTAAGTATGATTAAAATCATGCACTGTAGTAACCTCTGTAAATTTCTTTTTATTGCTTAAAGGCCTGTAAAAACTTGAATGGTACAAGAAGTTGCTTTCAAGGGGTATATTGAGTGAACCTAACCTTGCAATTATTAAAGCTTTAAACCGATGTGTAATTAAACTCTGAGATGGAATAGTTAAGCGCTGCCTGCATAAATTAGATATAGCATTAATCTCTTCGTAAAAGTAGCATTCGAACTCAGGATCATTAAGTGCACGAAAATTAATTTCATACCAGTAATTAGATATTCCCCCCTGCTTCTCCTTTGAATATATAATATTGTCAAAAACTACTTCCATGTTGTAATACTAACTTTTTAGATTTAATACTTTGTTTATATTGTTTAATTGCCGACAGTATTAGCGGATAAATTAATTGAAAACTATAAGCCGAATATTGTATTGTATTCTCAAAGTTTGCTAACGCTATAGCTACAAACATCATAGCAACACCACTAATGCCGTAAGTATATGATTTTGTAATAGTAAGATAATAAATATTCATTAATGTAATAAAATACAAAAACGTAAGAATTATACCATTCCAGCCTGCATAATTATAAGGGCGTGAATAAATAGTACCCACGTTTAAAAATGGATTTATCTGTTCGAATGCTCTTTTTTTTATAGATAAGCTCGCTGATAATCTTTTTCCAATAAAATCAGGAATGAATTCATTTATTGTCAAACCTTCATAATCAACAGACTTGTCATTAGCTAAATTAATATTATTTTGCAAATTGGCTAAAGGCGAGCCAATATACAAATAGCCCCAATAAAACTCATTAGGTACAGGGCTTTTTAAAAACTCATCAGTAACGCCCGAAGACATGGGTATAAAGGTTGAATCGCCTTTGGCTGATCGTAAATTTCCTAAGTAGCCGAAGGCATAAAATGAGAACATGGCGATAACCAGTACGTAAAAAACTTTACTGAGTGAGATACTTTTTACGGATAACAGGTAGATGAAAAAACAACCAATTATAATGTACATTATATTAGAGCGCTGAAGTAATATAACGAAAGGAAATAAGAATAAAAAAAATTTGAATAACAAGGCCTTTGTAGGCTTTGACAGGTATTGGTGGAAAATGTACAGGGCGTAAAACAGATTGAAAGTTACAAGTATAACGTGAAGTACCGGAATACCATATTCTATACTTCCACCGTAGGAAGCTTCGCCCGTTGAAAATGCAAAAAATGGTATATACCCAGCGTATAACATATCTATTAAGTAAAGACAATAGACCAAAACAATTACTTTGTTATTATTTTTAGAGACAGCTATTTCATGGTAACTAAAATTTTTCCTTTTTATCAGTGTTATTAAACCGATTATTAAGCATATGCCAAAACTAAAAAGGTAAAACTCAACCAAACTTTGCCTCAATACAGGGTACAGTGTTGACCATTCTAATGCATATATAACGAACGGTACACTGAAAGTTAAAATGTATATTATATTGGGATTGCTTAATCTCTTCACCTTAAAGAAACGTCTAATTAAATGCCGATGTACTTGTGTAAGATTCGTTTTTTGCTTTAGATCTAAGCTGGTTAAGTATGGTAAAAAGTATTGGAAACACAAGTTGTATACTAAAAGCCGAAAATTGGATAGTGTTACTAAAATTGCTAAACGCAATCAAATTGAACATTAATGCTATACCAGTTATTTTATATTTTCCTATTTTGGAAACAATAAGGTAATAGACGTTCATTAAAAACATTAAATATCCAAACATAATGAACATACCCGGCCACGATAAATAACTATAAGAATTAGCGTAAATAGTTCCTACATTTAAAAAGTCATTAAGCTGGTGAAAATGCCTTATGTGAATGTCCAAATAATTCTGTGCGTTTTTTGTTAAAAAATCAGGCAACATTTCATAAACAGTAAAGCTTAAGGCATCAGGTTTAACATATAGTTCAGCATTAATATTGTTTTGCAAACTTGCAACCGGTGATGCTATATATAAATAACCCCAATAAAACTCGTTAGGTACGGGCCCTTTCAAAAATTTATCTGTAACACCCGACATACGAGGAATAAAGGTAGAATCGCCATTACCAGACCTTAAATTACCAAGGTAACCGAATATATATATAAAAAAAACAATGAAGCCGCTCAAAAGAGCAATACGTTTCAGACGTATTTTTTGTAATGATAGCGTGTATATATAGAGCGCTCCTATAAAAATGTACATCAGGTTTGAGCGTTGCAATAACAATATAAAAGGTGCCAGTGTAAACAAAAACATTATAAATAAACTTTTTTGTTTGTTAGATATGTATTGATGGAATATATACAATGAATAAAACAAAGTAAAAGTCACCATTATAACATGTAGGGTAGGTATACCGAAGGTTTTTCCACCCTCGTATGACTCTTCTCCGCTTGATAATGATAAAAGAGGAATCTGCCGTGCATACACACAATCAATCAAAAAAAAGAGTATGATAAATACTATAATTGGCTTGTTGTACCTTGAAATGGGAATTGGAGTAAATTTAAATGGAGCCAGCTTATTCACAGCATAACCCAAAAGCAAACAAAAGGAGAATGTAATAATATAAAAAAATAACAGGTCGATGCTTAACGATGGATAAAGAGTTGACCATCCGAAATTGTAGACCAGAAACGGTATTGTAAATGTCCCAACATAAATGATATTAGGGTTGGCTAAAAATTTCATTTATTATATAAATTAGCTATAACATCATCAACTGCGCTTTTAACAAAGTGGCCATCTTTGATTTTGCTGCTTATGTTAACAGAATTCGTCTTCATTTGCGTATAATGCTGTTTACTAATTGAGCTTATAATTTCATGCAAATGAACCAAACTATTCACAACAATACCTAACTGATTGGCTTCAATATAGTTGGCTATAGCTGCTGACGCATGTACAATTACTGGCAATCCGCTAACTAAATACAACGAAGCTTTATGCGGGGTATTGTATTTTAAGTAATTACCCATTACACCTTCGTAAGTATCAATGCTGGTACCATCCCAAATTAAACCAAAAGAGCCTTGTAGTTCATTGACAATTTGCTCTGGTGTAAAGCTTCCATTCCATTTAATGTTTTGTGTATTTAACAAGGCATTGTCATTTAACCCAGGACCATACAAGTTAAACAGCACTCCGTTCACATTAACCAAATCCGGTATAAACTTACATCGGCCTAAATTGCCTGCAAAAGCGACTTGTGCAGCTTTATTATTAATATTTGCAGATGGTTGGTTAGTAGTCAAGTAGTCGAACAGTTTTATGGTAGTGATAAAACCTTTATAACCGTTATTTTTAAGCCAGTTACTCATAGCCGGGTTATGTGCAATTACAGCATCATATGAACTTAGAGCATTAATTTCTCTGCTAACCTCATCCGATTTATTGTCAGATCTTATGGAATCCAAATCATGAATAATACAAACCAGCTTACAATTCCTGGCTTTAAGCATTTGAGAGAAATACTTAAAATACCGGTTTATTCCCAATAGTGGATACTGGATCAACACTAATGAGCCTCGTTTAATTTTAACACTGTATAAAGCCAGTAAAAAAAATAACTTCATGATGTTTACCGGCATCATGTACATCTTTTTCACAAAGGATATTTCAATATCTTTAAAACCAGTGCTTAGCAAGATAGCCTTACAATCCTCCACGGCCTTACTTCCCGCATGATTGTATCGCACATTATTTAATCTGATATTAAAATGATATTTTTCCATTTGGGAAGGCACTACTTATTAATGTAATCAGAAGCTTTCTTTAAAGCCGAGCCAATAATTTGATGCATGTCGTAATACTTGTATTCGGCCAGCCGTCCACCAAATATTACATTTTGTTCTTGTTGTGATAAGCTTTGATATTGCTTATAAACGGCACTATTTTTAGCATCATTTATAGGATAATATGGTTCTTTCTCAGAGGTCCACTCTTTTGGGTATTCTTCAGTAACCACCGTTTTGGGCTGTGTACCAAATTCGAAGTGCTTATGTTCTATAATACGAGTGTAAGGTACGTTACGTTCAGTATAATTTACCACAGCATTACCTTGAAAATTTTCTATATCGAAAATTTCGTGCTTAAATTCTAAGCTCCTGTATTCGAGCTGACCGAAACGGTAATCATAGTACTGATCAATTTTACCAGTAAAAACGATATTCTCAGCTAATGAATCCCAGTACGCTTTATCTTCAAAGTAATCGCAGTCTAAACGTACTTCAGTGCCTTCAAGCAATCCTTCAGTGAGCTTATTGTATCCTCCAATTGGAATTCCCTGATACTTATCATTAAAGTAATTGTTATCATACGTAAAACGTACCGGTAAGCGCTTAATAATGAAAGCGGGTAACTCCTTGGCATCTCTGCCCCATTGTTTTTCAGTATAACCTTTTATTAATTTGAAATAGATATCCGTACCTACAAGTGAAATAGCCTGTTCCTCTAAATTTTGAGGATCCTTAATGCCTGATTCATTAATTTGTTCTTGAATTTTATCCTTTACTTCCTTTGGAGTACGTAAATTCCACAAGGTATAAAATGTGTTCATGTTGAACGGCAGGTTATACATCTCATCTTTATATACTGCTAAAGGGCTGTTAGTATATCTATTAAACTCTACAAATGAATTCACATAATCCCAAATATATTTATCGTTGGTATGAAAAATATGCGCACCGTATTTATGTACATTTATTCCCTCTACATTTTCACAAAATATGTTACCACCGGCATGATTTCTTTTATCAATTACTAATGTGGTTTTACCTGCCTTTTTGGCTTCATGCGCAAACACAGACCCGAATAAGCCGGCTCCAACAATTAGATAATCATATTTTTTTTCCATAATCCTGTTCAATTTTTTATTTAGAATAATATTAAATAGCAGTATATAAATCGCCACATAATACCATTGTTGTTATATGTTATAACTGTTTAACTAACGCATGTATAAATCAAACTTTCCAAACAACTTGAGCCTGTTATCAAACTTGTTTTTGAACGTTTTAATTAAAAGACCCAAAATAGAGGGATTTTTCAGCATAAAACACCATGCCTTAAATGTTAAATACGCTTTTAATTTATTATTCCTAAAATCAATAGACCTGTAATAATGCTGCTTAAACAGATACAGGTGGTAGTCGTCTATCAATGATAAATCATTATTTACGCTTTTAATGATTGCGTAAATTGGGGCCGTAACCTGAACAATTTGCTGCGCTGCAAGCTTTCTTCCAAAGGCAATGTAGTCTTTATTAAAAGCTACAGGTGCTTCAAGCAACGATGTTATAACCATGCTTAACTTCACATCCGACCATTTTTCGTCTACGTCGGCAACCGGAATATTGTCGGCAATGGTCTTTTCAGACAACACAAACGTTTTATTGTGGCTTATAGCTATCATGGCAGGCACAATTTGCGAGGCCATTGAATAAGCTCCCCATGATGTGTACCGTATATATTTAAAATATTCTTGTGTTTTATATACAGCTGTAGAAATAAATAACCAATTACCGAAAAAATCGAGTTTGTGCGCCATATCATGCGTGTTGCTGATAATAATAGGCTTATCACGACCTACAATATTACAATTCGAGTTAAAGTTAAACCCAATTAAATCATAGCTACTGTACTTCTCAATCTCAAGTAAAATATTGTCTATTGCATCATCCATTATTAAATCATCATCTCCCAAAGTCCAAATCCAAGTAGTTTCGCAAAATTCAAAACACCTTGCAAAATTAGCATCAGCACCTATATTTACTCTATGACGAATAACTTTAACTGGGTAAGATTCTAAGTTGGCTATATGTTCATTTATATATGGCTCTACTGATATATCTGAGTGATTATCTAAGATCATGATTTGCGCACGATCTTTTAATTGAGGTAATAGTTTATCTACCGTAATAAGTACTTTATCCGGGCGATTATAAGTTGGTATTGCAACCGTTAAAATAATTGGAGCTGCAGATGTCATAGAATGGTAAGCCGTATAATTTTATTGAAACTGAGTAATTTTTATATAATTTATAATGCATGCATGGTATACTATTAAGTAGTACAATGGCACTTAGGAATAAATATTTTATTAAGCTTTGGCAAACAAGTCTTTAAAAAAACCTCTGGTAGACCAAAACCTTCTTTGGTATGCGTCTTGTATTTCTTTCCTAACTGGAGTGTGTTGTAGCGATTGTTTTAATTTTTCGAACTCTTGCCAAGCAGTGTAATACCACCCTATTGAAGTGATTCCGTAACGCCAAATGCCTTTTAAATTATTCAGGAATACTCTCCTGACAAATTTATCTCTTGTTTCCTTACTAAAATATTTATAAACAATTGCCATTTCGTTTCTTACCGAAAAAACTATCAATCTTTTACTCGTGCGGTTTATAGTACTGGCTCTGTGCGTAACGTAACATTTGGCAAAGTATATAACTTTGTAACCAGCTTCCATACACCGTATACCGTAATCCCATTCGTTGGTGTATAAAAATATCCAATCGGCATAACCACCTATTTTGTCATACAAATCTTTACGTATAATTGCTCCACATCCTATAAAGCCGTCTTTCTCTTCTAAATCTATCCAATGCTTAGTTTGGTATAATCCGCCAGAAATATTTAATGCGAGTACGCCGATATAATCATGTGCATCAAAATATTTTAGTGCTTCTTCCAAGCCAGAATTTATATGGCTATCGTCATCAAGTATGATAAAGTATTTACCTTTAGCTTTAGCAAGGCCAAGGTTCCATGCTGGTGCACCGGTGTTAACAGGATTTTCGATTAACACCACATCAGGATGATTAACTTTAATTGCATCAACACTTTCATCTACTGATGCATTATCAACTATAATAATTTCAAATTCCCCGGATGTATTTCTAATTATATCCTTAGTTTTTGAAATTGTTAAAAGCAGTTCATCTTTTCTATTATAATTAACAATTACAAATGAAGCTCTCATTGTTCTATTGGTTTAATTTATTTAATACCTCGTTTCAGGCATTTGTTAAAACATAAATATCTCATTGTTTTGAAGGAAATATTTATAAATTCTTTTTCAATTTAAATTGAGTGCCATAACTTTCTTTTTGTATAAAATACAATGGCGATCCATGGCAGACCAATTGTAACACCTAATAAAAGATAGCCGCTAGTAATTCCAATTGCACCAAAAGTTCGGCCCAATGTTAGCGTTGATATAGCTGAGAATATAGCAAACACAATTGATTGAACTAAAAGTGGCTCAGTTTTATGACACCTTAAATAAGTAGCCATGCCAAATGCCATACTATTTAAAAAAAATGAAATACACATAAAGCTCAATGGAAGTGTAGGAAGAAAGCGATAACCAATTGAAAAGTTTAAATACTGCAAGATATTTACTAAAGTAAAAAACGCTATCAATCCTACTACGGTTATAAATATTGTTTGCTTATAACTTTTGAAAAAAATCCGATCGAGTTCAAAATAGTCTTTTTTTGCTATCAGGCCTGAAAACAATGGAACTTTAGTATTAATCCAACTCATAGCAAGCGCTAAAACACCATTTAAACCATTAATAGTCATACCCATTTGCCCGGCAACTACTGCTCCTTTGGCTGCAAATAATACGGGATTAAACAATTGAAAAATAAAGTATCCGCTAATCCAGCTTAACGCAATTTTCCACTGATAGGGAAATATTTCTTTACGGTAACTAACCTGCCATTCAGCTTTCAAATGCCACAAGTTTTTCAAAATCTTAAAGCTGTCCGAAAAAACAAACATGCTTAACATCGTTAAAAAACTCGCTAATACAGCAAGTGCCGATGCATATAAACTAAAGTGAAAAAACAACAACAATATTACAGTAAAGATATAAGCACTTTGTTGCATAAGCCTCATTCGCGCTACTTCCTTTACCTTACCTAAACCTTCCAAAAATGCAAATAATGGATCAAGTAATAAAAAGCCGCATGTTGTAACCGATAAAATTGCCCAAGGCGTGCGCCAGGAAACTTCGGGATGATTATTAAAGTTTGTAAAAAAGTAGTTACCTGCTATAAGCAACGCAACGAATAAACCTATACTAATTAACCCAAACCATTTAACTACAAAATGTAACAGCGATGCTAAACGCGATTGATAAGAAGCCTTTCCCACTGTATTGATGTTATCATCTTTCCAGTTTAAATAGGCCATTTCATGAGCCACGTATTGCGTAATAATTGTATTTAATCCCAATTCGAAAAACACCTGTATCGCTATAATACTTCCAAAGGTATAGTAGTACCCCTGCTCTACTTTAGTAAGGTATTTTGCGATAAAAAAAACGGTTCCTAATCCTCCAAAAGCTTGAACAATTCTTCCAAATATAGTATATGCAATGGCTTTATCAATTCCTACTTTTTGAGCAATACGTTTTACGAGCATATTTATACCCTTTCAATAGGGCCACTGTATAATTAAGATGTATTAGCAACAATGTTGAAAACACAACATTGTTACTAATACATACTGTTTATCGTTATTTATAATCCCCTATTATAAATGGTGTTCTTCAATTCCTCAACTTGTGAATATGGGCCATCTATATCATCAATCTTTAAAGGTTGATCTTTTAAAAGCGGTTTCAAAAGTCGTTCACCGTTCATCAGTTCACGGCAAGATAATTGTCCTTTTTGTAATGGGAAAGCTAAATAAAAATCTTCGTTTAATTTACCGTGGGTAACAATATGTCCTTCTTCTAAATCCTTTTTAAGGTATACGCCTCTTATATAATTGTCTAAAAAATCGGTCTCCTTTTTCATAGGATGCTTTCTTTCAGTACCCGGGTTACCGCACATTTCTTTAGCTTTGTTATAAGCTTTGAACCAAGCATCAACTTGCTGAGGCGTGTAAGAATACGGAGATATTTTTTGTCCGTCGCTATCAATGTCTATGTGACGTTCAAAAAGACGAACGCCCTTAGCTACTGCCAAATACATACATTGTATATAATCGTCAGTGTCATGACTTTCATGCGTAGATAATCCAATTACTGTATCAGGATATCTATTTTTCAGAAAGTCAATTTGATTTAACTCCATTTCATAGGCTTGCGTTGGATAAGCAGCAATGCAATGGTTAATGGCAACAGGAATACCACGGTTATTATAAAACTTTAATAAATCGTCTGTATCCTTAACACTTAAACCCGCTACTGATATAATTACGGGTTTTCTTGTTGTTGCTATTTTTTCAAGCAAAAACCAATCGTTTGAATCGGCACTGGCTACCTTTATAACAGGCATATTAAAATCGCAACACAAATCTACCGACTTCTCATCAAACGGAGTGGCCATAGGTATACATCCACTATCTACAATTGCTTTCACCAGAATTGCGTAATCATCGTTAGACAATTGAGTTTCTAATGTTCTTTTTATGTATCTTATATCCTGCCTATCCTTAAAGTCTTTATGTATAAAAGTATCTACATCTCTAAATTGTAGTTTTATGGCCGCTTTTACATTATTAAATCTTACTACACGTGCAAATTCTTTAATTATATTAAGTCCTCTTTCTACACTACCTAAATGATTATTTGTCATTTCAAGAACAAATAAATCATTAAAAATTTTCGAATCGTTCATTTCTGTATTTATTGTATTTATTTTTTGCTTTTTATATTAACATGTTGCTTTTTAGCTCTTCTTCACTCAAAAAGGGAAACATATCCTCTAACGGAGAACTGATCATGGTGCCGTCTTCTAACTTCTTAGATGATAACTTAGGACTAAATTCTTGATGAAGATCAAGAAACACTTCGCAAATAAATGCTCCGGTAGTACTCATAATTGACCCTAAATCAGCTTTAAGTTCATCATGATTTTTGATGGAAAAATATTTAAAATCAAACGCTGTGGCTATTTTTTCAAAAGAAGGAAAATTCAATCCCGAATCAATACCACATCCTATTATATTATCTTTAAAAAAGTTATGTTGAGTTTGCCTGATTGAATGGTATCCTTTATTATTTAAAATAAAGATTTGTATAGGCAAATTATTACCCGATATTGTTTGTAATTCCTGCAGATTCATCATTACACTTCCGTCGCCCGCTATGCAAATTATACGGTCGGTATTAGGTTTACCGAAATAAGCGCCTATAGCCGCAGGTAAGTCATAACCCATTGATGCGCAGCCAGAATTATGAAAAATTCGTTGCCCCTTTTTTACTTTCACCCCCTGAAATGTAACCACACACGCTGTACCATCGGCACAAACTACTGTTTCATCTTCATTTAAGTAATTTGAAAATTCATCTACAAAACAGTATGGATTTACTGCGTCTTTTGTATCCCAATATTCGGGCAAGCATACAGGGTATTTAGCCACACGCTCCTTACACCAATTCAACCATGCTGACTTAGGTTTGAAACTAATACCCTTTGCTTCAGTACTGAATAATTTAAAAAATAGTGTCAAATCTGCCGTAATTTTTAAATCGAATTTGCAGGTAGGTTTGTTTAACTCATTTACATCAACATCTATCCCTACTTTAAATGCTTTTCGTGCAAAGTTAGCCCAGTTATAACTAACTAATCGAATGTTCAACCTGGAACCTAATACGATAAGAAGATCAGAATTTTGAACAGTAAAATTACCTGCGCGATTACCTATTATTCCAGGCCTACCTGAATACAAATGATGATCATCAGGTAACAAATCATTTGAATTCCATGCGGTAACTACAGGTATATTCAGCAGTTCAATAAAATCGAAGAACGCTTTGTAACTGCGGCTCAAATGTATGCCATGCCCAGCATAAATTACAGGCCGCTCAGCCTGTTGAATTTTAGCGATTAACTGCTTAATGCTTTCTTTAATCTGTGCTTCGTCAAAGGTTAAAGTATCTTCCGTTGGATCATAGCCAATAAGTTCATCAGGTTCTATCAAAGTTGATTGAACATCAATAGGAATATCCAACCAACATGGTCCGGGCCGGCCGGTTAAGGCCAAATGAATAGCCTTTTGTAAGTGGTATTTTATCTGTTTTGGGTTATCAACAAAAACACTGTATTTGGTTATGCCATCTACCATGCTAATCACATCGGCTTCCTGATCACCTAATTGCCTTAATTTACCAATCAGGCCGTTGCTCTGCAAACAAGTTTCACGTTTCACCTGTCCGGATATGATTAGCATAGGCACCGAATCAACCCATGCACCAAATACACCATTAAGTGCATTTATACCACCAGGACCAGTGGTCACATTGACAACTCCTAAATTGCCCGACACCCTGCTGTAAGCTTCGGCGGCTATGCTGGCAGCCTGCTCATGATGGCAACATATATATTGCAGGTTTTTATTACGACCAATAGCATCATTGAGGTGCATTGCTCCGCCCCCCGTTACTAAAAATATTTTATCTGTGTAACTTGATATTTCCTGAAAAACAAAATCTGCTAAACGAATCATTATATATAATTTATTAAAACTAATTAGATAATTCTTTCAAAGCGTCTCCTAAAAATTTTTCAAATTTTCCGTCAACACTTATCTTTAGAATATCAAAAATGCCGATTTGCATAGGCACAGCCATGTAAACATCATCACTTAAAGCCTTTTTATCACGCTTCATGTTGCTAATTATATCTTGTAAAGATATATCGTAAAGATGTTGTATTGATTCACGATCAATAAAAGGTTTGATTAGGGTATTCAGGTGTTCGGCTTGGTATTTCGGCAATGTGCCGTATTCGGAAGCTATAATATTTTCTATATACATACCTATAGACACTGCTATGCCATGAGGTATTGCATAATTTACCAAAGGTTCTATTGCATGACCTACTGTATGGCCATAATTTAAAGCCTTTCTAATATCTGTTTCAAACTCATCAATCTCTATAACAGATTTTTTAATCAACAGAGATAACATAATAAGCTGATTAATGTTTTTTAGTTTATCATTATCCTGTTCATCTACCAATCGTTCAAATTCGGCTATTGCGGTGTTACCTCCTACAATTACTAATTTGATTATTTCACCATAACCTGATAATACATCTCTGGTTGGTAACGTTTTCAAAAATCCGCTAAAAATAAAAACCTTATGCGGAGCTGAAAATAGGCCTAATTGGTTTTTTACGCCTCCATAATTTAAACATGACTTAGCCCCTATGCAACTATCGGCCATTGCCAACAACGTTGTTGGCATATAAAACCAATTGATGCCTCTTTTATACACAGCTCTTGCAAAAGCACTTAAATCTTGTGTAATACCACCACCAGCCGATAAAAAGATTTCCTTTTTAGTGATGTTTTTTTCCTGTAATTTATCTAAAACTGTAGTAGCTACCGGTAAAACTTTATTGTCCTCCAGGGCAGTTAGCTTCAGCATTTCCAGATCTTTAAATATGCTGTCACCATAAAAATCGGCCACCGATTGGTCAATAAATACGAAGTGCTTATCTTTATTGTTTATCCTAATCTCTTCTAACTCATTTTTTAACGCAGTTTCATTAACAAAGCTAACCTCGTAGCTATAAGGCATTGATTGAATGAGTAAATTATCAGATGATAGATCATCAATGGAAAATGAGATCTTAGTGTTTTCTATTTGAAAATTTGTTGTCATAATTTAAGATTGAAAGCCCCCAGATAAATAACCGCCATCTATGATAATATCTTGTCCGGTTACAAATTGATTTTTGTGAGAGCATAAAAAATGAACCAACTCGGCAACATATGCAGGTTCGCCTAATTTTTTCAGCGGAACATCGGCAATTAAGCCATCTATTACTGATTGAGAATTATTTTTATAGGTTAATTTAGTTGCAATAAAGCCCGGAGATACTGAATTAACTAAAACACCTTTCTCAGCTAATTCTAACGCCAAGGTTTGTACTATGCCTTTTAAACCATGTTTAGAGGTAGCATACTCTATACGCTTATTACGGGAAATGGTTCCGTATATAGAAGATATTGCAACAATACGGCTTGTGTTTTCAATTAGTTTAGAATTCAAGTGCTGTATGATATATAAGAAGCTTAATGTATTTATCTGTAAAGTTTTTAAAAGGGTTTCCGTAGAAACATCGGTAAACTTCTTAGGATTATTGATACCTGCACAGTGCACAAAAGCATCAACCTGTGTAATTGCTGCTTTTTTAAAATACTCGCTAATTGAATCGTTACTACTACAATCCAGCTCTTTTGATGAAGGTGCAATAATGATATAACCATTGCTTTCAAACAAAGTAGCTATCGCAGATCCAATTTCACCGTTTCCACCGGTTATAAAAAGTATTTTTTGCATAATTTTATTAGTTGAAGTTGAATTAAACTATCATTTATTTCCCCAACTTTTTACTGTATATAGCATAAATGTTTATTATTTAACAATCATATACCTAATTAATGATTCACAAGTTAATTAGTGTGAAATTTAATTGTGCGGTTTATAGCTTCTTTTAAATCAATTTTACAATATAAATTAAGCTCGTTTTGTGCTTTTGTAACATCAGGAACATACCGGTGAGCCAGTAAATTGTTGGCCTTCCCTAAAACAGTAATATCAATCTTGTTATCAAATTCGGCGGCTACTGCCTCAGCCGTTTCTTTAATGTTGACCGCACAACTCGAACCGACATTATAAGCTATATTAACGTTACTTGTAAATAAAATCTTCCATAACCATATGGTGAGATCCGCAGCATACATATAGGATCGATATGCCCTGCCATCACCCTTAATGATTATGCCCTCCTTGTTAATGCCATTTTGTATAAAATTGCCAATCGCAAAATGTTTATCTAAAGGCAAATATGGACCAACAAACGCAAAACATCGAGCAATTTTAACAGGTACATTAAACTGCTTATGATAAGCAGCGCAATATAGTTCAGCAACTCTTTTACCCTCTGCATACGCAGAAGCTGCGTCGCTAATATCGATAGTAAAACTATCTGTCTCTTTCACATACGCTACATCCGCCGGTTGTTTTCCATACACAGCACCCGAACTTGTAAGCAAAAATCCTTCTAAAGGTTGTTGCCTGGCAAAATCCAATAGTCGCCTTGTTCCTAACGTGATGGTATCCATCATTAATAAAGGATTTTCTTCATTCAGTTTGGCATCTGCATCAGTAGCGGCATGTATAATATAATTAAACTCCCCTTGCGGATAATCAAAATTGGTCACATCCCCTTTGATAAACTTCACACTCGGTTTGTTGCTATAAAAAGGATTTTTCTGCAAAAAAAATTCCGGATTGCGTGACAGAGCAAAGACAGTTGCGTTTAACGACAGCTTTTCGTTAATGTAAACAAAACTTTCTAATAACCACTTTCCAAAAAATCCAGTAGCACCGGTTATAAGTATACTTTTTCCCTGCAGTTTAGCCCATAAGTCATGGGTATGATCATAAATATGAAGCAGATCTTCCTCAGATATTTTTTTCAAGGGAGTTTGGTTATTAGTAGCAACAAATGCTAATTATCCATTAATATAATTTCTTATAACTGTTGCTATATAATCGTAATGTTCCTCGTTGAGGCCTGGCCAAACGCCCAACCAAAACGAACGGTTCATGATAATATCTGTATTTTCAAGCGTACCTACAACCCGGTGATTGATGTTTTCGTAAGCGGGTTGTCTTAACAAATTACCTGCAAATAATAAACGGGTACCTATTTTATTTTCTTCCAGATGCTGTACCAGCATGTGCCTGTCTGCTGCATCGCCATTACGCAAAGTCAACAAAAAGCCAAACCAAGAAGGTTCACTATTTGGTGTAGGCTCAGGTAAAATAAATACGTCTTCAAACTCCTTCATTCGTGAATATAACGCATTGAAATTCTCGCGACGCTTCGCTATAAAACGATCGGCCTTTTTAAGTTGAGATACACCGATAGCTGCCTGCATATCGGTAACTTTTAAATTAAAACCAATGTGTGAATAGGTATATTTATGATCATAACCATAAGGTAGTGTACCTAATTGCTGTGAAAAACGGCAACCGCAGGTATTATCTTTACCAGGTTCGCAATAACAGTCGCGGCCCCAATCTCTAAAGCTTTCAGCAAGTTTAGAAAGAATTGGGTTATTTATTAACACGGCGCCACCCTCGCCCATAGTGATATGGTGAGCAGGATAAAATGAAAATGTAGAGATATCACCGAAGGTACCGGTTTTTTTTCCATTATATGTTGCGCCTAACGAATCGCAATCGTCTTCAACTACCCACAAATTATATTTTTTTGCCACACGCATTACTTCGTCCAAATTAAATGGATTACCTAATGAATGTGCTATCATGATAGCCTTAGTTTTAGGAGATACTGCAGATTCGATCAGTTCTGCCTTAACATTATGTGAGGCTATATCAACATCGACAAATACTGGTATTGCACCAAATTGGATAATTGGATTTACCGTAGTTGGAAAACCAGCGGCAACAGTTATTACTTCATCTCCAGGTAAAATTGCCCTTTCGCCCAATTTAGGGGAAGTTAATGCGTAAAATGCTACGAGGTTGGCTGATGATCCTGAATTTACTAATAATGCTTTGGGCGCGCCAAAATAGGCAGCAAAATCATATTCAAACTGGTTGGCAAAACGTCCGGCGGTTAACCAACCATCCAGCGCGGCGTCAACACCCATCAATATATCTTCCTCATCCAAAACCTTGCCGGTAACCGGAATATAATTAACACCAGGAATAATAGTTTTTTGAGTGGCTTTCTTTATCCGCTCATTAATGTTTTCAATAGTTAAATCTATACTCATTATATAATTATGAATTTAATAACTTATTTTTTGTTAGCTATATACATCCAGGCATTGTATCAAATGTCCGTTTGCACGCTACTAATTTGTGTCTTTAAAAAATGTTTGTATCTGCTTCTCGGTAAATGCTTTAATGCCGCTTTTATCGGCAAAGAACTGTTTATACCATTCTATAGTAGTTTGTACAGCTTGGTCTGCATTGAGTTTTGGATTCCATCCAATCTCGCTAACAACCTTACTGATATCAAGCTTCAATAATCCGGCTTCATGAGGCTGGTTTTTTATTTCGGGTAAATAATAATTGCCTTCGCCCCAATATTTAATAGCCAATTCAACCATTTCTTTAACTGGAAGCGCATCTTCAATATATGGTCCGAAATTATAGGCTTGTGAATATAGTACAGGATTTGATGTCAAATAAGCACCGAGCAGCAAATAACCGCCTAATGGTTCTAACACATGTTGCCATGGCCTAACCGATAGAGGATTTCTAACAGAAATATGTTCCAGCTTACCTAAAGATCGTGCTATATCTGGTATCAAACGATCTTTCGACCAATCGCCACCACCAATAACATTACCAGCCCTGCCAACAGCTATTCCCTTTTGATGGGTATCAAAATTTTTAGCATTGAAGAAACTGTTGCGATACGAATCGATAACTATCTCTGCACAGGCCTTGCTTGCACTGTATGGGTCATATCCTCCTAACCGGTCTGTTTCGCGATAAGGATAAACCCATTCGTTGTTATGATAAACTTTGTCGGTTGTAATAAGTACAACCGATAAGGGCTTTTTTAACCTTCTTACCCCATCAAGTACGTTAGCGGTACCAATCGCATTTACCTCAAATGTTTCGGATGGTATTTCATATGATAAACGCACCAGGGGTTGTGCGGCCAAATGAAATAAAAAATCAGGTTGGAAATCGCAAATACTTTTCAGTAATGTTTCCCGGTTTCGAAGGTCGGCAATTACTGAGTCACATATTTGATCACCATCAATTAAGTGGTAAAGATCATTTTCGGTTTCAGGTGCAAGGGCGTAGCCTTTTACCTCTGCCCCAAGCATGGTTAGTATCTTCAGAAGCCATGACCCTTTAAAACCAGTATGGCCGGTTAAAAAAACACGTTTACCCTGGTAGGTCTCTTTTAACTTGTCAAACATCATTACCATACTTTCCAAGGGGCGGCGTTAGTATCCCACATATCATTTAAGTCATGCTTATCTTTCAAAGTATCCATTGGTCTCCAAAAACCATTATGTTTGTAGGCATTCATCTGGCCATCGTTAGCTATCTCTTCTAAAGGTTTCTGCTCCCAAATTGTACCATCGCCATCTTTAATAAAGTCAAATATTTCTGGCTGACAAACAAAAAACCCACCGTTAATCCACGCACCATCACCTTTCGGTTTTTCAACAAAGGAATGCACGGTCGAATCTTCGAGTATGTTAAGCGCGCCAAACCGGCCCGAGGGTTGAACTGATGTAACCGTGCAATACTTACCATGGCTTTTGTGATAATCAACCAGTTCCTTTATATTAATGTTACCAACACCATCACCGTATGTAAGCATGAAAGGCTCATTGTTGATATAAGGCTGAATTCTTTTAATACGCCCTCCTGTCATCGAATCCTTTCCAGTATCAACTAAGGTTATTTTCCAAGGCTCAGCTTGCGAATCATGAATTTCTAAAGAGTTATCTTTTAAATTAATGGTTACATCGGATTTATGCAAAAAGTAATTTGCAAAATACTCTTTTACGACATAACCCTTATATCCTAAACAAACTATGAAATCATTAAACCCATACGATGAATAAATTTTCATGATGTGCCATAGTATAGGCATACCTCCTATTTCTACCATAGGTTTGGGCTTTAATACAGTTTCTTCTGATAACCTGGTGCCTAAGCCACCAGCTAACAATACTACTTTCATCCAATTAATTTATTTGACAGATATACTTATATCATCGGTTAAGGGGTAACTACAGCACAACAAACATTCTTCTTGGCTTAATTCCTCAGGAAACTTATTTATTCCTATCAATTTAATTTGTCCGTTGATTTTGGTTCCTTTGCAAAGCAAACAAGTACCTGTTTGGCACGAGTAAGGTAGGTCAAGCAAGGCATCTAAGCCTGCTTCAAGTATACTTTTCCCTGTTACAACCTCAACAGCCACGTTTTGTTCATTGAAATTGATATTGACTGTACGGGTTTTAATACCCTCAAAATCCTTAGGATTTTTTATAATTTCAAAGTCTTCGCTAAATATTTTGCTTGAGCTAATGCCTAAAGTTGTTAAAGTATCGTTAACTGACTCTTTTAAACCTTTGGGCCCGCATATAAAGTGCAAAGTGTTGTTCAGATCTGTCTCTTTTTTGAGAACTGAAATTACAATTTGAGGATCTATACGGCCTAAAACGTAATAAGGGTTAACCTCTTCAACATTTATGGATTGAGTGTGAAAGTGCCATACCGAAAAGCGATCAGGATAAAACATTTTCAATTGGTTAATTTCTTTTAAAAATATTACCGATTCGTAATTTTTATTTCCATATACCATCGTAACATGCTTACCGATACTGTTGGCCAAGGCATGTTTCGCAATGGAAAATAACGGTGTAATACCGCTACCCGCACCCCACAATACAATACTTGTTTCATCATTAACCTCACTGTTTTCTAAGGTGAAGTTACCTAATGGCGCTATAACTTCAATAAGATCATCAACCTTAAGTTGGTCAACAATGTGGTTTGATATAATTCCACCAGGAATTTTCTTTACCGTCACATTTAGCGTGGAATCAACACACGGGGCAGATGAAAGAGAATATGGACGTATGTATCTGCGATTATTAATCCGAAAGATGAGTGTAAGATATTGCCCCGGCAGGTACTTTACCTTTCTTAGTCCGGGTTGTTTAAACACAATAGTTACGGTATCGTTAGTTTCCTTACGTACTTCAATTATCTTTAAAGTATAACTTAACTCCACTGTTTGTTTTCTATTTAATTACAGGATATCTCAAATCTATATAATTTGTAAATAAAAATCTATTTCCAAAATTTAATCTTCGAAAGCCAATTGTCCTGCTCCGAATCTATGCCGTAACCATAGTATCCTTGACCGTATGATGAATATCCGCCTTTTTGCGTTTTTATATCGTTTACCACTATATAAAGACTTTCTATCTTCTGGGTCTTTATTAAACCATTTAATATATTCAGCTGCGACTTAAAAGTGAAATTTTGCCTGGTTACAAAGAATGTTAAATCAACATGTCTTTCAAGCATTAATGCGTCAGTAACCAAACCCACAGGCGCGCAGTCCATAATTATATAATCGAACTCACTCCTTAAATAGGTAATAAGTTTTTCCAACTTACCATTTATTAATAATTCGGCAGGATTAGGCGGAATCGGTCCCGCTGATATCAAAAAACAGTTCTTATTGAAGCTTAATGGTTTTAATAGTTTCTTGAAGTCATAGTTTATCTCTTCAGAGATGGCATAGTTAGTATAGCCATTATCAATACTTAAACCTACACTTTCAGACAATTTAGGCTTTCTCAAATCCATTTCAACAAACACTACCTTTTTATCAGTTAAGGCTAATGCACTACCTAAATTTAACGATAGAAACGATTTACCTTCGCCGCTCATACTCGATGTAAAAAGCAAAACATTAGATTTTGATCCATCGAGTACAAACTGAAGATTAGTACGTAAACTTCTAAATTGCTCCGAAATGACCGATCTTGAATTTGTTCCGGTTACCAAACTTTGTTTATCACTATTATGTCCAATCTCGCCAATAATAGGCACATTGGTAATGGATTCTATATCGCTTTTTGAATCTATCCTTACATTTAATAATTCTTTAAATAGCAAGTAAATACCAGGTATTAACACACCTAGGAATAACGCAATTATATAAATTATACTCCTTTTAGGTTTAAAAGGGAGGAATTCACTTTTCGCAGTATCAATAACACGCGAGCTGGAGATGGTTGAGTTTCTTGAAATGGCAGACTCTTCTCGTTTTTGTAACAAAAACAAGAATAATTCTTGCTTTAAGTTCTGCTGACGGGAAAAATCAAGATAATTACGTTCTTTATTAGGCAACTGGTTTAACTGACCCGTAAAACCAGCATTTTTTTGTTGCAGTTGTTGCTTACCTACTTGAAGCGTTTTCTTATATGTAGCTATGTTGCGCAATAAATTTAATCGGGAATTACTGATTTGTTTATCGTAATTAAGTATAACAGGGTTGTCTTCAGTATATGATAACGATGATTTATCACGACTAATAAGTAAATCATTATAAGAATTTATTGCCTGGCCAAACGATTGATCGGATGGATTTATTAATGAGCTTGGAATAACATTTTTATTCTTAGGATTATTGAGATATTTCTCGAGGTCATTAATAATAGAAAGTTGAATTTCCTGTTGAGCCAATTTATCATAATAATTGCTCGCGCTCGAAACTAATGATTTAGATTGCTCAGTAATATTTGCTAAATTGTTTTTTGTTTTATACTGTTCAAACTGCTTTTCAATATTATTTAATTCGTTCGATACCAAAATTATCCTTGAATCGATAAATGCAATGGTACTATCTGCAATTAACTTTTCGTTTTGAAGATTGGATACTAAATAAAGCTCCATTATCTTGTTCAAGATGGCTTCGCCCTTAGCAGGATGGGAATAGGTATAAGTTAGGTCTATTGTTGTGGCCTGCTTATCAGATAGTAAAGCATTAAAATCCTTTGTAACTTCAGCTACAGCACCATCTGGCGATTGAATGGCAATTTCATACTTTTTTGCGTGTGAGGCTCCTGGAACATACTCCAAAACTATGTTATATTGTGGAAGACTAATTGTTTGACCAAACTTGGCCTTAATATCAATGTCATCCTCACTATCTGAGATTCTATATTCATTATCACTTATAATGACGACATCATACTTTTTAAGTATTACTGTGTCGACTTTATAAGAAGCTATTTTTACAGTAAAAGGGGCATCATTATATATTTCCTTGTTTTTTAAGCCATTCTTCAAATAAGTTTTAACATTCAATTGCATCGAAGCAACAGTTTTTTCGATCAAAGTTCTTGACTTTAAAACCTGGATTTCATTGTCAGCACTGCTTTTAGCGTTAAATAAAGACCCCATTTCGCTGCTCAGGGTACCGCTTAGACCACCTTGAGGTCCATTTTTACTATCAACTACTAATATTTTACTGGCAACGTGCCAACTTGGTAAAGCATAATACCAGTATAAAGTTGCAAGTATTATACATATTATAATACTTGCTATAAATAAAATCCAATTTTGGACTAAGTGAGCTACAATCTTTTTTATATCAATTGCATCTTCTTCGGGCGTAGTGCCAGTTTGGACTGAATTATTAACAGAGGATAAATTTGAAGACATAAATTATTACTTATCTGGTGCTAAGCAAAATAGCTATTACAGAAATTAATGATGCACCAATAGCAGTCGTGATTGATATATTTCTATTTTGAATAGCGTCTGACGAGGCAACTTTTGACTTGCTTGGCTCTACATACAAATAGTCGTTTTGACGGAGATAATAATACGGTGAACTGAGAATATCGCTATTTGTAATATCAAGTTTAACTAACTTTCTAGTGCCGTCGTCTTCTTGCCTTATTAAAACAATGTTGTTGCGTTTACCATAAATAGTCAGGTCTCCTGCTAAACCTAATGCATCCAAAATGTTGATTTTTTCATTTGATATCACATATGTAGCAGGTTTCGTAACTTCGCCCAGTATAGTAATTTTAAAGTTAGTAAACCTTAAATTTACAGTAGGTTCTTTAAAATACAAAGATGCCCTACTCCTAATGGTTTCTCGAGCTTGTTCAGTAGTCTGTTCGCTTACTTTTATTTTTCCTAAAACAGGTAATTCAACATTACCGCTATGATCAACAAGATACCCAGATACAGTTTGCGAACCGGTACTACCTGCAGAAGTTGCACCAATAGCCGAATTTTGTAAGTTACCGTTACTTAAAACCTGAGTAGCTAAAGGGTCAACCGTTTGTATATTAATGGACAGTATATCATCTGCCTGAATTTTTGGTTCAATATAATTTACAGCTGCCAAATCTGTCACCTGATTTGCATCAGGTATATTCTTAAAATATTTTACATCTTTAATAGAAGAACATGAAGAAAGAATCAAAGGAAAACATACAACAAAAAACAATTTTGGTATATAATTTATTTTTTTCAAAAGCACGATAAATAAATTTCTTAAACTATAACATTTCAAAATTAACATGTTTTTTTGAATAGGCAGTATAAAAAGTTTGGTATTTGTTGTAAGTGCATGTTTTCAATAAGTTAAAATATTTTTATTTTAACTTATTGAAGTTTCCAATTTTAGAATTTCCTTATTTTATGCATATCGTTTATAAACGGCCATCAATCAAAATTGGATTTAACACACTCTTGATATCATAAACAACACTTTGAGGTTTGCTTTTCAGTGATTTAAAATCAAGCTCCAAAAATTGTTGATGTGCAACGGCTAATACTATGGCGTCGTACTTGCCATTCAGTTGTTCATATCCGTTAAATATGTTCATATTGTACTCGCGCGCTACCTCTTCTTTATCGACCCATGGATCATAGACTTCGCAGTTAGTATCGTACTCCTGAAGAGTTCTTATAATATCTATCACCCTTGTATTCCGCACGTCAGGACAGTTTTCCTTAAATGTGAAGCCTAATATTAATATGTTAGCCTTTTTCACGGTGATGTCATTTTTGATCATCAGCTTAATTACCTCTTGAGCTACATAGGTACCCATACCGTCGTTAATACGGCGTCCGGCCAATATAATTTCGGGGTGATAGCCCACTTCCTGTGCCTTTTGAGCCAGATAGTACGGATCTACTCCGGTGCAATGCCCACCCACTAGACCGGGTTTGAATTTTAAGAAGTTCCATTTGGTGCCGGCCGCTTCTAACACTGCTTGTGTATCAATATCCAGCAAGCAAAATATTTTGGCAATTTCATTCACAAAGGCGATATTAATATCGCGTTGAGAGTTTTCAATTACCTTACAAGCTTCGGCTACCTTAATACTGGGTGCCTTGTGCGTACCAGCTGTTATAATAGATTTATATAGGCCATCAACAAGGTCGGCAACTTCAGGAGTAGAACCCGACGTTACTTTGATAATGTTTGTTAGCGTGTGGACTTTATCGCCTGGATTAATGCGTTCGGGTGAGTATCCGGCATAAAAATCCTGATTAAATTTCAGGCCCGATACCTTTTCGAGTACAGGCACGCAAACTTCTTCTGTTACACCCGGGTATACCGTTGATTCGTAAATTACCAAGTCTCCGGGTTTTAATACCTCGCCAATAGTTTCGCTGGCTTTAATAATCAAGCTAAGATCTGGTCTGTTATGCTTGTCGGTAGGTGTTGGTACAGCTACTATATATATGTTACAATTTTCAAGCAGAGCATTGTCACTGGTAAATAACAAACCTTTTTGGTTTGGCAACAAGGTAGCCACGGCATTGAGCCTTTCGCTTAATGTCTCCTGAGTTTTGTCAAACCCATTTTTAAGTTCATTTATACGTTCAAGCGATTGATCGAAACCGACAACAGGATACAAGGTTGATAATTCTACAGCTAATGGAAGACCTACATATCCTAATCCAATAACGGCAATGGTTGAAATATGTAGTTGGGGCAATGGAGCAGAAGCTTGTAGCACGGACTGATCAAACATTTTAAAAGAGCGCTATAGATAAATAGGGTGCAAATATAAACTAATTTTTAACAGGACGTAACTACACTGTTACCGTAAGTTTGCTTAGCTGCGAACAATATTTGTTCTACTTAGTTCTAATAACATCTAAATATTAAAAAATAGTAATTCTTCACAATCGATTGCTTGAGATACAGACGTAGTTAGTGTATTTTTTACATGAATTTATTTTTTTGTAAACCAAGTTAATCCTACTTTTAACCCAACTAAATTTATAATAAGCCTATGAAATTAATTGCCGACGGTGGCTCAACCAAAACCAACTGGTGTTTAGTTAACGATGAAGGAAAAAAGGTATACTTCAACACTGAGGGTTATAATCCTTATTTTGTAAGTACCGAATACATCATTCAATCGCTGCATAATAACCTGCCGTCCGACTTGCATAAAGAGCAACTTACCGAAGTTAATTATTACGGAGCTGGTTGCTCAACTGCGGAGAAACGTAAAGTTGTAGAGGATGCCATGACCCAGGTTTTTGTGAACGCTAAAATAAATATTGGCCACGACTTGCTGGCTGCAGCTCGTGCCTTGTTAGGCCATAAAGAGGGTTTTGCCGCCATATTGGGCACTGGAACCAACACTTGTATTTATGACGGTAAAGATGTAGTTAACAACATAGATTCGGGTGCATATATATTAGGTGATGAAGGTAGCGGTTGCTATATTGGTAAAAAGGTACTTGTTGATTACCTTCGTGGCTATATGCCCGAGGCGGTACGCAAAAACTTTTGGGACACCTATCACCTTACACCCGATGACGTGAATGAACAAGTTTACTCACAACCTTTAGCCAATCGTTTTTGCGCAGGTTTTAGCAAGTTTGTGTATGACAATAATGTACACCTTGAGTATACCCGTAACCTTGTAAAAACATCGTTCGAAGACTTTTTCCGTAACCTGGTAACGCATTACCCTAATTACAAAAACTACAGCTTCAACTGCATTGGTTCGGTAGGTTATAATTTCCGTAACGTGCTTGAGGAAGTGGTAACTGAAAACGGAATGAAAATGGGTAACATTATTCGTTCACCTATAGATAACCTGGTGAAGTTCCATTTAGAACAAGCCCCAAGCAATTTATAAAACGTATTTTATTCGAACGAAGAAAGCCTCCCGAGATCTCAGGAGGCTTTCTTCATTTTATTTGCTTTGTTGTCATCCCTATAAGGGTTTGGAATTGGATCTTATACATCCACTCCCAGTTCGTTCTGAAATATCTTGCTATACTTTCTCCGGTCAAACTTGTATAACTTAGCAGCACGAAACGACACGTTTTTTTGCTTTTCGTCCAACTCCTTTAGAAAGCCATAACTCAACATCTTTTTCCGGAAGTTGCGCTTATCCAGTTTTTTATTCAATATAGCTTCATACAATTGCTGCAACTGCGTCAGCGTAAATTTTTCGGGCAATAGTTCATAAGCTATGGGTTGGTAGCTTAAGCGACGGCGCAATTTGTTGAAACCAGTTTTGAAGATCTCGGTATGATCAAATGCCAATTGGGGCAAATCGGTAACGGTATGCCATAATGCTTTTTTAGCTAACATACCGGGTCTAAGTTCTTTTTGACTATCTATCCGTATTAATGCATAGTAGGCTACTGTTATAATACGGCCACGCGGATGACGGTTTACTGCACCAAAAGTGTGAAACTGTTCCATGTGCAAATCATCTAAACCGGTTAGCTCGTGCAATATCCTTCCGGCTGCTTCCTCAATGCCTTCATCATTTTGCACCAAATTACCAGGCAGGGCAAGCCAATCCTTATAAGGATTATCGTTCCGCTCAATTAAAAGTATTTTAAGTTCGCCTGCCTCGAATCCGAATATTACGCAGTCAATAGAAAATTCAGATTCAAATTTAACCAAATGTTCTTCCAAGGGTATTGTATTTAGTAAATGATGGCTTTAAATATAAATGTATTTTTCCAATAGCTAAAATTAAGTCAACTTTGGCACGTTTGCAATTATATGATATTAATGCTACCATATATAAAGGAAGACAAAAAATAATTATAGTAGTGGAAATGCTTGCACGAACAATGATGGTGTAAAATTTACACTTTAGCCATACAACATTGGCTTAATAAGCCACTAAAGTTGTTATATTTGCGAGCCACAGAGCTATACAAATACATGGTTGCAGTTATTTATAGCGGATCTAATTATGCAGACTGGCGTTTGGCCAATAAGGGCCGCACGGTAGCTTCTTTTAAAACCAGCAGTATCAATCCGTTTTTTAACGACGAAAAACACATACTGCAGTTATTAAATAAAAACATAAACCTGATCCATCATGCCGAAGAGATTAAGCGGATCCATTTTTTTGGAGCCGGTGTTATTAATGAAGGATTGCAGGAAGCAATAAGTAGCAGCTTCGAATCTTTTTTTAAGTACGCGCGTGTTACAGTTGATCATGATATATTAGGAGCCGCTATAGCTTGCTGTAAAAACAAACCTGGTATAGTTTGCATTTGCGGCAGTGGTTCAAACGCAGCATGGTTTGATGGCAAAAAGACAGAACCTAACAATTACGGCCTTGGTTATATTTTGGCCGATGAGGGCTCAGGAAACTGGTTAGGTAAACAACTAATAAAAGCATACCTGAACGAAACATTGCCTGATAACCTGCGCAAAAAATTCATCAAGTTATACGATGCTGATAGAAAGATCCTGCTCGAAAAAATTTATCATCAAAGGCAGCCTGTATTATTTTTGAGCCGGCTAACAGAGTTTTATGTAGATAATCAAGCCGACCTCTTTTTGCAAAGCATCATCATAAAGGGTTTCGAATTGATGATTAAATCGTACGTGCTGCCGTTAAAAGCCCAATACCCCGATGCTGAAATACATTTTGCCGGTTCGGTAGCAGCAGGTTTTAAAACTTACCTGCAACAAGCAGCAATTAACACCGGCATACAAATAGCATATATTTTAAAAGAACCCATAAACAATTTATTAACATATTATTCTAATAAAAATTAAAAACAAATGAAAATAGGAATTAATGGATTCGGCCGTATTGGTCGTTTAGCTTTCAGAGTTGCCATCACCCGTCCGGGTGTTGAAGTAGTAGGTATCAATGACTTAATTGAGCCTGATTACATGGCTTATATGTTAAAATACGATTCTACCCATGGTAAATTTGATGGCACTATCGAAGTTAAAGATGGCAACTTGGTTGTAAATGGTAAAACTATCCGTGTAACTGCCGAAAAAGATCCTGCTAACCTTAAATGGGGTGATGTAGGTGCCGAAGTTATTATTGAGTCTACCGGTTTATTCTTAACCCAGGAAACTGCTCAAAAACATATTGATGCAGGTGCCAAGAAAGTGGTAATGTCGGCTCCGGCTAAAGATGATACCCCTACTTTTGTAATGGGAGTTAACCACAAAAGCCTGACTGCCGATAACACTATCGTGTCTAACGCATCATGTACTACCAACTGTTTAGCGCCAATTGCTAAAGTATTAAATGATAAATTTGGTATTGAAGAAGGCTTGATGAGTACAGTACACGCAGTTACTGCTACCCAAAAGACAGTAGATGGCCCATCGGCTAAAGACTGGAGAGGCGGCCGTGGCGCTTACCAAAACATTATCCCTTCATCAACAGGTGCTGCTAAAGCGGTTACTTTAGTTATACCTGAATTAAAAGGTAAATTAACCGGTATGGCTTTCCGCGTACCAGTTGCCGACGTATCGGTAGTTGATTTAACCGTTAAATTGAAAAACGGTGCTTCTTACGAAACCATCAAAGCTGCGATGAAAGAAGCTTCTGAAGGTGAATTGAAAGGTATTTTAGGTTACACTGAAGACGAAGTAGTTTCTGAAGATTTTAAAGGCGATGCCCGTACTTCAATTTTTGATGCCAAAGCAGGTATTGCTTTGAATGACAACTTTGTTAAAGTAGTATCGTGGTACGACAACGAGTGGGGTTACTCAAACAAATTGATCGACCTAGTTGAAGAGTTAGGTAAATTCTAATTTATCATTTCATAAACACAAAAGCTGGACTTTATGTCCGGCTTTTGTGTTTTATACTGTTTACTAATAGCTTGCTTTATTACAAATTATAAAATACCTGATTGCTTTTTTCCAATGCTGTTAGATCGGGCAATTTTTCAAATATTCCAAATACCGATGCTCCACTCCCACTCATACACGCATACAAAGCACCTGCATTATATAATGCTTCCTTAACTTCTTTAATTTCCGGATGCGCCTTGAATATATGCGGCTCAAAATCGTTTATGATTACCTCTCTCCATTGATTAACAGGCAGCTTAATTAATTCTTTTAAGGACTGCTTAGTAGGTGAAGGCTTTATACCACCATAAGCTTCAGCTGTTGATACATGTACAGGCGGCATCACCAAAATAAGTTTATAAGCTGAAAGATCCAAGCTAACCGACTCAAATTGGTCACCTTTCCCATACGCATAAACCGGTTGATTATATATAAAAAATGCACAATCGGCCCCCAATTGCCGTGCATAGTCCGTCATTGCATCGGGCGTGAGCCCTAAGGAATACACCTGATTGACGAGCTTGATAAAAAACGCAGCATCAGCCGAACCACCACCCAAACCAGCGCCTATTGGTATGTGTTTATGCAGATGTATGCTTACCGGCGGAATATCATACTCCTGTTTGATAAGATGATATGCTTTTAAACACAAGTTTTGGCTGCTAACGCCAGGTATGGCAATGCCCGATGATTGAAAAGACAATTGCTTGCTCTCAATAAGTTCCAATGCATCTTTGATCATTAAGGGATAAAATACCGTTTCCAGGTTATGATAACCATCGGGTCTGCGTTCGGTAATGTTGAGTCCGATATTAATTTTTGCGTTTGGGAAAACGATCATATGTAAAAGTCATATTCCTACCAACTTTTGCACATTAATAGGAAAGCCAAAATAGATTAATTTTCTTTGTAACCACAAGCATTTAAACCACTCTGTTTAAATTGCCTGCTTAAAGCTATGAAACAATATCAAGACCTCATGCGTCACGTGCTGGAAAACGGCGCTCAAAAACACGATCGTACAGGCACCGGTACCGTTAGCGTGTTCGGCTATCAAATGCGTTTTAACCTGCAAGAGGGGTTCCCGCTGGTAACTACTAAAAAACTGCATTTAAAATCAATTATACATGAGCTCATTTGGTTTTTAACCGGTGATACCAATATTAAGTACTTGAAAGAAAATGGTGTACGCATTTGGGATGAGTGGGCCGATGCTAACGGCAACCTGGGTCCGGTTTACGGCTACCAATGGCGTTCGTGGCCTAAACCAGATGGCGGACATATAGACCAGATAAGCCAGGTTATTAAGCAGCTTAAAAGCAATCCCGATTCACGCCGTATAATGGTTTCGGCCTGGAATGTGGCCGATGTAGAACAAATGGCGCTTCCACCATGCCACAGCCTTTTTCAATTTTATGTGCAGCCGGCCGATACTGATAAAGGTGAAACCAGAGGTAAGCTTTCGTGCCAGTTGTATCAGCGCAGTGCCGATATATTTTTAGGAGTGCCTTTTAACATAGCTTCTTACGCCCTGCTAACCATGATGATAGCACAAGTATGCGATCTGAACTATGGTGATTTCATCCATACATTTGGCGATGCACACATATATAACAATCACATGGAGCAGGTAAACTTACAATTAAGCCGTGAGCCACGCCCGCTACCGTTAATGAAGATCAACCCGGATGTTAAAGATATATTCAGCTTCAAATACGAAGACTTTACATTAGAGAATTACGATCCGTGGCCACATATTAAAGGTGCTGTTGCAGTATAGGTTTTTTTGATGGCTCTTTTAAACTAAAAACATTAATGAATATCAATATAGTAGTAGCAATAGCTTCTAACAACGCCATTGGCAAAAACAATAAGTTGCTTTGGCACCTACCTAAAGATCTAAGACATTTCAAGGAGCTTACTACCGGCCATACGGTTATTATGGGCCGAAAAACGTTCGATTCGGTGGGTAAGCCATTACCCAACCGGCGTAACATTATTGTTACCCGCCAAAACATTAAAATAGAAGGATGCGAAGTGGTGAACTCTTTGGAGGCTGCGTTAGCATTAGCCAAAAATGAAACAGAGGTGGACATTGTTGGGGGTGCAGAAATTTATAAATTGGCTATGCCATTAACCAATACTATTCACCTAACCATCGTACACCAAAGCTTTGAGGCAGATACCTTCTTCCCTGAAATTGATAATAAAACTTGGCATGAAACAAGCCGGGAAGAACATCAGCCCGACGAAAAGAACGCTATCCCCTTCTCATTTATCACCTTAAAACGGCGCTAACATCCATCCAGTTTATTTTGTTTTAATTAAACTGTTTCGCTTACGAAATTTTATTAGATTTGCCCTCTTATTTTGAAATGCTTATAAATTAATTTTACACATAGATTACACCATGCAAGGTAAAGGGGTTATTAAATTTTTTGCCGTTCTATTGGCACTTGTTTGCTTGTATCAGCTTTCATTTACTTGGGTTGCCAAACAAGTGGAAGACGATGCCAGGGCTTACGCTAAAGGCAGTCCTGAGAAAGAAAAAGCTTACTTAGATTCTATTTCATCGCAACCGGTTTACCCGTTGTTCAAACACAATTACCAGTATTGTAAAGAAAGAGAACTGGCATTAGGACTCGATTTGAAAGGCGGCATGAACGTTACCATGCAAATTTCATTGAGCGAACTGATCAAAACATTGGCTAACAACAGTACCGATGTAACTTTTAATCAGGCTTTACACAATGCCGACTTAGTTGCACGTACCAGTCCCGAAAACTACATCGACATTTTTATGCGTGAGTTTAAAAAGGTTAGCCCTAACGGAAAGCTGGCTCCTATTTTTGCAACGCAATCGAACCAAAAGAGTTTAAAGTTTGATGCCAGCAACAATGATGTAGAAAAGTATTTACGCGACCAATCGAACACCGCAGTAACTCAGTCATTCAACATTCTGCGTAACCGTATAGATAAGTTTGGTGTAACTTCTCCTAACATTCAGCAACAAGCAGGTAACCGTATTTTAATTGAGTTGCCGGGTGTTTCTGAATCGAGCAAAGAGCGTGTACGTAAACTGTTACAAGGTTCGGCTAAACTGGAGTTTTACGCTACTTATGATAACACTGAGGTTTATCCGTTATTAACCAACATTAATGGAATACTGGCGGCTAAAAATAAATTAGCTACTAAAAAAGATACAACTGTTGCAACTGCCGCTGCTACTACTGACACTGATAAAAAAGGTGGTTCGTTATTAAGCAAGGTTAAACAAAATGCAGCTAAAGACACTTCGGCTTCTGCCCTAAAAGGAAAGAATGCTATGGCTGAAAGTATGCCTTTGTTTGCTGTGTTAAGCCCGGCTATAGGCCAGGGACCTAACGGTCAGCAGCAATTGGTACCGGGCCCGGTTGTAGGTTACAGTGCAATTATTGATACCGCTAAAGTAAATACCTATCTAAATAACGAAGATGTACAGGCTGTTATCCCTAAAAACATGCGTTTGTTTTGGGGTGCCAAACCCGCCAATGGCAGTAAGGCTATACAGTTATATGCAATTAAATTAACAGGTGCCGAAAATGGCCCTGCGCTAAGCGGTCAGGTTATCACTGATTCAAAAAGTGACATCGACCAAAATAGCGGTGGTTACGAAGTTACCATGGAAATGAATTCGGATGGTGCTAAAACCTGGAGACGCGTAACAGCTGAAGCCGCAGGTAACCCAGCCGATGAAAATGATAACCGCTCAATTGCCATTGTGCTTGACAACAACGTTGTTTCTGCACCCGGTGTTAGCAGGGAAATTACCGGCGGCCGTTCATCTATCAGTGGTAGCTTTACCCAGGATGAAACAACCGATTTGGCTAACGTTTTAAAGGCGGGTCGTTTACCTGCCCCGGCACGTATAGTATCTGAGGACATTGTTGGTCCATCATTAGGCCAGGAAGCAATCACTAATGGATTAATTTCATGTGGTGTAGGTTTAGTGGTTGTTTTGGTGTTCATGTTATTTTATTATAACAATGCAGGTGGCGTGGCCGATATTGCTGTGTTTGTCAACATCTTCTTCTTGATGGGTGTTTTAACAAGTATTGGCGCGGTGTTAACGCTTCCGGGTATAGCAGGTATCGTTTTGATCCTGGGTATATCGGTTGATGCCAACGTGTTAATATACGAGCGTGTTAGAGAGGAATTAGCTTTGGGCAAATCAAAACGCCTGGCCATTGCCGATGGTTACAAACATGCTTTGTCATCCATTCTCGATTCGCAGATCAGTAGTTTCTTAACCGGGTTGATCCTGTTCATATTTGGTTCGGGTCCAATCCAGGGTTTTGCAACTACATTAATGATTGGTATCCTAACTTCATTATTCTGTTCATTATTAATCTCACGCTTAATATTTGAATGGATGTTGGACAAGGATATGAACATTAAGTTCTCTAACCCTTGGAGTTCTAACCTTTTCAAAAACTCAAACTTTGGTTTTGTAAAAAACCGTTTCAAGTTCTATGCTTTCTCGGGTATCTTTATCCTTGCCGGTATCGTATCAATGTTTACCAAAGGCTTTAGTTATGGTGTAGATTTTCAAGGTGGCCGTACTTACGTTGTTCGTTTTGATAAATCTGTTTCAACACAAACTGTGCGCGATGCGTTAGACAATACGTTAACTAACGGTACAGAAGTAAAATCATTTGGTGGCGATAAACAAGTGCGTATAACTACCAATTACCTTATCGAAGATAATACTACGGCTGGTGACAATAAGGTAGAAAGCACCGTACGCCAGGGCTTAACTAAAATTGAGCCGAACTTTAAAATTTTAAGTTCTCAAAAAGTAGGTCCAACCATTGCTAATGATATTAAAACATCGGCTGTATGGACCGTTATATTAGCTATCCTGGTAATATCGGCCTATATTTTGATCCGTTTCCGCAGATGGCAATTCAGTTTGGGTGCCATGGTGGCTACTGCGCATGATGCCTTGCTGGTATTATCGTTCTTCTCATTGTTCGATGGCTTGTTACCATTCTCGTTAGATATTGACCAGGCGTTTATCGCAGCTATATTAACCGTTATTGGTTACTCTATTAATGATACAGTGGTAGTGTTTGACCGTATCCGTGAGTTCCTGAACTTGCACCATGCTAAAACCGACGATCCGGCTGTGGTAGTTAACCAGGCTATTAATAGTACGCTAAGCCGTACCATTATTACCGCATTAACTGTTATCTTTGTGCTCATCGTGTTGTTCATCTTTGGTGGCGATGTAATCCGCGGATTCTCGTTTGCACTATTGGTGGGTGTGTGTTTCGGTACCTACTCGTCCATTTGCGTAGCAACACCGGTAATGCTCGATTTTGGGGGCAAGAAGCTAAACTCATAATAATTACTTAATAATTTATTAAAAGGCTTCAAAGAACATTTGAAGCCTTTTTTGTTATACAAAAGAGACCACCTTACACATAAATTTGTGAAATAATATGGATGCAAAACAAAACACAAAATTTCCACTGGTAGTTATTGTTGGCGGCGGGTTTGGCGGTATAGAACTGGCTAAACACCTGGCTAAAGAACCAGTTGAAATTCTTCTTCTTGACAAACATAATTACCACTCCTTCCCTCCGCTTTTATACCAGGTTGCTACTGGTAGCCTGGAGTGTGAGGCCATTGCCTTTTCGTTGCGTAAAAACTTTGAAGGTCAAAAAAATCTCCGTTTCCGCGTTGCTGAAGTAACGGGTGTAAATACCGAAAACAATTACCTGGAAACAACCATTGGCGAAATTGCTTATGATTACCTGGTAATGGCCACAGGTTCTACCACCAATTTTTTTGGCAATAAAGATATTGAGCACAATGCCATGCCAATGAAAACTATACCAGAGGCCCTAAACCTGAGGTACATGTTTTTACAAAACCTGGAGCAGGCAGTAATTGCCCCAACGCCTGAAGAACGTGAGCCTTACCTTACCTTTGTAATGGTAGGTGCCGGCCCAACTGGTGTAGAATTAGCAGGTTCATTTGCGGAGTTAAAAAACCACGTACTATCCAAAGACTACCCGGAACTTAAAAAAGAAGAAATGCAGGTTTACCTGGTTGACTTCTTGCCTAAGGTATTAGGCCCCATGTCCGAAGAATCATCGGCCAAAGCTAAGGGGTATCTTGAAAAAATGGGTGTGAATGTCATGCTTGGTGTAAAGGTAGAAAGCTATGACGGCACCGAACTTAAGTTTGAAGGCGGAAAAGTAATACGTACCAAGAACGTAGTATGGTCGGCTGGGGTAATGGGCGCTGTACCACAAGGTATTGCCAAGGATGCCTTAGTAAGAGGCAACCGCATTAAAACCGATGAAATTTGCCGTGTAGTAGGTACAAACAATGTTTTTGCCATAGGTGATGTGGGCGCTTCTGTAACCGAAGCAACCCCTAACGGTCACCCTGGTGTGGCTCAGGTAGCTATACAGCAAGGTAAAAAGCTGGCCGATAATTTGGTACATCTAATTAAGGGCGAACCAACAGAGGCGTTTAAATACAATGATTTAGGCTCTATGGCTACCATTGGTCGCAATAAAGCCGTAGCCGATTTGGGTAAAATTAAATTAGGCGGTTTCTTTGCCTGGTTAACTTGGATGTTTGTCCACCTGATATCGTTATTAGGCTTTAAGAACAAGGTAATTACCTTCATTGCCTGGTTGGGTAGCTACATGACCTACAATGGCGGTACACGCTTAATAATCCGTCGCTATGTGCGCGAGGCATCACCTCAAGCTGCCGCAGAAGCGCAGTTACCTAAAACAGACTGATAATAACCTGAAAGGTAAGAGAAAAATAAGACTATTGAAGCTTTGCTTAGCTTAATCACAATATAATTAATTAACAGAAAGGGTGGAAAGCTAAGCTTCCCACCCTTTCTGTTAAAGTAGCGACCATTACATTTTTGAACTACCTTTCAACTTTATGCTCTTAACCATTAACCTCTCTTCAATACCATTTTATAGTGTTGGATCCCTGCTTCTTCAAACATAGGTCCTGATTTTTCGAAATTACATTTTTCGTATAAGGATACTGCGTGGATTTGTGCATGCAGATAAACGTAGGTAGCATCTGTAGGCAAGTTGGTTAATACAGCCTCTACCATCGCTTGCCCTACCCCCATCCCTCTAAAAGAATTTAAAACGGCAAAACGCTCCAGCTTATATCCCTTATCGGTCTTGCGCCAGCGACTTGCTCCGGCGGGTATACCTTCGACTTTAGCTAAAAAGTGTGTAGCTTCATTATTATACTCAATTTCTAAATCGACCGGGCAATTTTGTTCTTCAACAAATACCTTGTGGCGTATAGCAAATACCTGATCCAAATCAGGCTGCTTTGTTACTTTAGTTACTATTATTTTTTGATTCATTTACCCTGTACGTGGTAGTTTGCGTTCTTTTAGACTTTTCCTGATGATTAAAGTTGGCTGCATCTATGGTATGCGTACAACCCAAATTATCTTCACTTTTAGCTAATTTAGATAACGTAACATAAAATTTATGGATTTGCTCTAACTCCGTTTCGCTCAGATCTTCAATATTTACCATTTGGTTACTGGCACCCTGCATAGCAGCAATTAGTTCATTTAACTTCAAATGCACCGCCTTTGAGTCCTTATTTTGCGCTTTCTGAATCAGGAAAACCATTAAAAAAGTAATGATTGTTGTCCCCGTATTAATTACGAGTTGCCACGTTTCCGAGTAATGAAATACCGGTCCACTTAATGCCCATACCACTACCACCAATGCAGCTAATATAAATGCGCCCGAACTACCGGTAGCTGTGGTTGCCCAATTGGCAAACCGTTCAAAAAAACCTATCTTCTTATCCTTTGACATAGCGTGTATGATGAAATATAGAATAAGTATCAACAAAAAAAAGCGCCAATGCAAATAGGCATTGGCGCTTTATCATAAACTGATTAAAGTTTACAATTTGCTGTTTACATCCAGGCAATTTAAATCGGCAAAAGCCTGAGTTAAACGTTTAACAAACGTGTCTTCGCCTTTACGCAACCAAACGCGCGGATCGTAGTATTTTTTGTTCGGAGAGTCTTCACCTTCCGGGCTTCCAATTTGCGATTGCAGGTAACCTTCTTTCGATTTGTAAAAGTCTTTTATACCTTCCCAAAATGCCCATTGCATATCGGTATCAATGTTCATTTTAATAGCACCATAAGATATTGCTTCACGAATTTCTTCCTGGCTTGAACCCGAACCACCGTGGAAAACAAAGTTTATAGGTTTCTCGGCAGCAATGCCATGTTTCTCTTTCAAAAACTCTTGTGAGTTGTGCAAAATAACCGGTTGCAGTTTTACGTTACCTGGTTTGTACACTCCATGCACATTACCAAACGCCGCCGCTACGGTAAAACGCGGACTAACAGCCGATAAGTGCTCGTAGGCATAAGCAACCTCTTCAGGCTGAGTATATAAACGTGAGCTATCTACATCGCTGTTGTCAACACCATCTTCTTCGCCACCGGTTACGCCCAGCTCAATTTCAATGGTCATTCCCATTTTGGACATACGCTCCAGGTATTTGGCCGATATTTCAATATTCTCTTCAATAGGCTCTTCCGAAAGATCGAGCATGTGTGAAGAAAACAATGGTTTACCAGTTTCGGCAAAGTGTTTTTCGCCATGCTCTAATAAGCCGTCTATCCAAGGTAATAACTTTTTAGCAGCATGATCGGTATGTAAAATTACAGCTATACCATAGTGCTCTGCCAATAAATGAACGTGCTTAGCAGCCGATACACCGCCTAAAATACAAGCTTGTAATGCAGAATTATCTAATGATTTACCTGCGTAAAACTGCGCACCACCATTTGATAATTGTATAATAACAGGCGAGTTTACTGCCTTAGCAGTTTCCATTACCGCGTTAATTGAATTGGTACCAATTACGTTAACTGCTGGCAAAGCAAACTGGTGCTTTTTGGCGGCTTCAAACATTTCCTGCACCTGATCGCCGTGCAAAACGCCTTTATAACTTTTTAAATCCATATGCGAGATTAGTTTATACCACGAATGTATAAATTTTATGTATTTGAAGTATAAAGTATTGTGGTAATTAATGCACTTAACCGAAAATAATGGCAACAAAACCTGTAAATCAAAGCGGACAAGCCCACCATTAAATAAGATAATTTTTGTTTATTTGCAGTTGATATTTATGAAAGAAATAGCAATGGCGTGGTTTAAGAGAGAATCAAAAGGTATCACTACCTCCACCGAAGATAAAAAAGAAGCTCCGGATGGTGTTTGGAACAAGTGCCCTAACTGCAAAAGACCCCTGCATTACTCTGAGCAGGTTGAAAATCAATATGTTTGCCATTACTGCGGTTTTCATTTACGCATTGGCTCCAAAGAGTATTTTTCGGTATTATTTGATAATAACGAGTTCACCGAACTATTTGCCAACCTGCGCTCTGGCGACCCGCTTGAGTTTGAAGACACTAAAAAATATAAAGACCGTTTAAAAGACACCATAGCTAAAACAGGTTTGAACGATGCCATACGTGCTGCGCACGGTTTGGTTGAAGGTCAGCCACTGATGGTAGCCTGTATGGATTTCAGCTTTATAGGCGGATCTATGGGATCGGTAGTGGGCGAAAAAATAGCCCGTTCTATTGACTATAGTATTGAGCATAAAGTGCCATTCCTCATGATCTCTAAATCGGGTGGAGCACGTATGATGGAAGCTGCTTTTTCGCTAATGCAAATGGCTAAAACATCGGCCAAACTGGCGTTATTGGCCAAAGCTAAAGTACCTTATATATCGCTGTTAACCGATCCAACAACGGGTGGTGTAACCGCCTCGTATGCCATGCTGGGCGATATTAATATTGCCGAGCCGGGTGCGCTTATAGGCTTTGCCGGTCCGCGGGTTATTAAGGAAACCATTAAAAAAGATTTGCCAAAGGGATTCCAGACTTCCGAATTTTTGCAGGAACACGGCTTTTTAGATTTCATAGTCGACCGTCGGGAAATGAAAGAAAAACTTGCATCTTTTTTAAAAATGATGGTGAACTAATAAAACTGGCCCTTGCTTTCAAGGGCTTTTTCATTAGGTGACAAAGTAGATGCAAACCACTTTATAAGGTGTTGAAGTATGTTAATTGTAACTTTTATGGCATATCTTAACACTTAAAATTAATGCTATCTAAAATGGCAAAAACATGACGTACTCTACCTGTTTGGTATAGCTTTTAGTATAAAACTTTGCTTACATTTGTATTGTAATAACACGATTATGAATCTTCCTATATATTTAGATAATAACGCGACCACGCCCATGGATCCACGGGTACTGGAAGCAATGATACCTTACTTCACTCAAAAATTTGGTAATGCGGCCAGCCGTAATCACCATTTTGGCTGGGTTGCCGAAGAGGGTGTTGATTATGCACGTGAGCAGGTAGCCAAGCTTATTGGTGCCAGTGAAAAAGAAATCATCTTTACATCAGGCGCTACCGAGTCGGATAATCTGGCTATTAAAGGTGTGTTTGAGATGTACAAGGAAAAAGGCAATCACATTGTTACTACCGTTACAGAACACAAAGCAGTTTTAGATGCCTGTAAACACGTTGAAAAATTAGGTGGCCGTGTTACTTACCTTCCCGTTAAAGAAGATGGTTTGGTTGATTTAGCTGTATTAGAAGCAGCTATGACCAGTGAAACCATCCTGGTATCTATCATGTATGGTAACAACGAAATTGGTGTAATACAACCGGTTAGAGCCATTGCAGACATTGCCCATAAATATGGTGCATTGTTTATGACCGATGCAGTACAAGCAGTCGGTAAAATATCTGTTGACGTTAACCGCGACTGTATAGACCTACTGGCATTATCTGCCCATAAATTTTACGGACCTAAGGGTGTTGGCGCTTTGTACGTACGCCGTAAAGGACCACGTGTTAAAGTTACCGCTCAAATGGACGGTGGTGGTCATGAGCGCGGTATGCGTTCGGGCACGTTAAATGTACCGGGTATTGTTGGTTTAGGTAAAGCTTGCGAGTTAGCATACAATGAAATGGAAAGCGACGCTATCCGTTTATCTGCACTGCGCGATAAATTGCAAGCTAAACTTACTGTATTAGAAGAAAGCTATGTTAATGGTAACGTAGAACACCGTTTACCACATGTGGCTAACATCTCCTTCAAATACGTAGAAGGTGAAGGTTTAATGATGGCCATGAAAGATTTGGCAGTATCATCAGGTTCGGCCTGTACTTCGGCATCTTTAGAGCCATCGTATGTGTTGAAAAGCTTAGGTTTGTCTGACGATTTAGCGCACTCTTCTATACGTTTCGGCTTAGGTCGTTTTACAACTGAAGAAGAAGTTGACTACGCAGTAGAGGTTACATTAAAAGCGGTAACGCACCTTCGCGAACTTTCTCCGCTATGGGAAATGTTTAAAGAGGGTATCGACCTTGACTCTATTGAGTGGGCAGAACATTAATCAATATTGAATTTCGGATGTTCAATTTCGAATTTGAAGTTGGCACTTGATTTGAGCAAATTATATATTTTATAAACAACAATTTCGAAATTGAACATTCGAAATTCGAAATAAACTAAAAATAAAGCTATGGCTTATTCAGATAAAGTAATTGATCATTACACCAACCCGCGTAACGTGGGTACGTTAGATAAAAGCAGCCACAAAGTGGGTACCGGCTTAGTTGGTGCTCCTGAGTGTGGTGATGTGATGCGTTTACAAATTGAAGTAGACGACAATAACATGATCACTGATGCGAAATTTAAAACTTTCGGATGTGGTTCGGCTATCGCGTCATCGTCACTGGCAACCGAATGGTTAAAAGGCAAAAGCATCGATGATGCTATGGCTATCGATAATATGGACATTGTTGAAGAACTGGCTTTACCGCCGGTAAAAATTCACTGTTCTGTATTAGCTGAAGATGCCATTAAAGCTGCTATTAACGATTACCGCGTTAAAAACGGCATGGCTCCTATCGAGCTGGAAAAATCACACCATTAATTTTAGTAACAAGTAGTTAGTAGCAAGTAGCAAGCATTCACTTCGCTTAAAAATTCTTGATACTAAGTACTTGATACTTGATACTAAGACACTACTATGGTTACCATAACAGATAAAGCAAAAAGTAAGATAGATCACCTGATGCAGGATGCCAGTTTAGATACGTCGTATTTTTTACGGGTATCGGTACAAGGTGGAGGTTGCTCTGGTTTATCTTACAACATGGACTTTGATAACGAAGAGAAAAAGGGCGACCAGTTTTTCGAAGACAAAGGTTTACGCATTGCGCTGGATATGAAATCGTTTTTATACCTGGCCGGTACCGAGCTTGATTTTTCGGATGGATTAAATGGTAAAGGTTTTAACTTCATAAACCCTAACGCCAGCCGTACCTGCGGTTGCGGCGAAAGCTTCTCGGTATAAGGTTTAATCTTTTAAATATTGGAAGGCGCTTTTATAGCGCCTTTTTTGTTGAATTTGAAGGCTAATTTAAATTTTCAATAAATCATTAATTATATAGAAATTCTGAATTTTAATATAATTTAGTGTATGAGAACACTTATCACATTATCTTTAACCATAATGTTTTTCTTAAACATTAGTTGCACGTTAACAAAACAGCAAAAAGCCGAACGACTTGTAAAACAGTATTTAGAAAAAAGCCTTAATGATCCGGGGAGCTACGAATCTGTGTCGTTTGGGACGGTAACTGCTTTTTATGATGATTATAAAGATACTACTGCTCAAGGTAAACAATTAGAAAAGGAAGCATCAAAATTATATCACCTTGCTGAAAAATATCACCTTTTAGGAGATAGTTTACATGATTTCGGTGGCTTTGACGATAAGCGAGGAGACAAATATTTTAGTATGGGCGATGATTACTTTGCAAAAGCTCGTAAAGTATCAGAAAAGATCGAGTTGAAAAACAGTGGAAAAAATGGTGATTTATTAAGTTATACCATTACTCACACTTATAGAGCAAAAAATGCTTTTGGGGCTTTAACCCTGGAAACAAGAGACTTTCATATTGATGATAAATTTACTGAAGCTTATTAGTCATTAATTTATTATCCAATCTCATAATATTTGAAAGGCGCTTTTATAGCGTCTTTTTTTGGTTAACGCCCTATTTTCCATTGTTGGGGAACGAAGTACTTATGCGAAAAACCTCCTTTGTTACCCATTATGCGAGGTGTTGGTTAACATGACCAATATCGTTATAAGCTTGTTGAAGACCTGTAAGCCTCCCAAGTATCAAACAATCTCTAAAGAGAAATACGTTAATAAATATTCACAGACACAATAAACACCCTCCCCTGTTATACTACCTATGGATAACAGTACCATTATTATACTGGCAAGTAATAGAAAAGAGGGCAATACCAAAAGATTTGTTGTTGACACCTACGGCACATTAACCGCTACGCTGATCGATCTTTTAGATTATACTGTTACGCCTTACAGTTACGAAGGAACATACCCCCATAATGATAACTTTCAGCACATCATTAACCAACTATTGGAACACGATGTAATAATACTGGCTACGCCGGTATATTGGTTTAGCATGAGCGGATTAATGAAGACCTTTTTTGACCGCCTTACCGATCTTGTTACTATTGATAAAGAAACCGGCCGTAACCTTAAAGGAAAAATTGTTAAACTTTTAGTGACAGGTACAGGTGAACATCTACCGGTTGGTTTTGAGGTACCCTTTAGGGAAACAGCAGATTATTTTGATATGATTTATGAAGGTTGCCGGTACCAACTGGTTGCGGAATAGCCTTATTTTTAATATTGTAATTGCAAATAAGTTACCCTAAGTTTGTTTACTAATTATAAGCTAAATATAAAAATTTGATGAACACGGTTAATAAGCCAAACACTGTTCCTGCACTCATACGCCATATTGTAGCCCACCTGCACCCCGATACCCATACGTTTCTTACCCACAAGGTTAAAGATACCTGGGTTGATATTTCGTATCGCGAGGCTATTGAAAAAATAGATGCCATATCGGCCTGGTTACTTAACATGGGTATAATAAAGGGCGACCGCTTAGGTTTAGTAATTGAGAACGGCCCTGAGTATGTATATTTCGATCAGGCGTTACAGCAAATTGGCGCCATTAATGCTTCCATATACCCCACCCTTACCGAAGCTGAAACGGAATATATTCTGAACGATTCGGGCGTTAAAACGATATTGGTAGGCAACCCTTTTTTGCTAAAAAAAGTAATTAAGGTAGCTAACAATTGCCCATCTATAATAAGAATCATCCCGGCGTTCGATGACTTTGAAAAGTTTACCGACAAAGTAAGTTTAAATGCCGGAGTAATTGGTTTCGATAAATTGATTAGCGAAGGGCTGAGTTTAGTGAGCCAATATAGTAATGCCATCAATATAGCACGTGAAGCTATATTGCCTTCCGATCTTTCGTGCCTGATCTATACTTCCGGCACAACGGGCACTCCTAAAGGGGTTATGTTAATGCATAGCAACTTTGTGCAAACGGTATGGGCCGGTTTGGAGCAAATTTCGGTAGTGGACAAGGACGACACCTTTTTATCGTTCTTGCCGCTGTCGCACGTATTTGAACGCGCGGCCACCTATTACATGTGTATGGGTGGTGGTTGCCGTATTGCATTTGCCCAAAGCCTGGAACTGCTGGCTAAAAACATGATAGAAATTAAGCCCACTATTATGAACTGCGTGCCCCGACTGCTCGAGCGCATACACGATAAAGCTATGAAAAGCGGCACATCCGCCGGCGGCATGAAAACCACTATATTCAACTGGGCATTTAAAATTGGCAAAGAGCGTCGCGAAGTAATTGAAAAAGGGAAAAAGCCCGGCTTGATCTTACGCAATCAGCATTCATTGGCCGAGAAATTGGTTTTCAGCAAGATCAAAGAAAAAACAGGCGGTCGCCTGAAATTTTTAATTTCGGGTGGTGGTGCGCTGCCTAAAAATGTGGGTGAGTTTTTCGGGAATGTGGGTATTCCGGTGTTAGAGGGATATGGACTCACTGAAACCACGGGTCCGGTTTGTGTAACAGAGTTTGATCGCCAGGTTTACGGTACGGCTGGCCTGGTGCTACCAGGATCGGAGATTGCTATTCAAAACATTGAGACCGGAAAAATCTATACAGTACAAACGCACCACTCAATGGATCCCAACCTGATATCCGAAGAAGGTGAGATAATTATGAAAGGTGTAGCCGTAATGAAAGGCTACTGGAACAAGCCCGAAGATACTAATGCTGCCATTGATAAGGACGGCTGGTTCCATAGCGGCGATATTGGCCGCTTTTACAAAGGCTACCTGCAAATTACCGACCGCTTAAAAAACATGCTGATTAACGCTTACGGTAAAAACATATATCCAACCCCTGTAGAAAACACCTATTTAAAAAGCCCTAAAATTGAGCAGATCTTTTTGGTGGGTGACCGTCGAGAATATGTAACCGCACTAATTGTTCCGCCAAAAGAACTATTGCAGGAAACTTTCGGGTATGACGAAGCCTGGTTTCAAAAGCCCGAAGCCTTTGTGGACGATAAGCAAATTATGGATTGGCTTAACCAGGATATTCGCAAGTTAAGTAACGAACTGGCCAAGTTTGAGCGCATCAAAAACTTTAAAATTAAGCGAAATCCGTTTAGTATGGAGGAAGGCGAAGTAACCGTAACCCTGAAAGCTAAACGTAAGGTGATAGAAAAAAAATACGCGCAAGATATTGATGAAATGTATTTGCAGGAAGTAGACGCAGATTAGGTGTTTCTATACATTGAGTATTATGGATGATAAGGTAGTTGTTTAGTAAGTGATTGACCAAAGCTAATGTTTAACCATCAGTAGTTAAACCTTCAGCTCCCGTTGGCATCAAAACATTTCAACCTATTATCCATGATATTAAGATACTTCCTGATTTTTACACTGGCAATTTGTTTTAGCACAGTTAAAGCTCAAAGTCCTCTAATTAATATGGCTGCTTCCGGTAGTGACGTTTTCGTGTCTTCTATATATTTTCCGGAAAGCAATATTACTATATGCTTGACTAAACGCGGAAACATTGCAGATGCGTACCTCGGAAACAGCAGAGACCTTAATGACCAGTCAGACGACGAGTTCAATTATCTAAATTCATTGGAGGGAATAAAAAAAAACGTTGGAGATTTAAACGTAACCTATTACGATAATTTTGATTGGGATGAGTTAAGGGGTAAAATTAAATCCATCGGAAATTTCAACATCACATACTATGACCGTTTTGGCTGGGATGAGACGAAAGGCAAGATAAAGTCAATTGGTGAAGTTAATTTCACATACTATGACCGCTTTGGTTGGGATGAAACAAAAGGGAAGTTAAAGTCTATCGGAAAATTCGAAATTACATATTACGATCGGTTTGACTGGGATGAGTTAAAGGGGAAAATGAAAACCATAGGTAACACATCGTTCATTTACCATGATAGATTTGGACTAAGCTATAAGCAGGGTCGTTTAAAAGCCATTAACGGAACTACCGATAATATAAATATGCTTCGCCTAAAATCACGGCTGAACGATTTTTGAAATGCAAAGTGTTATAATCATTATACATGCTTAGTCCTGAAGATATAAAGTTCTACCTCGGTATATTTAAAGGCTTGAGTTTGGCCGATATTACGGAACTTTTCAAGATGGCGCATACCCGTCATATTCCGGCTAATGGTATATATATTGATGAGGGTTCGTCGTCTAAAAAACTCGGGTTGATCCGCAAAGGACTAATCAGAGCATATAAGGTAAAAGAGAACGGAGACGATGTCACCCTGATGCTGCGTTGGGAAAACCAGTTTGTTGCGTCTCACGATAGCGTAATCCTCAATCAGCCGTCACGCTTTATCTACCAGGCCCTGGAAGATACCACCCTTATGGAACTGGACTACGGTAAAGTAGACAGCATCTTAGATAATAACCCTAAGCTATCCTCCCATCGCAACATCTTTTTGTTACGAATGCTGGCCGAAGCGCTGGAACGAATGGAATCCTTTGTACTTCTTACACCTGAAGAACGCTATCTTGAATTATTAAAAGACAAACCTGACATTTTTAACCGTGTGCATAACAAATACCTGGCAACGCTCTTGGGTATAACGCCGGTGTCGTTAAGCCGTATCCGCAAACGGGTTACAAAAACGCAAAAACGATAATTATCTTTTGTTAATTTCTGGCTCATTGCGCGCGCATAAATTTGCATCAACAAAAATTTAAAGGTTATGCATTTTACATTCGAAACATTCATCAGCCTCTTCGGCATATCGGCAATACGATATTTTGTAATAGCCGGTATACCGTTCATACTGGTATACAAAATTCTCACTACCTGGTTCAGCAAATCAAAAATTCAGAAAAAGGAAGCAGATATAAAGGATTTTAAGCGCGAGATACTGCACTCCATGCAAACTACCGCCGTATTAGTAGTGGTAGGCTATATAGCACTGTTCACGCCTTTTAAAAATTACAGTAAAATTTATACTGATATTAACGCCTATCCCATTTGGTGGATTGGCGTGAGTTTGCTTTTAAGTCTTGTTATACACGACACCTATTTCTACTGGATGCACCGCTTGCTTCACCATAAAAAGCTGTTTAAGCTTACGCATTTGGTACATCATCAGTCTACCAATCCTTCGCCATGGGCATCTTATTCCTTTCATTTTATTGAAGCATGGACAGAAGGTGCCGTTCTATTTGTGATTGCATTACTTATACCTGTTCACCCGTTAACCATCGTCCTGTTTACCATTGTTGGTTTTATGATAAACGTTTATGGTCATTTAGGATACGAGGTGGCGCCTCGCTGGTTCAGGCACACCGTCTTATTCGAATTTGTCAACACTTCGGTGCATCACAACTTACACCATAGCAAATTTAAAGGCAATTACGGTTTGTATTTTCGGGTATGGGACCGCATGATGGGCACTGAGCACCCGGACTATGTTAAAGATTATGACCGGGTGCAGCAAAACCGGTTTGGAACGGATGTTGCAAATGCTGTAATAACTAAATAACCTAACAACTAAACAACCCAATAACTACACAACTTAATAACAAACGCCTATCTTTGCCCCCTTAAAATACCGTTTTTCACTATGAGTATTGCAGCTTTATCTGAGCAAGAATTATTACGCCGCGAATCGTTACAACAGCTCCGTGCATTGGGCATTAACCCTTATCCTGCCGAAGCTTACCCTGTAAATGCCTGGGCACAGGATATTACCAATAACTTTAACGCCAACCCCGATAATTATAAAGAGGTTACCTTAGCCGGCCGTATCATGTCGCGCCGTATAATGGGCAATGCCAGTTTTGTGGAACTGCAGGACGCTACGGGCCGCATACAGGCCTACATAAAGCGCGACGAGATCTGTACCGGCGAGGATAAAACGTTGTATAATACCGTATTTAAAAAATTGCTTGACCTGGGCGATTACATAGGTGTAAAAGGCTATGTGTTTTTTACTCAAACCGGCGAAATTTCGATACATGTAAGCGAACTGACTATATTAGCTAAATCGCTTAAACCACTACCCGTAGTTAAGCGCGATGATGATGGCAACATTTACGATGGGTTTACCGATCCGGAAATGCGCTACCGTCAGCGTTATGTTGATTTAACGGTTAACCCGGCTTACAAGCAAATTTTCATTAACCGCTCAAAGGTTATTAGCACCATGCGTAATTACTTTAATGAGCAAGGCTGGATGGAAGTAGAAACTCCAATTTTGCAGGCTGTACACGGCGGTGCAGCAGCTCGTCCGTTTAACACGCACCATAACACTTTAGATATGCCGCTTTACCTGCGCATAGCTAACGAACTGTATTTAAAACGTTTAATAGTTGCCGGTTTCGACGGTGTATATGAGTTTGGTAAGATGTTCCGTAATGAGGGCATGGACCGTACGCATAACCCGGAATATACTGCCATGGAAATATATGTAGCTTATAAAGACTATATATGGATGATGGAAATGGTAGAAAATTGCCTTGAAAAAGTGGCATTGGCTATACATGGTGTGCCTGTGGTGAAAGTGGGTGAGCAAGAAATTAACTTTGCCGGTCCGTACGAAAAGTTGTCGATGTATGACTCTATCTTAAAGTATACCGACATTGATGTATCGGCAATGGATGAGGGACAACTACGCCAAACCTGCCGCGATCTGGCTATTGAGGTAGATGCCTCGATGGGCAAAGGCAAATTGATAGACGAGATATTTAGTGCTAAGGTTGAAGCCAACCTAATACAACCCACCTACATAACCGACTACCCTATAGAAATGACTCCGCTTGCCAAAAAGCACCGTACCAAAGACGGGCTGGTCGAGCGTTTCGAGCTGTTTGTGAACGGAAAAGAGATAGCAAATGCCTATAGCGAACTGAACGATCCGCTGGATCAGCGGGAACGTTTTGAAGAGCAATTGTTGTTGGCTGGTCGTGGTGATGAAGAAGCCATGGCTATGGACGATGACTTTTTACGCGCCCTGGAATACGGAATGCCGCCAACATCAGGCTTGGGTGTAGGTATTGACCGTTTGGTAATGCTAATGACCAATCAGAGCACCATACAGGAAGTACTATTTTTTCCACAAATGCGTCCCGAAAAGAAAGCTAAAGTGGTAACGGTGGAAGATTTTGTGAATATAGGCGTACCTGCAGAATGGGTACCGGTACTTAATAAAATGGGCTTTAATACCGTAGAAGAGCTAAAGGCAGCTAACCCGAATAAAGTGTTTAACGATTTAGGCGGCATGCGCAAAAAGTTAAAGCTTGATTTAGTTATTCCATCTAAAGAGGTGGTGATGACTTGGTTTGAGTAAATTATAGAGGCTCAACTCTTTCACTATGAACCCGAAAAGTGTTCACAGTGAAAGAGTCCTTATTTATTCATTAAATTTCAAAAAACTTCATTTTTCTTTATTTAATTAGATATTTTAAAGTTGCAGGGATACCATATTTAATTAAGAAACCGTTCAAAAGTGTTCACCGGTAAACACTTTTGAACGGTTTTTGAACATATTCGTGAACACTTTTTCTTGCAATTCTTAATCAAAACTTAAAGTACTGCTAATCTTTGGTTTATATTCCTAATTTACTTTTATAAAAATAGGAATTTATGAACTCAACGCTCGAAATAACAGATCGCGAATTTTTGATCAAACTGGACCGCTCAAAGTTCAATGTATCTTTTGTGAGGTCTTTACTAAAACTGGTGGAGTTTTCTAACCCGTCGGAAGACGAGTATATGATCCCTGACCGCCATATTCAACCCAGCCAGATTTACAATTCTGAGCCAGATTATTTTGGCAATATCGACGAAAAATAAAAGGTTTGGATGTTTACCATCCAAGCCTTTTTATAATTTTTTTTTAAACTTCATTATGTCATCTCGAACGATAGTGAGAGATCTTTTTGAACGATAACATGGCAACCTGTTCAAAAGGATTTCTCGTTAGCACTTCGAAATGACAACAATGTTTTTCTCTAAAAATTCCTATAACCGCCGCGCTGAACCTGCTGCTTATCCATTTGGGCCATCTGGCCTTTCATCATCTTAATTTGTTCGGCTAATAGCTTGTTTTTGTCTTCTTTAGCCGCTTCAGATAGGTATTGCTGAGCCTCACGCTTGTTGCGTTTAGCCATAGCTATTCCCGCTAAACTTAGTTTTGCTAAGGCAATATTATGAGACATGGTCATACCTAATTGCAAGGCTTTCTTAAAAAATTTCTCAGATTTCAAAGGCGCTTTGCGCGATTCAATTAAACCAATTAGCAAATTGTAGTAACCATGCTGTGCTTTAAAAAGTTGCTTTTCGTAATCAGTGATCTTTAACAACCACTTTTCCGCTTCTTCCGAATTTTCTTTACGCAAATGATATTGCGCTACCAGCATGTTTTCGTTATAAAAGAAAGTCAGCAATACTAAACCTCCCATTAAAAACACGAAAATTCCCCAGCCCCAAAAACCAAAGGCGCAAAGGGTAACACCCGCTCCCATAACTACACAGGCTATAATTAACCGAACAATATTCGACATCGTTTGTATTTTTGTATTAAAGTGCAAATATCCGTTTATTTATACGCTTAAGCAATTAACCGCACAAATATTTATATGGCTGTCGAAATAGAATCTTCCTGGTTAAAAATACTGCATAATGAGTTTGAAAAGCCCTATATGCTGCAGCTTAAACAATATTTAAAACAGGAAAAAGAAGCCGGACACAAAGTATACCCCAAAGGCACTGATATATTCAATGCCTTTAACCATACGCCGTTTACCAACGTCAAAGCCGTTATATTAGGTCAGGACCCTTATCATGGTGCTAACCAGGCCATGGGTTTATCTTTTGCTGTACACAAGGGCATACCAGTTCCACGGTCGCTGGCCAATATCTATAAAGAACTAAAAACTGATATACCGGGCTTTGAAATACCTAACCACGGTGACCTTACCAAATGGGCCGATCAGGGAGTGCTACTCCTAAATGCTACTTTAACGGTGCAAGCCAGCTTGGCTGGTTCGCATCAAAAAAAGGGCTGGGAAACATTTACCGATACCGTAATCCGCAAAATCTCCGAAGAAAAAGAAGGTATTGTATTTTTACTTTGGGGCCGCTTCGCACAAGCCAAAGCCGAACTGATAAATCAAACCAAACATCACATTCTTAAAGCGGCTCACCCTTCTCCTTTCTCTGCCGAAAGCGGGTTTTTCGGATGCCATCATTTCAGTAAAACAAATGAAATCTTAAAGAAAGAAGGCAAAGAAGAAATTGATTGGCAAATAGTTTAGTAGAATCAAGAATATAGAATCAGGATTTAGGATAGAAAAAAACCAATGTCTTTATTCTTGATTCTATAATCTTGACTCTATCACCTAATATTCCAGCGGTACAGTCGGTTCCTTTTTACTGGTGGACATGATCATCATGGTTTGGAAAGTTTTCACCACCGGGATGCGGCTTATTTTGTCCATGATCAATTGCTCATAAAGCTTAATATCGCGCACGTACACTTTCAGCAGAAAATCGCACTGGCCGGTAACGTGGTGGCATTCAGTTATCTCTTTTATTTTCTGAATCTCTTTCAAAAATATATCGATGGTATTGCTCTTGTGAAAATCGAGCGATACCTGTATAAAGGTTTTAATACCCAGTCCCAGTTTCTCTTCATCTACCAAAGCATGGTAACTCTTTATATACTGCGCATTTTCCAATTTACGTACGCGCTCTAATGTAGGTGCGGGCGACAACCCAATTTCGTTGGACAATTGGAGATTGGTGATACGTCCGTTCTCTTGGAGTATTTTTAATATTTGAAGATCAATCTTATCTAATTCAGCACCCATGTTTGCAAAGATAAATCAGTACGCCACAAAATAAAATTTTTTATTGATATAGATAAACAAAAGTTAATTCTTAATGTTTTAAAATTTAGACTTGTCTAAATTTTAGATTAGATTTGTATAAATGCACTCATTTACAGAAGAAAACTATTTAAAAACCATATACCATTTGCTTTGCGGTAACCAAAATGCCACAACAAATGATATTGCGGCAGCAGTTGGAACTAAGGCAGCTTCCGTTACCGATATGCTAAAAAAGCTCTCTGAAAAGAAGCTGATTAATTACGCACGGTATCAGGGAGTTACTTTAACTGCAGATGGCGAAAAAATTGCCTTGCACATTGTACGCAAGCACCGTTTATGGGAACACTTTTTAGTTGATAAGCTAAAGTTTAAATGGGATGAGGTGCATGAAATGGCCGAAGAACTGGAGCACATTTCATCGGTAGAATTAATTAACCGGCTGGACGAATTTATGGGCTGCCCGCAGTTCGATCCGCATGGCGACCCGATACCCGACACAAACGGACAGATCACGAATCAGCATTTACAACCGGCTTTAGCACTTTGCAAGGATCAAACCGGCACCATTGCCGGTGTGGCCAATCATTCCGCAACGTTTTTGCAATACCTGGAAAAAACGCAATTAACCATTGGCCAAACCATAACGGTGATCGAAGTAACGGATTATGATCTATCGGTTGTACTCCAAACCAACAAAAAAGAATTAAATATCAGCCGCGAAGTGGCAAAAAACTTATTAATACTTGTATGAGCACGGATAGTGAATCATTAGGCAGTGTACATGGCTCGGTTAATACCGAGGGAAAAACCGGCTGGCGCAAAGTCATGGCTTTTATTGGTCCGGCTTATTTAATTAGCGTGGGCTATATGGACCCTGGCAACTGGGCAACAGATTTACAGGCAGGCAGCCAGTTTGGCTACCGTTTGATATGGGTTTTGCTGATGTCGAACATTATTGCCCTGCTGCTGCAATCGTTAAGTGCGCGGCTGGGCATTGTACGCGGACTGGATATCGCACAAGCATCTAAAAAAACCTATCCACGCTTTGTAAACTTTTGCCTTTATATACTGGCGCAAATTGCCATTATAGCTTGTGACCTGGCCGAAATTATTGGCATGGCCATAGGTTTGCAATTGCTGTTTGACCTCCCTTTAATTTGGGGGGTATCTATTACCATGTTAGATACCCTACTGCTCCTATTCCTGCTAAATAAAGGCATGCGTAGGTTGGAAGGATTTATCGTGTCACTGATTTTTATTGTAGGATTATCGTTCCTTATTGAGATGATCATCGTAAAGCCCGATTTGCCCGAACTGGCAAGGGGATTCATCCCTACTACGTTAAATCATGATGCCTTATATATTGCCATTGGTATTATAGGGGCTACGGTAATGCCACATAACCTGTACTTACATTCGTCGTTAGTACAAACCCGTAAAATCGACCGTAGCGATACCGGCATCCGCAGTGCCATAAAATTTAATTTTTGGGATACTACCATTGCCTTGAACCTGGCGTTTTTTGTGAATGCTGCTATATTAATTTTAGCTGCCAGTGCTTTCTTCAGAAACGGTTATCACCAAATTGCCGAAATTGAAGATGCGCATAAATTGCTTAGCAATATATTCGGTCCGCTGGCACCCAAGCTTTTTGCTATTGCTTTGATAGCCGCCGGACAAAGTTCCACTATTACAGGAACCCTTGCCGGGCAAATTATAATGGAAGGCCACCTCAACCTGCGTATTGCCCCCTGGTTGCGCCGCTTGTTAACTCGCATGCTCGCCATTATCCCTGCTTTTTTAACATTGCTGTATGCGGGCGAAAATGGTTTAGGTCGCTTATTGGTGTTGAGTCAGGTGGTATTGAGCTTACAGTTAGGTTTTGCGGTGGTACCGCTGATCCATTTTACATCGGATAAGAAAACGATGGGTAAGTTTGCCAACAACACCCTGGTTAAGATTGCAGCCTGGGCCTGCGCTCTACTTATTGTAGTATTAAATGGCCGGCTGGTAATTGAAGAACTTAGCAAATGGAGTGCATCTAACCCGGATATGGGTTATGTAACGCGCTTTGTTATCGCCCCTCTGGCGGTGGGCGTAGGTTTGCTCTTGGTTTATGTATTTGTAAAACCCTTCTTCAGTAAACCTGTACGTGAGGTTGCTATACCGCACGGTATAGCATCGGCTATTAGTGAAATTGAAGAAGTAACCTATAAGCACATTGGTGTTACCATTGATTTTACCGACAACGATCAAACTTCTATAAAGCATGCTTTAAGGCAGGGTGGTAAAAGTGCGGCTTACACGCTTATTCATGTGGTTGAAACTGCCGGTGCACGTTACCATGGCACACAGGTTATGGATTACGAAACACAAAGCGATTTTGACAATATGCAGCAGTATGTAACGGCATTAAATGAGTTGGGATACAAAGCCGCATCGCGCATTGGTTATGGCAGCCGGGGCAATGCCATTGCCGGTATTGTGAACAAAGAAAACGTAGACTTCCTGGTAATGGGATCGCATGGGCACAAAGCGGTGAAAGATTTAATTTATGGCACCACTGTTGATACGGTAAGGCACCTGGTTAATGTGCCGGTACTGGTGGTTAAGGCTACCCAAAAATAATTTGCATATTTGCAGGCTCTGCTATGAACGATCAACTTTACATCAAAAATAAGAAAGCATATTTTGAATACTCGGTATTAGACGAGTATACAGCCGGTATAAAATTGCTGGGTACAGAAATTAAATCGATTCGCGAGAGTAAGGTAAATTTAGGTGATGCCTTTTGCACCTTCATTAACGAACAATTATATGTGCGCAACATGCACATTTCCGAATACACGCACGGTTCTTTTTACAACCACGAATACAAGCGCGACCGCGTGTTACTACTCAATAAAAAGGAGCTTAAAAAACTGAAGGCCCGTACCGAAGAGAAAGGCCTGACCATTATTCCCCTGGCTATGTTTATAAGTGAACGCGGCTTTGCCAAATTAAAAATTGGCCTGGCCCAGGGTAAGAAGACCTTCGACAAACGCGAAACCATGAAAGAGCGTGACACGAAGGTGGAGATGGATAGGGCGATGAAAAGATAATTTTTTGATGTCGGATTTCGAATGTTCAATTTCGAATTTAGCTGGGTTTTATTTCGCTTCAGATATTTGACAACATGAAATTCGAAATTGAACATTCGAATTTCAAAATTCAATTACCACGCTTTATCTCCTACCAGCGGTACAAATCTGAAGGTGTCAAGCACTACTTTTTCATAATCGTTTTCGGCTACCTTGAGAATAGTTATCATTTTCTGTTCCTTTTCGTCGCCCACAGGTATTACCAGTAGGCCACCCACATTAAGCTGACGGAGTAAAATTTCCGGAACGGTTGGTGCACCGGCAGTAACAATGATTTTATCGTATGGGGCATGGCTTTCAATACCTTTTGATCCATCTCCCAAAAAGAAGTGTGGATGATAACCCATATAGGGAAGTACCTGGATAGTGCGTTCGTATAACTTTTCCTGGCGTTCTATCGTGTATACCTGTGCACCTAATTCTAACAGTACGCAGGTTTGATAACCGCAACCGGTACCAATTTCCAGCACCTTTTGCCCTTTGTGAATGTGCAGCAATTCGGACTGGTAAGCTACCGTATAAGGCTGCGAAATAGTTTGCCCGGCACCTATAGGGAAAGCAATGTCTTTATAAGCCTGGTTCCAGAAAGTTTCGTCGAAAAAATAATGGCGAGGCACTTTATTAATGGCCTGCAGTACCTGCTCATCTTCAATTCCTTTCTTTTTAAGCAGTTCTACTAACCTTTTACGGGCACCTTTTTCGCGGTAATTATCTATAAACTTGTAAGCCATTTCTACAACAAATCTAAGCTAAAATTGACCATTTGGGAATTAACAATTGAAACTTGCAGACGTTGGGCCTTTAACAATTTGGCTATAAGCCCTGTAAAATAAATACTGGTTCCCATCTGTGAATACTTGTCACTTGCTGTTACGTTCCGCCATATAAAAACGTATGGATGTTAAACTAATCACAATATGAAAAAATATATACTGCCTAAACTAATAGTCCTGCTCTGCACCTGTTTCATTACATCAGCCTGTAAAAAAGAAATTATTTACCAGGACGAGCGCCCCGACCAGTTAGAGGCCATTGCAACAGTTATTAATAGCGGAAGTCCTGCCCTGGATGGCTGTGGCTGGCTTATAAGAATTGGAAAGACCGACTATAGTCCCGATAACTTGCCTGAAAACTTCAAAGAAAGCGGCATTAACGTTAAAATAGAATATACGGTTTCGGATGCAGATTTCGTTTGTGGATGGGGGGCGAAACTAGAATACATCCACCTGTACGATATTAAGCGCTAAGCTTTAATAAGGATCAACATCGGGCTGTATAATACAGCCCTTACTGAGTTTAGTAGTTTGAAACTGCAGTATAATGTCGCGGATAACAGCTTTTACTTTCACTATCGAAACGCCGTCTTTCTCAAATTTGAGCATGATAGATTTGATGTAGAAGTTACGAATACGGCTCACCAGCGGGTATTCGGGACCTACCACCCTATCACCGAAATGCTTGCGTAACTCAACAGCCAGGTATTCGGCTTGGTTGTACAGCTTTTCGGCATCCTTATGCTTAATATCCATTTGAATAATGCGGTAGAATGGCGGGTATTTAAAACTTTTGCGCTCTTCTATTTCGGTTAAATACAACTCTTTGTAATCATTACGAATCACCTGATCAATTACCCGGTGCTCCGGATTATAGGTTTGTATCACCACCTTACCCTGCTTTCCTCTGCGCCCTGCCCTGCCGCTTACCTGAGCCAGCATTTGAAAGCTGCGCTCGTTAGCACGGTAATCGGGGTATTTAAGTAAACTATCGGCATTAATTATACCGATGACCGTAACGTCCGAAAAATCAAGGCCTTTGGCTACCATTTGTGTGCCTACCAGTATATCGATACGCTTCTCTTCCAAATCATTCAACAGGTTTTGGTAAGCGTTGCGGGCGCGGGTAGTATCCAGGTCCATGCGGGCTATGCGGGCTTCGGGTAACAATATTTGCAACTCGTCCTCAATTTTTTCGGTACCAAAGCCCTTATACTCTAAATGCGCTGAACCACAGGCCGGGCAGGTACTTAGCGATTCCTCTTTATAGCCGCAGTAATGGCAATGCAAATGGCTGCTGCTTTTGTGATAGGTTAAGCTCACATCACAATTAATACAGCGCGGTGTAAAGGCACAGACCCTGCATATCAATACCGGTGCATACCCACGCCGGTTTTGAAACAGAATAACCTGCTCTTTATTAGCTATAGCCGCCTCGGTATCGCGCATGAGCACACTGGTGAAGTGCGATTGCATGCTCTTGCGTTTCATTTCCTCAGTGATGCTCACTACTTCAATTTCGGGCAAGCTCACACCACCGTAACGCTCATTGAGCTCTACCAAACCAAACTTGTTTGTACGCGCATTAAAGTACGATTCGAATGATGGCGTAGCAGAGCCCAGCAGCACTTTGGCATGGTAACGGTTTGCGAGGTAAATGGCGGCATCACGGGCATTGTATCGTGGAGCGGGGTCAAATTGCTTGTAGGAAGTTTCGTGCTCCTCATCAACAATCACTAACCCCAAATTATCAAATGGCAAAAAAACTGACGACCTTGCCCCCAGCACCACTTTGTATTCGTGGTTTAATACCTTTTGCCAAACCTCTACCCGCTCATTATCATTAAACCGAGAATGATAAACACCGATATCGTTACCAAAATACTTGCGCAGGCGTTCAATAACGTGGGTGGTTAACGCAATTTCAGGCAATAGGTATAATACTTGCTTGCCAGCTTGTATGGCTTCTTCCACCAGCCTGATATAGATCTCAGTTTTACCCGATGAGGTTACGCCGTGCAGCAGAATCACTTCCTTTTCCTTAAATTGCTGCTTTAAGTCATCGAGCGCCACCTCCTGTGCATCACTCAATTTAAAAGTGGCCGACTCGCTAAAATCTTCATAGTATAGCCGACTTACATTTTTATCTTCTATATAAAAAATTTCCTTATCGGTCAGCGCTTTAATTACGGCGGCACTGGCACCGCTGGCTTCCATCAAATCGTTTTTAGAGATTATCTTTTGCTCGCGAGACAGCTTTATATAAGCCAGTAAGGTATCAGCCTGCTTTGGGGCACGACGCTCCAGTTCAGCAAAAAGTTCGCGGCGCATGTCGGCATCATCATATAAAGAGTTTAGCCTGATGTAACTGCGTTTACGAGGTTTGTAACGTTCGCTTACCTCTTCCGATATGTGAATAATGTTCTTATCGAACATTGATTTTAGTACCGGCATCACAATTTTTTGACCCAGCAGCTTTACAATATCGCTTACGCTTAATATAGGTTGAATATCCAGCGCATCTACTATCAAAAATTCCTTATCGTGTAAAACCGAGCGGTCAATCTCACCATCGGGGTTAAGCATAATACGGGTTTCGCTCGCAAGCTTGAGAGCCGAAGGCAATGCGGCAGCCATTACCTCACCTGTGTTGCACAGGTAATAATCGGCCATCCATTTCCAAAAATCCAGTTGCTGTTCGGTTACCACAGGGCGGTCGTCCAGTACTTCCATCAGGTATTTAGCCTGGTATTTTTCGGGAGCCTCCTGGGTTATTTCTTTTATGATTGCCGTATACAATTTGCTTTTGCCAAACTGCACCACTACCCTTTTGCCCACAGCTACCGCATCGTTCAGTTCAAACGGAACGCGATACGTGTAGTTTTTGGAAATGGCTAAGGGTAATATTACCTCTGCAAAAAGTGTTATCCGTTCGGAGTATTTGTTTTCGGCAAATTCTAACATATTAGTTCTCTTTCCGGGCAGCCAAAGCTAATGTAACCCAGCCGGATATAAACAGCAATCCGCCTACAGGAGTTATAGGGCCTAAAACGTGTAACCAGTTCCATTGCAAGATACTGCTGCACGCCAATAAATATAATGAGCCAGAAAAAAATACGATACCAAAGGTGAACAGCCAGTAGCTGGCGTAAGTAAGTCCGCTATTAACACGGTTAAGAGCTGCCAGGAATAATAACGCAAAAACATGATAAAAATGATACTGCACCGCCGTTCCCCACGTTTGTAGTTGCAGGGGAGAAAGTCTGGCTTTTAAGCTGTGGGCACCAAAAGCACCGGTTATAACGGCCAGCATGCCTAATATGGCAGCAGTAGTAATTATTCTTTTATTCATGTAAACGTATAATTCAGCTAATTTAGCCAATTGCAAGTATTACTTTATTGGCACAAGGTAAAAATCTACATTTGCCTCATTCAAATATTATGAAACGACTGATTATTATCACCTTACTTTTACTGGCGGCCACAGTGGTAATAACGGTTAAATATTTTAGCAATCTAAACCCGCCTGGTAAGCGTACCAGTCAGGCCATCACCAATATTCCACCATCGGCCGCATTTATATTTGAGTTTAGCAACGATGGTAGTTTTTCGGATATGTATGCCAAGAGCGAACTATTTACGGCCATTACAGGTAAAGCAAAAATGAATGAGCTTCATGCTTTACATAATACGCTGCTCAACAACACGTTGCTAAAGCCATTCTTCGACGATCAAAACATTTTTATATCTCTTCACCCTCAACTGATTGATAGTCTTGATTACCTGATCACACTTCCATCCAAAGTTCACCTTAACCAGGAAGCTATTGATCAACTCAAGCAGAACAAAACGGGTTTTATTGTTAAAACCATCAGTGTATTGGGTAAAAGCTGTTATGAACTCACCATTGATTCTTTAAACCGCCACTTTTATTTGGCCGAAAAAGGAGCTGATGTTTGGGCGGGAAGCTTTTCGATGCCGCTATTGCAAGAAAGTTTGAAATATGTACCTAAGGATAAAAGCAACCTCATCCTGTTGCCTGCACAACAAGGCGGCACCCTGGGTAATCTTTACGTTAGCTATGCACAATTGCCACCGCTGCTCTCACAACTATATAAAAGCGGCCGTGAAGATGCCTGGAAGCTTTTGCAGTTAATGCCGGCTACTACGGCCATAAGCTTAAATTATAAAAGTGATGCGCTGATGTTTAATGGTTTTACTACGCTCAATAAAAATGTATCGAGCTATGTAAGCTTATTTGCAGGTATGAAACCGGTTGACAATGATTTAAAAGACCTGTTTCCCGTTACTACTGCTTATAGTAACAGCTATGCAGTGGATAACGTGAAGCACTTTTTAACCCTTTTAAGTAAATGGCAAAAAAAGACAGGTCTTAACAAAGACGGCTCAAAGCTTTTCAACCAAATTAAAGCGGAAACTGGTGTACAAATTAATAAAGAGTTTAACAACCTGCTGGATAATGAATTTGCGGTGGTTACTACCCGTTTCCAGGAAAAGCTGGGAATTGTTAAGTTAAAAAATGGTGCCCTGCTTAAACCGTTCTTTAACAACATTAGTACAATGGTTGATGAGGAGATGGGACAGTTAAACTTTAATCAGGTCCCTTTGTTTTTATTAGGTGATGTAATGGCACCTTTTAGGAGGCCATACTTTATTATATTAGATAATTACCTGGTTATAGCCAATACCCCGCGCGAATTGAGCAATTATAAAGAGAACTATCTGAACAATTCTTTTTTAAGCAAGGGCGACGAATATGTTGAGTTTAACAACCTGCTTGCCCAGCAAAGTAATATTTGCTTTTTTATTAACTTTAAAAATGCTGGTAGCGTTTTGAAACGTACCTTAAAGTCTGACTACGTAAAGGCTTACCAACAAGAGCCCGGCTTTAAAAGCTATTATGCAGCTGCGTACCAGTTATCGGGATCGGACAAGGAATTTTACACCAACCTATGTCTCAAATTAAATACGCCCGATAGTGTTTCAGTGGCCAGGTAAAAATTTATAAAAAAGTTGGTTGTAACATTTTGAGATAAATATTACACCTATATTCACACCAAATATTGCTATCCCTAATGAATAAGATACTGATTAGTTTACTGCTAATTTCTATTAGCCTAACGGGCTATGCTCAGCGTTTCAGTCAATACAATACCGGTACTTTGTATGATTCGTTCGAAAACCCTTCGCAAGCGGCTTTTATCCCTGATTCCAGCAGACAATTTGCCATTAATATTATACCCAATTTTACGTTAAATACTTACCTGAAGGGTAATGCACAATACACCCTGAAATCACGCTTGTTTTTAGGCCGATATGATAATAGCGCCGTTACAGTGGGACAAAATCAGTATAATAATGTTTTGGCCAATGTAAACGTATATGTTGGTATGATAAAAATGTTCACCAGTTTAAGCGGAAAGCAAGAAGTTGGACTCTCCTACCAGATCAAGGCAAACGGGCGTGGCCAGGTTACCGATGAAACGATTGCTTTATTGGATGGAATTAGGAAATTTGATAAAAGCAGCTATACAGACATCTTTAATAACAAAGCGTTTTACGAATCTTTTCACCAGTTCAGCATTACCTACCGCGAAAAAGTTACCCGTACGCTTTCTTTTGGTGTTAAGTTAAGTGCATTAGCGGGTATAGCTTATCAAAAAGTAAATATCGTGCAATCGAACATTACTTTTAATAAGCAACAAGATGCAGCATTTTTGGCTATGCGTGGGCTGTTTCAAAGTACTTATGCTTTGGGTGAGTTTCATAAGCGCGATCTCCTTCCTTCTTTTGATCACCCGGGAGCCGCTGTTAGCTTCGGTGCAACGCTGGTGGGTCCGGCTGGTATAATTATGCAGGGTAATATAAAAGATTTAGGTTTTATACGCTGGGGTGCCAACGCCACAACCTATTATGTTGGCAATAACGTACCGCCAGTACGTATTAATGGCCTGTCTACACCTCAACGCGAAACTAACGTTACCAATGCTTTAACCAATTTGTTTGAAAGAAGGCCTCTAACCGGCGCATTTTATAAGCCCATTGTAGGACGTGCCGAATTTTCGGCAGCTAAAAAATTCATGTTTGGTTCAATCACTTACTTGCCAACAGCCATCGTATCGAAACAAGTTTACGGCTATGGTACCGCTATGGCTTTGGTAAATCAGTTAGATTTTGGCGGCATAGGAGCTTCTTTAAGCGGTATATACAATGAAGATAACCTGTTTGATATGGGCCTGCAGGTCATGTACAAAAAGCCAAATTTTGAGTTTTTTGTTGGCAGCGAACAGTTGGGAAAAACATTTAATTTAAACAGCGCCCGTGGAGATAACGAAAGTGCGATTACTAAAACCATGTCGCACTCGGGCGGAAACGTTTACCTGGGCTTTTCGTTTAAATTTGGAAAACGTATAGAACGCTGGAAGAACGAAGGCTATTATTATAACGGCTCGGAACAAGGCCCGCTTGGCCGTGCATGGAATAAAGCATTTAATAAGTAGTTGGATTAACTTCAAATTTGGTCATACTGAACTTGTCTCAGCACCTCATTATAAAGGTAGTTAAGAAGATTGTCTGGCATGTGAGATGCCGATATTCATCGGCATGACTGGTACACACCATAAATAGCTATGCACCCGCCTTTTTACCCGCAATAAAATCTTTCAGGTAAAACGGTTCGTAGTACGCTATATCTTTAAACTGCTGTGCGTTAAAAGCTATAGCAGCACCATGGGTAAGGTGTATGGCCGAATTGATAAAGTCGGTATCAAAACTTGCATTTGAGTGTCGGCTTAAAATCTCCTGGCACTTAGCAGCACCATCTCCAAAAAAAAGTATTTTCTCATCCAGCAAAAGGTCGGCGAAGCTATGCTCGTCGATAATTTCGGCTGATGTAGGACGAACACGGATTCCCTTATTATCGAATAAAGCTGTATAAACCTCCATACGACGGGCATCTATCATGGGGCATAACAGCATGTCTGATTCTGCAATTTGTGCAACCATACCATCGGCCATTGCCTGTAGTGTTTCTACAGCTACAAGTGGCTTATCTAAACCATAGCACAAACCCTTGGCAGTTGATGCGCCTATGCGTAAACCAGTGTATGAACCGGGTCCACTACTCACGGCAACAGCATCCAAATCGGCATAGGTTTTACCGGCAGCTGCAAATATTTCTTCGATAAAAACAGTGATTACCTCAGCATGTACATTGCGTTGGTTAAGCTCTTTAACAGCCAATACATTTCCGTGTTGCACAAGTGCAACCGAACAGGCAGTGGTAGCAGTTTCTATTTGCAGCAGTAAACTCATTTTATATTTGTTAAGGTACAGGGTCGGGTCCGTGGCCACCCCAAGGATGGCAACGGCCTATGCGTTTTAATGTCAACCATCCGCCTTTAAACGGGCCATACTTTTTTATGGCCTCTACACCATAATGCGAGCAAGTAGGCGTAAAACGACATGAAGCACCTAAAACCGGTGACAAAACCACCTGGTAAACTTTAATGAGCGCTAAAAAAATAGCGCTTAAACCTGCATTAATCAGTTTTAAGATGGCTTGCATTAATCTGTTCACTTAGTTGAGTCAGCAATTTAACCATCTTTTTATCCATTAAAGTAAAGTCGTTTATTTCTTTACCAATGTAATTGATGGATAAAATAATTTGCAGATCCTGCTCTTGCAAAGGTTGATACAGTAACTCTTCTTTATGCAGCCTGTAAGCTTCGCGGGTACGGCGCTTGATCAAATTACGGTCTACCGCACGTTTGTACCGCTTTTTTGCAACAGCAAAAACCACCTGTACAACAGCTGGCTGAGTGGTAACGGCTTTAAGCCACGACACCCTGAACGGATAGCACAAAAAGGAAGAACCGCTACTAAAAAGCTGTTCTAAAAGCCTTTTATTACATAGCCGTTCCTCCTTCTTAAAAGTATACATTATTGCTTAACTGGTAAACCGAAAACATTAAATAACGGCACCAACCCCGTTACGGGAGCAAGCAACCAGTATTATGCTTTGTGACGACGCTCGTCAGAAACTGATAATCTTGATCTTCCTTTAGCTCTTCTTGCAGCTAAAATTCTTCTGCCGTTAGCAGTAGACATGCGCTCACGGAAACCGTGTTTGTTTCTTCTTTTACGTTGAGACGGCTGAAACGTTCTTTTCATGATTGTTATATTGTAGTATTGTTATTCCTTAAAAACGGGAGTGCAAATTTAGCGTTTATATTTTATTTTTCAAATATAATTATTAACATTCCGCATTGTGGATTTCGCTCGCTAATTTAGAACTATTAAATATTAGTTATGAAATACTTTACCTTCTTAATGCTATTGTGCCTGCCGGCTTTAACGATGGCGCAGAGCAATTATAAGATCTACAATACCGCCACACAAAAGATCGCTACGCTTGATGATATTATTAACGATATGGCCAAAGCCGATGTGCTATTCTATGGTGAAGAACATAACGACTCGGTTGGACATGCTATTGAGTTAGCGTTATTTACCAAGCTGGTAGAAAAGTATCAAACCAAAGCGGCACTATCGTTAGAGATGTTTGAGACAGATACCCAACCCATACTTAACGAGTACCTGGCCGATTTGATCCGTGAAAAAAACCTTATTAGTGATGCCCGCGCCTGGAACAACTATAAAGACTACCGCCCCTTGGTTGAACTGGCCAAGCAAAAGCACCTGCCTGTAATAGCGGCCAATGCACCCGCCCGTTACACCAACCGAGTTACCCGCCTTACCCTTAAAAGCCTTAACCAGTTAAGTGCCACAGCTAAAACTTACCTGCCACCCCTACCAGTTGATACCGCAAGCGGCCCCTATTACGATAAGTTTGTAACCATAATGGGCGGCCATGCTAACATGGGCGGCATGAACATTTATCAATCGCAAAACCTTTGGGATGCTACCATGGCCTGGTCTATTGCAAAGCATTTGAAAGCCAATTTGGGCAGTAAAATCATGCAGGTGAACGGTGGCTTCCATAGCGAAGACAAACTGGGTGCTGCTGCCCAGTTAAAAAAGTATGCCCCAACCGCTCGCATCATCAATATTGCCGCATATGCCGACGAAAAGTTTAATGAAATTGACTGGAGTAAATACAGTAAAAGCAACAACTACATTATTATAACCGACGGTACACTGCGCAAAAGCTTTTAAGCTTTTGCGGCTAATATATCGCGTATTTCGGCCAGTAATATTTCTTCTTTAGTTGGAGCAGGTACTACAGTTGGTGCCACGGCTTCTTTCTTTTTAAAGTTGTTAATGGCCTTTATAAATAGGAAAAGTGCAAAAGCAACTATTATAAACGAAATAATTTGGGACAAAAAGTTGCCATATTTAATGGCCGTTCCCGGTACAACCAGCTGGCTCAGGTTTGATAAATTAGCTGCTTTAAGGGCAGGAGTTAGTATGGCCGGAGTAATAATATCTTCTACCAGTGAGCTAACAATTTTACCAAAAGCACCGCCTATTACTACAGCAACGGCTAAATCTAATACATTGCCCTTAACGGCAAATTCTTTGAACTCTTTTAAGATCGACATAGCGGAAAGTATTTAGTTTATACAAGCTAAGTTACCATTTAAGCCTGCACATCAAAATTTTTCTTTCCGAAAAACAATTCTCAAGGTTTGGCATTAACCAATTATCAAACTCATTTTACTTTTTGTTTAATAACGCCTATTGATGTATTTTTGGCGTACTCTACGATATGTTAAAACAGAATCTTCAACAAAAACTTTTACAAAAGCTTTCGCCTCAGCAAATTCAATTCATTAAGCTGTTACAGGTACCTACTGTATCGCTCGATACCCGTATTAAGGAAGAATTGGAAGAGAACCCTGCGCTTGAAGATCTGAGCTTGACTAACATGACTGAGCCGGAGGAGCAATACCCTGACCGCGATCCTGAAGATGATTATTCATCGAGTAGTGAGGAAAGCAATGATTACGACGAATTTAACATAGACGATTACCTGCAGGACGATAACCTGAATGAGTATGGCTCGCGCTACGACCAAAACGGCGACGATGAAGAAGAGCGTAAAGAAATGCCTATTGCTATCCAAAGTTCTTTTTTCGAGAATTTGCAGGCACAGCTGGATCTGTTGCCGCTGGATGACAAAGATTTCCGCATCGGGCAGCAAATTATAGGCAGTTTAGATGATGATGGTTACCTGAGAAGACCTATCATGTCGTTAACGGATGACCTGGCTTTTTCGCAAAACGTAATGGCTGAGGACGAAGAGGTGGAAGAAATGCTGAAAGTAATTCAAAGTTTTGATCCTCCTGGTGTAGGTGCCCGCAGTTTGCAGGAATGTTTGCTGATCCAGCTACGCCGCAAGGATATTAACGATCCTATCATTAAAAAGGCTACGCTGGTAGTTGAACATTACCTGGACGAATTTACGCGCAAGCATTACGATAAGCTTGAAAAATCGCTTAACCTGAACTCTATTGAGCTGCGTGGTGTAGTGAACGAAATATTGAAACTTAACCCTAAACCGGGCGACTCCAACGAGGTTAATACCAAGCAGCACCAGGTTATACCAGATTTTCATATCAGTAATAATGATGGGGTTCTTATCCTTACACTGAACTCTAAAAACGCTCCCGAATTACGCGTAAGCCGCTCTTACCAGGAAATGTTTGAGCATTATGATAAGGCTTCACAACGCGATAAAAAGATGAAGGAGGCTGTGCAATTTGTTAAGCAGAAACTCGATTCGGCCAAATGGTTTATTGATGCTATTAAGCAACGCCAGCAAACGTTGTTGAAAACCATGAACTCCATTATGCAGTACCAATACGAATTCTTTTTAACCGGCGACGAAAAAAATCTGCGCCCTATGATCTTAAAAGACATTGCCGACCGTATAGGAATGGACATATCAACTGTATCGCGTGTGGCTAACTCCAAATATGTACAAACCGAGTTTGGCACTTTCCTCCTTAAGTCATTCTTCTCTGAGGCTATTCAAACCGAAAGCGGTGAAGAGGTTTCAAACAAAGAGGTTAAGAAAATTTTGGAAGAGCACATTGGCGGCGAAGACAAACGCCATCCCCTGGCAGATGAAAAACTAACTGATATCCTTAAAGAGCAAGGTTACAATATTGCACGGCGTACCGTAGCAAAGTACCGCGAACAAATGAACATTCCGGTAGCTCGCTTACGTAAAGAATTGTAGTTTTTCGGTTATTGAATTATTGACTGTTCGCTTCCGCTAATACTCAATAATTCAACAATTACTTCCGACTACAATTTTTTCCAGCAGCGTCTGATCTTCTCTATCATCTATGACTGAGCCTTTAATGTAAAACACATTTGCTTTTTACTGGTCAAAAAGTTTTTTCGCTCATGCTCTTCTTCTTGCACAAATTTATTTAAAATCATTATAGGACATGGTTTTAACTACCGGTTAACCACACGTATATTTCATTAAAAACAATTGTTATCAAGCATAATAATCATTTACTTTACTATATGGAACCAAATCCAACACATTCAGCCAGCCCCGAAGTGATTAAAGATCATTTTGTACATCACCTGAACAGGGTGTATTATGGTAAAAAATACCTATACAAACACCTGCCCGATCTTAACGAACTTTCTTCATTTAAAAAGCTGAAACAAGGCTTGCAAGAAGTGTGGGAAGATGTTGGCAAGCAGGTAAAACGTATTCAAAAAATATATGATTTGCTGGATGCCCAACCTGCACCAGAAAATTGTGTACCCATAATTGCTGTATTTAAGGATGCCTTTGAACCGCAGGAATATGAAGTTGAGACCTGCCTGCTGAACGATATAGATATTATACTTTACCTGCAGTTATTAGAGCACATCAATATTACTTCGTACCGGATGTTGAAGATATTAGCTGGTACTTTGGGCCATGCTGAGGTTGAACAGTTATTATTGGAAAGCCTGGATGAATCGAGCGATAATGATAAGCTATTTGTAATGATAGCCGACGAATATGTAGAACGGGGAATAAAATCCATTTCATAAAAAAAGCCTTTAGCAATGTGCTAAAGGCTTTTCTATTATATATATAATGCTTATGCGTTTTGGATAGAGCTGTTTAAATCATCAGACTCACCTTTGAACTTAGATTTAGCTTCGTCGTAAGATTCAGCAGCATATTCTTTAGCATCGTTCAGTTTACCTTCAGCTTCTTCTTTATAGTCAGACAGGTTTCCTAAAACACCATTAAACTTAGTTTTAGCTTTGTCAACCAATGTATTGCCATATTCCTTTACGTCGTCGGCAGTAACTTTTGCTTTGTCTTTAGTTTTTTCAACTAAATCGTTAACGTAGTCGGCAATGTCTTCTCTCAGTTCCGAACCACTTTCAGGCGCTAACAATAAACCTATAGCTGCACCAGCTGCAGCACCTACTAAAAGTGCTGCAATAATTTTACTTTGATCTTTCATGTTATGTTCTTTTTAGTAGATGATATATGCAATAACGTTTTTTTTGTACTACTGTTTAACTTTTATAAAAAAAGTTTGACGTAGTAGTTTGATGCACGTGCTGCAATAGTTTATTTAATTAGGCCGTTACAAACTGTCGGCGTGCAGCGGTAACGTAAAATAAAATACAGAACCTTTGTCTTTTTCACTTTCAACCCAAACATCGCCGTTATGCCTTTTTACAATTTCGGCAGCTACATACAAACCAATGCCAAAGCCCGAAAACGTTTGCTCGTTACGCCCTTCAACCCGGTAAAAACGATTAAATATCTTAGGTTGTTCTTCGGGCTTAATGCCAATGCCATAATCCCGCACTGCTATTTTCACATCACTATCTGAAGTATCCATGCTAACGTCAACCCGGTCACTTTCGGGCGAGTACTTAATAGCGTTAGTTAAAAAGTTTGTAATTACCTGGGCAATGCGGTCGCGGTCGGCATGTATAATGCACTGCTCTTCTTTAGGCAAGTAAATAATAGTATGCTGCTTGGCGGTATGCTGTACTTCCTCAATTGTTTCCCTTAATAAATCATTAAGCGTGAATGGTTCGCTGTTTAAGCTTAAACGACCGCTTTCCATTTTCGATACGTCGAGCAAATCGGTTATAAGCCGGGTAAGCTTGTTAATTTGCTTGTTAACCGTAGTTAACGATTTCATTAAAAAATCGTCTTCGGCATTATTCTTATAGATGTTAAGCAAAAGCTGAATATAGGCTTTAATAGATGTAATAGGCGTTTTCAATTCATGACTGGCCATGCCAATGAAATCATTTTTCACCTGCTCGTGGTCTTTCATCTCCGTTATATCCATTCCCGAACCTATATAACCTTCAAAGGTTTCATCAATGGCAAAACGTGGTACACCCTTCATACCTATCCAGCGGTAGTCTCCGGCTGAGGTCAACATCCGGTACTCCAGGTAAAACTCCTGTCGCTTGTCAAAAGCCCGCTTATAACAATCCAGCACCATTTCCCGGTCATGCTCATGAACTAAGTTACTTTGCAAAAAATCAGTGTCCGAAAGCAGCTGCACCACATTGGCAAATTGCATCCAGCTTTTATTAAGGAAAGTGGTGTGCTTATCGGTTCCGGTCATCCATATCAATACCGGTGCCGAGTCGGCTATATTCCTGAAACGTTCCTCACTATCTTTCAGCAACTGTTCCGATTTCTTACGCTCGGTTATATCCATGCACGATCCTACGTAGCCAGCAAAATCGCCGTTAGGCAAATGTCGTGGTTTACCCGTAGCAGCTACCCATTGTGTACGTCCATCACTTCGTAATACCCTAAAATCAACATCATATTGCCGTTTACGGTTCACGTCCCTTATATAGCTGCTTATTACTCGGTCGCGGTCATCATGTAACACATATTCTATCCAGCCGCGGCCAAGGTGTGCTTCATAGGGTTGTCCGGTCCAGTCTATCCAGGTATGATTTACAAAAGTTATATTTCCTTTAGTGTCAACAGTCCATAAAGCGGTACCGGCGGCATCGGTTATATCTTTAAATAGTAATTGCTGTGCAGCTAATTCCCTTTGGGCTAAAACTTTAGCTGTAACATCAAACCCCATAATCATCACACCATCAATACCCCCCTGCTGATTGCAATAGGGCGAAAAAATGAAGTCAAAAAATGATTCTGTTGCGTCTACGTCACCATTGGGCTTTACTTGCACGCCAAATTCATAGCTCTGAACAACTTCACTAGTATCGTAAACCTGCTCCACTCTTTCGTAAAAACAGTTTCCTAATTCGGGCCAGGCCTCCCGCATAGGCTTATTAAGTACATCGCGAGATCCCCAAAGATTTTTAAATAAAGGATTTACAAGCTCACAAACGCCTTCGCGCCAACGCAAAATTGCTATCAGGCTTTGTGCCTGCATTAAAAGGCGCTTAAGCTGGTTGTCGGTTTGGTAAAAACTACCGGCAGAATAATCGGTTTCTTCTGTTTCTGATAACATAACATGGAAGCGAAAACTAATTTCACCATTAAATTACAGATTAGCAACACTTACCTAAAAATATTTCAACTAGCTATATCTTAACAAAGCGTTTATCCGTAAAACTGAATGCTCTAAGCAATTAGGCACTTTATTAGATAATTATAGGCAGTTATTAATGAATTTAATATTTTTACCTTTGGAGCATTTAAGCAGATTAACTATTGGCTATGTTAAACCAACAGCAAAACATATAACACGCTAATTTGCAAATTACAATTACATCATTATTTACCTTAAAAAGTCTTCCGATATAATCCTGTTTAATGAGTGATTACCAATTAGATTTAACTAACTGCGACCGTGAACCCATTCATATTCCGGGTAAGGTGCAATCGCATGGTTTTTTATTGGCTGTTGATAGCAAAGCTGTTATACATTATGCCAGTGAAAACATATCGAATTTTTTACCGGTTGAGGCAAGCAGTTTATTAGGCAAAGATATTGCCGAACTGGAGATTTTATTGCAACAGGAAGAAGGCACTGGCCTAATTAACCAAATGCTGCAATTAGGCCGTCATGTTAAAGGATTTGAAACCATAAACCCGGTACGTTTAGATATTGAAGGCAATAGCTTCAACCTCATTATGTCGCAAACGGGCGACTACTACCTGCTGGAGTTTGAACCCAACGATACCGATATTGAGTTCGATATACAGAAAACTATAGGCAAATCGGTATCAGAAATGCTGGCAGGTAAACAGTTAAAGCAATTGCTGGATAACGCTGCCCAACAGATCAAAAACCTGATTGAGTACGATAGGATCATGATCTACAGGTTCTTGGAAGACGGCCATGGTGAGGTTATAGCCGAAGTAAAAGAGGATCACCTCGAACCATTTGTAGGCCTGCACTACCCTGCCAGCGACATCCCCAAACAGGCGCGCGAACTATACAAAATAAACTTAACCCGTATTATAAGCGATGTAAATACCGAGGCATCACCTATAATTACCCTATCGACCAATGGTGATGCCCAACCGCTCGATCTTAGTCATTCGGTACTACGGGCCGTGTCTCCTATCCATATTCAGTATCTCAAAAATATGGGTGTGGCTTCCAGCTTTAGTATCTCCCTCATTTATCGCGATGAGTTATGGGGATTAATTGCCTGCCACAATTATACGCGTCGCTTTATCAACTTTAAGGCCCGTGAGGCGAGCAAACTAATAGGTCAAATTATATCATCGGCGCTTGAATATAAGCAAGATGAGGAAATCAGCGTAAAGAATGCCGACTACAAAGCCGCTTACAATACGCTTTCACTCATATTACGTAATGGTGAGAACGTGGCTTTTGCCATATCGGGCCATAATACTACCATATTGGATATGGCAGATGCCAGCGGCGCAGTTATTGTTTATGAAGGTAAAATAACTCAGCTGGGCGAAACGCCAAATACAGAACAGTTGCAAGCGTTAGTGAGCTGGTTAAAACTTACCATGGTTGACCGGGTTTACTACACGCACAAATTACCAGAACTTTATCAACCCGCTAAAGCATATAGTGCGGTAGCCAGCGGATTGCTGGCATGTGCCCTCTCTAAAGAATTAGGCGAATTAATTATATGGTTTAAACCCGAACAGATAGCTACTATTAAATGGGCAGGCAACCCCGAAAAGCCGGTGGAAATCACGAATGACGGCATTATGAACCTTTCGCCACGCCGATCTTTTGACGTTTGGTCGCAAACGGTAAAGTACACGTCATCCCGCTGGACGCAGGAAGAAATATCTAACGTGTTAAAATTACGGGAGGAAGTAGTGTTTGCTATTAGCAGGCAAGCCAATGAGATACGTATGCTTAACGACAAGCTCAAACTGGCATATGAAGAGTTGGATACGTTTAGTTTTACAGTTTCGCACGACCTGCGTACGCCGTTATCTACTATTAAAAACTATTCGGAACTTTTACTGGAATCGAATACCAGTTTAGATGATGAAGCCCGGCGCATACTTAAAAAAGTAATTGGCGGTGCTGATAAGCTTAATTTTTTAATTAAAGAAGTTCTAAACTATTCGAGAGTTGGCCGGGCCGAAATGGACTACAGCCAAATTGAAATGAGCGACCTGATTGAAGACATTAAAAACGACTTAGTTGTAGCATTTAATGCTCAAAACCTGTTATTTGAGGTTGGTGATACTCCCGCTATTTATGGCGACCGAACAATGATTACTCAGGTATTCACCAATTTACTAAATAATGCTATCAAGTATTCAAGCCTTTCCGATCCGCCAAAAGTAAGAATTGAAGGTAAGGAAACCGATAGTGAAACCATATACTCTATAACCGATAATGGTGTTGGAATTGATTTAAACTACTATAACCGTGTATTTGACCTATTTAAGCGAATGGATAATGTGCGTAAGTTTGAGGGAACAGGTGTTGGCCTGGCCATCGTAAAACGTATTATAGATAAGCACAATGCCCGTATATGGATAGAGAGTGAACTGGGAGTTGGCACGATATTTTATGTAGCATTCAATAGAAAACAATCATAATGGCAGTTCCGGATATTTTATACGTAGAAGATAACGAAGATTTTATTGACGTTGTAGAACGTGCTATTGTACAGATAGATGGCAAAACCGTTATGCATACTATTGAAGACGGTGCCTTAGCTCTGATTACATTAGATAAGATGGTGGAAAACAAGGCTAAACCACGCTTAATTCTAATTGACTTAAATCTTCCCGGCCTTTCGGGTTTGGATCTGCTCAGAAAAATTAAAGAAACGCAGGCTTTACGTTATGTGCCTACCATCATATTCTCCACTTCCGATAATCCTAAGGATATTCGCACCTCTTTAGAATTTGGCGCTAACGCTTACGTTACCAAGCCATTAGGTTATACTAACTTGGTTAAATGCCTTACCTCTTTACACGATTTTTGGTTGAACAACACATGTGTGGCCTAATTTAATGTCCACATAAATTGTATACTGGCTAACCCTATAGGTTGGCCTTTTTATTTATTAATATGAAAAATAAACTTATCATTTTGGCACTACTGTCTGTTGCTGCCTGCAAATCGCAAAAACAATCGTCAAACAATGGCTGTGAGGCTGTTATGTGTACGCAGGAATTTAAAATGATACCGGTAAAACTGATCTCTACCTCAGGGAAAGATGTCAATTTTAAATCGTATAAAATTGTAGAAGTAGCTACAGGTAAGGAAGTTAAAAATAATAATGACCTGCCTAACACCGGAGCGAACGCCAACACTCTGATAGTGGCCGACGATAGCCACCTTCGCCAGTTTGCCGAAAAGGGAACCGACCTGCAATTGCAAATTATCCGTACAGATGATAAAGTGATTAAAGCAGATTTTAAAATATCAGGTGGAAAATGTGCCTGCCATGTGGCCAAACTCAATGGACCCGATCAGGTTGATATTGATCAATTGTGATGATTTATGATCATAAATCGCTCCATAAAATTTCATATTCTTTCATAAAGTTGCAAAAACTTACAAATTATTACATTTAATTACATGATAACGCTTCCCAAAAAACACCTTACCCGCAAAGAGGAAATTACGGAAGACTTTTTAAGATTGGTTGATGACCACATGGCCGAGCTCATGAGCCGGCCCGAAACCCGCCGGTTATCGTCGAGAGATTTTGCCGCCCAACTATTTATTGCACCCCGGCATTTAACCAATACCATTAAGCTTACCACCGGCAAATCGCCTTGCGACTTTATGGAAGAACGCATTTTACTGGAGGCCGAAAAACTGCTCCGGGAAACTACGTTATCTATTGCCGAGATAGCATACAAATTTGGTTACCAGGAGCCCACCAACTTCATTAAATTTTTTAAAGGCATGGCGGGTGTAACCCCTTTGCAGTACCGCAAAAAATTAAATATAGCAGCCTGAAATACTGAAGTCTGCATCATTTTTTAATATGGCTGGGGCTATACCTTTGTCTTGTCGACAAACAAAAACTTAGAACAACATTAAAATAATGACACAGACAAATAAAATAGCTTTAGTTACCGGCGGTAGCCGTGGCTTGGGTAAAAACATGGCACTTAGCCTTGCTCAAAGAGGCGTAAATGTGATATTTACTTACAACAGCAAAAAAGACGAAGCACAGGAAACCGTAAAAGAGATTGAAGCTTTGGGACAAAAAGCTGCTGCACTGCAGCTCAATGTAGGCGAAGTAAAATCATTCGATAACTTCATTAGCGAAGTAAGCGCTACCTTAAAAGAAACTTTCGGCACAAATAAAATTGATTACCTGGTAAATAACGCCGGCGTGGGCATTTACGCCTCGTTTGCCGAAACTACAGAAGAGCAGTTTGATACCTTATTCAACATCCATTTTAAAGGTACTTTCTTCCTTACTCAAAAAGCTTTGGCAATTATGAACGATGGCGGCGGTATAGTAAACGTATCTACCGGTTTAGCGCGGTTTAGCCTGCCTGGTTATGCAGCCTATGCATCCATGAAAGGTGGTATTGAAACTCTAACCAAGTACCAGGCTAAGGAGTTAGGTGCGAGAGGTATAAGGGTTAACGTAATTGCACCTGGTGCCATTGAAACCGACTTTGGCGGTGGCTCCTCGCGCGATAATCCGGAGGTTAACAAATTTATAGCTTCGCAGACAGCATTAGGTCGCGTGGGCTTGCCGCACGATATTGGCAGCGTAGTAGCCTTTTTATGCAGCGACGATGCCAAATGGGTTACAGCCCAGCGCCTGGAAGCATCGGGCGGTATGTTCCTGTAATTGAATATCAACCATTCTATATAGAGATGCCAGAAGAGTCGTTGGTTAATTCCAACGGCTCTTCTTTTATATTGGACTTTGCAAGGCGCGCTAAATTTCTTAAAAGTCCTCTTCAATCAACTCTTTGTTCAACATAGCTCCTGCCATCATTCCGGTGGCTACGGCATTGGCTACCGAGCGCATCAGTACACTATTATCACCTGCTACATAAATGCCCGGCACGTTAGTTTTACCAAAGCCGTTGGTTTCCAGCAAGCCATGATCGTTCAACGTGCAACCTAACTGTACCGGCAGATCACAATGCTGCTCAAAAGGCGGACGGGCATACATCGCTTTAACCTGATACTTACTTCCATCCTTAAAAATAAGGCTTTTCATCTGCCCTTGCTCATGTGCTATTTCCTGCAGGTCGGTTTGAATAATATTAATGTGTTTATCTGTTAGTTTTTGTCGCTGCTCCACTGTTAATGTGGATGCACCATTGGTGAACAAAGTCAGGTCATTTGTCCAGTTGCTTATCAGTTTGGCGTACTCATATCCGGCATCTCCATTGGCTAATATACCGGTAGGCTGATGACTCACCTCGTATCCATGGCAATACGGACAATGAATAACCGATATCCCCCAGCACTCCGCAAAGCCGGGTATGGCAGGCATTAAATCATTTACGCCAGTAGCAAAAATCAGCTTGCGTGCAGTGATCGTTTCTCCCAAAAGCGTTTTGATGCTGAACTCAACCCCAACTTGTTCAGCTTCCGTCACCCTGCTATCCAGTATTGATACTGTAGTGTATGATCTTAATTGCTCCCGCGCTATTGCTGCAATGGCGGCCGGGGGTTTACCGTCTTGTGTTAGAAAGTTATGCGAATGCGGGGTTTGAATATTGCAGGGCTTACCACTATCTATTACCAATACTTTGCGAAGAGCCCGACCTAAAGTAGTGGCGGCCTGTAAGCCTGCATAGCTGCCGCCAATTATAATTACATCATAGTAGTTATACTCATTCATATACATTTCGTTTTTGACAAACATAATGAAAACAATACAAATGCAACATTGTTGCTATTTATAATTACCTTTGCATGATGTTACCCGAAAACACACACCGTTACTTAGACAAAATGGGAATTGGTGTATCAATCCTGTGCGCTGTTCATTGCGCCATACTACCATTAATTATAACTATGCTTCCCTTGTTGGGCCTTGAAGTGTTTGCTAATCCTTTATTAGAAAGCGCTATCATCACCATATCATTAGTTATCGGCATCACCTCCTTAGGTTCGGCATTTGTGCAGCACCGGAGCCGACTGCCGTTGGCATTGATGATGACTGGTTTTGTCGGGATATTTACTGGTCATTACTTAATTGGCGAAAATTTAGAATGGTTATTTTTGGCATCAGGCGGCCTAACGGTAGCAATTTCTCATTACATCAACTGGCAGCTTATTAAGCGACGTTCTGCATCCACCTTGCAGGCACAATAAGAATTAAATATTTGTGTTAATTTTGTAGCACCTGTTATGAAAGAAAGTTTTGAGGAAATACTGCGCAAGAACGAACTGAAGGTCACCGGCCCGAGGTTAAACGTGCTGGATATTGTGGCATCGCGCGAGGCGGCTATATCGCAACCGGTATTGGAAAAAATGCTGGGTAAGGATATTGACCGGGTTACGTTGTATCGCATCCTTAAAACCTTTGAAGAAAAAGGCATTTTACATAAGGTTATCGATTTGAACGGCACGGCTAACTATGCCATTTGCTCTTCATCGTGCACGGAACATGCCCACCACGATGAGCATTTCCATTTCAACTGTACCAACTGCCTTAATGTGTATTGCATGAACGATTTTCACTTACCCGCATTGCAATTACCAAAGGGGTTTACGGCTCAATCGGTAAATTTGGCTATTAGTGGAGTGTGTAAGCATTGTAATGCTGTGGTGTAAAGATTTCTATACCACATATATATAAATGTCATTGCGAGGAGCGATAGCGACGCGGCAACCGCACGCATGCATATCTAAACGCGTGCGGTTGCCACGCTACGCTCGCAATGACAAATTAAAAAACCACCGCTACAATTTACTCTACCCCTCCAACTGCTGCCGCATTTTCTCTTCTTCCAAGTCCAGCTGGGCTACATACTTCTTAATCACTTCATCCTGAAATTCCGGCTTCCGGTTTAAGTTATAGAGTACCTCGCGTTGCGCGTTTAAAACAGCGGTATAAACAGATTGATAGTTATTACGGGTGTGCATTGTTTCATCATGGGTACGGTTGCTACGTCCTTCAACGTAAGTCCGCTCACTTTCTAACCTTTCCCTAATATTTAGCAGTAGGCTATTAGTTTGAACTTCCTGCTGGTAGTCATCTTCTAATAATTTTAGCGCTACGTTTTTCATTTCTACCTTTACCATAGCCTCCTGTTCATGGGTGGGTATCAGGTAATCGCGCTCGGGCTCGTTAAACCACATAATTACCATAGGCAGGGTAAGTCCCTGAAAAACAAGCGTAACCAATATAACTGTGAAAGTGATAAACAGAATTAGGTTGCGTTGCGGAAAGGCTTGTCCGTTTTGCAGCAACAAGGGTATAGATAGTGCCGATGCCAGCGATACCACTCCCCGCATACCGGCCCAGCCTAAAACGATTGGACCCTTCCATCCCGGCCTGTCATCGGCTGTGGTAATAATATTACTTATGAGCATGGTAAATACAGATGCACCCAGCGTACATAAAATACGCGTGACAATAACCACCAGCGATATAATGACACCGTATTTAATGGCATGCGGTAATTGGTCGTCGCCAATAGCGCGGATAACTACGGGCAGTTCCAGCCCTATCAACATAAAAACAAAACCGTTAAACACAAAACCTATGGTAGCCCAAACGTTCACGCTCTGTAACCGGCTTACGTGATTCAAAATTACGTGACTGCGGTTAGACAAAAACAAGCCACCGCTTACCACAGCCAACACGCCCGAAAAGTGAAATTGCTCGGCCACCATATACATGGAGTAAGGTGCAATAAAGGTTAAAACAGTATCTATACTGGCATTGGTGGGTAACCAGCGGTGTATAGCATAAAACACCAGTGCAATAGCCAGGCCAACCGCTATGCCCATTATAATAACTAAAACGAAGCTTATTGATGCTTCGCGAAAGGAAAAGCTGCCTGTTAACACTGCCGCTAATGCAAAGCGAAACACCACTAAACTGGAAGCATCGTTCAGTAAGCTTTCCCCCTCCACAATGGCAACCAACCGTTTAGGAACCTGCACATCTTTAAGGATGGAAGTAGCTGAAACGGCATCGGGCGGCGAAATAATACCGCCGAGCAAGAACCCTAACGATAAGGTGAAACCCGGTATTAGGCTGTGCGATACATAAGCAATAACACAGGAAGTAAGGATAACGATCAAAAAAGCAAATGATGCAATAACGCGCCGCCATTTCCAAAAATCTTTCCAGGAGGTTTGCCAGGCTGCTTCATAAAGCAAGGGCGGTAAAAAAATGAGGAAAATTAGTTCAGGGTCTATATCAACATTGGGCAGCGATGGTATAAAACTGATAGCGAGCCCGCCTACAACCAGTACAATGGGATATGAGATCTTAATTTTTTGTGCCAGCATAACCAGCAACAGGATAACAACCAGCAAACCAATATAAAAGAAGAAAAAATGATGCATAAGGATCAGGCTTGTATGTAGCCTAAAATAGGAAAAATATTGGGAAGAATGCACCTCTTAATCCTCCCCGGGAAGGAGGAATTTTGGTTAGCACATTATCTTAACTCCCTCCCGGTGAGGGCTTGGGGGGGCTTTTTAACCGGCCATCGATAAATAATAATCCATCATATCATCATTACTAGGTTTGCGCTGATAGGCATTGCCCATTAACCGTACTTCTACCGGCTCGGTGATGCCTCTGAGGCGTACTTTTTTGCTGGGTGTGCTGATGTTCGTGTTTTCCAATAATTGGTAGGCATCTTCCGAAATCAGCAAATCATTGTTTAATTCCTTGGTTTCGGCTTGCAGGCGGGCAGCAATGTTAACGGGTAGGCCCATTACGGTGAGGTGATTATTGTAATCCATATCGTACTCTCCTACCAGCACTTTGCCCTGGTGTAAGCCAATACCTATTTCAAAATTCAAATCAAAATAAGGTTTCGCATAAGTGGCATTAAATACTTCCAGATCGTGAAAAATGGCAAGCGAGGCATCCATAGAAGCTTGTACCGCTTTTTGCAGATCACTCTCCAATCCAAACACAGCATAAATGCTATCGCCCATAGTTTCTATAATGCGGCCGCCTGCTTCGCGTATAGAATCATTGAATAACACAAATAGCTTACGGATCACATAAATAACATCGTAAGGAGCGCGCTGCTCCATAAATGAGGTAAAGTTTCGGATATCTAAAAACAGCAAAGCCAGTTCTTTTTCATCACCTAATACAGTGCATTTCTGCACAAAATCGGTAACGGTAGCTTTGGTTAAGTTAGTCTGCATATCGGTTTCATCAACCAGCGGATTGCAAACTATGGTGTCATCGGGCAAACGGGTGCAAGATATGGCATGCGGCATAGTGGTATCAAAGTCGAAGATCTCCTTTGCGGGCATGAGGTGATTGTGACGTTTATGTAGACAAGGTATATTTAGTTTCATGAGGTATGTGCTTTAATAATGATACAAATGTAGCGGGTAACTACGGGCGCATGTTTGCAATATTCGAACGATTAATTGAAAAATTCAAATAATTAAATCTTTATGGGTTAAGCATGACTTAGCAGCATCAGTGTGACAATTATTGGACACAAACGCGGATTGAGTAGTAATTCAATTAGTTTATACCTTACAATTCAGGTTCAGATATTTCATTGTAAATTGCCGCCCTATGATGCAATGGGAAAAGTTGATCTCGGCAAAGCGCTGGGGTATCAAAGATGATGGTAAAACTGATCATGATAAGGATCGCTCACAGTTTCAAAAAGACTACGACCGGCTCATCTTCTCCTCTCCTTTTCGCCGATTGCAAAATAAAACGCAGGTATTCCCTTTACCCGGCAGCGTGTTCGTGCATAACCGCCTTACCCATAGTTTAGAAGTAGCCAGCGTGGGCCGCTCTTTAGGCACTATATTTTATAACAACTTAAAAAAACTGGAACCCGGTTTAGATACCCGCCTGCCGCTCATTAGCGAGGTGGGCAACATGGTAGCCGCCGCCTGTTTAGCACACGATATGGGTAACCCGGCATTTGGTCACTCAGGCGAGTCGGCTTTATCCCGCTATTTTACTGATGGTGATGGAAAGGTCTACCAAAACCTGTTAACCGAAAACCAATGGCACGATCTCATTAATTTTGAAGGTAACGCCAACGCCTTCCGTTTGCTAACCTACCCATTCAGTGGCAAGGGCAACGGCGCTTTTGCCTTAACATACACTACATTGGCCAGCATAGTCAAATATCCGTGCGCGGCAGTAGCAGGGCATGTTAAGGGGAATATACATCAAAAGAAGTACGGCTTCTTTCAGTCGGAGCAGGCTTCCTTTCAAGCCATTGCCGATGAACTGGGTTTAATTAAAACACAGGATGAGCCGCTGATCTACAAACGTCACCCGCTGGTCTACCTGGTTGAAGCGGCCGACGATATTTGCTATAACATTATTGATTTAGAGGATGCACATCGCTTAAAAATTTTATCGTACGATAAGATCAAAGAACTGCTGATGCCAATTTGCAACAGCACCCGCATGGGCACCTGGCTGGAAACGGAGTTTGATGATGAAGATGCCAAGGTGAGCATTATGCGCGCAAAAGCCATTAACAACCTGGTGACCGAATGCTCCCGCATATTTTTAGAAAATCAGGATGCCATCCTCAGCGGCAACTTTAATCAGGGACTAACTGATGCCATGGATGAACCCTTTTTAACGCCCTGGAAAACTATAGGAAAGATATCAGTAAAGAAGATTTATAATTACCAGTCGGTAGTGCAAATTGAAGTAGCGGGCTACAAGGTAATGGCCGGCTTGCTGGAAGAATTTATACCAGCCATGATTCATAACAATACACCGTATTATAAAAAACTGGTTCAGCTGATTCCCAAACAATTTATTAACCCTAATCCAAATTTATATTCCAAAATTCAAAGTGTACTGGATTTCGTATCGGGCATGACGGACTTATACGCCGTTGAACTGTACAGGAATATTAAAGGCATCTCATTTCCGGCTATACATTAAGCCAGCCATAAGGCGATAATAGAAGCAAGAGACAAGAGCCAGGAAACAAGACGATATGTGGAGATATACTGTCTCTTATTTCTTGGCTCTTGGTTCTATCCTAATTGGGGCTATTTGCTGCTAAACAACAATGCAATCATAAAGAATACGCCTATAGCTCCAACTATATAAGCCCAGTATTGCATTTTAATAAAGAAGAAAGAGTGACTGGGTTTCAGTATAAATTCCTGGCCGGTTAGTTTGTCTATCATTACCCTATCCTTGGCAGGTGAATTAAAGCTATTGCCAGCGTACCAAAGTGCCACAGCCGCAACCAATGTACCAATAGGTATACCATAAGGTGGTGCTGTTTTAAAAATGGCACTGAACAATACACCTATCAACACCACAGGTACAATTGCAATTACCGGGACTAAAAAGCCGTAGCCTCGCCAAATAAAAATCATAATAAACAGATTTAAGGTTGAAACTTAGTGATATATAAGTTTTTTATTATGATGGTAAGTCGATTTCCCGCGCAATTGTTTTAGGCAGATTGATAAGACAATTAACAATGTTTAAACCCTCCAATGCTCACACTTGCTCAAAAACTTCTGACTGGCATCGGCACCAATGCCCGGCGTATCATCAATGTTAAGGTGATAGCCGTTATAAGTTACTCCACCTATGCAAGGGTCTTCCAGGTGGCCCAGCATGCAGGTGTCCATATCGTAAAATTGAATATTTGGGCAGGCATATACCAAATGTAATTTAGCGCTTAGGGCTATACGGCTTTCCAACATCCCTCCCATCATACACGGAATCTGATGTTCAGCGGCGAGGTTGTGGATCTTCAAGGCTTCATGAATCCCACCCGATTTAGCAAGCTTGATATTAATATAATCGCATGATTGGGTTTGAATCTGCACACGGGCATCATGGTGGGTGTACACGCTTTCATCGGCCATAATTTTTACGGGTGATAGCTGCATGAGTTCGGGCAGTTTGTCGTTATACCAGGTGCGCATAGGTTGTTCGCAAAATTGCACATCCAAATCTCCCATGGCTTGCAGGGCATAAACCGCATCGTCAAAGCTCCAGCCCTGGTTGGCATCTATACGAATCTTCATACCCGGGCCAACCGCCTGCCTGATCTGCTTGATACGCTCTACATCCTGCCGGGCATCTTTACCTAATTTCACCTTCAGTACCGTTGCGCCGGTTTGCTTAAAGTGAATGGCTTTTTGCGCCATGGCTTCGGGTTGGGCAATGCCAATGGTAATGTCCGTTTCCACCTCCCGACGCGCACCACCTAAAAACTGATATAAAGGTACGCCTGCATTTTTAGCAGCAATATCATAAAGAGCCATGTCGAAGGCACCTTTAATGGTGTAGTTACCAGCGGTAAAATCATGCAACTGCTGCATACGGGCGGGTATATCCAACGCGTCCTGACTATCCCACAGCCTGGCAAAATCTCGGGCCATGGCCAGGCAGGTTTCCTGCGTTTCGCCTACAATCATAGGGAAAGCCGAGCATTCGCCCACGCCGTAAAAGCCCGCATCGGTATAAATACGGATCAGCACGTTTTGTGCATAGTGCATAGTGCCGGTAGCTATGGTAAACGGTTCCATAGGAATGCTGAACCGGTAAATATCTATATGTTTGATGTAAACGCGCTGCTGCATTGCGGAAGTAGATTTAACGTGGTGGTGTATTAACAAACTATTTGGGCGCAATGTGTAAAAAAATTACACATTTGTGCTCAATAATATAGCTGCAACAAACACAATTTAGTTTATATTTGCGTTACTCTGATATATTTTTTGTATTAACTTATCAAATCTCTGCCGACTGCTTTACCTCCCGAATATTAATTAAAGGTACAGTCGCTGCATAAAATCTTATTAAAATTATTACATGGCTCAAAAAGGAACGCCTGCCGATTTCGATTATAATTCAACCCGTAGCAAGCTTTTATTGACAGAATATGGCCGCAATGTGCAAAACATGGTCAAATATATAGTTGCCCTGCCCACTAAAGAAGAACGTAACCGCTACGCCAATGTGGTGATTGACCTGATGGGCTTTTTAAACCCACACCTGCGCGATGTGGCCGATTTCAAGCACAAGCTTTGGGATCACCTGCATATTATATCCGATTATAAAATTGATGTGGATTCGCCTTACCCGCTTCCATCGCCCGAGGCTATACATATTAAGCCCGAACCATTGGGTTACCCCAACAAGCGTATCAGGTATAAGCATTATGGCAAAACCATTGAGCTGATGATTGCTAAGGCCAAAGAAATTGACGAGCCTGCACGCAGGCAACACATGGTTCAGTCTATTGCCAATTTTATGAAGATGGCTTACGTACAATGGAACAAGGATTCGGTTACCGACGAAAGCATATTATCTGACCTGCGCGAACTATCGAACGGTGAGTTAAAACTGGAAGAAAACGTTAACCTGGCCCGTGTGGAATACCGCACACCTGTACAAAATACCCGTACTAACAACCAACGCAATAACAACCAAAACAACCGTGGTGGCAGCACCGGCGGCAGCCAGCAAAACCGTGGCGGTCAGCAAAATAATCGTCCGGGTGGTGGCGGTCAACAAAACCGCAACAACAATAACCAAAACCGTGGCAGCGGCGGCCCGAGGAAATACTAAAAAGAGCCAAGAGCCAGGACACCCTTTTATTTGTTTAAAAGGAATCTTGTTTCTTGGCTCTTGTTTCTTGAGTCTGATTTAAACATCTTTGCAGAAACAAAACCGGCCATAGTGTCTGTTAAACACTATTGTAAACTTATATGAAGAATGCTTTTGTAATTCAAGGTGGCAAACCTCTAAAAGGCGAAATAATACCACAGGGTGCTAAAAATGAGGCCCTGCAAATATTATCGGCCGTGCTGTTAACCAGCGAAAAGGTAACCATCAGCAACATACCCGATATTAAGGACGTCAATAAACTCATTGAGCTTTTAGGCGATATGGGCGTAACGGTTGAACGCCTATCGGCCGATACCTATACTTTTGAGGCGGCTAATATTGACCTGGAATTTTTCCATTCGGAGGAATTTAAATCGAAAGGTGGCAGTTTGCGCGGTTCTATCATGATTGTTGGTCCGTTACTGGCCCGTTTTGGTAAAGCTTCTATCCCTAAACCGGGTGGCGATAAAATTGGCCGCCGTCGTTTGGATACCCACTTTTTAGGTTTCGAAAAATTAGGTGCCAGGTTTGATTATAATCCAGAGGACGGCTTCTTTAAAGTAGATGCATCGGACCTGAAAGGTACTTACATTTTGTTAGATGAAGCTTCGGTAACCGGTACTGCCAATATTGTGATGGCTGCCGTTTTAGCTAAAGGCATCACTACCATATATAACGCCGCCTGCGAGCCATACCTGCAACAGCTTTGCAAAATGTTGAACCGCATGGGTGCAAAAATTACGGGCATTGGCTCTAACTTGTTAACTATTGAAGGTGTAACCGTATTAAGCGGTACCGAACACCGCATGCTGCCCGATATGATCGAGATCGGCTCGTTTATTGGCTTGGCTGCCATGACCGGTTCAGAGATTACCATTAAAAATGTTCAGTATAAAGAGTTAGGTATTATACCCGATACTTTCAAGCGTTTAGGTATTAAAATGGAACTGCGTGGCGATGATATTTTTATCCCGGCGCAAGACCATTACGAAATTGAGAGTTTTATTGATGGTTCTATCATGACCATTGCCGATTCACCTTGGCCGGGCTTTACCCCCGACCTGATCAGCATTGTATTGGTTGTGGCTACTCAAGCCAAAGGCTCGGTGTTAATACACCAAAAAATGTTCGAAAGCCGCTTGTTCTTTGTGGATAAGCTAATGGATATGGGCGCGCAAATTATTTTGTGCGATCCGCACCGTGCTACCGTAATTGGTTTGGATAAGCAGGTCAAGCTGCGTGGTATTTCCATGACCTCGCCCGATATTCGCGCAGGCGTGTCGTTATTGATCGCGGCATTATCAGCTCAGGGACAATCAACCATTTACAACATTGAGCAAATTGAGCGTGGCTATCAGCACATTGACGAAAGACTAAAAGCATTAGGTGCCGATATAACCCGGATCTGATTTACAGATACCTCCCGGTAACAGAAACCACTGCTTGTTCGTCATAGCAGTGGTTTTTTTATTTGAGGTAGGTTTGTTTGTGAGGACACAGACAAGGGCGGCAGCATTAATCATATAGTCACGCTGTCGGTCTGAGCTTGTCGAAGACTTAGCAGATTAACGAGTCTTCGACAAGCTCAGACTGACAATTTAGAAGCGATTATTTAAATAAACAACTGGATATTAGCATTATATAAATCACAATACACACATGTTCGCATCCACTATTCAGCTTTACAAAAACGCCTATAATGGGCTATCCCGCGAAAGCTGGTACCTGTCGCTGGTGATGCTGGTGAACAGGGCCGGTACCATGGTACTGCCATTCATGAGCATTTACTGCACACAACAATTGCACTTTACAATTGCACAGGCTGGTATAGTACTTTCTATGTTTGGTGTGGGCTCTTTAGTGGGTGCATTTGTAGGCGGACGTATCACCGATAAGTATGGCTTTTACTTCGTGCAGTTCGGCGCATTGCTTAGCGGTGGATTTTTGTTTTTGGTATTGGGCTTTCAACAAAGCTTTATGGCCGTATGTGTGGTTACTTTTATATTGAGTGTGTGTAACGATGCTTTCCGGCCCGCAAATTCAACGGCTGTGGCGCATTATAGCTTGCCCGAAAACCGCACCCGCTCCTACTCCCTTAATCGGTTGGCTATCAACTTAGGCTGGGCTTTCGGCGGTGCTTTGGGGGGTTTTTTAGCATCGGTAAATTATCACCTCCTATTTTGGGTAGATGGCTTTACCAATATATTTTCGGCGCTGTTACTGGTAAAACTCATGCCGCATACCGGTGCCATTAAGCAGGCCGTCCACAATGTAAAAGAAGCAATTGGCAACGCATCGGCCTATAAAGATGGTGTATACCTCATGTTTTTAGCTTGTACGGTATTGTTTGCGGCCTGCTTTTTCCAGCTGTTTACCATGCAGCCTGTGTTTTACAAAACGCAATGGCATTTCAACGAAGCTTTTATAGGCGTATTAATGTCGCTCAACGGATTGTTAATAATAGCTATTGAAATGGTACTCATTCACAAAATTGAAGGCAGGCGGCATCCCCTTATTTATGTGTTTTGGGGTGTGTTATTTATGGGTATAGGGTTCGCACTATCCAACCTCTTACCGGTATCAGAGTGGGCAGCCGTAGTGATCATCCTTTTCATCACCTTTGGCGAAATTATGAGTATTCCCTTTATGAACACCTTTTGGCTGGCACGTACCAATGCTAACAATACCGGCCAATATGCAGCTTTATACACCATGGCTTGGTCCGTAGCACAAATTTTAGCGCCCGTTTTAGGCGGCGAGATCATTGCACGAAGCGGTTATGAGTTGCTGTGGTGGGCATTAGGTGGACTAACCTTTGTATCTGCAATAGGCTTTTTATGCCTGTATCAACTAAAGTTTAAGCGAAGTATTATCGGTATCACCGAAGCTTGGGTTATATTATTAGGAAATATTTAAAACTCACAGGCAAGGCCAGCGTTAATCCTGTCTAAAAACTTTTATATATGATACGTGCCTTTATTTTGGATTTAGACAATACGGTATACCCGGTAATTTCAATTGCCGATCAGTTGTTTAAACCATTTTATGACTTTCTTGATCAGCATGCCGACGAAATAGGCGAAGACAACATACCCGAGATCAAAAAGCTATTGATGAAAAAGGCATGGCAAAAAATCGCAGATCAGTTTGAGTTGAGTGAGGAACTTGTGAAAGAAGGATCGGATGTATTGCGAGGCTTAAAGTGCGATTTTCCGATGCAAACATTTGAAGATTATGAGCACGTAAAGCCTTTTGAAGTCGACAAGTTTTTGGTAACCATGGGCTTTACCGATATGCAGCAAAGCAAAATACAAATGCTAAACCTGGAAAGCCAGTTTAAGGAAACAATTGTAAACGATCCTGAAAAAACAGAGGGCACCAAAAAAGAGGTATTTGAAGACCTCCTTAAAAAATACGGTTACCAGCCGGGGGAAGTTTTGGTGATTGGCGACGATCCCGAATCGGAAATTAAATCGGGGTTAGACTTAGGCATACCTACTGTGCTATATGATGTTAATGAGGAATACACCGATGCTAAGGCGACACACCATATCAAAAGCTATACTGAACTGGAAGCTATTGTAAATAGCTACAATTCGTAAAAACCGGCGTTTAAAACTTTAACAGTCACCAATAACTGGCCTAAATGCCGCATGGTATGTTCGGCCGCGTGCATATACAAACCAATTACGGTTGATGGTACCTGCGCGCGGCCCACGCCCCTTACCTGGGTTAAGGTCTGCTCATCAGTTGTATTTAATTGAGCTAAAGCTTTTTCAACCTCCTTATTAAAGTTTTCCACCAGCCTTTGGACACTATATTCTCCAGCCGGCGGCTTGCCTTCTGCGGATAAGTAATCCAACTGATTATTGTTTAAAGATTCGGCACGGGCATAGGTGAAAAGCCTGTTCAATACCCCGGTTAAATGCTGCAAATGAAAACCCGGCGATGCCAACCCGGCCGGTTTATTCCAAAGCATACTTTCAGGAAAATGCGCCATTAGTTCATTTAACTCTTCACGGGCCTGTAACAAAGCATGCGCTACCGGCTGCAACAACACAGGCATATTTGGCAGCGGTCCGCGTAACCACACCTCGGGTAATTTATCATTTGCCATGCGGTAAATTTATGGTAAACTATACAAAGGTGAACTAACTAAAAGCAACAACTGTATATCAAACACTCAAATAAGTGTGCTTAATGGCTTTAAACAGCATAATTACAAACATGGTATAGTGATTGCATAATAGCAGCAAACACACTACATCTATGATACTACTTCATACTCTTAAAAGAGCGGTAAAATGGCCAGCCTTACTTTTGGCTTGTTGTTCGTTAATTATATTAACTACCCAAAGCTGTAACAAGACCAAACGGTCAGATATGGCTCAAACCATTTACAAAGTAAATAAAAACAAGGCCTTTAACAAGGTCACTCCTGAAGGCTTCGCCCCTGTGTTTGAAAAAATACTGGCCGAAAAGAAAAAGTCGCTACAAAACCCGGTACAGATCACCAGCTTTTACCAACAAAACGGCATGGATCCGGTGCTGGTATTAGACCACATGGCTGGAGACGATCTGAAAACCATAGCCGCTTACTTAAAAAAATCAGGCGAGCATGGTTTAGATCCTAAAATGTTTCAGGCTGAGCAAATCAATAACCTGGTAGACAAATTTTATAGTAAGGATGCAATTAAAACGCCTGAAGAAGCCTATCAAAACATGGCTGAACTGGAAGTAATGCTGGCAAACTCTTTAATTAACTATACCAATGCGTTACAGTACGGTGTAATTAGTCCGCGTAAAATTTATGCCCGCTACTATACTGAAACCAAAAGACCAGATAGTGCTTCGATGAATAAAGTGTTTGCTATAAGCAACCTTAAAACATTTTTAGATAGCGTTCAGCCGAAAAGTCCGCAGTATTTAGCTTTACAAAAAGCATTGAAAGAAAACGTACAGGTTCCAGGCAAAACGCCTGAAGAAACCGACCGTATCCTTAAAGTAAACCTGGAGCGCCTGCGCTGGAAAAATAAACCATCGCAAAGCAAATATGTGATCGTAAATATTCCTGATTACCGTTTGGATGTAATGGACAATGGTAATTCTATCATGAACATGAAGGTTTGCGTAGGCGAAGGCCGTAACATTGACCGTGCCGATAACCTGGTAGAATATGACGAAAGCGACAAAAAAGATCGCCCATTCTCTCGTGAAACGCCGCAGCTGAACAGTATGATCTATTCGGTACAAGTTAACCCGGTTTGGAACATACCTCAAAGTATTGCCACTAAAGAAATTATGGTTAAGGCAGCAGCAGATCCATATTACCTGGCAAACAACAATATTGATGCATATAAGGATGGAAAAGTTGTAGACGATCCGGAAACAATTGACTGGGCTTCGGCCGGTAAAGACGATTATGCCTTTAAACAACGTCCTGGCGACGATAATGCTTTAGGTAAGATCAAATTCCTATTTAAAAACAATAGCAGCGTTTATCTGCACGATACTCCTGCCAAGTTAGCTTTTAACAAACCAATGCGTGCCGTAAGTCATGGTTGTGTGCGTGTTGAACGTCCTCTTGATTTAGCGAATGCCATATTTGGCAACGGCGACCAATACCAAAAAATTGAAAAGTTTATGGGTATGGATAATCCCGATCCATCGGACATTCAGGTACCTAAAAAAATGCCGGTTTATTTAACCTACATCACCTGCTGGCCAGATGCTAACGGAAGACTGCAATTCAGACCTGATGTATACGGGTTAGACATTGTATTATTTGCTCACTTAAATAAGTTTTTAACAGCTTAATAAGTCTTTAAACAAAAACAGCCAAGCCATTATATGGCTTGGCTGTTTTTGTTTGTATGTAGTTTTATTCTCAATTAAGCTTAGCCTATTGAGTTTGAAACCTTTTCGCACCTATGTATAAGAGACATATAATTTAATTAGCATAAATATTTTTTTCTTAAAACTTCAAAATACTTCTACTGTTAAAAGATTAAAGCAAATTAAATGGTGATTGATATGCTACTTCTAGATTGGATATTAACCATATTCATCTTGAATTGGCTCAAAACAATCACACATCAAAATCAACCTATAACAAATAGAAACACATGTATACTTTAGGCATTAACGCCGTATTTCACGACTCCGCAGCCTGTATTATTAAAGACGGCATCTTGCTTGCAGCAACCGAAGAAGAACGTTTTACCCACTATAAGCACGGCAAACGCCCGGTACCTTTTTCCACTTGGGAACTTCCTTTTCACGCCATAGATTACTGCTTGAGGATTGCTGATATCCACATTAACGATATAGATCACATAGCTTATTCATTTGATCCTTACTTACTTATAGGTGAACAGCATCGGGGTAAACCAACCATCGAAATTCCTTTTGAAGAAGGCCCATCGCCTTTGAAAGAAGAATACCGTGAGGTATGGGACCCATTGTTTCTATCCTCTATTATCAACGCACCAGGCCAACTGCGCGATGGTTATCCGCATCACTTGCAAAAGCGCTTTGTAGGCTGCAACATAGGCAGAGACAAGTGGCATTTTGTAGAACACCACGTGTCGCACGCAGCAAGCGCGTTCAACTGCTCACCGTATAAAAATGCGGCTGTTATGACGGTTGATGGTCGTGGCGAAATAGCTACCACCACTTACAACGTGGGCAATGGTCATGAGCTTAACCGTATTGGCCAGGTAAATATGCCGCATTCGTTAGGTTTATTATACGAAGATGTAACTACACACCTGGGCTTTCTGCATTCGTCCGACGAGTATAAGGTAATGGCCCTGGCCTCTTATGGCAAGCCCGAGTTTGTTAACGACTTTTGGGAGATTGTCCAAATTGGTGAAAACGGTCAATATACTATCAACAATCAAAACTTAACAGAGCGCTTTGGCCCCAAACGTTTAAGGCATGAAGAATTCACTTCGCACCAGTTTAACATAGCCCATTCACTACAGCATGTAATTGAAGAAAGCATGTTGGAATTAACCGGCTGGCTGCAAAAAGAAACCGGCGAGGAAAACCTCTGCTTAGCTGGTGGTGTGGCACTGAACTGTGTGGCCAATGCCCGCTTGCGCGACCGTGGTGCATTCAAAAACATTTGGGTACAACCAGCATCGGGCGATGATGGCACTGCCTTAGGTGCTGCCTTGTGGGTGGATGCCCGCGAGCGTAAAGCAACCGAACGCACTTTTGTAATGGATCATTGTTACTGGGGACCGGAATATACCGACCAGGAAATTGAGAAATCATTAAAGCTATGGAAGGTTCCTTACCGTAAGCTGGATAACATAGCCGAAGAAACTGCCGATATACTGGCTCAAAATAGGATCATTGGCTGGTACCAGGGCCGTATGGAATTTGGGCCACGGGCATTGGGTAGCCGTTCAATTTTAGCTTCGCCGATTAGCCCGGATATGCAGGCACGTTTAAATGAAGTAAAGGATAGGGAAGATTTCCGTCCGGTTGCACCCGTTGTATTGGAAGAGGAAGCAGGCAACTGGTTTGAAGGCGCCGACTACTCCCCATTTATGCTCTTCATTTATGATGTAAAACCCGAAAAGGCCGACCAAATTCCGGCAGTTAGGCATACGGATGGCACTGCTCGTATACAAACCATTAATGAGCGTCAGCATAAAAACTATTACGATCTGTTAAAAGCATTTCAACGTAAAACAGGCGTACCCGTATTGGTTAACACTTCGTTTAACACGTTAAGTAAGCCCATTGTATGTACGCCACGCGATGCTGTAGAATGTTTTTGGACATCCCCATTTGACGCTTTAGTTATTGGCTCGTTTGTTATTAAAAAGGAAAAATGCTGATTTCTGTAGTTATACCTACTTACAGGCGTACGGAGCTTTTGAACCGCTGCATTAAAGCTTTGCTGGTGCAGCGGTTTGATAAAACAAAATTTGAAATCATTGTGGTAAGCGATGGTCCGGATGCAGAGACGCAAAATATAATTAACAATTGGGCTGGATATGAATACCCATTGATTAGATTTTTGCCCTTACCTGTAAAAAAAGGACCAGCTGCGGCCCGAAACCACGGTTGGAAAAACGCTTCAGGGCAAATTATTGCTTTTACTGATGATGATTGTATCCCCGATAGTCATTGGCTGAGTGAGATAGCCAAGCATTGCCACCCGAATGAGGATGTGGCCATTACGGGTAAGGTAATAGTACCTATAAGTAACGACCCTACCGATTATGAGCTTAATACATCGCACCTTCAAACGGCGGACTTTATTACAGCCAATTGTGCATGTACCAAAAAAGCATTGGAGAAAGCCGGTGGTTTTGATGAACGCTTCAGTTTGGCCTGGCGCGAGGACAGTGACCTACACTTCAAGCTGATGAGCAATGATATTCCAATCAAGAATGTAAAAACTGCAATTATCACCCACCCGGTGCGAAGCACCAAATGGGGAATAAGCATTAAGGAACAGAAGAAAACCATGTACGATGCGCTGCTCTACAAGAAGTATCCGCGCTTATACCGTAGTAAAATACAGCGTAACCCGCCTGTACTTTACTACGCTATAATACTGGCGTTTATAATGACGATCGGTGGATTAATTGTTAAAAGTCAAAGCATCACTATGGTGGGATTAGTTATATGGATCTCACTAACCACTTTCTTTACATTTAAACGTTTGCGCAACACTCGCCTTTCCTTAAACCACATTGCCGAAATGGTTGTTACCTCTATAATTATTCCGTTTCTTTCAATTTTTTGGCAATGGTATGGAGCTGCCAAATACAAAGTATTATATATTTAAGATGAAACTTCTACCTGCTGAGATCAATAAAATAGTAATATTTCGTGCACTGCAATTGGGCGATATGTTGTGTACCATACCCGCCATAAAGGCATTACGCTATGCTTACCCCAATGCGCATATCACGCTTATAGGATTACCTTGGGCAAAATCATTTACCGAGCGTTTCAACAAGTATTTTGATGGGTTTATCACCTTCGCAGGTTATCCTGGTTTACCCGAACAACCGTTTAACCCGGCCAACTTTACCCGCTTTTTAGCCGAAGTACAAAATGAACAATTTGACCTGGTTATACAAATGCAGGGCAACGGCTCTATTATAAACCCTATGATGGAGCTGTTTGGCGCTAAGTATACAGCCGGCTTTTCCAAACCAGACCATTATGCACCCAATAACGGCCTGTTTCTACCCTATCCGGAGTATGGACACGAAATAGAACGTCATTTGTTACTTTTGCACCATTTGGGCATTCCATCGCAAGGTACAGATTTGGAGTTTCCATTATTCGCAGAAGACGAAGAGAAATTGGCGTCTTTAAATTTAGGACTGGAGCCACAAAAATATGTTTGTGTGCATCCCGGATCCCGCGGAAGTTGGCGGCAGTGGCCAGTAGAGCATTTTGCAACACTTGCAGACTATTGCGCCGGGCAAGGTTTAAAAGTTGTACTCACCGGCACTAAAGAAGAAGCAGATATTATTAATTCAGTTATCAGCCACATGAAGCATGAGGCTATAAACACAGCCGGGTTAACCAGTGTTGGCGCAGTGGCCTTGTTAATTAAAAATGCGGCTTTGCTGATCTCTAACTGTACAGGCGTCTCGCATATATCGGCAGCTTTTAAAACGCCAAGTATTGTGTTGAGTATGGATGGCGAACCTCATCGTTGGGGCCCTATGGATAAGCAAATCCATCGTACTATAAACTGGCTACAAGAGCCGGATTTCAACTTAGTATTTGGTGAAACGGTTGACCTGCTGAAACAGACATTGAAGAATTAAGTAATTCGTTTACTGCATCAACAACATCACTTGCTGTAGGCATTATGGTAGGTGATGTATAGTAAGTGTTATTCACATAAACAATCACTTCGTTCTTACTCTTTAAATGATCTGGTATAGAGAACGGTAACACTTTGCAAGGCGAGTTCCATGGTGTATGTTGCGGGTTGGTTTCGGCATAAAGCACAACTACTGGTGTACCTACAGCGGCGGCTATATGTATGGTACCGGTGTTGACCGATAACATCAAAGGTGCATGTTTTACCAGGCAAATAAATTCGTCTAAATTAAATAAGCCGGCTGCCGACAAACTCCCCTTAACCGATTGAGAAGCTATTTCATCTGTTAAACTTTTTTCTGAAGCAGAACCTGTCAGTATAATTTGAAATCCTTTTTCGGTAATTAGCTGCTGAGCGGTCGCTACCCATTTTTCCATAGGGTACTCCCGTTTTTTTTCACTTACTCCTGCATGCAGTATGAGCCATGGTTGGCTTACATCTATATGGTATTCGGCCAGTTTGCCAACCACAATCGGCCATAAGCTTTCGTTTGATTCTAAACTCAAATTTTCATTGGCCGTAGTTGCGCCTATTGTCGCTACGAGGTCTAAATCGCGGCGTACCTGGTGTTTAATTAAATCGTAGGGTTCTTTATCTGGCACCCAATCTGTAATTAAGTGATACGGGTTTTCACGACAATATGCCAACACGCGAGGTATCCCGGCTAAGTAAGCCAACATTGCGGTGGGCAACGGGTTTTGGCTATATACAGTAAATATTACCGCTGCATCAAAACGCCGTTCGGTCAATTGAGTTACTACCTCGTTAAATATGTTCACATCCGGTTTATCGGCAGTTTTTACCCAAGGCAAATCATATACGATCGACTCATTAATTTCGGGAATATGTTTTATTACTCCCTTTGCCATGCTGGATGTAAGCACAGTAATTTTAGCATCAAAGGTTTCTTTAAGCGCACGTATGGCAGGTACGCTCATGATCAGGTCGCCCATATTATCGGGGCGAATAACCAATATGTTCTTACAATTTTGCCAACTCATGTTAATTGAACATTTAAAATAGTTTCGGCAGCCTGGTTAATTGAATTGCATACAAAAGCAGGTGTGCGCATTGGCCCGGCTATCCATTCGGTCTCGTTACCGTTATTAATAAGCACCGTTTTACATCCTGCGCGATTACCGGCTTCCACATCGTTTAAAATGTCTCCTATCATCCACGATTCAGCTAAATCTATATTATGTTCCTTACCTGCTTTCAACAACATACCCGGCATTGGCTTACGGCATTCGCATTCAACATTGTAACCATTCACGCTACCTTCAGGGTGATGCGGACAATAATAAAATCCGCTTAATTTCAGTTGGTGAGCAGCGAACAAATCAGCCATACGCTGTATCACCGCAGGCAATTTATCTTCTGTAAAATAACCACGTGCCACACCAGCCTGATTAGAGATGATGATTAGCTGGTAACCTGCTGTTTGAAACCTTTGTAAGCCTTCTACAACATCAGGCTGTAGGGTAATCAGCTCAGGATTCACATTGTATGGAATATCCGGTATCAACGTACCATCCTTATCTAAGAAAACTGCTTTTATCATAGGTTGATTTTGTACGGCGCGGTAATAACACCGACTACAGGCTGCAATAGCTTTGTTTAATACTACGCCGCTTTACGCTCTCTTATTAAAACCTTACCCTCTTTAGCCACATACTGAAACTGGCGGTACAACACATTTATTTGTTGCGCTACCTTAGCCCAGGTAAAATACTCATTTACACGTTTTATGGCATTTTCGCCCATACGATTACGCACATCGTCGTTATTAACCAATTCAACTATCTTTTCAGCCAATGCTTCAGGGTCATCGGCCGGTACTAATATCCCGGTTTCGCCATCGGCCACACTATATTTCACGCCACCCACATTAGATCCTATTACCGGTGTACCACAAGCCATAGCTTCCAAAGGAGTAATACCGAATGGCTCGTACCATGGGGTAGTGATAAACACATCGGCAGCCGCATAATAATATTTTAACCGATCACGGTTTTTACGACCAACGAATATGACGGAGCTTTCTACATTATGCTCACGTACAATGTTTAATAAGCGCGCATATTCAGGACTATTTTGCTCGTTCAACTCTTCATGCTCGCCACCAACTATAACCAGCCTTACCGGCTTTTTAGTTTGTTTTAAGCAACCCAATGCCCTAATTACATTATCGACACCCTTGCGTGGCACCATGCGACCTAACTGCAAGATCAAGTGCTCGTTTTGTGGTAATCCTGCTACTTTACGGGCGCATTCTTTATCTATAGGGTGAAATTCAGCAGCACTGAATCCACATGGAATTATGGTTATCTTATGCCTCGGGGCATTATAATAATTTACCAGGTCTTCTAAGTCCTGTGGGCATTCAGCAATAATATGGTCGGCTTGTTTAACAGCATCTTCCTCAATAATAAGTCGCCGTGCCGGAAATTTATCCTTTTCGGCCTGATGAATGCGACGCACATGGCCCAACGCATGAAAAGTTACCACGAACGGGATACCCAGCTCCTTTTTAATGCCCATAGCCACTAAAGCCGACATAAAAAAATTAGCGTGAACTAAGGAATAATGCAGCTTTTCATTTAAAATGAAGTCTACCATGTTATCCTTAAAATTGTCCATGTACTGCAATATATCTTCCTTAATAATAACCTCAGCCGGGCCAGCAGTTACATGAATTACCCTAACGCCACTTGCCCAGTTAACTACTTCTTCAATCTCTGCGTTTTCGCGGCGTGTATACACATCAACTAAGTAACCCTCGCTAGCCAAATGTTTAGCCAACTGAGCTACGTATACATTTTGTCCGCCGGTATCTACACCGCCAAGGTTAGCCATTGGCGAAGCATGTTCGCTAATGAAGGCTATTCTTTTACGTTGAATTTTCATGGGTTAAATGTTATAATGAAGCAGATATACTACTATTAGATTTGGAAGTCACTTCGTTAAATAGGCTTTCCCAATCGTTTACAAAACGCTGTATATTAAATCGTTTCATAGCCACATCTCTACCGTTGCTACCAATCTCTTTAGCCAGTTCGGGATCGCAGATGAGCAGGTTCATTTTCTCTATCAGGTAATTAATATCTGTATGGATAAAACCTGAATAACCGTTATCTATCACAGCCGACAGTTCGGTGGTGGCTAAACCTACTACAGGTATACCCATCATCATAGCTTCGCAAACAGCCAAGCCTAAACTGGTATAGCGGATAGGGTTAAAAAAGAAACGGTACCGGCTCTGAAACTCGGGCAGTTGCGGATGAAGCACCTCACCCAATCCTAAATCTCCGGTACCCATTCCCACCAAATCGAGCGGGACTTGTTCCTTAGCTTCTAAAAATATATCAAGGCCTAACAGGCGACCGCGAATAGGCAAATTGTTGATTACTACAATACCCTTTGGTATTTCGCCGGTATAGGTGATATTGGAGGTGGTTACGCCATGTTCAATAACACGGGTTGGTGTGTTATTGCTATCCCACATCAAGCGGTTAAAGTGAGTTACATGCACCAGCGTAACATTGGCATCGTTCAGTATATGCTTGGTATCGGTTGGATGCTGGCGCGGAGGATCGTGCTCAATGTATATTTTGGGTAGCTGACGTTGCTCGGCAGATAGTATTTCGTATTGATCTGTCAGGTAGTTTTGATTGGTTTGATAAAGTATACAGTCAAATTCATGATCTTTTACTTCATCTGCAGGTATTTCTACTACGTTAGTGCCAAAAGGAAACGTTTCGCCACGGCCGTAATAACCTTCGGTTTTCTCAGGTTTAGTTGGTATATATATGGTATAGGTTCCCTGAGATAAATAAAATAAATAGCTGCCATGTATATGCCAGGTGAAGATTTTCATATAAGGTTATTAATAGTTGTAAGTGTTGCTCCATACAACAACAATTATAGAACCACTTGTTTCTTTTTTTCTTAAAATTTTAAATTCTAATTAAATACGTATTGTTATAAGTACACCAAATATCAATATTACAATATAAAGGGTATTATTTACCTATTAATTAACAAACTGAAAATTAGATAGAGAAAGTTATTTATATGTTTAGACACGTACTACAATAACAAAAAGGTTGTATGATGTACTATACTATAGCTGTTCACTAAAATGTTTCATCATAACAAAAGCCGGCTAAACGGCCAGCTTTTGTTATGATAGGTTGCCATACAACACATAGCATATACAACAATTGGTGTTAGTAAGACTATGTATAAAAACCAATTGCTTATTTGTCTGCCGGCTTTTGCTGTTCGTTCATTAGGTGAGCCGCGATGTTATCGGGCGTTAGATTAGTCATGGCAATCTGCACTTTATTTTTAAAGCCTGAAATTACCTTGTCTTTGTCGCCTTGCAGAGCGTCATAGCCGTCTTTCGCTACATCGGCAGCGTTACTTAACGAGCTTTTATCCTGAACTATTTTGCTATCCTGCATTCCTGCGGTATCAAAAAACTCCGTATCGGTGGCTCCGGGCATTAAAGCGGTTACGGTAATATTGGTATCTTTCAACTCTTCCCGTATGGCCTCAGTAAACGATAGCACAAAGGCTTTGGTACCATGATAAACCGATTGCCACGGACCTGGAACCTTACTGGCTATAGATGCCAGTTGAAGGATCTTACCATCGTTACGGGCAACCATATCTTGTAAAAACTGTTTAGTGAGTATTACCAACGAGGCAATATTCAGATCAATGATCTTTAGTTCGCGCTCAATGTCGGTGTCTTTAAATTCACCATACAAACCCTGGCCGGCATCATTAACCAATACATCTACCTGCAATCCTTTTGCTTTCACTTCATTATAAAGGTCAAATGCGGCCTGACGCTCGAACAGATCCTTTGCAATAGTAATTACCTCAACACCTTGCTGCCTTAACTCGGCGGCATTGGCATCCAGCTCCTGCTGGTTGCGCGATACAATAATGAGGTTATACTGGTCGGCTGCAAACAACTTAGCCAGTTCGAAACCGATGCCGCTGGTGGCACCGGTTATTAAAGCATAATTCTTATTTTCTGACATAATATAACAATTTATATGTTTAAAGCCTTCCTTCCTGCGGAGAGTTTAGAAAGGGGCTTATGGTTTCAATACTACCTTTACACAATCATCTTCTTTTTTCTGAAATATTTCATATCCCTTTGCAGCCTCGCTTAACGGCATGGTATGGGTTATAATGTCATCCAAAACAACTTTCTCTTCTTTCACCAGGTCAATCAGGTGATCTATATAATTTAATACCGGTGCTTGCCCTTGCTTAATGGTTAACCCTTTGTCGAAAATACGGTGCATAGGGAAATTGTCATACGGAGAACCGTAAACACCTACTATGGTAACTGTTCCGCTGCGTCGTACTGCCCTGAAAGCTAGATCGAGCACTTTCATGCTACCTACCTCAAAGTTTACGGCCGACTTAACACGGTCTAATATTCCACGTTCCGGCTCAAAGCCTACGGCATCCACACAAACATCGGCACCACGGCCACCAGTCATTTGCCTGATAGCTTCAACCACATCCACCTTATTTGGGTTAAGTGTTTCCACCTTATTTACCGTACGTGCCTTTTCCAGGCGGTAATCTAACACGTCGATAGCAATTACCCTGCTTGCACCCATAATCCAGGCCGCTTTTTGAGCCATTAAGCCTACTGGTCCCGATCCAAATATGGCTACTACTTCACCGCCTTTAAGCTGCGCCCAATCAATAGCCGACCAACCGGTAGGAAATATATCGGTTAAGAACAACACTTGCTCATCAGTCATGTTATCGGGCACTATACGCGGACTGATATCGGCATAAGGTACACGCACATATTCGGCCTGACCACCGGAATAACCGCCGTATAAGTCGGTATACCCAAACAGGGCTGCACCTTTTTCATCGGCAAGGCCACCATCGGGTCCGTAGTGTTCGTAATTCGAATTTTCGCACGATGGAGAAGCCCCATGCTGACAAAAAAAGCAGTGTCCGCATGCAATTGGGAAAGGCACTACCACCCTGTCACCTTTTTTAAGTTTAGTAACGGATGGACCTACCTCTTCAACAATGCCCATGAACTCATGGCCCATAATCATGTCTTTAGGTTGTGGGACACCGCCGCTTAATATATGCAGATCTGAACCGCAAATAGCTGTAGAAGTAACCCTGAGTATAACATCCCCACCCTCTTCAATGCGTGGATCGTCAACCGTGTCTACACTGATATCGCCTGGTTTGTGAAAAACTGCTGCTTTCATAAATATATGGTTAGTATTAATTTAGTTATGTAACTTCAACAGCAATTAACAGTCGCTGGTTTTAATAATTGATAATTTTAACTAAATAAATTTCGTTACACGAAAAATCCATAGAAACACTTATGGCATTTCGTTGTATAAATATTTAATATATCAGTTATGAAAAGCATCACTTCAACCTTAGCGAGAGACGGAAAAAATAAAAGTCCGTGGCAAAGTGGATTAGCTAACTTGGCAGACACTTTAAATTACAACAGCGAAAAAATTTATGACTGCCTAATTGTTGGCGGCGGTATAACCGGTATAACAGCTGCACTGTTGCTTCAACAAAGCGGAAAAAACACCATAATTACCGAGGCCCGCACTATTGGATTCGGCACAACAGGTGGTACAAGCGCCCACATTAACACCTTTGCCGATACAACTTACACCGAAGCTGAAAGCGCTTTTGGTGAAGATGGTGCCAAGCTGTTTGCCGGAGCAGTGAACGACGGCCTGGGAATTATTAGCGATAACGTGAAAAGATACAACATTGATTGCGATTACGCTATTAAGCCGGGCTATGTATATGCTGAAGATGACGATCAGGAAAAACAGCTGCAGGATCTGTTTGACGGTACCACCAAAGTTGGTGTGGCCATTAAGTATGTTGATAAAGTACACGTACCCATCCCTTACCAAAAAGCGGTTGAGTTAGACGGACAAGCGCAGTTTCATCCCTTAAAATATTTGACCGCCCTTGCCGAAGAATATTTAAAAGCAGGCGGTATTATATTAGAAAATACCTTTATTGACAATGTGGAAAGCAAAGACGATGTACACATTGCTAACCCCGATAAAGAAAGCATTAAGGCTAAGAGTGTAATATATGCTACGCACATGCCATTGGGTATAAACTTGTTTAATGCGGAATGTGCGCCGTATCGCAGTTATGTTTTAGGAGTTAAACTTAAAAACGATGCTGATTACCCTGACGCACTTGTTTATGATATGCAGGAACCTTACCACTATTTCAGGACGCATAGTGTTGAGGGTCAGCCCTTGCTTATAGTAGGTGGTAATGATCATAAAACCGGGCATGATAATCCTGAACAAGCCTTTGCCGATTTAGAATCGTACGTGCGCCAATATTATAATGTAGCATCGGTTGACTACAAATGGTCGTCGCAGTATTATGTACCTGTTGATGGCTTTCCTTATGTAGGGCAAATACCTTTACACGCCAAAGGCATTTATTGCGCAACCGGCTATAACGGCAACGGCATGATGCTGGGCAGCATATCGGCAGCTATTTTAACCGATATTATATTGGAGAAAGACAACCCTTACGCCGAGTTGTTTAGCACTAAGCGTGTAAAACCTGTGGACGGCTTTATGGAGTTTGTTAAGGAAAACGCAGATGCCGCTTATCGCTTTGTGGCCGACAGGTTTAAAATAGAAAACACCGAGTCGTTAGATGTGATTAAGCCCGGCAACGGACAGGTGGTAGAATGTGATGGCAAAAAGGTAGCGGCTTACCGTGATGATGATGGAACCATACATGCGGTTAGTCCGGTTTGTACCCATACCAAATGTATTGTGCACTGGAACGGTGGAGAAAAAAGCTGGGATTGCCCTTGCCATGGTGCCCGGTTTGATGTTGATGGCAACGTATTAAACGGTCCGGCTATGCACAATCTCGAAAAGATAGACCTATAAGCGTTTTTATAAATTATATTAATATCAGCTATATTTAATTGGACGAAACATCGCACCATTTTTTATAGCTGATTTTAATTTTTATAATACAATATCTCAATTTTACTTAATCAATTTCTTATTACGAAAAAACAACATGCTACCTACACGGTTTATGAGGCATATACTTTGCCTTTAATAAACCATACTTTGTATGTTAACCCAAAAGCTTAAACAAACACAATTATCAACCAATAAACCAACTGTACTTGTTATAGGCGATCTCATGATTGACCATTACATTTCAGGACATGCCACCCGCCTATCTCCCGAAGCTCCCGTACCTGTAGTAAATGTTGGCCACGAAACCGTTACCCTGGGCGGTGCAGGTAATGTGGTAGAAAACCTTCTATCACTTGGGGCTCAAGTATTAGTTTCAGGTATTACTGGTAATGATTTGTATGGTAGCCAATTAAGTGAAATCTTAGTGAAGGCCAATGTTCAAACCACAGGGATAGTTGTTGACGATGAGCGTACCACCACTGTTAAAACAAGGGTATTAGTGGGGAGCCACCAAATGATCCGTATTGACAGGGAAGTATCTCATCCATTAAGCATTAATACCGAAAGCAGATTATTGGATGCCGTGATGGCGTATATGAACAATGCAGACATCGTTATCCTGTCTGACTATAACAAGGGGCTCTTTTCGCCCGGTTTAACGCAACAGATTATTGAAATAGCCAAAAGCAAAGGCAAACGCGTGGTGGTAGATCCAAAAGGCTTATCATATGCAAAGTACAAAGGCTCTTTTGTAATAAAGCCAAACCGCAAAGAATTATGCGAGGCCGCCAATGTAGAAAAAATCACTACAGATGAGGAATTGGTTAACGCATCTCGCACCATACTTAGCCAAACCGATGCAGATTATTTGATTGTAACCCTATCCGAAGATGGTATGGCCATTATTAGCGATACCGAATTCACCAAGCTGCCGGTTAAGGCCAGTGAGGTGTTTGATGTTACCGGTGCTGGCGATACCGCCCTGGCAGCAATGGCTTACGCACTGGCTTCAGGGTTTAATGTAGAGGAATCTTGCAATGTGGCCAACTATGCGGCGGCTATTGTTATTAAGCGTATCGGTAGTGCTACTACCAACATTAATGAGATTTTAGATTACATGAGCAAAAATTAAACACAAAAATTAGTACATAACCTGTGCAACCTGAATATTGTGATACCCTCTAACAACACCGCACGTACACAGGAATTGCATATACTAATCAGGCACATTTTGTGCACCGCAATTGATGATTTGTTTTAGTGAGTTTCTCTATAGATTGTCACTCATAAATTTGAAGTTCCATTTAAGCAAAACATCAAGAAAGTTAATCTAAGCATCACGCAGGCTTTATACAGGGAATATTTTAGGGTCATACTTTAGGAGAAATTAACCCTAAAGCATGAACTCAGAAAACATACTTCAAAGATTAAGCCGCCGCAGATTTTTACGTAACTCGGTTATTGCGGCAACCGGTGTGGTGTTACTTCCATCGGTACTATCCGGATGCAGTAAAGATGATGACGATGAAACTTTCGACGGCCAAGGTTTTAAAGAAGGTGTTGCCAGTTTCGACCCATCGCAAGACAGGGTTATACTGTGGACCCGTTACACCCCTGCTACCCAAGAGCAAGGCAAACCACTAATCTATCTTGATGTAGCCCGCGATAAGGATTTCAATAACGTTGTGGTTAGCCAATCGGTTGAGGTGGATACCAATAGCGACAATACTGTTCACGTTGATGTAAGCAAGTTAGCTTCCAACACAAAATACTATTACCGTTTCCGTAGCGAAAAAACTAAATCCGTTTCTGTAACGGGCGAAACTAAAACGTTACCTGCAGCCGGCGAAGCTTCCCAGGTTAAATTAGCAGTTGTATCATGCGCTAACTTTCAGGCTGGTTTGTTTAATGTTTATGGAGCCGTTGCCGAATCTGATGCCGATGTGGTAGCGCATTTGGGCGATTACATCTACGAATACCAGGCTGGTGGTTATGGCACCAACGCTTCAACCGCTTCCTTAAATCGTGCCCATAAACCGGCCGGCGAAATTTTGAAAGTGGCCGATTACCGCGAACGTTACCGCCAGTATCGCAGCGATGAGCAATTGCAAAAAGCTCACCAGTTGAAACCGTTTATTTGCGTGTGGGACGATCACGAAATTGCTAACGATGCTTATAAAGACGGCGCAGAAAATCACCAGGCCAATGAAGGTGACTTCACAACCCGTAAATTGGCTGCCATACAAGTATGGCATGAATATTTACCCGCCCGCGTGCAGGACAATGCCAAGATTTACCGCAATTTTGAGATAGCAGGGTTTGTTAATTTGATGATGCTGGATACCCGCATTATTGGCCGCGATAAACAATTGAGCTACAACGATTACTTAACACCAACGGGATTAAACAGCACTAAATTTTTAACCGACTGGCAAAACCCTCAACGCTCAATTTTAGGTCAGGAACAAAAGAACTGGCTGGTTACCAAAATGAACGGCAGCAACAGTAAGTGGCAGGTATTGGGCAACCAAGTGCTCATGGGTAAAATGTTTATACCTGCCGAGCAACTTTTACTTACCGCTCAAATAGCATCGGGTACTACAGACCCGGCTGTGTTTGCGCAGTATAATAAAATAGCTACCGAACTGGTGACCATAAAAACGCGTATGCTAAGAAATGATCCAAGTTTAACAGTAGCCGAAAAAGCACGTGTACAAACCGTGTTGCCTTACAATTTGGATGCCTGGGATGGTTACCCTGCCGAGCGTGAAATGATATACGCCGCAGTTCCCGGTAAAAAAATAGTGTCCATAGCAGGTGATACACACAATGCATGGTATTCGGCCCTTACCGATAGTGCAGGCAAAAAAACAGGTACCGAGTTTGCAGCACCATCAGTTTCTTCGCCCGGTTTTGAAGCTATATTTGGAAACGACCCTCAGGTGCTGGGTGGTTTTGAACAAGCCAATGCTTTATTAATTGATGATTTGGAATACGTTGATGCTTCTAAAAGAGGCTATGTAATGGCTATATTTTCGGCCAGCGAAGCCAAGGCTGAGTGGCGTTATGTAAATACAATTAGCAGTAAGAATACAACTACCGTAACCGGCAAAACTGTAACAGAATCTTAGAAACAGTTACTATCAACAAATTACACCTGGTGGAATAACCTATTATTCCGTTAACACAAAGCCCTGCATACCTCCGTACGCAGGGCTTTATTGTTAAACAAATGCTTATAAAGAAATTTATTTTAGTATTAAAACACTTTAAACAACCCAATGTTGTAGAATTAACCAATGCGCAATTGAACGCATTAGTTCTTTTCCGATCCTTTACCATACTTGCCGCAGACTTTCAAAGCGAAAAATCTTAAGAGTCCTCAAATCAAAAATTTTAATAACAGTTAATAGTTTGGCGCATACAGTTTTTGTGAACGCTGAACTATCGTCGAAACATAATTAAATCAAACCCGTCACTATTGCCTCACCGCATTGTGGCTTAAAAACCGAAGTAAACGAATGACTATGTTAGCAATGAACTACAGAGGGCCGTACAGGGTACGGGCCGAGCAAAAACCTATGCCAGAAATTTTACACCCCGAAGATGCCATTGTAAAGGTGACCCGTACCTGCATTTGCGGGTCGGATTTACACTTGTACCATGGTATGGTGCCCGATACCCGGGTGGGTATGACCTTTGGCCACGAGTTTGTTGGTATTGTTGAGGAAGTTGGACCGATGGTGCAAAAACTAAAAGTTGGCGATCAGGTACTGGTTCCGTTTAATATAGCTTGTGGAAAATGTAATTTTTGCAAGCAAGGTCTGTATGGAAACTGCCACGAATCTAATTCAATGGCTACTGCCGTAGGTGGAATTTTTGGCTATTCACATACGGCTGGCGGCTTTGATGGTGGCCAGGCACAGTATGTAAGAGTTCCGTATGCAGATGTGGGCCCTACAGTTATACCTGCCGGTATGGATCCGGATGATGCAGTATTGCTTACCGATGTAGTGCCTACTGGTTACCAGGCCGCCGAAATGGGTGGAATTAAAACCGGCGATACTGTAGTAATTTTTGGTGCCGGCCCAATAGGTATTATGGCGGCCCGCTGCGCATGGTTCTTCGGCCCATCGCGGGTTATTATAATAGACCATATTGACTACCGTTTGGAGTTTGCAAAAAACTACGCTAAATGCGAAGCCTATAACTTTAAGTCATTGGAAGACCCGGTGGTTTTCATCAAAAAAATTACGGATTGGTATGGGGCCGATGTTTGTATTGACTGTGTTGGCTGTGAGGCAGAGGGCAATACACTGCAAACAGTGAGCGGCCGCGCGTTATTACAGGCCGGCTCGGGTACTGCATTGCAGTGGGCTATAAACTCTGTAAAAAAAGGTGGAATAGTTTCCATTGTAGGTGTTTACGGCCCGCCGTTTAACTTAATACCTATTGGCAACGTGCTAAATAAAGGTATTACTGTTCGTGCTAACCAGGCATCGGTAAAAAGACTGCTTCCTAAGTTGATAGATCATGTGCAATCGGGCAGGTTAAATCCTAAGGGACTAATTACGCACCGTGTGCCTTTGCAGGAGGTATCGGATGCATATCGCATCTTTTCGTCGAAGTTAGATAATTGTATAAAAACAGTGCTTATACCATAAGCCAAAAATCTTGAACCATGGAAAACAACACCATAGATTATAAAAGTATACCAGGCTGGGGTATGGATGCCGATCCGGAGAATGACCCTACCTATCCCATGAAAAATTATACGGGCGACGATCATAACCGTTTAAATTACGAACGATCAGAACCTCAACCCGAAACGGTTGAAATTTTAAAGTCGAACGAACGCCCAGAGCTTACCCGCGTGTTCGGTACATCAACCCCACCAACCGGCCTGAGCGGAGCTATTCGCCGTTATGCGTTTAAGCATAGCGAAGACCGCTACCGCCATTGGCTCCCTCTAATTTTAGCCGACCGTATTAACGTTTACGAAGGCATTATAGAAGATTTTAAGAAAGGTAAAGTACCCAACATTTTTGCCGAAAAAGGCTGGAAGAGCGAAATCAAATACAATCCCGGCGGTACAGCAAAATCAGTTTTTGTAACCGCATTGGTTACTACTGCGGTATTTACATACTTGCTTAAACGAAAATAATAAAAAGGGCTGTGGGCAATGAAAAGGTTTACAGCCCTTTTTTAAGTTATTAGTTTCTCGCGGCCATGGTTACTCAATTACTAAGCCCTGGCTAAAAATTCACATTCCCCACTTCTCTTCAACTTGTTATATTGTTACCGGTTCTCAGTTTGTACTAATATAATACGGTTCAATAACCTAAGCAATATCATTTAATAGGAGACTCTACACGTTTAATATAGCTTAGGCGTAAAAAAACAGTGCTCCTGTAACATATTTCTATATCTAACGTCATAAGTAAATAAGCATAAATTGCTTGTTGTATGTAAAAATTACATGATGCACTTAAACTTCATGTTTCATACATTATATTTGAGGCCGTTAATGAGAACTATTGCTCTAATTTGTATTACGCTTTGCGTCCTCCTGCTTGGAGGTGTTAAGCACAGCTATGCAGGTTACAATAAAGTTGCAGCTAACTCTACACATTTTAAAACGGCACAACCAAAACATCTTCAGATTGCCACCCCCGATAAAGATCACGCGGTAATCAAGCACAGATCATCGGCCGACGTTAACGATTACATTGTAACACTTGATGATAACGACGAGGAAGACCATAGCATATCGGCACGTAAGTATGTGCTGTTGGTTAGTTTTTTGGCCATCTCCTACGCTTTCATTTTAAATTCGTTATTCAGCTCCATTAAAGACCGCCTTCCTGCTTGCGGTCATTTAGCTAATACCAGTTCCAACAAGTACATTATCCAAAGAGTCTTAAGGCTCTGATCCCTCCTTTTTCCATCAGTTGAACAGGTGTAAAATAGTATGCCCTGTGTTTTATGTACCTGCTACTTTCTTAATTTAAGATAGCACTACCGTACTGATGGCTCCCTTCGTCTAAAGGAATTTATTCCAAGCACTCAATCGCTTAACACTCAAATAACGTCATGAAAAAAATTGTCATGTACACAGGCTTAATGGCCTTGCTGTACCAAGTTGGCTGTACTCCCAAAAAAGAAAAAAAGGAAGAGGTTGCTACCTACACCGTTACCAGTCCGCTAAAAATTGATACTTCTTTTACTAAAGAATATGTATCGCAAATTAAATCTGTAAGAAATATTGAACTGAGGGCGCAGGAAAAAGGCTACCTCCAAAATATATATGTTGATGAAGGCCGCACAGTGAAAGCTGGTCAGCTCTTGTTCCGTATTATGCCTAAGATATATGAAGCTGAATTGCTGAAAGCACAAGCCGAAACCAAGGCTGCCGAAATTGAGGTGCAAAACACCAAGCTTTTATCTGATAAAAATGTTGTTTCGAAAAACGAACTGGCCATGGCACAGGCTAAGCTTGACCAGGCCCGCGCCGAAACATCGCTTGCCAGGCTGCACTTATCCTTCACTGAGATAAGGGCGCCATTTGATGGTACCATTGACCGTATTCCTAAGAAATTGGGAAGCCTGATTGATGAAGGCGAGTTACTAACCAGTCTTTCGGATAATAGCCAGATGTTCGCTTACTTCAACGTTTCAGAACCAGAATACCTGGATTATGAAAACAATGTTAAAGGCCGTGGCGACCGTAAAGTAACCCTGCTTTTGGCCAACAACCAGCCTTTAAAATACAAAGGAGATGTAGAAACCATTGAAAGCGAGTTTAACAACGAAACCGGTAACATCGCCTTCAGGGCACGTTTTCCAAACCCCGATAAATTGTTGAAAAATGGCGAAACCGGTAAAGTTCAAATGACGGTTCCGCTTCGTGGTGCCCTGGTAATTCCACAAAAAGCAACCTACGAAATACAGGATAAAACCTACGTTTTTGTGGTGGACAACAGAGGCATTGTACGCTCCAGGGTTATCACTATTACCGGTGAAATGCCCGATTTGTTTGTGGTTGCAAGCGGCCTTGCCGAAAGTGATAAAATATTGCTGGAAGGTGTGCAAAAGGTTAAGGATGATGACAAGATCAAGTTCGAATACATAAAGCCAAAAGAGGCTATGTCCAATTTGCGCTTAAAGGCAGAATAGTGGTACAATACCTAAACAAGTAAAATCAAATGTTTAATAAGTTTATACAAAGGCCGGTCCTCTCTATAGTAATTTCACTCATTATAGTGTTTTTAGGAGTACTGGCCATTACTCACCTACCGGTTACTCAATTCCCGTCTATTTCGCCGCCTAAGGTGAATATTACGGCTGAGTATCCTGGTGCCAACGGTGAGTTGCTCATCAAATCGGTAGTTATTCCGCTCGAAAGGGCCATTAACGGTGTTCCCGGAATGAAGTACATGGCTTCCGATGCCGGTAACGACGGCGAGGCTACCATACAGGTAGTGTTTAACCTGGGAACGGATCCAAACCAGGCTTCTATTAACATTCAAAACCGGGTTGCTTCGGTAGTTAATAAGCTCCCGCCATTAGTTGTGCGCGAAGGAGTAAAGGTTACGCGTGAAGAATCGAACATGTTGATGTACATCAACTTGTACAGTAAAGATCCTCATACCGATCAAAAATTCCTGTTCAACTTTGCCGATATCAACGTGTTATCGGAATTGAAACGTGTGGATGGTGTTGGTGTGGCCGATATTTTAGGTAACCGGGAATACGCCATGCGGATATGGTTGAAACCCGACCGCATGCTGGCCTACAAAATTTCGGCAGACGAAGTAATGAAAGCGCTTGGCGAACAAAGTATGGAAGCTTCTCCGGGTAAAACCGGTGAAAGTTCGGGTAAAAGGTCGCAGGCGTTTGAGTATGTTTTGAAATATCCCGGTAGGTTTACCACCAAAGAAGGATATGAAAACATCATCCTGAAATCGAGCTCCGATGGTGAGATCCTCCGTTTGAAAGACGTTGCCGAAATTGAATTCGGCAGCTCCATGTACGATATCTATTCCAACCTAAACGGAAGATCATCGGCAGCTATCACCGTAAAACAATCATACGGTAGTAATGCCAGCCAGGTAATTAAGGACATTAAAGCTAAAATGGCCGAGCTGAAAAAAACATCTTTCCCTAAAGGAATGGATTATGAGATCAGTTATGACGTTTCTAAATTCCTGGATGCTTCTATTGAAAAAGTTATACATACATTGGTTGAAGCCTTTATACTGGTGGGTATAGTGGTGTTCCTCTTCCTGGGCGACTGGCGTTCTACCCTGATACCTGCTATAGCTGTACCAGTATCATTGATAGGTACTTTTGTTTTCATGCAGTTTTTTGGCATAACGCTCAACCTAATTACGCTGTTTGCACTGGTGCTGGCCATTGGTGTGGTGGTAGATGATGCCATTGTGGTAATTGAGGCGGTGCATGCGAATATGGAAGAGTTTCATCTCTCCCCTTTAAAGGCAACTAAAAAAGCTATGCATGAAATCAGCGGGGCAATTATAGCGATCACGTTCCTGATGGCAGCGGTATTTATCCCGGTAGCATTCATGTCGGGCCCGGTGGGGATATTTTACCGTCAGTTTTCCATCACAATGGCAACGGCTATCATTCTATCGGGTATTGTAGCGCTTACGCTCACCCCGGCGCTTTGCGCCATGATGCTGCGAAATAACCATGGAAAACCGAAGAAAGCCAACATACTTGATAAGTTTCTGGCTGGCTTCAACAACGGTTTTAACCGCTTGGCAGGCAAATACCAAAAAGTATTAGGCCTCATCATCAACCGCAGGGCGGTAACTTTTATTCTGCTAATTGGGTTTTGTATTGGTATATACTTCCTGAATAATAACCTTCCGTCGGGCTTCATTCCTAACGAAGATCAGGGGATGTTTTATGCCATTATTCAAACGCCTCCTGGTTCATCTTTAGAAAGGACTAATCAGATTGCCGAGCGACTGCAAAAAGTTGCCGAAGGAATTGAAGGCGTTCAATCTGTATCATCATTGGCCGGTTACGAGATCCTTACTGAAGGTACAGGTGCTAACTCCGGAACCTGTTTGATTAACCTGAAAAGCTGGGAAGACCGTAAAAATTCGGTACAGGATGTAATTAAAGAATTGGAAGAAAGATCGAGCGAGATAACAGGCGCTACTATTGAATTTTTCCAACCTCCCGCTGTACCAGGCTACGGTGCCGCAGGTGGTTTCGAGCTTCGTTTACTGGATAAAGCAGGTTCGGGCGATTTCAAAAAAATGGAAACTGTGAGTAGGGATTTTGTGGCAGACCTGAGCAAACGCCCGGAGCTATCATCGGTATTTACGTTTTATAGTGCCAGCTTTCCGCAGTACATGTTGAAGATTGATAATGATATTGCTCAACAAAAAGGCGTGACCATTGATAATGCCATGAACACGCTATCAACCTTAGTGGGTAGTAACTACGAAACCAACTTTATTAAATACGATCGTCAGTATAAGGTAATGGTACAGGCCTTGCCGCAATACCGCGCCCTGCCCGAGGATATATTAAAGCTGTATGTAAAGAATGATAAGGACGAAATGGTACCCTTTTCGGCATTCATGAAAATGCAGAAAGTTTACGGTCTGTCGGAAATCACTCGCCATAACATGTATAATGCATCCGAAATCAGTGGCGCAGCAGCTCCTGGTTACAGTAGTGGTGCTGCCATTAGTGCCATTGCCGAGGTTGCTCAAAAAACCTTGCCACGTGGTTTCGGTATAGACTGGGCCGGTATCTCTAAAGATGAAGTAGCCCGTGGTAACGAAGCTGTGTACATCTTTATGATCTGTTTGGCTTTTGTTTATCTCATTTTAGCTGCACAGTACGAAAGCTTTATTTTGCCTTTAGCGGTAATCCTTTCTTTGCCTGCAGGTATTTTCGGTGCCTTTTTAATGCTCAAGTTATTAGGGCTCGAAAATAATATTTACGCACAAGTAGCCATGGTAATGCTCATTGGTTTGCTGGGTAAAAACGCAGTGTTAATTGTGGAGTTTGCCATTCAAAAACATAAGGATGGTGCAACAGTGCTTAAAGCTGCCATGGAAGGTTCGGCCGTAAGGTTCCGTCCTATTTTAATGACCTCATTTGCCTTTATTGCCGGTTTAATACCGTTAGTGTTTGCATCTGGTCCGGGTGCTATAGGTAACCGTACCATAGGTACAGCGGCTGCCGGGGGTATGTTGTTTGGTACTGTATTCGGGGTGTTAATTATACCCGGCCTTTACTACATATTTGGCACCATTGCCGCAAAATTCGTTCTGATACAAGACGAAGAAGAAAATCCGTTAACCGAAGAAATTGATCATCATGTATAAATATAGCATACACAAAGGCATTACCCTGCTGGGTATATGCCTGGTTATTGCAAGTTGTAAGGTGCCTGCTGCGTTGCAGGTAACCGAAAACAGGTCGGTTCCTGATGCCTTCGATAATAATGGTAACAGGGATACCACTAATATATCTGCCATGCAGTGGCGAAACTTCTTTACTGACAAAAACCTGGTTAACCTTATAGATACTGCGCTTAAAAACAACCAGGAACTGCAAATAACCTTGCAGGATATTGGTATTGCTAAAAATGATATCCGTTTAAGGCAAGGACAACTTTTGCCTACAGTAAACGCAAGACTGGGCGTAGGCGTTGAAAAAGTAGGCAGATATACCAGCCAGGGTGCCGGTGATGCAACTACCGAGATTGCACCGGGCCGGGAGTTTCCCGATCCGCTTGGAGATTATACCGCTGCCATTACTGCTAACTGGGAGGTGGATATCTGGAAAAAATTGCGAACCGCTAAAAAAGCTGCCATAACCCGCTACCTGTCAACCATTGAAGGCAAAAACTTTGTGCTTACTAACCTCATTGCTGAAGTAGCAACTTCGTATTATGAGCTGGTTGCTTTTGATAATCAACTTGCCATAGTACAGCAAAATATTGCGCTGCAAAAAAACGCACTGGAAATTGTAAAAGTGCAAAAACAAGCCAGTAGAGTAACCGAACTGGCCGTTCAAAAGTTTCAGGCCGAAGTATTGAAATCGCAAAGCCTGGAATTCGACATTTTGCAAAAGATTAAAGAGTCTGAAAACAGGATCAACTTTCTGTTAGCCCGCTACCCTACTCCTATTGAAAGAGATAAGAGCAACTTTTTAACCCTAATGCCAATGGCCGTTAACTCGGGTGTACCGTCGCAATTATTAGCCAACCGTCCAGACGTTAAACAGGCCGAACTTGACCTCGTAGCCGCTAAGCTGGATGTGAAGGTAGCTCGCGCAGAGTTCTATCCTTCATTCGCCATATCGGCCGCGCTGGGCTTTCAGGCTTTTAAACCATCGTACCTGGTAAAATTCCCCGAGTCGGTGTTGTACTCACTGGCCGGTGACCTGGCCGGACCGTTAATTAACCGGAATGCTATTAAAGCTGAGTTTTACTCTGCCAACGCACGTCAGCTGCAGGCTATTTACAACTATGAACGTACTATTTTAAACGCTTATATGGAAGTGAGCACCCAACTCTCCAACATTAGCAACCTCGGCAAAAGCTACGAGTTAAAATCGAAACAAGTAGCTGCGCTAACCAAGTCGATAGATATTTCGAACGACTTGTTTAAATCTGCCCGGGCCGATTATTTAGAAGTATTACTCACCCAACGTGATGCATTAGAATCTAAACTCGAACTGATAGACACTAAAAAAGAGCAGTTAAACGCTACCGTAAATGTTTACAAAAACCTTGGTGGTGGTTGGAAATAAATCCATTTCAATATCAAAGAGAGCCGGTCATATTTTGACCGGCTCTCTTTGTTTAACTGCTATTACACAAAATTGAAACGGTGGGTTTTATCGGTTCCAGTGAGCAAACAGCATTGAGCTAAAACTATAACTCCTCATGATAACGCATGAGGGGTTATATTATACCAGCAAAATTGAACTAAAAGGGCATTTCAATTATGAAGAAGGCACCGTTGGTTTGTTTGCCCGAAATAGTATCCGGTAATTACCGCCCACTGTTGAATGGCCTAATTTCGTTAAAACCAACGTGCCCATATTCAGTTGTAGAAATACCGAAAATAAGTCCAGAAGAAGCACACACTATTATAAATGTTTAGCCAAATAAGGCGCAGTACGGCTTTTTTTATTTTTAACGATATCTGACGGTCTACCCTCCGTAACAATATTACCGCCAGCATCACCCGCACCAGGGCCAATATCAATTACCCAATCGCTGGCAGCGATGACATCCATATCATGCTCTACCAGGATTGCTGTATTTCCGGCATCAACCAAACGGTTCAATTGCAGGAGTAAACGCTCCACATCAGACGGATGCAGGCCCGTGGTCGGTTCGTCTAATATGTATAAGGTCTGGCCATGCTGGGCACGTTGCAGTTCGGTAGCCAATTTGATGCGCTGTGCCTCACCGCCGCTTAACTCCGTAGCCGGTTGTCCCAATCGAAGATAACCTAAGCCAACTTCACGTACCACTTCCAGCGCGCGGCTAATGACGGCTTCTTCGTCAAAGAAGACAGCTGCTTCATCAACGGTAAGTCCCAGCACTTCCGCAATGTTCTTGTCTTTGTATTGAACCTCCAATGTTTTAGGGTTATAACGGGTACCGCCGCAGGTTGGGCAGGGTGTGTAAACACTCGGCAGGAACAGTAATTCTACCATCACCATTCCTTCACCTTCGCAATGCGGGCAGCGTCCTTTGGCTACATTGAATGAAAAGCGACCAGCATCAAATTTACGAGCTTTAGCCGCCGGTGTTGCGGCAAATAACTTACGTACATGATCGAACAAGCCAGTATAAGTGGCCAAATTGGAGCGCGGCGTGCGGCCTATAGGTTTCTGATCAACCACTACTAATCTTTTGATTCCCTTCATGCCACCGGTGATCTTACCACCAAGCGTCTGTACTTCGGATTGTTCCAGCGGATCCCCTTCAGTATCAGCGGTGATGTCAACCTGCAGCCCTAACTGTTCTGCTACCAATTCCACCAATACCTGACTAACCAAACTGCTTTTACCTGAACCTGAAACACCGGTTACACTCGTTAACACACCTAATGGAAAGGCTGCATTCAAATTAGAAAGATTGTTCCGGCTGATATCTTCCAGTTTTAACCAGTCTTTTGGTATACGCGAATCGCTGATACGCTTAACCGCATCCTCATAAATGTAATGACGGGTCAGCGATTCTTTTACATCGCGCAAGCCTTCCGGTAAGCCGCTGTATAAAATATGCCCGCCTTTTTCACCAGCTGCAGGGCCAACATCCACAATCCAATCCGCATGGCGAATCACATCTATTTCATGCTCCACCACGAACAATGAGTTGCCGGAAGCTTTGAGTTTATCTAAAGCGCGTAAAAGCGCCTCGGTATCAGCGGGATGCAAACCTGCCGACGGCTCATCCAATACATAAACAACCCCAAACAGATTGGAGCGCACCTGTGTAGCCAACCGTAATCGCTGCAATTCGCCCGGAGATAACGTAGGCGTACTTCTTTCGATAGTCAGGTAACCCAACCCCAGGTCAAGCATCACCTGTAAACGAGCCACAAAATCTTCGGCGATCCGTCTGGCAACCACTACCTTTTCCGGATGCGCAGCTATCATTTTCTTTAAAGCAGCAGCCTCCCCATTTGCGTAGGGCACAAATATCGTTGCCAACTTTTCCAGCGATAGCCTTGATAGTTCAGCAATATCGAAATTAGCGAACTTAACTGACAATGACTCCTGCCTAAGCCGTTTGCCGTGGCAAAGCGGACATTCACTGCTGAACATATACTGACTTACCCGTTTTTTCATCAGTGCGCTTTGCGAGTTGGCAAAGGTATGCCGTACGTAGCGGCGGGCACCGGTAAACGTTCCCATATAATCGGGCTGGCGTTTATTTTTGATAAACCGCTGAATTTCTTCGTGCGTATAGCCGGAGTAAACCGGTACTACCGGCTGTTCCTCGGTAAACAGGATCCAGTCCCGGTCTTTTTTAGGGAGATCTTTCCAGGGCGTATCAATATCGATACCCATGGTGGTCAGGATGTCCCGTTGATTTTGCCCCTGCCAAGCCGAGGGCCAGGCAGCGATCGCTTTTTCACGGATTGTAAGCTTATCATCGGGCACCATCGTTTTTTCCGTAATCTCGTAAACGCGTCCTAATCCATGACATTCGGTACAGGCACCTTCTGGCGTATTGGGCGAAAAAGATTCTGCGTAAATGATGTCTTGGCCCATAGGATAATCCCCTGCACGGGAATAAAGCATGCGCAGTAAATTAGATAAGGTAGTGACGCTGCCCACGGATGAGCGGGTACTTACCGCGCCACGCTGTTGTTGCAAGGCAACTGCTGGTGGCAGACCTTCAATCTCATCTACTTCCGGAATAGCCATTTGATTGAACAAACGCCGGGCATAGGGCGAAACAGATTCCAGGTAACGCCGTTGCGCCTCCGCGTATAAGGTACCGAAAGCCAGTGAAGATTTCCCTGAGCCGGAAATGCCAGTGAACACAACCAATGCGTTGCGCGGGATATCCAGGTTTACATTTTTCAGGTTATGCTCGCGTGCGCCGCGTACCCTAACAAAGCCAGGAAATTCCTTATCAGATTCAACCATGAATTTAAAACGGAAAATGACAACCTTAGTTTGCAGACAAACTGATCAGGACGTTTAGATTACATGAAGTTGTAAACGGTTTTTATACGTAGTTGAAATATACTGGCACTTAAAATTATGTGCTTTTATAATTTGGGACGAACTACTTTGAGAAAGTATTTTACTTTAAAATCGGTAGACAGCTTTCATTCATGTTCTTGCAATCCTTTGATTCAAAAATTACTTTACGCTGGTTTAATCATATCATCAAGTAAGGTAATCCGGCGTAAATTTGCAATCGAGGTTTTAGCCGTTGGTGAAATAGACAGAAAAGTCAGTCTCATTTTACGGCAAACATTGGCCAACATACTATGAAAAAAGAAGAAATTGCATATTCGATATTAGACCTGGCACTTGTTTCGCAGGGCAGCACCATCAAACAAACGCTTAATAATTCATTAGCCTTGGCCAAAGAAGCCGAAGCCTTGGGCTATAAACGCTATTGGTTTGCTGAGCACCATAACTCTCCTTATATAGGCAGCAACGTTCCACCGTTACTTATTGGCTACGTAGCAGAAAACACTCATACCATCAGGCTTGGGTCGGGTGGTATTATGCTGCCCAATCATTCGCCTTTAGTAGTTGCAGAACAGTTTGGCACCCTGGCTCACTTATATCCGGGTCGTATTGACCTGGGTTTAGGCAGAGCGCCCGGAACGGACACAGACACCGCCCAGGCCATCAGGTCAGATTTTATGCGGGCAGCACAATCCTTCCCTCAAGAAATTGCTAAAATACAACACTACTTTTCGGGAGCCAACAGCAATTCGAAAGTAAGGGCGGCCATTGCCGAAGGAACTGAGGTGCCCCTGTACATATTAGGTTCCAGCACAGATAGTGCGCATTTAGCAGCAGCTAAGGGCTTACCTTATGCATTTGCCAGTCATTTTGCGTCTACGCATCTATTACAGGCGCTGGATATTTACAGGGAAGAGTTTCAGCCTTCTGAGTTTCTCAAAACACCTTATATTATAGCAGGTGTAAACGTATTTGTTGCCGATACTGAAGAAGAAGCGGAGAAGTTGTTTACTACCATGATCAGGATGTTCGTAGGCGTACTAACCGGCAAAACGGAAGCCTTACAGCCACCCACTGAAATGACGGATGATTTAAAAGACGTGTTAAAACATCCTGCCGTACAGCAAATGCTTAAATATTCTTTTGTAGGCAATAAAGAAACCGTTAAAAAACAGGTCAAGAATTTTATTACACAGACGCAAGTGAACGAGTTGATCCTGGCATCGGCGACCTACGCGCCCGAAGACCGGATCAAATCGACCAGACTCTTTGCTGAAGTTATGATGGAGATAAACGAAGAAAAGCAATATAATACAATGGTGAATCAATCGTAAAATTGCCAAAACGATCATCCCAGGTACTAGGCAGTCAAGCTTTACGGACAGTTACCTGAACAGTCGGCCGAGCTGAAAGTGATTGCAGATTTTCATCATTTGGATATTGAATATTACACTTATAAACAAGAGTTTATTTATATAAAATCTTGTTTATAAGCAATTTACTTCTTGAAAAAAAATATTAATTACATGTAGGCAAATTCAGTAATTAAATGCAACTTTGTAGCATTGTGAAAAATAGGAAGATATATACAATTTCAAAATATTGCCAGGTGGTATCTTTCCTGCTGATCATTCTTTTCCTTTCTATATCCGTTATCCAGATATTTCACAGTCACAAAACCGTTATCAAGACAGAGCAATCTGATGAGGAAAACAATGGTTATGTCAACGAGAAATGTAAGATCTGTGATTTCTTTATACATAAGCATGGGAAAGCGTTACACCTTTCACACCCCCTAATAATTTCCACACCGTTACCGGACCCTCTTTCCTACAATACCTTTTATTATATCGGTAATTATAAATTTACGCTTCAGGGCTTTACCAACAAAGGCCCACCATTTCTCCTCGCCTAATTCGCTGGCTCGAACTGCATACTTGGTCCACTAATGTAGGAATCAACTGTAGTGGTATATGATCACGTTCGCTAAGAATTCTTAGGCTACTTCCCAATACCCTTCAATGTAACATCATTTTTTAACCGCCATAATCGGCTGGTGTCTTTGCCTGTATCTATTTATAGCACATAGCATGGCACCGTCATTGAATTGCTTTGCTCAAAATTACCTTTTTCATTAGCCTAAAGTTTTTCCTTCTGGGCTTAATCCTTACCGCCGCTACTTCATTAAGGGCTCAAAATGGATCAGTAACTGGAATAGTTACCGATGCTCATGATAAACCGATATCATTAGTCAACATCTCTGTAGCCGGTAGCCGTCAAAAGACAATAACTGATTCAACTGGAAGGTTCAGCTTGCCTATGATGCCAACTGGTGAGATCCACATTTCTGCTTCCCATAGCGGTTACAGCGAAGTGACGCTGCCTGTGACTATTAAAGCAACAGCAACTTTTATTCGCATCAACATGCGGGAGTCAAAGCACCAATTGGAGGAGGTGTTAGTTAAAGACCGCCATATCCAAGAGCGTAAAGAAACCGAATCCCTGAACATCGAAGTGGTTAATCAAAGCTTTATCCAACGCAATTTGGGCGGTAGTTTAATGACCACCCTGTCACGCTTGCCTGGTATCAAAACCATTGGAATCGGCTCCGGGCAGTCCAAGCCGCTAATTAGGGGCCTGGGTTTTAACCGCGTGGTAGTGGTTGATAAAGGCGTTAAACACGAAGGCCAGCAATGGGGTGCAGACCATGGGTTGGAGATTGACCAGTTTGCAGCCGGTGAGGTAGAGTTGATTAAAGGAGCCGCTTCCTTTTTGTACGGCTCAGATGCCATTGGTGGCGTAATCAATGTTAAGCCAGCAGCTCCGCCTGCGCCTCATACGCTGGGCGGATCGGTTGACCTGATCGGGAAAACTAATAATAACCTGTACGGCACCTCAACCAACTTATTTGGCCGGAGGAAACACTGGTACTTTGATGGCAGGGTTACTTACCAGAACTATGGCGATTACCGTGTACCTACCGACCGGGTGTATGTCTACGATTTTGAGGTGCCGCTTTACAAGCAGCATTTACGTAACACAGCCGGTAGGGAAACCGATTTGCACTTCAACACCGGTTTCGTAAGTGATCGTTTCAGCAGTACTTTTTATTTGAGTAACGTATTTAACAAGAGCGGTTTCTTTGCCAACGCACATGGCCTGGAACCTCGAATGGTCAATACCGCATTGCACGACGCTTCGGCACGTGATATCCTAATGCCCAGCCAGGAGGTAAACCACTTTAAGCTTATTAACCAAAGCAGTTATAGAACCGGCAATCACCAATTGCAAATGGAGTTGGGTTACCAGCACAACTTCAGGCAGGAATTTAGCCAGTACGTTAATCACGGGTTTATGCCGCCCGTTTACCCCGATACCTTAGGAATACCAGCTAACCTGGAACGGGAATATGACAAACACGTATACTCGCTTAATCTTCGGGACCAGATAAGGGTAGGGAGGCATGAATTAACCGTTGGTATTAATGGCGAACACCAAAACAACGCGATAAACGGATGGACATTTTTGGTTCCCGCCTTTAAGCAAACCACAGCCGGAGCATTTGCTTATGACCAATATCAATTGAACGAGCGTGTGCTTTTGCATGGCGCCGTTCGTTACGATCATGGCCAGGTTAACTTGTTTAAGTACCAGGACTGGTTCGAATCTCAGGTAACGGAAGGTAACAGCACCGTACTGCGCAAACTGGTGAGGGCGGATGATTTGAAGCGTACTTACAATAGTTTGGTTTGGTCACTTGGACTTAATTACAATCCCGGCAAATTTATGCTAAAAGCCAATGTGGGTAAAAGCTTCCGTATGCCCATCGTGAAAGAGTCCGGCGCAAACGGGGTAAATTACCATTACTTCAGTTATGAAATTGGCGATCCATCGCTTTCTCCTGAACAGTCCTACCAGGCAGATTTAAGCTTAGGTTGGACTGAAGACAAATGGTCGGTACTGGTTAGTCCATTTTACAATTACTTCCCCAACTACATCTATTTAAACCCAACGGCCGAACATAGCCAGGCCGGAGGTGCGGGCAATCAGGTCTTTAGGTATGCACAAAGCCGGGTGATGCGTTATGGCGGTGAAGTGCAAATTAAATATCAACTGCTGAAAGGCCTGAGCACCGAACTGCTTGGCGAATATCTGTATGCCGAACAGCTATCTGGCGATAAAAAAGGGTTTACTCTACCCTTTTCGCCGCCGCCCTCTGCCCTGTTGAACTTAACGTGGTCACCTACCTTAAGCAAGGCACTTCAAAACACTTACTTGTCAGTTGACTACCATATCACCGCTGCACAAAACAATATCGTACCACCAGAAAAGAAAACACCTGGTTATCGGGTGATCAACGTGCAAGCCGGAACTGGTATCCGCTTATACCACCAGCCGGTTATGATCAGTCTGCAAGCGCAAAATCTGTTCAATACACGCTACCTCAACCATACCAGTTTCTATAGGCTCATCGAACTGCCGGAAATGGGCAGGAATATCATCCTCTCCCTAAAAGTTCCATTCAATACCCATAGGACACATTCCGAACAAGCAAACAATTAATCAATGAAAACACAACGACCCATCAAAATCATGAAAACAAAAAAAGTAATGGCAGTGCTCCTGCTACTCGTGGCCACATTTACGGCCTGCAAGAAAGACCAGCAAGAACCGGAGTTGAACAAACCAACCGCCGAGCATATAGAAATTGGGTATGCCAATAACAAACGTGCAATACGCGGACGCGATTTCCACTTCAATGCCGATGTAATTGCGGGTGACAAGATCGCTTCCGTTATGGTCAGGATTTTACCTAAGGCAGGACAAACCTATTCTGCTGACTGGAAGATGGAACTCCCTTGGGAAGAATTCAAGGGCGTAAAGAACACCAACGTTCATAAGCACTTCACCATTCCGGTCACGGCACCGGAAGGAACCTACGATTTCTTTTTCATTGTGAACGATGAAAACGGGACGAAGCTGGAGTTGAAAGAAGACTTAGTGATCATAGATGCCGCAAATATGCCGGTTGATCCTATTGTAGATAGAGACATATTTTCCAGAAATGATGAAATGATCTACTACATGAACACCTATGTAGAAAACCCACTTCTCTGTCCCGTCCTGAAAAAAGTTTACACTATTTGCAAGTTAATACTAATTTGACTTTACACATTACTTTAGTACTGAAATAGCTTTACATTTCTTGAAAGCTATTCATCTTAAACAACAAATCAGCCGT